>Ga0181520_10000384_pt1 | contig 97980 bp, 87 predicted proteins | sample PEATcosm2014_Bin_29_FD_132451 | JGI IMG/M metagenome (GOLD analysis project Ga0181520, IMG submission 132451) | Peatland microbial communities from MTU Mesocosm Facility, Houghton, MI, USA - PEATcosm2014_Bin02_30_metaG | ecosystem: Environmental > Terrestrial > Soil > Wetlands > Peat | place...
AGCGCGTAACGCAGGTCGTGAAGCAGCGTGTTCATCTTCGTTTCTCCTGGCCGGAGTTATTCGGCGCGCAGCGCCTGCATGGGTTCAATGGAAGCGGCGCGGCGGGCGGGAATCAACGCCGCCAGGATGCCGGCTGCCAGCATCAGCGAAGCCAGCAACAGGAACCCGCCGGCCTCTTTTTGCGGTTCGAAGTAGATGACCATGCCGATGAGCTTGCGGGCGACGAGGGTGAGCACGAGGCCGGCCGCCGTTCCCGCGCCGAGCATCCACGCCACGCGGCGGAGAACCATGCTCAGGATGCGGTTGCGCGAGGCGCCCAGGGCCATGCGCACGCCGATGTCGCGCGTGGCTTGCTCCACTTCGTGGCTCACAAGGCCGTAGAGGCCCACCAGGGCCAGGGCCAGCGCCAGCGCGGCAAAGATGCCGAAGAGCCAGCTCTCCATGCGCTCGAAGACCAGAACCTCGGAGACGACTTCGGTCATGGTGCGCGGCTCCTCGAAGGGAACCGTGGGGTCCAGCTCATGCACGATGGCGCGGATGGCGGAGATCTGCTGTCTGGGGTCGCCGGAGGCGCGAACGACCAGAGTCATATTTGCGAGATTGGCGGTGCGATCCTTGAGATCGATCTCGTCGATCAGATAATCATGCTCGGCAAGCGGCGGAACGTAGATGCTCTGGCGCACGTTGCCCGTTACGCCGACGATCTGGGCCCAATTCTCAGGCTTGTCACCGTCTTCGATGCGCTGCGCGGTGGGATCGAGACCATTCGGGATGAACTTGCGCACGAAGGCCTCGTTCACGACGACTCTGGCTGTTTCGGCTATGTTTTCGGAGCGGTCCAGACTGGGCGAAAGCTGTCGTCCGCGATGCAGCGGAATGCCCATCGCGTCGTAGTAACCTGCGCTGACAAATCTGTACTCGGAGTTCATGATCTGGTTGGGCGGAGCGGCTGGCTGACCGGCAATATGTACATCTTGATTAGTCCATGCGTGCTCGATGGGCAGGAGACTGATCAGGCCCGCTGCTTTAACTCCCGGCAGATGACTCACCCGCTCCTCCAGTGGGCGATAAAAATCTCCCAAAGGATCGTGCCCCTGATATTTCGCCGGAGAGAGGCTAATGTCGGCGGCGAGAAGGTGCGAAGGTTCGAAGCCCAGATCGGCGTTGCGATAGCGCGAGACCATGCGGATCAGCAAACCGGAGACCACGAGCAGCACCAGCGTGAACGCTACCTGCGTAATCACGAAGCCGGAGCGCAGGCGGTGCTGCCCGCGCTGCGAGCCGGCGCTGCCGCCGGCCTTCAAGGCTCGATTGGGATCGATGCCGGAGAGACGCAGCGCGGGATACAGCGAAGCGGCAAGACTCGTGGCCACGGCGGCGGCGATCGCCGCGGCCAGCACCGTCCAGTTAAGCTGAATATCGGGACCGCGCCACAGCGCATGAATCAGGAAATTGCGCATCAGATCGAGCATGACCCAGGCGAGCAGCACTCCGCCCGCCGCGCCCAGAAGAGCCAGCAATAATCCTTCCGTGAGCACCTGGCGAATCAGGCGCATTCGCCCCGCGCCGACGGCCGAGCGCATGGCCATCTCGCGCTCGCGCTTGACGCCGCGCGCCAGCAATAGTCCAGCTACATTGACGCAACCGATGGCCAACACGGCGAGCACCGCTCCCAGCAGCGTCCAGAGAGGACCTTTGCCTCCCCACGTAGCGCTCTGCGCCAGGGATTCCAGGTGAACTGTCCGGCCTTCATCGCTCGGAAAGGCTCTGCCAATATCTTTGAAGACAAGGCTCAGATCGGCCTGCGCCTGCTGGATGCTCACGCCGTCCTTGAGGCGGCCCACGGTCATCAGCCAGTGGTTGCCCCGGCTCTCGTTCGCGTACTGCCCTCCAAGAATCCGCGGAGTATAGACAGCGTTGCGGATGTATAGCGGAAAGCGGAAGCCGGCAGGCATAACGCCGATGATTGCCGAAGCGCGGCCATCGAGCTTGACCGTTTGGTTCAGAACGCCGCGATCGCCGTCGAAGTATCTCTGCCAAACCTCATAACTCAGCACAACAGTGTCGTTTTTTCCATCCAGATTCTCGCCCTCCGCAAAGGTGCGGCCCAGCAGCGGCTTGACGCCGAAGACCTGGAAGAAGTTGTCGCTCGAGCGCACGCAGTTCAATGAAACCGGACCGTTGGAGGGCGTCTCCATGGTGATCCTTCTGAAGGTGTCATAGCCGGCCAGCGCGGTGAAGCTCTTCGCCTGGTCGCGCTCGTCCCTATAACTGGGCCAAGACGAAGGCTGGCCGTAGCCGCTGCGGCTTGAGGTTTGAATATCGACTATCTTCTCTTGCTGCGAGTATGGCAGCGGCTGCAGCATGACGGTATCGAAGACGCAGAAGACCGCGGTGGCCACACCCACGCTGAGGGCCAGCGTGAGGACCACGGTGAAGGCAAATCCTGGAGCGCGGCGCAACTGGCGAAGCGTGTAGCGGATGTCCTGAAGCAGCGTGTTCATCGTTCTCTCTCCTCGACTATTGAGAATCACTCGGCGCGCAGCGCCTGCATGGGTTCAATGGAGGCGGCGCGGCGGGCGGGGATGAAGCCCGCAGCCAATAGCGCAAGCAACAGAGCAAGCGCCGCGGCGCTAAAACTCGCCGGGTCAAACGGAGCTACGCCGAACAACATAGAACGCAACAGGCGCACTGCCGCTATGGAAGCCGCGCCGCCGATGACCAGTCCGATGGCGGCAATGGAAGCGCTGCCGGTCAGCACCAGGCGGAAGATAGCCGCGCGCGTGGATCCGAGCGCCATGCGCAGGCCGAACTCGCGCTGGCGCTCAACCACCGTGAAGGCAATCACCGCGTAAAGCCCCATCATGGCGACGAAAAGGCTCGACAAGGCGTATATGCCAAGCAGTTCCGCCGGAATGCGCGAGAACATGTACATAATGCCGGAGACATCCTCAAGCGTGCGCACGTCCTCAACCGGCAAAGCCCCATCGAGGCTCGATACCGCCTGGCGTAGTTGCGGCGCCAGTGCGCCGGCATCGCTGCGCGAGCGGACAGCGAAGATTGTGTAGGATGCAAATCCCGTCTGCGCCATGGGCAGGAAAAGCACCGGGGAAGGATCAGTGTCCTGCGGATCGTGATAGGCGTAGTTGGGAACCACGCCCACAACCTGCCACGCCTTCTTGCGGAACTCGATGCTGTGGCCGATGGCGTCGCCGTTGGGCCAGTAGTGCCGCGCCATGGCCTCGTTGACGATAGCCACCGGGGTGGATTCGGCGGTGTCGCCGGTGCTGAAGTCGCGTCCGCGGTTGAGCGCAATGCCCATAGTGCCGAAAAAGTTGGGGCCTTCGAAGTCCGTCACGACTTCCATATCTTCGTTCTTGCCGGGCACGTAGCCGGAAACGCCGAACTCCTGCGTATTGCCCGCGCCGTTGTCGCCCATGGGCAGGTGAGAGGTGAACGTTGCTCCGGTGACTCCGGGCATTGCGCGGAGGCGCTCGAGAAGAGCGGTGCGAAAAGCCTGTGCCTGCTCTCCCTTGTAGCCGGAACGAGCGAAGTCGACCTCGGCGGTGAGGCAGTTGGCGCGGTTGAAGCCGGGATCGCGATGCAGTGTGTTCAGGGCGCTGCGCGTAAGCAGACCGCAGCACACCAGGACCACAAAGCAGATGGCCAGTTGCAGCCCGAGCAGAATGCGGCGTCCGAAACGCCGGCCCGAAACGCCGGTCACCGCCGTGCTGCCGCGATGCAGAGCCTCGCGCTGCGAAGAGCGCAAGGATTGGCGAACGGGAAGCATGCCGCACAACAGCGTGACCGCGAGAACAACGCCGGCGACGAAGAGAACGATGCTCAGATCGGCGCGCAGATTGAAAGCCAGCGCGGGGCCGAAGCTCGCCAACAGCAGGTAGAGAGAGCGCGACATCAGCGCGCTCACGCCCCATCCGCACACGCCGCCCAGCATTGCGAGCAGACCGGTTTGGAGAAAGATCTGCGCGGCGATGCGCCTGGGCGAAGCGCCCAGCGCGGTGCGGATGGCGATTTCGCGCTGGCGGCGCGCGGCGTTCTGGGCCAGCAGCGAAGCGATATTCATGCACACCAGGATCATCAGCAACACGGAAGCGGCCAGCAATACGGGAAGCATCTGGCCGACCATGGCGAACATCCCGCGCTCGAAGTGAGCCGAGTCGTCAAGGTTCAGGTCCCAGCCGTTGTAGCTGCTGTCGTGCTGCTGGAGAGCAAAGCTGTGCGCCAGGGTGTGCAGTTCCGCCGCGGCAGAGGCGTCGGAGACACCGGGGCGCATGCGGACCGCCACCTGCAAGCCGTAGTGCTTCAGCGGATCGGGACCGGCTTCGGCGGAGAGATCGCCAAGGCTCGAGAGAGGAAGCCACGCATTTTCTTCCATGCCGCCGAAGATCCCCGAAAACTCCTGCGGCGCGACGCCGACGACTGTGAAAATATGGCGATTGATCTCGATGGTGCGGCCGATGATGGCCGGATTGGCGGCGAATTGCATCCGCCACAACCGGTCGGAAAGAACCACCTCGTCGTTGGCGCCGAAAGCGCGATCGTCGACATGCGGATTGAAGAAACGGCCAGCCTGCGGCCTGAGTCCGAGGAAAGAAAAGTAGCTGGCCGAAACCATGCCCACCGGGATAGCCCGCGGAGGCGCATCCGGCGCGGTCAGGTTTACCTTAGCCCATGCGAATGCCGCTGAATCCTGCCAGCTGCGTCCCTGATCGCGCACATAGCCGTATTGGTCGTAGTGCAGAGAATATCCCTGCCCGCCAAGCACGGTGGCGGAAACAAAGCGGAGTTGGCGCGGCGTCTCGACGTGCGGCCAGGGACTGAACAGCACGGCGTTCGTCCATGTGGCAACCGTAGTCAGCGCGCCGATGCCGAGCGCCAGCGTGATGACCACGGTAAGCGTGAATCCCGGCGACTTGCGCAACTGTCGCAACGCATAGCGAAGATCCTGAAGCATGGCTATGCCTCCACTTCCTCTTCCAGCTTCTTCAATTCGGTCTCCGAGACCACCTTGCCGTCGAATAGATGCACCTCGCGCTGGGCGTGGCGAGCGAAGCGGGGATCGTGCGTCACCATGCAGATCGTCGAGCCTTCGCGGTGCAGGTCGGCCAGCAGGTGCATCACGGCCTCGCCGTTCTTGGAGTCGAGGTTGCCGGTGGGCTCGTCGGCCAGCAGAATCGACGGCGAACCGGCCAATGCGCGCGCCACGGCCACGCGCTGCTGCTGGCCGCCGCTCAGTTGCGCGGGATAGTGCCTCATGCGGTGCGCCATGTTGACGCGCTCCAGCGCTTCCTTCACGCGTTTCTTGCGTTCGGCTGAAGGCATCCCGGCGCGATAGGTCAGCGGCAGCTCCACGTTCTCTTCGACGGTAAGGTCGCCGATGAGATTGAAGCTCTGGAAGATGAAGCCGATCTCCTGGTTGCGGATGCGCGAGCGGTCGCCGAAGCTGAGGCTCTCGACGGGATTGCCGTTGAGCAGGTACTTGCCGGCCGTAGGCGTGTCGAGCAGTCCAAGAATCGAGAGCAGCGTGGATTTGCCGCAGCCCGAAGGACCGGACATGGCCAAGTACTCGCCGCGCGAGATGGTGAGGTGAATGCCGGAGAGCGCGTGCGTCTCCACTTCGTCGGTGTAGAAGATCTTGGTCAGATCTTCAATTTCAATCAGCGTGCCATTCGATGCCATTGCTCTCTCCTATTTCGTGGTTCGCGGTTAAACAGGTTGCCATTTTGGCTTTGCATCGGACTCGATCACCCGGCTGCAAAGCTCATCTACTCCTATGCAAACGATTCGAGGACGACAAATTCCTCAAGCTTCTTCTTCGGCATCGGATCGGGCCATCCATCGGGGATGCCGAGCGGCGTGATGCAGACGCGCTCGTAGCGTTCGGGAATATTCAGGACTTCGCGCGTGGCCGGTTCGGGGATCGCGTCGGTCACATAGACCGTTCCATAACCAAGCGCACGCGCCGCCAGGCACAAATATCCCGCCGCCAAGGGGCCGTCGTGATGATTGTAAGAGGGATACATGGATTGCGAATCGGTAAGAACGACGATAAATACCGGGGCGGAGAAGTAGCCTGCCAGATGTTGTGTGGCTTTCTCTATGCGAGCCGCCCTTTCCGCGGGAGGTAAATCCTGGGGCCAATTCGCTTCATACAATTGTAGGCATCGCGCGCGCAAACGCTCGATCATAGCTTTGTTTCGGACGACCAGGAACTTCCACGGCTGCTGATTGCCCGAGGTGGGAGGGCGGCGCGCCGCATCGAGGATGAGGCGAAGATGCTCCTCGGGAACCGGGTCGGGTTTGTAGCGCCTCACCGACTGCCGCTTGGCAAACAGGTCGAGCAATCCGGAATCGCTGTTGGGCGCGGAAAAGGCGGTGGTGGCTCCGATTGTGCATAATGCGCCGCCGACTCCGGCTATACGAAGAAAACTCCTGCGATTCTTGTTCATTTCATCTCCTTCCCAAACGCTTTCTGTAGAAGTGCCAGATGAGTCATACGCGCGAAGCGCCGCTCGCCGTCCGCGCAGGACTACTCCAGGCTGATGCGATCCACGTTGTCCCAGCGCGACATATCGGAGAGAATCACGGTGTCGCCCTCCTTCAATCCTTCGAGAACCTGAATGCTGTTGACCGAGGCGCGGCCCACCTTGACCGGTACGCGCGTTGCGCCCTTGCCGTCAGGGTCGATCTTGAAGAGGCTCAGCGTCGAGTTCTCGTTGCCCAGCGCCGGCCGGCCCACATACAGCACGTCGGTCATGCGCTCCAGATCGATGGTTCCGTCCACGCTCAGGGCGGGACGCGCGCCCGGCGGCAAAGGTCCGTCCAGTGCTACGTCAACGGTGACCGTTCCGTTCAATACAGAAGGATCGATTCTGGTAACGTGACCGGGAATAATGCCGTTGTGGGTGTCAATGGAGGCGGGTTGGCCGATCTGGATGTCGCGCGCCTGGGTCTCGGCGATCTGAAGAGCGGCCTTGAGTTTGTCAAGCTGAATCACTTGAGCCACCGAGGTTCCCGCAGTGACGTGCTGTCCCACCTGTAACGGAGTGGGAAGCTGTGCGAGAACGCCGGAGATCCCGGCCCTGACCTGAAGCGCCGCCGACTGCTTCTGATAGAGGTCGAGCTGGGCCTTGGCATGGTCGATCTTAGTTTGCTGGGAAGCGAGCTGGACCTCGATCGCCTTCTGGTTGACGTCGAGCTGCTCCTGGCTGAGCTTGTGCTGAGCGGTCAATTGGTCGGCTGTATTCTTTGAATTGCTATAGGCAATGCCGGCAATCACGCCAAGGTCATATAGAGCCTTGTCGGTCTGCGCCTGCAATTGGTCCTGGGTATAGGCGGCGTTGATCTGCGCGGCGGCGGTTTTCTTGTCCATCAGGGTGCTTTCGAGCGTAGCCTGAAGGCTCTTATAGTCTGCCTGCGCGCCCCTCAGCGCTAACTGCGCGCTGAGAAGCTGCTGCTCGAGTTGCGGGTCTGCCAAGTCCATAAGGACGGTATCCGGAGTGACCTTGGCGCCGGGCAAGACGCGTATACGAACGATGGTGGCGTCGGTCTGCGCGGGAATGAGCTCGATCGAGTCCTCGCGCGGCACAAGGCTGCCGGTCGACCCGCGCACCTGGCGAATCATCGGCCCGCGCTTGACCGTGTCCGGCCAGATGGTCGAGCGATCCACCGTGGGCGCAGCCGGTTTGAGCCGCATAACAACGACCACTCCCACCGCCAGGACAACCAGCGCGGCGGCGATATACGCCGCAAGGCGGCGCTTTCTCTTGAGCAACAAATCTGGGCGTGCGATATCCATACCCAGAGTTAAAGCAATTGCCGTGCCAGATGGAAATTGTTTTAGATTGTTGAAAACACTTTATTTAGCGTTGGTAGCATGGCTGGAAAGCCACGCGGGAGTGGCCGATACTGAAATGCACTGTCCGATTATGAACAGTAGAACGGTCGCACCCGGCTGAGCGCAAAATCCAGGTCACTGGTCAACAGCTACAGACTTGAGCTATCCGGCTCCGGGCTGGCGGCGGCGGAAGCCCGTTCCTGGCGCTCCCGATAGAGGACGCCGTTCAGTTCCGCGCCCAGCAGCGCGCTGAAAGAGGTGATGTAGAGCCAGATCAGCGTGGCGATGCCGGCGCCAAAGGAGCCGTAGAACATCGAGTAGTCGGCGATGCGTGTGACGTACCAGCCGAAGGCCAGCGTGGCCGGAAACCAGAGCAGCGTGGCAGCCAGCGCACCCGGCCCCACCCAGGCCCAGTGCTCCTTGCGGCGGGTGCCGAAGTGATAGAGCGCGCCCAGGACAGTGACGCTGGTGACCAGGGCGATGGCCCATCGCGCCATGCGCCAGGAGAAGATCACGACGTGGCGCAACTGGTGGCCGGCGTTCTCCATCATCCACACCTCGAACTGGCGTCCGAAGACCAGCACCAGGGAAGCCAGCGCCAGCGGCACCAGCACGATGGGCACCAGCAGCAGGGCGCGCTTCCGCCGCTGCCAGAAGCCCCAATTGTCGCGCGGCTGCCGGTAGGCGCGGCGAAAGCCATCCATCAGCGAGAGCATCAGGCCCAAAGCGGCAAAGACCGAGAGAAAGGCGGCGGAGGCAATTAACTGCGTGGAGTAGAAGCGGCGGGTTTCCATTGCGGATTGCAACAGGGACATCGAATCAGCAGGCAGGAACTGCTCGAAGGAGGCGCGAATCTCGCCCACCAGCGTGGTTCCCTCCGTCACGCGGGCCAGCAGCGCGGTGAAGACCACCAGCGCGGGAAACAGCGCCAGCATCCCCGAATAGGCGGCCGCCTTAGCCGTGTTGAGCATATCGTGCTCAAGAGCCAGCCAGAGGGCTTCGCGGAAATATCGTATCAACCGGGCCATACGCATCCTAGGCAAGAGTAGAGCATTGGACCGTCTGTTGCGAAGAGCGCGCCGGGAACACGGCATTGCATATCCGCATCTCGTTCATTATTGGTCCGGGACAGGTACACTGTTTGCGTACAGGAGGCGTCACCATGCAGACCAAAATTCAGGGCACGACCATGCCCGTGCTCGATGTGCAGCTTGAACCCAACGAGAGCGTCTTCAGCGAGAGCGGCGAGCTCTCCTGGATGACCGCTTCCATCCAGATGACAACCCACACGCAGATGGGCGGGGGCGGCGGCCTCTTCGGCGTGCTCAAGCGCGTGGCCGGCGGCGGCAGCTTGTTCATGACCGAGTACCGCGCGTACGGCGCCGCGGGCGTAGTCTCGTTTGCCACCAAGGTGCCGGGTCACATAGTGCCGGTCGAGGTTGGGCCAGGCGCGGAATACATGGTCCACCGCCACGGCTTTCTCTGCGCCACACCGCAAGTGACCATCGGCGTGGGTTTCCAGCAGTCGCTGGGAGCGGGCGTCTTTGGCGGCAACGGCTTCCTGCTGCAACGGGTCGCCGGCCAGGGCACGGCGTGGCTGGAGCTGAGCGGCGAGCTGGTTGTGAAGAACCTGGCGCCCGGCGAGCTGCTGCGCGTGCATCCGGGCCATGTGGGCGCGTTTCAGTCCTCGGTGGCCTTTCAGATCACCACCGTGCCGGGGATCAAGAACATGATCTTCGGCGGGGATGGAATCTTTCTGGTTGAGATGATGGGGCCGGGCGCGGTGTGGCTGCAGACGCTGCCCATCTCGCGGCTGGCGCACCAGATCGCCGAGTACCTGCCGCACACCGAGAACCGCCAGGTGGGACCAGCCGCCGGCGGAGCGCTGCTGGGCGGGATTGTTGGGTCGATTCTGGGCGGGGAGCGGTAAGGCAAGGAACAGGGATCAACGAGACGCTGAGCTATTGTGCCGCGGCCTTGACTTCAGCATCCACGGCGGCCTTCATCACGCCGCTGTCAGAGAAGAAGCGGATGAGGCTGGCGGTGAGCGGTTCTTCGATCTCGGGATCGGGAGCCGGCTGCGTGGTGCTGGCCATCTTCATCTCGCCGGTGCCTTGCGCATCGAGGACCAGCGCGGTGAGCTTGCGGGCCAGGTCGAGCGGGAAGCTCTCGGCGACGAAGACCAGCTTGCCGCGTGTTGTGATCACCACTGGGCCTTCGCTGGTGGAGTAGACTTGCTCGCCAGGTAAAGCCGTTGGAGCGGACTTCGCCGCGTCAGAAGATTCATCTGGAGTTGATGCTGGGGGCGGGAAGACTTTGAATCCGGAAGAGTGGCTGGCTTGGGCTGCGTTCGGGGAGCCCGATTCGAGCTGGACGCTGGAGTATTTGCGGCCCAGCTCATCCGCGTATAGCTTGGCGAAGGCCCGCGCGGAGGCGGCGTTCCTCCACGCCGAAAGATAAAAGATGGCGATGGAATCTGTCTTGGCTTTGTCGGCGGGAGTCTTGGCGCTGAGCCGCTGGCCGGCCCAGTAGAGGCCGCCGTTCCAGGCCGGGGTCAGATCGCGGGCGGCCTGTTCGCCGCCTAAGATCTCGGTGAGAATGCGCACGTCCAGCTGTCCCATCTGGCCGATGTCGTAAGGCTTGTAGAGCAAATCCACCAGCGGATGAATGTTGGGCAGCAAGGGCACGGCCGGCGTGTGCCGCGCTTCGTACTCGCGCGGGTTGAGGATCTCCCAGCTCGAAGTGGGCGGGTGATCCAGAGTTCCGGTAAAGGCCGCCGTCTGGCCCTGGTCCATCCACACATCCTGCTCGAAGCTGAGGCCCTCGCGATAAGGGAAGAGCATCGACTCGGAGAGCAGCAGCGGCGCGCGCGCCAGGATGGGCGAGTCCTGCGAGGCCGACATCTGCTGATTGATGTAGTCCATCATCTCCGGGTCTTTCACCAGGCTCTTGTGCATTGGCTTTAGGATGTAGTCCATCATCACGGCGGTGGCCTGGCCCTCGACGACGGCCTGGCGGGCCGTGTCAATCTCGTCTTTGGCCAGGTGGTCGGTGTCGCCCGCTGAGTTGAGCGAAACGTCATCGGGAGTCTGGTCGCTCCACTTTTCCAGGTCGGTGTGCTGGTCCTGCAGCGCGTGCGTCAGCTCGTGGGCCAGCACCGGCTTCTGTTCATCAATGCCCACCCAGTCGAGCATATAGACGGTCTTGGTCTTGAAGTCGTAGTAGGCTTCGATCTGCTCTTTGAGAAGCGCCAGCAGAAAGGGCTTGAGGGCGAAATCGCGGTCCAGCAGGCCGAATTTCTTGAGCACGATTTCGCTTTGCTGCATGCGCCGGGCGCTCTCGTCCTCGTCAAACTTCTCTTTCAGATAGCTTTCGACGATGGCGCGGGAGGTGATCTGGCGCTTGACCTGGCTCTTGATGGGCAGGCCGGTCTCGTCGGAAGAGAATTTGATCAGTACATCGACAAGCGAAAAGAGCTGGCTCGCCTGTTCGGGAGTGATCTTGGTTGGCGCAGGGGATTGCGCCTGCTGCGCGGGCGCCTGTGGCGCGGCTGCGGCGGGCGGCTGCTGACTTGGCGCAATGGATGCCGCAAAACACAACGCCACTGCCAAAGCCCATCCGCGAAACCTTCCGTGCTGCTTGCTCATCGATTCTCCCTATCTTCTTCCAAGGCTATAATCAGGATGCGGCCCGGCGCGAAAAAACCGCTGAAAATCCGCGCCCGAACCGGCAATAACGATCCCCTATGACTGAAACGGCTATCCCCCCAGCCATCAAGGCCACTGAACCCACGGCGACCCAGCTTGCCACGCTGCTGGCCCAAGCCGCCGCGCCGCCACAGCTTCTAGCCTATCGCGGTGCGCTGACCCCTCTTAGGTTGGACGCGGCGGAGAAGGAAATAGCGGCGCTGCTCACCGGAGTCGCGGTTCACGACCTGGGCTGGCTGCGGCGCGTCGCCGTGCGCGGTGAGGACCGCTTCCGCTGGCTGAGCGGCATGGTCACCAACACGGTCAACGATCTGGCGGCGAACGCCGGCGCATGGAACCTGGTGCTCAACGCGCAGGGGCGCATCCAGGGCGACCTGCACGTGGCTCGCGAGGGCGACGCGCTCTACCTGATGATCGCCGCCGATCAGTACGACCGGCTGCTGGCTCACCTGGAGCGCTTCATCATCATGGACGATGTGGAACTTGTGCCGCTGAGTGTGGACGCAAATGGCGAGTTGAGCGGCGAGACAGCGCTGGGGCTTGCCGGTCCGTTGGCCGCCGATCTTTTGATGCGGCTGGGTCTGCCCGGGCCGCAGGAGCCGCTGACCAGCGCCCGCGCCGCCTGGAACGGCCAGGATTTGCGCGTCGTACGGGCCTACGGCGTGCTCACGCCGTACTACGAGTTGTGGGCGCGTGCGGCCCTGATTCCAACGCTCTGGCAGGCACTGGTTGAAGCGGGCGCTCGTCCGGTGGGAACGGCCTCGCTGGAGGCCTTTCGCATCGCCGAGGGGATTCCCGCCTACGGCATCGACATGGTCGAGCGCGATCTGCCGCAGGAGACCTCGCAGATGCGGATGCTCAGCTTTAACAAGGGCTGCTACCTGGGCCAGGAGATCGTGGAGCGCATCCGCTCGCGCGGCAGCGTTCACCGGCATCTGCGTTCGCTGGAGCTCTTTGGAGCAGTACCCGCCGCCGGCGCTGCGCTAACATTGGAGGGCGGGGCGGTTGCCGGGCAGATCACCAGCGCGGCGGAATTGCCATTGCCCACCGGCAGCCGCGTCTTCGCCCTGGGCATGATGCGCGGCGAAGCCGAACTTTCACCCCAGCGACGAGGATCTGTCGCCGGGGGCCCCGAAGCGGGCAAACAATTATTCACCTACACGGCCGGAACGGCCACAGGTACGGCCCGCACTTTGGCCGCGCCGCCCGAGTTGGAAACGAGTTAACGGAGTTTATTCGTCAGCAAGACAGATAGGAAAGCAGAAAACCATGAGCGATAAGCCGAAGTTTGAAGTCATTGACCGTCGCAAGATGAAGGCGGAAGAAGAGCAGGAGAACCAGCTGCCGTCCGCGTCTCCGGTGGAAGCAGCATCGGTGGAAGCGGCATCGCCGCCTGAGAAGGGCGGAGGTCCGCGGCTGGTAGTCAACGAGCCCAAGCCTGAAGCCGCACCGGAAGGCGAAATGCCTCCCGCGCCCACTGCCCGGGAGAGCCGCGAACAGAAGACGGCCTACGACGCCTCCGCGCAGCGGCTGGAAGAGATGGTGCGGGCGCAGAACCCTGCCGTAGGCCCGCAGCCGCCGGTCACCTTTGAGCATCTTGTCCAGCAGTTTTACGTCTCCGCGATGATCCAGATGGGCGCGGGCACACAAGAGGGCCAGCGTCCCAGAGTGGACATTCTGGGTGCGCGGACAACCATTGATCTGCTGGGCGTGCTGGCGGAGAAGACCCGCGGCAACCTGACCGAGGCCGAAAACAACACCCTGCAGACGGTGCTCTTTGAAGTGCGGATGGCCTTCCTGGAGCTGACCAGTATGATCTCCTTGCAGGCCATGCAACCGCCGCAGCCTCCGCCGCCGGGCAAGCGGTAAAGACAGGGATAGGGACCAGGGATAACCGTTGCCTATGGATGGACTGCTCACATTTCTCGGCACGGGAACCTCGATGGGGGTTCCCACGCTGGGCTGCGGCTGCACTGTCTGCACCTCGGCCGACCCGCGCGACCGGCGGCTGCGGCCCTCGGTTCTCCTGCGCTGGCGCGTGCAGGCGGGCGGGTGTGAGCGTGTCGCGGTCATCGACACCGGCCCGGACTTCCGCGAGCAGGCTTTGCGCAACGGCCTCACCCGCGTGGACGCGGTCTTTTACACCCACTCCCACGCCGACCACATCCTGGGCATGGACGATCTTCGCCCGCTCAGCTTCACCGCCGTTCGCGAAGGTGCGCCCATTCCGCTCTACGCCACGCCGGAGACCACCGTGGTGTTGGAGCGCATCTTCGAGTACACCTTTTCGCCGCAAGCCACTTATCCCACCCGCGCCCGTGTCGAACTGCATCCGCTGGCCGAGCGGACTTCAGTTTACGGCGTCGACTTCCTGCGCGTACCGCTGCTGCATGGCGAGATGGAGATTGCCGGCTTTCGCTTTGGCCGCGCCGCCTATCTGACCGACGTGAGCGTCATCCCCGAATCGAGCTTCGCGCTGCTCGAAGGGCTGGACCTCCTGGTCGTCTCCGCGCTGCGTCACAAGCCGCACCCCAGCCACGCCACCGTCGAGCAGGCAGTCGGCTGGGCCAGGCGCATCGGCGCGCGCCAGACCTGGCTCACCCACATTGCCCACGAACTGGGCCATGAACAAACCAACCACTCACTGCCCGACGGCATCCGGCTGGCCTACGACGGCCTCAGCCTGCCCGTGAATCTGGGGACTGTGAATTGATGACCACAGAGAATGTGATTTCTGTCTTTCATTCCGTTGCGGAGATTCCGGCGGGCTTTGGCCCCAGCGTCGCCTCCATCGGTAACTTCGACGGCGTGCATCTGGGCCATCAGCAGATTCTCTCGGCGGTGGTGCGAGAAGCGCGTGAGCAAGGCGCGCGAGCCGTGGCCATCACCTTCGATCCGCACCCGGAGCAGTTTCTGCGCCCCGCCCAGGCGCCGCGGCTGCTTACGCCGATAGACGAGCGTCTGCGCCTGCTGTCCCTCACCGGCATTGACGCGGTGGTGGTGTTGGACTTTGATGAGGCGCTGGCCTCGCTTGCGGCTCGGGAGTTTGTACACGGTATCCTGGTGGACGCTTTGGGCCTTCGCAGCCTCCATGAGGGCGGAAACTTCCGCTTCGGCCATCACGCCGAGGCCGGCGTGGCCGAACTGAAGCAACTTGGCGCGGAGTTTGGCTTTGCCGTCCACGTGCATCCTCCAGTGCGGGCGCGCGGCCTGGAGGTCTCCAGCTCGGCGATCCGGGATTTCGTGGCTGCCGGCGACATGACCCGCGCGCGCTGGATGCTGGGACGGCCCTTCGAGGTGCGCTCCACGCAGGCGCGCGGACGCGGCATCGGCACACGGCTGCTGGTGCCCACGGTGAACCTGGCAGCTTACGACGGCCTGCTTCCTGCCTTCGGGGTCTACGTCACGCGGCTCACGGTGGCTGGGCTCACATTCCAGGCGGTGACCAATGTCGGCAACCGTCCCACCTTCGGCGCGGCCTCCTTTGCCGTCGAGTCGCACATCCTGGACTTTGAGCCCGTTGAACTGGACGATCGAACGCCGATTGTCCTGGAGTTCCTGCTGCGCCTGCGCGGCGAAATCGATTGGCCATCGCCGGAGGCGCTCAAGGCGCAGATATTCAAAGATATAACCAAGGCGAAGCGCTACTTCCGGCTGGCAGAAACTACCGCTAACTCACTAACTCGCGGTCCCGCGAAGCGGGGCTAACTTGCTAATTGTTGACCCATTCCATCTTAACTTCTGACGAAAAGATAAAGAATCTACTCACCTCGCCGCTAACTGTCGCAGAACATACTGTAGAATCCCGCCATGCTCAAAGTACTCGATCTCCTGCGGCGTGTCGATGCGGACTTTGGCGGCAAACTCCTTCACTCCACCATCGGCTGCCATGGCCCTAACTCTGAGCGAGTTGCCGTTGGCGAATTTGGCTGTAAGCAGCGTTTTCAGGCCAGGAAAGTCGTAGACCTCTTCGCCGCTCAGGCCCAATGAATCCGCGCTCTGGCCAGCCTCGAATTGCAACGGCAGTATCCCCATCCCCACCAGATTCGAGCGGTGAATGCGCTCGAAGCTCTCGGCGATCACCGCTCTAACTCCCAGCAGCTTCGGTCCCTTGGCCGCCCAATCGCGCGAGCTTCCGGAGCCGTACTCTTTCCCTGCCAGAATAATCAGCGGCACACCGCGCTCGGCGTATACAACGCTGGCATCGAAAATCGAAAGCGGCTCGCCTTCGGGCAGCAAGCGCGTAACCCCGCCCTCGGTGCCCGGAGCCAGCTTGTTGCGCAGGCGCACGTTGGCGAAGGTGCCTCGAACCATCACTTCATGATTGCCACGCCGCGAGCCGTAGCTATTAAACTCCGCCGGCTTCACGCCATGCTCGGAGAGATACCTGCCCGCTGGTCCGCTAGCCTTAATGCTGCCGGCAGGCGAGATATGATCGGTAGTTACCGAGTCGCCCAGCACGGCTAGCACGCGTGCGCCCAGTATCTCGGTAACCGGCGCGGGTGTCCTGGTAATTCCATCAAAGTAGGGAGCCTTGCGAATATAGGTCGAATCCGGTTCCCACTGATAGACTTCGCCGGTGGGAAACTTGAGTCCCTGCCAGTTAGTGTCGCCCAGGCTCACCGTCGCGTACTCGCGGCGGAAGCCCTCGCTGGAGACTCCCTTTTCAATCGCCTCGGTCACCTCCGCTTGCGTGGGCCAGATGTCTTTGAGATAGACCGGCTTGCCAGCTTCGTCCTGGCCCAGCGAATCCGTCTCGAAGTTATGACTGATCTTGCCTGCCAAAGCATAGGCCACCACCAGCGGCGGACTCATCAGATAGTTAGCCCGCACATCCACATTGACGCGCCCCTCGAAGTTGCGGTTGCCGCTCAGCACGCTCACCGCAACCAGCCCATGCTCGTCGATGCTCTTGGAAACATCTGTCGGCAGCGGCCCGGAGTTGCCGATGCAGGTGGTGCAACCGTAACCCACCACGTTGAAGCGCAGCTTTTCAAGATAAGGCAGCAAGCCGGCCTTGGCGTAGTAATCCGTAACCACTCGCGAACCCGGCGCTAGCGAAGTCTTCACCCACGGCGGCACGGTAAGTCCCTTTTCGACAGCCTTTTTAGCCAGAATCCCCGCCGCCATCATCACCGAAGGGTTCGAGGTGTTCGTGCAACTAGTAATAGCAGCAATCACTACCGAGCCATGATCGAGATACAGGTCTGGATCGACGCCAAAACGACCTTGCACGGTGGTTGCTTGCAGCGCCGAACCGGTTACCGCGCCACGCTCCCAGTTAGCCGCCGTGCGCGTGCCCAGAGGCTTAGAGGTAGGCGAAAGCAGCGCGGGCAGTTGCCCGTCAAAGCTGGCCGCCGCATCCTTCAGCAGCACGCGGTCCTGCGGACGCTTGGGACCTGCGACGCTGGGTTCGACCGTCGCCAGGTCTAACTCCAGGGTCTGCGTGTACTCAGCCTCCGGCGTGTCAGCCGTGTGGAATAATCCCTGTTCCTTGTAGTAACTCTGGACCAGCGCAATCTGCTCCTCGCTGCGGCCCGTCAGACGCAGGTAGCGTAGCGTCTCAACGTCCACGGGAAAGATTCCGCAGGTCGCGCCATACTCGGGAGCCATGTTACTGATCGTGGCGCGGTCGGCCAGCGGCAGCGCGGCCACTCCGGGGCCAAAGAACTCCACAAACTTGCCGACCACGCCCAGCTTGCGCAGCGCCTGAGTTACCGTCAGCACTAAGTCAGTCGCCGTAGCTCCCTCGCGCAGTATGCCGGTGAGGCGGAATCCTACCACCTGCGGAACCAGCATCGAGATAGCCTGCCCCAGCATCGCCGCCTCGGCCTCGATGCCACCCACGCCCCAGCCCAGTACGCCCAGGCCGTTGATCATCGTGGTGTGCGAGTCGGTGCCCACAAGCGTGTCAGGGTAAGCGACCAACTCACCATTGTTTTCCGCCGTGAAAACCACGCGCGCAAGGTATTCCAGATTCACCTGGTGGCAGATGCCCATCCCCGGCGGCACGACGCTGAAGTTATGGAAGGCCGTCTGCCCCCATTTCAAAAATGCGTAGCGCTCGCGGTTTCTTTGGAACTCCAACAAGGTATTGGCCGCAAAAGCGCCCACGGCGCCATACTCGTCCACCTGCACCGAATGGTCGATGACTAACTCGGCCGGGACCAGCGGATTCACCCGCTCCGGATCGCCGCCCAGCGTCCGGATCGCGTCACGCATCGCGGCCAGATCGACCACCGCGGGCACGCCGGTAAAGTCCTGCATCAGCACCCGCGACGGCATAAAAGCAATCTCCCGGCTCGGCTCAGCCTTGGCATCCCAGTTAGCCAGAAACTCAATCTCCGCGGCCGTCACGTTGACGCCGTCCTCGCGGCGCAGAAGGTTCTCCAACAGTATCTTCAGGCTGAAGGGCAGACGGCTCAGGTTGAAGCCGCGCGCCTCCAAAGCCGGCAGTCGATAAATCGAATAACTGCGGTTGCCGGAGACAAGTGTAGCCTTGCTGTCAAAACTATTCATCGGGGAAGGACCTTTCTTCCGCGCACGGGCGGAAACAGTTTCAATTCCGGGTTATTCTGGATCTATCTGCAGCCAATAATGAAATCCGTCCACAATGGCCATCAGCGCCGCCTGGTTCAAGTCGCTGCTGACTCCCGCGGTGGTCCAGGGTTCGTGGCCGTCGGCGTGGAAGCTGACTGTGACGCGAACGTGAGCCGCCGTGTCCTGTGCGGATACATCTATGGCCGTGACGCTGAATCTGCCTAAGTGCATGCGCGCGATGGCCGGGTGCCATTTTTCCAATTCGCGGCGCATGGCTTTGGTAAGCGCATCCACCGGCCCGGCTCCCTCTGCGCGAGTTACAGTAACTCTGGAGTCGCCCAGGCACAATGACATGGATGCCTGAACGTATCTGCCTCCGGTTTCGTCGGATTCGTCGATCACTCTCCAGCTTTTCACGCTAAAGCTATTCTTCAGGGTATTCAGCACTTTCATACAGGCAAGCTTGAAGGAAACTTCACTGGCCGTGAAACCGTCGCCTTCAATCATTGCCTGGTTTGCGTCCATGAATTCCTGAGCTTGTGTGGAGTCAAGAGGAACACCAATCGCCTTCGAGAGCAGAATGATATTGGCCTTTCCCGACTGGCCGTTCACTCCGATGACAGGGATGGCTCCGACTTTGGCGGGATCGCACCACAGATAAGCTCCCGGATTCTTGCGTTCGCTGCTGCCATGCATTCCGGCCCAGGTGCCAAAGGCTCCCGGGCCGACAATCGGAGCGCCGTGCGGCGGCTCAATTCCGAAGGCTTCATAAGCCGAATGCGCCAGACCAGTAAGTCCAGCTAGCGATTTTGGAGTTATAAACTCAGCTTCGCCTCTGAGTTGCATGCTGCCGATGACAGTGGTCAGGTTTACGTTGCCGCAGCGTTCGCCCGTTCCCAGCAGAGTGCCTTGAATCTGAACCGCCCCGGCGAGAATGGCGGCTCGCGTATTGGCAATCCCAAAGCCGCGATCGGTGTGGCCATGAAATCCGAAGTTAGCTCCTGGATAATTCTGCGCCAGGCCGCCAATGACCTGAGAGACTTCTTCCGGATTGGCGCCGCCGGTGGTGTCGCAAACAATAATCCGGCTAACTTGCTGGCGGGCGCACTGCGCAATCATCTGGTGGAAATAATCCATAGTGCGCCGGCTGAAATCGGCGTCGCAATGGTTGCCGTTTTCGCGGCGGCCGCAAGCAGCGTCCATCGCGTGTTCCAGGTCCACGATCACTTCCAGGCCGTTGTCTTGAAGGCATTCAATGGTTTCGTAAGCCATCAGCAGGTTTTCTTCAGGCGTCGTCTCCAGGGACTTCTTCACATCGAGCAGCCTGGATTTGACGACAATAACCGCTACGGGAACGCGCTTCCTGCGGTTGACAATGAATTGCACGTCCGACCATTCCCGCACCTTTGCGCCGCGGCCGCGCGTTCTGCCAAACAACGCAAGTTTCATCGCTCCCGTATCGGCCGAATCAAGGGCGCTGGATAGATCGCTTACAAATTGATTTGCGCCGGCAAAGCCGATTTCGGCATAGCGAAAGCCGAAGGCTGCCATGCGTTCCAGCAGGCTGACGGCATTCGGCACGGAGATGTCGATGTTCGGCTGCTGCATTCCGTCGCGAAGGCTGGTATCGAAGAGTTCGACTTTTCTAGCGTGAATTTCCTTCATCTGTCCATGCGCCCGATTGTGAGAATGTCCTGTTAAGGATTGTTCTGACGGCAGAAATGCGACTTCCCAATCACGCCTCCACCGAGGTTTCCTGGAAGTTCCAGAATAACAGGGAACGTGCGCGGGTTCCCAGGTATTGGAATCGAGCGGGAAGACGGGGCCGGATTTGAGCAGCCTGCCAAGTCCAGCCTCAATCTGCTATCTTCACAGGTTACGACTTTTTTGCCCCAACATCCCCGCCGAGCCGAGGTTCATTGCACTTATGCCTGACCTGTCCCGCCGTCCGCCAGCCTCCGATATTGAAACTCCTGAATCCATGGGATTTTTCCATCCATCGAAGCGCCCTTACCGCTTCACCATTCTGATGTTCATCAGCTTGCTGGTGCTGGGGAGCTATTTCGCCTATGACAGCATCGGCGCCCTCGCGCCTACACTCATCGATGCGTTGCATCTGGACCGCAGCACGATCGGGAATCTCTACACAGCGTACTCCGTGGCCGCCATCATCATCGTGTTCTTCGGGGGCATGCTTTACGACAAGCTGGGTCCCCGCCGGGCCAGCATGCTGTTTTGTTGCCTCGTCCTCCTGGGCGCCACGATCGTGGCCCTCGCTCACTCCACGTGGGAACTCTTCGCCGGACGGTTGATCTTCGGCGCGGGTTCCGAATCCCTGATTGTGGTGCAGAGCGCCATCATCAGCCGCTGGTTCAAGGGCAAAGAGATGGCCCTGGCCTTCGGCATCGCCCTTACCATCAGCCGCGTCGGGACCCTCTTCAGCTTCAATACCGAGGAACTCATCTCCCAATACTACGGCAATTACCGCACGGCTCTCTGGGCGGCGGCGGGCTTCTGCCTGTTCTCCGTGCTGTGCAACCTGGTCTTCTGGGCCATGGATCTCCATGGAGAGAAGGTGCTCAAGCTTCCGAAACCGGACGCCGGCGACAAGATCGTCTTCTCCGATATTGGGAAGTTCAACTCTTCTTTCTGGTTCGTAACCTTGCTCTGCGTGACCTTCTATAGCGCCATCTTCCCCTTCACGGCCCTCGCCACGGATATGTTCCACGACAAGTGGGGCATTCCCCTGGTGAGCTCGAGCACAGGCGGGTTTCTGGCCCAGATCTTCGACAACTTCATTCACATGTTCTCGACTGCGCCGGGGATCACCAGTATCGTGATCTTTGCATCCATGGTCTTCGCACCCTTCGCCGGCGACCTGGTGGACCGCATCGGAAAGCGGGCCACGCTGATGGTAGCAGGCTCCCTTATGCTGATTCCTGCCCACCTTATCATGGGCGTTACCCACTGGAATCCCATCCCCAGCATGGTCGTGCTCGGCGCCGCCTTTGTACTGGTGCCGGCGGCGATGTGGCCTTCGGTTCCCCTGGTGGTGGAGGAGAAACGCGTGGGCACGGCCTTCGGTCTGATGACGGCCATCCAGAATTTGGGCCTCGGCCTGTTTCCCTTCCTGAATGGCAAGCTGCGCGACGTCACCGGAACGTATACTGCGACCCAGGTAATGTTCGCGGGTCTCGGCGTGGTGGGGCTGATCTTCGCCCTGCTATTACTGCGGTCGGATAGGCAACATGGCAATACACTGGAGCGAGGAAAAATACAAGAGAAGGACCTGCCCCGAATCGAAGAGGGCTTTGAACAACACTAGGCGGAGGAGATTCCCCTGTCTATGAGTATCGTGACAATCCCCACCGCCGCTGAAATGGAACGATGGCCCTATGCTGTGCGCGCACTGCTGGGTTGCGGCGCGGCTTTGCTGGCCGCGCTGCTGACCTATTCGATCATGCCGTTGCGCGAGTTTCCCATGCTGCTGGCCTTTCCCGCTGGCCTTCTGAGCGCCTGGTTCCTGGGAATGTGGGGCGGCGTGCTCTGCGCCGTGACCGAAGCCATTCTGATCGACCTGTATCTGGCCAGGACAGCGGCGGTATTTCCCGGCGGAAACCTAAAAGAAGGCGTGCGGCTGACGTTATTTCTCTTGATTCTGATTGTTTTCAGCTGGGGAATGCGGCGGCTTGCGAAACAGCGTACTCAACTGCGAACCCAGGAGCAGCAACAGCGGCTAATGCTGGCTCAGGCTGAAGGCCAGTTGGCAGAGGAGCACACCCGCATCAGCGAGGAGTTGCAGCAGCGCGACGAGCTTCTCAAGATCGCGCTTGAGGTTAACGGCATGGGGCTGTGGGTGTGGGATTTGCTGGAAGGCACGGCCTACCGCTCCGACCAGATGTACCGGATCGCCGGCCGTGAAGCCGGCTCCATCGATCCGCGTCCCGAGGCGTGGTTGCAATTGGTTCACCCGGAGGACGAGGAGAGCGTAAGGAACGCCTGGGCGGAGACCCGCGCAACCGGCAAGGATTATCAGATTCAATACCGCGTGCTGTGGCCGGATGGGTCGGTACACTGGCTGGAATCGCAAGGCAAATGCCAGCGCAACAGCGAAGGCCGGGCGACGCGCCTGGTGGGCGTGCTGACCGACGTAACGCACCGCAGGCTGACCGAAGAGGCGATGCTGCGCACGGAAAAGCTGGCCGTCGCAGGAAGGCTGGCGGCCTCGGTGGCGCACGAGATCAACAACCCGCTGGAGGCGGTGGGCAACCTGCTTTACCTGATCTCCCGCGCCGAGTCCGCAGAAGCCGCGCGGTCACAGGCCAGCCAGGCGCTCGACGAACTGATGCGCATCTCGCTGATTACCCAGCAGACCCTGCAGTTTCACCGCCAGCCCGGCACACCGGCCGTCACCCGGCTCTCGGAGGTCGTGGCGGCGGTGCTGGCTCTGTTTCGCGGCAAGTTGCAGAGCGCTGGGATCGCGGCCGAGGTGTTTGCGGAACGGGAGACAGGGGTCGCGTGCATGCCCAGCGAAACGCACCAGATCTTCGCCAACCTGGTCTCGAACTCGATTGACGCCATGCCGCGCAGCGGGCGGCTGTTGGTCCGGCTGCGGCCCTCGCGCGACTGGCGAGACCACCAGACGCAGGGTATGCGGGTGACCTTTTGCGATACCGGCGCAGGCATGAGCCGGGCGACGATGCGGCGCATCTTCGAACCGTTCTTCACCACCAAGACGGAGACCGGAACCGGGCTTGGCTTGTGGGTAGTGGCGCAACTGGTGGAACGCCGCCACGGCGATGTGCGCGCCTGGAGCTGGCAGCGAGCCGCGGGCTGCGGAACGGCAATCTCCGTCTTTCTGCCCTCGGGAGACGCGGCGGTGGCGGACGGACTGGCCGAAAGTTCAGTTGTGCGTCCAGTGGAACCGTGACAAATGGGTGCGTTCGTGTCGGTATGAATTCTTCATACTTGTGCTAGAATTCTCTCCAGGAGCGATGCGATGCCTGCCACTCTCTGCGAAAAACGGACGGTCAGCTTGCCCAGCGAGCAGGGCCGCTTCATTGACCGGTTGGTGGATTCCGGCGCCTACGCCTCGGCCAGTGAGGTCGTCCGAGCCGGTCTACGGGCGCTGGAAGAACGGGACGCCGCAGTGGAGCGCTGGCTGCGCGAGGATGTTGTGGCCGTCTACGATACGCTCCAGGCCGACCCCAGCCGGGCCATTCCCGCTAGCCAGGTCTTTGCCGCCGTTCGCGCCCGCCATCAGGAACGAGAGGCGCGCAAGGCGTGAGCCACACTATCGTCTTCACACCCGAAGCAAAGGACGACCTCCTCGATCTCTACGACTATATAGCGGACCGCAACAGCCCCAAACGCGCGCTTGGATACATCGAGAGAATCGAGAAAACCTGCCAGAGCCTCACCACCTTGCCTGAGCGAGGAACACGCCGCGACGACCTGCGTCCCGGTCTGCGCTTAATGGGATTTGAACGCCGTGTCCTGATAGCCTTTTGCGTGGGCACCGATTCAGTCGCCATTCTCCGTATCCTCTACGGCGGGCGAAGCGTCGAACTCGCATTTTCGCAAAGCGGCAACTAGAGCGGAATCATCAACTGATTCTATTACCGCTGCGGCTTCATGTTATAGACGAAGAGTGCCCGCAGCTCCAGGAACGGCCCGTGGAACTCCGTCGGTAGCGGCGGGTAATTCGAGCCGGTGATTGCACCCCAGGCCGCGCGGTCCAGCGCTGCGTCGCCGGAGCGGCCCTCCAGCACCATGCTGCCCGCCATCAGCCGCCCATTCGGCAGCACTTTGAAGCGGATCACAAGCTGGCCTGACTTACTTTTCGGCGAGTTGACCTCGTCGGGAATCAGCGGATCCCAGGTGCGTTCCGTGATCCGATGCCAGCGCGCCAGCCATTTACTGAAGCCCACGCCCTGCGTATCTGAGAGGATTTCAACCCCTCCGGTGTCCGATTTCGGCTTGGGTTTATCAGTTTCGGCAGATGCAGGGGCAGGATTTGGGGAACCGGCCGGCGCCGATTGCGCTAGAACAGTGAGCGAAGCCAACAGAACGGCAGAAGCAAAGAATACAGCGGGAATGTGCATGAAACCGCCTTTCAAGCAATATCGCTTGCTGGCCATTCTACCGCTGCTCCTCCATGTTGTAGAGGAAGTACGCTCGCAGTTCCAGGTACGGCCCGTGGAAGTCCCTGGGCAACGGCGGGTAGTTCGAACCGGTCAGCGCGCCCCATGCGGCGCGGTCGAGCGCAACGTCGCCGCTGCGGCCCTCCAGCACCAGGCTGCCGTCCATCAGCCGCCCGCTGGGCAGAACTTTGAAGCGGATCGCCACCATGCCGGATTTGCTGATCGGCGGGTTGACCTCGTCGGGAATCAACGGATCCCAGGTTCGCTCCGTCTCCCGGTGCCAGCGCTGTAGCCAGCTGTTGAAGTCCACGCCCTGCGTGTCCGAGAGCACGTCGAGGCCCGAGCCTGCGCCGGGATGCATTCTTAGGCCGCCTTCGGAGGGAAGATTGCCCGCGCCCATGCCCGGGTTCCGCGATGCGCCCTTTATCGCCTCGCGCAACGCGTCGGCGGGGTTCTGCGAGTTCATCGCAAAATTGGGACGCGCCGGCACGGCCGCCGGGCGAGGCGCCTCCACCTGCGATTGCTGACTGGGAGGTATAGGCGGCGGCGGGGGAGCCGGCTCTGCCGCTTGCGGCGCGGGCTCCGGGGCGGGCGGCGGCGGAGCTGCCTTGTTCAACTCCTCCAGCGTCTTCTTGTCGATCTGGGGATGCGGCGCCGGAGCCGGCTTGATCTCAACCTTGGGTTGCCATTTCGGCGTATCCATGTAGGTAAATTCTTGATGCTCCTGGATCGCATGGCTGGAATCGACCACCACCGGCGTCTTGAAGACGTACGTGGGAAGCAACAGGATCGCTGCAAAGAGAGCCGCATGGACGAGGATGGCGATCCATACGCCCTCGCGGAAGCGCGACCAGCGCCGCTCATCCTCCATGTCGCTGATCAGTTGCAGCAACTCGTGGGTGTCATAGTCCACCCAGCGCGAACCGCGCACCACCGGCGACGCGGGCTCAGCGCCCAAAACCGGAGCGCCCGCAGCGGGAGTGGTTTCTGCCAGCCCGTTGGCCTCGTTCACGTCGATGGGCGATTCGTCGGTGAGCATTCGTTCCAAAGAAGCCGGCCGCAGCGCACTCGCGCTCAGCCGCTCCGTTTTGAGTCCTTTCCTTCTATTCTCTCATCCCGGAAAAAATCCTGCCCATCGCCGCGGCCCGTATGATAGTAAGACGGATGATCCGGCGGAAGGGAACCCGGTTTGAAAGCAGTATTTACCCGATGGATGGCCCGGTGGAAGCTGGTGGCCGTGTTTCTAGCCAAGTTTGGCATTTGGGGCGTGGGAGCGGCCGCACTGCTAGACTCGTCCACTATTCCCATTCCCATGGATGCGCTTCTGGCCGTCTACGTATGGAACGACAAAAGCCACTTCTGGCTCTATTGCCTGCTGGCCGCGACGGGCTCGGCCATTGGCGGCCTGTTGCCCTACGGACTGGGCAGGGCCGGCGGCGAACTCTTTCTGCTCAAGCGCGTCAACCGTAAACGCTACGAGCGGATGCGCGCCCGCTTCGAGCGCCAGGAGTTCCTGGCCATGATGATTCCCTCCATGCTGCCACCGCCCACGCCCTGGAAGGCCTGCGTCTTTGCCGCCGGCGTCTTCGAGATGCGCGTTGTCCCGTTTATGCTGTCGGTCTTTTGCGGCAGGATGGTCCGCTGGCTGGTGCTCTCGCTGCTGGTGCTCAAGCTGGGTCCGGGCGCGGTGGAGCTTGTCGAACACCACAGGCTGGTTCTCGTAGCCATTGTCGGCGGGCTGGCGGTGACTGGCTTTGCCTGGTGGTGGCTGCGCAAGAAGCGCGCCGGGAAACTGGAAGTGTGACACGTATTCCGGCTGGTTGACGCGGCGCGCATGGCTTCCAAATCCAAAGCGATTCCAATTACAATCCCTGTCGCGGGTAAATCAAGCCGCCAAGCCCGGCGAAACCCCGGAAGGAGCAGATTCATGGAAGTTCATCCGCCTCATAAGCCCATTCACTCGATCAAGGAATTCATGATTCACCTGTTGGCCATCACCATCGGCCTGCTGATCGCGCTGGGCCTGGAATCTTCGGTCGAATGGCTGCATCACCGCCATCTGGCACGCGATGCAAGGGAGAATATCTTCCAAGAGATGCGCTCCAATCAGCAGGATGCAGTGAGGCAAATGAATGCGCTGCCTGCGGAAGAGAAACGCCTGGATGAGATTCTCAGCATGGTAGATGATGCGCAGCATGGCCGTCCTCAAAAGCCCATTGGGGGTTTCACGTGGACAAGCGTTCTTCTCCGCGACTCCGCGTGGGATGCCGCATCGTCTACCGGAGCAATCACCTTCATGGATTACGGCGAGGTGAAGGGATACTCTAAGCTCTATGCTGTGCAGAAACTGTTGAGTTCATTCCAGGAGCGCTATTTTGCGGAGCGGCACGAAATGAATGTCTTCTTAGATCGTATGCAAAGAGAGGGCAAGCTCTCCGACGCCGAATTCGCGAGCGGGAAGCGGGCCATCCTTTCTGCGAGAATGACGGCCCTGGAACTCAATGAATTGGATAGCGTATTAAACGACAACTATTCAAAGGCTCTATCGCAAGAAAAATGAAGATCACGGGTGCCCCAGGTATCGATTCTGAGACCTGGGAATGAAAACGAGGACACTACTTCCCCGCCAGCGCCACCTGTGTCCGTGCCGCGTTCATCCGCCGCACCAGCACCGGAAGCCCAAACGCCAGCCCGGCCACGAGCGCCGTCGAAATCAGGTCGTTGCGATAGAACGGCAAACCGGCGGTGAAACACGCGACCAACCCGCTCAGCGTGTGCGGATACGGATAGGCAAAGCCGCTCAGCCATGTCGCATAATTCGAAACCAGGAAAAACGAGGTCGGCCCCAGCAGCGCGCCCGCGCCTACGCGTACAACCGTCGTCCGGCTCCGCAGCAAAATCTGTCCCAGCGCCATGGCCATCACGTACCAGCCCCAGGTGGGCAGATAGCTCTGCCAGACGAAGGCGTAGTGGTAACTGTACACCGTGAGGAAGTAGTCGGTAGCCACCAGCGCTGCCAGCGGAACCAGCATCTCCCGCCACGAACGCCGCGCGCCAAAGTACAGCAGTGCGCCGCCCACGGCGGTAAAGTTCATCCACCCGGCATGGGGTAGCAAACGGCTCAACACGGCAACCAGCAGCAAAAGATAAGCAGGCATGAACACCTCAGTTTTCAGGATTCCGGAATCCACCCACGGGAAACAAGACGCTCCGGGCGGAACAACGGCGTTCTTTCATTCTGCGGGTCGCACGCCGCCGGGTCAACCGAAAAGATTCATCTGATGAACATTTCTTTCATTTGAAGCAGCTCGGCTTGCCGCTGTGAGTTTCGTCCGCAATGAACGAGCCGCGTCATGATTCACCCCGGAGGGGTGGTGGATAATAGCCCCGGGTGGAGCGCAGCGCAACCCGGGGAATGCTCGCCATCAATGGATTGCGCCCCGTAGGGGCGCTGCGAAATGCTTTTCACAGGAGCCCTGGCGCACCGCCGGAATCCGCATCATCAGACGCTCGCGGACAATCGAGCCAGAACGATCGGCTGATAGAAACCGCTCTCAGCCGGCATCAGCCAACGGACATCGGCGAAGCCGGCGTCCGTCAGGACGGAGGAGAGTTCGCCGCGCAGCAGACAGCGATACTCGGAAACAAAATGATGCGCCTTCCATCCCCGGCCGGAGTGCGTCGTGATGTAAAGATGAACCACATATCGGTCGTCCTCAATCCAGTCCCATATCTGATGAATGATTCGCCGGCTCGCTTGATTCCCGTAGAACGCGGGCGGCTGGGCCACGGGCTTCTCCCGGATGATCTGGTCGTAATCGCGGATGCTGGCGATGAATATCCCACCTGGCTTGAGCTTCGACGCCATCGACCTCACGGCCTGCCGGAGTTGAACGGCGCTCAGATGCGGCAGCGCATTGTCCATTGCCGCAACCACGTCAAAGCCGCTCTCCGGAACTTCACGAAGCGATGTCATGTCCGAAACGTGAAACGAAATCTTCAGTGACCTGCGTTCTGCTTCTCGTTGCGCGCGGTTCACCGCCTTGCGGCTTAAATCCGAAGCCACAACATGGTGGCCCATCGCGGCAAATCCTATCGACTGCGTTCCGATTCCACAGGCGCAATCCAGGATTTTCAGCGGATGCGCGGAGAGTTCCGACTCCAGCAATGCTTCCAGAACCTTGGCCTGGCGCTCAATCGTGCGCTCCCAATCTTCAAAAATGAGATGGTAATCGTCCGCGAGCGCATCGTAAAAGCTGTGGATTCTCTCTGTCATACAAACTCCAGCCCGCCGCCGAGCGCGAATGAATCTGCCATAAAGCCCACGAAGAGATTATTTCTGCTCCCGTCCGTTCATCGCCTCGCCCGCTTCATCGCGGCCGTCCACGATGTAAACCCAGCCGCTCAAGGGCGACCGGTTGGGGCTTCTGCCCGCGCCCAGAAAGGAGTAGCCCCAGCGCAGATCGGTAAACTCGACCGTCGTCCATGTGCGATTGGGCGGCAACTGCGGCGGAGTCATGCCGGGCGCCGCCACTGGCCCCACATCGCGCACCACCGCCCATGTGCCCCAGTCCAGATAAACCTGCCCCAACAGCGTGCGTTTGGCGGCCTCGGTTGCCTCGGTCGCGGACGGCTTGTAGAGCACATCCCGCCGCGGGTCGCTGGTAATCTCCCCGCTCAGGGTGTCGATCTCAGCGGTCTGGTAATACGCCTCGGTCTCCAGAATCGCGTGCCAGCGAAAGGGGTTGATGGGGTAAGGCTCCAGAGCCATGCGCTTCACCGGCGCAGTGGCGATCCCGGAATTTTCGGTTAGCATCCGCGCCCGCCCCTGCTCCGCCCAGCGCCAGCCCCACAGCAAGACCATCCCGGTCAGCGCGAAGATCGCCCATCCCCGCCCGCGAAATTGCTTCTTCCTCGCGCCTATCTCGGAGTCGGCCAGGCCGAAGAGCCACGGCATGATCATTGCCAGAATCAGCAGCACCCACAGCACCGGCTCGGCAATGAAGACAATGCTGCCCGCGTACCAGCGCGGGTTGAAGGGGAAGAAGGGCCGCAGGCCGTAGTTGTTCGTCCAGTCCAGCAGCAGGTGGCTCAGTGCGGAGAGCAGAGCCGTCAGGTAAAGCCAGCCGCAATGGAGTGGTGGTGCTTTTGCGTTTTGATTGATGGCGCTGGCCTTGCGAGAAGGCCGCGTCCGCCGCCAATGATCGTAGAGCCACACCACGCTCACCGCTGCCGCCGCCACCACCGGCACGGCGATGAACGTATGGGTGATTCCGCGATGGTGCTTCAGCTCCTCGACCGGGCCGGCATAGGACCACAGAATGTCGATGTCGGCGGCCTCGGCGGCCAGCACGGCAGCCAGCGTGGCGTAGGCCGTCTTGCGGTTCAGCCCCGCCCGGCCGATGCAGGCTCCGGTCAGAAAGTGGGTGATAGGTTCCATAGCGCTCTGCCAACCATACTATCCTGCCCCGCGGCCTCCTATAATTCACCACATGGGCGAACGAAACAACCCAGACTCCCATCCGGCCCGGCAAGCCGCCGAGTTGCGCGCCGAACTGCGCCGCCATGAGCACCTCTACTACGTTCTCGACGCGCCGGAGATCAGCGACGCCGCCTACGACGCGCTGATGAACGAGCTGAAGCAACTCGAGGCCGCGCACCCCGAGCTGCTTACGCTGGACTCGCCTACCCAGCGCGTCGGCGGCAAGCCCGCCGAGGGCTTCAGAAAAGTGGCGCACTCGCGCCCCATGCTCTCGCTGGACAACTGTTACTCGGCCGAGGAACTGGCCGCATGGGATGCACGCTGCCGCGAGCTGGCCGGCCCGTTGCCGGTCGAGTATGTGGCCGAGTACAAGTTTGACGGCCTGAGTGTTGCTCTGCGCTATGAGCCGGCAGACGGCGGCGGCTCGCGTCTGACGACCGGAATCACCCGTGGCGACGGCCAGACCGGCGAAGACGTTACCTCCAACATCCGCACGATCCGCAGTGTGCCACTGATGATTTCACCCGAGACACTGACCGCAGTGGGTCTGCCGTCCAGCTTTGAGGTGCGCGGCGAAGTCATCATGCCCAAACGCGCCTTCGAGAAGATGAACGAAGAGCGTGAGCAGCAGGGACTTGCGCCTGCTGTAAATCCGCGCAACGCCGCTGCCGGGACGCTACGCACCATGGAGCCGAGCATAGTCGCCAATCGACGGCTGGACTTTTACGCCTACTTTCTGCTGATTGATGGCGACTACTGGCTTCAAAGACAGGGTGTTACACTCCATAGACTTCAGAGGCTTCAATTCAGGGTTTTCTATACGCATCATCTACGTACTCTACCCGCTCTAATAAATTCCCCTGCGCAATTGGAGATGTTAACAACAGTTCCTCAGATGATGAACTTCATCAACAACACAGAAGCCCAACGTGACAAGCTACCTTATGAGATTGATGGAGTCGTGCTCAAAGTTGATTCACCGATCACTCAGCAGCGGCTTGGATACACCGGGAGGGCGCCGCGCTGGGCCATCGCCTACAAATTCACCGCAAAATCAGGCATCACGCAGGTCAACGCCATCACCGTGCAGGTGGGCCGCACCGGCAAGCTGACCCCGGTGGCCGAACTGACGCCGGTCTTCATCGGCGGCACCACCGTCAGCCGCGCCACGCTGCACAACGCCGACTTCATCGAGCGGCTCGGCCTGAAGCTGGGCGATACGGTCAAAGTCGAGCGCGGCGGCGATGTGATTCCCAAAGTTGTCGAAGTGATCGAAGATAATGAGCACGCTCGCGGCGTCTTCGACTTTGTCTTTCCCACTGTTTGCCCGGAGTGCAGAAGCAACGTCGTCCGCGCCGAGGGCGAGGTGGACTTTCGCTGCGTCAATGCCGACTGCCCCGCCAAGCTGCGCGAGAGCTTGCTGCACTTCGCCTCGCGCGGAGTGATGAACATTGAGGGCCTGGGCGAGGCAGTGGTGCAGCAGTTGCTCGATCGCAACATGGTGCGCAGCGTCGCCGACCTTTACTCCCTCACCGCGGAGCAGTTGACCGGCCTCGATCGCTTTGCGGAGAAGTCCGCGCGCGCGCTTCTCGATGAAATTGAACGCTCCAAAAAAGCCGGGCTGGCTCGCGTGCTGATGGGCCTGGGCATTCGCTTCGTCGGCGAGCGAACTGCGGAGCTGCTGGCTGAGGAGTTCGGCTCCATCGAAGCGCTCAGAGCCGCCAGCGCCGAAGAATTGGAGCGCGTCGAAGAGGTTGGTCCGCGCATCTCACAGGCGATCCGCGAGTTTTTTGCGCAGCCGGCAAACCAGGCCCTCATTGAAACTCTGCTCGCCGACGGGGTGGAGATGACGGCGGAGAAAAAGCAGCGCTCAACACAGTTGGCGGGGATGACGTTCGTGCTCACCGGCACACTGCCCACGCTCACCCGCGACGAGGCCAAGGCCAGGATCGAGGCTGCCGGCGGCAGGACCGCAGGCTCAGTGAGTAAGAAGACCAGCTACGTGGTGGCCGGCGAAGAGGCCGGCTCCAAGCTCGAAAAGGCGCGCGAACTCAAGCTTCCGGTGCTGGATGAGGCTGGCTTGCTGGCGCTGCTTGCAGGCACACCGGCAACGCTGTAATCTCCTCATCTCCGCGCGTATACAGGGTTCCGGAGTTGCGCACAAGAAACCTGGTGGTGTGCATCAGTGGAGAAATGGCTAGTAGAATCAGCAATATGTCCAGCCACATGGGGCAACCTCACTTTCTTCCTGCGAAGTGAGCGAGGAGGCAAGCGCGCCAGGCTAGCAACACTTACATCGCAGACAGAAATTACAACAATTACATTACTAACACTGCTTACAGTGAACTGAAGCGGCGGCCGGCCTGCGTCGGCGCGACCGGTGCGGGCGCGGCCATAGGCCCCGCGGAAGCAGTCGGCTTCGGCATGGCGATCAGCCGTGCGGAAGACTCGACTTCCTCGTAGGCCGCGTTCGAGGTCAGGCTGGTGTCAGCGCCCATCGACTGTTCCATGAATTCGTCATCGACATCGATTTGCGCTGCCTGCGGCACACGCGTCGTCAAGGCCCGGGCCATGAAGTCGTCCACCAGCTTGTGCACGCAGGTTTGCCCGCACAGATGCTTAAATCCCGGGCGCAGCCGGTTGCGCGAGTTCCACCCGCTCACCCGCAGCTCTTCTCCCTGGTCGTAGGCCACAAACCAGTGGTTCGTCTGCATCTTCTCAGTTCCGCAGAGGTCGCACGATATTGCCTGTCGGATCACCGCATCTCCCCCTGTCCGCACAGCCTTTTCGCGGCCGGGCCGATTCCCGTCTTCCCCTTTATCCCATTGCGCCAGACAACCTCGAAGAGCCACTAGCCCTCGAACTGCCGCAAGCCGCGCCGACGAACCCCATGGAGTATTTGGGGGACGTCTACCTCTATTTCATCGCGCAATCGACGAAATCAGTGAGATGTGACCAGAAAGAATCCAGGAGTGAAGCAATTGCGGACAGCAGGAAACAGAACTGTCCTGAAACGGAACTCATAGTGGGCTTCGATAAAAATATCGGTAGAAATAATCCTGATGAACGGCTGCACAGGCTGTGGTAAAGGTCAGTCCGGAGGGAGCGGGGTTTCGACCTCACGTCACGCTCCGCGCCGCCCGCGCGTCTATACTTGAGCAAGATGCTGCCGAATCTTCATCTCGGGTTCTTTACCATTCATACCTTCGGGCTGATGATGTGGCTGGCCGCCGTGGCCGCCGCGTTTGTCATGGACCGCAGCTTCCGCCGCGCCCGCGTCACAGTGAAGGATCAAGGGGCCGATGCGATGACCATGGTGGCCGTTGCCCTGGTGGCCGGCATCATCGGCGCCAAGCTGTGGCACATCCTCGACACGCCCCTGGAGTTTCGCTATATGGGCTGGAGCGTGCTCTGGGATACGGCCGGCTTCGCCTGGTTCGGCGGGCTGGCCTTCGGCATCTGCGCCTTGCTGATTCAGGGCTGGCTGGCGAAGATCGGCGCTCTGCGCACTCTCGACCTGGCCGCTCCGGCCGCCGCTATCGGCTACGGCATCGGCCGCATCGGCTGCTTCCTCTCCGGCGACGGCTGCTACGGCATCGCAATCCAGCCGGTCCATCTCCTCTCCTTTACCTTCACGCCCTGGGGCATGGCCTTCCCCCACGGCATCGAGCCGGTCTTTGTCCCCGTCTATCCCACTCCTCTCTACGAGCTGGCCGCCGGGCTGCTCATCGGCGCATGGCTGTGGTGGAGAGCCGGCAAGCCGCAACCCACCGGCGCCATCGTCGGCCAGTACCTGCTGCTCACCGGAACAGCCCGCTTCCTGGTTGAATTTGTCCGCCGCAACCCTAAAGTGCTGTCCGCGCTCCTTCAACAGGTGTGCGCGCTCCTTAAATGGTTGACTAGTGACTCCCACTCCTTTTTTGACGGAATTGCGCGTTCGTTAGATGAATATTTCCACCGCCATCCCATGTGGGACTTATCCAACGCCCAATTGGCCAGCGTTGCCTCGGTCCTCGCGGGCATCCTGCTGATTGCCTGGGCCTCCACCCGCCCTGCGCGCTCTCCGCATCAGGCTTGACAACCTGCCCGCGCGTTATCAGACAAAGGAGCACCTTCGCGGGTACTCGGAATTACAAGCAAAGGGGCTTAAACTGAAGTTGCTCTGGATTCTTCGCGCGCTCACCATGCGCCGAACCTCCTTCATCCTTATCGTGTTGGCTGTGCTCTTCGCGGCCTCATTCGGCGTCCTGTCTGCTCATGCGGCCAGGACGCATAGCCGAGCCTTGTCCGCGGCGGCATCCCGCACTTCTCACAACAAGATGAAGCCCGTTGCACAAAAGGTCAAAGCGCGGTCCAGGAGCCGCAGGGCCGTTATGCGTCTGCGTTCGGCCGTGATGATGCGGCGATACCACACGCGGCCGCCCATCGAGACCGAAGCTGCCGGAAGCGAATCAGTAAATCAGCTGCCCGCCGTCGAAGAGGCTTCTCTGCCAACCACGCGGAGGGCGATGCCGCTGCCACTGCGCGGTTCCTATGAATCGCTGGTCCGGCAGAACGAGAAGACTGAGGACGACGCTCTGGAGCGCATTGAGGACGACGATGATCTGGCCGACCGCATCGCCCGCAAGATGCTAGTGCCGGTTCCGGTCTCAGTGGCGCTCAACATAAACCAGAACCTGCCGCAGAACCGCCGCTACTGCCGGCCCTGGACGGCGAGCTTTCTCTCCGACCTGGCGCGCACCCATGCGGTTGAGTTTCACCACCCCCTTGAAGTCAGCTCGGCGGTGCGCACCGTTGCCTATCAAAAGCAGCTTATGAGGGTGAATGGCAACGCCACGGCGGCCGAGGGCGACGTTGCCAGCCCGCATCTTACCGGCGCGAGCATCGACATTGCCAAGAATGTGCTGAGCCGCAAGGAAGTTGCCTGGATGCGCGCCTGGCTGCTGCCCCTGCAAACCGCCGGCGAAATTGATGTCGAAGAGGAGTTCCGCCAGTCCTGCTTCCACATCACCGTATACAAGAGCTATGCGCCTCCCCAACCCGTTCGCAAGCCGGTGGCGCAGGCTACGGCAAAGCCCTCCAAAACTGGCAACTCCGGACTCTAATTCCGGCTTAATCAGATTTTTATTGCGCCAGGCATACCCTCCAAGGTTACAATCTCGACCAAGACCCCAAGGGTCTAAGCGAGGCGGAATCATGAGCAAGACGGAAGTGATTAAGGAGGAACGCGAGTGAAGATCGCAAGCATCATTCTTTATGTAATAGCCGGCCTACTGGTCCTTACCGCAATCTCCGGCCGATTGGAGCCGGGGCTTGAGAGCGCCGCATGTTGGAGCTGCGTTGCGGCATGCGTGGCCTGTGGTTATTTGCTGCAGGTACTCGCCCAAAAGAAGAAATCCGCCGAGACCGAGAAACCGGCTTCGATGCCGCATGCCGTGGAGTCCAGCTTGGCGCCAGGTGCGGGTTCCGAGGCGGTCCCCGGCCTTTCCCAGTGGCAGCGCGTTTCAAATACCTTCACCGCGCCGTCGAAGACCTTTGAAGACATCAAACGCGGCAACCGCAGCTGGTGGATGCCATTCATCATCTCGATCCTGGCCGGCTACGTCCTGTTCGCGGGCATCACACTCAAGATCGGCTGGGCGCAGGTGGCGGAAAACATGATTCATCTCAATCCATCGTTGGAAGAGAGGCTTGCGCAAGCCCCCGCGGCTCAGCGGGAGGGAACCCTCAAGGGAATGCAATACGGCCCGGAGATCGGCTTTGCAGCCAGTCCGATCCTCGTCCTGATTATCGTTGCGTTGGGTTCGTTTGTTTTGTTGGGCACCATCAACTTTATCTTTGGCGGCAAGGCTACTTTTGGAAGCATCTTTACCGTTTGGATGTATGCGAGTCTGCCGGGAATCATTAAGGCGCTGCTTGGAGCGATCGTGATCTTTGCTGGTATCGCCCCGGAGTCCTTCAACTTGAACAACTTTGCCCCCACTAGCGTGGGAGCCTTTCTAAACCCGCTGGAGACCAATGAGGCGCTCTACAAACTAGCCAGCGCGCTGGACGTTACGACGATCTGGACACTTGTTCTGCTGGGAATTGGCATTGCGGCTGTGGCGAAGGTCAAGCGCAATGCTGGCTACATAGCGGTCTTCGGATGGTGGGCGCTCATCACGTTGATCGGCGTAGGCTGGGCGGCAGCCTTCAGTTGATGCAAGAACAAGGCCTGCAAACGCCAACAGCGCGAACCCGGACAGGATTCGCGCTGTTGGCGTTTTAAGATCCGGCCTGGCGCAACCTATAATTCAGCCATAATGGAGATGCTTGCCGGGGCCGAGACCATCCGCGCACGTCCGTGCCCGGGATTCACGACCTGCCGCGAAGACACGATCCCGAACTTCTCCAACGCAGCCACATCTCGGCGCACCGCACTCACATCCCGGCCCAGCGACTGTGCGAGATCTTTGATGGAAACCGTCTGATTCTTCACCGTCGTGAAGAGATCAAGCCGCGCTGGAGTGAGCAGCCGGACCATCTCCGCCGCGCTCTCGAAGGTGATGCCGCGAGAGGGAGGAACCTTGCGTCCTTCGTCCATGGCTTCTGCGCGCGCCCGCGCCCGCTTGGCCCAGCCCTCAAAACCGTCGGTGTAAATCATAGTCTTCATAGTCTTCATAGTGTTCTCAGCCTTTTCAGTTTGTTAACTTCCGCATAAAACCGGTCTTGAATTTCGCGATATGGCGCGGGGTCAATCATCTTCATGGTTCCGGCGAAGTGGCGATGAGGGTGACCATGGGCAGTATCGTAGCCAAGAACCCTCCCGTTGTCTCTCGAAAATAGATGAAAATTGATGAATGCCAGGTTGTAGCGAACAACATTCCCCTCGGCATCCTCCCACATCTCCTCGCGAATCAACCCGTCTCCAGCGGCACAGCGAACGAGCACAGCTTCATCGGTGACCTTGACGGGTTTCTGGACCGGACGTTGCGCTGCGGTCATGGATAGGAGTATAGCACAGATAGGATAGTGTACATCTCACCTGGAATCGACATGCCACTCACAAACGCCAACAGCGCGAACCCGGACAGGATTCGCGCTGTTGGCGTTTGTGGCTGAAAGCTGATAGCTGACGGCTGAAAGCTGGCGTTACTCCGTCCAGCGCCGCATGATCAGCGAGGCGTTGATGCCGCCGAAACCGAAGGAATTCGACAGGCCGACGTCGAAGCTGTGGGCCATGGCCTTGTTGGGCACATAGTCCAGATGGCACTCCGGATCGACATTTTCCAGGTTGATGGTGGGTGGAAGCATCTGGTTGACCAGCGCCAGCACAGTGATGCCGGCCTCCAGTCCGCCGGCGCCGCCCAGCAGATGCCCGTGCATCGACTTGGTGCCGCTCACCTTGAGCTTGTGGCTCAGCGCGTGTTCGCCGAAGACCGCCTCGATGGCTTGCGATTCATTGCCGTCGCCGGCCGGGGTCGAAGTGGCGTGGGCGTTCACGTAGCCCACCGCCTCCGGCTGGATGCCGGCGTCCTTGAGCGCAGCCCTCATGCTGCGCTGCGCTCCCAGGCCCTCCGGTGCAATGCCGGTGATGTGGTAAGCGTCGGCGCTCATGCCGTAGCCGATGATCTCGGCCAGAATCTTTGCGCCGCGCGCCTTGGCGAACTCCAGTTCCTCGAGAATGAGAATGCCTGCGCCCTCGCCGATCACAAAGCCGTCGCGGTCCCTGTCAAAGGGACGGCTGGCGCGGGTGGGTTCGTCGTTGCGTTGCGAGAGCGCGCGCATCGAGGCGAAGCCGCCCACCGACAAGGCTGTGACCGCTGCCTCCGCGCCGCCGGCGATCATCACATCGGCGTCGCCGTGCAGGATCATGCGCGCCGAGTCGCCGATGGCGTTGGCGCTGGTGGCGCAGGCCGTCGCGGTGGCCGAAATCGGCCCCGTCACGCCATAGCGGATGCTCACCTGGCCGGCAGCCATGTTGACGATGGCCGCGGGAATGAAGAAAGGTGAAATCTTGCGCGGGCCGCCTGCCAGCAGGTTGGAGTGCTCGCGTTCGATGACTTCAAAGCCGCCGATGCCCGAGCCGATAAAGACGCCCACCCGTTCAGCAATCTCCGGGGTGATCTGGAGACCGGATTGAACCATGGCCTCCTGGGTGGCGGCAAGGGCATAGTGGATGAAACGCGCCATCTTGCGCGCCTCTTTTTTGTCCACAAACTCGAGCGGGTCAAAGTTCTTTACCTCGGCGGCGAAGGTGGTCGTGAAGCCAGTGGTATCGAAGCCCGTGATGGGCCCCATGCCGCTGGCGCCGGCCATAAGCTGCTGCCAGACCTGGGGCGCGGTGTTGCCCACACCGCAGAGCAGCCCCAGACCGGTGATGACGACTCGGCGGCTCAAGGGCTAGTTGCCGCCTTTCGCGTTCTTTTCGATGTAGTCGACCGCGTCCTTGACGGTCTTGATCTTCTCGGCGGCTTCGTCGGGAATCTCCAGGTCGAAGGCCTCTTCGAACTGCATTACCAGCTCGACGACATCGAGCGAATCCGCGCCCAGGTCTTCCTGGAAGCTGGCGCCGGGGGTGACTTCGGCCTCGTCCACCTGCAACTGTTCGACGATAATCTGTTTGATCTTGTCTGCAACGGCCATGCGTGCTTCTCCTCTTGATCTGTGAATCCTGGGAATCTCTCCGGGGCTCGTCTTTTCAGACGCCGCTTGTTTACCATACCGGCTCAAGGCACAGGAACACAACTGCCCCGTCCAAAAAAAAATGCGCGGTTCCCCGAATTCCAAGTCTATCGGGCGCGCCGGAGGCGTGTAAAGGCAGGGAACAGGGAATAGGGAATAGGCATTAGAAAAACTTCACACTTTCGCGGAAAACCACCGCCGGAAGGCGTATATTAGGCGAAACAGGGAGAAAGGGGATCGGGATGCAGGATTTGTTGATCGGGTCGGTGGCAGTTCTCATTGGTGTACTGTTTGGCTATTGGCTGGGAAAGAACTCCTCTCAGGCAGAGCGCGGTTTATTGCAAATGCGCATCTCGGACTTGGAAAAGGAAAAGACGGCGCTGGCCATTGAATCGAAACAGTTACAGGAAGATAAAACACGCCTGACCGCTGAGGTCGCCACGGAAAAGGCAAATGTAATAGCGGAGCAGAATAAATACACCTTGATGAAAGGTGAAATTGAAACGGCCTTCGGCGATCTGGCGGCAAGGGCGCTGAGTGCCAACAACAAATCCTTTCTGGACTTGGCGAAGCTCGAACTAGGCGGACAAAACAGCGAGGCCAAGCTAACCCTGGAAGCCAAAGAACTGGCGATCAAGAATATGCTCGACCCGCTTGGAACCGCACTCAAGAGCCTGGACGAACAGGCTCGCGCGATGGAAACCGCTCGTTCCGGGGCTTACTCCAAGGTGGAAACCCTGGTCGAGACGATGCAGAAGACGATTCCCGCTTCACTCGATGCGCTGAGGAATGAAACTGCGCAGTTGATCACGGCCTTCCGTGCTCCCAAGACACGCGGTAACTGGGGCGAATTGCAACTGAAGCGCTGCGTCGAGTACGCCGGCATGGTGCAGTACTGCTCCTTCAGTGAGCAGGTGACCGCGCGCGACGAAGACGATAGGATGCTGCGTCCGGATATGACCATCCAAATGCCCAATGGCCGCGAGATTGTTGTCGATGCCAAGACGCCGCTGGATGCATTTCTGGACGCCAGCGGCTCGCCAGACCCGGCCGCGCAAGCGCTCCGCTTTGCTGCCCATGCGGCGCGCGTGAAGGCGCATCTGAAGGAGTTATCCGGCAAAGCGTACTGGAAGCAATTCGAGAACGTTCCGGACTTTGTCGTTTGCTTTCTGCCCAGTGAAGCATTATTCAGCGCGGCGCTGGAAGCCGATCCGTCGCTGATCGAATTCAGCGCGCAAAACCATGTGGTCATGGCTACTCCGACGACGTTGATAGCATTGCTGCGCGCTGTAGAATTCGGCTGGCAGCAATCCGAGATCACCCAGAACGCCAAAGCTATCCATGAATTGGGTCTCAGGATTTACGAGAAGCTTGTCGTTGCGCAGGGCCATGTTACCAAGCTCGGTAACGCGCTCTCAAGCAGCGTGGATTATTACAACAGGTTTCTCGGCACCATCGAAGGCAAGAAGGGCGGAAGTGTTTTCATGTTGGGCCGGCAGCTCGGCGAACTGGTGCATGGAGAAGAAGAGATAGCGGAAGTCGAAAGGCTGCAATTGGAGGTGCGGGAGATGGAGTCGCCGGAGTGGTCCCAGTCCGGTCTGGCATTGGCTGCTGGTGCGGAAGAGAACGTCGAAGATGAGTCACCGATCTAAACAGCAAACGCGCTAACTCGCTAACTCCGCAAACGCCGCCCGCATCCGCTTCCAGGTGGTCTGCAAATCTTCCGGCAGGATGCGCGTTTCGGCAATCGTCGTCATGAAGTTTGTGTCGCCCAGCCAGCGCGGCATGGCGTGCAGATGCAGATGCCCGGCAACCCCCGCACCGCCGGCCCGCCCCAGATTCAGGCCAAAATTGTAGCCCTGCGGGTGGTAGAGCCCTTCCAGCACCTGCTCGGTCCGCTGCGCCAGATCCATCAGCTCATGAGCGGCAACAGTGGACAGTTGCGCCAGCCGGTCCAGATGCGCGTAGGGCATCATCATCACGTGGCCGGAGGTATACGGATACGCATTCAGGCAGATAAAGCAGTGCTCGCCGCGATAGACAAGCCCGCCGGCCGCTTCGGCCTCTTCCGCGTCCATGCCCTGAGCCATCGCAAAATCGATGCACGCGATCAGGTTGCAGAAGACGCAGTGGTGGTTGCCCGGCCAGGCCGAGAGGCTCGCCGGCACGCCGGGGCGGGTGGCGCTGTCGGCTGAGGTGATGTAGGCATAGCGCCAGGGCGTGAAGAGCTGGTCCATGGGTTGAGTTCCGTCTGCATCAGTATAGAGGTTCCCGCGCGGGTAGGCTGACGGCCCGCAACTCCATTGTTTCGCCCACGGCGCGTGTGAATTTTCGCTGACAAGGCAGTTTGTGCCAATTTGTTGCATTGACGGTACAAAGCCGCGGTTGCTACACTGGTGAGCGTACCTTGCTGCGCGGATTCCAGCAGCGAGTTGCGGCCACTCTCCAGCATGCCGATGCCTGCCGGGTGTATCCCAAGGAGACCAGACGCCTTCCATACTAGCCTGATTGGCTGGGGAAAGTGTCCCTTGTGATGACCATCCAATCACAGACACGCGTTTACGCGCCGGGAGATGGCATCCGGCTTCCTGGTTGTCGGCAATCGCGACCAGGGGACCACCCCCAGCGGCAGGAAAGTTTGCGTCGCGGGAGCAAGGAATCCCGGAGCTGGCACGTGATGGCAAAACTCCTCAATCCCGAAACCGAGAGTACAACCCTGAATACTGCATTGGAAATCCCAACGCTCGAACCTGCGACGGAGCTAGAACAGCCGTTGCCTGAATCCACGTCCAACCCTGAGACCGCCGAAGCAGTCGAAACCACCGCGCTGGACGCCGATGCCCCAACCGAGCCTGTCACTGAGGCCGTGCCCGTGGTGGAAGCCGCGGCAGAGGCTGAAACCGCTCCGGTTGCAACGGAAATCCCCGCGCAGGCAGAGCCCGCGGCCGTGATTGAAACGCCCGCTGTCGAAGCGGCGCCGCGAGCCAAAGCAAAAACTCATCGAGCCAAAGCCGAAGCCGCCCCTGTAGTCGAAGCGGCTCCCGAAGCCGAGCAGGCTGTGGCCGCACCTCAACCGCAAGCGGCCGTACCGGTTGCCGCTGCGCCGGCGCCCGCCAAGGCCGCTCGCCCGGATCACAGCCTGGATGCCATGGACGACTTCTCCGCAGCCCTGGAGGCCTTTGAACGCGAGCAGGCCGCCGAGGCCGCCGCCGTGGAAGCCTTTGGCGACAAGATTGTCTCCGGCACGGTGATCAAGGCGACGGACAAACACCTGGTTATTGATGTGGGCCTGAAGTCCGAGGGGCTGGTGCCGCTGGAGCAGGTTCTGGATCACAACGGTGCGGTGAAGTTTCAGCCCGGCGACGTGATTGACGTGGTGATCGAGCGCGAAGAGCCGGAGGGCGGCTACCTGGCCAGCTATGAGCGGGCGCAGCGTTTGCGCATCTGGGATGCGATTGAGAAAGCCGCCGCCGACAAGACGCCGATGATGGGCACGGTGATCAGCCGCGTCAAGGGCGGCGTGACGGTGGACATCGGGCTGAAGGCATTTTTGCCCGGCTCGCAACTGGAGATTCGCCCCGTCCGCAACCTCGACGGCTATCTTGGCCAGAAGATTGAAGTCCGCGTCATCAAGCTGAACAAGAAGCGCGGCAATGTCGTGGTCAGCCGCAAGGAGATTCTGGAAGAAGAGCAGAACGCCAAGCGCTCCGGAACGCTCAAGCAGTTGGGCGAGGGCGTCGTGCTCACCGGCACGGTGAAGAACCTCACCGATTACGGCGCGTTTGTTGACCTGGGCGGGATTGACGGCCTGCTGCACATCACCGACATGAGCTGGGGCCGTCTCACACATCCCCGCGACCTGGTGAATGTGGGCGACGAGATCCAGGTGAAGGTGCTCAAATTCGACAAGGACAAGCAGCGGGTTTCGCTGGGCTTCAAGCAGTTGACGCCCGACCCGTGGCTGGACGCGACCGAGCGCTACCCGGTGGGCGCGCATGTGCATGGCCGCGTGCTTTCGGTCACCGACTACGGCGCGTTTGTCGAGCTGGAGCAAGGCATCGAGGGCCTGGTTCACCTCTCCGAGATGACCTGGTCGAAGCGTTTGAAGCATCCGTCCAAGCTGGTCAAGCCGGCCGACGAAGTCGAAACCGTGGTGCTGAGCGTGAATCCGGCGGATCGCCGCATCTCGCTGGGCATGAAGCAGTTGCTCGATAATCCCTGGGAGAATCTGACGGAGAAGTATCCGGCCGGGACCATCGTCGAGGGCCGGGTGCGCAACCTGACCGACTTCGGCGCTTTCATCGAAATCGAGGATGGAATCGACGGCCTGGTGCACGTCTCCAACCTGAGCTGGACCAAGCGCGTCAAGCATCCCTCTGAGATCGTAAAGAAGGGCGAAAAGGTGAAGGCAGTCGTTCTCGGCGTCGAGCCGCAGAACAGACGTTTGAGTCTCGGCATCAAACAGTTGCAGCCCGACGTCTGGGAGAGCTTCTTCGCCACGCATCGTGTCGGCGACCAGGTTCACGGCAAGGTGCTCAGGACGGCGCAGTTCGGCGCGTTTGTCGAGATCGCGGAGGGCGTGGAGGGATTGTGCCACATCTCCGAGGCCGGCGACGAGGGCGGCGGACCTTCCAAGCTGGAAACCGGCCTGGAGCACGACTTCAAGATTATCAAGATCAACGTGGAAGAGAAGAAGGTGGGCTTGAGCCTGCGAGCCGCGGGTCACCGCGAGGCAAGCCGCGCTCAGGTGGAAACCTACAAGAAGGAGGCCCACAAGGCTCCCGTCTCCAGCTCGACTACCACGCTGGGCGACCTGATCAACTGGAAGAGCGAGCGGTAAGGCGTTTCTTCGCAAGCAAGATAGCAGCGGCCACCCTTTCGGGGTGGCCGTTGTGCGTGTGCCGCTAATTAAGCGCGGTTTTTGTATTCCCTGGATTCAATAGCAATCCTTTTCTCTCCAAAAAGCAATTCTTTGCACATCTCACACCATCAGCGGAGAACCTCTCTTCGGCAACGAATGAGCCTTTTGTGCGTCGGAAGAAAGAACCATGCGGTCCATTCCATCTTCCATTCGACTGTAGAAAAAAATTACTTTGGCAGGGAAATTGCACATACCAATAGACGCTTTGTGTTCAAAATTGGAGGAGTCTTGCTATGAAGTGCAGATTATCCGGATTGTTGCTCTTGACGGCTCTGCTGCTACCCGCTGCTGCCTGGGCTGGTCCAACGCTTACTTCGCCCGTTTCCCCCGCATGGGAGTTCACCTCTATCGGTGTTACCAATAGCGGCGGTTCTACTTACGGCTATACCTTCGGTGAAGTCTTCACGCCTACGCAGAATATCACCGTTAACTACCTGGGCTACTTTTACGACTCGTCTACTGGAATGCAAGATTCCCACCCGGTGGCTATCTACGATGCGAGCGGCAATTTGCTGGCTTCTTCGACGATCACCAGCGCAGCGTTGCCCGATGCCGCTTATCATTTTCTCTTCAACCCCATCACGCCAATCACGCTGATCGCGGGCGATACCTATGTAATCGACGGCGCCAGCGGCGAGAAGGATAACTGGACGTGGAATGATACAGGTTTTACGGTGAACGCGCCCATCACTTTGGTGGGCATGAATTATGTCGGCTATGACACTACTTATGGGTCGACCGCGGTCGATACCGGCATTACCCCAAACTACGATGTAACCAATGGCTTTTTTGGAGCGGACTTCGGCTACGAAGAGCCTCCGCCGGCAACGCCGGAGCCATCGAGCTTCCTGCTGCTGGGCAGCGGGCTGGCAGGTTTGGCAGGCCTCATCAAGCGCAAGTTGGTGGCCTGATAAGGAGATGCGGCGGACAATGATTCTTTGAAGCCCCGGTGGACACACTGGGGATTGAGCTTCGTGGATGTGAAATAGGAACGAGCATGGAGAAATCGGTAATTCCTTCCCTACTGATACTTGGTCTGATGGCCGCACTGGTGGTTCCCGCCTTCGCCGGCACCCTATACGACAACACTGGGCCAACCAGCTATGGAAACAACTTCTATCCCTATTTTGCAATCAACGATGGGATGTCTGTTGCCGATTCGTTCACGCTGTCGTCCTCTGCCACGGTCACTGGCGTAAACTTCGGCGCGTGGCTCAACGAGGACGACACGATGTCGAGTGTGGAGTGGCTGGTTACGACCAGCGCCTTTGGCGGCACGACAGAAGGTTCTGGGACAGCCACCGTGACCGGCACCTATATGGGACCACTCCCAGGAGACATGGGCTATGACATTTATAAGAACTCTTTTGCTATTCCCGATCTTTCACTGACCGCCGGCACCTACTATCTGCAATTGCAGAATGGGGTTACTGCATTTGGCATGGGGGTGGGGTGGGATGCCGGCAACGGTCCTTCGGATGCGGTTATGCAATGGTCGGGTTCAACCACTGATCTGAAGGATTACGAAGGCAACGCCGGCTCGAATTCCGAGACATTCCAGATCCTGGGCGACCCGACAGTTGTTTCGGAGCCGTCGAACTTTCTGCTCTTGGGCACCGGCTTAGCCGGTCTGGCCGGGCTGATCAAGCGCAAGCTGGCGGCCTGAAGTCCACTCGAAGGATCGATCGAAACGGGGCCGGCTTCAATCCGGAAGCCGGCCCCGTTGTGTTGGGTCTCCGGATCAGTGGCCGCGCTCGCTTCTGATGGGCATGAATGGCAAGCAATTTCCTATACAAGTGCAAGGTTTTGCACATCCTTACCCACCTGCGGAGAGCGGGAAATGGGGTTCGGAAGAGCGTTTCATACGCCGGAATCAAGGGCCAAGCGCCTGATTCCTTGTCACATTGAACTGTTCAAATATCACAATCTTTGGCTAAGAAAATGCATCAATTAACAGACGGGTTATTTGTTTACGAGTGAATTCTCCGAGGCAAAGGTCTTTTCCCTCGATAATACGTAGCGGCAACTGCCTGAAATTCTGAAAGGTACAATCATGAAGAAATTGGCAGTTCTTTCTGTATTGATCTTTGGTCTGCTGGCCGTGTTCGCCGCGGTTCCCGCCTTCGCAAGCGATCTGTACAGCAACGTCGTCTCCGGACAATCGTTCCAGGGCTACGGCGATGAAGTCTGCGGTTCAGTCTGTGAGATCACGGATTCGTTCAATCTCTCGTCGAACGCTACGGCCACTGGCATCATGCTGGGCATCGAGCTTTCTGGGGGTTTGGATCCGTTGCAATCTATCACCTGGGCAATCACGAACGACCCCCCGTCGCAAGAGATTGTTACCGGCAGCGGGGATTCATACGATACGCCGATCGCCTCTGGGAATACGACCAGTTTCCATGTTGTCCCGGTTGGGAGCGATGGCTCTTACGCGGTGTATTTCTCCATCCCCGGCGGTGTGATACTCACTGCCGACACCACCTACTGGCTGGAGATTGACAATTTGGTCGCGAATGACGGTACCGACGACGGCTACACCTTCCCCGCCTTTTGGGATGTCAGCGGCGGTAATTCGACTGCCTATTCGGCAAGTAACTCATGGTATTATTACAGTTTTCCTGGATACGGTTTCACTGCCACTGTTTCCTCCAATACCTTCAAAATCCTGGGTGAGAATGAAACTATCACCCCGGAACCGTCCAGCTTTTTGCTGCTGGGCAGCGGACTGGCGGGGCTGGCAGGACTCATCAAGCGCAAACTGAGGGCCTGAGTTTCAACCGAGGTATCATTCAACGATAACGGGGCTGGCTTGGCGCGGAAGCGTCAATCCAGCCCCCGTTTTGTCTGATCCCCAGGGCTGCGGATTGGGGCGTTCTGCCGAAATGCCATGCAGGTCTTAGACTGAGATCATGGCGTCCACCTTTCACGTGGAGCATTTCGGTTGCAGGGCCGCGCGCGCCGATGGCGAGGCGGTCAGCGAGCGTCTGCGCGTCGCGGGGCACTGCGCGCGGCAGCCCGCGAAAGCCGATGTGGTCATCGTCAATACATGCAGCGTTACGGCGGAGGCCGACCGGGCGGCGCGGGCCTTCATCCGCCGGGCGAACCGGCTGAATCCGCAGGCAAGCATCGTGGTAACCGGCTGCTACGCGCAGCGCGCGCCGGAGGAGCTGGCGGGGTTGACTGGTGTGGCCGCCGTGGTGGGCAACAGCCACAAGGCGCTGGCGCCCGAGATTGTCTTGAGCCTGCTTCGAGATCGGGAAGGTGAGGCTTTGAAAGGGCATGGCTTTAGCCGTGCCATCGGAACGCCCATTGCGGATGTGGCTTTAACCGCCGAGGGAATGCAACACCATCCGCATAATCTGGTCAGCGTGGAGTCAGTGCTGGCGGGCAATGCGTTGTCTCCCATCTGGGCGGACGACCGGTTTGCCCACTCCTTTATCGAAGCCGCACAGGTCACCCCCGGAGCGCAGACCCGGCCCAACCTCAAAATCCAGGAGGGATGCGGGAACCGCTGCACCTTTTGCGTCATCCCCCAAACCAGAGGCTCATCGAAAAGTCTGCCCCACGCAGCCGTTCTGCAACAGGTGGAGGGGTTTGTGGCCGCCGGGGGCAACGAGTTGGTGCTTTCGGGGATCAACCTGGGGCGCTGGGGGCGGGATTTATCGGTCTCCGAAGGCGCGCCTCCGCGGACGCTGGCGGGGCTGGTGCGGAAGATCTTCGCGCAGACACCACTTCCCCGGCTGCGGCTCAGCTCGATTGAGCCGATGGATTGGGACGTAGATCTGATTGGGTTGATAGCGGAGTTTGCAGGGATACGGTTGGCGCGGCACGCGCACCTGCCCTTGCAGTCAGGCTCCGACGCGGTCCTCCGCCGCATGCACCGGCGCTACCGGCCGTGGCACTACGTGGACAAAGTCGCTGCGCTGCTGCGCGCCTGCGGACCGGAGCTGACGCTGGGCGCGGACGTGATGGTGGGCTTTCCCGGCGAGAGCGACGCCGAGTTCGAGGAGACTGTGGCGCTGGTGCAGGCGCTGCCCTTCGGCTACCTGCATCTCTTTCCCTTTTCGCCGCGGCCGGCCACACCCGGCTGGGCGTTGCACGCTGAGCGGCCGGTTCCTGCGAAGGCGGTCGAAGAGCGGATGGCCGTCCTGCGCGCGCTGGCGGCGGAAAAGAGCTTGGCGCATCGCAGCCGCTTCATCGGCCGGGAGCTGGATGCGATTACGTTGCACACGCCGGCGGAGATGGCGGCGCTTGGCCGGACTGCCGCGCTGACGGAGAACTTTCTGCCGGTGGAGTTGCAGGGACTGCAGGAAGCCAACCGGCTGCTGCGGCTGCGGGTCAGCGGAGTGAACACTGAAGGGACGCTGGAGGCGACGGCGTTAGAAACCGGGCGGGATTAGTACGGAGCGACAGCGATATCCGTCAACGCGAAATCGGTTCCCTTGAAGAGCAGTTCTTCGCCAATCTCTTTGGCCAGCGCATAGGCCATGCAGTCGCCGAAGTTGAGTTTTGCCGGATGGCGGCCTTTGCCGTAGCGTTCAAATGCTGTTCTTGCCAGGCGCGCCTGCGATTCAGAAAAGGGGACGATTTCGATGCTGAATCGCAGAATCAGAAGATCGAGGGCGCGCACTCCGTCTGAGCCTCTTCGCGCCAGCAAGACCATCGCAGCCTCCAGGTAAGTTGCCGACGATATTCTGCTATGCGCGGCGTAGAGAATTGCTACGTCGAAAAGATGACCTTCCGGCTCTTCGAAGAGAATGGCGATTAGCGCTGAGGTGTCCACAATCATGCTGGAATACCATTCTCGTCGTAACCGAGAATCTCATCTTCACTGCGCGTATCCAGTACAGGTAAAGAAGCGCAGTGGTGGCTGATCGTTCGAATTTCTTCCAAGAGAGCAGCCTTGTTCAGACGCTTGCGCTCCTCGCGCTCCAATCGTTCGCGTATCGCGAGCAAGACGGCCACCGTAATCGTCTCCCCGGTGGTTTCGGCAAGGCGGCGGGCGAGCCGATCTGCTTCCGGCATTTTGATGCTGAGCGCCATGGCGCCTGTCCTCCTGTTTGACTACCTGTCTATATTCTAACGCCAAATCGGAGCTTTGCAACGGGCAATCGCCGGCGCGGGAGATCAAATCTCACGGCCGGCTTCCCGGAATGGACCCTTTCGCGGCGGGCGGGCTCTGATTTTTGCGCTCAGCGGGCGAGAATCCTTGATAAACCCTTTGTTCAGCAGGGCCGGGCCAATGCTATACTCAGGTTGCGCTCTTGTGCCCGCAGCGCTTCCGGCAGATCCGGAAGGCGGGCAACGGCGACTTTTGGAGGAGCACCATCGCACTCGACAAACGTTCGGCCAAGTCCTTTATCCGCATCAACGAAAAGATTCGCGCGCGCGAAATCCGCGTCATCGACGAAAACGGCGAACAGCTCGGCATTCTTCCGCCCTTTGAGGCGCTCAGGATAGCTCGTGAGCGCGGCCTCGACCTGGTGGAGGTTTCTCCCAGCGCGGTTCCTCCGGTCTGCCGCATCCAGGATTACGGCCGCTTCCTCTACGAGAAAGAGAAGAGCGACCGCGCCGCCAAGAAGAAGCAGAAGGTGATCACGGTCAAGGAGTGCAAGTTCTCCGTGACCGTGGACGATCACGACTACCAGACCAAGAAGAACCAGGCGATTCGCTTCCTCAATGACGGCGACAAGGTCAAGGCCAGCCTGCGCTTCCGCGGCCGCCAGATGGCCCACCGCGAGCTGGGCTACGCGATCATCAACCGCCTGATCCAGGACATCGGCGACGCCGGCGTGGTGGAGTTCATGCCGCGCATGGAAGGAACCATCCTGCACGCGATCATCGCGCCCTCGAAGAAGCAGGAAGCGCCCAAGCCCAAGCCGCCCGCGCCGCCGCAGGCAGCAACCGCGCCGCGTCCGCCAGTTCCTCCGGTGCAATAAGCCCCTCCAGCCCGCAAACAATTCAGGCCGCGCTTGACGCCATTGAAACCGCGCGCCGAAACGGGACTGGACGTATGCAAGGATCCTGGCTCTGCTGTATACTGGTTGAAGCCTCAAGAGGGCAGGGGAAATCCTGTCTCACGGGCCATGCGGAGGGGCGAAACCCCTTCAATCAAAACGAGAAGACAATGCCCAAGTTGAAGACCCATACGGGCGCGGCCAAGCGCTTCAGCAAGACTGGCACCGGCAAGATCAAGCGGGGCCAGACGAAGACGCGGCACATCCTTACTTCGAAGGCGCCAAAGACGAAGCGCAAGCTGGGCCGGACCCTGCTGGTTTCCGATGGCGACTACAAGAAGGTAGCGCGCATGATTCCTTACGCCTGATCGTGGCCTCCTCTCCTGACGGAGAGGGCGCTGCCGGGCCCCGGCAAACGCGTTGCCCCGGCCCCCGAGTCCCGCGGACGGCAGCCTTTTTATTGAGGCGGCTCCGGCGGACACGAGAGATCAAGGCTTGTACAAAGCGAGTGAAGAGGTTTACAGCCGCCCGCAAAGGGTTTGGCCTCCTGCCTCCAGCCGCATCACCGAACGCAAAATGGAGAAATCGCTATGCCCCGCGTAAAACGCAGTACCAAGCGGAGTGACCGCCGCAAGAAGATTCTGGAAAGAGCCAGTGGATACTTCCTTACGAAGTCCAAGCTCTACCAGGCAGCGCAGGAGGCCGTCGAACGCGGCCTGAAGTTCGCCTACACCGGCCGCAAGCAGAAGAAGCGCCAGTTCCGCTCGCTGTGGATCGTGCGCATCGCGGCCGCCGCCAAGCTGAACAACTTCAGCTACTCGCAACTGATCAACGGCCTGAAAAAGGCCGGCGTCGAGCTGGACCGCAAGATTCTGGCTGACATCGCCGTCAAGGACGCGGCCGGCTTTACCGGCTTGGTCGAGCAGGCCAAGGTCGCCCTGGCGGCGGAGAAGGCCGGCATGTAAGTGCCAGTCAGCAAGTCAACGATACGGCCCGGAGTCCTGTGGATTCCGGGCCGTTTTGCGTTTGGAATAAATGGGCAATAAACGGCTATTCTCGCGTTTTCGACAGGAAAACGTCGAAAACGCGAGCACAGAGGCTTGAATTTGATCTTTTCGCCTCATGGATGGGGTGTGGACAAGCTGGGGGAAAACTCAAACAGCGGTAGGCCGTGACTGGTAGGCGGGGGTTTCAACCCCCACAAATACACCGGCGGAATCGACGGGGTTTTAACCCCTGAGGTATGCTTATTGTCCGCATCCGTGCTTGCTGACAATCAAGAGCTATTCATATGCACAGGCATGGGGTCAAGCCGGTCCAGAAAGCGAGTGTGAACGAAAGAATAATCGGCGAGTCGCCTCCGTGCAGGATTGGCCGCGATGTAGTCGAGCTGTTTCCGATAATCCTCTCCGTCGCGAATCCGGTGCTCGTGGAAACCGGGTTGCCAGACTTCTCCGGCAAACTGAGCGCGGACCTCATGCGAAAATCCGCCCTTGATGCATTGTGCGCAACGCTCGATGGTCTGGTTCGCGGACGGGGTGAGCAAAACGTGCAGATGTTCCGGCATAATGGCGAAGCCATGCAACCGATAGCGTCCTTGATCCCGATAGTGGAAGAGCGTCTTGACCAGCAACTCAGCATTCGCGGTTCTGACGAAGAGAGCGCGCCTTTGGTACGTCGTAGTCGTGAGCGCATAGGTTTCCATGACCGGCTGTGAAAAGCATACCTCAGGGGTTAAAACCCTGTCCCGTTGTGCCGCCGTATTGCCGGAGATGAATCCCCGGCCTACCGCTTCCGGCATGGCGGAAAGGGTCGGAAACCACGAACCTTTCCCCGCTAAAATCAAGGTGAATGAAGGACAGCGGTGTGGGATTCTCGTATCCCACCCTACGCAAACCGGGGTCCCCGGCGCGCGAACTTTGTGCGATGGGGTGGAAAATACGCGTAGGATGGGGCACCCAGGCTTTGTGTTTCGTTCAAGAGTGGGGCACCCGGCAATGCTCAGGCACCTATCCTCGGTCCGGTTACATTCATCGTAAAACAATGAGCTGAAACTTCTTTTTTCTTACGACCGAGGTAATGAAATCCAGCAAGCAAGCGGTTGAAAGATAGACCCTCATCCCGCATATAGCGTTCAGTAGCGTTACTCATCGGGTCATCTCCTCTTGGCTTTCCCGTCCTATAGAAATCCGCAAAATCCTCGAGTTCATCTCGATGCCAATCGAATCCTGTAGAGCAAAAAAGCAGCCATACGGGGCCTTTCATTGCATCTGGAATGAGGGCTGCGCGCGCTTCACCTTCTGAGGTTTGCTGAATAAAACTCCATCTGGTTTTGAATGCTTGCCCGGCGATTGCAGCGCCTTCATACTCGCGGACTACGATAAGTTTGGCATTAGTAAAATCTTTTGCGATCTTCATATATCGCAGCCAACCGGCTTCATCATTCACCCATTCTGGGGCGACTGTTTTGACTTCTACCCACTCGTGCTGACCTGATCCTTTTATAGTCAAATAATCGATAAGCTTCTTTGTGCCTATAATAGGCTGCTCGTAAATCAAACGGTCGTCGCTATGCAATCTACATATCAGACACTCAGCAGCAGCCAACTCGTTACCTATTTCGATGACCTGTTTGAATATCCCCGTTCTTTTCCAGATATCGACTTCGTGCTGAAACCTATTGGTGAGTTTCACGCCATTTTTGAATCTAATATCCGCGAGCAGCTTTGGCAAGAGTTCTGCATTAACTTTCCCAATCCATTCTTCTTTTTCTTCCCGCTTGTCAGTCGTCATGCCATTCTCCCATTACTCTCCAGAACGGCGAACGCACAACGCACGAGTATAATCGCTTTCATCGAGCCGTTGGGATATGTGTATTCCATTGTAGAAGGAGAATACTTCCTTCTCCCCAGAATAACTACCTTGAGAACTGCTCCATCCATACCCGTTTTCAAGGTGCAGATTGCCCTTCAAATGATAGTCGCCAATATTAACTTTTGGGTCATAACTGAGTTTTGGGTCGTAAATTCCCTTAAACTCGTCAATTGTCGGCAAGCGCCAATCAGAGTGTCCGGCTAATTGCAATCTCTGGCAGTAATCCGTCGCCTGCTGCCAGGTCACCCAGTGCTGGTTATCCTCCTTCTCCCACATCAACTCCGTTGCCGGATCGGTCCAGACACCTGCAGCTTCCTCCTGCGCAACACGCTTACGCTCTTTTTCTTCCTTTTCCCGCTGTTCGCGAACGGCCTTGTCCCTCGCCTCTTGCTCGACCCTCTCTCTGGACTCTCGCTGCGCCTTATCTCGCGCCTCTTGGTCGGCCTTGAGCCGTGCATCACGCACTGGCTGGAGCGAGATGCGCATAATGGTCTGCTCTGCGGTCCTAATCTTAATCTCATATTCCACTTTGTCGAAGGCATCTTCGGTTGTAGCAACCACCATATGCTGGCCAAGTTCGACCTTCGCCTTGGCAGAACCGCCGGCGTTAATCCGACCCATCGGCGTTCCGTCCAGCTTCCAGTCGCAGGTCAGGTCGCACATCATCAGCAGGGTCGCTCCTGTCGGCTTGGCAATAGGCTTCTTCGGACGCAGGATCGGCCCCTCGTCCTGTTGCGAGAGAGCTGGCAGCGCCGCTGCTCCGATAAGCAATGCCAGTATCCAAGCGGTTGTCCTCCGCTTGCGCATCTTGTTGAGTGGTACCCGGTGAGTGGGGCAAGCGGCGAGCGAGTCGGGATAGCCGGTCGAGCACTGCGGGCAGTGTTTCATGCATTCGCCCTTCTCTTTCAGAACATTCCGCGGCGCATCCATTGTGTCACCGCATACCGTACAGTGCAAATGCCTGCTGTGGGAACATACTCAGTTCCCGCTCAGGAAGTCACCGACGGCCTTCTGCCACAGTTCCGGCTGGTCGACGAAGTTCATGTGGCCGCTGTTGGGCAGGATGACGAGCTTCGAGCCGGCGATCTTCTCGTGCATCTCTTTGCTCAGGCTGGGGTCACACTCGTCGTGGTCGCCCACCACAATCAGCGTGGGGACTTTGATCGAGGGTAGGCGCTCCACGTACTCCACTGAACGCAAGTTCCCGTCGATGACGAACTCGCCGTCGGAGCCCCACATGGCGCGGTAGAGCTCCCAGTTGGTGGGGGCGTTGCCGGCGGCGGGGTCGTAGTTGGAGTCGGGGCGCGCGCCGTAGAGGAAGGGAAAGTAGCCGGGACCCCAGGCGAGCGTCTCGTATTCCGCCAGGTAGCGGCCGCGCTCCCAGGCCTCGCCCTTGCCGAACAAGCCCGCTTGTTCCAACTCATTCAGGCGCTTCAGCTTATCGGCGGGCATGGCGGCCTTCTCGCGGGCCAGCACGGTGTTCATCTCGCGCGTGGAGGCGAAGGTCGAGTTGAGGATCAGGTGGGAGAGGTTCTGCTGGTACTTGAGGGCGTAGGCCTGGGCCAGCACGCCGCCGCAACTGTGACCGAGCAGCGAGATTTTGCCCAGGTGGAGGGCCACGCGCACGGCCTCCACGTCCTCGACGTCGCCCTCGACGGTGTAGAGGCTGGTGTCCTGCAGGCGCTGGGAGCGGCCGGAGCCGCGCTCGTCGATGAAGATGAGCCGGTGGGTGCGGGCCAGCGGCAGGAGCCAGGGCAGGAAGTAGTCGTGGCTGGCGCCGGGACCGCCGTGCAGGACGACGAGGGGTGGGCCGTTGCCGAAGGCTACGTAGTAGATGAGCACGCCGTGGGCGTCGACGAAGCCCTCCTGCTGGGGGTAGACGGCGGATTGGGCGGCAGCCGGGACCGTCACGGCAGCGACGAGAACCAGAGTGAGAGTCAGGCGCAGAAGCTTCATACCGATGAGAATACAAGATTCCGCCCCACGCAGTGGTTTATCCTTTTGTATACGCATATGAACATTGAGATTCCCAATTTGACGGCATTTGACGAGGCTGCGCTGGACTCCGCGTTTGCCCAACTGGAGCGGCAGGCGCGTGCGGCGGCTACGGCGCTGGACAATGAGGCGGCGGTGGACGGCTTCAAACTGCAATGGTTGGGGCGCAAGCAGGGCCTGCTCAAAGAGGTTTCCGACCGCTGGCTGAAGGCTGCGCCGGTGGAGGCGAAGAAGCTGCTGGGCGTGCGCTTCAACGCGCTGAAGGCGGTGGTGGAGGCTTTGCTGGACGAGGCGCTCGGCGCGGGTCCGACCGATGCGGCGCTGGCTCGCGAGGCCATCGACATCACGCTGCCGGGGACGCAGCGGCTCCTGGGCGCCGAGCATCCGATCACCCGCACGATGAATGAGATTGTCAGCGTCTTTGCGGCGCTGGGCTACTCGGTGGGCGTGGGGCCGGAGGTGGAGACCGACTACTACAACTTTGAGAGCATGAACTTCCCGCCAGGCCATCCGGCGCGCGACACACAGGATACGCTGGTGGTGGCCGGGCAGGAGCGGCGTTCGCAAAGAGACCGGCTGCTGATGCGCACACATACTTCGCCGGTGCAGATGCGGACGATGGAGTCGCAGCCGCCTCCGGTCCGCATCGTGATTCCCGGCAAGGTTCATCGCAACGACGCGGCCGACGCGACGCACTCGCCGATCTTTCACCAAGTGGAGGGTCTGTGCGTGGACACCAACATCACCTTCAGCGACCTGAAGGGGACACTGGACCACGCGATGAAGGCCCTGTTCGGCCCGGCGGTGAAGACGCGCTTCTTTCCGTCGTTCTTTCCCTTCACCGAGCCGAGCGCGGACGTGCAGATCAGTTGCATCTTTTGTGGAGGAAAGGGCTGCCGCAAATGCAAAAACTCAGGCTGGATTGAGCTGCTGGGCTGCGGCATGGTGGACCCGGTGGTCTTCGCTTTTGCAGCGGAGAAACAGCCAGGCTACGATCCAAAAAGGATTTCCGGCTTTGCGTTCGGAATGGGAGTGGAGCGGATTGCGATGATGAAGTACGGAATCAGCGAGATTGGCAGTCTTTTTGCAGGCGATATGCGATTCCTGGGACAATTTGTGTGAGAGCGGAGTTAGCCGCGCTGCGCGCGTGTTAGCGGAGCTAGCGGAGTTAGTTGGGCGCGGTTGCGAGGTAAGTGATGGCACGGCCAAAGCGTTACCGAGATCTGATTGTCTGGCAAAAGGCGATGGCCCTGGCGCGGAGTGCATATGCGCTCAGCCATAGGTTGCCCAAGTCTGAGGCCTTTGGATTACTTACTCAGATTCGACGTGCGGCTGTGTCTGTGCCTAGCAATATCGCCGAGGGACATGGGAGGTTGACTGATTTGCAGTTCAGGCATTTTCTGGGAACCGCACGAGGGTCTCTCTATGAGATGCAAACGCAACTGGAATTGGCCGGCGATCTTGGCTATCTCGATGAAAAGCTCGTGCGGGAGTTGATGGACCAGGGATGGGAAGTGGCGCGATTGATCAACGGGCTGATTTCGGCTCTGGCCGAGACAAGGACGGTCAAGACGAAGGATGAACTGACTGCGTCGCCTGCTAACTCCGCTAACAATACTAACTCCGCTAGCTCCGCTGATGAAAGGTCTTACCGATGAAGATACTTACCAAATGGCTTCGTAGTTATTTTCCCAGTCTGCCCGTGACCGATATACAACTCGCCGAAGATCTAACCCTGCGCGGCATTGCCGTCGAGGGCGTCTACGACCTGGGCGACGGCAACGGCTCGCTCTTCGAGATGGACATTACCACCAACCGCGTGGATGCGATGAACCACTACGGCGTGGCACGCGAGGCGGCGGCGATCTATGGGCTCTCGCTGCCGGTGATGGACTTCACTCTGCCGGAAATCCGGCCAGCCGACAAGCCCTTTTCCGTTCGAATCGAAGCCGCGGACGCCTGCGGGCGGTTCACGGCGCGGGTACTGCGTGACGTCACCATCGGCCCCTCGCGGGATTGGTTCGCGGGCGCGGAGGTGGCCACTTACTTTGGCCTGCTCGAGCAGAAGCAAATCTCCAATGCGGTGGATGCAACCAACTTCGCCTGGATCGGGATGGGCCAGCCGACGCACGTCTTCGACCTGGACAAGCTGGAAGGTGGCATTATCGTGCGGCGCGCACGCAAGGGCGAGCGGCTGAAGACGCTGGACGGTGTGGAGCGCGTGCTGGACCCGGAAGACCTGGTCGTGGCCGATCACACGAAGCCTGTGGCGCTGGCCGGTGTGATGGGCGGCTGGGATTCGATGATTACAGCGGAGACGAAAAATGTGCTGGTCGAGGCGGCGTGGTTTGACCCGGTCGCGGTGCGGCGAACGGCGCGGCGGCACGGGCTGCACACCGACGCCAGCCATCGCTTCGAGCGCGGCGCGGACTACAACGCAGGGCCGGTGGCATCGGCGCTGGTGAGCAGCATTCTGCTGGCGAATGGCGGCTGGATTGAGGGCGATCTGGTGGATGCGCGGGTGCCCGCGATGGAGGCGCGCACCGCCAATCGCCAGCCAATCGAGCTCAAGCTGAGCGAGGTGCGGCGGATTCTAGGCGCGACGATTGACGCAGAGGGCATTACCGCGGCAACGGTTGAGGGAGTGTTACAAGCGCTGGGATGTGAGTTAGCGGAGTTAGCCCAAAAAGCGGAGTTAGCGGGGTTAGCGGAGTTTGCGAAAGGCAAAGAGGCCTGGCTGGTAACGCTGCCCAGTTGGCGGCTGGACCTGGAACGGGAGATCGACTTGATCGAAGAAGTCGCCCGCGTCTACGGCTACAACCGCTTTGCCAACACGTTGCCGGCCTTTGGCGAAGGGGTGCGCGCGCTGCCTTGGGCGGTCCACGAGTCTGAAGTGCGTCGCACGCTGCTGGCCGCCGGCTTCCATGAGGCGATTGGCAGCACCTTCTGCTCGGCTGCCGAAGCCGCGCTGACTGCGCCGCAACCGGGACTGGCGGTTCCGCTGGGCAATCCGCTCAGCGAGGAAGCCGGCGTGCTGCGGCCGTCGCTGGTGGCGGCAATGTTGGCGATGATCGCCGGCAATCTGCATCGCGACGTGAGCGACGTGCGGCTGTTCGAGCTGGGCACGGTCTTCAGCGGAACGACAGAAAAAGTGGACGAGCGGCCCGCGCTCTCCTTCGGCGCGGTGGGAACTCTGCCGGAGCAGGGAGCGCTCCACCCGGCGCGCGCGATTGAGTTCCACGACTTGAAAGGAGTTGTCGAGCAGGTCATGGCGCGCTTCCACTCGCGGGCCCTCCTCTTCGACCGCTTCCCTGCCGAGGCCGGACTGACGCCGCAGTGGCTGCATCCGTATCGCGCCGCGCGGGTGGTGGTGGACGGCACAACCGTGGGCTGGTTCGGCCAACTGCATCCGCGCGTGGCCACCGAGCGCAAGTTGAAGGAGCCGGTTCTGCTGGGCGAACTTTATCTTGACAGGCTCTACCGGCTGCCGTTGCGCCAACCGATTGCGCGGGAGATCTCGCGTTTCCAGCCGGTTCGCCGCGATTTTTCGCTGGTTTTGGACGAGAGCATCGCCTGGGAAACGATCGATCAGGCGGTAGCCGGATTGCGGATTCCCGAGCTGGTGGAGTGGCGGGCGCGCGAGGTCTTCCGCGATGCGAAGCTGGGCGCGGGCGAGTACGCTTTATTGCTGGGCGCGACCTTTCAGGCCGCGGACCGCACACTGCGCGAGGAGGAGTTGCAGGAGTTCCAGGCGCGCGTGGTCGATGCTGTTGGCAAAGTTGGGGCGCGGCTGCGCAGTCAGGCGGAAAATAGCTGAGATTGGCGCTATACTTCACGGATAAGCCATATTCCCGTGGAGGTTTTTTCAATGTCGGAATCGTTGTGGAAGTCAGATGTCGTGGAAGAAGCACAGCCGGAAGAGCAGACGGAGCCAGTGGCTGAACAGGTTGCGGAAGTGACTGCGGAATTTGCCGCGGACTCAGGCGCTGTGACGTTGAGCGTCGACGAGTTCTCCGCGCTGGAAGAACGGATTCAGCGCACCGTGAATCTCGTCAAGTGGGAGCGGCAGGCGCGCGCCACCGCCGAAGAGCGCGTCATCACGCTGCAAACGCAACTGCGCGAGCAGGCCCCGCTGGCCGAACAGCTTGAGAAGGAAGTCAGCGCACTGCGCGAGGAGCGCGCCCAGGTGCGGCAGCGCGTGGAGCGTATCCTCTCTCAACTGGACGCGCTGGAACTGTGAGGTCAACCATGGCTCAAGAGCAATCCGGCAACCGGCCTGGCCATGTTGCCGTCGAAATCTACGACCAGACCTACTACCTGGCCGGTGAGGACACAGAGCACATTCGCGCTCTCGCCGCGCTGGTGGATGCGCGGATGCGCACCGTGGCCGCGGGCGGCCGCACAGTGGATTCGCTGCGCGTGGCCGTTCTGGCGGCGCTGAATCTGGCCGACGAGCTTTCAGAGGCTCGCAAGGCTCCGGGCGGCGGCGCGCGGCTGACTACGGGGCGCGCGGCCAGCCTGCGCGGAATGCTGGATGAAGTGCTCGAAGACGAACGAAAAGCAGGATAGCCGCCGTTGCCGCTCTCCGATTCGGAACCGGCGGCCCAAAAACAGCGGGTTCAGAACGGTAGCACAAAGCAAGCCTGCAATACAAGACTTGTAATTTTCCACGCTGACTCCTACTATTCGCACTAGATACCGGCCTGCAAAGCAGGTGGGACGATCAACGCTGGTTGAACCAACATTCAATGAACAGGGGCTCAACTCGACTATCGGTTCTGTGTGCCGTGTCCGCCAGTCCGGAATGCCTAATGAACCGCGGAGAGCTCCACCTTCTTAGGAAGGGTTCACCGGCGCATCAGCCACGGCCCCGTGGGCCGGATTCTACCTTCCCGCAGGATTGCGGCTGACGCGCCCAATCACCCCAATGAGCATCAATCGCTCATCGGGGATCCCGATAAGCGCAAATGCCGTATTCTGACACTGGTGCATCCAGTCCTTTTTCATCTCGGCTCGATTCTGATTCCGTCCTATGGCGCAACGGCGGCCGTGGGCGTGTTGCTGGCGCTGTTTCTGGCGCAACGCACGGCCCGCACAGCGGGGCTCGATCCCGGCAAGATTTGGAATCTGTGCGTGATTGCGCTCTTTGCGGCGCTCATCTGCTCGCGGCTGCTGCTGGTGGCGCTTAACTGGAGCGCCCTGCGCCTTCACCCTTCGTGGATGCTGACGCTGGCAATGATTCATCATCCTCTGCTGGGGGCCTTCGGAGCGCTGGCCGCGGGTGGGTCGGCTGTCTTGTATGGTCGCGCGCAGCGGCTCCCGCTCTGGAACACGGCCGATGCGCTGGCCGCGCCCGCGGCGCTGGGGATGGCCTTCGAGCAATTCGGCGCGCTGCTGGCCGGCTCGGGCTATGGAACCGAAACCGCGGCGCGCTGGGCCGTCACCTACACCGACCCGCTGGCCGCTCTCTGGTCTGGCGCTCCGCTGGGGGTTGCGCTGCATCCGGTGCAGGCGTACGCGGCACTGGGGTTTCTCACGCTTTCGATTCTTCTGCTGCTCTGGCTGCCGCAGCGCCGCCAGCCGGGCGATGTGGTGGGGTTGTTGTTGCTGGGTGCGGGCGTGGTGGTTTTTATCACCGAGTTCTGGCGCGACTCCGAGGGACGCGGCGCGCTGCTGGGCGGCGCGCTGAATGGACCGCAGGCGGCGGCAGTGGCGCTCGTTGTGGTTGGAGGGTTGGTATTGCTGGAACGTAAGGGGGCAGACGAGGTTTGAGGTATCCCACCCTAGCCGCAAAGACAAAGACGCGGCGAGGGTGGGGCACCCCGTTGGATTGATAAACTGGTGCAGTGAACATTCGAATCGCACAGCAAGATGATTTCACAACAATTGCTGCGTTACACTCTGCAAGCTGGAGGAACGCATATCGAGGGGTTCTTTCCGACGAATACCTTGATGGAGCTATTGCGTCAGAACGGATGGCTTTCTGGAAGCATCGATTCAACAATCCGAGAGCTAACCAGTACATAGTTGTCGCTGAGCAAGAGGCCAGCATAGTTGGCTTTGCCTGCGCTTATGGCAATGAAGATGAGCAATGGGGAACTATGCTCGACAATTTGCACGTTTTACCTGCTCAAAAAGGACAAGGTATAGGTAGAAAACTGATTACGCATATAGCGTCATGGTGCTCAGGAACGTATCAGCGCAAAGGTTTATTCCTTTGGGCATTTGAACAAAATGTGCCGGCTCGGTACTTCTATGATCGGCTTGGCGGAGTGGTTGCCGGAAACACGATTTGGATTGCTCCAGATGGTACTGCTGTGAAGGAGCTTCGTTATGCTTGGAAGGATGGTGACCAGTTGGTTCATTACAATTTAACTGCACCCTGATTGTGACTGTATAATTTGAGGCATTCTTCCGGAGCCTTCCATCTTTTATGGGATCAATGGGACACCCCAGCTTTCATGGGATCATGGACACAAGCAAGGAACGAGGCCGCAATTGACTGAACTGCGCACCATCGAAGTACCGGCGGAGGCCAAAGGGCAGCGGCTTGACCTGTTCCTGGCTGCGCAGCTTGAGGGTGTGAGCCGCTCGCGCGTGCAGTTATTGATCGACCAGGGCGATGTGCTGGTCGATGGCCTGCGCGAGAAGGCCTCGCTGAAGCTGCGCGGGGGCGAGCGGATCGACATTACCGGCGAGCCGCATCCTGCGCCGCTCCGGGCTACGCCCGAAGAGATTCCGCTGGACGTGATCTACGAGGACGCCGACCTGGCGGTGATCAACAAGCCGGCCGGGATGATGGTTCATGCCGGATCGGGGCAGAATGAAGAAGCGCGCAATCGCGGCACGCTGGTCAACGCGCTGCTCTATCGCTTCAAGGCGCTCTCGGCGACCGGCGGCGATCTGCGTCCCGGCATCGTGCATCGTCTCGATAAAGAAACCAGCGGGCTGATCGTGGTGGCCAAAAACGACCGCGCGCACGCGGCTCTGGCGGAGCTGTTCTCCAGCCGCCAGATCAAAAAGACCTACGTTGCGCTGCTTCAGGGAACCGTCGAGCGGGCAAGGGGCACCATCAACTCCAACGTAGGCCGCGACCCGCAGCGGCGCACGCGCATGACCACCAAACCCCTGGGCGACGCCCGCGCGGCGGTCTCGCACTACGAGGTCGTCCGGCGGCTCGCGAATCGCTTCGGCAAATTCACACTGGTGCGGGTGCGCATCGAGACCGGGCGCACGCATCAGATTCGCGTTCACATGGCGTCGATTGGCCACCCGGTGGTGGGCGACTCGCTCTATGGCGGCTCGGGTCATTTGACCGATCAGGTGGCCTCGCAGGCTGCGACCTCCAAGGCCGCCCGTCGAAAATCGGAGCCGGAGAGGCTGCGGCTGGGAAGAAATTTTCTGCACGCGGCGCAGCTCGAGTTTCCCCACCCCAGCACCGGGAAGCTGCTGCAACTGGAAGCGCCGCTGCCCATCGAGCTGGAGGAGTTCTTAACCCGGCTGGATGACCGGCAAGCTCCTTCGGCGGAATGAACAGAGCAGGAGTAACGCAAAATCGAGCCAGGGTTGATAAAATGAAGGAGCTATGATCAGAAAGTTTTCCGGACTTGTTTTTACTGCGGCGTTTACCGCAGCCGCCTTGTACGCGCAGCAACCAGCTGCCTCGCCGGCCGCCCAATCCGCGCCGGCCGCCCAGCAGCCTGAAGTCAATGAGCCCACGATCCGGCTGAACGTCAATGAGGTCAACCTCATCTTCACAGTCACCAACAAGCATGGGGAATATATTCCCAACCTGCGGCAAAGCGATTTTGCGCTGCTCGACGACCAGAAGGCGCCGGCCAAGGTGATCTCCTTCCACCAGCAGATCCATCTTCCGCTGCGCGTGGGTGTGGTCATCGACGCCAGCACCTCGATCCGCTCGCGCTTTCAGTTCGAGCAGCAGTCCGCGACCGAATTTCTCTTGCAGATACTCAAGGCCAAAAGCGACCAAGCCTTCGTGATGGGCTTCGATTCCACACCGACCATCCAACAGGACTGGACCAACAATATCGATGCTCTGGAGGCGGGGGTGAACCGGCTGCGTCCGGGCGGCGGCACGGCGCTCTTCGATGCCGTCTACACCGCCTGCCGCTACAAGCTGCTTACGGAGCGCGGCCCGGAACCGGTGCGCAAGGCGATGGTGCTGATCTCCGACGGCGACGACAACCAGAGCCGCGTCTACCAGGATGAGGCCATCAAGGAATGTCAGCGGGCCGAGACCATTATTTATTCCATCAGCACCAACTGGACGCCGAGCCGCGGCAAGGGCGACGATGTGCTGACCAAATTGTCGGAGGAAACCGGCGGACAGGTCTTCTTTCCGCCTTCAGTCGAGGAGATGACGAAGAGCTTCACGAGCATTGAAGAGGAACTTCGCAGCCAGTACTCGTTGATCTATACGCCGGCCGATTTCAAATACAACGGGGCCTTTCGTCCCATCTACCTTTATTGCAACGACCGGCGCTACCAGGCGCGAGCCAAGAAGGGTTACTTCGCGCCGCGGCAGTGAGGATGCTAGCGGCAGCGGAGTGCTCCATCATGGCGGCTGAAAGTTGATTTTGATGCGGCGCGGAATGCCTTGGCCTGCCGCCCGTTCGAGCACCTGTCAAGCCAGCAAAATCCTTCTTCGCCAGGATTCAGAACCGTTTGCTCTGAATTTTCATCGACGCGCTTGCCTCCCAGCCCCGATTTCAGGCGATACTAAGTGCATGGCAGCCGACATGCACCAAAACCTTGAGATTCTTTATACCCGCCAGCAGATTGCCGAGCGCGTCGCCGAGATGGGAGCGCAGATTACCCGTGACCTGAACGGCGAAAAGCTGGTGATGGTGGGCGTGCTGAAGGGCGCTGCGCCGTTTTTGGCCGACCTGGCGCGGGCCATTAATTTAGACGCAACCTTCGACTTTGTGGCCACCTCCAGCTACGGCAGCGGACAGCGCTCCTCGGGCGCGGTCAAGCTGATCAAGGACCTGGATGAGCCGGTGGAGGGCAAGAATGTGCTGGTGGTCGAGGACATTCTCGACACCGGCCTGACGCTCTCGTACCTGCGCAAGCACCTCATGCAGCAAAACCCCAGGACGCTGCGCATCGCCACGCTGCTCGACAAGCCCTCGCACCGGCTGGAAAAGATTGAAGCCGATTATGTGGGCTTCTCCATTCCCAACCTCTTCGTGATCGGCTACGGGATGGATTATGGGGAGCGCTACCGGAACCTGCCCGACATCTGCCTGATGACCTCCGACCATCCGGAGTAGAGCGTCCATCAGTGGTTCTGGCGGAGGTTTGGGTTGAAGAGAGAAATAGCCGTTTGAAATAGTTTAGAAACAGAGGGATTGAATCATGACTGTATGGGACGATTGTTTCCGTGAATTCGTTCATCCACTCTTCCACGAACTGATGGGCAAGAATGAAGAATTTGAAAAACGTTACGGTCTACACGAATCTTGGGACTGGGACGATGAACAAATTACGCTGACATTCTCGGATCCAGTGAGGCCATTACTGCGAATCGATGTTACGGTGGTTGGCTCTACTGAGGGCGATTCTTGGGAATGGGCTTGGGCAAACAAGAACTGGGAACCAAAGCTACGCTAGATACGGAGAAGGTTCGGGAATTTGGTGAGGCAAATGGCTACGATAAGCTCACCTCAGCTTTTCTGGTCGCGGACGAATACACTGGTTGGGAGATGACCGCAGTTGCGGCGCACATTCTCAATGCTCCTGGAGGCTATCGCTTCCCCACAGATGATGGATACTGCTATCTCATCTACAGAAAGATCGATGTAATCGGAACGGAAGAAGAGGATGTGTTGTACGGCGCGATGCGCGGAACGGTGACATTCCTTCCAGGGGTTGATCTGACCGAACCCACAGGCGAAATTTGGGATGCTGAGAAGTAAATGTCGCCCGGACTGGGAGACCATATACCTAGCCTCAGGTACAGTTCTATGGCAGGTCGGTAGCCCATTTCACGCTTGCATGAAGATCCTCGACCTGGGCGAAGGCCTTGTCGTGGGTCACCAGCACCGCGCCGGTCGCGATTGCATGGGCGGCAATCTGCATATCCATATTCTCGAGGGTATTGCCGGAGGACTCCAGTTTAGCTCGGAGCGTTCCATAAGCGTGCGCCTCGTCGCGTCCCCAGGGCAGCACCTTCACCGCAGCGAGAAACCATTCCATGCGCTCCCGCAGCGCCGTGGCTTCAGGCCTTTTGGCGAGTCCATAGCTAATCTCCGCTTCGGTAATCACGGAGAGGCATACAACCTCATCCTCCTTCACGTTGAGCATCCGGGCGCGCGCGGCTTTGGAGTGGCCTTTGGCAATGTAGCTCACCGTATTGGTGTCTAGCATGTAGAGGGTTTTCATAGCTCAGGCCGTTCCTGGGGCAAGCCCTGGGAGCGATCGGAAGGAGAGAGGAAATCCTCTGGCACTCCCAGCTCATCCAGCGCGGCAAAAATGTCTTCCAAGCTTGTGGGCGCCGGGGAGAGGATCAGGTCGCCGCTGCGGGGGTCGCGGCGGATAAAGACTTCGGTACTGGAGAAGCGAAAGCGCGCCGGGATGCGCACGGCCTGGCTCCGTCCACTCATAAAAACCTTTGCTTTTTCAAGGAGAGCCATCGTTCACCTCTGCCATATAGCATGATATATAGCAAAAAGAAAGTCAAGATGTTTTCCACGAAGCTGATGGCCGTTCGACAGCGATGCACTCCCCTCGACCAGCCGCCGCGCAACGCGGTAGACTAGCGAACATGAAACGCATCGCCTTTGCCCTCGCTCTGTTCTTCCCCGCCGCCCTCGCGGCACAATCGTTCATCGTCACTTTTCCAAAAGAGACAAGCGCAGAGCGCCTGGATGGGCGGCTGTTGCTGTGTCTCTCGACAGACCCCAGCGACGATCCCTGCAACCAGATCGACGACTCGCCGCGCTCGCAGATCGTCTTCGGCCTGACGGTGGACGGCTGGCAGCCGGGCCAGCCCGCGCTGGTGGACGCGAGCGCCTGGGGCTATCCGATCCGCAGCCTCAAGGACGTGCCGCCGGGCGAGTACACCGTTCAGGCGGTGCTGAACAAATACGAGACCTTTCACCGCGCGGATGGCAAGACCATCAAGCTGCACATGGATCAGGGCGAAGGGCAGCTGTGGAATCGCTCGCCGGGCAACCTGATCTCGAAGCCGGAGAAGATCACCGTGAAACCGGGCGGCGCGCCGATTGCGGTTTCGCTGACCGGGGTGATTCCGCCCATCGTCACACCCGCGGACACCAAGTACGTGCGCCATATCCGCATCCAGAGCGCATTGCTGACCAAGTTCTGGGGGCGGCCGATGTTTTTGAGCGCCATCGTGATGGTGCCCGAGGGCTTCGACGACCACCCTGCGGCGCGCTTTCCGCTGATGATCTTTCACGATCATTTTGTCGCAGACTTCGGCAACTTCCGCACCACTCCGCCCGACCCGAACCTTAAGCCCGACTACAGCGAGCGCTTTCATCTGGCCGGCTACAACCGCATCCAGCAGGAAGAGGGCTACAAGTTCTACCAGCAGTGGATTGCGCCGAGCTTTCCGCGCTTTCTGATCGTCAAGATTCAGCACGCCAACCCCTACTATGACGACTCCTACGCGGTGAACTCGGCCAACGTGGGGCCCTACGGCGACGCCATCGAGAACGAGCTGATTCCGGCGATTGAAAAGCAGTTTCGCGGGCTGGGCCAGGGGTGGGCGCGGTTCACCTATGGCGGCTCGACCGGCGGCTGGGAGGCGCTGGCCGTGCAGGTCTTCTATCCCGATCACTACAACGGCGCATTTGCCGCCTGCCCGGACCCGATCGACTTCCACGCCTTCACGAACATCGACCTCTACAACGACAAGAACGCTTTCTATCTGGAAGGCGCGCACAAGCGCGTGGCGCAGCCGTCGATGCGCGATTACTTGGGCCACACCTTCATCACCACCGAGGAGATCAACGGCTACGAGCTGGCGCTGGGCGATCATGGCCGCAGCGGCGAGCAGTTCGACATCTGGCAGGCGGTCTACGGGCCGGTGGGCGCGGACGGCTATCCGCAGCCCATCTTCGACAAGGCGACCGGCGTGATCGACCATAAGGTCGCCGAGTACTGGCGCAAGAATTATGACCTGGAAGCGATTCTGGAGCGGGATTGGGCACGTCTGGGGCCGGAGTTAGCGGGAAAGATCCACATTTATGTGGGTTCCGACGACACGTATTTTCTGAATGACGCCGTCTATCGCATGGAAGATTTTCTCAATGCGACGAAGAATCCTCCCTATGGCGGCGAAGTGACGTACGGCCCGCGCGCCGAGCACTGCTGGAACGGCGATCCCACGCTGCCCAACGCCTACTCGCGGCTGCATTACAACACCATGTACCTGCCGAAGATTCTGGAGCAGATCAAGAAGACCGCGCCCGTGGGATCGGATTTGACGAGTTGGCGGTATTGAGATGTCAGGCGCGCAGAAATGAAAGCGCCGCTAACTCGCGGTTCCGGAATCCAGCCGCTTGACGTAGATGAGCGCCGCGCGGCCATGGGGATAGTAGTTCTCCTGGCGGCCGTCGCAGGCATAGCCCCGCCTCTCGTAGAGGCGGATGGCGGCTGAGTTTGCGGCCTCGACGTGCAGCCAGATCAAGCCAGCGCCCGCCGCGCGCGCGGAGCCCTCGATGCTGCCGAGCAGCGCGCCGCCCACGCCGCGTCCACGCATCTCCGGGGCAACCTCAATGGTTTGAATATAGGCCGTGACGCCACGCCGTTCTTCGGACCACTCGACGATGGCGAATCCGATCAACCGCCCATCCTCTTCGGCAATCCAGGTGGCGGCGTTCGCGCGGCTGACAAGCAGGCGCATATATCGTCGGCCAAAGCGCGAGGGCGGCTCGAAGCAGAGCTCTTCGAGGGCGTAGAGCGGGTCGAAGTCTTCGGGCTTGTACAGGCGGTACAGCACAATCCAACTCTACGGCAGGCGGAAAGCAAAAGCCATTCCCTGAGAGGATGCCTCTTTGCGAATGACTTGAATCTGATGATGAACGAGGCCGGTTGGAGTTCGTGGAATCCCACCCTTCGCAAAATGCGCGAAGGATGGGACACCCATGAGTTGTGGATAATTTAAGGGTGGGCTACCCAGAGTTCATGGCCAGACCAGACCTGGCCGCCCGTCAACAATGTCCTTCTAACAATTTCAGTGCAAGTGCTCGGCTGCCTGAAACATTTCCAACCACACTCCATGCGTGACTTCAGGGGGAAGCAGAAAACTCGTGCCATAGGATCCTTTGTAGGTTTCCAGCTTTCTTCCCATGCCGGACTCAGCCATTTGGCGGGCCTTTCCTAGATCGGCCACTTCGATACTGAGGCCGACGATGTCTTCGTCATGATCGGATAGAAATTTTGTAAGCAGCCCGTTCTTATCGCTCGACTCCAGAAGCAATAGCACTCCCTGACCAGTCTTCACTTCCCGTCCGTGGGCACTGAGGAACTTTGCCTCGCGGAATTCACCGGCTTCGAATCCAGCATCGCGAAGCGTGCGTAGCAGTGCTTCCGTATCGCGCACGGCAAACCACACCGCGTGGATGCCCATAGCCGTGTTGGGATGATCCATCAGCCCTGCAGCACGTCTCTTTTCCCGCCGTTCGGCGGAAACTTGTTCGATCCAGAAAATGGGTATGTTGAATCCCTTCTTGCCGGCCGCCGGCTTGTCGGTGGTGCTCACGGTGTACCACATCGGGGGAGGCAATGTGGTCTCACCCTCCTTCATGATGCTGCCGGGGTCGGGACCATCCACATCGAAGTTACGAACTTTCAGGTAGTCCGCCACGGCTTTAGCAGACGATACGTTGATGCCAAGGAATACCGGGCCTTCGTGCTTCTTCACAAAATCGGCGATATAACCAACAGGCGTGCTTCCGCTGACTGAAAGCAGTTCGAGGTAGCTGTTATTTTGGAGACTTACGATGGAATTGGAAATACCATCGGGGAAGTGTCCACCCTTGCCGACTTTGAACCCAAGCTGTTCGTAGTCGTGTTGGGCTTGGGCGAGGTCACGCACTCCAACCCCGACGTGATCGACGCCCCACCCTTGCCCGAGAAGAGTCGGGGCAGACGCAGGTGTGGTCTGAGCAGAAAGTGGCAAGGTTACTAGAACCATCAATACCGCAAGATAAACATGAATCCCCATATGCCCTCCGTTTGGTGATGTGAGATCTATGCGGACACGAACCGTCTTACAATTTGACCTTCACCTCGGCGGGTTCCTCATCCTTTTCACGTCCTTTGTAAAAAGGATGAGAGACCACGAACCTGTCTCAGGCAGCCTCGCAGTAACGAGGGACAACCGGAGCGAGATTCTCGATTTCAACGCTTTCGTCAAATATGCGAAGGATGGAGCACCTGAATTTCCGATACTGTTGAAATGCTTTACGCCTTTACAGCCGCCTTGCCCGAGTTTTTCAGTTCCTTCCAGTCCTTTTCGGTCTGGTCGGCATAGGCGGAACCAAATTTGGCTAATGCTTCGGCGAAGCTGTCGCCGTTGCCGATGTAGCCATTCAGAATGAGCGGGTCGCCGGAGCGGGCGTGGCCGCGGGCTAACAGCTCGCCGCATACTTCGGCGTAGGCTTCCAGGCCGCCGCCGGCCAGGTCCTCCAAATCGATGGAACCCTTGTGGTCGTTGAGCTGGCGGACGAGGTAGTCGCGCCCGGCGAAGTGCGTCCAGCCGAGGAAGGGGTCGGACTGCACCTGCATCGCCTTCTGGCCTTCGGCAGTGCGCTGGCCGTTGTGGTGAGGCGGTTGCGCGTCAGGCAGATAGGGAGTGTAAGCGGAGGCCGGCTCCTCCTTGATCTGCAAAAACAGCGGATCGGCGGGGCCGTTGCCCTCGAAGTAGATGCAGTAGTCGCGCAGGCCCACCGAGCCGGTGCCGACAATCTTGAAGGCTACGTCCACCGGGCGATAGAGCGAGAGCAGATGCTGGCGCTGCGGCTCGAGCATCTGGCGATAGGGGCCGAGCGCGGCCAGTACCGCCGCGGCCCTGGCGCCGGTGACGCGGGTGAGGGTGGGCTTGATCTCCTTGAAGCGGCGGCCGGCGCCTCTTTCTGCGGAGACAGGCTCAGTGAGCTGGTCGAGCGTGTGCTGGGGCGTGGCGCGCTCGGCCTTTTCCAGCGCCTCGTGGACGGGCGCGGCCTGGCCCAGGCGGTGGACTTGATAGTGATTTACTTCCAGGCTCGGCATCTGGGCAAAGGCGCGCATCTGGGCGCTGTAGCGGGCAACAAATTTCTCCACGGTCTCGCGAGCCGCGGATTCTTTATGGCCCGACGCGCGGCCGGCCAGCACCAGGGACGCGGCCATGCGCTTGAGATCCCACTCGAAGGGGCCGCGAATGGTCTCGTCGAAGTCGTTGATGTCGAAGACCAGGCGGCCGTCGGGCGCGGCAAAGGCGCCCAGGTTGCGCACATGGGCGTCGCCGCAGAGCTGGGCGGCGAGGCCGGTATTGGGCAGCACAGCCAGGTCGGCGGCCATTACCGGGACCGCGCCGCGGAAGTAGCCGAAGGGCGACTCGGCCATCAGCTTGTACTTGAGCTTGATGAGCGCGGGGACGCGGCCGTGCATCGACCGGGCGAGCAGTTCGAGCGCGGGAGTCTTGCGCGCCTTGGGTTTCAGTTCGTTGTGTTCCTGGCGGCCCACCTGCTTGCGCCGCGCCTGGCCGAGATTACGCCGTTCCTGTGGAGTTGCCCAGTGCATGAGACGGACGATACAACGATCGGGTTGTGGTGCGCAAGATGATGGCCGACGGTTCAGTTGCACGGGTTCATATCTGCGCCCCGCTCCCTATGAACAAAACTCGTAGAGACTTGGGCTTTCTCGATCCTTTTGCCTGAACCCGCAAAGACTGGTTAACCATTAACAGGTTAGCCACCGCCCTTCGACAACGCTCAGGGCAGGCTTTCGCGGTGATCGCGAGTTAGCAAGTTAGCGGTTTTTTTGCTGAGCGAATTGACTCTGCGCAGGGCAGGCTTCACAGCAGGGTCTGCGGCACCAGGCGGACGATTGCGGGCTCAGCCGCGCCGGTGCGGTATGCGCCCAGTGTCTTCGCCATGCTCTCCAGCTTGCCGGCGTTGGCAAAGAGCGAGCACGGACGGTCGTGCGTCTCCAGCATGGGCCCGTTGTCGCGGATCATGGTGAAGAAAAGGCTGGCGAAGGCCTGGGCGACCGTCGAGGTGCTTACGTTGTGTGTGGCCAGCGCGGAGAATGGACAGGCCGTGACGTCGCCTGTCGGAGTTACATGGGCGAAGCCACGCCCGGCGGAGACGCAGCCTCCGAAGAACTCTTCATCGTCCGGCGATTGAATCAGGTAAGCGCCTCCGGTGGCGCGGTTGCGAACCCGCAGGACGGTGGCGCGCAGGCGGGCGCGCTGCTCCGCGGAAATCGCCGGGCCCTGGCTTTCTCCAGTCGGAATCTGCTCGATGAAAAACGCCAGCGGGCCGCTGCTGGCAAGCAGCGCGTCGATGTTCCGCTCCTGCGACCAGTAATCGATATTCGCGGGACTGATAGTAACTGACAAGCCGGTCAGCACGCCCGCGGAGCGGAGCCGGTCGAGTGTTTGCAGCGCGCGTTGATAAACGCCGGACCCCCTCCGCTCGTCGGTCAGCTTGCGATCACCCTCCACGCTAACCACAACCGCCGTGTTGCGGCAGCGTTTCAACGCCTGATAATCGCTGTCTTGGATCACCGTCCCGTTGGTGAATACCAGGAAAAGGCGGTCGGAAAACTGGCGGAAGAGGCTGGTAATGCCGGGCAGCATAAAGGGTTCGCCGCCGGCAATCACAAAGCCCACCACCCCCAGCGCGGAGGCTTCCTCGATCACCCGGCGCCAGGCATCGAGAGTGAGCGGCGGCCGCGCCTCCGGCGAGCAAGCGGTGATCCCCATCGCCCCGGCATAGCAGCCGGTGCAGCGCAGATTGCAGCGCGTGGTTACGCTGAGAATCAGAAACGGCGGTACCCTCAATCCATTTTCAAAGGCCTGGACTCGCGCGCGCCGGGTCTGCCGGTGCGCCCGCGCCAGGCGGATCAACGACGGCAGGTGCCGGGGATGCCGGATGGCCCAGTGAACGGAGACGCGCGGCAGATTCGGGTCAAGGCCTTCGAGCAGGCGCTGGATGCCGAAAATGCGCTGCAAGAGCGCTTCAGTGCGCGGGAGGGGCAGTTTGGTCATGGCAGTGATGTTGGTGTTCATGGACAGGTACGAACCGGCAACATGGATGGTTCCCTCCATTCTAGTCTGCACACGCTGAACCTCTTTCAATACATCCGATTCACTCTTCGCGGCGGGATGAAGCGATCAGCCGGCAATGCTCGTTGCGTTAGCCTGCTGCTTCCACCGCTGCGAGTTTACGCCGAAGACGATGAGCCACAGCAGAAGCGATAGTTCTCCGAGGGCGCCGGCGGGCTTTATGACGTAGGAAAAGAGATAGGTCGAAAGCGGCGGCGACAGAAAGAGCTGGTAAGTCAAACCGGTGATGGCCATGAACACGCCGATGATTCGCGGCATGAACGTAGACCTGAAAACCAGGTAGCCGATCAGCAGGCAATAAAATCCGAAAAACACCATGCAGATGCTTGTGGCCACGACATGCAACTCGAGAGTCAGAAGCGCCAGCGCTTGTAACTGCTCCACCTTGAAGACGCTCAGGTAAGGCGCGCCTCCCATGACAATCAAGGGAACGAAGGTAAAGAAGCTGGCCAGGGCCCCAACGGCGCATCCCATGAGACTGAAAAAGGCCGCAAGCAAAGAGATGCTCCTGTTCACCGGCTTCAACAGATCATAGAGAAGCAGCGTCACCACAATATAGCAGGCGACCGAGATAAGCTCGATTGCGAAACACGTCCGCAATACCGGCCCGTTCGTCAGGATGTTATGCGCCGTGGCCGCTGCGTTGCCGGCTACAAGAATCTTGCCGTGAATGTTGCCATCGGCGTATCCGTAGGTCATTCCGTTGATCAAGTAAACGATGCCGGCAATCCTGGCATTCAAAGCCGGCGACGATTTTGCAATTTCCGAATTTGTCATTTCAACTTGCTCCAGTTTTGAATTCAGTTACGCGCGGATTGTGCCGCGACTATATCCCCGGTTCCATTCTCCCGCGGATGAAGGTTCAGGCCTTTGATCAAGAGCCACAGGCCAACGGAAATTTCGGCGAGACCGATAGGCGCCCAGCCGAGTTCCAGCGGCTTGCTATACTGCGGCCAATACAGGCACGCAAAGGCAACGATCGTGGCTAGCACGGATGCAAACACTCCCCACGCCGATATAATTTTTGGAATATACTTCGATTTGAGAAATAAGTAGAAGAATAGAATGGATCCCATGCCCAGAAATATCATGCCAACGAGAGATGCAACCGAATATGCGGTAGAAAGTAAACCCATATATATCGATAACTGTTTTGCATCGAAGCCATTCGCGGAATCAACGCCAAGATACAGCTTCAATGCAGCAAACGTTATAATGCTAAAGGCCGCCCCCAGAATATTCTCCGTCATTCTAAAGAGCAAGGCAAACAGCGCCAGGTTCTTGTCGATTGGTTTGACGGCAACATAAAGGCCCATGGCCAGAACCATGCAGCACAGGCAGGTGATAAGTTGGCAAGACAATCCGAAACGGTAGAGCAGTTCCGCCCCCATGATCCTATGGGCGGTCTCCGCAAAATTTCCGGGAACTTCAAAACGGCCGGTAATTGACAAACCCAACAAATAGCTGGGATAGGTGAACAGATACATGAAGCCGGCAAGCCTTGCGTACCTGATCTGTGATTTCTCGTTTTCCGAATATGCCATTTCAATCTCTCCTGATTCTCTTCCTGAAAGCCTGTGAATGGATTATGGTTTGCGGGTTTTTCCAAGTCACTCCTAGCGGCGGTGTGAACAGATCAGTCGGCAGTGCTCGTTGCGCCGGCCTGCTGTTTCCACCGTTGAGGGTTCACACCCATCACAAGAAGCCACAGCGTCAGCGCGATTTCCCCGAGGCCGTCGACGGCCAGATTGTAGGGATAGAGTGTGTGTGCGAGCGGGGGGATGAGAAAGGTCAGGCAAGCCACGCCAGAAAACGCCATCAACACGCCCAGAACTCGCGGCAGAAAGGCCGACTTGAAGATGAGGTAACCGATAAGGACGCAATAGCATCCGAAAAACACCATGGCGATGCCGAAGCCCCGGTTAAAGAGTTCAAGGAACATCGACGCAAGCACCCGCAACTGCGCCGCATTGAATATGTTCAAATCCGGCGCGCCGCCCAAGAGGGTCAAGGCTGCGAAATGAAATACATTAATGGAAGCCTGAACAGCACATCCCATCAGGCTGAAAAAGACCGCGAGCAATGAGAGTCTCCTGTTGACTGGCTTGAACAAGTGATAGAATAAAGCAGTTACGACGACATAACAGATGACCATGCCGAGGTCGGCAGCGTATCCCAGCCAAAATGACGGTTGGCGGATACTGTCCACTGTAGTCGTAAATCCGCCACCAGCCAAGGATGTTATTACTCCCATCAGGGTTGTTAATAAATATCACAAGCCGGCAATTCTGGCCTTCAAGGCCGGTGACGATGTTGCAATTTCAGAATTTGTCACTTCAAAGTTCCTCAGATTTGATTTCACTTATCTCATGGATTATGCCGCAACGGAATCCCTGGTTCCATTCTCCCGCGGCCGGAGTTTTACGCCTTTTACTAAAAGCCACAGACCAACTAATATTTCCGTGGCAAAGATAGGCGCCCAGCCAAATTGCAGCATTTGGGGAGGCTGCGGAACAATGAGGAACGAAAAACCCATAATCGGCACAAGCATGGATGCAAACAGACCGAACACCGCAAGTAGTCTTGGAATGTAATTCGATTTGAGAAACAAATAGAAAAACAGGATGGACCCCGCGCCATAAATTATGCAACTGACGTTCAATCCAACCAAACTGACAAACGTATGTAAATCGACAAAAACTGACAACTGTCTCGCGTCCAGGGAGCCCACGGAACCAGCGCCCATTCGCATCTTCATGAAAATAAAATCAATCGCGTCGAAGGCGCCGCCCACAGCAACGTAGACCAGTTCAAATACGAAAGCCAGAAGCGCTAGATTGCTGTCTACCGGTTTGACAACGACATACAGCGCCATGGCCAAAAGCACTGCACACAGTATGTTGAGTATCCCGAGAGACAACCCGGCACGATAGAGCAGCTCCGAGCCCATAATCCTGTGGGCGGTCTCTACTATGTTTCCAGGTACTTCAAAACGGCTAGTAATAAAGACGCTTAACAAGTAAGCAGCCATGATGAACAGGTACATGAAACCCGCAAGTCTTGCGTACCTGATTTGTGATTTATCGGTTTCAGAACTTGCCATTTCATCCTCTCCTATTTCAGTTCAAGAACGCTGGTGGATAGGTTATGGTTTGCGAGTCGTGTAAAATCACTCTTCGCGCAGCAGGATCAAAGGATCGACCGACAGCGCGCGCTGCGCTGGAATCCAGGTGGCTACGAGCCCCAGCAGCAGCATGGCCAGAACGACACTGCCGAGCACCAGCGGATCGCGAGGCGTTGCCTGATAGACGATGAAAGCCAGCACCCGCGTGGCCAGCAATCCCAGGACCAATCCTGCCGCCGAACCGATAGCCAGCAGCTTCAATGGCTGTCCCAACGCCGTCTGCAACACCTCGCCGCGCTGCGCGCCGAGGGCGATGCGGATGCCCAACTCCCGCAACCGCTTGCTCACCGAGTACGCGGCCATGCCAAAGATGCCGGTGATGGACAGCATTGCGCCCATCAGCCCCAGAACGCCTAGCGACACCGTGGCCATTTGCGAAGGAAACAGAACCAGTGACAGCACGGTCTTCCAGGAAGAGATGGTAACCGGCAGCCCCTCATCCAGTTCGCGCAGCTTGCTCCTCATGGCCGCGGCCAACTGTTCGGGATCGCGCTCGGAGCGCACCACTATATAGAAAGTGCTCGAAGGCGATTGCAGGGCGGGAAGAAAGATCGCCGGCTGCGGATCTTCATTGAGGCTATAATACTTTCCTTCTTCGACCACGCCCACGACTTCGACGCGCGTTCCATCCTGCAGCTTGAAAGCTCTGCCCATGGCCTGGGGGACGGAGCCGAAGAATTTTACGGCGAACCCCCGGTTAACGACGGCGACGGATGGCGCTCCTTTGTCGTCATCCCAACTGAAACTCCTGCCGGTTAACAGGCTGGTGCCGGCCGCCTCGAAGTATCCGGGAGAGATGTTGTACCGGAAAGGCGTGGCGGCGGTATTTGCCTGGCGTAGATCGGTGGTTTCATCCTTGTAGACATTCGATCTGAAGTTGGAGCCGTAAGCCAGCGGAGGATAATCGTTCACCCATCCCACATGCTCGACTCCGGGAATCCTCGCCATCGCATCGAAGATGCGTCTTTTCATCGCGGGCGCCTGGTCGCCGCTGTAGCCGGCCATGGCCAAATTGACATTGAGCAGCAAGGCGTTGCGCGGCTCAAAACCGAAGTTGCCGTGCAGCGAACGGATCAATCCGCGCACGGCCACCAGCGAAGAAGTAACCAGCACGGCGCAGATGGCAATTTGCACCACCAGCAACACGTCCCGCACGGTGATACGCCGCCCCAACCGGGCGCTCGATCCCGCTTTGACGATCTCATAGGGATTGGCCCGCAGCACCTGGCGCACGGGAACGATTCCGAAGAGCAATCCGCTGACCACCGCTAAAAGTAAAGCGACCAGGTAGATTTTTGCGTCCGGAGTAACTGGCAGGCGGGCGGGAGCCGCGGCGATGGGCTGCCAGGTACTCAGCCGGCGCAGGAGCGCGACGCTGCCCATGACTCCCAGAGCGCCGCCGGCAAGGGAGATCAGCAAGGCTTCGGTAAACAGTCCCCGCAGGATGCGTTTGCGGCTCGATCCCAGCGCCAGCCGCAGCGCCACTTCACGGGCACGGTCACTGGTGCGCGCGGCAAAGAGGCTGCCCAGGTTGGCGCAGGCGGCCAGCAGAATCAGGCCGGCTAGCAGCATCAGCCCCGCCACGAAGGCTGTCACCGCGCCGCCAAATGCAGTCAGTCCCTGGTGGGTAAGTGTAGTGCTTTTGTGACTGAAGTCCTGGGGATAGGTCTTTTCCAGATACGTGCCCACGGCGTTCACATCCGCCATCGCCTGATTGAGAGTCACTCCCGGCTTCAGATGTCCAAAGATCTCAAACACCGCAACATTGCTGCCGCGGTCGTCGAGTACGCTCCTGCTATAGATCTGCCCCTCGTTGACCATCGGCATGAAAAAATCGACAAAGGCAAATGCCACTGTTCCGTGGAAGCCGGGCGGCGCCACGCCAAGAATCGTAAATGGATGCTTGTTCAAAAAGACGGTGCGGCCCACCACGCCGCGATCATCCTGGAAGCGGCTGTGCCAAAAGGCGTAGGTCAGCACAACGTAAGGCGCGCTGTTGGTGCCGTGCTCATCGGCGGCATGGTAGAAACGGCCGAGATAGGGCTGAATCCGCAGCACGTCGAAGTAGTTGCCGCTGGTTGTGTAGCCTGAGGCGCCGGAGGGATCCTTGCCCGTGTCGAAGCCCGGAAAGACGAAGTTAAACGCCGCCAGACCGTCGAAGCTGCGATTGCGATCGCGCAGATCGAGATAGTTGGGATACGATTGCCACCCCGGATTGTTCCCGTACTGGGTTCCGTAGAGGCTCTCCGCCTGGGGCACATCCAAAGGCCGCAGAATCATGCCGTTGAAGATTCCGAAGACCACGGCGTTGGCGGCGATGGCCAAGGCCAGCGTCAGCACGGCGGTGAGGGCGAATCCGGGCGACTTGCGCAACTGGCGAAGGGAGAATCGCAGGTCCTGTAGCAGGTTGGTCATGGACGGCCTCGGGATGAAGATCAGTCTACATGGAGGAGAAGTGCAATTCGAGAGCCAAAGTGCCGCCGACGCAACTTGATGAGAACAAAGCGGCTTGCTGGATCGGGCGGGCGCGGGCAAAGCGGCTTGGGTGTCCGCTTTCGCCGCGCGCTGTCCGTTAACGAACAGGAACGGCGTACCGGCGCGGTGGTTTACACTGCGTTGATACGGCTCCTCACCCTGGAAAGACGCGGATGGGTCGCGATGCCCCGCTCCGCTCCCGGAGGAATTCATTTTGACCCGCACAAACGCTCTCTTGCTCATCGGTCTGGTTGCCGTTCCCTTTGCAACTCTTCCGCTGGCCGCCCAGGCTCCCGTGAAGCCTCTGACGGTGGAGGCGATCTACGCCCATGAACCGCTGATTGGCACTCCGCCGGACGAGCTTCGCTGGTCGCCGGACGCGAAACACCTGACTTACATGGAGAACGACGAACTCATGGACCTGGACCCGGCGACAGGCCAGGCGCGCGTGCTGGTGAGCCGAGCCAAGCTGGCTACCTTCACCGCCGGGCCGGACACTGAGCAGGATCGCGACCATCGCGACCGTTATGACATGGCCAGCTACCTGTGGTCGCCGGACGCGGCGCGCCTGCTCTTCGACGCGAAGGGCCGGCTCTGGCTCTATGACCTGCACACCGGCGCGTCCGTTGAGGTAGGCTCACCCGGCGCGGCTTCGGGCGACAATCCGCAGTTCTCGCCCGACGGCGAATCGCTTGCCTGTATCCGCAACCATGGGCTGGCGGTGGTACGGCTCGACGTACCGGGAATGCCGATGAAGATGGTGGCGCCTGCGCCCAACCCGGCCACACTCATCGGCGAAGTGGATTGGATTTATCTCGAAGAGCTGGAGGCGCGCAGCAATTATTTCTGGTCGCCGGATTCCAAGCTCTTGGCTTTTATGCAGATGAACGAGGCCAACGTGCCGGAGTATCCGATCACCGACTGGCTTCCTACGCACGCAACGGTAGAAACACAGCGCTATCCGCAGCCGGGCGACGCCAGCCCCGCGGTCCGCATTGGCGTGGTCAGCGCGGCAGGCGGCCAGACGGTGTGGGTGAGCCTGCCGATTCGCGCCGGGCAGGACTATATTCCCCGCTTCGGCTGGGTGGACGCGAAGACGCTATGGATCGAGACGCTGACCCGCGACCAGAAGCATCGCGACCTCTACTTTGCCGACGCCGCGACCGGCCAGGCGCACGCCATGCTGCAACTCGCCGACGACAAATTTTTCGACGACAAGTACGACGTCACGGTGGGCAACGGGGCGATTGTGCTGACGAATTGGAGCGACGGGCACAACCACCTCTACCTCTACAGCTATGACCAGGCCGATCCGGCCCATGCCGTAGCCAAACTGGAGCGGCAACTGACGCAGGGCGATTTCGAGGTGGGCGAGGTCTATCGCGTGGACACCGCAGGCAAGCTGGTGGACTATGCCTCCAACGAGGGCAGTCCGCTCGCTCAGCAGTTGTGGCAGGTCAGCTTCGCGGGAGAACGGAGGCAATTGAGCGTCGGCGCGGGCTGGCATGAAGGCAACTTCGCCCCGGCGGGCGGCGCGTTTGTGGACAAGCAATCGGCGCGCATGGAGCCGCCAGATGTGCGGCTGTGCGCGGAGGCGGAAAAGTGTGCCGTCTTCTGGAAGGCGAAGACGCTGGAGCCTTACCAGTTGCGCGCGCCGGAGCAGCTCACGGTCAAGGCCCACGACGGGACAACGCTTTACGCCACGCTGCTGCTGCCCCAGGGCGTAACCACTCCGGCGAGTGTGCCGCTGATTGTGAATCCCTACGGCGGCCCGGGCTCGCCGGCGGTCGTCAACCGCTGGCACGACAGCCTGCTCTTCGACGAGCTGCTGGCCCAGCATGGCTTCGCGGTGCTGCACACCGACAATCGCGGCATGGGCGGACGCGGACGCGCCTTTGCCCAGGCCGCATATCATAACTTCGGCCCGGTGCAGTTGGAGGATCAACTGACCGTGGTGGACGCGGCGCTGGCGCAGCACGCGCAACTGGACCCCAAGCGGCTGGGCTGGTGGGGCTGGAGCTGGGGCGGGACGTTTACGCTATATGCCATGACGCACTCGGAGCGCTTCCGCGCCGGGGTTGCGGTGGCGCCCGTGACCGACTGGCGCGACTATGACTCGATCTATACCGAGCGCTACATGAGCCAGCCGGCGGAGTTTGCTTCAGGTTACAAGGATTTTTCGGTGGTCAACTCGGCGGCTCGCCTCAAGGGGCGTCTGCTGCTGGCGCATGGAACCGGCGACGATAATGTACACATGGAAAACTCCGTGCAGTTCGTGCAGAAGCTGATCGAAGCTCAGATTCCCTATGATCTGCAACTCTATCCGCGCAAGACGCACTCCATCGCCGGCGGGGATGTGCATACACACCTGTTCAACAGCATTCTGGCGCACTTTGAGGAGTATCTGAAGCCGCCGGTGCAATGAGCGCGTAGTGATCCTAGTTTCACAGCCCAACCGTTCGCATGAACCGTCGCAAGTAGGCTTACAACCCACTAAAGCGGGTAGTGTCCTAATTTGAAATCCACAGGCTATCCTCCGATTAAGGCTTAAGCGGAGCAGCACCAACGACAAGTACGAATTGGTTATTCGGAAAGAAGTCTGGCTTCATCGGTCCTATCGTGAATTGCAACTGTGCCGCGTTTAGAATCAATCCCAGCTTTCGTGCGGTTGCGTCTATATGGTAAAGGTCCCGCACCCCGATATGTATGTCCTCCACGTCTGGAGTTAAACCTGGAATCGGGAGCGCTAAATCTGCATCACAACCCTTATCCTTCAAAGTGTTAACAAAATCCATAGCGTACCTTTGAGCCTCTTGGTTCCCATTAGAGGCAGTTACATCAATATGCGGCATGGCTGAGCAAATGTCCTTCTCTGCCGTTTTCATATCCTCAATCTGCTTTGTTGTTAAGCGCCGCGCCGGGGTGCAGTTTATTGAAGCCTGGTTGCCACTTCCCCCAACTTGAGCAATACCACAAGGCCCTTGCTGGAGAGAGCCTCCCACGGTCCCCGGATTTGCGGAATTTCCGTTGCCTTTCTGCGCTATGCGAGTGGTGATTATTCTCGCCGATTCCTGGAACTCTTTAGGACTAGCAACTACAGTTGGGCACGGCTTGTATTGGGACGCTTTTTGTGCCTCCGATTCCAATTGCTGATGATCTTTATACGCAATGCTTAGAGTGGAATAGATCATCAGCAGCACCCATCCCAAACAGAGTGCCAAAGTCGCGCCGGCCAACGACTTCCATGATTTCAAAGCGGCGACTAAAGCAGCCTTATTGCGCCCCCCAGTAAACCATTCGATTCCTACAGTAAATCCAAACGCAAGCACAAGTACGCCAAATCCAAGCCAGAATATAGAAATGCCCGTGCTACTTCCATTGGCAAGTGCTTGTTGCCAACCGCGATACAACAAATTTTTCGTAAATGGCTACATGCCCACCAATTTTCCCACTGGGAACCAGATACTGTCCAGAGCTTTTCGTGATTCGTATTCTATTGCCCAATTTGGGCAAATTGGGACACTACTCTAGATCGCGTGGTGGCGGAAGATGTCGTCCTGGTCGCGGTTGGGGCAGTGGGAGCACTCCAGGCAGCAGACCAGCAGCACGGCTATGCCTAAAGTGACCAGAACGGAGATGGCGTTTCCGTCGACCGTGAACCAATGAATCAGGCTATCCATCGTCTTTCCCCAGAAACAAGATATCCCAACATCTTTGACGCTGAATGGACACTCCGGCTCACATGTTTGGAGTTTTTTTTAGGCGGAATCCTCGCGCGTCAAGGCTCTTATCGGCAATTATGCACAGTTTCCCTCTTGATTTTAAGAGAAGAAAAGGCGAAGATAGAGACACCATGGTAATCGCCCCCAATTCGGCGTCGGCCCCTGCTGCCGGGAAGCGGCCGGAGGAGCTGCAAAACGTCGAACCTAAGGCCGCTTCCGCTCCGCAACAGCCGGAGGGCCGCCCCCAGAGCGGTCCGCTACTGAACTGGCTCTTCGTCGATATGAACTCCTTTTTTGCCTCGGTGGAGCAGGATTCGCGCCCCGAGCTGCGCGGCCGCCCGGTGGGCATTGTGCCCATGATGGCCGACACAACCTGTTGCATTGCCGCCAGTTACGAGGCCAAGGCCTTTGGCGTGAAGACCGGAACCATCGTCGCCGACGCCAAGCGGATGTGCCCAGGCATCATACTGGTGGAAGCGCGGCACGAGCTGTATGTCCAGTACCATCACCGCATCGTCGAAGCCGTGGAGAGCTGCCTGCCGGTAACGGCGGTGCTCTCAGTGGACGAAATGGCCTGCCGGCTGATGGGCCGGGAACGGCCGCTGCTGGCGGCGATGAAGCTGGGCCGGCAGGTGAAGGCGCGCATACAGGAGCGCGTTGGCTCGATGATGCGCAGCTCCGTCGGTCTGGCTACGAATCGCTATCTCGCCAAGGTGGCCAGCGACATGGAGAAGCCCGACGGCCTGGTGGCGCTGACTCCGGACATTTTGCCGGGAGCGTTGCGGCAACTGGCGCTGCGCGACCTGCCGGGCATCGGCTCACGCATGGAGAAGCGGCTCAACGCCCAGGGCATCCGCACCATGGACGATCTGCTGGCGCTCGATTGCGACAACTCCGGGCAGGTGTGGGGATCGGTTCTGGGCGAGCGGCTGTGGCATTGGCTGCATGGCGAAGACTTCGACATGGACGAGATTGAGCACCTGAAGTCGATGAGCCACCAGCATGTGCTCGCCCCGGAGATGCGCACCCCGGAGAAGGCCTGGGCGGTGGCGCACAAGCTGCTGCACAAGGCGGCGATGCGGCTGCGCGCGGCGGATTTGTGGGCCAGCAGCATTGGCTTGGCCATCGGCTTCTCTGTGCCGCGCGGCGAAAAGAAACCGGTGAGCTCCTTCGGCACGCCCACCCGCGGATGGAAGAGTGAAGTGCGGCTGAGCGAGTGCCAGGACAACCTGACGCTCATCGCGGCGCTCCGTCATCTATGGGAATCCCGCCCGTCCGGCCAGGAGTTCGAGCGTCCGTACTTCATCGGCGTGCATCTAAACGGCCTGGTGCCCGGACCTCTGCATTCGCTGAACCTCTTTGACGGATCGGAGCGGGAGCAGCACCGCGCGCGCCTGCTGACCGCGATGGACGCGATCAACAACAAGTACGGCCTGAGCACGCTGGCCCCGGCCACCATGCTGACCGCCTTCAAAGCCGCGCCCACGCGCATCGCCTTTCACACCATTCCGGAGATGTTCTGATCGGGCAAGCGGCCGGGGGAGACCGATGAGCGAAATCAGCAACCGGGATCCCTGCGCGGCATACCGATGAACGCTAGCCGGCTTCACAGTACTGATCCTATGGCATGAATTTGGAACAGCCGAATGTTAGTAGTTGATCTCGATTGTCCCTAAACCGGTTTTGCTTCGAGTATCCCGACGTTCCGAACCATCAGATGGTCGCCTCCAACCGGGTAGACTCCAGTCAAGACAAAGCCCGCTGCCTCAAGAAGCCTTTTCCATTCGCGCTCGTTACGCTCTTTACCGCCGGTGACAGCAAGCATGTTGAGGTCGCTCATCAGGTGGCCTTCCAATTGTGGATCTGCATGCGAGACGAGCGGAGGAAGGATGAATTCAACGATTAACAAACTGCCGTCCCGCGGAATCACCGCGCGGCAGTTCTTGAGAATAGGAATGGCATCTTCGTCCTGATCTCCGTGCAGTACATGTTTGAGCATGTAGACATCGGCGCCCGCAGGGACCGATTGCGTCAGATCCGCGACGATCAGTTCGCATCGAGAGGAAGTATCTTCCTGCGCGAAGCGAGATTTAGCCGCTTCCACGCTGGGTTCGAGATCCACAAGCATGCCTCGCAGATGCGGGTTGAGCCCAAGCACTGCAAGAATCAGCGAGCCGCCGCCGCCGCCGAGGTCGGCAACCACCTTCGCGCGGGAAAAATCCCACGCTGCGGCGATGGGCGCGTAATCTTCTGCCGGTGCCGTACCCATCACGGCGCGAAAAATAGAACCAGCTTCGGCATCCTGCGACCACCGGGAAGGGATTTTCGGATCGCGGACCTGAGAGGCCGGCTTACCGGTGCGAACACAGTCGGTAAGCAGGGACCAGCTGTCGGCAAGCAGATCCGCCCAGAAGACAACGGCTGGCCAGGCGGAATGAGGCACATCCCTCCGCAGCGGTTTGCCAAAAGGAGTCAGCCGAAAGTGTTCCGGCGTCGTCTCCTCCGTCACGCCGATGCTGGCCAGAGCGCGAAGCAGGCGGTAGAGCGCATCGGCATCTGCCTGACACTTTTCGGCCATGAAGCTAACGCTGCGCACCTCGTCTCCAAGCGCATCGGCAACGCCGAGACGCGCTGCCGCGCAAAGTATGCGGCTGCGGGAATACGCCATCGCCATTTCGACAAGCCCCGCATTCGCCGTAACATTGCCGATGCCGCTGTTAGGTTGGGCCATAAGTCACCTCAAATCCAATGTATTTATCGCGGACGAGCCCTGTCCAGCAGTAAAGCCGGATCTGTCCCCTTAATAACGCCGATGTCACCCCGAGCGGCTCTCGGTTGGCGCCAAATCGCATCTGCCTTCACCGAGCCCAGCAGCTAGCATCAAACCGGTAGGGATTCCGTCCCATTTGCCCGCCGCTCTCGGATTCCAGCCGAGTTGAAACCCGCTTTTCCGCCCGCCAAGAACTTTTTTCGACCCCGCGCGTACTCTTTGCATCCCCGCGCGGCATTTCCTGCGGATAAGAGAGTAGAAGCGAATATATGGCCCACGACTGGCAGCCGGATTTTGAACAACTCGTGGACGAGCACCAGTCAATGGTCTATTCGCTGGCGCTGCGCATGACCGGCGACCGTGGCCTGGCCGAAGAGATTGCGCAGGATGTTTTTTTAGAACTCGACAAGCGCCTGGGCAAGATAGAGTCCGCCGCGCACGCCTGCTTCTGGCTGCGACGCGTGGCGACAAGCCGCTCGGCGGATGCGCTCAGGCGGCGCAAGGCGCGGCGCACGAGCCTGTGGGTGACGATTGAGGAAGACCATGGCGTTCCGGCGGAAGAGCGCACCTCGCCGCTGGGCGCGCGGTTGGAACAGTTGTTGGCGACGCTGCCCGAGCCGCAGCGCGCGGCGCTGGTTCTTCGCTATCAGGAGGAGCTGTCGCCAGAGGAGATTGCGGCCACGCTTGAAGCGCCCCTGGCCACTGTGAAGAGCAATTTACAACGCGGCCTGAAGCTGTTGCGGGCCAAGGCGGAGAACCATCTGAAGGAGTACGTTCGTGGATTTTGAGCCGATGGACGATTTTGATCGGAAGTTGAAGCGCTTGTTCGAGCGATGGCCGGCGCCGCCTGACCTGAAGCGCAGGCTGATGGAGAATCGGCGTCGCCGCAAAGAGCGTCCGCAGTGGTTTGCGCTTCCCTTCGCGGCGCGTGTGGCCGTGTCGCTGTGTCTCTTAGCCGGTGTCTTTGCCGCGCTGTATGGCGGAATTGCAGCGAACCAAGCCGAGCAGCGCCGCAAGGGAGAAGAGGCTCGTCGGCAAGTGCTGCTCGCGCTGCGCATCACCAACCACGCACTCGACCACATGAACAGACAACTCGCGGCGCATAACCGCGCCCGTCAGGAATAGGAGAGACTTTCATGAAGAACCGCATCCTCGCATTCATCTTTGCAGCGGCCGTGCTGGCCGTGCCCGCGCTGGCGCAGACCGCACAGTTGCCCGCGCCGCCACCCGTCGAAAAGGATCTGGCCGCGCGCGCCTCCAGCGTCGATGAGATTACGCTGAGCAAGAATATGCTGGCCGCTGCAGCAGCATTGTTCATGAACAGCAAAGATAAAGACGAAGCCGCTACGAGTCAACTCGTGGAGCGGCTGGACGGCATCTATGTCCGCGATTATGAGTTCGCAAAAGAAGGACAGTTCTCCATCGAGCAAATTGAGCAGTTGCGCAAGTACTTCGAGACCAGCGAGTGGACGCCGATTGTGCGCGACCGGGACCACACTACCGGCGAGTCCAGCGACATAATGGTCAAGATGGTGAATGGCAAGTCAAGCGGGTTGTTTATCCTTGATGTCGAGCCGAAGGAGATCAGCATCGTGCTGATTCTGGGACCGGTGGGCATGGAAGAGCTGGGCAAGCTCAAGAACCTAGCTTGGTTGGGCATCATGGAAGGCACGCATCATACCGGGCCCGACAATGGCAAATAGGACGGCAAACAATGAGCAGTAGAGCGAACGACGGGAACGCATCTGAGTAAAAGCCCGCCCCGAATCAAATTCTTCCATTGAGCCGCTGGCAATGCAGGCTACACTGTTAGACAGCATGGACCCTTTGCCTTCATCGCCGCCAACGTATCGCGGCCGTCTTGCGCCTTCGCCCACCGGCTATCTGCATGTGGGCCATGCGCGCACCTTTTGGACGGCCTTCGAGCGGGCGCGCGACGCCAGCGGCGTGCTGGTGATGCGTATGGAAGACCTGGACCCCGACCGCAGCCGCGCCGTCTATGCCGAGGCCGCGCTCGAAGACCTGCGCTGGCTGGGAATTCGCTGGCAGGAAGGGCCGGATTTGGGCGGGCCTCATGCTCCCTATGCACAGAGCGAACGCCGGGCAGTCTATTTGGCGGCGTGGCGCAAGCTGCTGCGGGGCGGATTCATTTATCCCTGCCGCTGCTCGCGCAAGGATTTGGAAGCCGCGCTCAGCGCTCCGCATGAGGGCGATGCACAGGAGCCGCTGGACGATGAGCCGGTTTATCCGGGAACGTGCAGGAACGAATCCGATTGGGGCTCAATGTTTCCCAGCCATTTCGCAAAATACGCGAAATGGATGGGGCACGGAGATGTTCCCTGCCATCCGGCTCAGAATTCCGACTATCCGGCGCAGGATTCCGCCCATCCGGCGCAGGATTCTTTTGCAAACGGGATGGAGGATCCGGGCAGCTTCAACTGGCGCTTCCGCGTCCCCGACAGCGAAATAGTCGAATTCATCGATGGCAATCTCGGGCCGCAGCGGTTTGTGGCGGGCTGCGATTTTGGCGATTTTGTCGTCTGGCGGCGCGACGGCATTCCGAGTTACCAACTGGCCTGCGTGGCCGACGACGCGGCGATGCGCATCACCGAAGTCGTGCGCGGCGAGGACCTGCTCAAGTCCACGGCGCGGCAGATTCTGCTCAACCGCGCGCTGGGCTTCGAGAATCCTGCCTGGTTCCACTGCCGTTTGGTGGTGGATTCGAACGGCAAACGGCAGGCCAAGCGCCACGACGCGCTCAGCCTGCGCGTGCTGCGCCAGCGCGGACTCACGCCAATGAACATTCTTTCGACCGAGCTGCCGGCGGAGGTCTGACGGATAGTCGAAGTTTCAATCACCTTCCGCCGGGCTTGGAACCCACACACAGAAATCACCAGATTTTCACGCGGTCGGCAGGAGCCAGATAGAGCTTATCTCCCGGCTGGATGTTGAAGGCCTTGTACCAAGCGTCGGAGTTGCGGACGGTTAGTGCGCGGTACTGGCCCGGAGCATGCGAGTCGGTGAGCACCTGGCTGCGGAGCGAGGCCTCGCGCACCTTCGAACCCCAGTTCTGTCCAAAGGCGATGTAGAACTGCTGGTCGCCGGTGAAGCCATCCTGGATGGGCGCTTCTTTGCCGTTGAGCGAAGTCCGGTAGGCATCGTAGGCTGCGGCCACTCCGCCCAGGTCGGCGATGTCCTCGTCGATGGTCTGCTTGCCGTTGACGTGGACGCCGGGGAATGGCTCGTAGGCGTCGAATTGCTTTGCGAGGCTGGCTGAAGCTTTGTTGAAGTGGTCGCTGTCGGCAGCAGTCCACCAGTTGCGGATGCGGCCTTTGGAATCGAAAGCGCTGCCCTCCTGATCGAAGGTGTGGCTGATCTCGTGGCCGATGATGGCGCCAATGGCTCCATAGTTGACGGCGGCCGGCGCATCCGGATCGAAGAAGGGCGGCTGCAGAATGGCGGCGGGAAAGCTCAGCGAGTTGTGCAGCGGCATATTGACGGCATTCACCGTTTGCGGCTCCATGCACCATTCATGCCGGTCGACGGGCTTGCCGATGCGCGCGATTTCGTGATGCAAGTACCAGAGGTCGGCACGCCTGGAATTGCCGAATGCGTCGCCGGCGCGGACCTCGTAGGCGGAGTAGTCCTCCCACTTTTCCGGATAGCCAATGTTGACAATGAGCGAGTCGAGCTTGGCCTGCGCCTCGGCGCGCGTGGAGACCGCAAGCCAGGGCAATTCGGCCAGTCGCTTGTGGTAGACGGCGATGAGATTGGCGACCATGGCATCGGCCTGCGCCTTGGCCTGGGGCGAAAAGTACTTCTGCGCGTAGATCTTTCCCACTGCGTCGCCCAGCAGGCCGTTGACGAGCATCACGGCGCGCTCGGAACGGGGCCGCCGCTGCTCGACCCCGGTAAGCGTCTTGCCGAAGAAGCTGAAACGCTCCTCAGACAGCGCCTTGGGCAGGAGACTCGCATAGTCCTCGACGAGATGGTAGGCCAGCCAGTCCTTCCAGGTTTCAAGCGGTACGGCGGCAACCAGGGCAGCCTCGCCGGTGAAGGCCGTGGGGGTCCAGACCATGAACTCCTGCTGCCGGCCTAGTTCCGCACTTTCAAAGTAGGCGTCCCAGTCGAGGCCGGGAGCTTTGGCGGCAAAGTCGCTGCGCTTCCACAGATTGTTGGCCTTGGCGATCTCCTCGATCTCGGCGATGCTGATCTGGGCTTGGGCGATGGAGTGCTCGAGGGCGATGACGCGAGTGGCGCGCGCCTCGGCATCGCTGAATCCGGCCAGCCGGAAGATGGCGGCCACATGAACGGTGTATTTGGCGCGCACGTCCTTCATGCGATCGCTGTCGACGAGGTAATAATCGCGGTTGGGCATTTCGAGGCCGCCCTGCAGCAGGTAGGGCACATAGTGGTCCGAGTCGCGGAAGCCGGGAGCAACCCATAAGCCGAAGAGATTTGCGGTGTGGTAGGTGGAGTTGTTCAGCAGATCGACGTCGGCGCGCAGGGTCTTGCCAAGAGCCGAAGAAAGTTGCTTGCGATCCTGAATGGCGGCGAGGTCGGCAAGCTGTTCCTTGAGCGGATCGAGTCCTTTGGCCTCGATGGCGGATTCATCCATGAACGTGTTGTAGACGTCGGCAATCTTGCGCTTGTCGGAGCCGGCGGGCGCATTGGACTTCGCCGCCTCTTCAATGATTTCGGCGGTCCGCTTGCGGCTCAGATCGTCAAGAGTGTCGAACACATCGACAGCGGCACGGTCCGGAGGAATCTCGGTGCGCTCGATCCAGGCGCCGTTGGCGTAAAGGTAAAAATCATCGCCCGGCTTGACTGAGGGATTCATGTTGGCGACGGCAATGCCGTGCGTTGCCGCGGAGCTTGCGGCTGGAGTGGCCGCTTGTGCCCAAAGATGCGGCAGGGCAAGGCAGAACATGGCGATCAGCGCTGTTGGCGCCAGGGCCGTCGCAAGACGAATACCTCGGCGAATTGTGCGGGAATCGAAAGTCGTAAGGGGCAGACGAGAAGAAATCTGAGCCGGAAGCATCATTTTAGAAGACTACTCCTTCCTTCGCTTGGACTCACCAATTGTACATTCTGAGCGGCCGGTTAGGGACCGAAAGATTCCTCTCTGGATGGGAGCATGAATGGAACGCCGGCCTCCCGGCTGGGGTCCCCAACGAGCGGTCTTTGCTCGTTGGGGTGGCTGGCCGGCTGTAGTGTGGACCTCCCGGTCCGCGTCGCATTCAGTACTAACAGACGAAAACTTCAGCTGCCCATTTCACTTGTGCCGGATAAAGGTACCGTTGTGCAGCTCGCTCACGGCCTGCCGCAGTTCCTCCTCGGTATTCATCACAATCGGCCCGTTTGTCGTGCCGGCCAGCGAAAACCCTCCATGTTAGACTTGTGCCCGTGAGTGCAAAAGCTATTCTCTTTGCGTTGCTGCTTGCTTGCGCGGACGTTGCCTCAGCGCAGCATCAGGTGCTGCCTGACTTTCAGGCCGATCCCTCCGCCCGCGTCTTTGGCGGGCGCCTGTACGTCTACCCCTCGCACGATATTGCGGGCAGCACGGGCTGGGACATGGTGGACTGGCACGTCTTCTCCACCGATGACATGGTCCACTGGACGGATCACGGCGTGATCTTCAGCCTCAAAGACCTTACCTGGGCAGCCAAGCACGCCTGGGCGCCCGACTGCATTGAGCGCAATGGCAAGTATTACTTCTATTTCCCCGCCGACAACCAGATTGGCGTAGCCATTTCAGACTCGCCCACCGGCCCTTTCAAGGACGCGCTCGGCAAGCCGCTCATTGGCCGCGACGAAGTTCCCGGCATCGGCGTCTTCGACCCCAATATCTTCATCGACGACGACGGGCAGGCTTACCTCTACTTTGGCAACAGCCACGACAAACTGGCCGTGGTCAAGTTGAAGAAGGACATGATTACGCGCGACGGCCCCATCCAGGTTCTTGATGTGAAGAACTACCACGAGGGCATCTGGGTTCACAAGCGCAAGGGTCTTTACTACCTCAGCTATCCATCTTATGTCGGCGACAAGATCGCCAATCTGATGGAGTACAGCACTGCGAAAGGCCCGCTGGGTCCGTTCGAATACAAGGGCGTTATTCTCGACAATCGCTCGCGCAACGTCCATGGGTCCATCGTGGAGTTCAAGAAAAAGTGGTGGCTCTTCTACCATGTGCAAGGCCCCAGCCCCTACGAGCGCCGCGTTTGCGCAGCACCGCTTCACTATGCGAAGGATGGCAGTATTCTACCCATCAAGATGACGGATCCGCTGGGCCTGCCGGCGTCGCAATGACGCTAGAGCATTTTCGGAAAAGCGCAATCCGTAATTCCAGCGGCTTCCCGCCAACTCAACAGAAAAACGCGGAATGGATGGGACACGGAAGTTCACAGAAAAAAAGAGAATGCTCCAGGGTAACGTGAACTTACTTGTGCCGGATGAAGCTGCCGTTGTGCAACTCGCTCACGGCCTGCCGCAACTCCTCCTCGGTATTCATCACGATCGGCCCGTACCACGCCACCGGCTCCTCCAGCGGCTGGCCCGAGACGAGCAGAAAGCGGATGCCCTCGGGGCCGGCCTGGACGACGATCTCATCGCCGCGATCAAAGAGCACCAGCGAGTGGTTCCGTGCGTCGTAGACCGGGGTTGCGTTCGGGTCCACCGCCGACTCGGTCAGCACGGCCTGAGGCGCGGAGGCGTCGCGGAAGCTGCCCGCTCCGGCAAAGACATAAGCGAAGGCGTTGCGCGACGTCTCCACCCGGATGCGCTTGCGCCCGCCCGGCGGGATGGAGATATCCACATAGCGCGCGGCCACATGGGATTCGGTCGCTACTCCCTCGACCGGCCCCTTTTTGCCCCAGAACTCGCCGCAAATCACCCGCGCCCGGCTCCCATCGTCCTCGGTCACCTCCGGAATCGCGCTCGCAGGAATGTCCTGGTAGCGCGGGTCGGTCATCTTCAGCGCGGCGGGCAGGTTGGCCCAGAGCTGAAAGCCGTGCATGCGGCCCGCGGCGTCGCCCTTGGGCATCTCCTGGTGCAGGATTCCGCTGCCGGCGGTCATCCATTGCACGTCTCCGGCGGTCATGCGGCCCTTGTTGCCCAGGCTGTCGCCGTGCGCCACTTCGCCGGCCAGCACGTAGGTGATGGTCTCGATTCCCCGGTGGGGATGCCAGGGGAATCCAGCCACATAGTCCGCCGGATTGTCGCTGCGAAAGTCGTCCAGCAGCAGAAAGGGATCGAAGTCGGCGCTCTTTCCGAAGCCGAAGGCGCGTTGCAACTTCACGCCCGCGCCCTCGACGGTGGGTTTGGTTGTAAGAATCTGCTTCACGGGGCGAAGCGACATGGGGAACCTCCTCTGCCTTACAAATATTGGATGCGCGTAGGAGATATTCGTTGCAACAGGGATCTGGCCGGCCTTTTACTTGGCGCAAATGCGAGGCCTAAAAGCGGAATAGATAGGATGCTTTCACGAAAATCTGCTTGCCATCGTTCAGAAAGCTCGTTGACCGGGGGGTGGCAGTATTATCGGGATCGCAGCCGCCACCGGGCAAGCGATTGCATAGCGACAGGGCTAGATTTTGCAAATCGTTGTTATAGCCGACATAGACCGCAGTGCCGGGATGCGGAAGCCAGGTGAAGAGCGCCTCGCTTTGCACCTGCTTGGTCCGCTGGAGAGAAGTTTCGGCGGGATTGGCCAGCGTCGAGTCATACTCCACGATGACGCGCGCCGAGATTGCCTTTGTGAATTGATAATTGACCTTGGTGCGGAATACCTGGCTTTCGTAAACAAACGCGCCCTCGGCAACCGAGTGGTCGCGATCCAGCAGATAAATGTTATCCGCGGTTACTTGGCGGATAGGTTGCAAGGTAATATAGGCCTGCACCGTTTCCTGGTTCATCAACGAAGGATAATTCACAGGAGTCGGGGTGCAAGTCAAACTTGAGCTGGATGGAGGCGGGCAGGCAACGGGGTTGTAATTCACATTGCCGCTGCGAATGGCCTGAAGGCTGAAGTTCAGTTGACCCCATGGCGCGCCGCGAAAGACAATTCCTCCATAATTCTCCGTGAAGTTCTTGTATGCCGTGAGCAGCGGATAACTAGGCGGCCCCACCGTGTCGGAGTGCTCGCCCACAATCGGCGCAAATACAAAGTTGCGCGGCAGAACGAAAAATGGATCGAAGTTCGAGTAATGATAGACGCGGTCGCCTTGATGATTGAAGGCAATGTTCTGGTTCGTTTCAACTCCGATGGTCAGGATCTTTCTGTGCTTCGGATACCAAAGATAGTTGGAATAAGTATTGCCGTTGCGGATATTTGAGGTCTGGATGAATCCTAATTGCGTTTGAAAGCCCGTGCTGAAATCCAGGAAGTTCGATTGAAGATTGAAAGAGTGGCCGGAGCGGCTCACGCTCGCGTTCCACGTCGGTCCGGCGGAGTAGCCGGGACTGTCGAGATCGCCCTTGGTCGAGCTTTCCACCCATTGCCCCACGGCCGTCCACTTGTCGGTGAAGCGCACGATAGAGTCGACTCCGCCAATGCGGTTCCATCCCTGGCCGAACTCGTAGTCGGTATACAGCGCGGAAATGCTCGACCCTTTGCCGAAATCCTGGGAGACGCGTCCCACGGCGATGGCTGCGCGTTTCTTGTAAAGCGGGTCACCCGCGCTGACGGTCTCACCGGGCTCCCGGTCGTCGATTGCCAGCAGGCCGATATTGGTGTGGCCCAGCTTGCCGGTCAGGCGCGCGCCGTACTCCGGATGCACGATATTGCGGGTGTAAAGCAGCATAATCGGCGAGGGCGTGGTGAAGAAGTTGGCATTTTCCAGAAAAAACGGACGTAACTCAGGGAAGTACACCGGATAGCGCTGGTTGACGGTGAATTGCGGCTGATCGGACTCGATGTTGCTAAAGTCCGGATTGACGGTGGCATCAAAGACAATCTTGTCCTTGAGAATGGCCTTGAACTCGCCGCCCGCGGTGCCTTCCAGGTGGCGGGAACTGAAATAGGGATTGAGGGGGTCCAGGGTCTCAAGCGTGCGCTCGTTCTGCCCCAGCACATAGGGATTGATCTGGATGTTATGCGAGCCGGTAACTCCCTCGATGCCTTTCAGCGTTTCTTCCTGGGTGAGAACGCCGGAGATATTGGCGGCCACTCGCGGCCAAAAATCGTTTTCGCTATTGCGCGGGAAGTTGCGCCCAAAGACCACGCCCCAGTCCGAGCCGCCGAGCCGAAAGCGCAGGCTGCGAAAGGGGATGGCCATCAGCGCCATCCATCCGTCGCGCGTCACTTGCCCCTCCGAGTCCCACACCTGGTCGTAACTGTAATCCTGACCCTGGTTCTCGGTCCATGCCGCATCGGCCTGCACGCCCGCCGGATTCACCGTAAAGAGCACGCCTTTGCGGTGGTCCTGAAAGGGATCGAAGAGTACCGAGACGTTATCGTCGTTCAGGATATTTTCCCGCCGCGCCAGATGTCCGCGAATCAGGTCCGCGTGATGGTCGTAACATATAAACACGAGATAGATGGTGCTCTTGGTATATCCCAGCCAGACTTCCGTCTCTTCTGTGGCGGGCTTTCCGTCGCTCGGCGAATTCTGGATAAATCCGGTAATCTTCAGCAGCTTGTCTTTCAACTCCGGCCGGGGCTTCATGCCCGCAAAGTCGGAGAGCTTCAATCCCTCGCTGAGCAGCGGCACACGATATTCGCGATGTTCTTTGGGCGCCTGCGCCGGAGTCATGGCCGGCTTGTTGCTCTGCGCGGCTGAAGACGCACAGGCAATCATCCCCAGACACACCATTACTGCCAAAGCCGTCAGCTTCATACGTTCAAGATACGCAACGCTCTTGTCTACGGTTCCTATAGGGCACTTTACTTTCATTCAGGATGTGCACTCAGTATCATTTGACGACTGCCGGGCCGCGCCGGTATCATAAAAATCCCGGAGCTTTTCTGCTCTTCAGCCTCACTTCACTATAAACGGTTCAGCAGGCGCGTTTGTTCAAGTTGTGAAACGGAGCAGCGGACACAATATGGGCGGGTCGTGCCCATTTACAAATAGACCGCGCGGCGGTGGGCAATGCGCGTACCTTTTCCAGTTTCGTCAAGATTGATTCGTTCTACCGGCTGGCTGCCAGCAATGAAAGCGGCCGCACGCGGATTGAGTTCTCGCGTTTGCGGGTCTGTGCAATGTCATAGGAAGATTGCATACGCATCAGCGTGTCCATTCTGACACCAAAGGCCTTTTCAATGCGCAGAGCCATCTCCCCGGAGAGGTTGGCCTTGCCGTTCAGCAGGCTGGACAAAGCAGGGCGCGAGACTTGCAGCGCCGCCGCCGCCGCCGTCACGGACAAGCCTGTGGGGGCGATGATCTCTGTTCGAATGAAATCTCCAGGGTGGGGCGGATTCATGATGGGCATGGCTTCTTCTCCTTCCGAGTTAGTGGTAGTCTTCTAAATTCACGTCGTAAAGTTCGCGCCCAGTTATGTCCACGCGAAAGGTCAAGCGCCGATTCGCTGTCACGCTCAGACTCCACGCGCCCTTTCGGTCACCGGTCAGTGTATGTGCCTTCCAGGACGGGAGTGCCCGTAGTTCGTCCGCGCTATCCATCTCATCCAGGAATGTGAGCATCTTGCGGAGTTTGTCCACCGTGTCGGGCGGAACGCCCTTCACGCTGTCATCTTCGTAGAGCCTCATCAAGCCCTTATGGACGAAGTTCGTTATCTTCATCCAATAAAGTGTAGCCTGTCGCTTAACGCTTGTCAACGCCGAAAGGGCTATTCTGCGCGGCAAAGCACCCATGAGGCCGCGGGCTTATTCTCAATACAGACCTCGTGATCGACTTCTCCCAAACCGTGAAGCAGCAGGCCGACATCGTCAAGGTGATCGAGGGCTACATCCGCCTGCGCAAGGCAGGGGCGCAGAACTACACCGGGCTCTGCCCCTTTCACAAGGAAAAGTCGCCGTCGTTTTCCGTCCACGCGGTGCGGCAGTTTTACCACTGCTTCGGCTGCCAGGCCTCGGGCGACGTTTTTTCTTTTGTCGCGAAGATTGAGAACGTCGGCTTTCCCGAAGCGGTCCGCATCGTCGCGGGCAAGTGCGGCATTCCGCTGCCCAAGCGCGAGTTTTCCTCGCCGGAAGAGGCTGCCGGAGCGCGGCTGCGGGCCAAGCTGCTTGAGCTGCACGAAACCGCAACGGTCTGGTTCGAAGAGCAGATGCGCGGACCCGAAGGGGCTATCGCGCGCGAGTACCTGGCCAGCCGAGGACTGACGCCGGAAGGCATAAAAACCTTCCGCATCGGCTACGCGCCCGACAGCTTCAGCGCGCTGCGCGACCGGCTGAGCGGCATGGCCGACCAGGAGACGCTCCGCGCTTCGGGGCTTTTCAGTTCCAAAGAACAAGGCGACGGCTCGCAAGGCCCCCTCTACGACCGCTTCCGCAAGCGGGTGACCTTCCCCATCTGCAACGAGAGCGGCCGGGTGATCGCCTTCACGGCGCGGACGCTGGAGACGGGCGAGAAGGCCGGCGCCAAGTACATCAACTCGCCGGAGACGCCGCTGTATTCCAAAAGCCTGGTCCTCTTCAATCTGGACAAGGCGAAGGCGGCGATTCGCCAGATGGAGTTTGCCCTGCTCGTCGAGGGCCAGATGGACTGCATCTCGGTCTATCTGCGCGGGATACAGAACGTGATCGCCACCAGTGGAACCGCCTTCACCGAGCAGCAGGTGGCTCTTTTGCGCCGCCACACCTCGCAGGTCGTGGCTAACTTCGATCCTGACGTGGCCGGAAAAGGTGCGGCCGCGAAGACAATTGCGTTGTTGACAGAAGAAGGCTTCAACATCAAGATCATCACCCTCGAAGGCGGCCTCGACCCCGACCGCTACATTCGCGAGCGTGGAGTAGAGGCCTATACTAAGGCACTTCGTGGCGCAGTGCGACAGTCGGACTTCTTGATAGAACGTGCCCGCGAGATGTTTCCAGGGTCAACCCCTGAGAAAAATCGGCAAAAAGTAAACTTTTTACTTCCTTTTATCTTGCGTGTTCCAGACATGCTAGAAAGAGCACAGTTTCAGGCCGATGCCGCGCAAAAGCTGGGCATCGACTCGGCCGTGCTGCGTGAGGAATTCCGCCAGGCCGCGCTGCGCCGCCGCGACCACATTGAGACTCGGGCTACAGCGCTGACCGAGGTCGAGCGGGTACTGCTCCGCGCGCTGGCCATCGACGATCCGGAGAACGAGCGCGCGCGGGGGCTGGCCGTCCAGGCGTTGGCGGAGCAGCCGGCGTGGTTTGAGCATCTGGGCGTCTTCGCGGCGTTGCAGGCGCTGGCCGCCCGCCAAGCCAACGACCCAATGGATGTGGTCGAGGATGAGGCGCAGCGGGCTTTGCTGGCTGAAACGCTGCTGGCCGAGATCCGACCTCCCGAGGAGAGCGAGGTGCAGAGCGCAATCCAGGAGATTCACGAGCGGGCCATCGTGCGCCGCCAGCGCGAGCTGCGCGAGCATATCTCCGAGGCCGAGCGCCGCGGCGACCACGCTGAGCTTGCCGTGCTGACCCAGCAAAAGCTCGATCTGGACCGCGCGCTGCGCCAGTTGCACAACCAGAGGCCGCCGGAGCGGTAGAGGCCTCTAAACCCGCGCGGAACCCCACTCGAAGTACCGCAATTCCTGAGCCTATTTGAGCGTTGCCACGTCAAATATACAGTAGCGAGAGCGGGCTGAAGGCAAGCCAGTCCGATTTCCGGCGGTAAGGTTCTTCGAAGTTCTTGACTTCGCCCGGGTTTTTCTATAGGGAAACCAGGGCGAAAGGTGGTATTCTTGAAGTCTCTGTGAGGATATGCGCCCCTCTGCCCCAACCATGAGCTTCGGCTCGCGGGCGACCCAGGCGAAACCTGATGCGCTGTGATCCTCTTCCGAGCAACCACCCTGAAACCGCATTATTGCGGTCGAACGCGGAGCTGTGTCCGCGGGCGCCGGTTTTGGATTTCCAGATGGAAGTCTTCTTTCAGTGCGCTCAGAACAGTCCACGCACCGTTGCGTAAATCGACTGCGCTAGACGGTGCCGCATCTGCTTTGCCGAGGAGAGTAGGTATATTTTGGCGATTGACGACAAATTTGAACCCGAACACGAGCACGAACCCGATCACGAGCATGATCACGACATTGACACCCTGATTGAAGTGGGCAAGGAAAAGGGCTACCTCACCTATGGCGACGTCAACGATATGCTGCCCGATGACATGGCTTCTTCGCCCGAGGATCTGGACGACCTGATTACCACCATCGGCACCCAGGGCATCGATCTGCTGGACGGCCCCAAGTTCCACGGCGACAAGGACTTTGAGCTGGAAGATGGCGAGGATGTCGAGCTCGACCTGACGCCGGGAACGCTGGAAAAGACCAACGATCCGGTGCGCATGTACCTGCGCGAGATGGGCACCGTGCCGCTGCTCACCCGCGAGGGCGAAGTCGAGATCGCCAAGCGCATCGAGCGCGGCCAGATGCGCGTGCTCAAGGCCATCTCGCGTTCGCCCATCGTGATTCGCGAGATTGCCGCGCTGGGCGAGGACCTCAAGCGCGGCGTGCGCAACGTCAAGGAAGTGGTGATCTTCGACGACGAGGAGCTCACCGAGGAGGTGGTGCTGGCCCGCGTCAAGACCACCGTGGCCCGCACCGATATGCTGGTCAAGCACCAGAAGAGAATCGCCGTCCTCGAAGAGAAGCAGGCCGCGTCGGCCGCCAAGGTCAAGGCCTCCGCCGTGCGCCACACCCGCTGGCTTATCGCCCGTGAAAAGGTCCTCGTATCGCGCATCGTCCGCGAGCTCAAGTACACGCCTCTGGAGCGCAAGCGCCTGCTTGACAAGGTCAACAAGACTGTCGACACCATGCGCACCCTCGAGCGCCAGATTCGTTCGCTGGAGCAGAAGCACGAGGCCAGCAAGAGCGAGGAGCTCAAAAAGGAGTACCGCCGCCAGCAGAAGAACTGCAAGGCCGATCTGGAAAAGATCGAGGGTGAGGCCGGCGTGGTCATCGCCGAGCTCAAGCGCACACAGCGCGAGATGATCCAGGGCGACATGGACGCCGAGCAGGCCAAGCGCGAACTGATCGAGGCCAACCTGCGCCTGGTCGTGTCGATTGCCAAGAAGTACACCAACCGCGGCCTCCAGTTCCTCGACCTGATTCAGGAGGGCAACATCGGCCTGATGAAGGCCGTGGACAAGTTCGAATATCGCCGCGGCTACAAGTTCTCCACCTACGCCACCTGGTGGATTCGCCAGGCCATCACCCGCGCCATCGCCGACCAGGCCCGCACCATCCGCATCCCGGTGCACATGATCGAGACCATCAACAAGCT
>Ga0181520_10000385_pt1 | contig 97870 bp, 78 predicted proteins | sample PEATcosm2014_Bin_29_FD_132451 | JGI IMG/M metagenome (GOLD analysis project Ga0181520, IMG submission 132451) | Peatland microbial communities from MTU Mesocosm Facility, Houghton, MI, USA - PEATcosm2014_Bin02_30_metaG | ecosystem: Environmental > Terrestrial > Soil > Wetlands > Peat | place...
AAGTGTCAGGGATGTCCCCGGTCTGAAATGTCAGGGATGTGCCCGGCTGCACACAGTGGTCAGTGAACAGTGGTCAGTAAAAACCCGTGGCTGTGGTCTTGGTTCATGCTTTGATTGTGCGCGTTGTGTTGGTAATTATCTGCAAGCACCTATCGACTTCGCTCAAGGCAGGCTCTGCGGTGGGGCCAACTGGCGCTTGCGCGCCATGGGGTTTGTGGTTTCAGGAGATTGTCCTAATGCTACAGTTGCAGTTGTTTCAAATCACCACTTTACGGGCCTATAGGCTCCGATATTTTGGACGGTTTTGAGGGAGATGAAACCCCCTGCTCCCTCCAGAATGCCGATCTGCAACTTTAGTCCTAAGCGGCCAACTCCACCAGGATTCTTTGGACGGCTTCCTCGGCGGCCTTGGCCGCTCCGGGAGAAAGTTCCATCGAAATGGGCTGTTGCGGATCGATGGTGATGGCATAAAGAACCACTTCAGGGCCACCTCCTTGAATATAAAAGACATCCAGCAAATCTTTCACGCCAATATCGTGGGCGGTGAGGGTGGGCGGATAATCGCGCGAGAAGCGGGGCGTGGTTCGGGTTACGGCGCCAATCGGGTTATCGTCAGCCGCCGCGTCGACCAGGATCACGCGGGCGGCGGTTTGCAGCGGCTCTAGCAGCGTGAATCCACCCGTGCCGCCGTCGAGGCACTCAACATTGGGCGGCAGCGAATGTTTTTCCAGCGCCCGCACCACATGCACGCCGACGCCTTCATCGCTCATCAGTACGTTGCCGAGGCCCAGCACCAATGTCTTGTTTTGTATTGCCGTTGCGCCGCTATTTGCCACTCTTCTCCCGCTCGAACTTCCAACCGCCGATGATCGAGGATACCGTGCCGCGCCCCTCGATGTAATCGTGATAGAAGGCCAGGTAGATGTGAACAATGACAAAGGTGACAAAGAACCACAGGAAGGTATGATGCCAGAAGCGCACGCCGAATTCGCCGCCCATCAGCGGCACGATCCAGGTGAACATCCGCGGAATCCATGCGTTGCTCATGCTGGAGTAAAGCGCGAAGCCGGTGATGGTCTGCGCCACAAAGGCCAGGAAGGTGAAGAAGTAGATCAGGCCGGCGAGCGCGTTATGGCCGGTCGAGATTGGCCCATGCAGCCTGGTTTCCAACACATCGGCCCGGATGACGTCGACAATCTCCTGCCGCTGCGACTTCTTGAATGGAAAGAACGCGGTCCACTTGGCGTATTTGTTGCCGGTAAAGCCCCAGTAAAGCCGCGCCAGGAAGTTGAAGACATAAACGTAGGCGGCCACAAAGTGAATGAAGCGCACCCAGCCGAACCAGTATTGCTGATAGGCCTCGGCCGCGTAAAACATACGGATGGGCGCGCCGATCAGGTAGCCGGTGACGCAGAGAGTCACCAGCGCGATGGCGTTGATCCAGTGGTAGGCGCGCACTGGCAGCTCCCACACATACACGCGCCGATACTCCACCCCACGGACGGAGAGTTGTCCGTGGGGACCCCGGGGCTTCATCGGTAGCTGCGCCCTTCTAGCGCTAAGGTTTGGTGTACTCATGGGCATCACTCGACGGAAAGCTGGGCTATGTGCCGTCCCTGCGGATCGTACAGATGCACGGCGCAGGCGAGGCACGGGTCAAAGGAATGGATGGTGCGGAGAATCTCGACCGGCTGGTCGATCTTAGCGACCGGCGTGCCGATCAGCGCTTCCTCGAAGGAGGAGCGCTGCCCCTTGGCGTCACGCGGAGAGCCGTTCCAGGTGGTCGGCACCACTAGCTGATAGTTTTCGATAGCGCCATCGTGAATCTTGATCCAATGGGCCAGAGCACCACGAGGAGCTTCGGTGAGGCCAACGCCCTCAGCATCCTTGGGCCAGCTCTTCGGTTCCCAGAACTCGCCATTGAAGGTTGAGACTTCGTTGATCTTCACTTGATCCATCAACTGGCCGTAATACTCTTTGAGCCAGATCATCGCCAGCGCCGCATCCAAGCCGCGAGCCGCAGTACGGCCCAGCGTGGAGAAGAGGGCGGGTACTCCAACGCCGAGCTTGCCCAGCGTATCTTTCACCAGTTCCTGCACATCCGTGCGCCCGGCGGCGAAAGAGACAATCAGGCGCGCCAGGGGACCCACCTCCATCGCGTTATCCTTCCAGCGTGGAGTCTTCAGGAACGAATACCTCTCGTGGCCTTCGAGCGTCTCAAAGGGCGGCTTGGGTCCGGTGTAATTCAGCTTCGTCTCACCGGCCCAGGGATGCAGCCCAGCCGAGTCTCCGCCTTCGTAGCTGTACCAGGAGTGCGCGATGTATTCCTTGATCTCCTCGGAATCCTTGGGGTTCACCGGATAGACGCGGCTGAGGTCGCGATTGAGAACCACGCCCCGCGCATATTTGAAGGACTCAGGCTGGCCATAACCCTTGGTGGGAAACTCGCCGTAGCTGAGATAGTTGCTCAGCCCTCCGCCCCAACCTGCCCAGTCCTTGTAAAAGGAAGCCACGGCGAGCAGGTCGGGAATGTAAACCTGATTGAGGAACTCATCGGCCTGGTCGATCAGGCGTTTCACCAAGTTGAGCCGCTCGGAGTTGATGGCGGCCACTTCATTCATGTTGATGGAGCAAGGAACGCCGCCCACGAGATAATTCGGATGGGGATTCTTTCCGCCGAAGACGGTGTGAATCTTGACGATCTCCTTCTGCCATTCCAGGGCGTCAAGATAGTGGGCCACGGCGATCAGATTCACCTCCGGCGGCAGCTTGTAAGCCGGATGTCCCCAATAGCCATTCGCGAAAATCCCCAGGCCGCTGGCGGCAAAGCTCTTGATCTTGTCCTGCACACCGGAAAAATAGGCGGGCGTGTTCTTGTCCCACTTGGAGAAGGACTGCGCCAGCTCGGCGGCTTTCTTCGGATCGGCCTGGAGAGCGTTGACAATATCCACCCAGTCCAGCGCATGGAGGTGATAGAAGTGGATCACGTGATCCTGCACATACTGCGTGGTCATCATGATGTTGCGAATGATCTCGGCGGTAGGGGGGACGGTGATTCCCAGGGCGTTCTCGACGGCGCGCACACTGGTGAGCGCATGAACCGTGGTGCAAACGCCGCAGACGCGCTCGGTGATCGCCCATGCGTCGCGTGGATCGCGGCCCATGAGAATCTTCTCCAGCCCGCGCACCATCGTACCCGCGCTGAATGCGTCGGAGATCTTGCCGTTTTCCACCACTGCCTCGATGCGCAGGTGGCCTTCAATGCGAGTTACCGGATCGACGACGATGCGTGTCATAGGCTCTCAGGACTCCTTGAGGTCTTCGGCGTGAACTTCAGCGATGACCTTGTGCTTGCGAATGTTGGTGACCACCGCGTGCGCCGCGACTCCGGCCAGCGTGGCCACTCCCACCACCGTGCCCACCGTGTCGGCGGTACTCTCGATGCCAAAGCCGGGGAAGCTGGCCAGATGCTGGTAGAAGGGGCCGTTGTCCCAGAAGCCCTCCTCGCTGCAACCGATGCAGCCGTGGCCGGACTGGATGGGGTAACTGGTTCCTTCGTTCCATTTCGTCACCGAGCAGGCGTTGTACGTGACCGGGCCGCGGCAGCCCATCTTATAGAGGCAATAACCCTTGCGGGCGTTCTCGTCGTCAAAGCTCTCGACGAAGAGGCCAGCATCGTAGTTGGGACGGCGGTAGCAGGTGTCGTGAACGCGGCGGCCGTAAAACTCCTTGGGACGGCCCTGCGAGTCGAGCGCCGGAATCTGCCCCAGCACCAGCAGGTGAGTCACCACACCCATCATCACGTCGGCGATGGGCGGGCAGCCGGGGACGTTGATCACCGGCTTGTCCACGAGTTTATGGATCGGGGTGGCGCCGGTCGGATTAGGCTTAGCCGCCTGCACGCAACCATTCGAGGCGCAACTTCCCCAGGCCACTACCGCAGCCGCGTCCTTGGCGACGGTTTGCAGAATCGATTCTGCCGTTTTGCCGCCGATCATGCAGTAAACGCCGTTGTCGCCGGTCGGCACAGCGCCTTCCACGAGAACGATGTACTTGCCCTTGTTGTTCTGGATGGTGTCGTTCAGGCACTTCTCCGCCTGGAAGCCGGAGGCGGCCATCAGGGTTTCGGTGTAGTTCAGCGATAGCACGTCGAGCAGCGCATCGGCCACAATGGGATGCGAAGCGCGGATGAACGACTCGCTGCAACAGGTGCACTCCTGGAAGTGAAGCCACACAACCGCCGGTTTTTCCTTTTTCTCGAACGCGGCAACGACTTGAGCGGCGCCACTCCGGCCCAGCCCAGCCGCAGTTGCGGCCACAGCGCAGAATTGCAGAAAATCCCTGCGACTATAACCCTTCTGCTGCATTGATTGGTAAATAGATTGACCCATGCCTACCTCGCTGTGTCTGTGCAGGCACCGGCAGGAATCGCGGCTGGAGGAAGGATTTCGTGGGGAAGCCGCCAGTGATCCGCCGATGGATGAATGGGAAGGTACGCAGCGGAGAGAAGGGTCGGCTGTGACAGGCATCACATTTGTTTGAACGACGTTATTCTTGAGAGATTTCCGGTTGGTCAAGATATACGTCACTTCTCCTTGAGGCGCCTGCTTCATCTACCATCAAATCAGCCCATGCCCGTCAAACCCAAGCTCGGCCAGAACTTTCTCGTCGATTCCGGGGCCATCCAGCGGATCGCAGCCTCGATTGGCGATCTCACTGGACGCACTGTGGTCGAGATCGGCCCAGGCCGCGGCGCAATTACTGGAACGCTGGCCGCCCGCGCCTCTCACGTGCTGGCAGTGGAGCTTGACCCGCTGCTAGCCGCTGCTCTGCGCGTCGAATTTCTGCTCGATCCGGAGGGCCGCGTCACCGTCTTCGAGGAAGACGCGCTGCGATTCGACTTTGCGGCGGCATCCGCCGAAGCGGGCGAACGCCTGCTGGTCGTCGGAAATCTTCCCTACGGCATAACCTCGCAGATTCTGCTGAAGCTGGCCGCGAGCCACGCGGCGCTCGACCGCGCTGTGCTGATGGTGCAGCGCGAGGTGGGCGATCGCGTCACCGCCCAGCCCGGGTCGCGCGATTACGGCCTGCTCTCGGTGACCGTGCAGATGTATGGGCCCGCCGAGCGGCTTTTTACGCTTCCGCCGGAGTCCTTTTCGCCGCCGCCCGAGGTGCATTCGACGGTCTTTCGCTGGCGGTTTGCGCCGCGCTTTGCCGAGCTGGGCGTTGAAGAGACGAGTTTCCTACGTTTTGTGCGGCAATGCTTTCATCAGAAACGCAAGACGCTGGCCAACAATTTGCGCGCTGCCGGTCTTCCGCCCGCCGCCGTTGCCGCCGCGCTGACCGAGGCCGCAATCAACCCAATGGCCCGCGCGGAGGCGCTCTCCATCGACAACTTTGCGGCGCTTTGGCGCGTGATCAGAGATCAGGGGTCAGAGATCAGCGATCAGGAATAAACACCCCTCATCGCACTTGTCCTTGCGCCGCAAGCGTCTCCGCAGTGTGGATGTGGCAGATGGCGACGGCCAAGGCGTCGGCGGCGTCAGACGGCTGAGGCGCTTCGGCCAGCTCCAGCAGGCGCGCCACCATAAACTGAACCTGCTCTTTCTTGGCCAGGCCGTAGCCCACTACGCTGGATTTGATCTTGAGGGGCGCATACTCGGCCACGGGAAGGCCCTGGATGGAAGCCGCCAACAGCGCCACGCCGCGCACCTGGCCCAGCTTCAGCGCCGACTTGGCGTTAACCGAGTAGAAGACCTCCTCGATGGCCACCGCATCCGGCTTCCAGCGCTCCAGTTCGGCGCTCAGCGCGCGATAGACCTGTTCGAGGCGCTCGGCGGTGGTTTTGGACTTAACCAGCCGGATCGCGCCCATGGCCTTCATCACCAATCGCGGCTGCCGCGCCGTGTCACAAGACTCGACCACGCCAAAGCCCGTCACTTCCGTTCCGCAATCGATGCCGAAGACCCGCATGGGCCTGAGTGTATCGCAACCTTGCTTCTATCTGCGAATCGCGTTCTTCAGTTCGATGATCGAGACGCCAACTCGTTTGGATGCCATATCGTACGCGGAACCAGCCGCCATCATCCGCTCGGCCTCCTGCGGCGTTTTCGCATTAATTGCGGTGGCAATCTTGCCCGCCTGAAGATGAAATGCCGCATGGTCAGCTACGCACTTGGCATGGCAGCCATCCTTTCCGTACTGCATCTTTGCGTCACCATGCAGCCACTTGCCAAACTCGCAGTTGTTATCCTTGGAGATGGCGGCTGCATCCATAAGCTCATCGTTATGGAGCGCATTGCGGAATTTGAATTTCCACTCGGCATGTTTCTGAATTGCATTGTCTAGGTCCATGGTCACACTCCTGGCTGCAAATGCTGACAAAATCGTTCCGTCTGATAACCAATACCATGCCGCAATTTGGATGGGACTCGAATCTTCCCGCCGGATGCGAATTCTTGTTCCATATTTAAGCGGTCCCGATATGAACCGTTGCGTCTGCCGCCCCAAACGCAACGGCGGCCTGAGCGCTGTGCCCAGGCCGTCGCGGTGAACTGTGGGTATTGGACTAAGGCCATCGCGTTCAAGCGAGTGCCCGAGCATCTTCACTTCAGCTCCCAAGTCATGATCGTTTGCTGGCGATACCCGGCAAGCCGGGCTCCTTCGGCGACGAACTTCGTCGCGACCTTGAAAGAAATGCCATTTCGCGCATCAGTCGAGGAGAACATCTCACTGTGAAGGTGCGGTAGCGTCCCATGCGGCAAGAACGATCTCCGCTGGAGGCAAGCTGGGGGTCCAAGGCGCGATGCCCTAGGCCTCAGTCACCTCACGTACCAAACTACTTGAAGATTCTTTCTGCATCAGTTGGATCTACCTCCTTTCCCGTGTTCGCTTAATCTACCCCCGCGGGCACGCGGCGTCAAGGGGAGATTTGGGGGCAGCGAATCTGCGTTCCAAGGGCGTTTTCAAAATGGTAGGAAGACGATCCATTTCCGTTGTGGCGAAGGGGGACGAAAGCGGCCATTAAGGTGCCGCGAGGCGTGAGATCCCCCAGTATTAGAAAAGAACTCCTCATATATATGCAAATCTTTGCATTTTTCTACACTCGATTGAGTCGCCAGGAGGCCAGAGAAGCTTTGCGACGAGGCGAAGATATTTTATTATTTATCAACATATTAAGGCGCGATATGGTGGAATTACCAGGGAGCAGTTGACATGGTCCACCACGTGCATTTACAAATGGTAACGGAACTGTGTCAGGATGTGTCAGTCGTGTAAGAAGATTCGACAGTCCTGTTCGATCTATACGAATTCAGGTTACCGCTTGGCTTCCCTGCCAACCGGAGCCTCAGACGATGCGAGCCATGCCGGGTATTCCCGATCTGGCCCGTGGAAGAGGACAAATATGAAGGCCGTTCGCGTTTCGACTTTTGTTTCTTGCTTTATTATTGCCTTGGCGCTCGTAGCTGCTACTTCCATGGCCCGTGCGGACCAAATAGCCGTATACGGAACACCCTCAGAGAACGACAGCAATCCTGTCTCATCGACTCCACAGACGATCAGCGTCAGCCAGTTTGATATGTCAAACGTCACACTCACTTCGGTCGAGGTGATTCTGTCCGGTGCGGGCAGCTCGATTTACACGGCCGAGTACCTCGGCACGGGCAGCGCGACCATTACATCTTTCACCACCAATGCGACGCTGACACTTTCCGACGGATTTGATCCGAATCTAGCGCTGGCTCTGTCCGGTACGCAAACTCTTGGCTCTCCGCTGGATCTTTCCCAGGCGGATGGGACGTACACGAGTGCACCGCAATCCATCATCGGCGGTTCGGTGGACGAGTATCTTGCGTTGGCTGGATTTATCGGAAATGGAAATGTTGATTTCTCACTCGTAGGCGCCTCCAATAGCTATGCCGGTGCGAGCTTCCCGAGCGGCGGATTTTTGGGCGTAGGTCAGACTACGGATGCCGGTGCAACGGTTGAGATCATATACAGCTACGACCAGATACCCCCTCCGGGCAACACTCCCGAGCCCGGCACGCTGACTTTGTTTGGCACGGGTCTGCTTGGGTTGGCGGGAATGCTTCGCCGCAAGTTCGTACGCTCCTAACCACCCAGGGCAACTGCCCGCATGGTTCGACTGTTTTTCTGTGATGATCAGTTCCGGTAAAGAAACAGGTGGAATGCGGCTCTCGCATTCCACCTTTTTCTTTTGATCTTCCCTGTTCCCTGCCCCTACCAGCTATGCAGCCACTCTTCCTCTCGCCCAATGCGCACCGGCGTCTTGAATAATTCGCTGAGCCTGTGCTCGGTCAGCAGCAGGTGGCGCGGGCCGTCGCCAACGATGCGTCCTTCGCACATCAGGATCACGCGCTCGATCTCCGGCAGAATGTCGCCCAGATGGTGAGTGACCAGCACCAAGCCAGTGCCCTCGCGAGCCAGCCGCCGAAGGGTCTCGCGCAGTTCGCGTTGCGCGGCCAGGTCGAGGGCATTCGAGGGCTCGTCGAGCAGCAGCTGCCGGGGCCGGTGAACGAGCGCCCGGGCAATCAAAATGCGCCGCCGTTCGCCGGCCGACATCTGTCCCACGAACTGCCCGGCCAGATGCAGAGCTTCCATGCGCTCCAGCGCTTCCCGTGCCCTATCACGCATCTCCGGTGTGACGATCAGATTGGGCCACAGGGTAGAGGCGGAAAAGAAACCGGCGATAACCGCATCAAGGCCGGTAGTTACGGCGGTTCGTTCGCCCGGCAGTTCTCCCATCAGTCCCGCAGCGACAACTCCAAAATGCCGGCGCAGCTCGGTCAGATCCCAGCGCTCTCGGCCAAAGATGCGAAGATGCATTCCCGGCTGGACGATGGGATAAAGCTGGCAGCTCATGGCCAGAATCAAGGTGGACTTGCCGCAGCCGTTCGGCCCCAGGATAGCCACGTGCTCCCCGGCATGGATGGTCAGATTCACGTCGTGCAGCACCACGCGTTCGCCGCGCGCCACGTTCACCTTGCGCAGTTCAAGAAACTCGCTGTTGCCAGCATTGCTTCGATTTTCTGTCATTCCATCCCTTCACATCTGCTAGATTAAATGGATTGAATCCGATGACAGAAATCCATGAAGCATCTCAATTCGTGATACCGCGCGGCTTCCGCTTTGGAGCGTCCAAGGCAGGACTGAAAAAGAGCGGCCGCACCGACTTTGCCCTGATTGTGGCCGATGCGTCGGCGAGCGCCGCCGCCGTCTTTACCGCTAACCGCGTCACCGCGGCACCGCTGATCATCGACAAGGAGCATCTGCGGGCCACCGGAGGCAAGGTGCGCGCGGCCGCGATCAACGCCGGCAACGCCAACTGCGCCGCTGGGCAGCCTGGCCTGGATGCCGCCCGCGCCACCTGCGTGGCTATTGCCCAGCAGATCGGCTGCCGGCCGGAAGAGGTCTTTCCCTCCTCGACAGGCGTCATCGGCGTTCCTCTACCGGCGGAGAAGATCATCGCCACGCTGCCGGAGCTGGTTAAGTCGCTGGGCACAGAGTTCGACGACTTCCAACGGGTTGCTCAAGCCATTTTGACCACCGATACGGTGGAGAAGACAGCCTTTGCACGGCTTGAAATCGACGGCAAAGAAGTCCGGATCGCCGCTCTCTGCAAGGGAGCGGGTATGATTCATCCGCAACTGATCCCGCACGCGACAATGCTGGTTTACATTCTGACCGATGCGGCGATTGAGCCGACGGTGTTGAACGGCTATCTGCAGCCGGCCATCGAGGTCAGCTTCAACCGCATCTCGGTGGACGGCGACACCTCGACCAACGACACTGTGCTGCTGCTGGCCTCGGGAGCAAGCGGCGTGGCCGTGGGCGCGGGCAATGCCGTCTTCGCCGCCGCATTGACGCAGGTCTGCACCTCGCTGGCGAGGCAAATCGTGGCCGACGGCGAAGGCATTACTCATGTTGTGGAGTTGCATATCGAGGGAGCGGCCACGGAAGGCGACGCGCTCAAGGTTGCGAAGGCCATTGCTCATTCGCCGCTGGTGAAGACCGCCTGGGCAGGCAGCGATCCTAATTGGGGCCGGCTAGCGGCGGCCATCGGTTACTCGGGCGCGCAGATCGACCCCGAGCGCATCGACATTCGCTTCGGCGACCGCGCCATCTGCCGCGACGGGGGGCGCGCGGCGGAGTTTGACGAGGTCGCCGCCCACGCGTACATCGCGCAGCCGGAGTTCTCCATTACCATCCAGCTCCACCAGGGCGATGGAAGCTGCATCTTCTGGACCACGGACCTGACGCATGAGTACGTCAGCATCAACGCAGACTATTCAACTTAATTCTGCACAAACCGGTTGCAGACGGCAGACTACCTTGGCACGCATCTCGAGTGCCTGCATCACCAGGAAGAGGGCAAAACACAAGGCTGCGGCCCCAGCGACGTCCAGCAAGACATCACTGAGCTGGCCGGTCCGGTTGGGCAGAAAGCTCTGGTGAAACTCGTCCGCGCTGGCCACCAGGAAAGTAAACAGAATCGCTAGCCCGTGCGCCCGCAGTTGCCGAAGCAGCCGGGAGGCTGTGTGTAGAAGCGTAATCCAGGAAGCGCGAAAACAGACGAGGGAGAAGACTCCGTAACCGATGAAATGGCCGGTCTTGCGGATGATGTGGTGGATCAAATTCCAATGCACGCAAGCATCGTAGCCAAAGATAGCCTCGACTACCCGCCGCAATGGAGCGCTGGTGCGATCCGCGCCGAAGTAGGATGTGGACTCGACGGCAAAGACCATTGAGCAAGCCAACACAGGCAGCCATATTCGCAATTGCGGGCGCAGCCACGCATACCCGCTGTTGGATGTTGGCGGCGCATAGACGCCATAAATAATGGAAGAAGAAGCCATGAATGTCGCTCCCGAAAGCCGGCACGGAGACAGGGCGCAAATCGAGCGCGCATCTCTGGCTGGATAAGCAATATTTCGGCCGAAAGCGGCGAGTCTTGATGAGAATCTGCAAGTGTTTGAAAACGTTAATCCTCCACTGTCCTGATACGAGACAGTGGGCGTAGCTTACCAGCACGGTGCGGAGTTCTTCCCTGCCGCTCGACTGCCGTTTACAATCGCAGCAGGAGGCGAGGTTCTAGCAAAGATGACGACAAGGACACAAGAGCAGAACGCGGCCGCGCTGGCTGGCCACGACGGATTCTCGCTCATCTCGAACGAAAAGCTGCGCCAGCTTTACATCGCGATGGTGAAGTGTGACGAGCTTGAGCAGCGTGCCCGGATTCTCTCTCCGCAGAGCGAGCTCGATGGCAACGACGGTGTGCGGCTGGAGGCAGCCGTGGTGGGCGTGATGATCGACCTCGTTCCAGAGGACACCGTCAGCGTTCCGGATGGTGACTTTATCGCCAGCTTTCTCAAAGGAGAATCGCTCGACAAGCTGCTCCGTAGTCTGCGGTCCAGTGCCGCCAGCCCGAAGTTCGCCGTCCAACTTGAGAACGTTATCGGCGCGGCTCAGACCTGCAAGTCGCAGAAGAATGGCCAGGTCGCAGTAGCGTTCCTGAGCGACGGGGCTGCCTCGTCCAGCCTCTGGCATAAGGCGCTGAAGCGGGCAGGCGCTGAGCAGTTGCCCATTCTCTTTGTCTGCCTGAACAGCTCTGAAACGGGGGAGATTGCTCTCCAGGCCGAGGCTGACGGCTTTCCCGGCATCACTGTGGATGGCTGCGACGTGGTGGCCGTCTATCGCGTTGCCACTGAGGCCATCGCTCACGCCCGCAAGGGAAACGGACCTACGGTGCTCGAGTGCAACTTCGAGCGCCCGGCAGTCAGCGACCCCATCCTGAGCATGGAGAGTTATCTCGCGCGCAAAAGCCTGTTCAGCGAAGAATTGAAACTCGAAGCGGCGTCTTGTTTCATATAAGAACTGGAGACGGACCTTGTCCTGTTGCTTCACGCCGCCGCCTTTTTCCAGCATTCTATCTGAGCAAACGAATGATAAAGTGAGGTGGTATGAATTTGAGCAAACGCAGGTCCATGGCTGTTGTTCTCTGGTGCGCAACGCTGCTGGCTGGCATTTCCCTGTTCACCGCCAGTCCCATCGCTGGCGCACAGCAAGGCGTCGCGCCCGCTTGTCTGCCCGGGGCGCTCGGCTCGCCTTACATTCCAGTCGATAGCTGGGTCTATCCGGCGGTGATGCGGCTCTACTCGCTGGGCTTTGTGGACAATGTCTTTCTGGGCATGAGGCCGTGGACGCGCGCGAGCGTGGGCCACATGATCGAAGAGGCCGCCGACCGCATTCAGGACGCGGATGCTTATGGAGAGCCGACGGTGAGCGAGGCTCAGGGAATCTACGAGGCGCTGATGCACGAGTTACGCGACGACCAAGAGGGTCCGTGCCTCGAGCATCAGGGCTACAGCCGCGTCGAATCTACTTACACTGTGGCCCGGGGGATCAGCGGCACACCACTGCGCGATAGCTTCCATCTCGGTTCGACCGTCATCAACGACTATGGACGCCCGTACGAAAACGGCTTCAACAGCTACTCCGGGGCCAGCGGCTACGCCACCGCAGGCCGATTCGTGCTGTATTTGCGCGGCGAGTTCGAGGCCGCGCCCTCGGCTATCGGCTACCCTCTCGCGCTAGCACAGGAGCTCAGCTCCATTGACGGCACAACCTATACCGACCCCACCACGCATCTGACAAACTATTTCCTTCCACAAGCCACAATTCCCATGGGACCGATAGGCACCACCACCAACGGACGAGTGATGGAGGCCTTCATCTCGGCCCACGTCCTCGACCACGAAATCTCCCTGGGAAAGCAGGATGAGTGGCTCGGCCCTGGGATGGGCGGCGGCATGGCCTACTCCAATAACGCCGAAAACATATATTCCTTCCGCATCAATCGCATCGAACCTCTGCACGTTCCGCTTCTCTCACGACTTACGGGACCCTTCCGCTACGATTTCCTGATCGGAGGACTTCATGGGCACACCTATATGCCGAATCCGGCAAATCCGACCGGATCGAATCCGGATTTGCCCAATGTGATCAATCCCGGCGACCCTTGGGTTCATGTTGAGAAGATCAGCTTCCGGCCTACAGAGAACCTTGAATTCGGCTTCGAGCGCACGGTGATCTGGGGCGGCCAGGGACACGGCCCCATCAACCTTCACAGCTTCTTGAAGAGTTTTGTCAGCACCTCTTCGCCCAGCGGCACGACGAAAAACGGCCGCGACGACCCAGGCGCGCGCTTCGGCGCCTTCGACTTCTCTTACCGCCTGCCCTTCGTCCGCAATTGGCTCACGCTTTACACGGACTCGGAGGTGCATGACGACGTTTCTCCGATTGACGCGCCGCGCCGCGCCGCTTACCGACCGGGCCTCTATCTCTCCCACGTTCCCGGCCTTCCCAAGCTGGACATCCGCGTCGAAGCCGCCTCCACCGATCCTTCGAGTTCAAACATCGCAAGCCACAATGGCCAATTCATGTACTGGGAAGGAATCCAGCGACAGGGTTACACCAACCATGGCCAACTCTTCGGCGACTGGATTGGGCGCGAGGACAAGGGAGGACAGGCGTGGATCACCTATCACCTGAGCGGCAACGAATGGATTCAGGCGGGTTACAGAAATCAAAAGGCCACCACCTACTTTATCCCAGGCGGCACCACGCTGAATGACTTCAACATCCAGGTCGTCAAGCGCATCGGCAAGGACATCGAGGTGAACGGCAACTTCGCCTTTGAGCACTGGACCGCGCCGATCTACCTCAGCGGCCAACAGACAGTGACGACCACGACGATTCAGCTCACCTGGTTCCCAGGGCGCAAGGTCAGTTTCTGAGGAGGGGCGAACATCATGTTGACGCTCGATGATCGCCCTTCACTGCTAGCGAACGAGTTCCGCAACGACCTCGATCTCCTGCTTCCTCGTGGAACCAGGAATGTCGAGCGAACCGAGAACAAGCTGCTTGCCGATTTGTAAGGTCGAGATTCCTTCCAGCACGGATTGGCTTATCATTGGGTCTTTTTCGCCCAGACCTGATTTCTCCTCTGCAAGGCTTGATTGCTCAACCTTGGTACGCAAGCTCAAACTCTGCGGGTTTCCATCCGGCGTTGCCTCGATCGTCAGACCAATATCTTCGTACTTCACTTCGGCACCGACAAATTGCACCTTGAGTTCAGCATTCATTGAGCTGTTTTCGCCGACGAAGACTGGAACTTTGCTGCCTTGTCTGAGGAATGTCTTCATTCCCGATGCTGCAATGAGAACGAAATGTTGCGATCCGATATGCTTGCCGTTGTCTGACTCTGTGATCGTGTACGTGAGGCGATAGATTTTCCTGGGCTGGTCAAGATCAGCAACAATCTTCTGCGCGAGTTGAATGTCGTCCGGAGTACCGTGCATGGAAATTGCGTTCTGTGCTGAGATCGAAGCAAATCTTGCCTTGGGAATCATATTGCGCAGGTCAGTAAGAATATCGGTCAAATCGTTTTGCTGCGATAGGTTGGTGATGTAAAGAGTCTGGTAGATTTCCGGGGCATTTTTGAATTCAGCTTTGGGTTCGTTGCATGGCTTGCCGTCTGCTGGCTTTGAGTCTGCGGACTGAGTTTGCGCGTGAACGCCTGTAGCAAAAAGCATCAAGAACAGCAGGAATCCTGCCAACAATCGGACAGAGATCATCTGATCTCTTCCAGTTTCGTCACTCTTACCTTGCATCTCTCACCTCTCAAAATTATTGGTTGAAAGAAGACCAAGCCGGTTGGCTTCTTCTTTTCCAATAGACGCGGGGATTCCGCATACGCTCAATTGAAATGAGAATTCGGCTTTTCGCGTTTCTGCGCTCACTTAGCGCGCTCGCGGATGGGTTCGGTCGTAGACTACGGTCAACTGCGCGGTGGTGAGTTGGGTGTAGCGCTGGGTGGTGGAGAGGCGCTCGTGGCCTAACAGCTCCTGAATTGCGCGCAGGTCGGCGCCTTCTTCTAATAGATGTGTCCCGAAGGCGTGGCGCAGCGTGTGGGGATGCACGTCGGCGGAGAGACCGCGCGAGATGGCGATGCGCTTGACGATGCGACCGACGCTGCGGGTTGTGAGCCTGGCTTGTCCTGATTGATCGATGCCGCGCAAGCGGAGATTGAGGAAGAGCGCAGGCGTCTCGATTCCCTTCCCTTCGCTGGCCGCGGTGAGACGGGCCGCGCGCTCGGCGAGATAGGCGCGCAGGGCCTGAGCCGCTGCGTCGCCCAGCGGGACATATCTTTGTTTCTGCCCCTTGCCGCGAATCAGCATCACTTCGTTGGCCCAGTGAATGTCTTCGAGATTGAGGCCGGTCAACTCGGCGTTGCGGATGCCGCAGCCGTAGAGCAGCTCGAGAATCGCGGTGTCGCGCGTGGGCCAACTGGCGGCGTCTTCGGTGACCGACTCGACGACGCGGTTCATCTGCTCGATGGAAGGTACGCGGGGCAGATGCCTGGGCAGCTTGGGCGTGGAGACGAGCGCGGCGGCATTCTGTTCCAGTAGCCCAGTGCGCGCCATCCACTTGAACCAACTGCGAATGGAGGCCAGCGCCCGCGCGGCAGAGGCTTTGGAGAGGCCGCGGTCATAGAGCGTACCGAGATAGGCGCGAATATGCGTGTGCTCGATGCGCTCCGCGCTTTGATCCTTTCCGTAGTGCTGAGAGATCCAGGCGGTGAATCCGTGCAGCTCACGGGCGTAGGCGCGCAAGGTGTGCGCCGATGCGCCGCGCTCGTTGGCCAGCACGCGCAGGTAGCCGGCCACGAGCGAATCGAGGGTGGAGGGGACGATTGGCGCGGCGGCGGCGCTCATGCTGGCTCCTCTTTGGGGGATGAGGTGATCGGGGATTGAGCCAGTTCGAGTTTGTGGTTTCCCACCCTAGCCGCAAAAACAAGAACACGGCGAGGATGGGGCACCCATGTTGCTTTGGCGCTCATGCCGGCTCCTCATTTGCCTTGGTGGTTGAAACCAGGTGCAGGCCGCCGCGCGCAGCCTTGCCTGCCGGTGGAAATTCGATAGCCTGCGCACGCAGCCGCTTGGCGCGGGGATGGTGCTGGCGATGCACCTCCTTCAGATGGCCGAGCGCCAGATGCGTGTAAATCTGGGTGGTGGAGATGTCTGCGTGGCCCAACAAGAGTTGAACGCTGCGCAGGTCGGCGCCGTGCTCGACCATGTGGGTGGCGCAACTATGGCGCAGACTGTGCGGGCTGGCTTGACCGTTGGCCATCTTGACCAAGTGCCAGATCCATTGGCGGGTGAGCGGCATTCCGCGTAGCGAGAGAAAGAGGCGGGTGGCATCTTGCCGCCGCGCATTGACCGAACTGATACGGGCCAGATGCGGCCTGCCCTCGCGCAGATAGATCTCGAGAGCTTCGACCGCGGTTCGCCCCAACGGCACAATGCGCTCCTTGTCGCCTTTGCCGCGCACCTGGACGCGGCCCAGATCCAGCGCCAGATCGCCGGTGGAGAGGTCCGTAAGCTCGGAGACACGCAAGCCGCCGGCGTAGAGCAGCTCGAGGATCGCACGGTCGCGCAGCGCGGTGCCGCGGGCGCGCGGATGCTCGGCGTTCATCTGCGCGCGCGCGAGCATCTCGGCCACCTCCGGCTCGGCCAGCGATTTGGGCAGAATCTTCCATGCCTTGGGCGACTCGATATTCACAGTGGGATCGTGATGGATTCGCCGGTCGAGCAAGAGGTACTTGTAAAAACCGCGCAGGCAGCTTAGTTTGCGCGCCGCCGAACGCTGGACGATGCCGTGGCTGCGCAGATGCTCGAGGAAGGCCGCCACATCCTGCTGCGTGGCCGTCAACAGCACACCGTGGCGCTGCTCGATGAACTCGGCAAAGGTCTTCAGGTCGCCGTCGTAGGCCTCGCAGGTGAGAGGACGGAGCCCTTTTTCCACGCGCAGATAGGCTTGGTAGTCCTTTAATACCGATAGATTCTGCGCGGTTTCCACACTTTAATTATCAGCGCGTTTAGCTGCTTCCGCCGCTGCGGAGCGCCGAGCCGAACCTCGTTCATCATGGACTCAACTTCGGCAACAGGGCTTCACTTCGACAACAGCACATTCACCCAGAGCGCGACGTTCTTCACCAAGTCAAAATACTGGGCTGCTCGTTCGCGCCCCTTCGCTCCCATCCGCAATCTCAGTTGGTGGTCCGCCGCGAGGGCAAGAATCGCATTCGCCAGCTCGACCTCGGAGTTGGGGTCGACGAGGAATCCGTTTACTCCGTCTTCAACCAGCTCCGGCAGTCCGCCGATCCGGGAAGCTACTAACGGCAGGCCGGCGCTCATGCCCTCTGCAACCGCCAGGCAGAAGGCCTCATGCCATTGCGAGCATTGAATCTGAATCTGCGCCGCACGGAAGGCCCCGCTCGCGGCCAGATCCTCGATCTGTCCGGTCCATGTCACGTGTCCGGCAATCCCAAGTTCTACTGCCAACTGCTGATACTCCTCCCGACTGGCGCCATCGCCACAGAAAACGAATTGAAGATCTTGACGACGTTCCAAGACTTGCTTTGCCGCCCGCAACGCGATGTCGATTCCTTTTTCCGGAACCAGCCAACTGATCTGCAGCACAATAGCGCGGCTAGCAGGAATCTCAAACCGCCGCCGGAAGGCTTCTCCATCACTCAAGTTGCGGCTGTTGTCTACTGCGTTATAAATGACCCGGCTCTTCTCGGGCGGGATGATTCCCTCCCTGTCCGCGCATACTTTGACGAAGTTTGAAGCGCATACCGACTCGGACAGTGCGCTCATCACCGCCCGCACGCGCCACGAGGCCCGGTAATCGTAAGAACTCGCCGTCCGCGAGGTTCCGTCCCAGTAGATGCTGCGTCGCACGCTCATCAGGCGTCCCAGCAACGGCCACCAGCGCACCACGCCGCCCAAGTGGTAGATCAACACCTGGGGCCGATGTCTCCAGAGCAATTGCAGGAACTCCCGCGCATTCGACCATCCCATTCCCAGCTGCCGCGGCATCACGGCGAGCGACACGTTTCCCGGAGCCAGGAGGAAGTGCTCGACCAACGGCGGTGGGGGAGCTTGAAAACAAAGCGCAAGGTCCCACCCCATACGATTCAACTGGCGTGCAAGCTCGGCGGAAAACATCTCGACCCCGCCAATCTTGTTGGGTGAGATTGCAACGGCGAGGAAAACGCACGGTCGAGCTCCTGAGCCGCTCTTTGGTTCCTGGCGCATTCGAGGCGACGCGGAGAGCAATCTATCTTGTGATGACAGGGATTGATTCATGACTAAGAGTTAGCATACCTTCGGTTGGCCCCTCGGGTCTGCAAGAGGAAGGATGACGAGTATGGCACGCTCATGGCCGGACAGAGTATAACGCTGGAATGGGGGAGTTTGCGGCAGACGAAATCAACAGTTGGCTGCGCGAGGGCGGACTGGTGGTCACGGCCAGCGACCGCGCGTCGCGCGCTGTTGCCGCCAGCTTCCATCGAGCGTGCCGGAACGAGGGCCAGAGCGCATGGCCCGCGCCACAGATACTTGATTGGAATAGCTTTGTTCGCAACGCATGGGAGAGGCGGCGCACGGATGCGCGCCTGCTGCTGAATCCTGCGCAGGAGCAGGCGCTCTGGGTGGAGATCGCCAGCCGGGAGCGTTCGCTGGCCACGCTGCTCGAAGGTCCTCGCCATCGCCTGGCGGCCTTGGCGATGGAAGCGCATGAGTTGCTATGCTTCTATGCTCCACGCTTCCTGCAGAAGACCGCGCGAATTGCATGGCAACAGGACGCGGGAGCCTTCAGCGGCTGGCTTGTGGAGTTTGACGAACTCTGCCGCACCGAAGAGCTGCTCAGCCCCAGCCGCCTGGCGCTTGAGCTGCTATCGGTGCTGGAAGCGGAGCCGAGGGAGCGTCCGCCGCTTTTGCTGGCCGGTTTTGACCGCATTCTTCCCGCTCAGCGCAGCATTTTCGAAGCCTGGGGCGAGTGGCGCGAGTCTGCTCAAGGCGAACCGGCCGATGATCTCCACTTTTATGCCGCCGCCGACGCGCAGGCCGAGTTGGCGGCTTGCGCGATCTGGTGCGGCCGCCAGCTTGCCGCCAACCCCGGCGCTCGTTTACTGATTGTTGCGCAAGCCGTCAGCACACGCAGAGGGGAGATTGAACGCGCTCTGCTCGCGCAGACCGGCCCGACTTACGAATTTTCGCTGGGAATCCCGCTCAGCCAGGTTGCACTGGCGCGGGCGGCGCACCTCGTGCTGAGCTGGCTCGACGGCGAGCTTGCCGAGCACGAACTCGACTGGCTGCTCTCGACCGGGCACGCCGCCGCCAGCTCACAGGAGTCCACGGCGCTCGCGGCGTTCATGCGCACGCTGCGCCGCTTCAAGCAAGAGCGGCCGCAATGGACGCTGACAGCATTTCTTGACGCGCAAACAGCATCGAATCCGCTTCCGCCTGCGTGGGTCGAGCGCATTACCGGTGCGCAACGCCTGCTGGCCAGCTTTGCGCGCCGGACGCAAAGCCCGCTCGACTGGGCGGAGCTGATTCCGCGTTTGCTCGATGAGCTTCACTTTGCCGGCGCTCACCCGCTGGCCAGCGCAGAGTATCAGGCTCTGCGACGGTGGCAACAGGCTGTGGAAAGCTGCGGCTCTCTGGGCTTTAATGGCCGCCGGATGAGTTGGAAGGATTTTCTCTCGCAACTGGGCCGCACACTGGACGAGACACTCTTCGCTCCCGAGTCGCGCGAGGCACCGATTCAGATTGCAGGTCCGGCGGAGTCGGCCGGGCTGACCGCCGACGCTGTCTGGTTCCTGGGAGCGGAGGAAGACGCCTGGCCTGGCGGGGGTTCGACACATCCACTGCTGCCGATTGAAATTCAGCGCGAGGCAGGAATGCCCCATGCCACGCCGCAGCTCGATTGGGAGCTGGCCCGTTCGATCACCCACCGCCTGCTGGCCTCGGGGCGCGAGGTTCACTTCAGCTTTGCGAAGCAAAATGCAGCCGCGGAAACCCGGCCATCGCGGCTGATTGCGCAGATTACCGGGGAGGCGCGCGAGTTGCCGGCGGAGCTGAAAGCGCCTCCAAGCCCCGAGGCGCTTACTGTTTCTTTCGACGACTTCAGCCGGATACCCTTCGCTCCAGGTAAGGTTGCGGGCGGCGCTGCTGTTCTCACCGCGCAGTCGCAGTGCCCCTTCAAGGCCTTTGCCACAGCTCGTCTGGACGCGCGGGGCTGGGAGCCAGCCGAGGTTGGACTGACCGCCTCCCAGCGTGGCAAATTGCTCCACGCGGTTCTGCACGCTGTTTGGGCCGGAGTGCCGGACGGGATACGCAGCCAAGGCGAACTGCTACGCCTTACCAACCGTCAGGCCTATGTGGCTGGTCACGTGCGACGCGCAATGGCAAAGGAGCTGCATTCTCACCTGCGCGAACGCATGGCCCGCCGCTATCTGGAGCTGGAAGAAGAGCGGTTGACCCGTCTGGTCACTGAGTGGCTGGAGTTCGAGGCTACGCGCGTCGCGTTCGAGGTAGCGGACACTGAAGTCAAACGGACCGTTCATATCGCCGGGGTCACCCTCGATTTGCAATTGGACCGCGTTGACCGGCTCAACGACGGCTCGCAATTGGTAATCGACTACAAATCCGGCACCGTCTCGCCAAACTCGTGGGAGCTGCCACGCCCAGACGACGTGCAACTGCCGCTCTATGCCGGATTCGCTCTGAAAACCCAAGAGGCGCTGGGTGGGCTGGTCTTTGCAAGAGTGCGAGCAGGCGAGATGAATTTTGCCGGCCGCGTAGGTGACGCCGCGGGCACACTCTTTACCGGCTTGAAAGGCACGAGCCCACTTGTCAGGAACCCGTTCACCGCCGAGCAACTGCTCGATTGGCGGGATTGCATCGAGCAGCTTGCCAAAGACTTCGTTGCCGGTCGAGCCGAAGTGGACCCGCGCGAGGCCAAACGGACCTGTGAACGTTGTGGCTTGCAGACTTTGTGCCGCATTCAGGAGCGTCCAGGCCAATTCGACGCTGAAGATGATGAGGGGGGTGCCGATGAGTAGCTTTGCGCCTCCCGATCAACTGGAACGCCAGAAGGCTCTCGATCCAGGCCAGTCGATTCTGGTGCAGGCTCCAGCGGGGTCGGGCAAGACGGACCTGCTCACGCGGCGCTTTCTGCGGCTGCTGAGCGAGGTCGAAGAGCCGGGCGAGGTGGTGGCGATCACCTTCACCAACGCCGCCGCCGCCGAGATGCGACAACGCATTCTGGGAGAGTTGGAGAAGGCCGACGCCAACTCCGCTCCAGAAACGGACGAGTTTTCAATGGGTGCGCTCGCTCATCGAGCACTGGAGCACTCGCAGGCGCTGGGTTGGAAGCTGCTCGACCTGCCCGCTCAGCTTCGCATCTCGACGATTGATTCCTTTTGCCGCGATCTTGCCTTGCAACAGCCACTGCTCTCGGGGCTAGGCGGAGGCCTCGAGGTAGCCGAGCAGCCCGAGGAACTCTATCGCCGCGCGGCCCGCGAAACACTCAAGAAAGTTGACCAGACCGGCACGGAGCTGGGATCGGCCATCGAAGAGCTGCTGCTGTGGCGCGACAACAGCTGGCAGGAGATGGAAGGCCTGTTGGTCGAGATGCTGAGAAATCGCGACCGTTGGATGCACGACTTTGTTCTCGAGCGCGAGCCGGAGTGGGATTTGCTGCGTGAGCGGCTGGAACGGCCGTTTGCAAATGCCGTATGCACGACACTGATTGAGTTGAGCCAACTTCTTGACCAGGTACCCGGCGCGCGCCAGGAAGCATTGGAGCTGGCGCGATTTGCCTGCGAGCAAAGCGGCGGAGCGCTCTTTCAGGAGCTGGCCGAGCTGACCGAGTTTCCCTCCGCTCCGTTTACTGATATGGATGAGGCGCGCCAGGCCCATGCAAGTTTGGCCGAACTGCTGCTTACCGGCGAAGGCGCCTTTCGCAAACAGGTCAACGTTCGCCTCGGCTTTCCTGCCGACCGGAAGAATGAAAAAGGACGCCTCCTGGAATTGATCTCGGCACTGGCTGCCGTCCCGGGATTAGAAGCCGCTCTCTCTGCCGTCCGCAATTTGCCTTCAACCAGCTATTCCGAAGAGGAGTGGAAGATAGTGCGCGCCTGTTTCACGCTGCTGCGCCATGCGGCGGGCGAGCTGCGAATTGCCTTTGCCGAGGCTGGGCGGGTGGATTTCATCGAGGTGGCGCAGATCGCCCAGCGTGTGCTTCGCGGCGAGGATGGACTGCCGACTGATGCCGCGTTGGCCGTGTCAGATGGAATACGGCATTTGATGGTCGACGAGTTCCAGGACACCAGCCGCCGCCAACACCAACTGCTCGCGAGCCTGCTGGCTGCGTGGCCCGAGCGCACGGGGCGCACCTGCTTTCTGGTCGGCGACCCGATGCAATCGATCTACTCGTTCCGCGAAGCCGACGCCGAATTGTTTCCGCGCGTCAAAGCGCTAGGCTTGGAGATTCCCCACGAGCAGCCGCAACTTTTTGATTTTGTACCACTTACTTCCAATTTTCGCACCACACCTGGACTGGTTGAGCGGCTAAATGAGATTTTTGTTGAAGTATTCGCGGTAAATGACGGCAGCGGCATTGGATACTCGTCAGCAAGTCCGGCGAGAGAGGAGTTTGCAAGCACTAATTCTTCTTATTCGCTGCACCTTGAATTTGCTCTCCAGGCCGGGCGCGGCAAAGCGGCTGAGACAGGAGATGCTGCCCACGACGCGCAGATTGATGAGATCGTTGTCTTGATCCACAGCTCCATGGATCGCGTTCAAGAAGCCAAGGCAAGCGGAGGAAGATACCGCATTGCCGTTCTGGGCCGTGCTCGTAATCACCTCATTCCTATCGCCGAAGCGCTGCGCAAGGCGAAGATTCCCTTCCGCGCCGTCGAATTGGAGAAGCTGGCCGAGCGGCCTGAGATTCTGGATGCGCTGGCCTTGGCCCGCGCCTTGCTTCAGCCGGAGAATCGCGTGGCTTGGCTGGGGGTTTTGCGCGCTCCCTGGTGCGGCCTTTCGCTGGACGACCTGCACGCGCTGGCCGGTGAGCCGGAAGCGCTCACCCGTCCGGTGCCGGAGCTGCTGGCCGAGCGGCTCGCGCTGTTGAGCGAAGCTGGCCGCGCTGCCGGGGGGCGTCTGCTCGACACTCTGGCAGCGGCAGCTACACTGCGCGCCGATCAACCCATGGCTTCGCTGGGGACGCGGCTGGAGCAACTCTGGCTGCGGCTGGGCGGAGCGGCTTGCGTGGACGCGCCCGCTCGCGCCAACCTGGATCTGCTCTGGAGCTGCCTGGACCGGCTGCCCGGCGGCGAAGCGGAGTTGCTTGGCCCGGCGCTGGACGCGGCTCTCGATAAGCTGACCGCGCTGCCCGACCCCGAGGCCGCGAGCGACAGCGGCGTGCAGCTAATGACTATCCACAAGGCGAAGGGGTTGGAGTTCGAGGTGGTGATCGTTCCCGAACTGCAAGCGGCGGGCGGGCGCGGACGGGTCAGGCTGCTTTCCTGGCTGGAACGCGGACTCGCCGAGCCGGACGACTCAGGAGAGATCACCGAGTTTCTGATCGCTCCCCTGCAAGCTAAAGGAACGGAGCGCGGCGGGGCCAAGGAGTGGGTTGACCGTGTCTATCGTGAGCGCGAGAGGCAAGAGATGCGGCGAATTCTTTACGTCGCCGCCACCCGCGCACGCGAGGAGCTGCACCTGTTTGCCCGTCCCGCCTACAAGGAGCTAGACGGCGAGTTGGCGCTTATGGAGGCCGTCAACAGCCTGCTGGCTACAGCTTGGCCAGCGCTGGAGGAAGAAGTCCGCACACGCTTTGAAGAGTGGAAGGCCGCCAAGACGGACTCGCGGGAAGAGGAAATCGAATCCCTTGCCGCATCGGGCGAGGGCAATCTGCTGGTGATGCCGCCGCCGGTCCGGCCTACGCTGTTGCGCCGCCTGCCGCTGGATTACCAGCCTCCGCTTACCTCCGCCAGTTCGCCGGAATCACCCGTCCTAGGAATTGGCGCCACGCGGCTCTACTCCCGCCATGAGGGCGGTATGCTCTCGCGCGCTCTGGGGAGAGCCGTACACACACTGCTCGAAGAGCTGGCCCGGCTGCGTGAGAATCTGGATTGGGAGGGTGCCCGCATGGCTCTTCGGCAGTTTGAGCCGTGCGTCGCCGCCCAGGTAAGAGCCGTTGGCGTGGAACGCAATCAGGCGCTGCAGATTGCAGACCAGGCGCTGCAACTCGCGCTCGCAGCCTCTCAAGACCCTATCGGCGAGTGGATTCTTTCGCCCCACGCGGGCGCAGCGAGCGAGGCCGGCTGGGCGGGAATCGTTGACGGCCTGCTGCGCACCATACGAGTGGATCGTGTCTTCCAGGCCGGTCCGACGCCCGGAAATGAGGGCGAAGATTGTTGGTGGATCATCGACTATAAAACTGCCCACGCCGACAACGCGGACCCAGCCACGGCGCTGCCGGCGCTGCGCGCGCTCTTCGCGCCTCAAGTGGAGGCCTACGGCAAGCTTCTGCGCAAGGTGCGCGGCGGGGAGTCGATTCGGGCGGGACTCTATTATCCGCGAATGCTGCTGCTGGATTGGTGGGAGCTGTAGCCGAGGACGGTATCCTGGGCGGCCTCGTCACAGAGGAAATCCGGCGGCCCAAAATCCCTCCCAGGCACAAGTTTTTTCTTTTCGAAATAATCTTTGTACGCAAATGGCACATTGGGCTGTACAATTTGCACGAGGAGACCCATGGCCGGAGATATGCAACTTACGTGCAGCGATTGCGGGCAGGACTTCACCTTCACCGCTGCTGATCAGACGTTCTTTCAGGAACGTGGTTATTCGACCCCAAAACGTTGCAAGAATTGCCGACAGGCAAAGAAGAACGATCAGGGGGGGTCCGGCTACCGTTCGGCTCCGGCACAGGGTACACCTGTGATTTGTTCGGGATGCGGTCAGCCTACAACAGTGCCTTTTGAACCGCGTGGCGATCGTCCGGTATTCTGCCGGGATTGCTATCAGGCGCGCAAGGGCAGCGGCGGCGGCGGCAGTTCGCGCGGTCACAGCCGGTAATTGCTTCACGAGGGTCCGATGAGCACGTTGCACAACGGACCCTTTCCCATTTAACAACTTCAAGCCAAGCTCCACGGCGTCGGCTGATAGTGGCCCGGTTCGCTTCGAGAGTTTCTTGATCGCTGATGGTTTGTCATTTTTTGGTCGAAGCTGTACCCTCCAGGCGGTTCAGCCTTGAAGCTGTTTTATAACCAGATTCTGACCGTAATCCAGTCTTCCCTCAGGAGCTAAAGCCTGCATATTTTCTGCTCTGTCAGCGGCACGGCTAAAGCGTGCCCTTTCAAAACCAGGTTATGAAACAGTTTGTATATAGACAAGAATTCCCGGGGGCGATGGACACAACGATAGCTGGCCGATAAACTAGAGCGTAAGACAGCCTAAATCTCACCTGTCACCCGAGGATTTTTCTCAACGTCATGGCCTCCCAACTCTCCTTCGCATGGTTTGCATGGAAGAATCTCTGGCGTCGGCGTCTGCGGACGCTGCTGACGCTGGGCGGGATCGGAATGGCCATCGGCGCTTTTGTGGGTCTGGTGGGCTTTTCCCGGTCGTTCGAGCACGAATGGCTGCGTATGTACCTGAGCAGCGGCACAGACATTGCGGTGGTGCAGCAGACCTTCCTGAACACCTCGATGGAAGAATCGGCGGGAGCTACGCTGAAGGCATTGCCAGCGGTTCGACAGGCGACGCCGATGATTCTGAACCTGATGGACCTGACGCCGGAGGTCAATGCTCTGGCCTACGGCTGGAAGGCCGACTCTTATGAATTTGATTCGCTCACGCTGAAGTTGGGACGGCGATTCAAGGACGGCCAGCCGGAGGTGATGCTGGGCGACCTGCTGGCCGGTAGCTTGAAGAAAAATGCCGGCGACACACTGGAGATTCAAGGCTCGGCGTTTACCGTGGCGGGAATCTACCACGGGGGTTCGGCGCTGGAGGCGGGCGCGGTGATCATGCCGCTGGACCAGATGCAAAAGCTGGGCAGCCTGGAAGGCAAGGTGACGGCCTTTCACGTCCGGCTGAAACCGGCGCCAATCGGTGAATCGCCGGAGCATTATCTGGCGCGGGCGCAGGCGGAGATTGAAGCAGCGCTGCCGGGATTGCGGGCAGTTCCGGCGGCGGAACGCGCCAGCAATAATCAGATTGTTCTGTTGGCACACGCCGCGGCTTGGGGCACATCAGGCATCGCGCTGCTGATCGGGATTCTGGGCATCGCCAACACCATGGCTATGTCGGTCTTCGAGCGGACGCGCGAGATCGGCATTCTACGCGCGCTGGGATGGAAGCGCTGGCGGGTGCTGGTGCTGATCGAGATGGAGGCGGCGGTGCTGGGGCTGGCCGGGGGAGTTCTGGGCATTGCCGTGGGCTGGCTTTCACTGCGCGTACTGGCCGCGATTCCGCAGACCGCAAGCATCGTCTCGGCTTCGTTTCCTGTTCTACTACTGACCGAGGCGCTGGGTATTGCCGTGTTGGCCGGAGTGGCCGCCGGAGCGATTCCGGCATGGCGCGGGGCGCATCTTTCGCCGGTGGAGGCGCTGCGCCATGACTGAGCCGATCAAGATTACGCCTATTTTGGAAGTGCGCGAGCTGCGCAAAAGCTACGACGATGGGCGGATCGAGGCGCTGCGGGGCGTCGATCTCACCATTACCGCCGGGGATTTCGTCTCGATCAGCGGGCCGAGTGGCAGCGGCAAATCCACTTTGCTGCAACTGCTGGGCGGGCTGGACACGCCGACCAGCGGTGAAGTTCTCTTCAGGAACGGCAAGCTTACAGACCTGGACACTTATCGTTCAAAGAGCGTCGGATTCATCTTCCAGGCCTTTCATCTGATGCCAACGCTACGCGTGTTGGAGAATGTGCAGGTGCCGATGCTGGCGCTGAATCCCTGCCCGCGCAACCGCGCCGAGCGGGCTGAGGCGCTGCTTACAGAGATGGGCATGAATCATCGCTTGCGGCAGTATCCCAATGAATTATCCGCGGGCGAACGGCAGCGGGTGGCGATTGCCCGGGCACTGGCCAACGAGCCGGAGATTCTGCTGGCCGATGAGCCGACCGGTAATCTGGACAGCGTCAACTCGGCGCGTATCATGGAAATCCTGATCGGGATTCAGAAGGCTCGGGGGATGACGTTGATCGTGGTGACGCATGAGAATGATATTGCGCACTCGGCGGCGCGGCAGATTCGCATCCGCGATGGAAGGATCGAACCATGACCACCACCTGCGGTGGGGCAGCCGCCTTCGGCATGAACCACGTGCGGCCGGGCAGCCACCTGCAATGGATCAGCCACCTGCGGCTCGACTTCCTTTCAGCGTTGCTGATGGCGGTGATGCTGATGCCGATGACGGCTCAGTCCGCGGATGTGAAGACGGAGCTGGCCGTGCCGCGCCAGCGTATCGAGTCGGCGGACTATCGCGTGAGCGGCCACCTAGTGAGGGTGCAGGCGAACGGCATCCGCCTCAGCTATCCCATTACCATCAAGGCGCATTGGTTTCCGGGCGTGCTGCGGGTGTATATGGAAGTTGGAACAGGCTCAAAGGCGAAGACGAGTCCTGTATCTAGTTTCTTCCATATCCCTGTTCACATTTTGCTGGAGATGCGGCCCAACGGGCAGAATATGGTTCAAATTGCACATCCAGGCGACGCTGCGCCGGTTATACTTCCGTACGACAAGTGGAGCGACGGTCCGCTGGGCGCGGGATTCAGTTTCGAGGATTTCCTTGAGGCGCAGTATTTCTGGCCTGGGCAGACGACGTTGGAGAAGGCAAAGTATGGCGCGCGCGATTGCGATGTTTTGCAGAGCATACCGGGCGCGACCGACAAAACTCACTACACCGAGGTCAAGAGCTGGCTCGATCACGGCATTGGCTTTCCGGTGTATGTGGAGAAGACGCTGAAAGGCGGGGCGATCAAGGAGTTTACCTACTTTGGGCTGCGCCAGAACGGCGGCGTGTGGTCGGCCAGCCAGGTGGAAGCGAAGATTCACGGGCAGGCCGGTTCCACGCTGCTGATTCTTGATCGCGGCAGCCCCAAGGCAAATCTCAACTTGAAGGACTTCGCACCCGCGCAGCTCACGCATTTTTGAGGAAGGCCAATGATTCTGATTTTATCTGTTCTGGGTTTGGTTGCGATTCTGATTGCGGCAGGCTTCATCTATCAATGTTTGGGCGCGCGCTCTGATCGCCGGCGTTATGCCACGGACGGCCGATGGATCGACATCGGGGGCAAGCGCAGGCTTTACCTGCTGGAGAAGGGATCGAACGGGCCAACCGTTCTCTTTGAAGCGGGGATTGCAGCTACCAATCTGAACTGGTTTTACATTCAGGAGGCGGTCTCGCGGTTTGCCTTCACGGCTTCGTATGATCGAGGCGGACTGGGCTGGAGCAGCCCTTGCCGGACGGCGCGAACGCCCTCGAATATCGCCGCCGAACTGCATCAGATGCTGGAAGGAGCCGGCATCAAGCCGCCTTACATTCTGGTTGGGCATTCCTTTGGCGGGATGGTGATGCGCCGCTTTGCGCTGAGCTATCCGGAAGAAGTGACCAGCATTGTGCTGGTGGACCCGATGCGCTGCGATGAGTGGCCGCCGCTGTGCCCAAGCAAACAATGCGAGATCGATCGCGGCAAGAAGCTCTCCCGTTTCGCGATTCCGATTGCCCGCGTCGGAATTGCTCGTCTGGCTGTCACCTCGCTCTTCCTGCACTCGGGTCGCACAGCGCAACGGCTGGCCGGAGCTGCTGGAAATGGCGGCCAGCATGTACTGGACCGCATCAAGAATGAAGTAGGTAAGATGCCGCACGAGGTATGGCCGATTGTCGCCTCTCATTGGTCGCGGCCCGCTTACTATGTCGGTATGCGCAACCACGTTTTGGCCGTGCCCGACACTGTCCGGGAGATGCAGAATGCCGAACCGATTCGAGAGATCCCGGTGCTGGTGCTGACTCCTGGGAAATCGACGCCGCTTTCAGACGAAGATCTTGGTCGTATCGGTAACAGTGTGCAGCAGATCATTGTGCCTCAATGCGCGCATTGGATTCATCTTGATCAGCCCGAGCTGGTGATCAATTCGATTCGGAAGATGGCGATGGCTGCCACGGAGCCTGCGGCAGCGGCGGGTTGAAGCGACTGTCCGCTTCTTCCTTGTCGTTCCCAATGAGCAACGCCTATAGAGATTCCAGGTTTCCCACCCTTGGCACAAAAACAAGATCTGCCAAGGATGAGCCGCTTCCCTGCTTTCGGGTATAAACTCATCCCAAGCCTATGAGAAGCCGCCTCACGATCACTCTCTTGCTACTCACCGTTCCGGCGCTGATTTCCGCGCAAAGCCCGGCCAAAGTCGCCCCCAGGACGACGCCCAAAACCCTGCTTGCCGATCAGGTTCATCGCTCCGCTGTCGTTATCGACACTCACGCGGACACTCCGCAACGATTTCTGGATGAACACTTTGATATGAGCGATCCGCTGCAGGGCGGGCAGCTCAATCTGGAGGCCGCTCGGAAGGGCAATCTGGGCGCGGAGTTCTTCTCGATCTGGGTCGATCCCGAGCAATACAAGGGGCAGTACGCGCGGCGAACGCTGGAGTTGATCGACTCTGTCAAGCAGCAGATCGCCAAGCATCCGAACCAGATGCTTTTTGTCGCCACTCCGGCCGGCATTGAGTTGGCCCACCGCGAGCATAAGCTGGCTTCGCTGATGGGCATCGAGGGCGGCCACTCGATTGAGGACTCGATCCCGCTGCTGCGCCAGTACTACGCACTCGGCGTGCGCTATATGACGCTGACCTGGACGAACTCGAACGGCTGGGCCGACAGCTCGGGCGACGCTGACGACACGTCCGTCGCGCACACCAAGGATGGGCTCAGCGAGTTTGGCAAGGACGTGGTCTATGAGATGAACCGGCTGGGGATGATCGTGGACATCTCGCACGTCTCGGACCGCACCTTCTACCGGACGCTGGTGATCAGCCGCGCGCCGGTGATTGCGTCACACTCATCTGCGCGGGCGCTGTGCGACGCACCGCGCAATATGACCGACGATATGCTGCGCGCCGTGGCTCACTCCGGCGGACCCAATTCGAAGGGCGGCGTGGTGCAGGTCAACTTCTACTCCGCGTTTATCTCGCAGGCTTATCTGGACGCGCAAAGAGCACAGCAGCCAGATGTGGACAAGGCCATCCAGGCACTGAAGGACAAGGCCAAAGCCGAGGGCAAGCCGGTTCCCTATGCCAAGATCGATAAGCTGTCGCGCCAGTTCGGCGACCGCATCCCTCGCCCGCCGCTCTCGGCGCTGATTGACCACATCGACCACATCGCCAAGGTGGCGGGCATCGACCACGTGGGTCTGGGTTCGGATTTTGATGGCATCGACGGCCAACTGCCGGAGGGGATTGACTCGGCCGCCGACCTGCCCAAGATCACCGAGGCGCTGATGGCGCGCGGCTACACGGCCGAGGAGTGCCGGAAGATTCTGGGCGGCAATCTGCTGCGCGTCTTCCGCGAGGTGGAGCAGGTGGGCAAGCAACTGCAAGCCGAAAACCGGCCTCGGATCACGGAGAAGCAGGCGTTGGAGAAAGGACAAATGTAGAAAGACAGGGAACAGGGATCAGGTGGATATTGTGACACCTTGCGACGAGTGCTTCCAACAATTTGTGCATCCTCTCGATGGATAAAGTACGGGAGTTTGGCGAAGCGAATGGATACGATTAACTGACCACACCTTTTCTTGAGGCCGATGAATACACAGGATGGACGATGACGGCCGTGGCTGAACACGTACTTGATGCATTGGGCGCATATCGCTTCCCCACCGACCAGGGCTTTTGTTATCTCGTCTTCCGCAAGATCGAAGTAATCGGTGCAGAAAATGACGACGATCTGCACGGCGCCATGCGCGGCACTGTAACGTTTCTTCCCGGCGTCGATCTGACCGAAGCGACGGGCGAATTGTGGGAGGCCGAGTCTGAGACTTCCCCCAAGCCGTCCGCACTATACTGACCTTTCGCGCATTCTCTTTCCAGGAGACACCTATATGTTCCGCAATTACCGCTTCCCTGCCGCTCTGCTTGCAGCGACCCTGCTCTTCGCACCGATGCTTGTTCGCGCCGAGGACGACAAGCCTGCCGACAAGGCTGCCGATAAGACTCCCGACAAACCCGCCGAGAAGGCGCCGCCCGCTGAGATAACGACGCAGGGCACAGTCGAAGTGGGCGGGCAGAAGATCGTCTACACGGCTATTGCCGGCACGCTGACCGTGGGCGCGACCGACGCGCAGGACGCGCAGTTGGGGCTGGACGGCAAGCCCCAGGCTGGCAGCCAGCTTGCGCTCTCCGAGCCGAAAGAACCCAAAGACGCCGCGCCGGTGGCGCGCATCTTTTACGTGGCGTATTTCAAAAAGGACGCGAAGGCCGAGGAGCGGCCTGTCATGTTCTTCTACAACGGCGGACCGGGCAGCTCGACGGTCTGGCTGCACATGGGCTCGCTGGGGCCTAAACACGTGGTCACGAGCGGCGACCAGCACCTGCCCGCCGCGCCCTACAAACTCGTGGACAACGCCTACTCGCTGCTGGATGCCTGTGATCTGGTCTTCATCGATATGCCCGGCACCGGCTTTGGGCGGCTCACCGGCAAGGACGCGGAGAAGGCGTTCTGGGGCGTGGATGAGGACGCCAACGCCTTTGCCCGCTTTATCGCCCGCTTCATCACCAAGTACAACCGCTGGAACTCGCCCAAATACCTCTTCGGCGAGAGCTACGGAACTACGCGCTCGGCGGTGCTGGCCAACATTCTGGAGAACGGCAAGAATATCGACCTGAATGGCGTGATTCTGCTCTCACAGATCTTCAATTTCACGACCGACATCGACGTGCCCAGCGGGAATCCCGGCGTAGACCTGCCGTACGTGCTGGCGCTGCCCACTTATGCGGCCACAGCCTTTTACCACAATAAACTGCCACGACAGCAGGCGGCGCTCCAGACGATTTTGGAGCCGTTTTTGAAGGACGTGGAAGAGTTCGCCATGGGGCCTTACTCGCACGCGCTGGCTTTGGGAACCGACTTGAGCGCGGAAGAGAAGCAGCAGGTCGCCGAGCGGCTGCATCAATACACCGGCCTGCCCGTCGCCTACCTGCTCAAGGCCAACTTGCGAGTGAGCGGCGGCGAGTTTGAAAAGACGCTGCAGGACGATCAGGATTTGACAACTGGAAGGCTGGACACGCGCTTCAGCGGGCCAACACTCGACTCGCTGAGCGAGGGCGCGGAGTACGACCCGCAAAGCACAGCGATCTCTTCGGCCTATGTTGCGCTGTTCAACGATTACGTGCGCCGCGAACTGAAGTACGGCGAGGGGCAGACGTACCTGCCCGAGGCGCAGCTTGCCGAGGCGCACTGGAACATGGTTCACAATCACAACTCGATCAGCCTGAACGTCTCGAACGATCTGGCCGAGGCACTGAAGACCAATCCCCGGCTGAAGGTTATGGTCAACGGCGGCTACTACGATCTGGCAACGCCGTTCTTCGCCGCGCAGTATGAAGACAAGCACCTGCCGATCTCGCAGGCTCTGGCCAAGAATATCGAGTATGACTGGTACGAGTCAGGGCACATGGTTTATGTGCGCGATGAGTGCTTGAAAGAGTTGCATGACCGCGTGGCGGCGTTTATCAAGAGCACGCAGGCGGAGGGCAAGTAGAACTATATCAAGCAATTGAAGCGTTTTATGTAGATCAGAGCGGCGTGGCCCGAGGGATAGTAGTTCTCCTGGCGGCCTTCGCAGCAGTAACCGTGCGCCTCGTAAAGCCGGATAGCGGCCGTGTTTTCGGACTCGACGTGCAGCCAGACCACGGCAGCTCCTGCCAAACGCGCCGAGCCTTCAATGTGGTTGAGCAACTCGCGGCCTGCGCCCTGGCCGCGAGCCTCGGGGAGAACCTCGATGGTTTGAATGTAGGCGGCGAGTTCGCCTTCATCTTCGTTGCATTCGACGATGGCAAAGCCTTGCAGGCGTCCGTTCTCTTCCGCGACCCAGGTTGCAGCATTTGGGCTGCTGACGAGCTGCCGCATATATCGACGGCTGAAGCGCGAGGGCGGCTCAAAGCAAAGCTCCTCGATGGCGTAGAGCGGGTCGAAGTCTTCAGGTGTGTAGGGACGATAGAGCACAGTCCAACTTTACGGCAGCGGGAAAACAAAAAGCCATCCCCGATGCGAGGATGGCTCTGCCAATGAATACCGATGGGGATAGAGGTATCCCACCCTAGCCGCAAAAGTAAGAACGCGGCGAGGGTGGGGCACCCAGAATTCATTAGAGAAAACGCTAGACCTTGGCTTCGAGGTCGGCGATCACGTCGAAGAAGCGCTGATCGAGGCGGCGGTTGGTGGCGATGGCTTCCTTGATGGTGATGTCGGTGATGTCCAGCCCCTTGAGTACGGCTATGCGGCCCCACTTGCTTTGATGGACCATGTCGATGGCGTGCAGGCCGTAACGCTGGCCGAGGGTGCGGTCGTAGGCCGTGGGAACACCGCCGCGCTGGGTGTGGCCCAGGTTGACGGAGCGGGTCTCGTAGCCGGTCTTCTCTTCGATAAGCTTGGAGAGAGCCTCGCCGATGCCGGAGAGGCGGGCGTGACCGAAGGAATCTGTCTTGGCGTCGCCCAGAATCTGGCCGACCGCGGGCAGGTGGCAGCCCTCGGCCACCACCACTACGCCGTAGTGCTTGCCGTGGTCGTAGTTGTACTTGAGCAGCGCGCAGACGTGGTCGATGTCGATCTCCTTCTCGGGAACGAGAATCACGTGCGCACCGCCGGCCACGCCTGAGGCATAAGCGATCCAGCCGGCATCGCGGCCCATCACCTCGACGACGATCACACGATTGTGGGAGTCGGCAGTGGTGTGGATGCGGTCGATGGCCTCGGTGGCGATCATCACGGCGGTGTCAAAGCCGAAGGTGGTGTCGGTGCCGTTGATGTCGTTATCGATGGTCTTGGGCACGCCAACACTGGGCACACCGTGCTCGCTGAGGAAGAGCGTGACGGATTGGGTATCGTCGCCGCCCAATGCGATCAGCGCATCGATCTTGTTGGCCTTGAGAACTTCTTGCACCTTCTCGATTCCGCCGGGAATCTTTTTGACGTTGGTGCGTGAGGAGTGCAGGATGGTGCCGCCCTTGAGCTGGATGCCGTCAATGGCCTCCAACGTCAGGGGAATGAAATTGTTGTCCAGCACTCCGCGCCATCCGTTGAGGAAGCCGATAAACTCATCGCCATACTGGTTGATGCCCTTGCGGACGGCCGCGTAGATTACTGCATTCAGTCCGGGGCAATCGCCGCCGCCGGTCAACAAAGCAACTCGCATCGTAAAAATCTCCTAATCGAAGGCGCGGCTCATGGCCGGGCCGGGATCTTGTCCCTGGATTGTGCGTCTGGAGGCCGCGGAATTGCCGGAGTCGACGCCTTAACTAGTTTACTCTACCGCTGTAAAGGCAAATCATGACCAAGCTCACGGCTTGCGGACGACGAATATCTTCCAGAAGAGTCACAAGTCATCTTTATACTCGTAGAAAGTTCTGGAATAGCAAAGGCGGGAGGGACTTTGAATGCGTACTCATATAATCTTGGTCCCCATGATATGGCGTGCCTCGCTACGATTGACATCATCGACGACAAAGGCGACGGAAAGTTTAGGTTGATAACTCGCCGGGAGGTATCTTCATGGGTGGGAATCCAGTGCCGCCGCCGGTTCCGGAGTGGTTGCATCTGCCAAAATCGCAGCGCGTTTTTGCGGATACAGAGTTTCTTCCGGGGCTGAAGCCCTCCTCTAGGCGTTGGTCATTGTATGGGGGTTGAAACCTCCGTCTCCCTCCGGCGTTCGGCATGGCTGAAGCCGCGCCCATTCAAATTGGAAAGAAGAGGGCGGGAAGTGGTTCAATAGGGATTATGCCCGGAACTGGAGCGCTGTTATTGCTGGCCTTCGCCAGCCTGGTTGTGGTGGTGCTGCTGATTCTGCTGCAATTGACCAGGCTGGGCTACCTGATTCGCTCGACGATTCCTGACCGGCCGCGGCGGCGTATGTTTCTGGCCTCGGTCTCCTTCCTGGTCACGTTTGTGGGCTGCCGGCTTCTGGTGCGGCTGATTGTACATGAGAATGATGAGGGTCCATTCCAGTGGGTGATGGTGCATGGACGGCACATTCATCACCTGGTCTGGGGAATCATGATCCTGCTGCTGGTCGGTTACGGCTGGCTGATGGACCTGGGGAGATCGCACTCGCCGCTTTCGATCTTTTTCAGCCGGCTGATGTCGGTCAGCTACGGGGTGGGCGCGGCGCTTACGCTGGACGAGTTTGCGATCTGGCTGGACCTGGAGCCGGATGCTTACTGGTCGCGCAACGGACGGCTCTCGATCGATGCGATCATTCTCTTCGGCAGTATGCTGGCAGTGGGTGCCTGGGGGGCTCCATTCTTCCGGGCGATGGACAGGATGTGGGACAATCGAGCCTTGTTTGGCAGAGGGCTAGGCCGGGGCTTGAGCTTCCCTATTCGCCGCGTGCGGTCGCTTCGTCGGCGTAAATTGCGTCGATCTGGGCCGCGTATCGCGCCGTGATAACGCGCCGCTTGAGCTTCATTGAAGGCGTCAGTTCGCCGGTCTCCTGCGTCCACTCGTCGGCCACAACGCGGAAGCGCTTGAGGCTCTCGAAGTTGGCCAGGCTTCCGTTCACCTCACGCACAATCTCAGAGTAAAGCGTCACGACGCGGCTGTCGACGACCAGTTCAGCACGGTCTTTGGCCGCGATTCCATGGTGGCGCGCCCACTCTTCCAGCGCCTTGAAGTTGGGAGCGATGAGCGCCGAGATGAACTTGTGTCGGTCGCCGACCAAGGCGGCCTGCGCGACCAGGAAGTTATTTTTGAGCTTATTTTCAATCGGCGCCGGGGCCACCAGCTTGCCACCCGAAGTCTTAAGCAGTTCCTTCTTGCGGTCGGTGATGAAGAGGAAGCCGTCCGCGTCCAGGTGAGCGATGTCGCCAGTGCGGAACCAGCCCTCTGCATCAATGGCCTCCGCGGTAGCCTTGGGTTTTTGCCAGTAGCCGGCAAAGATTGACGGTCCGCGCACCAGCAACTCTCCATCCTCGGCCAGCTTCAGCTCGATATTGGGCATGGGCCTGCCGGCGGATCCCATACGATGAGTGAGGGGCGTGTTGAGGGCTATCAGCGGCGAGGTCTCGGTGAGCCCATATCCCTCCCACAGAGCAATTCCCATCGCGGCGAACCATTGCATGGTGTCGATTCCCAAGGGAGCGCCACCGGAGACAAAAACTCTCACTCGTCCGCCGAAGGCCTCGCGGACCTTGGAGTAGGCCAGCTTGTCGGCCAGTTTCCAGATGGGCGAAGAAGGCTTACGGCCATCGTACACCGCATCTCTGTGGCTGGCGCCCAGGTTGAGGGCCCATGCCAGCAATCGTTTCTTGAAGGGAGAAAGCGCCACTCGACGCTCGACTTCCTCGCGAATCTTCTCGAAGACCCGCGGCACGGCGACAAAGACGGTGGGATGAATCTGCCGCATAGCCTCAGGCAGCTTGTCGAACTTCGAGCAATAAGCCACCTGCACGCCGTAGGAGTACATCACGTAGTCCAGCGCGCGAGCCGTGACGTGCGAGAGCGGCAGGAAGGAGATCAAGGCGTCAGTGGGGCCGAAGGTGAACTCGCTTGAGGCGACATTCTGGTTGGCAGCGATATTGTGGTGCGTGAGGGTCACGCCCTTGGGCTCGCCGGTGGTTCCAGAGGTGTAAATCAGCGTGGCCGGGTCTTTGGGCTCGACCGAGCGCGCCAGCGCATCGAAGACCGGGTCGTGTTCTGCTCCGCGGTCATCTGCTCCGGCCAACACCTGAGTGAAGGCTACAGCGCCCTCAGGCGGCGCGGTCGAGTCCATGATCAGAATCTGTTCCAGCTTAGTCTGGCCTAGGACGGCGTAGAGCTTGTCGAACTGCTGCCGGGTGGAGACCACGGCAATCTTGCATCCTGCGTCCGCCACCATTGCGGCAATCTGTTCGCCAGTGAGCGTGGGATAGATGGGCACATCGACAGCGCCAATGGCCAGCGTGGCAAAGTCAGTGACAGCCCACTCCCAGCGGTTCTCGGCGATCAGAGCGATGCGGTCGCCTTTTTGCGCGCCCCAGCCGAGGAATGCCTGAGCCAGCGCGCGAACCCGCTGGTAGATCTGGTCAGAGGAAATGGGCTGCCACAGGTTGAACTCGTCGAGCCAAAGGATGGCGCGGGGGTTATCAGCCGCGGCTACACGGCGAAAGAGGTCATTGAGGGTGTTGAGCGGAGCAGTCTGTGTCATTTCGACTCGAATACTGCGCGGAGAGCATCATCATCCGCGGCTATTCGAGAGTTTATAGCGCGGAACGGGTTGTTGTCCCAAAAAAATTGCCGTTGTCTTGATTTCTGCTCCAGGGCGATAATCCGATAATGCGATGGAAACCGCCGCACATGGCCCGTCTTTGCATACTTATGCACTTATGCTGTATATTTATCCAGTAACGACCATTCAACTTGAGAAAGCGCTTTCAGGTATTTTCTGGTACGGTAAATGAAGAGTCTCCGCCACAATGCAATACGCGATCTGGTGGCCCAGTCCACGGTCGCGAACCAGGATGAGTTGCGACGCAAGCTGCGCCGCCGCGGCTTTGCAGTGACCCAAGCAACTCTCTCGCGCGATATTAAAGAGCTGCGCATTTCGAAGGGGCCGGGCGGATACTCGGCATCCAACGGAACGGCGCCGGCGGACGAAGACAACAGCCCGCCCTCATTGGCCGAGACGCTGATTGGGTTTGGCCTGCGCGTGCGCAAGGCGATGAACCAGGTGGTGGTGACCACGGTGACGGGCGGCGCGCAGCCATTGGCCGCGGCACTGGATCATGAAGGTTGGACCGACGTTGTAGGCACGCTGGCAGGCGACGATACGGTGCTGGTGATTTGCCACAATGTACGACGGGCAAGCGCGGTTGAATCTCGATTGAGGACGATGCTGGAGTCATGACGAAAACGGTGCAAACGGCAGTAGTGGGAGTTACAGGATACGCGGGGGCTGAATTGGCCAGGCTGCTGGTGCGGCATCCTCGCCTGAAAGGCAAGCCTCCTGTCTTCGCGGGGCGCGTTGAGGCACAGGATGCGGCGCGGGGTGGTGTTCCTTTAGGCGAGATACATCCGGGGCTGGCTGACAGCAGTGGCACCGGCACGCTGAAGCAAGAGCCGTTTTCCTGGGAGCTGCTGGCGGATCGCGGAGTCGAAGTTTTATTTCTCGCCACGCCGCACGAGCAGTCGCGCGAGTGGGTTCCAGAGGCGCTGGCGCGTGGTCTTCGTATCATTGATCTGAGCGGTGCATGGCGGCTGACTGAGGCGGCCAATCGCGCCGTCTACGCCTTCGAGGACGACGGCACGGAGCTGGCTGCGTCAACCCAGGCACGGGCAGTTTATGGAATGCCTGAATTGCATCGCGCGCAGATTGCCAGCGCTCGCCTGATTGCGAATCCCGGCTGTTATGCGACCTCGATCATTCTAGCGCTGCGTCCGCTGGTGGCAGCGGGGCTGGTTGATTTGACGCATGGCGTTGTCGCAGACGCAAAGAGCGGCGTGAGCGGAGCGGGCAAGTCGCCCACCGCAAAGACTCACTATATGTACGCAGCCGACAATCTCTCCGCCTATGGCGCCTTTACGCATCGCCACACCGGAGAGCTGTTGGAGCAGATTGGCGTGGGCGCGAACGAAATCATTTTTACGCCGCACCTGCTACCGATTCCGCGCGGAATACTCTCGACGATCTACGTTCACTTCCGTGTAGCGCAGAGCAGGATCGGCATCGCAAAGGTCTATCACGATTTCTTTGCGGGCAGCCCCATGGTCCGGCTTTACGACAAATTGTTGCCGCAGATTCAGTATGTCGTCCGCACGAACTACGAGGACATAGGCTTCCAACTCTCGGCTGACGGGCGGCGTGCGGTGGTCGTCAGTTGTCTGGATAACTTGTTGAAGGGTGCCTCAGGGCAGGCGGTTCAGAATCTGAACGTGATGCTGGGCTGGCCTGAGTCCGAAGGCCTGGAATGAAAATCGCTGCGGAAGGTCACGTATGAAGTACGTCGTCAAATTAGGCGGGGCTGGCCTGGAGACTCCGTCGCTGCTGGCAGGGTGCACGCGCGCCATTGCGGATCTTGCGCGCGACGGTCATTCAGTGGCCGTGGTTCACGGCGGCGGAGTGCAGTTGACGCGTATGCTCAAGGCTCTGGGCAAGCAGAGCGAATTCGTCAATGGATTGCGTGTTACCGATGCTGATACTCGCGATGTGGCGCTGATGGTCTTTGCCGGCAAAGTGAATAAATCTCTGGTCGCGGCGCTGGGAGCTATCGGACAGCCAGCGGTGGGCCTCTCGGGCGGAGACGGTCTGAGCTTTCGCGCCCGCAAGAAGCACACCAATCCTGACCTGGGATTTGTGGGTGAGATTGCATCCAGCGACCCGCGACTGATTGAAGCTGTTTGGCAACTGAACAACGTGCCTGTCTTCTGCTCGGTTGCTCTGGGCGGCGATGGCGAGTATTACAACATCAACGCCGATGAGATGGCCGCCTCCTGTGCGATCGCGTGCAAGGCCGATGCGCTGGTCTTCCTCACGGATGTGCCGGGAGTGAAGGGCGCGAACGGCGAGGTTCTCCGATGGCTCTCGATTGATCAGATTGCGGAGATGGCCAAGAGCGCCGTGATCTCCGGCGGTATGCTGCCCAAGCTGGGCGCCTGCCGCGAGGCTCTTTTGAATGGCGTCAAGCGTGTACGAATTTTACCTGCGGAAGCGGCCGGCTCGCTGCCTGACCTGTGCAGTTCCCGCGTAGCATACGGCACCGAAGTAATGGTGGCCTGAGGAGAAAGAAATGACGAAGCTGGAAGAAATACAAGCCGCCGAAGCGCGGTTTCTGATCCACACTTATGATCGCTTTCCTGTTTTGTTTGTGGCTGGCGAGGACGTTCACCTGATCGACGACAATGGCGTACGTTATTTGGATTTGTTGAGCGGCATCGGCGTCAACGCGCTCGGCTACAGCTACAAGTCTGTTCAAGATGTGATCGCCGCACAGAGCCGCACTCTGATCAACGCCTCCAACTATTACTTCAACGATAAGATGGCGGGATTGGCCGAGCGCATCACGAAGTTGACAGGCATGGATCGCGCTTACTTTTCCAACTCGGGCTGCGAAGCAGTTGAAGCCGCACTCAAGCTGGCGCGCGCTCACGCCGGGGTTCTGCGCGAGGAAGGCAAGCAGATAGGCACGAAGTTCCTTGCGCTGGAGCAGAGCTTTCATGGCCGCACCTTCGGCGCCATTTCGGCCACTTTCAAGGAGAAGTATCGCAAGCCATTCGAGCCAGTCGTTCCGGGCTTCGAGTTTGTGAAGTTCAACGACATTGCCGATCTGCGCGCCAAGTTCTCGAACGAGGTCTGCGGCATTCTCCTCGAAGCGATTCAGGGCGAGGGCGGCGTGCGCCCGCTGACGCAGGAGTTCTTCGCCGAGGCGCGCAAGCTGACCGATTCGACTGGAGCATTGCTGATCGTCGATGAGATTCAGGCGGGACTGGGCCGCACGGGAAAGTGGTGCGCGTTCCAGCACTTCAACGTCAAGCCCGACATCACTACGCTGGCCAAGCCGCTGGCGGGCGGCATTCCCATGGGCGCGACACTCTGCACTAACGAAGTGGCCCGCGCCTTTCATGCCGGGATGCACGGCACTACTTTTGGCGGCGGACCACTGGCCTGCGCCGTGGCGATCGCCGTCATCGACGCCATCGAGAAGGACAATCTGCTTGCTCATGTCACAGAACTCGGCGAGTATTTCCAGGCGCAACTGCGCAAGCTGGCCGAGCGTCATTCTTGCATCATTGACGTGCGCGGCAAGGGCTTGATGATTGCCGCCGAGCTGAACTCCGCCGATCTGGCCAAGCATGCCGTCACCGAGATGATCAAGCTACACGTGATCATCAACTGCACCAGCGACACGGTGTTGCGCTTCCTGCCGCCTTACATCTTCAAGCGCGTTCATGTGGACACCACAATCGCCGCGCTGGATCAAGTATTTACCGCATACACTATCGCCCAGACCGTTGGAGGACAAAACCATGGCTAGCAATGCGCTGATCGAAGTACCGGTTGTGCCGGTCGATAAGGACCCTGATATTCTGGCCGCAGCCGCGCGCCTGAATGGCGAAGATATGTGTTCCATCGCCGATCTTTCCAGCGCGGAAGTGCGCGCGATTCTCAAGCTCGGCCACGACGTCAAGCGCAATCCGCGCGCATATCGGCATGCGCTCGACGCCAAGCAGATGGTGCTGATGTTCGAGAAGGCCAGCCTGCGCACGCGTCTCAGCTTCGAGACCGGCATCAACACAATGGGCGGCAACGCGATCTTCGTCGATCAGACCAATTCACCGCTGGGCGAGCGCGAGTCGATTGCCGATGTGGCGCGCAACGTCGAGCGCTGGGTCGATGTGATCGTGCTGCGCACCTACGCGCACGATACCATCACCGAGATGGCCGCAAATTCGCGCGTGCCGGTGATCAACGCGCTCAGCGATTTTGAGCATCCCTGTCAGGCGCTGGCTGATTTCATGACGCTCGATGAACACATGGGCACTGTGGTCGGAGCGAACTTTACCTACGTGGGCGACGGCAACAATGTCTGCCACTCACTGATGCTGACCGGAGCGCAACTTGGCGTCAATGTTACGATAGCCACGCCGCGCGGCTATTCGCCGGACATCGAGATCGTCACATTGGCGCGGGATATTGCGCAAGCCAATAGCTGCGAGCTGCGCCTGCTACAAGACCCGCAACTGGCCGTCGAAGGCGCCGATGCGGTCTATACAGATGTTTGTGTGAGCATGGGCTTCGAGCACGAGTCAACCAAGCGTGAGCCGATCTTCCGGCCCTTCCAGGTGAACGAGGCGCTGATGCAGAAAGCCAAGCCCAGCGCCGTCTTCATGCACTGCCTGCCCGCGCGCCGCAACGCCGAGGTGACGGATGCAGTGCTGGACGGCCCGCAATCCATCGCCTTCGACCAGGCAGAAAACCGCCTTCACGCGCAGAAGGCGCTGCTGCTGTTGCTGCTTGGGGGATTGGCGTAAAAGGGAATAGGGATCAGGAACTTAGGAGGACACATGACTGAATATTCGAAGATGACCATCGACCAATTGCTGACGAATGCTAATCCCGAATATTTTGGTCCACATGGAGAGCAATTACTCAAAGTGGCCGAGATCAAGATTCAACAAGAACAAATACTGAGCAGCGAGAAGGCCAGTATTCAGTTGGCCAAATTAACCAGTTCTTTGAAATGGGCAACATGGGCTTTGGTCTTTTTTACAGCAGTTCAAGCATTGATCGCCTTAGCTGCGCTTTTCAATTGGTCTTTTTTTACAGCAGTTCAAGCATTGATCGCCTTAGCTGCGCTTTTCAAGTAGTAGAACAAAATCCTGCTTCCTACCATACGAAGGGCTTTACGCATGTCCGTAATTCTCGAATCGTTGCCCGTTGGCCAGAAGGTCGGTATTGCCTTCTCTGGCGGGCTTGACACCTCCGCCGCCCTGCACTGGATGAAGCAGAAGGGTGCCATCCCCTACGCCTACACAGCCAACCTCGGCCAGCCTGACGAGACCGACTATGACGCTATTCCGCGAGCGGCCCTGGAGTATGGCGCTGAGAAGGCCCGCCTCATCGATTGCCGCGGACCGCTGGTGCGCGAAGGCATTGCCGCGCTGCAGGCCGGGGCCTTCCACATCACGACGGCCGGCGTGCCTTACTTCAATACCACGCCGATTGGCCGCGCCGTCACGGGCACGATGCTGGTGGCCGCGATGAAAGAGGACGAGGTCAACATCTGGGGCGACGGCTCGACCTACAAAGGCAACGACATCGAGCGCTTCTATCGCTACGGCCTGCTCGTCAATCCCGACCTGAAGGTCTACAAGCCCTGGCTCGATGCCGCTTTCATCGACGAGTTGGGCGGCCGCGCGGAGATGTCCGCCTATATGCAGAGGCACGGCTTCGGCTACAAGATGTCCGCCGAAAAAGCCTACTCCACCGACTCGAATATTCTGGGCGCAACGCACGAAGCCAAAGACCTGGAGCAGCTTTCTTCCTCCGTCAAGATCGTCTCTCCGATCATGGGCGCGGCCTTCTGGCGCGACGATGTAGATATCCAGCGCGAGGAAGTGACTATTCGCTTTGCAGAAGGTTTTCCTGTCGCCTTGAATGGCCGCGAGTTCACGGGGCGCGATTTCAACGGCGTGGTCGAGCTTCTTCTCGAAGCCAATCGCATCGGCGGCAAGCACGGCCTCGGTATGTCCGATCAAATTGAGAATCGGATTATTGAAGCCAAGAGCCGCGGCATCTACGAGGCGCCCGGCCTCGCCCTGCTCTTCATCGCCTACGAGCGGCTCATCACCGGCATTCACAACGAGGACACCATCGAGCAGTACCGCGACCATGGCCGCAAGCTCGGCCGGTTGCTCTATCAGGGCCGCTGGTTCGACTCTCAGGCGATTATGTTGCGCGAATCCGCCCAGCGCTGGGTGGCCAAGCCTATTACTGGCGAGGTCACGCTGGAGTTGCGCCGCGGCAATGATTACTCGATTCTCAATACTGAGTCGCCTAACTTGACCTTCCATCCCGAGCGCCTCAGCATGGAGAAGACTGAATCCGTCTTCAGCCCGCGCGACCGCATCGGCCAGCTCACCATGCGCAATCTGGATATCACCGACACTCGCGACAAGCTGCTTACCTACGCCGCGGCTGGGCTTCTCACCCTTAGCAAAGGCAGCGAAATGCCCCAACTCAACAGCGGCAAGGAGAAGGAATAGCAAGTAGTGTCTCAGTTTGATTTCTGGGAGCATGGCTGACATGGATCACGATTCATACTGGTATGGATACCTAATGGCACGGCACCATACGTTCCTGATTCTTGGAACCGTTCTATTGGTTATGGCGCTGATCTTCACGCTCACCGGAAGATGCTTAGTGAAGGATCAAGGAATAATTAACCGCGCAAAGGATCCCAAAACGTTTTGGCAGAATGTTGCCGTGTATTACCTGCTTAGCCTTTTATGTCTTGGGCTCTATTTGTATACGGCCAACTAAAATCCGGCGAAAGCGAGATTTCAAACTGACGCACTACCGAATGCATGAGGTACGCTTAAAGCAATGTCGAACGAACAACAATCCGGGAAGATGTGGTCCGGACGCTTTCGCGAGCCACTGGACAGTGAATTCGAAGCGTGGCAGCGGTCAATTGTCTTTGACTGGCGGTTGCTTCCTCAGGAAGTTGCCGCCAGCAAGGCGCACGCGTCTGCTCTTTGCGCCGCGAAGATACTCACTGCTGATGAGACGGCGGAGTTGCGCGCAGCGCTGGATGCGATTGCGACAGAGCATGCATCGGAGGCGGGGAAGGCGCTGGCGCGCGACCACGCGACGGCCGAAGACATTCATCATTTTGTGGAACTGAAGTTAGTAGAGCGCATCGGCTCGCTGGGCCTCAAGCTGCACACCGGGCGCAGCCGCAATGAACAGATCGCTACTGATCTGCGCCTCTACGTGCGCGATTGCATCGAGCAGACTACTCAAGGGATCATTAGCTGGGCAAGCGCGCTGGTCGAGCAGGCACAGGCCGCCGGCGAATCGGTAATGCCCAGTTATACCCATATGCAGCGGGCCGAACCGGTGCTGGTGGCGCATTGGCTGCAGGCATATGTCGAGATGATACTGCGCGATGTCGACCGGCTAATGGATTGCAAGAAGCGGCTGAACTACTGTCCGCTCGGCTCAGGCGCGGTGGCCGGCGCTACGCTGGCTCTGGACCGTACCATCGCTGCTAAAGAACTCAAGTTTACAGGCCCTACCGGCAATTCAATGGACGCAACCAGCGATCGCGATTTTGTTTTGGAATACTTGCAAGCGCTGACCTTTGTTGGTCTGCATCTGAGCCGTTTTGCGGAAGAAATTACACTTTTTGCAACGGCGGAATTCAATTTTGTTACGCTGCCCGAAGCCTTTTCGACTGGATCGAGCGCGATGCCGCAAAAGAAGAATCCCGATCTCACTGAATTGATTCGCGCTAAAGTCGGGCGTATTCACGGCGCGGCGGAAGCGGTCACGCTGCTGCTCAAGGGTTTGCCTTTGGCCTACAATAAAGATATGCAGGAGACGCAGGAGCCCACATTCGCCGTTGATTTCGTGCCGCAGATGCTTCGGCTGGTGGCGCGCTTCACTGCGGCCTTGCAGTTCAATCGTGAGCGGATGAATGAGGCGGCGCAGTCGGGCTATCTGAATGCGATGGCCGCTGCAACTTATCTCGTACACAAGGGCGTTCCCTTTCGCACGGCCCACGAGAAGATCGGCAATGCGGTGCGCTATGCAATCGAGAAAGGCATGGAACTGAACGCGCTCTCGCTCGATGAACTGCGCCAATTCGGCGAAGAGTTCGAGGAGGATTTTTTTGCCGCGGTCACAATTACGGCTACGCTTGACTGCCACGACACAATCGGCGGGACCGCGAGAGAGCGCGTGCGCGAAGCACTGGCCTCCGTGTTTGAACGTATTCATACGCTGACTCAGGCGCTGAATCGGGAGGCCTCTGATGCTGGTGCGTAAAGCTCTGCTGAAGGATGCCTCGAAGGTCTACGACCTGGTTAATTCGCTGTCGACCGACGGCACACTTCTCAAGCGCGCCTTCGCCGAAATCTGCGAAAACATCCGCGACTTCACGGTCGCCGAGTCGGATGGCGGAGTCTTTCTGGGCTGCGGCGCGCTACACTTTTACGGGCCTCATCTTTGCGAGGTGCGGTCGATCGTGGTGAAGCCAGCGGCCAAGGGTCAAGGCGCGGGCGGACGCATTCTCAAGGCGCTGATTGAGGAAGCCGAAGAGCACGGCGTTCAATCGATTTGCCTATTCACGCGCATCTCTGACTTTTTCTTCAAATACGGATTTCGCATCGTCGAAGACAAGGCAGAACTGCCCGATAAAATCTTCAAGGACTGCCAGAATTGCCCACGCCTGCATCGCTGCGACGAGGTAGCGATGGTGCGTGGCCGCATTCCTCGCATCTCCATCCTGGGGCAGCGCGAGGAAGCGGAGCAGTTAGTCCATCTTGCTGGTTGACTTATTGATCATCGCCGCGGCGATGGCGGCCTGGCCATAACTCAATCCGCCATCGCCGGGGCTGACTTGGCGGTGCTGATAGACAGCGAAGCCTTCGGCCTCTAACTTTATGCGCACCAGCCGCGCCAATCTGCGATTGTGCATACAGCCGCCACTGAGCGCCACTTGAGATATGCCCGTCGCGGCCCGCGCCATTATCGAAGCACCCACGAAACCATTTACTACACCGGCATGAAAGCGTGCCGCGATTTTTGACTTGCTCACGCCGGCGCGCAGATCATTGACTAACTCGCGCCACAACGGAGCGGCGCTGATTCGCATTAGTTCACGCGCAGTCCAATCGCCGCCGAATAACTCCATTGCATAACCCGGCTCGACAAACTCGTAAGGCTCATCGACGGCAATGCCTTCGAGTTCAATTGCCGCTTGCGCTTCGTAATCGACGGTGCGGCGATTCAGCACGAGAGCGGCCACTGCATCGAAGAGTCGGCCCAGGCTCGATGTGAGCGGAGCATTCACGTTGCGCTCGATCATGCGTTCGAGTACTTGCGCTTGATTCTCACTTGCGCCCAGAAGTTTCAGCATTTCGCCGGAGCCGAGATCGAAGCCTGCCACGCGCAGATGAGCGAAGGCCATACGCCATGGTTCCTTGATCGCCGCTTCGCCGCCGGGCATGGGCACATAGTCGAGATGCGCGAATCTCTCGAAACTCTCCAAACTCGCAATCAGCACTTCCCCGCCCCAAATCTTGCCATCCGTTCCGTAGCCGGTGCCGTCTAACGCAAGGCCGATCACTTCGCCGTTGAGGTTGTGTTCGGCGATGCAGGCAGCGATGTGCGCATGATGATGCTGCACGGCGATCAACGGGAGCTTGCGCTCGGCAGCCCACTCCTTTGCCCATTGCGTCGAGAGGTACCCGGGATGCAGATCGTGGACGACGGTTTGCGGCTCGATTTCGAAGGTGCGCATCAGGTGAGCGAGCGATTCACGAAAGAATTCGAGGCCTGTCAGGTTTTCCAGATCGCCGAGGTGCTGGCTTTGATAGGCGAATCGGCCTCGCGCCAGCGCATATACATTCTTCAGGTGGCCGCCAACGGCGAGCAGAGGCGGCGCATCGAGCGGCAATGGCACAGCCAGCGGCACAAAACCGCGCGCCCGCCGGAGCAGTTGCGGCGCGCCATCGACCACGGCGGCGACTGAATCGTCGCAACGCTGCAATATCTCGCGGTCGTGCATCAGAAAGGCATCGGCGATTCCGCCCAGGCGCTGAAGTGCTTCATCGTTATCGATGGCAATCGGCTCCTCGCTCAGGTTGGCGCTGGTCATCACCAACGCTCGCACGCGCGCATCGGCGAAGAGCAGATGTTGCAGCGGCGCATAGGGCAGAAAGAGGCCAAGCCAGGGAATTCCCGGAGCTACATTATCGGCAATGCCGCTGCTATCATTTTTTCGCGCCAGCACAATCGGACGTGCGGGAGTCAAAAGCAGCGATTCTTCTTCGGCTGTCAACTCGCAGAACTGCCGTGCTGCATCCAGATCGCGCACCATTACCGCTAGAGGCTTGCCATAGCGGCGCTTGCGCTCGCGCAGGCGCATCACTGCGGCCGGGTTGGTTGCATCCACGCTCAGGTGAAAGCCGCCGATGCCTTTGATGGCGAGGATCTGGCCGGAGAGCAGCAGGTGGATGGTTTGGCCGATAGCGTCATCGCGCTGGGAGGTTGAACATTCCTTTGCTTGCCATGACGATGCCTGCGTAGTTGAGAGTGATTTTGACAAAGGCCGCGAGTTAGCTTCCGCTTCGCGGAAATTGCGAGTTAGCGAGTTAGCGTTTGGGTCGTGGAGATTTTGAGCGCTGCTCACTAGCCACACTCGCGGGCCGCACTGCCAGCAGGCATTGGGCTGTGCGTGGAAGCGGCGGTTCAGGGGGTCATCGTACTCGCGCTGGCATGCAGGACACATGGGAAAGCTGGCCATTGAGGTCTGCGGCCGGTCGTAAGGGATGCGGCGCGTGATAGTGAAGCGCGGCCCGCAGTTGGTGCAGTTGAGAAAGGGATAGCAGAAGCGGCGATCTTGGGGGTCGAGCAGCTCCCGCAGGCAATCAGGGCAGGTGGCTGCATCGGCGGGAATCCCGGTGCTGACGCCGCCCAGCACTTCGCTGGAGGCAATGCGGAAGTGTGCATCGCCAGTCGCGGAAAGTTCGTGCACCGTGACCGAGTCGATGCGCGCCAAGGGCGGCGCCTGGGAGCGCAGACGAGCGATGAAGGCATCGACGCGCGCCTCTAGCCCCTCAATCTCGATGGTCACTCCGCCGGTATCGTTGCCGACAAAGCCGGTCAGTCCCTCCTCAAAGGCCAGTCGATAGACGAAAGGACGAAAGCCAACGCCCTGCACCACGCCTTGGACCAGCACTTCGCGCCGTACTCGATTTGGATGGGATTCTGTCGTCACGTCGCGCCTCTCGCCGAGAACCAGCATAGCGCATCGACGCCTGCTCTCCTCAGTTTTCAGAACCCACGCCAAGGCCCTTGTCCAATCCAGCTCAGGATATTGCCAGAATGAGGTTAGTCTGGAAGAGACGGAATACGGAGAGAATCAGCTTGATTGGTTGCTGGCATATTGGCGCGACACGGGCGGTCGCGGCGGTTTCTTTTCTCGCTCTGCTTGGATGCGCCCAGGTTGCGGCCCAGCAGATTGATTCAGCGGCGGTCGTTCAACTCGTTGACGCAGCGGTCAAGGCTCGAGTCGACCACGTTGCGTCTTACACCGTGACGGAGCACTACGAGGTTTATCGGGGCAAGGACGAGATACATCCGGCGGCGGAGATGACGGTGCGGACCCTCTATCAGAAGGACTCCGGCAAGAGCTACACAATTCTGTCAGAATCTGGCTCTAAGTTCATTCGCACGCATGTTCTACGCCAACTGCTCGACGATGAGAAACAAATCAATCTGCCCGGAACTCGGGAGCATTCTTGGTTTACCTCAGCCAACTATGCGATGCAACTAAAGCCTGGCGGCATTCAAAGAGTGGATGGACGGGAGTGCCTTGCCCTGGCCATCTCGCCGCGCCGCAAGGCAACCAACATGATCGAAGGAACTTTGTGGGTGGACGCGAAGGACGGCACGATCGTTCGTCTGGAAGGAACGTCAACGCAAAGCCCATCCGTCTTCACCGGTCCGGCGCAGGTCTCTCGCCAGTACGTCAACGTGCACGGCTTTGCGATGGCGACTGAGGCACGAGCCGTTTCGGAGAGCTTTCTTCTGGGCCGGACGACGGTGACCATCGAGTATCGGGATTACCAGATCGAGCTGAGCCCGGCCAGATAGTCAAAACTCGGTGGCGCGCGCCGATCTAGCTGCGTATGCGCTATACTGATTTTCGTGCTACCACTCTTGGGCGACTGGAAACTCGATGCGGCACTTGGCTCCTGCCTGCTGCTGGGACTGCGCCACGGCTTCGACTACGACCACCTGGCTGCCATCTCCGACATTACGGCGGTGCAGCGAAACTGGCGCAGCGGATTGCGGCTGGGAATGACCTACGCACTGGGCCACGCCTTTACCGTAGCAGCGCTGGGCATCGCCGTGCTGGAGCTGCACCTTGGCCTTCCCGAGGGGCTGGACCATTGGGCGGAGAAGCTGATCGGACTGACGCTGATCGTGCTGGGCATCGGGGTGGTGGCGGGGATTCTGCGCAAGGACGCACACGGCCACGCGCACAGCCGCATCGAGAGCCGGCTGGCCATCGCCATTAACGGAGTGCTGTGGATCGGATGGCGGATTCGCCGCCTTTGGAACCGAAAAGCTCGGCAACCCGAGCGTTTTCAATGGATGTACAACGGAAAATCGGTCTTCGTGATCGGCGTTCTGCATGGAGTGGGCGCGGAGACGCCCAGCCAGTTGGCGCTGTTTTTCCTGACCGCCAATCTGGGCGGAACCTCGCGCGGAATGATGGGTTTGGCGGCCTTCGCCTTGGGTCTGGTGGCGATGAATGCGCTGATGACCGCGATGATGGGCGGAGCATTCAATGCCAGCGGCCACAAGCATCCCCGCCTCTACCACGCCATCGCCTGGACGGGCGCGGCCTACAGTTTCATTATTGGGGTCATCTTCCTCTTCGGAATCTCCGACCACCTGCCGCCGCTAGGGTGAAACAGGGGTTAGTTAACCCTGATCCCTTCCCATTCCGGTCCGTTTAGCTCTTGAACTGCCGAATGGGGTCGTTACCATTCCAAGTGACCGTGGTCACGGATGGATCAGCTTCGGACAAGTATAAATATCATTGACATGGAGTCTGCGTGGCCGAGGATCGCTGTGCGCTCATGACTATGAACCGGAGGTATTGTGCTCGCTTTCACCCCCCCACCGCTGCCCAGCGACGACAAACGATGGAAGATCGTGAATGGGACCATGCGCAAGAATGGCTTTGCCCGTCACGCGCTGATTGAGACGCTGCACACCGTGCAGTCCGCATTCGGCTATCTGGACGACGATGCGATTCGCTTCGTGGCCCGGAGCCTGCGCGTGCCGTTGAGCCAGGCTTATGGGGTGGTGACGTTCTACCACTACTTCACTCTCAAGCCGCCCGGAAAGCATACTATGACCATCTGTACCGGCACAGCCTGCTACATCAAGGGCGCCGACAAGCTGGTGGCCGAGGCTGAGAAGCAGTTGGGCATCGCCCATGGACAGACCACCAAGGACGGCCAGATCAGCCTGATGACTGCCCGCTGCGTAGGCGCCTGCGGGCGCGCTCCGGTGCTACTGACGGACGGTGCGATGGTGGGCCAGGTAACCGGCGCTGAGATGCTGGAGCAACTGGAAAGGTGGTCGGTGGAATGACCATCGAAGAACTGGATCAAATCGCCGAATCGGTTCGCGCGGAGAACGCGAAGTTCGATTACGAGATCAATGTCTGCATGGGCACCGGTTGCCTGAGCCAGCACTCGGATCAATTGAAGGAAGCGCTGGACAAGGCGGTCGAGGCGCAGGGCAAAAAGGCTCTGGTTCGCCGCACCGGCTGCATGGGTTTGTGCGCCGCCGGGCCGCTGGCGCTGGTGGACCCGGAAGAGATTCTCTATCAGCATTTGAATGCCAGCCATGCGGAAGCCGTAGCAGCCAGCCTGGGAGATAAACCCATTGCGGAGCTGCAATGCGAGCTGCGTGAGCACTTTGACCAGCAGGTTCATGTGGTGCTGGAGAACTCCGGCCACATCGATCCGGAGAAGATCGACGATTACATCTCACGCGACGGCTATCGGGCGCTGCTGATGGCGCTGAACGATATGACGCCCCACGGCGTGACCCGCCAAATCACTGAGAGCGGGCTGCGCGGGCGAGGCGGCGGCGGCTATCCAACCGGATTGAAGTGGAGCACGGTCGCTAAAGCCACCGGAGACGTGAAATACGTTATCTGCAACGGAGACGAGGGCGATCCCGGCGCGTTCATGGATCGCAGCGTGCTGGAGAGCGATCCGCAACGCGTGATCGAGGGAATGGCCATCGCGGCCTATGCGGTGGGCGCCAGCAAGGGGTTTGTCTATGTTCGCGCCGAGTATCCTCTGGCGGTGAGCCGGCTGACGGCGGCCTTGCGAGATGCGCGGCGGCGCGGATTGCTGGGCAACAACATCGGCAACACTCCTTTTAATTTCGACGTGGAGATTCGCCTCGGTGCCGGAGCTTTTGTCTGCGGCGAGGAGACGGCGCTGATCGCCTCAATCGAGGGCCGGCGCGGCACACCGCGTCCTCGGCCTCCGTATCCGGCGGTTAGCGGCCTTTGGGGCAAACCGACGCTGATCAACAATGTGGAAACCTTCGCCAATATCGCACCGATCATCCGCAAGGGTGGCAGGTGGTTTGCCGGCATGGGTTCGGAGAGAAGCAAAGGCACCAAGGTCTTTGCGCTGACCGGCAAGATCACCAACACCGGACTGGTTGAGGTGCCAATGGGCATCAAGCTGCGCGAGATCATTGAGGTGATCGGCGGCGGCGTGCCGGACGGCCACACCTTCAAGGCGGTGCAGACCGGCGGGCCATCCGGCGGTTGCCTGCCGGCTGAGATGCTCGACCTGGGCGTCAGCTACGACGGTCTGCTCAAGGTCGGCTCGATCATGGGATCGGGCGGCATGATCGTGATGGATGACACCTCCTGCATGGTGAACGTGGCGCGCTTCTTCATCGAGTTCTGCATGACCGAATCCTGCGGCAAGTGCATTCCCTGCCGGGCGGGTACGGCGCAGATGCACACCTTGCTGACGCGCATCTGCGATGGGGCGGGAAGCATGGCCGACCTGGATAAGCTGGTGCAACTGTGCGACACGGTCAAGAACGCCAGCCTCTGCGGGCTGGGGCAAACGGCGCCCAACCCGGTGCTCAGCACGCTGAAGTATTTCCGCAGCGAGTACATCGAGCACATTGTCAATAAACGCTGTCCAGCCGGTGTCTGCAACATCCACGCTCTCGTGCCTGATGCATCCGAGGAGGTGCCGGCATGAGCGACGTTGTCGAAGTCAAAACACTGATCATCGATGAGAAGGAAGTGAGCGGCCTCAGGGGCCAGACCATTCTGGAAGTTGCGCGGGAGAACGACATCGAGATTCCCACGCTCTGCCATCTGGAAGGGTTGGGCGATGTCGGAGCCTGCCGCTTGTGCCTTGTGGAGATCAAGGGCAATAGCAAATTGCTGCCGGCCTGCGTGGCCACGATCTTCGAGGGGATGGAGGTCTCGACCGACACCGAGCTACTGCGCAAGCACCGCCGCATGATTTTGGAGCTGCTCTTCGCCGAGCGCAATCACGTCTGCGCGGTCTGCGTCTCGAACGGCCACTGCGAGTTGCAGGAGATGGCCCAGGCGCAGGGCTTGACCCATATAACCCTACCCTATCGCAACCCCATGCTGGGCGTGGATGCCTCGCACGAACGCTTCACCGTGGACCACAATCGCTGCATCCTCTGCACCCGCTGCGTCCGGGTCTGCGCCGAGATTGAAGGCGCGCACATCTGGGATGTGATGGGGCGCGGAACCGACTCGATCATCATCACCGATCTGCACGAGGAGTGGGGGAAATCCGCCTGCACACGCTGCGGCAAGTGCGTACAGGTTTGCCCTACCGGAGCGCTCTTCGACAAGAGCAAAATTGGCTCCGATCATCCCAAGTATCCGGATTTTCTGCCTTACCTGAACCTGATGAGGGAAGCGCAATGAGCAAACTGAAGGTGGCAACAGTATGGCTGGACGGTTGTTCCGGCTGTCATATGTCTTTTCTTGACATGGACGAGCGGCTCCTGGAGCTGGCGGAGCTGGTCGATGTGGTCTACAGTCCCCTGGTGGACGCCAAGGAGTTCCCCGACGAGGTGGACATCGCTTTGGTCGAGGGAGCCGTAGCCTCGGTGGACGACGAAGCGAAGATCAAGAAGGTTCGCGCCCACTCGAAACTGCTGATCGCGATGGGCGACTGCGCGGTCGCCGGCAATGTGCCGTCGATGCGCAATCCCATTGGACCGGAGGCGATTCTGGACCGGGCGTATATCGAGAACGCCAGCGCACAGCCGCAGATTCCCACGGTTGTGGTGCCCAAGCTGCTGCGCGTCGTCCGTCCCATCCACGAATTCGTGACAGTTGATGTCTTTTTGCCCGGCTGTCCTCCTTCCGCGGATACATTTCACACAGCGCTGACAGCGCTGGTAACCGGCGAGCCGCTGGACATTCCAGCCCTCACCCGTTTTGGAGCTTGAGTCATGAGCCAGACGATCACTATCGATCCCGTAACACGCCTCGAAGGACACGGCAAGATCACCATCCAACTCAACGGCCAAGGCGAGGTGGAAGACGCGCACTTCCACGTCACCCAGGTGCGCGGCTTCGAGAAGTTCTCCGAAGGCCGGCCCTTTTACGAGATGCCCAGCCTGATGGCGCGCATCTGCGGCATCTGCCCGGTCTCGCACCTGCTGGCCTCGGCCAAGGCCTGCGAAGCCATTATGTCGGTGCGCATTCCGCATACCGCCGCGCAACTGAGGCGGATGCTGAATATGGCGCAGATGGTGCAGTCGCACGCGCTGAGTTTCTTCCATCTCTCGTCTCCTGATTTGCTGCTGGGCATGGAGTCTGACCCCAAGCTGCGCAACATCTTCGGCGTGGCAGCCGCGCGGCCCGACCTGGGGCTTGCGGGCATTGGGCTGCGCCGCTTTGGCCAGCACGTTATCGAACTGCTGGGCACCAAGCGCATTCACACAGGCTGGGTCGTTCCCGGCGGCGTCACCGATCCGTTGAGTTCCGCTCACCGCGATGAGATTCTGGCCATGCTGCCCGAGGCCTACGCCAATGTCAAACTGGCGCTGACCACCTACAAGCAGATCGCCGACAACTTCAAGCAGGAGATTGAAGTCTTCGCTAACTTCCCGTCGAATTATCTGGGCTTGATCAACGAAGACGAGTCGATTGAATTCACCGACGGCGCGCTGCGGCTGATTGATCCCATGGGCGCAATCATCGAAGACGGCATCACCGCCAGCCGCTTCACCGAGGTGATTGGCGAGGCAGTCGAGAACTACAGCTACACCAAGTTCGTTTACTACAAGCCGCTCGGCTATCCCGAGGGCAGCTATCGCGTCGGCCCGCTGCCGCGGCTCAACATCGTCAAGAGCATGGGAACGCCGCTGGCTGACAAGGAACTGGCCCTCTTCAAGCAGATCTCCGCTGGAATGGTTGAGAGCTCCTTCCACTATCATCATGCGCGGCTGGTCGAGGCCCTTTACGGCATCGAGAACATCGAACGGATTCTCACCGATCCGCTGATTCTGGATAAGCACGTGCGCGCAACAGCCGGAGTCAACCGGCTGGAGGGCGCGGGCCAGATCGAGGCTCCGCGCGGCACGCTGAATCACCACTACAAGGTGGACGAGAACGGCAAGATCACCTGGGCCAATCTGATTGTCGCCACCGGCCACAACAACAACGCGATGAACCGCGGCGTGCTGCAGTCGGCCAGGGCTTACGTCAAGGACGGCAAGTTCACCAAGGGCGCGCTCAACCGCGTTGAGGCGGTGATTCGCACCTTCGATCCCTGCCTCAGTTGCTCCACCCACGCCTTCGGGCAGATGCCGCTGGTTCTCTCGCTGGTCAATGCCGACGGCGAGGTTGTGGACCAGCTGGTCAGCTAGCTGAAGCGATGAGCCAACCCCAAGTCCGATGCCTCATTCTCGCCTGCGGGAACACGCTGCGCTCGGATGACGGCGTCGGGCTTTGGCTTGCCGCGTGGGCCGAGCGGCGCTTCGCGGATCAGCCCGGCGTGCGCATCATCGCTTGTCAGCAATGGACTCCCGAGCTGGCCGAAGAGGTTGCCCACGCCCATTCGGTTCTGTTTATTGATTGCTCGGTCGATTCCGCTCCCGGATCGCTCAGCTTGAGCTCCGTCGAGCCAGCCGCCGGCACTCAGGGACTCGCCACTCATCACCTGGGCGCGGCGGAGTTGCTTGCGCTGGGACGCGACCTCTACGCTTCCCTGCCCTCGAACGCGAAGCTGCTGACCATCGGCGCTGGCTCAACCGAGTTAGGCGAAGCCTTCAGCGATCCAGTAACTGCCGCTCTTCCCGCCGCTTGCAAGCGGATCGATGAGAGTATTTTCAATCTGTTTGAGTAGTTTTCGCTGCGCCTAATTGTGAGTCTCAGGGAATGCGATAGAGATTCAGTTTCCTAGGGCTGCCGCAGAGAAAGAAGCTGCCGTCTGCGGAAAACGCCGACCAGGAGCGCGCCTCGTCCTGCTTCTCCAGTGCAACGGTCGCCACGCTCTCAAAATTTTCTGAGTTATAAATCGTAAATAACTCATCCGGCTTGTAAGACGGGTCGCCGATGGAGTAATCGGAAGAGACTATCGCAAATCTCGATCCGTTGCGCGAGACGCCGGCAAAGCTCCCTTTGGCGGCGGGTAGGGGAAACTCCTTGAGCAGCTTGCCGCTACTGTCGATGACTGTCACCTTCCCGCATCCGATGAAAAGAATCTTATCTTCAGCGAGAAAGGCCGGTTGCCCTCCGCACGGGCCGCGATAGACGAGATGCGGCATAAGCACGTCGATCAGCGTGACAAAGGTCAAGTCCCGCGGAAACTGGCTGGCCCAGCGCGCATCGGCGGAGAGCACGGCGTGCAGGCTCACAGCGGCGGCTTCTGGTTCAGCGATGCGCACTCCGGTTGGAGAAAGGGTGTGTGCATCCAGCAACTCGGTCACTGCGCCCGTCTCGTGTGCCAGCACACTTCCATCCGGCGAGATCAGCATTGTCCTTCCGTGCCCGGTCTCGACGAACTTCTCGCCACTTTCGGTCAGGTCAGGATTGTAGCAGGTCAGCGAAGTATGCCCGAGAATCAAGTGATCGTCGCTGGATGCAAAGAGATAGGGACATTTCTGACCTTGAATATCTTTCTGGCCCTTCACTTCACCGGTTTTCAGATCGAGGGAAAGCAAGCGAAAGGTGTGGATCGGGCGGCCGCCGTGCGAGAGCTCGGAATCCGTCTGGAAGAGCGCAACCACGCGATCACCCGCGATGACCGCGCTGCGCGTGCCGGCAAACTCGGCCTCGGTCGGCAAGACCGCCGGAGCATCCGCCGCCAATGTCACCGACCAGAGCAGAGTAGCACGCTGGTCATTCGGCGGCACTTCGCCGGCCAGATGCACTTGCGCGACGGGTTGAGCCGGTTGCTTTGAAGCCTGCGTAGGAGCCGTTTGTTTGGAGGCTGTTGGCGGCTGCGCGGGAATTGGCGCGGGCGCTTGCTGCCCCGCAGCTTCGAGCAGGCCAAAGAATAGCAAGGCCAGCAATACCACGACTGTTGCCTTCCCAACCGCGTGCATACGTGCTCCTTCGCCTGAGGATAAGTTTCCGCCAAGCAAGGAGTTAATTGCACGTTCATCGCCAAAAGGCGCGCGCATTTCTTCAGGGTAATTTGCATTTTCTGAGTGATGCTTTTTTGAAGTTAGGAAACCACATAACTTGACTCGCCTCGCAGGGCAATCGCTTAAAGGGAGATCCTCCACGACCTCGTTACTAATTAATTACCTGCAAAATCTTTATGCCAAAATATATATTTTAGGGGGGGAGGGGGGGTACCTCAGGGACTAGGGAATAGAAAAACCCGAGGCTGTGGTCTTGGTTCATGTTTCCATTGTGCGCGTCGGAGGGGAAATAATCTGCAAAAGAGCTTTATGCGATTGCCCTGCCCCGGTCGGTCGGTGAAATCCATCGTGCCGCGCATCTATCTATACTGAAATCATGGCACAAGCGCAGATTTGCGGATGGACGCTGGAAGAGGCCGCGCGCGGACGTGGCGCGTTGCGCATCGCCGGACTGGACGAGGTAGGCCGCGGGCCGCTCTTCGGGCCGGTCGTCGCGGCCGCAGTGATCCTTCCAAAAGGCTGCTCCCTGCAAGGGCTGACCGACTCGAAGAAGCTTACCGAAAAGAAGCGCAATGAGTTCGACCTTGAGATTCGCTCGAATGCCGTGAGTTGGGCGATTGCCGAGGTGGACGCCGAGACCATCGACCGCATCAACATTCGCCAGGCGTCGCTTGAGGCGATGCGCCGCGCCGTCGAGCAACTGGCGCTCAGCCCGGATTATCTGCTGATCGATGGTCGAGATACGATCTACTGGCGCGGTCCGCAACAGGCTGTCATCCACGGCGACGCGATCAGTTTGTCGATTGCTGCCGCCAGCGTGCTGGCCAAGGTTTATCGCGACCGGCTGCTGGTGGAGTTAGACTGCGAGTATCCCGGCTATGGCCTTGCGCGGCATAAGGGTTACCCTTGCCCCGCACACCTGGCCGCACTCAAACGGCTGGGGCCGACGCCGCTGCATCGCAGGAGCTATCATCCTGTGGCGCAGGCGGCGTTACAATTTCCTGAGTGCTGAAGAATCTAGCGTTCTGAGTGAGAAGTTGCCAGAAGAATTCTTCTTACGAATACGCAGATTCTTCGACTCACCACCCCAAAACTGAAGGACATTTGGGGCCCAGTTCGCAGAGAATGACAGCTCGAATAGGGATAGGAATCTCAGATTCAGGAGAGTTGGAGGCTGGTGATGGCGCATAAACGCTGGCTGTGGATTTTCGCCGTTGTTTGCATACTCTCAACCGGCTGCGACAAGCACGCGGCCAAGAAGCCCGACCCGACCAAAGGTGTCGTCACTGGAGTTGTGTTTTGCACGGACACCGGTAAGCCGGCGCGCTTTGCCACGGTTACGCTCTCGGCTGCGCCGAAGACGGATGACAAGTTCGAGCCCCTGGCGGCAACGGAAAGCACGGTGACCGATCTGGAGGGACGATTCAGGCTGGAGGCCGTTGAACCCGGCCGCTACTATGCATTCGCGACGCTGGAGGGCTATCTGGATCCGATGAACAGCCTTGATTTTGCGCGGATCGAGGCCTTGACCAACGACCAGGAGCGGAATCTCGATGTGATCAGCCAGTGGAAAGATCACTTGGCCGAGGTGACGGTTCACGTGCATCGTACCGCCGAAATATCGCTTCAGGTGGAGCGCGGCGCGGAGATCAAGGGAACCATAACGTATGACGACGGAAGCCCTGCCATCGGAATGCACTTCCAGCTCACACGGAAGAGAGAGAAGAGCGGCTGGACGACTGTCGGCATGGCGCTCTTCGATAGCTGGTCGATCCGCGCGGTCAGCGATGGGCACGGACGGTACAGCCTGACGAATCTGCCCGCAGGAGAGTACGCCATTTGCGCGCTGATGCCCTCGGAGGCGCAAGATACTGCCGCTCGAGTTTGCCTGGGCAACACATTTCGCAAAAAGGAAGCGAAGACCGTCAAAGTGCAGGCCGGGGAGATTGCCAGCGATGTGGACATCGAAATCCCGCTCTCCGGAATGCATACCGTGGCAGGGAGCGTGAGCGCGCTGGCCGACGGCCATGCGCTGGGTCGCGGGACAGTTCGTGTGCTCTATGCCGACGACCGCGAGAAGGCGCGCGAGAGTTCGCTGCAAGAGGATGGAAGCTTTTCATTCACGTATATACCGGAAGGCAAGTACATTCTCCAGGTCAGCGGCGCGCAGGAGGCTGATCAGAAGGATGCCGAGCCGGCTCCTGAAGGTTCGGCTGCAAAGGCTGCTGCTGCCCGCTACGCGGACAAGGAGCTTCCGGTCACGGTGATGAGCGATGTGGACGATCTCCAGATACAGCTTGCCATCACTCCGCCAGATGCGCCTAAAGCACCGTGATGCCTCACGACAAGACTCATGCCGCGCGCGCTTTTTGACGCTGGCTCCAAGCCTGGATGGGCCGTGCCGCGAACAGCGCCGCCAGGATTACCGTTATGGTCAGCGGCGTGAGGACGCCGGGTTTTACCTGCCACCAGTAATGAATCACCCCGCAGACGGCGGCCGCGTAGACCAGCTTATGCAGGCGGGTCCATCGCTTGCCGCCCAGCTTGCGGATGGCCCAGTTCGTCGAGGTGGCGGCCAACGGCAGCAGCAGCAGCCACGCGGCCAGGCCGATGGTGATGAAACGGCGCTTGACGATGTCGGCGGCCATTACATCCACATCAAAGCCTGCATAGAGAGCAATGTACGTCGATAGATGCAACGTGGCGTAGAAGAAGGCGAAGAGGCCGAGCAATCGCCGAAAGCGGATCAGCCAGCCGAGGCGCGGCGAGAGACGGCGCAGCGGCGTGATGGCCAGCGAGAGAGTCAGCAGGCGTAGCGCGGCCAGTCCGGTTGCGAAGGTGATGGTTGCCGTGGGGTCCGCGCCCAGGTTGTTGGTGACGGTTCGCCAGATTATTGAGGCCAGCGGCCAAAGACAGGCTAGCCAGACGAGGGTTTTGAGTGCGATGAGATATGGTCTTTTCATAGTTAGTGAGCGAGTCTGCAACGGTCTTGATTAAGGAAGCGTCCAACAAGATCCTTCAACGAACAAGCATTCCCTCCGGGGGTAAAGCCCACCTGAATTTGTGGCATTTACTGCACCACTAAAGTCGTGCCTTATCAAAACACCGACTGACTCAGAGATTCCTAAACTCCGATAACTCCGCTTCAAAAGTATTTCCGCAAGTCCATGCCGTTGTAGAGCGAGGCAACTTGATCTCCGTAGCCGTTAAAGATTAGAGTGGAGCGGCGCTGCGCGTAGAAGGGCTGGCCGATGCGGCGCTCGATCTTCTGGCTCCATCGGGGATGGTCGACGTTGGGATTCACATTGGAGTAGAAGCCGTATTCGCTGGACGCCTGATCGTTCCAGGTGGTGGGTGGCTGCTTGCCCAAAAAGCGCATAGCGACGATGGATTTGGCAGACTTGAAGCCGTATTTCCAGGGCACTACGACGCGCACCGGCGCGCCGTTCTGGTTAGGCAGCACTTCGCCATAAAGCCCGAAGGTGAGCAGCGCGAGCGGGTTCATGGCTTCGTCCATGCGCAGCCCCTCGGAGTAAGGCCAGAAGATTGTCGATTCCCCCGCCCACTTCTCGACTTTCTTGTCGTAATAGGAGAGGAACTGGACGAATTTTGCGCTGGGGAGCGGATCGCAGAGGCGGATGAATTCCGAGAGTGAATAACCGACCCAGGGAATGACCATGCTCCAGGTTTCGACGCAGCGATGGCGGTAGACGCGGTCTTCGAGCGGGTGCAGTTTGAGGAGCGCCTCAATGTCGATGGTCCTGGGCTGCTTCACCATGCCGTCGACGCGCACGGTCCAAGGGCGAATCGGCAGGCCGCCGGCATTCTTCGCTGGCTGATCCTTCTCGACGCCGAACTCGTAGAAGTTGTTGTATGTGGTCACATCCTTGAAGCTGGTCAACTCCTCGCCGGTGGTGGTGAGTGGGCTTTCGACGGTTTCAAGTTTTGTTCCAGCTATGGCGTCAATGCGCGGTGAAAAGACCTCGGCCAGCCGCTCGGCGCCCAGCGCGGCTGCACCCGCGGCGACAGCTGTGGAGGCGGCGGAGCGCAGAAAGCGGCGGCGATTCAGGTAGAGGTCGTAGTGGGCGCGCGGCGTGATCTCGGAGGAAGGAATATCGGATGGCTTGCCGATGAGCATGGGTGACCTCGTACAGGAATTATCGGCCTCACCCATTAGATACAGCAAGGGGCGAAGTGTTTCAAGATTGCAAAGAAATTCATGTCTTACTTGTAGCGTCGCGTGGCCTTGAGAACTACGGAGAAGACACCCGACTCATCGCGAGCCAATTGCAGGGAGACGTGCCGGTTGATGGCGACCTCAGCCTGGATAAGCTGCTGGGCGGTGGTGTTGACGTTGGTGGCGTAAGTAAGGGTGACACTGGAACCCAACTGCTCCTCGACGATGATGCGGGAGGTGGAGTTGCCCAGAGTGCCGAGATAATTGGGGTCCAATTTGACGCTGCCGGCACCGAAGAGCTTTTGAACGCGAGAGCTGACGGTAGCATTGAGCGCGCCGCCGAGCAAGGCGTCGGTGGCGGTGCTGGCACCGGCGGACTCCTGCTGCTGGGTGTAGATGCGCTGCTGATTCTCGGTGCGGCCCAGGGCGAGCAGGGCTACGATGTCGGCTTCGGGAAGCGGCGGGTCGCTGCGCCAGGTGATGGCTGGTTTATCGATCGATCCGTGCAGGCCGAGGGTAATGTCGTAGTCTTCAACGCGAGCGGTGGCATTCAGGTCGATGGAGGGTTGAATGCGGACCGGATTCGTGAAGTAGATGTCGCCGCGCTGGAGTTCGTAACGAGTTCCGGCCAGGGTGGCGCTGCCTTCGGTGATGGAAACGCGGCCCAGCAGCGATGGGGAGGCAACGGTGCCACGCAGGCGCAAATCGACGTTGCCGGCCAGCTTGGCGTATGCATTTTGAAAATTCAATTGTGGAGATGAGGTAATATGCACATCCAAGCGGACGTGATTGGACGGAGAGCCGGGGGGTGAGATGGTCTCAGCCGCGTTGGCCTGCTGGGCGAGCGCGGCAATGTCGAGGTCGGGGCTGACGGTAAAGCGTGTGATTAGAACGTCGCCGGAGAGGAGCAGATTATTCTGCGCCCCTTGCAGATGCAGAGAGGCGTCGGCCAGGGAGCTAACGCCTTGCGGATAGCGGATGCGAATATCGTTTCCGGTGGCTGAAAGGTTGGCATATAAGCCGTGCTGATAAGCCAAATAACCGGTAAGATTCAGCAGCCCTCCGCCGCTCATGGCGGAGAGCGATTTGACCTCGAGCCGGTCCTGGTTGAACTCCAGAGTTCCATGCAACTGACTGAGTCCATTAGGCAGGTCTTCCAGAGAGAGAGCGGCGTTCTGGAAGTCGATGCGCCCGCGCAGGCGGGGATTCATCAGCGGACCGCGCGCCTCGAGCTGGAAGGTGGTGTTGCCACTGGCGGTCAAGTCGGGATCAAGGGTCTCGGCCACCTTCAAATTGATCGTTCCGTTAGCGTCCAAGTTGAATTCATGCTGGCCCAAGAGCGAGAGGCTACCTTGGGCGCGCAGATCGGTCAGATCGCCGGTTACGTGCAGTGGGTCGAGCCGGAGGAGGCCCTGGGCGAGGGTGAGATGCGCACCGCCCTCGCTTTTGAGGTAAACTCCGGAAACGGTGGCCGCCAACTGATCGATCCGGGCATCGCCGCGCAGATCGGAGAGGTGTGCCAATGGACCCTCGATGGTGGCTGTTCCTACCAGCGAGGAGTCACCGCTGAGTCCCTGCACCTGGGCCAGCTTCAACAGTGCGCCAATGTTGAAGCGCGAGAAATCGAGTTTGGCCTGGGTGGCGTAGTCGCCGGTCAGCGTGGTCTGGCCGTGCAGCGCGAGTTCGGCAGCCTCCAACTTGGTTGACAAATCATAGATAACAGTTCGGTTGGTGGTACGCGCCTGGAGTTCCATACTGCCCAGCGACTCTCCACCCAGCATCAGACCGGATAGAGTGGCGCGGGCTTGAAGACGCGGATCGTCGAAGGTTCCCGAGCCCTGCACGGCAAAGCCCATCATGCCTGTTGCTGCTACGCCCTTCTTTCGCAACCAGTCAATGCGCGCAAGATCGATTCCCGCGCTCTGGGCGTCCAACTGGAAGAGGTGAGATTGGAGGTTATAGCTTCCAGTGGCCGTTAGCGTATTGCCGGCGTCTTTGCTCAACGTGACCGAGGTGAGGTTGATGGTCTGATTGACGATGCCGCCCTGCGCCCGAATGCGGGAAACGGGTTCGCCGAAGACGCTGCCGTTGTCCAGATCGACCCAGCCGGAGCCAGACAGCGCACGAATAGGTCCATCGGCTTGAAGTTGCGCACTGAGCATGCCAGCGACGGGCAGGTTTGGTCCGGTCAACGGTCGCAAGAGGTCCACGCCAACCTGACTGGCGCGCAGGTGGAGATGCAGCAAGGCATTGGCGTCGAAGGAGGGAGCGGACGCAGTGCCGTGCATGGCGCTGACAGCGGCCGTTGTCAGGCTGCCGTCGAGCACAACTTCGGCGTTGCCTCGGCGCAGCAGGCCGCGGGTGATGTCGATGCGAGCCGCCGAGTAGAGGCCTCTGGCCTCAACTGAATCGAGTGGGATGAATTGCGGCGTGCCAGGGCTGGCCCCCGGTATCGCGGGCACTTCGACGGACAGTTGGTTAGCTTGCAGATTGCCGGAAAGGTGTGGATCAATCAGTGAGCCTGTCCATGTACCGTGAAAATCGGCCTGGCCGTTGAGAACGATAGGCAGCGCTGCGACGCCAGTTTTACCATTGCGGCTCATGCCCAAGTCGCTCAAAACAGTGTCGAATTCGCGGAGATTGCCAGTGTGAAAATCAACGGTGAGCGCCGAGGCGCTGGCCATGGGGTATGCGCCCAGATGCCCGTGCGCCAGCAACTGGCTGGAGGGCAAATTCAGCACCATTTTGCGCAGATCGACCGCGCCATCGCGGTGGGTGTAGGTGGCGTCGATCAGACCGCTGGTTATCGCTTTTCCCTCAGCAGCCTGCGCCGGTGGAATGAGATTCAGCAGTGCATCTACGGAGAGGGTGTACTTGTCGCCGTTGATCCAATGTGCATTGGCGGGACCGTTGACTCGGGTGTCAAGACCAAGATGCTGGAAGGGCGGGTCGCAGAGCATCCCCAGCAGCGTGTCCAGGGCAACGTCCTTAAACTGAGCCGTTACTTTGCCGTTGACCGGGAGGGTGATCTCGTCGGCGGGCTGGCTGTGGAGGGTGTCCGGGGCTAAAGCCCCCATTGATTTTGCAGGGTTTATGTACGGGCTAAAGCCCGTACCCTTCACCGAATTGGGTGTTTTCGCAGCCGGTGACGACGGCTGGGACGCAGGGAGCCAATGAGCCAGCGTCAAGTCACCCGAAATCTGACCGCCCTGGCGCAGGCGGGCAACTATGGAGGAGATCACCAACTGCTCTGGATCGGCATAGACGCGCGCATCGAGAGTTACACCAGTCGAGACGACGCCGGTGCCAATGTACGAGGCGTCTTCGACGTGAACGCTGCCGCCCAGTTGAAAGCTCCCCGCCCCCCCGGCACCCGTAATATCCAGATGGGCAAGGCCTTGCGGCGCATTGGGATAGCCTGTGATGGGTTCGAGGAGCCTTAGGTCCAGCTCGCCGGTTGCCTTCGCCTGCCAACGGGGATGGGCAAAGTCATCGAGTGAGCCGGCAATATCGAGGGTGTGGTCCTTGATGCCACGGCCTCTGGCAGTAACGCGTAACGAGCGCAGAGTGGCCGAGGAAGGCGTCAGATCCAGCGTAGCTTGCAGGAAACCGTGGACTGACGCCTTGACTGTTTTGGAGGAAGCGCCACGCGAGAGGCTGAGATCGCGAACGCCAGCTTCGATGCGGTAGCTTTCCTGATTGCCACCCAAGCGACCGAGACTGGTCGCCGGGGAGCCAGGATTGCCAGTTGAGCCCGGTATGTAGGTCATGCGCAGAGATGCGTCGCTGGCGGTGAAATCGAGGGGAATGAAGCGATCCTGGAAGTCAAAGGACGCGGCGCGGTTTTCGTACTCGAATACTCCCTGCTCGACGGAAATGTGAGCGGCCTTGAGATCGAAGAAGCTGTCAAGCGCGGGCTTGCCTGGTTTTTGTAGCCTGCGGGGCTGCGGCTGGTTGGTCGAGCCGTCGGGATAGACAATCAGATGCAGTTGCGGCTTGAGAATCTCGATATCGCGCATCGGAAAGTGCGGAATCCACCATCCCAGTATGCTCCATTGCGCACGAACATCCTTGACCTGTGCATAGGGGGCTTCGCCGGGAGCTTCAAGTCCGTGGATGACCACGCCTCCGGCATCGGCTTCGAGAGTGAGCAAATGCCAATGGAAGGAAGCGATTTCAACGCGTCCGCCGGTAGCAGCTTCGAGTTTGCGTACCATCTGGCGGCGGACATAGTTCTCGAAAGCGGCAGAACTTGCCCAGAAGTAGAGGCTTACAAGGGTGATTGCCAGCAAAACCGCGATGCCAGCCACCGTCAAGGGTAGATGGCGCAGGAAGAAACGACGCAGACGGCTGGGGCGAGGTAACGGCACCAACTCCGGCGCTGGAATCTCGGCGTCGATGGGCGGCTTGGATTCGTCTTCGCTCATGCGCCTCCTTTGCCAGCGGCGCTCTGGCTCGCGCGTTGGCTCTGAGGTGATTCGAGCGAGGGGTCGAGGACTTCCACTTCGCCCTGCTTGCGCAGGTCCTTGAGCCACTCGTCAAAGAGAGCGTTCACCTGGCGCTGCAAGAGAATCTCCTCGATGCGCGGGGCCACCTTATCCAGTGGCGGAATCGCATCGCCCGCCGTGTACTGGGGCAGCAGCGTCTCGCGGTAATACTTCTGGATCTCCTCGGGCGCGATGAGAATCCCCTGCCGGAAGCGCAGTTCGATGAAGCGCAGAATCTGAAGACGGTTGCGGAGATAGGCGTCGACGCGCTCCTGGGTCAGCTCGTTCTGAGCGAGAAAAGCCTTCCATCCCTCCGCGGAGGCGCAGTTGAGGCGAAGGCAGGCGGGCACTTCCTTGCGAATATCCTGGAGCCGCGCATCGACCTCGGCCTGCGAAGGCTCGGTGGCCTGCGCATCCTCCTGGTGAATCTGCTGCTGGATGAGCGCCCGGCTGATCAGCTGCTCGAGGGCCCGCTGGCGGGTGAGAGTGCCGAGTCCTGCTCGGCCAGGATCGAGCACCGCCAAGCGCATCTCTTCATCCACGTCGCTGGCCAGGATGGCCTGATTGTTGACCATGGCCACTACGCTGTCGAGGACCACGGCTTTCGAGGGCTGGGCGAAGGCCGCGGGTATGCCCAGAGTTGCAAGGCAGACGGCTAGAATACCTAGGCAGACGGGGCTTTCATGTCCGAGCTTGACGTTGATGCGAATTGTGGGCCGGCAGCTCATCAAAAGGTCTGTCCCAGGCTGAAAAAGAAGTTGAAGTGGCTGGCTTCGCCGATGTGGGGCAATGCATCGGGAATTGGCAGCGAATAGTTGAGGTTCACAGGGTAGATGGGCGGATTCAGATTATAGCTGAAATCAAATCGGATAGGCCCCACCGGCGTATGATAGCGCAACCCCACTCCGGGCGTCTGCGAGAAGTAATTGAAGCTGCATTGGCCTTGAATTCCAGTCGAGGTTTTGGGGCCGGATGGGATCGGATTGGGGGTATTGTAAGTGAGTACCTTGCAACTGTCGCGATCTGGCTGTCGAGTTCTGATGGCGCTGGCCCAGGCGTCAGAGGCGTTGCTGAAGACGTTGCCCATATCGTGGAAGAGGACGAAGCTGACGGTGTTGCCGAGCCAGGGAAGGTTGGGCGGCGGCAGGCGCAACTCGGTGCTGTTGATGAGCGCGCCGGCGCCACCGATGGGGAAGCCTGTCTCAGGATCGCGAGGGCCAGCGGCATTGGAGCCGAAGCCGCGCAGAGAAGTGGCTCCGCCAGCGTAGAGCCGCTCGGGCAGGGGAATCAGATCGGCGGCCTTGCCAAAGGTGCGCTCCTGGCCGTATCGAGTGCTGCGGGCCAGCACGATGCTGTTTTTTTTGAAGCCGTAGTAGCTGGAGTTGGAGAGATCGAGCCGGTTGAACTGGGCCTGAGCGCCGAAGGCACTCGCGGAGAGGAACTCCTGAAAGCTGGTGTAGTTGCCGTGATGCGCATCCAGCGGCGAGTCGCGTTTATCGCGAATCCAGGTGAGCGCCGGGCCAGCGACGCGCACGGCGGCGGATAATTGCGCGATCTCGTTGGGGTAGACCTGGAGGCTGTCCGCATCCACCTTGACGCGGCGGAAGTCGAATTCGTAGACCATGGTGTTGGCGCGAGAGAAACGGGAGCCTTGATCGAAATGCTCGGTCCAGCGCACGCCGGTTTCCAGCTTGGAGGCGACGTAGGTGCTGACATCGAGGCTGTTGGCGTAGCCGCCAGACCATGTCAGGCCAAAGTTACGATTGCCCTCGAAGTGGGGATTCTGGAAGAGCAGGTCGAGCTTCTGCTCGAGCAAGCCGTAATTGCCGCGCAGAGATACCGATTGCTCGCGGCCAAAGAGATTGTTACGGGTAATGTCGGCAATCACACGCGGGCTTACGCCGGTCTTGCCGTTGGGATTGCAACTGGCTCCGCTGGCGAGAATGCCGCCGCAGTGGTTTTGGGGCGAGCCGGTCTGCGCTTCGAGGCCTCCGCCATAGGTGAGAACCCAGCGCCGCGCCTCGACCGCCTGCAAGAGCACGGTCTTGTAACTCTCGCCGCCGGAGGGGTTTTCGACCGCTGTATCAATCTCATTGAAGAGGGCAAACTCGTAGAGATTGCGCTGAGTTTGCATCAGAGCGGTTTCGTTGAGCGGATCGCCAGGATGCAGCGTGATGGCCTTGGCCACGGTTTCGGGACGGGTGTAATGCAGACCGGACAAGATAACCTTGCGCACAAAGACCTGCTGGCCTTCGGTGATGTGGAAGACGACGTCGACCTTGCGGGCGTCGGCCGGTTCAAACTGCTGGGTCACCTCGACGCGCGCCTCGTCGAAGCCGCGGCTCATGTAGTCGGTCAGCAGCGCGTCGCGATCACCGGCCAGACTCTGCGGTGAGAGGGGCTGCCCGGCGGCGGTGTTCATGAGCGGGAGGAGCTGGGCTGGATCGACATGGGCGTTTCCTTCCAACCGGACGGCGCCCACGCGCAGTTGTTCACCCTCCTGGATGTGGTAGACCACGACGAGCTGGTCCGTCTTTCCGGCCTTCGGCGCCGGTGGCGAAGAGCGGTCGCTGCCGGGCAACTGGTCTGCGCCCTCATGGGTCTGCGCCGCAATCTTCACATTGGAGAAGCCGTTGTTCTGGTAGACGGCTTGGATGGCGTTGATATCATTGGCGACCAAAGCCTGGGAGTAAGCTCCATGGCGATCAAGGGTGTTGGCGGCATGAACGCTGAGCAACTCCTTGAGGGTTGCCGTGTCAAAGTAATGATTACCCTCGACTGAGACCTGCTGCACGCGTCGCCGCGGCCCCAGGCGCACCTTGTAGAGGATCGTCACTTGCTCTGCGGTGGCGGATTGCGTTTGGTGCTCGACCTTGACTTCGAAGTATCCAAGCCGCTGGTAAAAGTCGCGCAGGCGGCGATTGCCCTCGATAAGCAAGTCCTCGTCTACGCTGCCTTCCTCGAAGATGGGAATCACGCGCTTAAGCCTCTCAGGGCTGGCGCTGGCGCCTTGAACCAGAACTTTAACTACCGGCCCTTGATTAGCGGAAAAGCGGAAGTTGGAGAGCTGGCTCATGGGGTCGTACTGCTGAGACTCGAGCTTGATCTCGGCTTCCAGCCGCTTCTCGTGCTGGTAGACCTTCAGCGCTCCGGTCAGGGCGCGGTTACTGGTCTCGTGGTCCACGTGCTTGCCAGCTCCAAGGTGCGCATGACGGCGAAACTCCTCGGCGCTCATCCCGGCGTCGCCGGTAACCTCGACCGTGCCCACCCGTGCCTGCGGGCCGCTGAGCACATGGAAGGCAATGTCGATCAGTTGCTCCTCCGGGTGCGGCGTCAGGACGGGAGTAATTGCCGGCTCGTGGAAGCCGTCATGAGCCAGCGTCTGGCGCATCTGCTCGAGCGCCTGGCTCAATATGGCGGGAGTGTAACGGGCACCGGGCATCAATTGGCTGGCGCGTTCGAGCTGCGTATTGGCCGTAGTACCCTTGGCCCCATCCACGCTGACTGCGCCAATGAAGGTGCGCGGCGTTCCACGAAAGAGCAGGGATACTCCATCGTCTATTCGCTCACCCTCGACCGCAATGGTCTCAAAGAGGCCGGTGGCGTAGAGCTGGCGCAAGCTCTTCCTCAGATCTTCTCGATTCAGGGGCAATCCCTCGGCTTGGGCAAGATGACCGGGCAGGGGAACGAGGCGCTCCACCGCGACCCCGTTGAAGGAGATGCCGCGCACCGGCAAACCCTCCCAACTGGCGAGAGGATCCGACGCTGCCTCAGGTGTCGGTTCGGCGCTTGAGTCACCGCTCGCCGGACCTTGGCCCCAACCAACTATTCCCACGGCCAGAAGGCAAACCAGCAGAATGAAGCTCGACCGCTTCTTGTGGATTTCAGCCGCTGGGATCGCCTTCAAGAACATATTTCTCCGTTGCTTCTATACTAACGAGGAACGGCTCCCGGTGCAGCGGCATCGGGTTGGGGATTGATCCAGCGAGGATGCGTATGCCCGATTCCCGTCACCCAGCGAAGCTGCCGAAGGCTGATTCACGCTTGCCGGATGGAGAAGCGGCGACAGAACAGGCGGCGAAAGAACTCGATTTTTCGGACAGTATTGACAATAAGCATTCCTCCGTGGCTAAAGCCATCGTTGATCTGAATGACCTTACACGGGGGTTAAGACCCCCGTCTCCCTCCGCCCCCCTGCTTTCTTTTGTAGCCCCGTCTCCCTCCATACCCCCGCCTTCTTCCGTACCCTCGTCTCCCACGGATTCGGGTTCTTCCGCAGCCTTTAAAGTCACTTTGACCGGGGCGACGGCACTGTCTCCTCCCGGCGAAGCTGAACTCCTAGATCGTGTCAAGGCCGGAGACCATCTTGCCTTTGCCCAGCTCTACTCGTTGCACAAAAGACGCATCTATTCCTTATGCCTGCGCATGGTGGGCAATGTGAGCGAAGCCGAGGACCTGACCCAGGAGGCCTTTCTTCAATTGCATCGCAAGATTTCCACATTCCGCGGCGATTCGGCTTTCTCGACCTGGATGCACCAGTTGGCCGTCAACGTTGTGTTGATGCACTTCAGAAAGAAAGGTTTGTCCCTCACCCCAATGGATGATGCAATGGAAGTTCCTACGGAAGGAAGCCATGCGCGCAGTTTTGGCGCACTCGACCTTACGCTTGCCGGCGCCATCGATCGGATGGCCCTGGAGCGCGCCGTGGCTGGCCTTCCCGCCGGTTATCGCCTGGTCTTTGTTCTTCATGACATCGAGGGCTATGAACACAATGAGATCGCTTCATTGCTCGAATGCTCGATTGGCAACAGCAAATCCCAGTTGCACAAGGCGCGGCTGAAACTTCGCGATGCGCTGCGTACATCTTCACGGCAGGAGGCGCAGCGATGAGCGATGGAATGACCTGTCATGAGTTCCAGGCTCGGCTGCCAGAGCTGATCAGCTCCGGTGATCGCCTCTCCGCTCATCCTCACTTGCAGAATTGTCTACGATGTCGTGCACTGATCGCCGACCTGGAAAGCATTGCAGAAGCCGCTCGTGAGCTACTCGCCGCCGTCGAACCGCCGGACAAGCTGTGGGAGCAAATTGAATCCGCTCTCAAGAATGAAAGTGGATATTCTCAGACGGATGGAAAGCCGGTGTAAATCCCGGCAAGGGGCCAAGTCGAGCCAAATGGGAAAAACCCAAAACTCTAGAGTCTCGGAGACAGCACACTCAAGACCTATTCATGTGAATTGTCCGATTCCCATCGTGCCGATTCCTTCATTTCCACGCTCTCGGTCGCGCTCACTTTCCTGGAGCTTTGGCCGATATATCATTCGAGCGAGCGCTGTTGCCGGCCAGGAATGAAGGTGTCCATGTTTCCCGTCTATGCTTGGTTGACGACTGGAATGGGCGTCCAGCGCGACCGGCGAGGCGGCCGGATAGGGAACCGAGCCCGGCGACTGAACGTAACAGAGTGGTCTGGGGGGCTGGGAAGGAAAAAGTTCCTGATGAACGCGGCGAGGATGGGGCACTGAACGTATGTGGGAAAGGACCTTCTGCGGGGTTTTCGGAGGGCGGAAAGAGCGAAGGGTGGGCAGATTTTGAAACTTTTCCTAGTCTGCGTGGTCTAATGAAGATAAGTTGATACGAGGGCACTCAATGCCAAGCCAAAACTCCATTCCGCCATCCTCCAAGAGCGCACCTAAAAAGGACGCTGTCGGCGTTCGCCGTGTAGCCGTGCTGCCGGTGCGGGACACTGTTCTGTTTCCCCATGCGGTGTTGCCACTGACCGTTGGCCGAGAGAGCTCCATCCAACTGATCGAGTCGCTGGGCGAGGAGCGGGCAATTGTGGTGGCGGCTCAACTGGACCCGCGTCTGGACTCGCCTCAGCCGAACGATCTGCACGTGGTGGGAACGCTGGCCACGGTGCACAAGATTGTGCGTATGCCCAACCAGAGCCGCTTCGTCTTCACTGAGGGCGTGGAGCGGGTGCGCCTGCTGCGCTACGTTCAGACCGAGCCATTCATGGTCGCCGAGATCGAGACGCTGGAGGAGGCCGAACCGGCCGCTTCGGCGAACGTGGAAGCGCTGGTGCGCAATGTGACGGGGGAGTTTCAGCAGATTGTCTCGGAGGCGCCAACACTGTCGGACGAACTGCGGACCATCGCCGCGAATATCGAGGAACCGAGCCGGCTGGTGGACTTTGTTGCATCGTCGCTTCCCTTTCTGACCACCGACGACAAGCAGCAACTGCTGGAGACGCCGAGTATCGCGACCCGGCTGGAGTTGCTGAATCATCATCTGGCGAAAGAGATTGAGGTGCAGCAGTTGCGCACCAAGATCCAGACCGAGGTACAGGATCAGGTGCAGCAATCGCAGCGCGACTACTATCTGCGAGAGCAGCTCAAGGCAATTCAGAAGGAGCTGGGCGAGCAGGACGAGGGGCAGCGCGAGACCGACGAGTTGCGCAAGAAGATTGACGATGCCGGAATGCCGGAGGACGTGAAGAAGGAAGCTATCAAAGAGCTGACGCGCCTGTCGCGTATGTCGCCGATGGCTGCCGACTACTCGCTCACCCGAAACTACATCGAGTGGCTGGCGGTGCTTCCGTGGGCGAAAAGCTCCGGCTCTAAAATCGACATCAACAAGGCCAAGGAGATTCTCGACGAGGACCACTACGAGCTGAAAAAGGTGAAGGACCGCATCCTTGATTACCTGAGCGTACTGGAACTGAAACCGGATATGAAGGGGCCGATACTGTGCTTTGTGGGGCCTCCTGGGGTGGGTAAAACCAGCCTGGGCCGGTCAATTGCGCGCGCGCTGGGGCGCAAATTTCAACGGGTTTCGCTGGGCGGCATGCACGACGAGGCGGAGATTCGCGGCCATCGGAGGACTTACATTGGCGCTTTGCCGGGACAGATCATTCAGTGCATTCGCAGAGCCGAAACCAACGATCCGGTGATCATGCTGGACGAGGTGGACAAGCTAGGCAGGGACTTCCGCGGGGATCCGGCGTCGGCATTGCTGGAGACGCTTGACCCGGAGCAGAACAACGGCTTCCGCGATAACTATCTAGACGTGCCGTTTGACTTGTCGAAGACGCTATTCATCTGCACGGCGAATATGCTGGACACGGTTCCGCCGCCGCTATTGGACCGCATGGAATTGATCTTCCTGCAAGGCTACAGCGAAGACGAGAAGAAGCACATTGCCTTCCGCTACTTGATTCCCCGTCAGATCAAGGAGAACGGGATCACCACAGAGCAGATCGAGTTTCCCGAGGATTCGGTGCGCTATATCGTTCGCCACTACACACGCGAGGCGGGCGTGAGGAAGCTCGAACAGACGCTCGGGACGGTTTGCAGAAAACAGGCGCGGCGCGTGGTCGAGGGCCACCCGGAAAAATTGATTGTGACTCGCGATGTGGTCAAGGAGTTTCTGGGTGGCATTCAAGTGCGCGTGGACACCGAGGTTGCCGAGAGGGTCAAACGTCCCGGCGTGGCAGTAGGATTGGCATGGACGGCGGCTGGCGGAGACATTCTCTTCATCGAGGCCAACAAGATGAAGGGGAAGGGGAACTTCGCAATGACGGGGCAGATCGGCGAAGTGATGCAGGAGTCGATGCAGGCCGCGCTCACCTGGGTGCGCTCGAACGCGGCCTCGCTGGGGCTGGCGGAGGATTTCACCAAGGAGATAGACCTGCACATTCACGTGCCCGCCGGCGCGATTCCCAAGGACGGACCTTCCGCCGGAGTGACGATGGCCACGGTGCTAGTTTCGCTGTTGACGGATACGCCGGTGCGGCCGCTGACCGCGATGACCGGCGAAATTACTCTCAGCGGCAATGTGCTGCCGGTGGGCGGCATCAAGGAAAAATTCCTGGCAGCGCGTCGAGCGGGAATCACGACCATTATTCTGCCCGCAGAGAATCTTCAGGACGTGGAAGAAGATCTGACGCCCGAGCTGATCGAGGGCGTCGCGATCCACTATGCCAGCCGCATTGAGGATGTGCTGAGGGTGGCTCTGCCGCTGCTGAAGGCAAGGCCGGATACGCGTCAAGAGACGGCGGCCGAGCTGGCGGTTGGCGCCTGCGCGTAGCGATCGATGGCTTAGGCTGTCACTGATTAACTTTCTTGCGCCCTGGCATCGCACGGGATGATTGCCAAAAGTCGTGATGATTTGAGTGCTTTCCCAAGCCTCCCTGGATCTGCACCTGTTCCAAAAAAGAGCAACTTTGAGCTTTATGGGCTGTTGAAAGCCGCGAATGTGCCGATAAGAGTCACAGAATCCAGTGCGCGGGATCGCGCGAAAAGCGGTGACTATGGCGACGACCACTCCTACCATCACTCCTTTGCATCTATCGGGGAACACCACGGATCAACAGAATGCGCAGCTTCAGGAGTTTCTCGGGTCCGCCGTCCAAGCGGCTTATCTAACGGCGATCGAGCAACTGGACCGGAACAGCGCGCAGACCGTGCTGGAGATGGGCAAGAAGCTCAAGACCGAGGTTGCGGAATCGGTGGTGGAGATCATTCACCGGCACACGGCCAGCGACAAGTTCAAAGACGAGGAGGTGCCCTCGAATCGTGTCTATCCGCCCACCTACCGTGTTCGCCCGGTCGAAGCTCAGGTCACGGAGTTGAAGAAATACTTTCCCTCTCTGGGCAGTTGCCTGGAGAAGCTGGCACGCAAGCCTTTGCTAGAGGGCGCGGAGGCTTGGTTTGCCATTCCGCGGTGGGATGCGCTGGCACCCACCTATAGCGAGGCTGTGGAGATGGTTCTGGGCGTTTTAGCGACGAAACGGAAGTTCCAAAACCGCATTGTCGGCCGCCTGGGACCAACCTATCTGCGACAAACCGAGCGCACCAAACTGGCCGGAAAGATTCTGGCCGATCAGCAGCAGGGGCAGGACATTCTAGTGGTCGCCGCGCAGGCCGGAATGCTGCATCGCGGCTGCTCGGCCCGCCGAGCTCGTCTGAAGATGGCCGGCAACGAGTTTGGCATTGGAGTATTTTCCATCGCCTGTATGCTGCTGACCCATCCCGAGAGGCTCTCCAGCGAAGACACGCTGATGATCGACTGCGGCGGCGACGAGTACTCGGTGCGCGGCGATTATACGTTCGACCGTGTGCCCCTGTTCGACTACGACATCTCCGGCATCGAATTCAGCATCTTCTATGAGGACCGGTCGCGAAATCTTTGGGGCACACCCTCCGGGTTTCTTTACAAGTTCGGTTGATCGCATTCGCATGGCCGACCCAATGCCGCCTGCCGCGTCTAACCGGCAGGCGGTATTCTTTTGGCATGATGCAGGTGCGGGTATTCTCCTTTGGCTTGATGCGGGATTGGCTGGGCGCGGGCGCGGCGACGGTCGAGTTGCCGGAAGGCGCAACGGTGGCTCAGTTGCTCGAGCGGCTGAGCGAACGCCGGCCGGCGGAAATGCTGTTCGGCATCGCAGTCAGCGTCAATGCCGAGTTCGCGACTCCAGCCCAACCGCTGCGCGATGGGGATGAGGTGGGCCTACTGCCTCCGGTCTCTGGCGGCAGCGCGCGCGCTGAGAACGAAGCAGAGCGAACGGTTGTCGTGGGGCTCACACGCGAAGCCATTGACGCGGAGAGGCTGATCGCCGCGGCCAAGCGGGGCGAGGATGGCGCGGTGGCCGTCTTTGAAGGCATTGTGCGCAACAATGCGCGTGGCCGCCAGACCCTCTACCTGGACTACGAGGCCTACGAAGAGATGGCCGCAAAGCAGTTGAACGCCCTGGCGCAAGAGGCACGCGAACGCTTCGGAATCCGCCATGTGACCGTGATACATAGGCTGGGGCGGCTGCAAGTTGGCGAGACGAGTGTGCTGATTATCGTTGCCTCGGCGCATCGCGCGCCCGCCTTCGATGCCTGCCGCTGGCTGATCGACACGCTCAAGAAGACCGTGCCTATCTGGAAGAAGGAGAGTTTTCAGGATGGTGCGGTGTGGGCGGCAGGCGAGGCGTTTCCCGCTGGAATGGCCGTGGACGCTGGGGGTGCTGGGCATGAGTCGTAACCGATGCCGATTCCCTAGTCTTTGCCGGCTTACCGCTTGCTCGGCACTGCTTGCTCTGACGCAATTGCCTCTGATAGCGCAGGAGGCCACCCTGCACATCGACGTGAAGCTGGTCAGTGTCATTGTTAATGTGACCGACCAGAACGGTGCTATTGTGGGCGGCTTGACGCACAGCGACTTCGCCGTGAGCGAGGATGGCCGTCCGCAGCAAATTGCCGTCTTCGAACGCCAGCCGGAGCTTCCCTTGAAGCTAACGCTGGCCATCGACACCAGCGGGAGTGTACGCAAGGACATGGCTGCCGAGGCAGACGCCGCCCGCCGCTTTGCTCACGCTCTGATGCGCTCTGAGGACCAGATGAGCCTGCTCCAGTTTGCCACGGGTGTGCGCGAGCTAGCGCCTTTCACCAGCAAGCTGACCCTGATCGACCAGGGTCTCGGACAGTTACGCGGCGACTGGACCGCGGCGCTTTACGACGCCATCATTCTGGCTTCCGAACGGCTGGGCGGCAAAACCGGACGCAAGGCGCTGGTTGTCATCTCCGACGGCGACGACACTGCCAGCAAGGCCAACTATGCTCAAGCCGTCGAGCGGGCCCTGCGCAACGAAGTAATGATCTACTCAATCATTGATGTACCCATCGAGGCCAGCGCCGGGCGCGACCTGGGCGGGGAACACTCATTGATCACGCTGGCCGAGCAAACCGGCGGCAAGAGTTACTACGTCAGCGACGGCGGACTGGACCAGGCATTTGCCCGCGTCAGCGACGATCTTCGCTCACAGTATTTAATTGGCTATTATCCAAAAAATCAAGAGCAGGGAAGGATCTTTCATCGCATCCAGGTGACGATTCCAGGGGCTGCGCACGGCACCGTGAACATCCGCCATCGCAGCGGCTACTATGTGGATGGGTTCGTGAACTTTTCCAACTCACAAAATGATGAGCGGGGTCATCCATAGCTTGTATAATAAGCGGTCAGAGAGTTAGAAATCTTATAGCGTTTTCACAATTCCTGTAGGTTTGATTTCGTGGTTTCCCATCCATTTCACAAAAAACTTGAAATGGATGGGGCACGGAGCTTCATTACACCACCAGTGATAATTCTCTAGCCCATCGTGACAACAATTGAATGCATCGAGCCGACCGGCTGCGGCTTGATCGGACCACTTACGTGGCTTCCATCGAGTGTTACAGCAGTTACGCCTTTCTCGACACCATGCGGATTGTTGACGGTTATATTATAAGTTGCTCCGCGCCACTGCCGGGTAACACTAAACTCTTTCCAATCGGCGGGGATGCAGGGATCGACGATCAAGCCATCAAAGCCCAAACGCACGCCAAGTATCCAGCGAGTTACTGCGGTATAGTTCCAGCCGCCGCTGCCGGTGAGCCACGGGTGGCGCGCGCGGCCATGCGCGGTGTGATCCTTGCCCATGATGAACTGGCAATACGAGTAAGGTTCGGCCTCGCGGATTTCAATCATGTCGTTCTGGTTATAAGGAAGCAGGGAGTCATAGAACTTCATGGCTCGCTGACCTCGGCCCAGCTTGCACTCGGCGATAATTGCCCAGGGATTGGGATGGCTGAAGATAGCTCCATTTTCCTTCACACCCTTGTATACGCGGCCAATGAAACCAATATCGTCATTGGGTTTGGAGAAGGCAGGCCAGGCCAAATGGATGCCATATTTGGAATACAGATACTTATCCACCGAATCCATACAGGACTTACCGTGTTCAGGAGAAGCGGCATCGGAAACCACTGCCCAGGTGTTGCTCTCAAGAAAGACCTTGCCTTCCTCGTTTTCATGCGATCCGACCTTCAAGCCTTTGGCCGTAAGTCCGCGCAAGTACCACTCGCCGTCCCATAACTCCTTTTCGCAAGCGGCGCGAACCTTCTCGGCGAGTGCGCGATACTTGATCACATCCTCTTTACGGCCCAGGAATTCGGCGGCCTCGATAAAGGCGCGCAAGGCCCAGTGGTGCATGAATGAGACCATCGCGCTTTCACCACCACCGAGGTTGAGGCAATCGTTCCAGTCGGCTCTCAGGCCCAGGCAGATGCCGGTCTGGCCGACTTGTGCGGCGGAAAAATCCAGCGACCGCTTGAGGTGCTCGTAAACAGTGGCCTCGCCCTCATCGGCGAAAGGCAGCACCTGGTCCAGGAGTGCCACGTCACCGGTCTCCTTGACATACTCGCAGACAGTGACGATGATCCAGAGCGCGTCGTCGGAACAGACGTTTTCGATGCCGTGAATCATGCTCTTAATACTGGGCGCGTGAGCGATGGTGGGCGATTTGAACTTAGGCGCCTTTTGCTTCTCAGGATCGAACCAGTCGGGATCGAAGAGGTGCAAGCCGTAACCCTGGCTGACTTGCGCTTTCAATAATTCGACGATGCGCTGGCGGCACTTTGCGGGATTGGTGTGAACCACGCTCATTACATCCTGCGAGGTGTCGCGGAAGCCCAGCCCGGTGCGGCCGCCGACTTCGACGAATGAGGCAAAGCGCGACCAGACAACGCAGGTCTCCGCCTGATAGAGGGTCCAAATGTTGACCATGGTGTCGAGGCCCTGGTGGGGAGTCTTGCACTGCAGCACAGAGAGTTTCTGCTGCCAGTAACTCTTCAGCGCGGCAAACTCCTTATCGATATTGGCCAGCACGGAATACTTGCTCTTGATCTCTTTTCCTTTTGCTCTTGGGCCGACGCCTAACATGAAGATCAGGCGGGATTCCTCGCCCGGCGCGAGGACGATCTTCTTTTGCATGGCTCCGCAGTGATTGCCGCCCAACTCCGTGCTGCCGCTGCATTTTCCCTGCTCGACGCCTAGCGGATTGGATTCGGTACGGTAGTTACCGAGGAAGCTGTCGCGCATGGTGTCATAACTATCCGGCTCAAAGTTTCCGGCAAAGTAATGGAAGGTCCACGGCTCGTAAAAGAAGTCATATTCGATCACGCCATCCTGATAACTGGTTCCGCTGGCGTACAAACTCATTTGCAGATTCTGATTGTCGATCTCGATGTGGTGGAAAGAAAACTCCACGTAACCTAAAACACTGAGGCGGCGCGGCTTTGCGCCGGTGTTTTTAATCTTCACATCCCATAGCTCGACATCATCGTCGATGGGGATGAAGAGGGTCTGCTCGGCACGAATGTTCTGATAGTCGCAGGAAAACTTGGAGTAGGAAAGGCCGTGCCGGCATTCATACTTGGCCTTATCCAGGCTCTTGCCCACCGGCTGCCAGGAGACTGACCAGAATTCGCCGGTATCGTCGTCGCGCAGGTAGACGTAGTGTCCGGGGCGGTCGAGAGGAACGCCGTTGGCGCGGAAGCGCGTGATGCGCTGGTGCTCGGCGTTTCGATAGAAGGAATAGCCGCCCGCGTTATGCGAAACGACGGTGCACATATCCTTCACGCCGAGATAGTTGGTCCAGGAGACTGGCACATCGACGCGCTCGATGACATACTCGCGGTTTTCGTTATCAAAATGGCCGTAACGCATGAAAAACCTCCAAAGAACAATTCGACTTAATCGTTGACCGCGTTTATTGACGCGATAAGTTTGTATCTTCCCAGGCTCCAAATATGGGACTTGGTACACCCATAGTTCAATGAACAACAAGCGATCTAGGACTCAGAACTCTTATTGTCCTGCCGTGGCAAACTGCCGCAGCCAGTGGATCATCTCGCGGGCTTTTTCCTCGGTATCAGCCTGTACGGAGAACCTCAGCACAGGCTCGGTCCCGGAGAAGCGCAATAGCGCCCAATTGTCATTTTCCAGAAACAGCTTGGTGCCGTCGTCGTGCGAGATGCGAACGACCGGGTAGCGGCCGATGTGGCTGGTGGGCGCCTCTTTCAGCAGGCGGGGCACGGCGATGCGCATCTCGGGCGTGGCGGGAATAGCTTCTTCCAGATCGTACAACGAACCCGTAATTGCATAGACGCGGTCGCGCAATTCGGTGATCTTCTGGCCGGTGCGGGCCAGCATCTCGACCACCAGCGCGGATGCGAAGATACCGTCCTTTCCAAGAATGTGGCCGCGAATAGTAAGCCCGCCCGACGATTCCCCGCCCAGCAGGGCGTTATGCTGCTGCATCACGTTGACGATGTGCTTGAAGCCGACCGGAACCTCATAACATTCCTCTCCCATGTGATGAGCGAGGCGGTCGAGCAAGTGAGTGGTCGCCAGGTTGCGCACCACGCCGCCGCGCTCGCCGCGCACCTCATGGAGATACCAATAGAGCAGCAGCAGGAGATCGTTGACGGAGATGTAGCGGCCCTTTTCATCGAGAATCGCAATGCGATCGGCATCGCCGTCCATCGCCAGGCCCACGTCGTAGCCGTCCTCCTCCATCTGCGAACTCAACATACGCAGCCCTTCGAGGCTGGGAGCCGGAGAGCGTCCGCCAAACAAGGGATTGTGGCGCTCGTGAATAAAGGTAACGCGGCATCGGGCCTCGGTCAAAACAATACCCAGCGTGAGCTGGCCCACGCCATACATTGGATCGACAATCACTTTGAGGCCGGCTTTGCGAATCGCCTCCAAATCAATCAGCGCCTCGACTGCATTGACGTATTGGTTGGTATAATCCATGCGCCTGACCACGCCGGCATCGAGCGCGAGGTCCAACTCGAGCTTGATCACGTCATTGGGCGTGAGCGCGTTGGTCTCGGTTTCGATCTGGCGAGTTTCATCGTCGAGCAGCAGCGAACCATCGGTGCGAAAGACCTTCAGCCCATTCCACTCCGGCGGATTGTGGCTGGCGGTGAAGACCAGTCCGTATGCGGCGCCTTCGAGCGCGGTAGCGTAGGTGATCAGCGGCGTGGGAGCATCTTCGCTCAGCAGAATGGTGGGAATGTTATTGCCGGCGAAGACCTCGGAGGATGCTTCGGCGGCCTGCTTGGAGAGAAAGCGCCGATCGTAGCCGATCAGGACTCCGTGCTTCTCATCTCTGCGCCGGGTGATCTCGTTCGCCAAAGCCTGACTCAAGCGGCGAACGTTGTGCATGGTGAAACCTTCGCCGATAATGGCGCGCCAGCCGCCGGTTCCGAAGGCCACCAGATTCTGCTCTTCCTGGCGGTGAGGGCGAAAGAGGCGCTTCTGCAAGATGAATTCGGCGTGCTTCAAGTCTTGCGGCGTGTTGATGCCCTGCACTTCGTCCTGATCGTACAGTTGATAATTTGTCACGCGCAGACCGGAGCGGATCAGTTGATGAACGCAATCGGTGAGCCGGTAATCGCCATCGCGCGGCGAAGGAGAAAGACTCTCCAGCGCGACTTTGAGAACTCCAGCATTGAAGACATAAGCACCGACGTTCAACTCGCGAATCTGGCGAACGTCGGGGGAGGCTTCCATGTCTTCGATGATGTCAATGATCTGGCCAGATGCGTCGCGAATGATGCGCCCGTAGGGAAGCGGACGGTCCACATTCGCGGTGAGAAGTGTTAGATCCGCCTTCTGCAATTGATGGCGGTTGAGCAAGCCGCGAATCGAGTCGGGCCGGAAGAGCGGCGTGTCGCCATAGAGGATCAAGAGGTTGCCGGAAAGATCCTTGAGCACTCTGGATACCTCGAGCATAGCGTGACCTGTGCCGAGGGGCTCTTCCTGAACAATGTAATTGAAGCTGGGGCCGAGCTGGGCGCGCACGTCGTCCTGATGATAGCCGACGACAATATAAATATCTTGAGCGGGGACGACTTGCAGGGCATTCTGCACTACACACTGCAAGATGCTGCGCTCGCCCAGCTTTTGCAGCACCAGCGGCTCGCCGTCGGTCGTGATGGCCTCTTTGCCGGCCGCCAGGATGACGGCCTTCAATCCGGCGTGGGCCGTCTCAGATGCCTGATCCAGTGTTTCAGATAGCGCCGCTAAGGCCATTGCGATACCTCCCGATGAATAACTTGATGAACTAACCTTGCTGCTCGGCGACCAGCGGCGGCAGAGCTTGTGCTCCCCCGTGGATCGGAATGAAGCGGGAGAGAATCAGCGCAGGCAAGGCGCAGACAACCGTCCAAATGAAAAAGTGCTGGTATCCGAGGATGCTTTGAATCCAGCCACTGACCGCGCCCGCGGCAATGAAGCTGAGATTCATCAGCGCATTGGCAAAGGCATAGTGCGCGGTCTGATACTTGCCGGGAGCAATCTCCTGCATCATCAGCAGAATGACGCCCACGGAACCAAAGCCGTAGCCGAACTGCTCAAGAGCCAATGCCGCGCCGACTGTCAGATACTCGCTGAAGGAAAGCGAAACTGGATTGTGAACGGGCAGCGCGAAGCTCAGGAAGATGTAGGAAAAAAGAGGCAAGGCCAAGACCAGCAGCAGCCATGTCAAGGCTCGCTTCAAACTCAGCCGGGCGACAAAGTATCCCGCGGCAATGCCGCCCAGCAGCACACCCCAGGCAACAACCGCATAGATTCTTCCAAAATCGGTGGAACTCATCTCGAGGCCGCCGGAGGAGCGCAAGGCGCGCAAAAACAGCGGACCGACTTTGGCCACCTGGCCTTCGCCGGCGCGATAGAGCAGGATGAAGACCAGCAGCAGAAGGATGTGCGGCTTTTTGAAGAAGCTGACAACGACGTCGCCGAAGGTTCCAGCCATCTGCGCCACGGATTCGGTTTTTCTCTCTTCGCCGCCGGTGGGCAACATACGGGCGTGATAAATGCTGAGCGCGACCAGCACCAGTCCGACGATGCCGAAGGCAACCATCCAGGCATGGACCAGAGGAGCGGCGGCGTGCGCCCGGGCGAATTTATCGCTGAGCACGCCCACCAGCCAGAGCAAAGCACCCATGGAAAATACACGAGCCAAATTGTAGCTAGCACCCTGCCAGCCGATGTAGGCGGCCTGCTGCTTGGGTGTGAGAGAGGCGATGTAGACGCCGTCTGCCGCAATATCGTGGGTCGCGGAACAGAAACCGATTACCGCGAAGATGGCCACCGTATAGCGAAAGAAATCGGGCATATTCAGCGAGAGAACCAGCAGGACCAGGCTCAACCCGCCCACCAGTTGCGTGCCCACAACAAAGAACTTCTTGGTCTTGTACATTTCCAGCATTGGACTCCACAGCGGCTTGAGAGTCCAGGGGAGAGCCAGCATACTGATGACCGCCGTAGTCACGGAGTTTCTGATTCCCATGTCTTGATAAAAGAAGAGGGCCAATAGATTGACGATGTAGAAGGGAATCCCTTCGGCGAAATAGAGAGTAGGGACCCAGGCGGCGGGATGCCTGCGGTTGGACCGCTCCTGGCTAAGGCTGCTGCTGGCGGTCATGAATATCCTTTTCTGAAGTTGGAGTCCACGGTTTGAACGCACCTTCGGTGAAGCCATCACGGCTTTCTCTTGTGGGCGGTGCCGGATTGGGCTACAAGAACTTTAGAACGAATACACGATGATGACAAGTGGAAAATGACTAAAAGTCGATAAAACGCTCACACTCGTGAGCGGTGTCAAGAATAACCGTCGGGGAAAAGATGCAAAAAGGTTTTCCGTGGGCTATGAGGGATTGGTGAGGAATGATGGACGTAAGGCTTTAAGTATCTATATGATGGAAGAAGTGTTGCGCCGTACAGACGGGCCTCCGTATGAATTGTTGGTATCGCCAACTCCACGCTGAAGAGCGGGACCAATAACCTTTGCGCCTTCGGCGCGGGTGACCGGCTGCTGCTTGCACGCGGCGCGGCGGTCAGAACAATTCAATCGCCGGGCGACTGTGGTCTTGATTGTCACCGCCGCCGGCCACATTGTTATGGGTCACGTGCTGACTGGCCATGCGGTACTTGCTGCGATGATTCTCAAGCAGTGTTTTGAAGGTGATCTCGAAGAGGCCATCCCATCCGGGGCGCTCCGGTCTTTCGCATAGTTGCAATAAATGGTCGCGCAATTCGGTCAGCGCCTCCTGCACGTGCTCCATCCTTTGCCGCATCACATCCTGGAATTGGATGTGCCCGAGGGCTTCGGAGAGCCGCTGCACGTTTTCTCCGTAATTGGTGTCCACCTCGGTGATCACGTCCAGAAGCAATTGGCCGTTCTTGTTGAATTCGAGCTGCATTTCATTCAGATCGGCCACCAGTTGCCCCATCGCTTCGCTTGACTCGTGCTGCTCCAGCGAGGCGTGCGCCTCTGCCATCTCACGGTCGACTCGCTCGCATGTGGAATTGATCTTGGCGGCAATATCGGCTGCGGCTTTAGTGGAGGAGACCGACAGCTTCCTTACCTCGAAGGCAACGACGGCAAAGCCACGTCCGGCATTTCCGGCGCGCGCCGCTTCAATCTCGGCATTGAGGGCCAGCAGGCTGGTCTGCTGGGCGATGGAGGTGATGATCTTGATCATCGGCGTCAGGGCACGCACCTCGGAGGCCATCTTCTGCACGCGCTCGAAGTCTTCTCTGAGTTCGTGGGTTTGTTCCTCCATCTGCATCTCCAGGGCGGCGACGATCTGCTTGTTGTTTTCCGCGCGGAGGTGGGTGCTCTCGGTCAAAGCCTTGCCGCTCTGGATGGACTGGGCGATGCGCTCCCGCTGGCGATTGCTCCTGTCATTGAGGTAGCTGATCTGCTCGATCACCTTCATGACTTCGCCTTCGGATTCGTTCAGCGAATCGCCAACCTGCTCGTGCATCACGTCGATGAAGGGCTTGGCGTCCTTGATGTCGGCCTCGACTGCCTTGCGGGCCGCCAGCTCGCGTGAGATCTCTTCGTAGCTGAGCGGGCCAAAGGCCCACATATCGGAGACTGCGCGGCGGGCCTCGATCCAGTTATTCCACTCTATAATCAGCAGGGGAACGACGATCAAAAGCAGCAGCAGCCCGGGGATCTGGCGCCACTCGGAGGTGAAACCCGGCCCGAGCAAATAGAACAGGGATAGATAAAACAGCACGGTAAAAAAGATTCCCCGCATCGTCTGACGGATGAGCCGGTTGCGGATACGCTTCAGGCGCGGGTCGTTGCCGGTCTTCGTCCGGTCGCCGCGCTCTGCGAGGTCGGCCTGACGGAATGAATCTGCCTTGCGTATTGAAGGCGCCTGCGCCATGCGATTACGCTCCCGGCAGAACTTTCTTGATCACCTTGATCAGGTCCTCGCCGGAGACCGGCTTGACGAGCCATCCCGTCGCCCCCTGGCGTTTGCCTTCGTCGCGTTTGGCGGCTTCGCTTTCGGTGGTCAGGGTCAGGATAGGAATAAAGCGCAGGCCCGGCAATGCGCGCGCCTTTCCGATAAACTCCAGCCCGCCCATAACTGGCATATTGATATCGGTCAGGATCAGATTGGGTTTCAATCCCGCTTTCAACTTGTCCAGCGCTGCCTGGCCGTTGTTGGCTGTCTCAACCTCGAAGCCATTCATATTCAGAGTGGTCTTGAGGCTCAAAACCATGGTTACCGAGTCGTCGACAACGAGGATTGTCATTGCCATGGAAGCTCCACGTGCCTGAAATGAAAATAGTCCGTTCGCGGGCAGACCCAGTTTGTCACTGTTAGCCTGATAGATGCATAGTTAGTTCATCGTCCACATTTGCCAGAGGGATAGCTGTAATTGGCAGTGGCGCGTTGAGAGTCTTCAAAGGGGGGACGTTTGCCGAAAGATAATTCCTTTGCCGCTCTTAGCTTCTTGCAAAATTACCCTAGAGTTATACCTTGTGTCAGGGCGGGACTTCAGCGGTGGCGCGAGATGACCATTTCAGATTCCGGCTTTTGTCGCCGCGGAATTGCAAATAACTGAAAACAAAAACCGCAGGGGCTGAAGCCCAACATGATTTTGCTGCTCTTACGGCACGACAAAAGTCGTGCCCTGACACTTCTTGCACCCAAAATGGATTTTTGCAGAGATTCATTCTTAGTAAATGCAAAGAATTGCTACCTGAGGAGAGTTCTTCTGATTCCCTTCCCTGCCAACCCCTCGCCTTGCTGGAGTAATCTGGAAGCTCAGGAGATTATTGCCGAAGATGCTCACGCCGCGCCGCTTTCCGCTCGCCGTTCTGGCCGTTTTTTTTCTTGCATTTCCTTTGCTTTGCGCCCAGCAGCCCGCGCCGGACGCGCCCAAAGAAGACTTCATCCGCGCCCACTATACCAAGTATGAATTCCGCATTCCAATGCGCGACGGCAAGCGGCTCTTCACGGCGGTCTACGTGCCCAAGGACGCGGCTGGCGGTCCGTATCCTTTTCTCATCAACCGCACTCCGTATGACGTCGGCCCTTATGGCGAGGATCAGTATCCGCGCCATCTTGGCCCTTCCGAGGAGTTCGAGCGGAGCGGATACATCTTTGTCGATCAGGATGTGCGCGGACGCTGGATGAGCGAGGGCGAGTTTCTCGAGATGCGTCCTCACATCGACGAGAAGAAGTCGCCCGCGGATGTGGACGAAGCCTCGGACACCTACGACACCATCGAGTTTCTGCTCAAGCATATTGCCAACAACAACGGCAAGGCGGGTATTTATGGGATTTCATATCCGGGCTTTTACAGTTCGGCCTCGATTATCGACTCGCACCCGGCACTGGCAGCGGCCAGTCCGCAGGCGCCGATGACCGATCTCTTCCTGGGCGACGACGGTTATCACGGCGGAGCCTTCATGCTCAGCGCCAACTTCGAGTTCTATGCGTCTTTCTTTCATCCCCAGGAGAATCCGGTTGGTCCGAAGCCCGGAGTTCCCTTCGACTTTGGCACGCCGGATAGTTATAAATTCTACCTCCAGGCGGGTAACATCAATAATCTCGACAAGCTGTATTTGAAGGGGTCGAACTGGCTCTTCAAGGACCAGGTCAAACACTGGACATACGACAGTTACTGGCAGCAGCGCGACCTTTCGCGGCACATGAAGAACGTGCATTGCGCGGTGCTGGTGGTGGGCGGCTGGTACGATGCGGAGGATTTGAGCGGCCCCTTCAAGACCTTCAACGCCATCCGCAAATTCAACCCGCAGACGCCGGCGACGCTGGTGGAAGGCCCATGGGTGCATGGCGGCTGGGCGCACGGCGAAGGCAACCGCCTGGGCGACGTGGAGTTCAACTCCAAGACCGCCGAATACTTCCGCGCGAATGTGCAGTTTCCCTTCTTCGAGCACTATCTGAAGGGCAAAGGAGCGGCGCAGCCCAAGGCTGTCGTTTTTGAGACGGGCACGAATGTGTGGCGCAGCTTCGACGCGTGGCCGCCCAAGACTGCCACGGCCCGGACGCTTTACTTCCACGCCGGCGGCAAGCTGAGCTTTGATCCGCCGACGGAAGCAGCGGGCGTGGACGAGTATCTGAGCGACCCTAACCATCCGGTTCCATTTGTGGGCTACACCACTGACACCGTGCCGCAGCGCTACACGGTGGACGACCAGCGCTTTGCCAGCTACCGGCCCGATGTGCTGGTCTATCAGACCGATCCGCTGGAAGAGGATGTGACCATCGCCGGGCCGATCTCGCCGCGGCTGACAGTGGCCAGCTCGGGAACGGATTCGGACTTTGATGTGAAACTGATCGACGTTTATCCGGAGAATTATCCGGACCGGAGTGACGCTTCACGCCTGGGCACGCGCATTCTGGATGCGCCACCGGTGCATATGGGCAGCTATCAGCAACTGCTGCGCGGCGAACCCTTCCGCGCCAAATTCCGCAATAGTTGGGAGAAGCCAGAGCCGCTGACGCCGGGCAAGGAGACCGCTATCGACTTCACCATGCCGGATCTTTTTCACACCTTCCGTCGCGGCCACCGTATCATGATTCAGGTCCAGAGTTCATGGTTTCCGCTGACGGATCGCAATCCGCAGAGCTTTACCGACATTCCCAACGCGCGGCCGGAGGAGTTCCAGAAGGCCACCGAGCAAATCTTCCGCCAGAAGGACGCGGCCAGCGGCGTGGAAGTGCAGGTGATGCCGCAACCGTGAATTTGAGCGAAGCGGAAGCTGAGGGCGTCCTTCGATTGGAGTACACCGCCGACACTGCTCCGCATATCCATATTTTCGTCCAACCCTTCATCCAGCGCGGCCACTTGCGGCTATCAGGACAGCACCGATAGCGCCAACTATGGCACCGATGCGGCGGTGTTGGCTTATGGCTCCAGCAGCAACATCGCATTCGGGCCACAATCACGGTCAATCTGGGAAGCATCTCCACCACAAATCCAGCCTGATGTTTTCCGCGCGAGACCGAATGTATTTTGGTATGCGCGGGGAATTGATATGAACGAAAACCACCTTTTGCGCGTCTAAGAAATAATCAGCTATGCATTGCCTTCTCGGCTAGTGGAACAAAATCGTAGTGGTGGGCATAGACTAATCGTATGAGGCAATCTGGGGTCAAGCGAGAAACACAGGAGAAAGTCTGAATGTTTTTCCCTCATTTTGAGGCTGGCGGCATGAATGACACCGCCGGGTTGCCATTGAATCGGAGAGTGAAGGGCACTTCGGTATGCACGGGTGCTTGCCGCCATCACAGGCTGCGCGCTGGCTTGATCGCTCTGGCCGTGATTGCATCCGCGGCCACACTTGCGGTTGCAGGCTGCAAGACGAAGGCTTCCGGAATCGGCTCGAGCGCTGCTTCCGATGCATCACCTGCATCAGCAGGCCAGCCCTTGCGCCTCAAAGGTACGACCATGGCGGTGGAATCGCGCGCCGTTCAAGCTCCGCTTCTGGCCGGCCAGCAGGTGAGCACGCTTACCATTACCAAGCTGGTTGCCCGCGGAAGCCGCGTCAAACGTGGAGACCTGTTAGTGGAGTTCGACCGCCAGGACCAGTTGCGCGATTCCATTGATCGGCAGGCGGAGAGCGTTACTCAAAATGAAAATGTAGTCGAGGCGAAGGCCAAGGAGGCGGCAGCCACCGCCAAGGATGAAACCGAGATCAAGCAGGCGGAGAGCAGTCTGAGCAAAGCCCGCCTGGAGATGCAGAAGGTGGAGTTGCTCTCGCGCATCGATGCCGAGAAGGCCCGCGAAGATCTGGATGAAGCCGAAGCGACGCTGGCGCAGTTGAAGACGACCTTCGATCTGAAGCGCAAGGCGGCGCAGGCCTCGATTCGCATTCTGGAAATTCAGCGCGATCGCACGCGCGAGACCATGCTGCACGCCCAGGCCAACGCCGAGCTGATGCAGATTCATTCTCCCATCGACGGTTTGGTGGTCTTCAACACCATCTGGAAGCAGGGCCACATGGGCGAGGTGCAGGAGGGCGATCAAGTGCGTCCCGGTGTTCCCTTCCTGCAGGTCATTGATCCTTCCATCATGGAAGTTCAGACGTCCGTCAACCAGGAGGATCTGCTTCGCCTGAGCGTAGGAGAGCAGGCTGTGGTGCATCTGGATGCTTATCCCGATCTGGCTCTCAATGGCCGATTGGAATCCATCGACCCGATGGGTCAAAAGGGGGATTTCTCCTCGCAACTGCGGAAGTTCTCCGCCACATTTTCCATCCACGGCAACGATCCCCGGCTGATGCCAGATCTTTCCGCCGCGGTTGATCTGAGCGGAGAAGCAAGTTCTACGAGCCAGTCGCGATGAGGCCGCGATCATGATGAAACAATGGATTCTGAATGCACTCGGGAAACAAATAGCGCTGGCCGCCATACTCGCGCTGGCCTTGGGCAGCGCGGCGGTCTTTGCCCTGGTTCATACTTCAAAAAAAGCTCCGTCGCTTCCCACTTTTCAAGTCAAGCGAGGAGAGTTTCTTGATGTGATTCAGTTTCGCGGCGAACTGAAGGCGATGAAGTCCGTCACGATCATCGCGCCTGCCAATGCAGGCGACCTGCAGATTGTGAAGCTGGTGGCGGATGGCGCTCAAGTGAAAGAAGGCGATGTCGTAGTCGAGTTCGATTCCACCCGAACGCAGCAGAATCTGGCGCAATACAAATCTACTCTGAAGTCCTCTCAAGCGGAGATCGAGCAGGTACGGGCGCAGGGACGTTTGGCCGTGGAAGAAGACACCACCGCAGTGATGAAGGCGCGCTACGACCTGGAAGTGGCCAAACTCGACGCCAGCAAGGGAGAGATCGTCTCCAAGATTGAAGGCGAGGAGGCCAACCTGAAAGTGGCCGATGCCGAACAGGCGCTACGCGAGGCCGAGGCCAAACTGAAATCCGACCAAACAGTCGATGTGTCGTCGATTGAAAGCAAGAAGCAAGCGAGCAACAAGGCCACTTATGACGCAGACCGCGCCACGCACTCACTTGCCGCGATGACGTTGAAGGCTCCGGCAAGCGGCACCCTCAGTCTTCTCAACATCTGGCACAACGGCAGCGAGACGCCATTCAAAGAAGGGGAACGCGCCTGGCCAGGCACGGCCATCGCGGAGTTGCCTGACGCCGCGTCGCTGCGCATCGCCGCGCGGGTGGATGAAACCGAACGCGGACGCCTGGCCGTGGCACAGCCTGTGACGGTGCAGTTAGACGCCATCGCAGACCGTCAGTTCACCGGCAAAGTGGAGCGCATTGGCACCATTGCCAGCGCTGATTTCGCCGCGGGATGGCCCTTTCCGCGCGACTTCGATATCGAAATAGTCCTTGATCAAACCGACCCGCGGCTCAAGCCTGGATTGACGGTGCAGGTAACAGTGATTGTCGATCGCATCAATGACGCCATCACCATTCCCGCACAGGCTTCCTTTGTCAAATCTGGACAGACCGTGGTCTATGTCTGGACCGGCTCGCGATTTGAAGAGCACGTGATTCAAATCGAAAGAAGAAGCCGTGATCGCATTCTGGTAGCGAGCGGATTGCGATCCGGAGATATGGTTTCGCTCAAAGATCCCACGGTGAAGGAGTGAGAGAGCAACCATGAAACGCCATCGAGTCCTCACATCATTCATCGTTCTGCTCCTCTTCGCCGCCGGCATCGGCGCGGTAGTGGCCTCGAACCGCGTGCATCTGGCGGCCAGCAAGGATGAAATTCCGTTGGCGGAGGTCAAACGCGGCGCGCTCGACCTGGATGTTCATGCCATCGGCGAACTGCGCGCCAGCCACGAGATCATGATCTCCGCACCGGCCATCGGCGGTGATTCACTGCAGATTACCGAACTGGCGCGTACCGGCGAGATGGTGAAGAAGGGCGATATCGTCCTGGCCTTCGATCCCAGCGAACAACACTACAAGTTGGAGCAGAATCACTCCGAGTTCCTGCAGGCCGAGCAGGAGATCACCAAGGCCAAAGCCGATGCCGCGGTGTTGGCAGCAGAGGATAAAGTCGCTGTGCTCAAAGCGCGCTACAACGTGCGCCGCGCGGAGTTGGATGTGCAGAAGGACGAGCTGGAAAGCAAGATTGACGCGGACAAGAATCACCTTGCACTGCAACAGGCGCAGCGCGTGCTGACTGAACTGGAAAAGGATGCGGAATCGCACAAGGCCACCGGCCAGGCCGCCATCTATCTGGCACAGGAGAAATCGAACAAGGCCAGCATCGCGATGACCCAGGCGCAGCAGAATCTTGAGAAGATGAAGGTCGTTGCCCCGATGGATGGCCTGATCTCGATCAAGAAAAATCAACAGGCATCGGGCGGAATGTATTTCACCGGCATGACACTTCCGGACTATCGTCCCGGCGACCAAGTCTATTCCGGCAGCGCCATTGCCGATGTTATTGACCCGGTGAGCCTCGAACTCTCCAGCAAAGTCAGCGAGCAGGATCATGGCAATATCCGCCCGGGCGAAGCCGTCGAAGTGGCCTTCGATGCCTTGCCGGGACGCGTCTTTCACGGCACGGTGAAGAGCGTTGGCGGTATGTCCACGCACCAGATGTTCGAAGCCAGCTCCAGCGGCGGCTTTGAAGTGTTGATTCAGTTGACGGAGTCCGATGCCCGCTTGCGTTCGGGATTCACCGCACAAATTCTCTTCAAGGGCGGAAGCCAAAGCAATATGCTGACGATTCCGCGCCAGGCGCTTTTCCTCAAAGACGGCAAGCGCGTGGTCTTCGTCAAAGATGGCAATGGATTCGATCAGCGCGAAGTGAAGATCCAGAGCCAAAGCGAGAGCCGCGCGGCAGTTTCAGGCGTGGAAGCGGGCAACATGGTCGCCATGATCGATCCTACCGCGCCGCGCAAGACCAGCGCGGGCAGCAATACCACCGGCGGCAGCGAAGGGACGCCTTGAATGGACGCGATTGAAGAGCTCATTCCGCAGCGCTTTCTAACCGTTTATCAGCAATGGATGCGCGATGTGCAACTCGCCGTGCATAACCTGATGCTGCACGGATTGCGCTCGATGCTGACCATGCTGGGCATGATCTTCGGCGTGGCCGCAGTGGTGGCCATGCTCTCGATTGGAGCCGGAGCACGCCAGAGGGTGATGGCACTGATCGAGCAGATGGGCGTACACAATCTGATTGTTGAAGCTAAAGAGACGATGGAGTGGCAAGCCCATCAAAAGGTCCGCCGAATCTCACCCGGCCTTACCCTTCAGGACTATCGTGTGATTCGTGACGACGTGGAAGGCGTGGTCGATTCCACTCCGCGCAAGCGCCTCACGCCGCAAAAGACCATTCCCAAGTCACAGCGCGATATGCCTGTTGTCTACGGCGTCAACTCGACCTATCAGCAGATTGCCGGATTGCATCTATTGAACGGCGTATTCTTCACTCAGGCCGACGACGATCAGGGTGCCGCTGTATGCGTTCTGGGAGCGGAAGCCAAATGGAATCTCTTCGGCGCGGCGAACCCCATCGGCCAGTACGTCAAGGTAAATGAGCAGTGGCTACGCGTCATCGGCGTAGCCAGCCCGCTGCTCAGCTCACAGGGCGATTCTGCCTCCTCGTCCGCTACGGATGTGAACAACAACATCTATATTCCGCTCAAATCCGCCATGCTGCGCCTGGAAGACAGTTACAGCGATGTGAGAGACGACATTGACGGAATCTATCTCGCGATGGACGAAAAAAGTAATTTATCGCAGCAGGCGCAAGTGGTTCGCGCGGTTCTGGATTCCTCTCATCATGGCGCCGACGATTACAGCGTGATTGTGCCCGCCGAACTGCTGGCTCAGCAGAAGCGCACCGAACAAATGTTCAACACCGTGATGGTGGCCATCGCATCCATCTCACTGTTGGTGGGCGGCATCGGCATCATGAACATCATGCTGGCCAGCATCCTTGAACGCACTCGGGAGATCGGCCTGCGTCGCGCTGTCGGGGCACGGCAATCGGACATTGTGCGCCAGTTTGTCGTCGAGGCCACGATGATCTCCTTTGCCGGAGGAAGCGCTGGTGTGGTTCTCGGTTTTTTCATCTCGCGTCTGATCGCATGGCTGGCCGGATGGTCCACCATTGTTACCTTCAGCTCGATTGCCCTGGCCTTTCTTGTCTCCATCTCGGTGGGTCTTGTATTCGGCATCTATCCCGCCACCAAGGCTGCGCGCCTCGATCCCGTGGAGGCGCTTCGCTATGAGTAAGTCGAAGCAATGGAAATCCGGACATACATCGTCAAGGCCCCATTATTCTTCTTTGCCGCAGTTCAACAATGAACTCTGGAGTTTCGTAATGAAGACAATATACTGCGCAATCATTCTGCTATCACTGCCGATTACTTTTTTCACCGCACTGGCGCAATCTCCGGAGAGCTATCGTGGAATGCTGACGGCGCGCGACCGCGCGGAGAAGACACCAGCTCCGGCTCATTTGCAGGCTTACGCGCGAGAAGGCAAACTCACGCTCGGCCTGCGCGACACCATTCTGCTCGCGCTGGAATACAACAGCAATATCGCCTTGGAAGAAACGCAGATCGAGTCGCAGAAATTCAATCTGCTAAGTGCCTTTCAGCCCTTCGACCCGCAATTGCAAAGCTATATGAACATCAATCGGATTTCGACTCCGATCTACAGCCAGTTGCAAGGCGTGGGAACTTCAACCAGCGCCGTGTCCAATACTCTGACTCAGAGCGGCCAGTTCACTTACACTCAGACCTTCACCCCCGGCACCAACATTCAGGCCAGCCTGTCGAGCAATAAATCCTCAACCAACAGCTCCTATAACGACTTCAATCCTTACTTCATCTCCACTCTGAGTCTGCAATTCACGCAGCCGCTTCTGCGCAATGCCGGACGCTTTGCCAATACCGCGCCGCTGGTCATTGCTCGCCGCTCGCTGGCGCAATCGCGCTCCAGCTTTATAGCCGAAGTGAATGACGCCATCCTTCAGGTTGTCTACCAGTATTGGAATGCGGTGCAGGCGCGCGGCGCGCTCGATGTGCAGCAGAAATCACTCAAGCTGGCCGAAGTCAGCTACGAGCGCGACAAACGGGCATTGGAGCTGGGAGCCTTGCCGCCCCTGGACATTTATCGCTCCGAGTCAGAGGTCGCGGCGCGCAAGGTTCAGGTCATTCAGGCGGGTTACACGCTGACCCAAGCCGAGGACGCGCTACGCCGTACAATTGGCGCGGATCAGGAGCCGCAGTATCGCTTGCTTGAACTCCATTTGACCGAGCAGCCTCAGCCGCATGGTGAACTGGAGAGCATCTCCATGGAGGATGCTCTGACTCAGGCCTTGAGTCAGCGGCCTGAGCTTGATGCGGCCAAGAGCGCGCTGGACAATGATCAGACCAGCATTCAATATGCCCACAATCAGCTTCGTCCCGATCTCTCCCTGACCGGCTTCTACCAAAGCAGTGGCCTGGGCGGCAATCAATACAATCTGAACACTGGACAATTGATTTCCCCCGGCGGCTTCGGCAGTTCAATGAGCCAGACCTTCGGCTTTGGCTATCCTGGCTACGGTGGAACCTTGACACTGAACCTTCCCTTGAGAAATCGGGGAGCACAAGCGCGCCTGGGCAACGCACTGGTTTCGCGCACACATGACTTGTATAACGCGCAAAATATCCGAGAACAGATCACGCAGGAAGTCAGCGACGCCGTGCGTCAGTTGGAAGAGGCAAAGATGGCGCTGGAAGCTGGAACGGTCTCCTACGACCTGGCGCAGAAATCTCTGGCCTCCGATCAGAGAAAATTCGAACTGGGCGCGGAGACCAACTTCTTTGTTCTCGATTCGCAAACTAAACTCGCGCAGGCAGAACTTACACTTCTGCAGACACAAGTCAACTATCAGGTAGCCCGCGCCGCGGTCGGCCACGCCACCAGCCGCTTGCTGGAACCCTATCAAGTGAAGATCGCCGAACTCTCCAAATAGCCGATGCAGGTTTAGTGGCGATATGGCCGTCACGTGTGAATCGTATATTATGAGAGACAGGGTCGATACTCAGGGTGTTACGGTAATGCCGGCTTTGGAAACGCAAGTATGCAGCCTATAAGCAACTGCGAATGCTGTACGCGAAGATCATTCCCTCGGCCGGCGTTCAAAGCAAATTGGTTTTGCCAAGCGGAGGGATGGGTGAGCGGTTGATACCGGCGGTCTTGAAAACCGTTGTGCCTGAAAGGGTACCGGGGGTTCGAATCCCTCTCCCTCCGCCATTTATATGTTTTATAACATCCGATACAGTCCAGAATGCGTCAATTCCTTTCAGAGTGTAGCTTCCCTTTGGATGGAGCATTGGCAGGATGGAAAAAGCCCACGCCATGTGGACTATGTAAAGCGGCGCATGGAGGCCGACATTCTGCCCTGCCTTGGGGCGCGGCCCATTGCTGAAATTGAAGCGCCGGAACTGGTGGCGATGACCAAAGCGATTGAAGCGCGCTGCGCGCGCGACATTGCCAAGCGCGCTCTGGAAACAACGGGGCAAGTATTTCGCTATGCCATTGCTCATGGCCACACAAGACGCAATCCCGCCAGCGAGATTCGCCCCAGCGACATTCTGAAATCCACGCGCAAGATTAACTATGCGCGCGTAGACGCAAAGGAATTGCCGCAACTCCTGAAAGCAATAGAAGTCTACAAGGGAACGCCAGTGACCCGCTTGGCAATCAAGCTGATAGCTTTCGCCTTTGTGCGCACTAGCGAACTGATTGGAGCGAAGTGGGCAGAGTTTGATATGGAAAACGCCCGCTGGGATATTCCTGCGGAGCGCATGAAAATGCGGGCCCCGCACATTGTTCCTCTGGCCGCGCAAGCCCTCGAAGTGCTGGAAATGCTGCGCACATTGACCGGCTCAAGCGAATGGCTTTTTCCTGGAGATCGAAACGCCGCAAAGCCCATGAGCAATAACACGATTCTGAAAGCATTGGAGCGCATGGGCTACAAAGGCCAGATGACAGGGCACGGCTTTCGCGGGCTGGCTTCGACCATCCTGCATGAGCGGGGTTACAACCACGAGCACATTGAATTACAACTTGCCCACGCGCCGCGCAATGCCGTAAGCGCCGCTTACAACCATGCACTCTACCTGGAGCCGCGCGCCAAAATGATGCAAGACTGGGCGGACTTTCTGGAGCAAACCCAGCGCGGCGGAAAGGTCATTCCGTTCCGTTCCCACGTGGCATGAGTGGATTGCCTTAGTGAATGAATCCAAGGTGATCGTGGGCGGCTTCGGCGACACGGCCCAAAGCACCGGCAGGGCGCAAACCTGTCGGTATGAACCAGTAAGCGCGGGTTTCACTGAGAATTCCAATTCGTTGGATGATCGTTGTCCCGCGGCCATTGGCCATTTATCAGTCCGTCAAGTGAGCCGTCGCAAAGATAAAAACATAGCTCCAATGAAAGAAATCAACAGAATGGCAACAGCATTTTCGCCGACTTCGCATAGAACCCACCGCTTTGCCCCTCTGCTCATTATTTCTCTATCGGCAATCTGTTGGGATGCTTCATGCGGGGCTGTTGCTGGCCCGATGGGAGTGCGTGAGCCATAAGGCGGGGGGGCGATTCGGGCCGTCTATATCGTTGCGAGTAAGCGGCGCAGCGCAAGAAGATGCTGCAATGGTGGGCTGATTACGTGGACTCCATTGTGAAGGAGGCCAAGTGCATTCGCCGGCAACTTCAGGGTTGCCGGATGAAGTTCACATTGGCAATTTTGCCCGTGATTTCCACATCCAAAGGTTTCCTGCTGCGTCGTATACTGTTCCCTGAATTGCACGGTTACTTTCCGGCACGTGCTCCGGACCTGACTTGTTCGGACAGGCTTTCCGATGGCAGGGTTTCGACCCAGCCTCCTGATTTATCCTGGCATCCGCCTGTGACAGTGCGCACCCTGCGCCTGTCCGCGTAACTATCCGGTCCCGCGCCACGCACCTGAGTTCGGACAGGCTTTCCGAATGGCACGATGCAGCCCATTACCCCCGCATCGACGCAAGCGGAATCGTCACCCGCAATCAACTGATTTCCAAATTGCAAGCGGAGTCACCGTGAGATTTCTGCGTCTGGCAGAGGTCAGGAATCGCGTGGGCTACAGCCCGCGCGACCATCTGTCAGCTTGCGAAGTTACTTCTACCCGAGTCAACACCAGCATCCGTGCGTAAGCACGGAAAGGGAGAGCTATGCCTGAAAAGCACGAAAAGTTTCTGCGGCTTGCAGAGGTGCGTAACCGTGTGCCGTATAGCCGATCTACGATTTACCAGCTTGTTACGCAAGGCAGGTTTCCGAAACCTCTTAACCTTGGGGCGCGGGCCGTCGCCTGGCTTGAATCCGACATTGACGAATGGATTGCATTGCGGATTGAGAAGGGCCGCGCCATAGCTCCCGTGGCACCAGCGCCGGGGAATGGAAAGAGCCGCGCCGGGAGTGTCGGCAAGAATCGGGCGGAGGTGTCGGCATGAGTGCGCCTTCCAATCGAATCGAGCGCATCCGTGCGCGCATGGATGCGCTCTGGCACAAGCTGGCAAAAATCGCGCACCATGCCCGTAAGTATTGGCCGTGGCGGAACTCGCCGGGACATATCGCAGCGGCACAGTTTGAACTTGAGGTGGAGCGGGCGCGGCGCGCCAGTGGCGAGAAAGGCGGGCGCTCGTGACTTCTCTCAAAGCGGCGCTGGCCTATGCAGCGCGGGGCTGGCTGGTGGTTCCGCTTCACAAACCAAAACAAGGCGTGTGCTCTTGCAGTAAGAAAAATTGCAGCTCACCCGGCAAGCATCCACGCACAGCGCACGGCCTCAAGGATGGCTCAAAAGATCCAAAACAGATTGCTCTCTGGTGGGAGAAATGGCCGGACGCCAACCTTGGGATTCTGACCTTGCCCTCAGAATGCGTATCTCTTAACGGGCCGGGTTTTGAGGATTAAATTCATCCTCGTCGTCGTCGCGGCGGTGGGAATGTGGGAATCGGCTTTATCGATTTCCAAGGTCTGTGGG
>Ga0181520_10000387_pt1 | contig 97512 bp, 83 predicted proteins | sample PEATcosm2014_Bin_29_FD_132451 | JGI IMG/M metagenome (GOLD analysis project Ga0181520, IMG submission 132451) | Peatland microbial communities from MTU Mesocosm Facility, Houghton, MI, USA - PEATcosm2014_Bin02_30_metaG | ecosystem: Environmental > Terrestrial > Soil > Wetlands > Peat | place...
CCAGCGCTTTGGTCAACGATGAAAGACAAAATCTTGCCAGCCGCGACCCGATTTATCCACAGGCCGGGCGCTGCTACGAGCTCCCTTAAGGAGCTCTTCGCCCGTCCTGTGTTCAAATCGGTGATGGTATAAGGTCTGCGCGACCAACAAAGAGCGCAATTCTGCGCCACTTGAAGCATCGCCGCTTTTAATCCTAAAGCCTACGCCCCGTCGCGGGGAGGGGCTCGCGATTGGGCGGCAAACGCCGCCCAATATTCGATTCGCGCCGTTGCGCGAATGATGAACCCAGGCGCGTACCCGTGCCCGCGTTAACGGAACGTCCGCAATGCAGCGAAACGCGCCACATTTCGCGGCTCTTTGCCGCGAATTCCTAAGAAGGCAAAGAAGCCTGCACGCTGACCGCGGTCGCTCGCTGTTCGCTGTTCGCTGTTCGCTGCTCGCCGCCCCGATTGCTTTGGGCCGCCGTTCCGCTAATTTGACGGCATGAGTCCGAACGGCAATCGGCGCGCTGCGCCGCGTTGGTGGAAACGCCTGCTGGCCGCGACGGTGAGTCTGGCGCTGGCGCTGGCGGCGCTGGAATTCGGGTTTTTCGCCTACCAGCACGTTCGTTTTCGTGAGCCGCCCGCGCCGCTGCCGGCGTCCGGAAAGCCGCCGCTGACGATCGTTTGCGCGGGCGACAGCTACGTGCAGGGCGTCGGCGCGTCGTCGGCCGTACACGCCTATCCGGCGCAGCTCGAGCAGATCTTGGCGCAACGGCTGCCGGGCCGCGCGGTGCAGGTCGTCAATATCGGCTCGGGCGGGCACAACACGTCGGAGGTGCTCGACGACTTGCAAAAGGCCCTGCCGCGCTTGCCGCGCCGGCCGGAACTGGTCGTCGTCACCTGCGGCATCAACAATTTCTGGAACCTGCACCTATCGAGCGCGTTGGAAGAGGGCTACGCCGAACTGCCGGTCAGCAAACGGTGGCTGCGCAAGCTCGAAGCGGCGCACGTCGGCAAAATGGCGGTCATTCTCTGGGAGAACGCCCGCTCGCTCGCGCGCCAATTGGCCGCGCAGGAAAATTGGTTGAGCGAGGAGCAAAAATCGGTGTCGCTGTTCGACGAGAAAAATCCGGTCGAGATGGCCTTCGTGCGCGCCTGGATTCAGCACGATCTCGTCGCGATCGGCCATGCCGTGCAAGCGGCCTGCGCGCGGCCGGTGTTCACCCAATACGTCATCGGCAAGACCAACGAACTGGTCGCGCAAACGGCGCGCGACAACGATTTTGCGGTCTGCCCCTCGCCGGGCCATAGCGATATTTGGGAAAAGGCGGAGCAGTTTGCGGCGGACGGATGGCATTTGAACGATCGGGGCTACGCGGCGTATGCGAGGAAGGTGGCGGACTGCGTGGCGCCGTTTGTCGGCGAGTAGTCAGAAGACAGAAGTCAGAAGGGCCTTTTGCAAACTTTCCTCGCGACGTCAGCCCCTGACGGGGCTTTTCGGCGGGCAGCGCACCCGGGCGCGGCAAGCGGCGCCCCTACGTCACGCCAGCGCTGCCTTCTGCTGATAGATCTTCAGGTTGTCACGCAGTTCGAGCACCGCGGCGGCCGACTCGTCGAGCTTTTTCTTTTCCTCGGCGGTCAGTTCCAGCTCGAAGATTTTCTCGACGCCGTAGCCGGAGAGCAAGATCGGCACGCCGAGGTAGATGCCGCGGTGGCCGTATTCGCCTTCGAGGTAGGCGGCGCACGGCACGATGCGTTTGGTGTCTTTGATGATCGCCTCGACCATCTGCACGGCGCTGGCGCCCGGCGAATTGAACGCGCTGCCGGTCTTGAGCAGCGAGACGATTTCGCCGCCGGCGTTGCGCGTGCGTTCGACGATGGCCGCCAGGCGATGCGGCTTGATCAGCATCTCGATCGGCACGCCGCCGACGGTGCAGTAGCGGATCAGCGGCACCATGGCGTCGCCGTGGCCGCCGAGCACCAGGGCCGTGACGTCTTCGATCGACACGCCGAGTTCCCAACTGATGAACGTGCGAAAGCGGGCGGTGTCGAGAATGCCGGCCATGCCGATCACCCGCTGCCGCGGGAAACCGGACACCTCCAGCGCCACGTGGCACATCGCATCGAGCGGATTGCTGACGATAATCAGCACCGCCTTCGGGCTGCGCGGGGCGACCTGCTCGACGACGGATTTCATGATCGCCTCGTTGGCGAACAACAGATCGTTGCGGCTCATGCCCGGCTTGCGCGCCATGCCCGCCGTAATGACCACGACCGTCGAATTCCTGGTTTCCTCCCAATCGTTCGTGCCCACGACCTTGCAGTCGAAGCGCACCAGCGGCCCCGCCGCCGCCATGTCGAGGGCCTTGCCCTGCGGCATGCCGTCGACCACGTCGATCAGCACGATATTTCCCAGGTCGGCCGCGGCGGCCCACGCCATCACCGACGAGCCGACATTGCCGGCCCCGACGATCGTTATTTTCTTGCGCATCGGAAGTTCCGCCTTTGAAAAACGTGGCTGGTTTCGAAGCTGAACGGCAACTTGCCAGAACCGCCGGCAATCGCCTATTCTCTGTCCCCGGATGACTCGAATATGGGTGTCGATATGGCCAAAGTCAAGTTGACGCAGTTCTCGCACGGGGCCGGCTGAGCCTGCAAACTGGCTCCGGGCGAGCTGGCGAAAGTACTGGCGAGGCTGCCGAAGCCGACCGATGCGCGGGTCCTGCTGGGCCAAGGCGACGACGCAGGCGTGTACCTGCTGCGGGACGACCTTGCCCTCGTGCAAACGGTCGACTTTTTCACGCCCATCGTCGACGACCCCGTCGCGTTCGGCGCCATCGCCGCGGCCAACGCCCTTTCCGACATTTTCGCGATGGGCGCGACGCCGCTGACCGCGCTGAACATCGTCGCGTTCCCGCAAAAAGGCCCGCCCGGCCTGGAGGTCTTGTCGCAGATCCTCGAGGGCGGCTATCGCAAGGCCGCCGAGGCCGGCGCGGCGATCATCGGCGGCCACACGGTCGACGATCCGGAGCCGAAGTACGGCCTCGCGGTGACGGGCGTCGCGCATCCTGCCGACCTGCTCACCAAAGCCGGCGGGCGGCCGGGCGACCTGCTGGTTTTGACCAAGCCGCTGGGCGTCGGCATCCTCGCGACCGCGTTGAAAGCGGGGATGGCCCCGCCGGAAACCGAAGCGTTGCTGATCGAAATTTGTTCTTTCCTTAATGATCGCGCCGCGCGGGCCGCCCGGCGTTTCGGGGCGCACGCGTTGACCGACGTCACCGGCTTCGGCCTGATTCTGCACGCGATGGAAATGACCGAAAAAAGCGGCGTGGGCGCGGAATTGTGGCTCGAGCGGCTGGCGTGGCTGCCGGGCGTCCGCGAGTGCGCCGCGCTGGGGTTGGTCCCCGGCGGCGGCTACGCCAACCGCGATTTCGCCGCGGCGCGGCTCACGGCCGACGCGGCGATCGGCGCCGACGAACTGCTGCTCGTCAACGACCCGCAAACCAACGGCGGCCTCTTGATGGCCTTGCCGCCGGAGAACGCCGACGAGGCCGTCGCCGCCTTGCGCGCCGATGGCATGCCCGCCGCCGCCGTCATCGGCCGGCTCACCGGCGAACGCGGCGTCTTCCGCCTGCGGCCCGGGCGTTGACGTGCGCCTCCGGAATCTCGATTTCGGCGAACGCACGCCGGTGGCCCTGGCGCCGCTCGCCGGCTACACGGACGCCGCGTTTCGCGCGATCTGCCGGCGCTTCGGCGCGGATTTGACCGTGAGCGAAATGGTCAGCGCCGACGGGTTGACGCTGGCGCGCCGCGCCTCGAAGGGCTTTCGCAAAACCATGGGACTGCTCGCCGCGGAGGCGGACGACCATCCGTTTGCCGCGCAGTTGTTCGGCAAGGATCCGCCGCGCCTGGCCGAAGCCTGCCGCATCGTGGCCGGTGAAATGCGTCTCGAACTGATCGACCTGAACGCCGGCTGCCCGGTGCGCAAGGTCGTCGCCAGCGGCCACGGCGTCGCGCTGATGCGCGACCCGCCGCTGCTCGGCCGGATCGTCGCCGCCATGCGCGCCGCGACCGACCTGCCGCTGACCGTCAAGCTGCGCGCCGGGGCCGAAACGGTCAACGTCGTCGAATGCGCCCGCGTCTGCGAACAGGAAGGCGCCGACGCGCTCGTCATCCACCCGCGCACGCGGGCGCAACTTTTCGCGGGCCGCGCCGAGTGGCCGTTGATCGCGCAGGTCAAGCAGGCGACGCGGCTGCCCGTGATCGGCAACGGCGACGTGGCCGCGCCCGACGACGCCCTGCGCCTGCGCCGCGAAACCGGCTGCGACGGCGTGATGATCGGCCGCGGGGCCGTGGCGCGGCCGTGGATTTTTGCGCAAGTGCGCGCGGCGCTGGCCGGCGAACCGGTTCCGCCCGATCTCGACGGTCCGGCGCGCCTGGCGGTCTTGCGCGACCTGGCCGCGCTGCTCGAAGCGCGCAAGGGCGAACTGCGCGCGGCGAAGGAAATTCGCAAATTCGCCCTGTATTTCGTCAAGGGCCTGCCGGGGACGGCCGCGGCCCGCCGCGGCATCGCCGGCGCGCCGACCGTCGCGGCCCTGCTCGAACTCGCGGCGGCGGCGCTGGGCGCGGCCCGGAAAGGCGAATGCGATGGCTGATCCACTCGACAAAAATCTGGCGGCCGCCTTCGATGAATTTTGCCTGCGGGTGCTGCGCTCGATGCCGGCGGATCGGCCGGGCGACGCGCACCGCACGGTCGTCGGGCTGCTGGAAACACGGCTGCTGCGGCTGGCGTTGCGCGAGTGCGGCGAAAATCAAACCGCAGCGGCCCGGCTGCTCGGCCTGCACCGCAACACCCTGCGGCAGAAACTTCGTGATTGCCGAAAGTTAGTGGGCGATTAGGGCTTGATTCCCCCTGGCTTCTTGACTAAGAATTGAGTGTTGAGGGACGGGCCTTTCGTTCAAAAAGGAAGCTGTGACGCTTTCTTCCGCTTTTGAAATAAGGGCGAAACGACCTCACAGGGCCGGTAAATAGAAAGAATCGGGGATTCAAAGTAAGACCAACGGGAGGGCGCCGCGCTGATCTGCGCGGCGTTTGGGGACGAGGGCGAGTCGTTTGCGCCGAGAACCGTTGGTGCTGTGCATCGCCGGATTCGATCCGACAGGCGGGGCGGGGTTGCTGGCGGACGCGCGGGCGTTGGCGTCGGAAGGGGTGCGCGTCGCGGCGGCGATCACGGGTTTGACGCGCCAGCGGCCGATCGACGAAGCAACAATCGAACAACTGATGGAACCTGTGAAAGTCGGCGAAGTTGTCTCGACGTTGATGCAGGACTTGGCGCCGGATGCCGTGAAAATCGGTATGCTCGGCTCCGCGGCGACCGCGCACGCTGTGGCGCAGGCGCTGGCGCCGTTCGCCGGGCGCACGCCGATTATCGTGGATCCGGTGCTGGCCGCCGGCGCCGGCGGGCGATTGGCCGACGACGAAACCGCCGCGGCGCTGCTGGCCGAACTGGCGCCGCTGGCGACGCTGGTCACGCCGAACATCCCGGAAGCGGAATTGCTGACGGGCGTGCGCATTGACGGGCCGGCGAAGATGGAAAAGGCCGCGCGGCGCTTGTGCGAGCGCGGCGCGAAGTGGGCGCTGGTGAAGGGCGGGCACCTCGCCGGCGACCCCGTGGACGTGCTGGTGGGACCGGCGACGGTCCGCCGCTGGCGCCGCCGCCGGCTGGCGACGCGGACGGTGCACGGCACCGGCTGCACGCTGTCGTCGTTGATCGCCGGGGCGCTGGCGCAGGGCCAGCCGATTCCGGAGGCGGTCGCGCGGGCCGCACGGCGGCTGCGCCGCGGCATCGCGACGGCCTGGCCGCCGCTGCCCGAGGGGTGGATGTTTTTGGGGCCGATGCGCTGACGGCAACGGTCGGGCGCCTGTGGGGGAACGCAAGCGAGATGCAGGGGAACACCCAAAATCCGGCCGACCGCGAATTTCGCCACCCGCCGATGAGCGCGCGGGAAATGGAATGGCGCGGCTGGGACCAATTGGACGTGATCCTGATCACCGGCGACGCTTTCATCGATCATCCGTCGTTCGAAATCGCCATCATCGGCCGCATTCTGGAGGCGATGGGCCTGCATGTCGGTTACATCGCCCAACCCGATTGGCGCGTCGCTGCGGAACTGACCAATCTCGGCCCGCCGCGCCTCTTCTACGTCGTCAGCGGCGGCAAGAGCGACTCGATGATCGCCAACTACAGCCCCACGCGGCGGCCCCGCAAAATCGACTTTTTCAGCCCCGGCCGCCTGCCCGGCTTGCGGCCCGACCGCGCCGCGGCGGCCTACGCCGGTTGGTGCAAGTCCGTTTATCCCGACTCGATCGTCATCATCACCGGCGTCGAGGCGACCGGCCGCAAACTCGCGCACTTCGATTACTGGGACGACGGCCTGCGGCGCGGCCTGCTCGCCGATTGCCCCGCCGACCTGGTGGCCTACGGCCCCGGCGAACGCGCCGTTTCGCAGATCGCCCAGATCGCGGCGCGCGGCGGCTCGGCGCGCGACTGCCGCGGCATCCGCGGCATCGTCTATCGGCTGGCGCGCGAGGAACTGCCCGAGGCCGAGCGTCTGCTGCCGCCGGATTTCGCCGAATTGCCCAGCTATGCGACGCTGCAACTGGCCAAACCGGCGCTGGTCGACGCCTTTCGCCTCGAATACGCGAACGCCGACTACCACCGCAACCCGCGCGCGCTCGTGCAGCGCTATGACGATTGCATCCTGGTGCAGACCCCGCCGCAGCGCCCGCTGACGACGCTGGAAATGGACCGCATTTACGCGCTGCCGTATTCGCGCACGCCGCACCCGCGCTACCGCGAGGCCGGCCCGATCCCCTCGTTCGAAACCGTGAAATTCGCCCTGACCACGCACCGCGGCTGCTTCGGCGATTGCACATTTTGCAATATGCGGCAGCACGAGGGCCGGCACATCAGCCAGCGGAGCCGCGAATCGGTGATCAAGGAAGCGCTGCTCGTTTCCGGCTTCAAGTATTTTCGCGGGTGGATCAGCAATATCGGCGGCCCGGCCGGCAACACGTACGGTTGCGGCTGCCGGCTGAATGTCGACGACAAAACGGGGTGCGATCGCGAGAGTTGCCTGTTGCCCGCGCCGTGCCCGAACTTCCGCCTGGATTGCAGCGAGTATCTGGATTTGCTCCGCGGCGTCCGCGGGGTGGACGGCGTCGAGCGGTGCTACCTCGCGAGCCATCTGCGCATCGACCTGATCGAGCGCGATCCGCTGGGCGACATGTTTTTGGAGGAGATCGTCCGCTATTTTCTCTCGGGCCATTTGAAAATCCCGTTCGATCACGTCGCGGCCGAGGTCAATCGCCGGCTGCGGACGTACGATCGCCCGTGCATCGAGAGCTTCATCGACCGTTTCGAACGGATTCGCCAGCAACTCGGCCTCAATGACGTCACGATCACGCCCTATTTTATCAGCGGCCACCCCGGCAGCCGGATCGAGGACGCGATCGAAATCCCCCTCTTCATGAAGAAGCGCCAGTTGAACGTGTGCCAGATTCAGGATTTCGTGCCGCTGCCCGGCACGGCGTCGGCGGTGATGTACTACACGGGGATCGACCCGTTCACCGGCGACGAGGTGTACCGGGCGATTTCCTTCCCCGAGCGCAAACTGCAGCGCAGCTTGTTCCAGTTCTACAAGCCGCAAAACGAACGCCCCGTCTACGAGGCGCTGAAAGAGGCCAACCGCCTGGACCTCGTCGGCGACGGCCCGGATTGCCTCCTCGCGGCCGAACCCGAGTGGACCGAGTTCGACTGAGGCGGCGGCCGGGCGCCGGCCGGGAGCCGGCCGCGCGCCCGCTTCGAATTGTGATGTCATGAATAGCGCCGCCTCGCGCCCGGCGGGGCGGCGTTTTCCGCGGACCGCTGAAGAGTCATGGGAATTATGGGAGTCATGAGGTTGATGCGGACGCGGTTCCCAGAAGTCCCACAGAAACCGTCGATTTTCTCCGTCATCCACAATGATCGTTGCGCCCGACGTCAAGCGGGCCGCGCCCTTTGATAAGTCATTCCCGCGGAGAGGCTGCCCCCGCGAAGGCGGCGGCGGCAATCCAGGATCATCCGTTGCGCCCCTTGCCACGGCGGCTCCGCCCCGTCACACGTCATTCCCGCGGAAGCGGGAATCCAGGAGCATCACGGCGCCCCCACGATGACACGGCTTCGCCCCTTGAGACGTCATTCCCGCGGAGGCGGGAATCCAGGAGCATCCGTTGCGCCCCCACGATGACACGGCGTCGCCCCTTCAGACGTCATTTCCGCGAAGGCGGGAATCCAGATTCATCACGGCCGCCCCACGTTGGGGCGGCGTCGCATCATCACACGCACACTTCCTCATAAAGGTTGCGCCAATTCGGATTTGTTTTCTCAATCATCTTCATTTTCCACGCGCGATTCGACTTTTTGACTTGTTTCTTGCGCTGAATGGCGCTGACTGCGTTCGAATGTCTTTCGCAATAAACCAAATCGTGAACAGCATATTTCGACGTGAAGCCGTCGGCGACATTGTTCTTGTGCTGCCAGACGCGTTGAGCCAAATTCGACGTAACTCCCACGTACAGCGTGCCGTTGCGGCGGCTGGCCATGATGTAGACGTAGAATTCCTACGTCGTCACGAGTTGTCTCCGCCCTTTCGACTGCGGAACGGACAATGACATATTTCAGATCGGCGCAAAGATCCGGATGATCCTGGATTCCCGCCTCCGCGGGAATGACGTGTAACGGGACGGCGGCGCGCAATCGTGGGGGACGCCACGATGATCCTGGATTCCTGCCTCCGCGGGAATGACGTCTCAAGGGGCGGCGCCGCGTCGTCGTCGGGCGCAACGGACGATCCTGGATTCCCGCTTCCGCGGGAATGACGTCTCAAGGGGCGAATCGGCGTGATCGCTGGGAAAACGACGAATGTTTTGCATCGCCAAAGATGCTCGACAGGCAGTGAATCGCTGCGCCAACGGCGGGAACGTCAGCCGATCCGGCGGGTCGCGCGGCAATCCGCAATCCGCAATCCGCAATCCGCAATCCGCAATCCGAAACTTGCCTTTGGCCGACGGCCGCGCCCCGGTTCCTCTTGTTGACTTTTCCTCGCCGTCGCGTTTTGATTCGCCACGCACGAGCAGATTGGATGGATAGTCGAGACCTTCGCCGTCGAAAAGTGCGATTCCGCGGCGAAGCAGCGGGAGCGCGGATCGAGCCGCGCGGACAAGGAGTCGAAAATTGAAGAACTATTTTTCGCTGGCGCTGCTGCCCGTCGCGTTCTTATTGCTTCTGATGGTTTCCTGCGGCGGCGGCTCCGCCAGCAGCAAGAGCGTTGTTGATGACGACACGTCGGTCGCGGATGACGACGACAACGACGATGACGATGCGAGCCCGCCGGACGACGACGCCTCGCCAGATGATGACGATAACGATAACGATGACGACAACGACGACAGTTCGCCCACAGACGACGACGACGACAACGACGACGACGGCGCAACCAACGTGTTTGCGGTTGGCGCGAATGGTATGATTTTGCATTACGATGGGGCAACGTGGTCGGCGATGACGAGCGGGTCGACGCTGCCATTGGAGTCGGTCTGGGGTTCTTCGGGAAGCGATGTTTACGCCGTCGGCTTTTCGGACGGCAACGCGTCCGCAATTCTGCATTATGATGGTTCGGCCTGGTCGAGTGTGTCGAACGTACCAAACGCCGCGTACGCCGGGCTTGCGGGCATCTGGGGAACGTCGATATCGGATGTGTATGCCGTCGGCTACGACCCGAGTGAAATCGGCATTATCCTCCACTACGATGGGATCGGATGGACGGTTGCGTGGACGGCCGACCCTTCCGTGGGACTTTCCCAGTTTCTGGGGGTTTGGGGAAGTTCCGATGGCGGCATATTTGCCGTAGGCCAGTGGATCGACTACATCACCCCCGGGGGTCCTGGCCTGGTCGGCGGAATGGTTGTGGACAACCCCGGCGGCTCCTGGGGCGCGGCCGGCATCAGCTATGCGTTTCCGCCACTTAGCTCCGTTTGGGGAACCTCGCAGTCAGACGTCTTCGCCGTGGGGTGGGTTCCGACCGACGGCGGCGGACCAGGCGGCGATTTCGTCATGCATTACGACGGCGTATCTTGGTCGAATGTCGCAGTGCCGACGCAAGATGTCGGCGGTGTTTCCGGAATTTGGGGGTCATCGCCGTCCGACGTGTTTGCCGTCGGCGAGTATTACATCACCGGATTTGTGCTCCATTATGACGGCTCATCGTGGTCGCAATCGGCCACCGCGCCCATGGGCCTGGGCGCGATTTGGGGAGCGTCGGCCGCCGATGTCTTTGCGGCCGGCGGAGACGGCAGCGCCGGCTTGATTCTTCACTACGACGGCTTGTCGTGGTCAACGAGTGCCGCCGGGTTGCCAAATTCCCTAAACGCCGTTTGGGGCGTCGCCCGATAAGGCCATCCGCCGATCGGCGATCGCGGCCGGGCTGACGCCGGCGTCCGCCGGCCCGACGGCGGGGAAAAAGCGGAACTAAATCGAATGGATGGCACTTGCCAAACGGCAAGGCTTTTTTTATTCTTCGGCGGCTTTTCGGCGCCAAACCAGTTGGCCGAACGGCGTGTCCGATACGTGATTCGGTGCGGGGAACGTGCGAGATATTTGTCTCATTCAGGGGGTGCGGGATGATCTCCAGCGAGTTGGAAAACCTGGAACGCGAAATTGCGACGCAGGGCGCGTTTGTCGAACGCCTGCTGACCGAGGTCGGCAAACGCATCGTCGGCCAGCGCGCGATGATCGAGCGGATTCTGATCGCCATGCTTGCCGACGGCCACATTCTGCTCGAAGGCCTGCCGGGTCTGGCCAAGACGCTGGCGGTCAAGACCTTCGCCGAGGCGATTGCCGCGCAGTTCGCCCGCATCCAGTTCACGCCCGACCTGCTGCCGGCCGACCTGATCGGCACGATGATCTACCGCAAGGAAACCGGCGAGTTCGTGCCCAAGCTCGGGCCGCTGTTCGCCAACCTGATCCTCGCCGACGAAATCAACCGCGCCCCGGCGAAGGTGCAAAGCGCGTTGCTCGAGGCGATGGAAGAGCGGCAGGTGACGCTGGGCGACGCCAGCCACAAGCTGCCCGCCCCGTTCCTCGTCTTCGCCACCCAGAACCCGATCGAGCAGGAAGGCACGTACCCGCTGCCCGAGGCGCAACGCGACCGCTTCCTGCTGAAGCTGAAGGTCGAATACCCGACCCGCGAAGAAGAGCGCCTGATCATGGACCGCATCGGCGGCGGCGACCTGGCCAAAATCGACAAGGTCATCACGCCGGCCGACCTGACCGCGACGCGCCAGGTGGTCCGGCGCGTGCGCGTCGACGAAAAAATCGTGCAATACATCCTCGACCTGGTTTTCGCGAGCCGGTATCCGGACCGCGTCAAAGGCCTGCAGGATTGGGCGGGGCTGTTCGAATACGGCGCCAGCCCGCGCGCCAGCCTGGCGCTGCTCAACTGCGGCCGCTGCCACGCGTTCCTGCGCGGCCGCGGCTACGTCACGCCGGAAGACGTGAAAGCGATCGGCCCCGACGTGCTGCGGCACCGCATCATCCCCAGTTACGAGGCCGAGGCCGAGGATAAAACGGTCGAGGATTTGGTGCGCGCGATCTTCGACAACGTCGAGGTGCCGTAAGGTGTTTGGCGCGAATGCGGAATGCGGAACGCGGAATGCGGAATGCGGACCGGCCGGCCGGAAATTCCGCATTCGCCATTCGCCATTCGCCATTCGCCGAATCCCGAACCCCGAAACCCGAGACCCGAACCCCGAGTCCCGAAACCCGAGACCCGAATCCCGAGACCCGGACTCCGGAACCCGGAACCCGGAACCCGGAACCCGGACCCCGAACGCCAAATGCTGACCCAAGACGCCATTCGCCGCATTCGCCGCATCGCGATCACCACCCGCAAAGAGGTGGAGACCGGCTTTTCCGGCGCGTACAGCAGCGTGTTCCGCGGCCGCGGTTCGCAGTTCGACCAGGTGCGCCCGTATCAAGAGGGCGACCCGATCCGCGACATCGACTGGAACGTCACCGCGCGCACGGGCGAGCCGCACATCAAGGTTTACACCGAGGAGCGCGAACTCACGCTGCTGCTCGTGGTCGACGTCAGCGCCTCGGGGATTTTCGGCTCGGTCCGCGCCAAGCGCGAACTGGCCGCCGAGACCGCGGCGATCCTCGCCTTTTCGGCGATCTACTCCGGCGACAAAGTCGGCCTGCTGCGGTTCACCGACCGCGTCGAGCAGTACGTGCCGCCGCGCAAAGGCACCTCGCACGTCTGGCGCGTGATCCGCGACCTGCTCGCGGGCACGGCGACCGGCCGCGGCACCAATATCGGCCTGGCGTTGACGCACCTGCGCAAGATCCGCCGGCGGCGCGCGGTCGTCGTGCTGCTCAGCGATTTCCTCTCGCCGCTCGGCTTCGAACGCGAGTTGCGCGCCGTCGCCGGCCGGCACGACCTAGTGGCGGCGGAGATCGTCGATCCGCTCGATCTCGCGCTGCCCAATGTGGGCCTGATCGAGGTCGAAGACGCGGAAGACCGGCGGCGGCTGTGGCTGGACACCTCGCACGCCGGCGTGCAGCGGACCTACGCCGATCGCGCGGCGCGGCGGCGCAAGGCGCTCGCCGACCTCTGCGCGCGCAACGGCGTCGATCTGCTGCCGCTGCGCACCGACGAAGGGGCGGCGCCGGCGCTGACCCGGTTTTTCGAGACCCGCAAACGGAGGCGCCGGTGAGAAAGCGGAACACGCCGGCGAGCGAAAATTCCGCGCGGGCCGCGGCCGCGCGGAAAGATAAGCCCGTGGTACGGGCGCAGGTAGTTAGCCCGGGAATTTATTCCTGGGGTTCGAGCGGTGGTTTTGTTTTGTCCCCCCCAAACTCGCAAAACGGCCGCAGCCGTTTTGCGAGCTTGGGGGGGACAAAGGCGGGAATCCTCCCGGCGGCCTCCCCAGGAATAAATTCCTGGGCTAATCACCTCCGCCCCTCCGGGGCTTTGAAGAGATTGTCGATTTTCTTCGTGCCGGCCGACCGTGCAGGGGCGGGTTCCCGCGCCCAAAAAGATGACGCGCCTGCGGGCGCGACCCCTCCCCAACCCCTCCCCGACGCGGAGAGGGGCTGTTTTTGGGCGGTAAATGCCGCCCGAATGTGGAAGCCCGGGCTTGCTGCGCTAACCTCCCTCATCATTTGGCTCGTCGCCGCCGCCGCCCAGGCGTCGCCGATCGCGCTGGGCGTTTCGGTGTCGCCGCGCACGGCGCCGGTCGCGGCGAAGGTCCTCTATACGTTCTACGCCGAATGGCCGGACGGCTGGACGGTCACGCCGCCGCGGCTGAAGCCCGAGCAAGACTCGTTCGACGTCGTCAATTGCCGCGAACCGGTTTACGACACTCTCGCTTCGGGCCGGCACCGCCTACGGCTGACGTGCGAGTTGGTCATCTTCGACTCCGGACGCGTCGATCTGCCGGCGCTGAAGACCAAGATCGGCGGCCCCGACGGGCTGACCTACGAAGACACGGCCCCCGATCTGCAAGTGGAGGCGATCGCGCCGCTGGTCGGCGACCAGCCGCGGCCGCTCAAGCCGCCGGAGGTCATCCGCCGGAATTGGGCCAAGATCGCCCTGGTCGCGCTGGCCATTGCCGCGGCGCTGGCGGCGCTCTCCGCGGCCATCTGGTTCGCGATGCGCGGCTGGAAAAACCGCACGCCGAAAGAGCGCCGCGCCAAGCCCGCGGTGTACGAGCCGCCGGACGTCCGCGCCCTGCGCCGGCTCGGCGAACCGCTGCTCGACGAGTACGCGTTCAAACAGGATGCGAATCGCTACTATACGGAATTGAGCGACATCGTGCGCGAATACCTGGAAGGCCGGTTCGCGGTGCCGGCGCTCGAACGCACCAGCGCCGAAATCGGCGCCGAGATCGCGGCCCTCGATTTGCGGGGCCATGACGGCTACCTGCGCGACCTGCTGCGCGTGGCCGACCTCGCCAAGTTCGCCGGCATCGCCGCGGCGTACGAGCGATGGTCGACCGATCGCGACAGCGCCCGCCAATTCGTGACCGACACGCGCCCGGTCGCGGTGGCCGCCGCCGTGCCGGACGCCGAACCCGTACCGCCCCCCGCGGAGGAAGCGCCATGAGCCTCGGCCAGCCGTGGTTCTTGCTGCTGCTGCTCGCGCCGGCCGTGGTTTATCTGCTGCGGCGCAAGGGCACGCGCGACGCCACGGTGCTGGTCGGCGCCGCCGCGGCCTTCGACGGGCTGCCGCGCGGCTGGCGGCAACGCCTGCGGGCCGCGCCGCTGATCCTGCGGCTGGCGGCGCTGGGCTTCCTGGCGCTGGCCGCGACGCGGCCGATGTCGGAGAAAGTGACCGAGCGCATCACCAGCGAGGGCGTCGACATCATGCTGGCGCTCGACGTTTCCGGCTCGATGCACGCGCTGGATTTCAACCCGGAAGACCGCATCACCGTGGCGCGGCGCGTCTCGGCCCAGTTCGTCCTTGGCCGGCCCGGCGACCGCGTGGGCCTTGTGCTCTTCGGCACCGACGCGGTGACGCAGTGCCCGTTGACCGTCGATCACGAGGTGCTCGTGCAACTTATTTCGCAGGCGGAGCCGGGCATGCTGGGCGACTCGACGGCGATCGGCATGGGGATCGCGGCGGCGGTCAACCGCTTGCGCGACGCCCCGGGCAAAAGCCGGATCATCGTCTTGCTCACCGACGGCGTGAACAATGCGGGCAAGGTCGACCCGATCACGGCCGCGCGGCTCGCCAAATCGCTGGGCGTCAAGATTTACGCGATCGGCGTCGGCAAGGTCGGGCCGGCGATGATCCCGGTCAAGGGGCCGTTCGGCACGAAACTGGTGCAGATCCCCGACGAACTCGACGAAAAAACGCTGCGCCAGGTGGCGGCCGACGGCGGCGGCAAGTACTACCGCGCCACCGACGCCGCGGGCATGGCGCGGATCTTCGCCGAAATCAACGAGATGGAGAAAACCAAGGTCGAGCGGGAAAAGGCCTCGCATTTTCAGGATAAGTTCGAGCCCGTGTTGTGGGCGGGGTTGGCGTTGCTGCTGCTCGAACTGGGCCTCGCCAACGGCCCGCTGCGGAAGGCGGCGTAAATGCGGTTCGCCCATCCCGAAATCCTGTTCTTCCTCTTGCTCGTCCCCGCGTACGGGCTCGCCGCTTGGTTTTCGCGCCGCGTCTCGCGCCGCCGGCTGGCTGCGCTGCTGCCCGCCGAGGAGCAGCGCACGACCTTGAGCACGGCCAATCCGACCCGCGCGGTCGTGCGCGCCGTGCTGCTGGCGACGGCGCTGATTCTGCTGATCTTTGCCGCGGCGCGGCCGCAGTTCGGCTTCGATTTCGTCGAGGTCGAACGCCGCGGCGTCGACGTCGTGCTGGCGATCGACGTCTCCGCGTCGATGCTGGCGCGCGACGTGGCGCCCGACCGCCTCGGCCAGGCCAAGATCATCGCCGCGCGGCTCGTCGATTCGATGGGCAGCGACCGCGTGGCCGTGCTGCCGTTCGCCGGCGATTCGGTGCTGCGCTGGCCGTTGTCCTTCGATCACGGCGCGGCGAAAATGCTCATCGAGGCCGCCGACGTGATGTCCGCCGGCCGCCCGGGCACCGGCCTGAAAACGGCCGTCGAGGGCGCGCTGAAGCTGTTCGGCCCGGAAGACGCCTACGAAAAGGTGCTGGTGATTTTCTCCGACGGCGAAGACCACCTCGGCGGGCTGGAAAAGGCCGCGCAGCAGGCGGAAAAAGAGAAGATGATCATTCACACGATCGGCATCGGCGATCCGCACGGCGTCCCGATTCCCAATCCGGAAGGCGACAAAGACACCTTCAAACGCGACCGTTCCGGCGCCATCATCTATACCCGCCTCGAACCGGAGCCGCTGCAAGTGCTGTCGGCGATCACGCACGGCCTGTTCGTACAGGCCGGCTACTCGGGCGACGAGGTCAAGAAGATCGCCCACGCGATCCGGGCCATGAAGGGGCGCGATCTCAAATCCAGCCGCGTCGCACGGTACCGCGAACGCTATCAGTGGTTCTTGATCCCGGCCGTCGCGCTGCTCGCCATCGAAGGCGGCCTGAGCCGGCGCAAACGGAGGCTGCCATGAAACGGCGGCAGCGCAATGCGGAATGGCGAATGCCAAATGGCGAATGCCGAATGGCGAATGCCGAATGGCGAATTGGCGCCGCCCGACATTCTCCATTCTCCATTCAACATTCGCCATTTGCCGCTTTCATTGTGGTGGTCCTGGCGGCATTGCTGCTCGCGCACGCGGCTTGGGCCGCGCCGAGCATTTACGAGTTGCTGCAGCAAGGCAACGATCTCTACAAGGCCGGCAAATACAAAGACGCGCTCGCGGCCTATCAGCAGGCGGCGCAACTCGAACCGAACCGCGCCGAGGTGCAAATCGACATCGGCAACGCCCTGGTGCAAACCGGCGACGTGCCCGGCGCGATCGCGGCCTATGCCAAGGCGCTGCCGACGGCGGATGAGCCGCTGCGGGCCCGCGCGCTGTACGACCGCGGCACGGCGCAGATCGCCGCGCAGGACTGGGACGGCGCGATCGCCAGCCTGCGGCGTTCGTTGCGGATCAACCCGAAAGACGAAGACGCGAAATACAACCTGCTCTACGCGATGAAGAAGAAACGCGAGAAGAGCGAGCAGCCGCCGGAAGGCGGCAAGGACCAGAAGGACGACAAGGGCGACAAAGGCGGCGACCAGGACAAGAAGAGCGACGAGGAAAAAGAAAAGCCCAAGGGCAACGACAACAAACAAAACAGCCCCGAGCCGCAGGACAAATCGCAGACGACGCCGACCGAGCCGACGCCGATGCAGCCGCCGCCCCAGGGGTCGCCCGAGCCGTCGCAAGAGCAGGCCGCGCAGCAGGAGCAAAGCGACAAAACCCCCGAACCCAACGGTCCGGAGAAAGCGCGCCAGCGGCCGGATCAGGAGGCGGCGAACGAGGTCGATCCGACCGTCGCCGCGGCCATTCTCGACGCGCTTCAAAAAGACGAGCAACAGGAATTGAAACTGCGCATGCAGCGGGGCAAGGCGAACGTGGATGTCGATAAGGATTGGTGAGCCGCACCCGTGGGGTTCGGCGAATGGCGAATGGCGAATGGCGAATGCGGAATTTCCGGCCGGCCGGCCCGCACTCGGCATCCCGCACTCGGCATTCCGCATTCCGCATTCCGCGTTCGGCGTTCCGCACTCGGCATTCCGCATTCCGCATTCCGCGTTCGGCATTCCGCATTCCGCATTCCGCATTCCGCATTCTGCAATTGCGCTTGGCGTAACGATTTTGCTCCTGGCGCTCACGCTGCCCGGCCGCGCGCTGGCGGCCGACGCTCTGCATTTGTCCATCGAGCCGGCGACGGTCGGCGTGGGCGACGACGTGACGGCCACGGTCAGTGCGGAAAGCAAAACCGCCGGCCAGCCCCATTTGAACGGCATCGACGGCTTCGACGTCGTCGGCACGGTGTCGCAGAGCTCGGTGCAGTTCATCAATTCGCAGTTTTCCATCAGCCGGCAAACCGTATTCACGCTGCGGGCGCGGCGCGCCGGCCGCTACACAATCGTCGCCGAGGCCGGCGGGGCGCGCTCCAGCCCCGTCACGGTCGTCGTCGGCGCCGGCGGCGGCCCGGCCGCCCCGCCGCCTCCGCCGCCCAGCGTCCCGCCGCCGGCGTCCGGCCGCGGCGGCGGCGCGGGCCGGCCGTTTTTCGTCCAGGCCGTGGCGCGACCGACCAATCCGGTCGTCGGACGGCAGGTGATCGTCGAGTACTACCTGCACATCCGCGAAGGCGTGCAGGCGGAAAAATACGAATTGGCGGGCGTGCCGGAATTCGTCGGCTTCACGCAAACGGAGCTGCCGACCTCGCCGAAGCTCGTTTTCGCCCAAGAGTCGATCGGGGGCGTGCCGTACCAAACGGCGCTCGTCAAGCGGTTCGCCGTGTTCCCGACGGCAGCCGGCGACCAGACGATCGGCCCGATGGAGATGCGCATCCATTACCTGAAACGCGACCGCTCGTCGCGGTCGATGGACCCGTTCGGCATGTTCCCGTCGCTGTTGCGCGAACGCGACGTGGCCGAGGTCGAGTCCGAACCGCTGACGCTCAACGTTCAGCAGTTGCCCGCGGCCGGCCAGCCGCCCGATTTCGCCGGCGCGGTCGGCCGGCTCGACATCAAAGACGAAGTCGATCGCGCGAACGTGCCGACCGGCGAGCCATTCACGCTGAAGGTGACCATCGAGGGCGAGGGCGACGTGGAAACCGTCCATCGGCCGAAGCTGGAGCTCAGCCCCAATTTGCACGTGTACAGCGACAAGGACCGCAGCGAGGTCACCCCCGGCTTCGACAAGGTCACCGGCAAGAAATTTTTCGAGACGATTCTGATCGCGACCGCGCCGGGCGATTACCAGATCCCGCCGCTGCGCCTGCCGTATTACGATCCGGAGGCGCGCGAATACAAGGTCGCGACGACGGCGGCGATCGCCGTGCGCGCGTCGGGCGACGCCGGGGCCGCGGCGTCGCACTCGCTCGGCGTCATGTCGCGCGAGGCGGTGGAGTTGCGCGGCCGCGATCTGCGTTACATCCATCGCGACAAGCCGGCGCTGCGGCGCAAGCAGACGCCGCTGGTCGCTTCGACGCTGGTCTGGATCGCGCTCGGCTTGTGGCCGCTGCTGGCCGCGGGCGTGGTGGTTTATCAGGTCCGCCAGGGGCGGCAGCGGGCGGACCGGCGGACCTACCGCAGCCGGCGCGCGTTCAAAGAGGCGCAACTGCGGCTGCGCGCGGCGCGCCAGGCGATCGACGGCGCCGACCCGACGCCGTTTTACGCCGAGCTGCACCGCGCGGTCATCGGCTTCATCGCCGACAAGCTCGACGCGGCGGCCCCGGGTCTGGACCGCGCCGATCTGCTGCGGTCGCTGGCGGGAAAAGGCGTCCGGCCGGAGGCGCTCGAAAACCTCGATGCGCTCTGGAAAGCCGCCGACGCCGTACGCTTCGGCGGCGCCGTCGCCGACCACGCCGCGCGCCGCGAGGCGCTCGACGACGCCAACCGCCTGCTGGCGGCCCTGGGCGAGGGGCTCTCGTTATGAATGGCGAATGGCGAATGGCGAATGGCGAATTCCTGCGCCCCATCTCGAGGAATGGCGAATTTTTTCACGCCATCTCCCGCGCACCCCGGACCCCGGAACCCGGACCCCGGACCCCGGACCCCGGATCCCGAATCCCGAATCCCAAATCCCGAATCCCGAGCAGTGAGCGCCGCCGGTTATTCGCCATGCGCCATGCGCCATTCGCCATTCTGCGGGTCGCGTTGGCGGGCGCTGTTCTCGCCGCCGTCCTGCTTGCGGCGCTGCCCGCCGCCGCCGACCCGGCCGCCGACCAATACGATCGCGGCAACCGCTTTTTCGAGCAGAAAGATTATCTCCAGGCGTTCGAGGCGTATCAGGCGGCGGTCGACGCCGGCGCCGACGACCCCGATCTCTATCTGAACCTGGGCAACGCCGCCTTCCGGCTCAATCACATCGGCGTCGCGGTCTGGGCCTACGAAATGGGCCTGCGGGTCGCCCCGCGCGACGGCGATCTGCGCTTCAATCTGCGCTATGCCGAAGCGTTCCAGCGCGACGAATTGCCGAAGGCCGACGAAGTGCTCATTTTGCGCGCCGCCCGCGCTTTGGCCTCGTGGTTTACCGCGGGCGAGGCGACCGGCGTCGCGGCCGTCGGTTGGCTGGCGCTGGGCGTGGCGGCGATGCTCTGGCCGCGCGCGCGGCGGCGCACCGCGCTGCTCGTCGTCGGCTGCGTGGCGCTGGGCGTGCTGGTCGCGTTCGGTCCGCTGGCCGGCTGGCGGCTCTACGAGCAATTCGGCATGCGGCAGGCCGTGATCACCGCCGATCAGGCGACGGCCCGCACGGCGCCCGCGCCCGACGCCGCCGAGGCGTTCACGGCGCACGGCGGCCTGCTGCTGCAAATCATCGACGAACGCGACCAGTATTCGCGCGTGCGCCTGCCCAACGGCATGGAAGGCTGGATGGAGAAGACGGCGTATCGGCCGCTGGGACGGTGAGCACGAAAGCGCTGACCTTAAGTTCTTGAGAAAAAAGAGCCTCTTGCAAATATGACTGTTCGATAATCGGCATTTCGCGTGGACCCCTCCCCCGGCCACGCACGGCGTGGCCGCGCCCCTCCCCGCCACGGAGAGGGGCGAGAGGACGCCGTTGCGGACCCGGGATTTGAAGAGGCGCCGAACGGCCCGCAACTTCACCTTCCGCCTTTTGAGCTTCTTGCAAAAATCACTTTTTGCATCTACGAAAGCGAATTCGAGGGTTTTGCGAGATCATTTGCGGTCCCGACACCGACTGCGGTTTCTCCCCTTGGCCCCTCTCCGCGTCGGGGAGGGGCGGAAAATTTCGGGAACCGAAATTTTCGGGGAGGGGTCGGCGCGACGCGTCGCGCATTGAGCCGGTATTTATGCAAGAGGCTCAAAAGGCGGGAATGTCGAATGTTGAATGGAGAATGGAGAAATTCGGGTCGCGTCGCCCATTCGCCATTCGACATTCTGCAGGAACCAGCGCTCCCGGACCCATCCGCTCGCCGTTACGCTGGCGTAATTTTCACTTCGATCTCCGGCGGGTCCATGATCGTCTTCTTGACGGCGCACATGCCGACGACGCGGGCGAGCGCCTCGCGGTATTTCTCCGGAAACGACGGCGGCAGGAAGATTTCATGCTCGATCTTGGTCAGGCGGCGGGTCGTCGGGTCGTAAAAATGGTGCTGCACCAGGCGGACGCCTTCGAGCGGCAGGTCGCGATTCTGCAAGAAACCCACAACATAGATGCCGGCGCAGGCCGCCAAGCTCGCCAGAAAAACCTGATACGGCGACGGCGCCGACCCGTCGCCGCCGCCGGCGACCGGCTGGTCGGTCTGGATCGTGAAGCCCTCGACTTGGGCATCGATCTTCTTATTGCCCGAAAAAACCACGGTGATATCCACGTCGTTCCCCTTTGCCGGCGCGTGACTGCGAATTGTTGCACCGCGCGTTTTCGTTTTTTAGCACGGTCAGACGGCCGCCACAAACCAACAAACGGGCCGTTCGCTAAATTGTGCAATATTGTACGGTCGGCAGTTGCATTAAATAGTTTAAGGACTTAAATCTCTCACGCATTTTTAATCCGTTACGGAGGCGATCATGTCTATTCGCGTCGGTCTCAATGGTTTCGGCCGAACCGGGCGCGCGATCCTGCGCGAAGCGACGCGCCGAAAGGCGCCCTTGAAATTCACGGTCGTCAACGACGTCGCCGACCCGGCGTTGCTGGCGGCCAATCTGCGGTTCGATTCGGTGCACGGGGCCTACCCGAAGGATCAGGTGAAGATCTTTCAGGACGAAAAGGGCAACCAGATTCTGGAGTTCGGCGGCGACCAAATCCGCGTCATGGGCGAACGCGACAACGCGAAGTTGCCGTGGAAGGAAATCCCGACCGACGTGGTGGTGGACACCACCGATGCGTTCCCGACGCGGCCGCAGATCGAGGCGCACCTGAAGGCCGGCGCGAAAAAGGTGATTGTGTATCCGCCGCCCGCCGGGTACGACGCGGACGTTGCGGTGATCATGGGCGTCAACGACGACAAGCTGACCGGCAAGGAGCGCGTGATCGACGCCGGTTCGTGCACCACCAACGCCGCCGTGCCGCTGACTTACCTGTTGCACGAGGCGTTCGGCATCGAAACGCTGGTGCTGATGACGGTTCACGCCTATACGAGCGACCAGCGCTTGCTCGATTACCCGCACCCCAAGGTCCGGCGCAGCCGGGCCGCCGCGCTGTCGATCATCCCCACGACGACGAACGCGGGCAAAGGCGTGGAGCAAGTCTTGTCGGCGCTCAAGGGCAAGGTCTTCACGGCCGCCCACCGCGTGCCGATCCCCGACGGCTCCGTCGTCGATCTAACGTTCGTGACGACCAAGCCGACCTCGGTCGAAGCGATCAACAAGATGGTCGCCGCCGCCGTGCAACAACCGCGATTCCAGAGCATCGTGGACTATTCGACCGACCCGTTGGTTTCGGTGGACATCGTCGGCAGCACCTTTTCGGCGGTGTTCGACGCGGGTTTGACGCAGGCGGTCGACGACAAGTTTTTCAAGGTTTCGGCCTGGTTCGACAACGAATTGGGTTATGCGAACCGCGTAATCGACCTCATTTTGAAGATCGACGGCCTGGGCAAAAACGTTTGGGCTTGAAAGGAGAACTCCGATGACGCTGCGTGTAGCGATTAACGGTTTTGGGCGCGTGGGCCGTTCGGTGCTGCGGGCCGCCTTGCAACGAAAGGTCGATCTGGAGTTCGTCGGCATCAACGACCTGACCGATCCGGAGCAACTGCTCCTTTCGTTCAAATACGATTCGATTCACGGCACCTACAAGGATCTGGCGCAAATCGACGGCGAATACCTGCTCGTCGGCGGCAACAAGATTCGGCTGACGGCCGTCAAAGACCCGGCCAAGCTGCCCTGGAAGGAACTGAACGTCGATATCGTCGTCGATTCGACGGGCAAGTTCACCAAACGCGAGCAACTCGAGCAGCACCTGAAGGCCGGGGCGAAAAAGGTCGCGCTGGCGGTGCCGCCGAAAGACGAGCTCGACGCCACGATCGTCATGGGCGTCAACAGCAACACGTTGACGCGCGAGATGAAGCTGGTCTCGAACGCCTCGTGCACGACGAACTGCGCGGCGCCCGTGGTGAAGGTGCTGCACGACCATTTCGGCGTGCGGCGCGGCTACATGGTCACGGTGCACGCCTACACCAACGACCAGCGCCTGCTCGACTTCCCGCACAAGGATCTGAGGCGCGCGCGCGCGGCCGCGCTGTCGGTCATTCCGACCACGACCGGCGCCGCGAAGGCGATCGGCAAGGTCATTCCGGCCCTGAACGGCAAGATGCAGGGCATGGCCTATCGCGTGCCGGTCGCCGACGGCTCGATCTGCGACCTGATCCTCGAACTCGACAAGCCGGCGACGGTGACGGCCATCAACGACGCCGTCAAAAAAGCGTCGATGACCGACTTCCGCGGCATCATCGAATATACGATCGACCCGATCGTCTCGGTGGACATCATCGGCAACGAGCACTCGTCGATCTTCGATTCGTTGCTGACCCAGGCGCTCAACGGCAACTGGATCAAGGTCTCGTCTTGGTACGACAACGAATGGGGCTATTCCAACCGGATGATCGACCTGATCGAGCGGATGTTCTACGTCTGATAGAGAAGTCTGGGAGCGGTCGGCCGCATCGGCGCCGCACCTTGACCGTCGCGGGAAAGGTGTGCAATTCGAAGAAGGACGGGGCGCTACGCGATTTCGACGTCCGCTTCGTCCGGATTTTCGGCTTTGGGCGGCCAGTGGTACCGGTACAGGTCTTCCAGCCGCCGCAGGTACTCGCCAAAGCGTTGCTCGCCGTCGCCGGCAAACGAAATGAACCGGACGCCGGCGCCGTACGGGTGCGAAAACTCTTCGCCGCTGGTGTCGTAGACGGCCACCACTTCCACCAGGCAATAGAGCGGTTCCGGCGGCGGATCCATCGACAGCTTCAGCGTGTACTGCCGGCCCATTTCCAGCGGCTGATTCGTGCCGACATACAGCCCGCCGGCCGAAACATCGGTCGTCGAGCAATCCATCAGGTCGAGGACATCCTTGCTCTCGATGAGCAGCACATCCAGAAACCGCGGATGTTTCCGTCGCTCGAAATCGCGCTTGACCAACGCCTCCACGGTTTGTACGAACACCGGCGGCGGGTCGTCCAGGTGGATTCCGTATTGGAATTTGTTCTTCGCAATCGACGGCAGCGCGCGCACCCACGCAATGCGGCCTTTGAGCGTCATCGTCGGCCGTTCGGGCATGTTCAGCGCGACTTCGACCGCCTCGCCGATCGGCAGCTTCCGATTGCAACTGATGCCGATGCCGGTCTTGGCCAGATCCTGTACGTACGCGAAAAACGACGACGTCAGCGTCGTCACCTTTCCCAGCAGATTCTTGGCCACGCGAACTTGCCGGCGTTTGTCCATGCGATGTCCCCCGTTCGGCGCGTCGGAAAAGATCAAGCGAGCGCGAAAAACGTAGCACGAAGCGTCAACGTCGAGCAAGAAAAAATCGCGTTCAGTCGCGCCGCCGCCGGGCGGCGCGCTGCCGGACCACTTCGTAAAAGCCGACCGCGCAGGCCTGCGCCACGTTGAGGCTGGCGATCGGCCCGGCGGCCGGGATGCGGGCCAGCGCGTCGCAGGTTTCACGGGCCAGGCGGTGCAAGCCCTCGCCTTCGCTGCCCAGCACCAACGCGACGTCGCCGGTGAGGTCGCAATCGGCGAGTTCCGCCGGCGCCTGATGGTCCAGGCCGTAGATCCAGAAGCCGGCGTCCTTCAGTCGTTTCAGGGCTTGGACCAAGTTGGCTTCGCGGGCGATCGCCACCGCCTCGGTGGCCCCGGCGCTCGCTTTGGCCACCGCCGGGTTCACCGGGCAGCCGCGGTGCTTGGTGGTGACGACGAGACCCGCGCCGAACGCCCCCGCCGCGCGCAGGCAGGCCCCGAAGTTTTGCGGATCGGTCACGCCGTCCAGCGCCGCGACCAGCCGCGGCCCGTCGCTCCGGCGCGCGACGTAGTCTTTGACCGACGAGTAGGCGAAATCGTTCATCTCGACCGCCGCGCCCTGGTGCTTGAAGACGCCGCTCAGGCGATCCAATTCGGCGCGGCCGACCCACGCCGGCTCGAGCGCGGCCGCCGCCGCCAATTCCACGATCTCGGGAAAGGCCGACCGCTTCGCGGCGTCGAGAAACAGCGCGCGAATCTGCCCCGCGCCGTGCCGCAGCGCCTCTTCCACCGGGCGTTTTCCGTAAACGATTCGTGCCATGCGGCGGAGCATACCGGAGGCCGGTCGCCCGGTAAATATGTAAAGCATGCGGAAAAAAAGTAATGAATGGCGGATCGCTTGCGTTGCCGAAAGTGTTTCTTGAGGCCGCTCCGCGGGCCGGCCTGCGTCATGAAATTGGGTTTGACTGCCGCCAGGCACGACCCCCAATCGGCGCTAAAATAAGCGCGGGTCGAATTGCCACACCGGCGCCGTGTTTTTTCGCGTGGACCTTTCCCCAGTCGATCACGCGGTCGCGTGTTCGACCTGCCCCTCCCCGACGTGGCATAGGCATTAGGATTAAGAGCAGCGATGCTTCGAAAAGCGTGTTTGCCCAATCGTTTCTCCGCGCGGACCCCTCCTCGGCTACGCTCGGAGCGTGGGCGGGGAGGGGTCGCGCTATCCAGCTAAGTCTTATTTCCGAGAGGGGAATCCGCGTAGTTGCGAGGAAAAATGGCGCGTGCAGCGCCACTACTGCACGACGGGCCTCGATTCCCTCGGGAATTCACGGAAACCCACTTTCCTGACGCAGACCGTCCGCGAGCGGGCAATCTGGCGCCGGGTTTGCACTTGCCTTATAGTCAGACGGTCGATTGTGTGAGCGACGGAGAACCGAGCCGCGGGGAGCGGATCACGTGACCGGGGGGAAGAAAATGAAAGCTGAGAAGAATAACGAACGCGGCTTCAGCCTTATGGAACTTATGTTGACGATGATGATCGCCGCCATTCTGGTCGCAATCGCCATCGGCATGGAAACCAATGCGCGCCAACAGGCGATGCTCGCGGTGCTGCAATCCGACATTAATACGATGCAACAGGCCTCCGCCCGCTTTGCCTTCGACATCGGCGTACTTCCGCCGTCGGTCTATCGCGGTACGGACCCGGGTCTGGTAACCGAGTACGGATGGCAGGGAGTGGGTCATAGCGGAGATTGGGAGTCGCTCGATCTTTCGATGTGGCGAGGCCCGTATATGGACAAGTGGCCGCTCAATCCGTGGGGCGGTTTATATGAATGGGACAAATTCTCCGCGTCCAGTCTCGGGGACGGCGTCACCAAAGGCGGCGCATATCTGGTGCTGCAGCCCTCGGGTTTCGGCGGCACGGACGGCATGCCCGGCGCGGCGTTCGAGAATTTGGTCCGTCAAAACGGCCTCGACATGTCCCAAACGCCTGGCGTGTTCGCCTTCCTGATCGGCACCGACAGCACGACGGGGAACTAACCCGCGGCGGGGTCCCCCCCCTCCTTACGCGCTAACTTAAACGCATCCGGTCACGCCATGGCCCATCGACCCGGGTCTAATCGCAAACCGCTGTTTCGGTTGTCCGACCCAGAATGGCGAATGAAGAATGGGCGGCGCCGCCCGAAATTCTCCAATCTCAAGTCGATATTCACCATTCCGGTTTGTGCTCCCGAAAAACTTTCCGTTCTCAGTGGTCGGTGGTCTGCGGCCGGAGGTGCAATTTATCAACGGTCTCCGTGGGTTTCATGGTTTCCACGCTGGCGTTGGACCATCCGCTCACCTCGATAGTTTTGCCGGCGATGACTATGCTAAGATTCGTCGACCCACACGAATCGAGGTTGGCGCGATGAATTTGCGAATCGCTCTCGGACAAATCAACAGCGTGGTCGGCGACATCGAACGCAACGCCGACCGGGTGATCGCCGCGATCGGCGAGGCCGAAGCCGCCGGCGCGGACCTCGTGGCCTTTCCGGAACTCGCCGTCAGCGGCTATCCGCCGGAGGATCTGCTGCTGCGGCCGCACTTCCTCAAGCAAAACCGCGGCGCGCTCGACCGCATCGCCGCGGCCGCGCAAGGCGCGGTCGTCGTCGTCGGCTTCATCGAGGTCGCCGACGACGTCTACAATGCGGCGGCGATCTGCGCGGACGGCGCCGTGCAGGCGGTGTACCGCAAGATTCGCCTGCCCAACTACGGCGTGTTCGACGAATACCGGTATTTCCAGTCGGGCGTCGCGCCGCTGGTGCTGAAGCTCGGCCAGTGCGCAATCGGCATCACCGTGTGCGAAGACATCTGGGTGCCCGGCGGGCCGGCCGAAGAGGAAGTGATCGTCGGCGGCGCGCAGGTGATTCTCAATGTCAGCTCCAGCCCGTATCACCGCGGAAAGATCGGCGAACGCGAACGGATGCTGGCCACGCGCGCGTCGGACATGGGCGCCTGCCTCGCCTATTGCAATCTCGTCGGCGGGCAGGACGAACTGGTGTTCGACGGCTCCAGCGTCGTCTTCGACCAGGACGGCAAGGCCGTCGCCCGCGCACGTTCGTTCGACGAGGAACTGCTCGTTTGCGACCTCGATCTCGAAGCGGTGCAGCTCAGCCGCCTGCGCGACACGCGCGCCCGGCACGACCGGCAGCAGGCGAATCTGACCGGCCGGCGCATCGCCGTCGTCGAATTGGCGCCGCCGATGTCCGCCAAACCGCCGCTCGAGACGGTGCTGCGTTCGCCGCTGATTCCCGAGGAAGAGGTCTTTCGCGCCTTGGTGCTCGGCACGGGCGATTACGTGCGCAAGAACGGCTTTGCGTCGGTGATCCTCGGCCTCTCCGGCGGCGTGGATTCGGCGCTGGTCGCGGCGATCGCCGCCGAGGCGCTCGGCCCGGCCCAGGTGACTGCTGCGTTCATGCCCAGCCGCTACTCGAGCGACGACAGCCGCGACGACGCCGAGGCGCTGGCGCGGAGCCTCGGCATTCCGTTGCTCGTCTGGCCGATCGAGACGTGCATGAAGGCGTACGACGAAACCCTGGCCGCGCCATTCGCCGGCCGCAAACCGGACATCACCGAGGAAAACATCCAGGCGCGCATCCGCGGCAATCTGCTGATGGCGTATTCCAACAAATTCGGCCATCTCGTGCTGTCGACGGCGAACAAGTCGGAGTCGGCGGTCGGCTACTCGACCCTCTACGGCGATATGGCCGGCGGCTTCGCGGTCATCAAAGACTGCCCCAAGACGTGGGTCTACCGGCTGTGCACGTGGCTCAACCAACATCACGGCCTCGCGATCATCCCCGAGCGCATCCTGACCAAGGCCCCGACGGCCGAACTGCGTTTCGACCAGAAGGACACCGATTCGCTGCCGCCCTACGATGTGCTCGACCCGATCCTCGAATTGCTCGTCGAGCAGGACCGCAGCGTCCGCGACGCCGCCGCCGCGGGCTTCGATCCGGCGACCGTCCGCCGCGTGATGCGCCTGGTCATCCGCGCCGAATACAAACGCCGCCAGGCCGCGCCGGGTGTGAAGCTCACGCATCGAAATTTCGGGAAAGATCGGCGCTGGCCGATTACCAATCGATACCTCGATGAGTGAAGAAGGAAAAAGGAAAAAGGAAAAAGGAAAAAGGAAAAAGGAAAAAGTGAAACCGCCCCCTGACGATCAGGCGCCCAAACCTTGGCCGAGCATTCAAGACCGGACGTATCAATTCGCTTTGCGAATTGTCAAACTGTGCAGCGCAGCCGATTCCCGCGGCGCGAAGGGACCTCTGTTGCAACAGTTGATCCGCTCCGGCACGTCGATTGGCGCCAACATCGAGGAAGCGCAAGGCGGACAAAGCCGGAAGGATTTTGTCGCGAAAACGCAAATCGCGTATAAAGAGGCGCGCGAGACGCTCTATTGGTTGCGGTTGCTTCGCGACAGCGGCGGCGTTCCGGAGGAGAGAATGAAGGATATCGTTCGGGAATGCGAAGAAATCGTTCACATTCTGGCGGCGGCGATCGTCTCGGCGAAACGAATCCAGTGATTCGCCATATTTCGTTCTCGGAGGCGGGCAAACGTCCATGAACAACTCGTTTACAGGCACGGGCCGTCTCTTTGTTGACGTGTGGGCCGCACTTTTGCCTTTTTCCTTTATGAACAACTCGTACTCGCACGGGAGACGCATCTTTGTTGACGTGTGGGCCGCACTTTTTCCTTTTTCCTTTTTCCTTTTTCCTTCCCGTGCGGCCGGTGCGTGGCGATGACGAAGCTCTACGATTTCTTCCTCGGCGGCGTGATCCAGGGCTCGATCCAGGAGCAATCGGTCCATTCGCAGGATTACCGCGAGCATATCAAGAATATCCTCGCGCGCCAGGTTCCCGGATTGCGGGTTTTTTGCCCCGTGGAAGAGCATCGCTCGTCGGTGCTTTACGACGATGACGACGCGCGGCGCGTGTTTTTCGGCCACCTGGAATTGGTCCGCCAGAGCCGGGGGATGATCGCCTATCTGCCTGTTGCGTCGCTCGGCACGGCCGTCGAGATGGAAATCGCGCGGCAAGCGGAGATTCCGATCATCACCATCTCGCCGATGCGGCTGAATTGGGTCATTCGCCTTTACTCGCGGCTCGTTTTTCCCGACCTCGACGCCTTTACGGCGTGGGCCTCGCCGGAAAACGTAGCGGAGTTCTTCCGGTAGAAATCGTTTTCGTCCGCGCAGACCCCACCCGGGAGACATCGGTTCCCGCCGAGGGGACGCCCGCCCGCCGCAGCCGTGGCGCAGGCAGGTTGGGGAGGGGTCGCGCCCGAACAGGCACGCTTAAGCCAGCGCGGATGCGGCCCGAGAGGGCCGATTCGGATTCCACTCTGACGGACGCCGCAGATGAGGTAGGCGTGACGGGCGCTGAGCCGTTTGGTCCGTTCAGAACATTTAGTGGCGACAGTTCAACGGTCACTTCCGTTAAGCTGCGAAAGTTTTTCACTGTCAGCATCGTGATCCGTGTCGCCATCGCACCCCTCCGTCATCGTGATCCGCAGCGCTCGGCAGACCTTCCGCGACGCCTCGGACCACAGCCACTCGGAAGATCAATCGGTTGTTTTCTTCGGCGCCAGAATGCCGCGTCGCGAGCCGCAGTGCAAGATCGTGGCTGGCTTGCGATCGCGAAACCAGCGTCGTTGGCCCCGAATCGCTCCTGAAATGGCGCTCCGTCAGATATTCTCCGCGACTCCGCGTTCTCCGCGTGAGATTCTCTCTTCGCCGTCTCCTTAAAATCTCGCATCGCTGGACGCCGGCGCCCCGACAAGGTACATTTTCGCCAATGAGGGTTCTGGGCGTCAGCGACAATCACAACGCGGGCGCGGCGTTGGTCATTGACGGCCGACTCGTCGCTGCGGTCAACGAAGAGCGGATCGTTCGCGAAAAGAACGCCGCGGGCTTTCCCGCGCGCGCCATCGCCGAGACGTTGCGGCTCGGCGGCCTCGCGCCGGCCGAAATCGACCGCGTCGTCGTCGCCGGCGAAATCACCCCGAGCTATTTTTTGCGCCGCGCGCCGGAATTTCACCGCCGCGCCAAGGCCGGTTCGGGACAATTCGGGTTGCTGTTCAATCTCTACATTTATTATCAAGTCGCCGCGCGCCGGCTGGGCTGGCCATATCGGCTCGACCGTTGGCTTTCGCGACGCCTGGTCGAAACGCGCCTGCGAGAATTGGGCTTTCGCTGCCCGGTGGACATGTGCGAGCACCATCAGGCGCACGCCGAGGCGGCGTTTCGTTGCGGGCCGTTCGAGCGCGCGACGATCGTCACCGCCGATGCGATGGGCGACGGCGTCACGGCGACGGTCAGCGTCGGCCGCCCGGACGGCCGCGTCGAGCGCGTGTTCGCGCAATCGGGGCTTGCGGCGCTGAATCCGTATTACAGCCGCGTCACCGCAATGCTCGGTTTCACGCCGCTGCAGCACGAGGGGAAGGTCACGGGCCTCGCCGCGTACGGCGACGCGGAGCGCCTGGCGCCGCAGTTCCGCAAGCAGCTTCGTTTCGTCGCCCCGGGCTTTTCGACGCTGGGCTGCCCGCTGAAGCATCATCCGCGGTTGGGGTGGCACCGCCACCTGTGGGCGGAGTGCATGTACGATGTGGCTGCCGGCTGCCAGCGCGCGCTCGACGAGGCGATGACGGCGTTTGTCGCCTACTGGGTTGCGCAAACGGGCGTGCCGCAGGTCGCGCTGGCCGGCGGCATTTTCGAGAACGTCAAACTCAACCAGCGCATTCGCGAAACGCCGGGCGTCGCGGCGGTCAGCGTTTTTCCGCACATGAGCGACGGCGGTTTGGCGGCGGGCGCGGCGCTCGGGTTGGCGGGCAGGCCGCCGGCGCCGCTGCCGTCTGTTTATCTCGGCGCGGCCTACGATGACGAAACGATCCGCGCCGAACTTGCCGCCGCGGGCCTGCGCCACGAGCGGCCGGCCGACATCGCCGAGGCCGTGGCCGATTTGCTGGCCGCCGGCGAGGCCGTGCCGCGCTTCACCGGCGCGATGGAATACGGCCCGCGCGCGCTCGGCCATCGGTCGATTTACTACCGGCCCGACGACCCGAGCGCCAACGACTGGCTCAACAAGCGGCTCGGGCGCTCGGAGTTCATGCCGTTTGCGCCGGCCGTCGCGGAAGAAGCGGCCGAGCAACTGTTCGTCGGCCTCGACGGCGCACGCGACGCGGCGCGGTTCATGACGATGTGTTTCGCCTGCACGCCGAAAATGAAACGGCTCGCGCCCGGCTGCGTGCACGTCGACGGCACCGCGCGGCCGCAGGTCGTTCGCCGCGCCGATTGCCCCGACGAACACGCGATCCTCGCCGCGTTCGAGCGCCGCGCGGGCGCGCCGATCTTGCTCAACACCAGCTTCAACATGCACGAAGAGCCGATCGTGATGTCGCCCGCCGACGCGATCCGCGCGTTCCGCGCCGCGGGCTTCCGCCACCTGGCGATCGGCCCGTTCCTGGCGACGGCGGAGGCCGCATGAACCCGCGCGAGGCGCTCGCGACGCTGGCCTATCCGCGCGCGGTGATGATTCAGACCACCAGCCGCTGCAACTCGGCGTGCGTCATGTGCCCGCAGCCGCTGATCCGCCGCGAGCTGCCGCAGGGCGACATGGACAATGCGACCTTCGCCGCGCTGCTCGCCGAAATCGCCGCGTTTCCGGGGCTGCGGCGCGTCATGCTGTATCTGATGAACGAGCCGCTGCTCGATCCGAAAATTGTCGAACGCGTCCGCGCCGCGCGGGCCGCGCTACCGCAGGCCGAGCTGTACCTCGTCTCCAACGGCGCCGCGCTCACCGACGAATTGAGCGAGCGCCTGCTCGACGCCGGCCTGACCTGGATGGGCTTTTCGCTGCACGCCGCGCGCGCCGAAACGTACCGCGCGATCACCGGCCGCGGCGATTTCGACCGCGTGCGCGCGCAGGTGACGCGGCACGTGGAAAAAATGCTGCGCCGCTTCGGGCCGCAGGCGGCGATGATCAATGCTACGCGCGTTCGGCCGCACGTCGGCGACGAGGAATGGCGCGAAATCGCCGACTACTGGCGCGGCGTCGGCGTAACGCGCCTCGACCTTGTTGACGGCTACATCAGCCGCGCCGGCAACGTCGCAGTCTTCGACAAACCGCCCGTGCGGAAAACCGCGATGCACGGCTGCCGCACGGTCTGGGCGTACGAAATGGCGCACGTGCTGTTCGACGGCACGGTCGTCCCCTGCTGCATGGATTACCGGCGCAAAGGCGCGTGGGGCAACGTGCGCGACGCCGGCTTGCTCGCGGTTTGGCGCGGCCCGGCGCGGCGCAAATTTCTGGAACGCATGGACGGCCGGGCCCTGCCGCCCGACGACCTGTGCGCGCATTGCGAAGACGCGATCGCGCCCGGCGACGAGGTTTTCGTCAACGCCAAGCAGGAGCCCGACGCGCTGCTCGTGCAGCCGCCGCCGTGGCTGCCGACCGCCCCTCCGCTTGGCCTCGCCGCGCTGAAGGCCTGGGCCGAGCGCGCCGGTTTCGCGATCGACGTGCAAGACGTCAACATCGACCTTTATCACGCCGCGCCGTCCGACCAGAAAAAACTTTGGGAATGGGAAGCGGGGCGCGTCTGGGAAAACGCGGCGGAGGTCGAGCGCTTGTTCGGCGCCGCGTTGCGCGACGCCGCAGGCCGCATTGCCGCGCATCCGGCGCCGGTCGTCGGCTTCAGTTTGGCCACATTAAAAGAGGCCGCCGCCGCGATCCTGGCGCGCGAGGTCGCGCGGCTCGCGCCCAATAAGTTGCTGCTGGCCGGCGGACCCGGCGCCGCGACGCCCGACGCGCACGAACGCTTCTTCCGCCAGTGCGGCGGCGCCGTGCGCACGTTTGTCGTCGGCGAGGGCGAGCAGACGCTTGTCGAAATTCTCGCCCGCCGGCGTCGTGGCGAAAGCCTTATCGGGTTGGCGGGAACCGTCGTTCGCGACGAAAGCGGCGCGTGGGTTGCGGGCGAGCCGCCCGAGCCGCTCGTTCCGGCGACGCTGCCGCCGCCCGATTATCGGCCGTTCGACCTGACGCGTTATCGCGATCCGGCGCTGTTCGTCGAATGGTCGCGCGGCTGCACCGGCGGCTGCGCATTCTGCAACGTGCGAAGCCAATGGCGGCGCTACCGCGCGAAACCGGCAGAAACCGTGCTGGCGGAACTGGCCGTTTTGCGCGAGCGGCATGGCGTGGAATGGCTCGGCCTGGCCGACCCGATCGTCAACGGCCGGCCGGAAATCCTGGAGCAAATCTGCGACGGCATCGTCGAACGCCGCTGGAAATTGCGTTGGGCCGCCGGCGCCAGTCCGAATCATCCGCTGACCGCCGCGCAGTTCGCGAAAATGGCCGCGGCCGGCTGCTATCGCTTGGAGTTCGGCGTCGAATCGGGCTCCGACCGCGTGCTGGCGGCAATGAAAAAACGTTACGCCGCCGCAACGGCCGCGCAAATGTGCCGCGACGCGCACGCGGCCGGCATCGAAGTCGTGCTCTATCTGGTTGCTGGCTTTCCCGGCGAAACCGACGACGACTTCGCACAAACACTTCGACTCGTCGAAGAGCTGGCGCCGATCGTCAAGCTCGTGCGCAGCGTCAACAGCGTGCTGCTGCTGCCGGGCGCGGAACTCGACGACGCGCCCGAAAAATTCGGCGTCGCGCCGCCCGATCGCACGCACGCCGGCTGGGAAAAGAATTGGCGCGCCGGCGAACTGACCGCCGCGGTGCGCGCGGCGCGTTGCACGCGCCTCGTCGAACGGCTGCGCGAACTGGGCGTGCCCGTCGAGTTTTCGAATCGCGACGAAATCGGCGAAGAACCCGCGCCCGACGAGCGCTTGGCCGGGCTCGAACGGCGCGTCGCCGCCGTGCGCGAAGGCCTGCGGCGGCTCACCGCGAAAACCGAACGCGCGCTCGGCGCCCCGGCCCCGCCGGCCCCGGCCGGCCTGATTGCGCTGGCGATCTGCCCTGTCTGGGGCATCGACATGCCGCCGTACAGCGTCGCCAGCCTCGCGGCGAACCTGGCCGCCGCCGGCCTGACGCCCGCCGTCTTCGATTTCAATATCGCAATTTATCGCCGCTGCCCGCCGGAATTGCGACGTTTTTGGGAGGAAGACAGTTTCCGCCACTGGACCGACCTGGCCGATTGGCGGCGGCTGCGCCCGCACCTCGAGCCGTTCATTCAGCAGGCGGCGGACCAACTGTTGGCCGCGGGCCGGCCGATCATCGGCTTCTCGGTCTATTCGCCGAACCGCGCGTTCACGATCGAGGTCTGCAAGCGCATCAAAGCGGCGGACCCGCGGCGCACCATCGTCATCGGCGGCCGCGGCGTCGATTCGCCGAAGGCGCGGCGGCTCTTTCCGCCGGACAGCGTCGATTGGTTCGTCGATGGCGAGGGCGAGCGCGCCTTCGCCGACCTGGCGCGGGCCATCGAACGCGGCGGCGACCCGCGGCAGTTGCCGTTTGTCGATTACTTCGCCGGCCCGCACCTGGGCGGCTCGCCGCGCGCGGTGCGCGAGCCCGACCCGGGCGCCCTCGCGCCGCCCGACTATTCGTTTTTCGATCTGGCGGCGTACCGCTCCGACGAATTGCCGCTGCTCGCCAGCCGCGGCTGCACCGGCCACTGCGCGTTTTGCAACGACCACGAGGCGATGGGGCCGCTGCGCCAGCGCCCGGGACGGCAGGTCGCGGCGGAAATGTTGCGCCACCAAAAGCTGCACGGCGTGCGGCGCTTTCGCTTCAACGACCAACTGATCAACGGCGACCTCGCCGCGCTCGAAGAAATGTGCGACGCGCTGATCGAATCCGGCGCCGATCTCGAATGGCTGGCGCTGGCGGCGCCGCGCGGCGACATGTCCGACCGCCTGCTCGCGAAAATGAAGCGCGCCGGCTGCAGGACGCTCAACCTCGGCGTCGAGGCCGGCTCGGACAACGTGCTGCGCCGCATGGCCAAGGGTTTTCGCGTCGCCGACATCGAAAAGGCGCTGGCGCAAATTCATGGCGCGGGCATCCTGACGATGGTCAACTTCGTCGTCGGCTTCCCCAACGAAACCGACGAGGATTTCGCGGAAACGCTCGATTTCGTCCGCCGCTGCCGGGCGACCATCGACGGCGTAAACAGCGTCAACACGTGCCTGATGCTGCTGGACAGCCCGCTCGAAAAGCACCGCGACACGTTCAACATCGCCGTGCCGACCAGCGGCGCGCCCGACACCGGCTGGGTCCACGGCAAGAACACGCCGGCCGTGCGGCAGATTCGCGCCCGCCGCCTGCTCGAAGTTTTGGACGAACTCGGACTGCCGGCCCGCGTGAGCAACCTGCACGAACGCGCGGCAGATCTCGGACCGCCGTCGCCGACGGTTTCCGACGCCGACGGGGGCGTCGGCGCTCCCAGCGTCGATCCGCGCAAGGGCCTGCCGCGCTACGAGGCGATCGAGCGCCGCGACGTGGATGCGCTGCTGGTGATGGCGCCGGTGTGGGGCGTTGACGCGCCGCCGCTCGGCATCGCTTACGTGCAGAGCTATCTGCAGGCGCAGGGCATCGCCACGCAGTGCCTCGACCTGAACGTCAAATTTTACAACCGCGCGCCCGACCGCAACCTGTGGCGCATGGAGGCGTACAAGCGCTGGACCGAGCCGGACCTGTTCGAGGACACGCTCGCCGCGCTGTGGGATCTGTTCCACCATTACGTCGGCCAGATCGCCGCGCACCCGGCGCGCATCCTCGGCTTTTCGGTGAACACGGGCAATTTCTCGTTCACGCGCGCGCTCGCCCGCCAACTCAAGGCCCTGCGGCCGGACCGCCCGATCGTCTTCGGCGGTCCGGGCATCACCAATAGTTATGATATCGTTTCGCTGACAACCGACGAGTGCGATTACCTCGTGCTCGGCGAAGGCGAGAAGCCGGCCGCCGCGCTGTGCCGCGGATTGTTGGCGGGAGAAACGCCGACAATCGAGGGCGTTGTGCGAATTGCGGAGCCATTCGACTACGACGCCCTGTCGCGCAAAATCCTCGAGAATCTGGAAGAGGTCGATTGGCCGCGGCTCGAAGATTTCAACCTGGAAGAATACGCGGCGGACGGCGTGCCGATCCTGGGCAGCCGAGGCTGCATCCGCCGCTGCTCGTTCTGCAACGATCATCATCTGTATCAGAAATATCGCCGCCGGCCGGCCGAGTCGGTCGCCACGGAAATGAACTGGCACGCGGACCGCAATCGCAAACGCTTCACGTTCCACGACGTGCTGATCAACGGCAGCATCTCCGAGCTCGAAAAGCTGTGCGACCTGCTGATCGCCGGCGGGCGCGAATTGCGCTGGGGCGGGCAAGGCGTCATCCGCAAGGAAATGACCCCCGAGTTGTTCGCGAAGCTGGCGGCGGCGGGCTGCGAAAGTTTCGTCTTCGGCGTCGAATCGTTTTCGGACAAAGTGCTGAAGGGGATGAACAAGCCGTACACGGGCCAGGAAGCCGCGGCGGTGATCACGGCCTGCCACAACGCCGGGATTCAGGCGAATATCAATATTATTGTCGGCTTTTTGGGCGAGACGGAAGAGGAATTTCGCGAGACCTACGATTTCATCCGCGACCACGGCGATATCATCGACAACGTGGCCTCGATCACGCCGTGCCTGATCAATCTGGGCAGCCGGCTGTTCGAAAAGCGCGAGGATTTCGGCATCCGCTTCCCCGATCGCGAAGGCTCGATGAAGTGGCATACCGACGACGGCAACACCTTCGAGGCGCGGCGCCAGCGCGTGCTCGCGTTGACGACGCTGCTGGCCGGCCGCGAGCACGATGTGCACACGGTGAACCTATACGACGAAAAACGCGGCGCGCTGCCCGAGGTCGCGGTCGCCGGCGACGAGACGACCGTCGCCGAGGGCGAGCGGCCCGATATCCTGCTCGCGCTTCCGCCGCCGTGGGGCGTGGATTTTCCGCCGCTCGGCCTGGCGATGCTCGCCGGCAGCCTGCGGGCGCAAGGCCTGCGTACCGTCGTGCGCGACTTGAACGTCGAGTGGCGCGCGGACTGCGGCGAGCACCTCGCGTCGTATTGGGACCCCGAACGACTGAAATATTGGGCGACTGACGGGCGCCTCGCGGAGATCGTCGCGTTCTTTACGCCGCAGATCAAAGCCTTTCTCGCCGACGTGCGCCGGCTGCGGCCGCGGGCGATCGGCTTTTCGACGAACGAATCGAACCTGCCGCTCGCCGCGCAGCTTGCCGAGCGCGTGAAGAAACTTCTGCCGCGGACGACCGTCATCCTCGGCGGGCCCGGCGTGCATTGGGACGCCGACCGCGCGCGGATCGGGCCGGTCGCCGATATCTGCATTCGCGGCGAGGGCGAGGCCGCGCTGCCGCGGCTCTTGCGCGCGCTGATCGACGGCGGGCGAACGCCCGAACTGCCGGGCGTCGTCGGCCGCGACAACGGGCGCTGGGCCGTCGCGCCGCCCCCGGAGGCGATCCGCGATCTCGACGCGCTGCCGCCGCCGGATTTCGCGGGCCTGCCCTTGCACCTCTACGCGACCAACCAATTTCCGCTGCAATTCGGCCGCGGCTGCGTCAATCAATGCCGTTTCTGCAACGACCACCAAATTTCGCCCGGCTACCGCGCACTGTCGCCCGAGCGGTTGCTGGCGATCGTGCGCGCCATGAAAAAAAATCACGGCGCCTTCGCCTTCTCGTTTAACGACCTGCTGATCAACGCCGATCTCGCGCGGCTGCGGCGCTTCTGCGAACTGGCGATCGCCGCCGAAGAGCGCTTCGCCTGGACCGGCCAGTGCCTGGCGCGGCGCGAAATGACGGCCGACGATTTCGTCCTGCTCAAACGCGCCGGCTGCGTCAGCCTGTCGTTCGGCATCGAGAGCTTTTCCGATGATGTGCTCGCGCGCATGGGCAAACGCTTCGACGCGGCGACGGCGGCCGAGGCGCTGCGGCGCGCGAAGGCGGCGGGCCTGGCGACGCTGGTCAACCTGATCGTCGGCTTCCCCGGCGAGACCGAGGCGACGTTCGCCGAGACCTGCGAATTCGTGCGGCGGCACGCGAACCTGATCGACCGCGTCGGCGCGCTGTCGACCTGCATCGTCGTCGCGCAATGTCCGCTGGAAAAGGACCCCGCCGCGTTCGGCATCGTGCTGCCCGCGCCCGAGCATTGGCGGCAGTGGCATACGGCGGACGGGACCAACACGTACGAAATCCGCGTCGATCGCCTGCGGCGGCTGGCGCGCGCGCTCGACGAGGCCGGCGTTGCGCACGGCGCGGGCAACCTGTACGAAGAAGCTTTGGGCGAGGTGTGACGTGACGTCGCGACGCATCATCTTTTTCGCGCTCCTGCTCGTGGCCGTCGCGCTGTTCGGCGGGCGCAACGTTGTGCGCGCCTGGCTGCGCAGCCCCACGGCGGACGTGTACGCGGCGCTGACGGCGCCGCACCCGACGCGCGGGCATGTCTTGAAGCCCAACGCGCAGAAAATCGTGCCGGTGGGGCTGTACGGCGAATTCGCCGAATCGTGGCGGCGCAGCGGCGCGAAATGGACCGCGCGCATCAACCCGCAGGGCTATCGCGACCGGCCGTTCGGGCCGAAGACCGGGCCGCGGATCGTCGCGCTCGGCGACAGTTCGACGTTCGGCTGGGATGTCGCGGCCGACGAAACGTGGCCGAAGGTCCTCGAGCGCGCGCTGGCCGCTAGCGACCGGCCGATGGAAGTGCTGAACCTCGGCACGCCCGGCTACTCGACGCAGCAGGGGCTGTTGTCGCTGCCCGAGGTGTGGGCGCAGCAGCCGGATCTGCTGATCGTCGCCTTCGGCCACAACGACGAAAGCGCCGCGCCGGTGGATCGGGCCGGCAAGACCCCGACCGATTCGGAGTTGATGCCCGGCCTTGCGCCCGAGACCGCCGAGCACCTGGCCGACCGTCGCCGCGAAATCGGCCTGGTCGGCCCCGCGCGCCGGCAGCCCCAAAAAACTGGCCCGCCCGACGATCCGTCGAAGGCGTTCGAGGCGATCCGCCGCGTGCCGCCCGAGCGCTTCAGCGAAAATTTGCGCGTGTTCGTCGACGAGGCGCGCGCGCACGGCGTAGGCGTCGTCTTGGTGAACATCGGCAGCGTCGACGACCAATACCGCCAGGCCGTGCTCGCCGTCGCCCGCGAAGTGGGCGTGCCCGCGATCAACACGTTGCCGCTGCTCTTTTCCAAGGTCGAGGCGATCAAGACCGATCCGGCCTACGCCTCCTGCCGCAGCCCGCTGCTGCAAGAACTCGGCGCCGCGACGCTCGACCGCAGCAAGAACGGCTGGCTTTGGTTCTCGACGGACCTCACGCATCCCAACGCCTGCGGCCACCAGGTCATCGCCGAGGCGCTTGCGCCGCTGGTTGCGGCAGCAATGAAGAGAGAGGCTGGGAGACCGAAAGGCTGAGAGGCCGGGAGATCGCGCAGCCCTCGGTCGTTCGAGCACATTAGCTTCACGGCTTATCCGGCTTGGAATATCCCAAAAGCCCCGTAATTCCCATGAATCTGAGCGACAGGCTGCCGCCGCCGCCATCGGCGGCAACAACGATTGACGTCCACGCGGGCCGCTGGTACGCTCCACTCATGCGTGAAACTGCGGTCTGTTTTCATCTCATGGCCAAGCCTGCCGGCCCGCGCTGCAACTTACGCTGTACATACTGCTTTTACCTCGAAAAGGAGCGCTTTTTCCCCGAGAAAACCAGCTTTCGCATGACGGACGAGGTGCTGGAAGCCTGCACGCGGCAGTACATCCAGGCCAACGATGCGCCGGAGGTGATATTTTCGTGGCAGGGCGGCGAGCCGACGCTCATGGGTTTGGATTTCTATCGCAAAGCCGTCTCATTTCAGAAAAAATATGCGGCGGGCAAGAATATCGGCAACACGTTGCAGACCAACGGCGTCCTGCTCGACGACGAATGGGGCCGGTTTCTCGCGCGGGAAAAATTTCTCGTGGGGCTCAGCCTCGACGGCCCGGAAGAAATCCACGATCCCTGCCGCCGCGGCCCCCACGGCGCGCCGACGTTTGCGCTGGCGATGCGCGCGCTCGACGTGTTGAAAAAGCGCAAAGTCGAATTCAATATCCTGGCTTGCATCAACCGGAAATCGGCGCAGAAGCCTCAAGAGGTTTATCGCTTTTTCAGGCGCCAGGGCGTTACGTTCGTGCAGTTCATTCCGGTGGTGGAACGAATGGCGGATCACGACGGCGCGGCGCTCGCCGGACCCGACGCGGCCGAAAACGCGGCGCCGACGCCCTGGTCGGTCGATCCCGACGGCTACGGCGATTTCCTCTGCGGGGTTTTCGACGAATGGGTGCGGCAGGACGTCGGGCGCATCTTCGTGATGAACTTCGAATGGACCCTGGCGGCCTGGGCGGGCGCGCCGCAAACGGCTTGCACCTTCGCCGCGCGTTGCGGCCGGGCCTTGATCGTCGAGCACAACGGCGACGTTTACTCGTGCGATCATTTTATGTATCCCGAATATCGCCTGGGCAACGTGCTCACCGATGACTTGCGCGCCATGGTCGAGTCCGAAAAACAACGGGCGTTCGGCGCGGGCAAAGAAACGTCGCTCCCCGCGGCGTGCAAGAATTGCGATATGCTGTTCGCCTGCCGCGGCGGTTGTTTGAAACATCGTTTCGGCAGCTCGGCCGCCGGCGAGCCGGGCCTGAATTATCTTTGCGCCGGAACGAAAAAATTTTTGCGGCACACGGCCGGCCCCATGAAAGCGATGGTGGGCTTGCTTCGCAATCGGCGGCCGGTTTCGACAATTATGAACATGACGGAGGCGGCAAATGTCCAACAAATCCGATGAAACGAGCATGCCCGCGACGACGACCACGGAGCCCGGCGGCGTCACCCGCAGGGAATTCATCCAAGCCGGGGCGGCGGCGGTCGGGGCCGCGGCGCTCGCGCCGTCGCTGGTGTTCGGCGCGACGCCCAAGCGCAAACCGCCGAACATTCTGTTCGTGCTCACGGACAATCAGCCCACCTCGATGATCGGCTGTTACGGCAGTCCGGACATCAAGACGCCGCACATCGATCGCCTGGCGGAAGAGGGCACGCGGTTCACGGAAGCCTTCGCCTGCAACGGCCTGTGCTCGCCGACGCGCGCAACGCTGATGACCGGGCTGATCCCATCGCAGCACGGCATCCACGACTGGATCGCCGACAGCGCCCTGGAGCATTGGCCGGCCGATTGGTGCGCCGTGCAGGAATTTCGCACGCTGCCGGTCACGCTCGCCAACCGCGGCTATCACACGGCGATGATCGGCAAATATCACATGGGCCAGCCGCGGCACGCGATGCCCGGTTTCCATTATTGGGTCAGTTTTCCGTACGGCCACACGCTGAGTTTCTGGCACAACACGATCATCGACAACGGCAAAGAATACAAGCTCGACGGCAAGCACATCGTGGAGCATTTCGCCGAGCGCGGCGCCGATTTTCTCATGCACTACAACGACAAAAAGCCGTTTTATCTGCAACTGAATTTCGACGGCCCGTACCTGCTGCCGCCGACGAACCTCGGCCCCGACCCGAATCCGTTTTACAAGGAGTACCTGAACAAGCAATGGAAGGCCTGGCCGCGCACGCGCTTCAGCGAACTGCTGATCCGCGAAATCTACGGGCCCGACAACCCGAACGATTTCAATTTGCACTTGTTTTACGACTGCCTGCGCATGCACCAGGACCCCGAATCGATGGCGAACAGCGCGTCGCAAAACGCGATGGTCGACTATGGCCTCGGCATCGTCATGGAAGCGCTCAAGGCGCGCGGCCTGGAGGAAGACACGCTGGTCATTTTCTCGACCGATCAGGCAAATTTCTACGGCCAGCACGGCCTGTACGGGCACACGAACTTCCTCGTGCCCTCGATGCTTTACGATTGCCTGATGAACGTGCCGTACATCCTGCGGCAACCGGGCGTCATCCCGGCCGGCCGCGTGAGCGATTTGATGATCGGGCAATACGATTTCCTGCCCACGGTGCTGGACTACGCGGGCTTCGGCAAAGTGCCGATCGCCAACACGCCGGGCCGCAGCTACGCCCGCCATATTCGCGGCGAGACGCTGGCGAATTGGGGCGAAGACGTGTTCTTCGAGCAGGAGGAATCGCGCGGCGTTCGCACGCGCAAGTTCGCGTACTGGAAACGCATGCCGCGGTTCGGGGCGCCCGCCTTGTTCGACATTGAAAAAGACCCGGACCAAAACAACGACATACACGGGGATCCGGATTACAAGGACGTCGAGCGCGAACTCGATCAGAAAGTGACGGCGTTTTGGGCGAAATACGCGAATCCCGAGTACGACCTGTGGCAGCACGGCAAGACCAAGTCGTTCACGGGCCGCACGTCGTTCATGGACAAGGTGAAGAAAGTCGATTGGGAAGAAGACCGGACGCCCAAACCGGCGTTCAAGGACACCAAGTAAGAAAGCGAGGAATTTATGGCAATCTTTTTGGCCTTCGCACCGTTCATCGCGTTTGCGATCGTGGCGCAGTTTGTCGCGATGACCGTCGGTCTGGCGTCCGGCGCCTTTGTCTCCGGCGTGATGGTCGGCTACGCCTCCATCCGCCAGCACAAGGCGGTCAAGGTGCTGGAAGCTGGGACGCTGATTCTGTTCGCCGGGTTGACGGCGTACGCCGTAATCGCCGGGCCGCGGCTGTCGATCGTGGTTGTGCGGCTTTGCGTGGACGCCGGCCTGCTGATGATCGTGTTGGTTTCCATGGCCATTCGCCAGCCCTTCACGCTGCAATACGCCCGGGAGTCGGAGCCGAAGGAAGTATGGACGCAACCGTCGTTCATCCGCAGCAACTACATCATCACGGTAGTGTGGGCGGCGGCCTTCGCCGTCATGACGCTCGCCGACATCGTGATGATTTACCTGCCGCACGTGCCGAAGTGGATCAGCATCACCGCGATCGTCGCGGCGTTCATGGCCGCGTTCCGCTTCACCGGGTGGTATCCGAAGAAAATTCGCGCCGCGATGGAGCATGCGCCGGCCGCGTCAAGCGCCGGCGCCGAAGGCTGAAAGGCTGAGAGAGATTTCGCAAAGACATGCGCCGTCGTCGCCGCGGCTGTGAAATGCCGTAGAAGAATCTGCAGGATTTTGCAGATTCGCCAGAGTGAATTTCCCAACCGTCCGTAACTGCATGGTTTTTACCGCGGCACGAAATTCGCATTTCCTTTTCTCGGATTTGAAAGGAGGCGAACGCCATGATGTGGCTGGAAGTAATCAGAGTACGGACGTTTCAGTCGGTGCACAGCGTCAACATCGCGTTGTCCCACATGAACGCGGCCAAAGAAAAGCTCTCCAACATCCCGGATCTGGACGGCGCGGCGATCTATTGCGGGCTCACCTCGCCGTTCGAAGCCGCGATTCATCTCTTCTGGAAAAGCGTCGATCCGGTATTGAGCGGAGGCAGCGCGCCGGGGCAGCAACTCACGCGGGATTTGGCGAAATTCGGCATGGTCGACCATTTCATCTGGAGTCTGCGGAACGCCTGGGATGCCGCTGCCGAGGGCCGGGCGAAATTCGATGCGGATGAGCCGCGAGAAGAGGCGCGAATTTGACGTTTCGGGCGCGACCCGGAATCACCCGGCGTTTCGCGCCTTGGCTTTGCGGCCGTAGGGGATGCCGAGCGACCGCATGCGGAAGCGGAGCGTCGAGGGATTGAGCCCGAGCGCCTTGGCCGCGCCGGTCGGCCCCTCGACGCGCCCGTTGCACGCGGCGAGAACCTCCTCGATGTGAGCTTTCATCACATCGGCCAGCGAATTCGGCGAAGCGAGGTCGGCCGGCGTTGCGCACGGCGCAGCGAACGTCGTGTTCTGCCCCGTCAGATCGAGGAACTCCAGCGGCTTCCCGTCGGCCAAGATCATGGCGCGCTCGATGACGTTTTCCAGTTCGCGAATATTGCCGGGCCACGGATAGGCCAAGAGGCGTTCCATCGCGCCCGGCGCGAGCGTGGCCGTTCGACGAAAGCCCAGGGTCTGGGCCTTCTTTCGCAAAATGTGATGCACGAGCGCCGGAATATCCGGTTTTCGCTCGCGCAACGGGGGCAAATAGATCGGAAACACTTTGAGGCGATAATACAGGTCGTCGCGGAATTGGCCTTCCTGCACCATCCGGTCGATGTTGCGATGCGTCCCCGAAATGACGCGAATATCGATTTTGACCGTCTGCGTGCCGCCGACGCGCTCGATTTCGTTCTCTTGCAGTACGCGCAACAACCGCACCTGCGCTGGCAAGGGCAGTTCGCCGATTTCGTCAAGGAAAATCGTGCCGCCGTTGGCGCGCTCGAAGCGGCCGATTTTCCGGCTGAGCGCCCCCGTGAAGGCGCCCTTCTCGTGACCGAACAATTCGCTGTCGATCAGCGTGTCGGGAATGGCGCCGCAATTGACCTTGACGAAGGGGCCGCCGTTGCGCGGCGAAAGACTATGGATGGCGTTGGCGATGACTTCTTTGCCCGTGCCCGTTTCGCCTTGCAGCAGCACCGGCGAAATCAGCGGCGCGACGTGCTGGACCTTCGCCATCACGTCCCTCAACCCGAACTCCGCGCCGACGATCTAGGTTCCGGCGATGACCCGGAGTTCGTCTTTGAGAAAGCGATTGTCGTCGGCGAGCCGGTTCTTCAGCTCCATCAATTCGCGATGAGTGAGATAGTTCGACAACGCAACGGCCGCGGGCTCGGTGGTGCAGGCCCAAAGCCGGGCGTGCTCCGCGAAGAACCTGTCCGAGCCGGAGGCGCGGGCGACCATAAAACCGATTCGCACGCCGCCGACGGTGAGCGCGTTGATCAGCAGCGATGACGGGGGCCACCCCAGAGCCTTGACGAGCGAATCCATCATCGACCGGCGGGAATCGTCGATCACGCGAAGCTCGGGGGCATGGGAGCTGGAAAGCTCTTTTCTCAGCCTGGCCGGTATAGCGGCCTTGACCGAGATCTTCGCGCACCCGTCGCGGCGCGCGGTCGCGACGAACTCGATGACGCCCTGCTCGATCGCCACATGACCGAGAGCCAACTCGTCGACCGGCATGGCTTCCCCAGCGTACAGCAACGCGCTGGCCAACGCTTTTTCGATTTCCAGACTGCCGCAGATTCGCACGGCGAACTTGCGAAAGAATTCGCTCTCATCCATATTTCCGCTCCTTGACGCGACCACAACTGCAATATTTAGCAGAAAAACATAAAGACACAACTGCAAAATATTGCAGTGACAAGCCCCGTGCATTTACAAGCCATGGGAATCACGATGTTTTTATTTTGGCATATATTTCGCACCTCAAGACGGCGGCGTTCAAAGGAGACGGCGGCCATGAAATGGCTGGAAGTGATCAAGGTTCGAACTCTTACCGTGGCAGACGGCGCGCTTTCCTACCTGACCAGCGCCAGGCAGGCCCTCGCCGGAAATCCGGAATTGGCGAGCATGGAGGTTTACGTCGGGCTCACGGCGCCGACCGACATCGCCGTCCAGTTGGTTTGGGAAAACGAAGCATGCACGGCGTGGGGCAGCGAACCCGGGCAACGAATCGCCGACTGTCTCAAGATGCTCGGACTGCTCAGTCACACCACCTGGCGCCTCACCGAGGCGTCAGATTGCGTCCAAACCGCCGCGTGCGACGCACGCGGAGAACTCGAAAAAGAGGAGGTCCGGCAATGAGTTGGGGCGGAGTAATCAGCGTATTCCTCGGCGTGCTTGCGTTCCTCTTCGGCGCGATTCTGATGATTTCCGGCAAACCGGTGTTTGAAGCCGAGGATCCCGACGCCCGCGACGAGGGGTTCTTCTGTCTCTTGGTGGGCACGGCGTTGCTGTTGTTAGGCGCAAAAATTTGGTGACGAAACAAAAGGCGGGCTGGCATGAGACGAAGGAGCCGAATTTTGTGCCCGGTGGATTTCTCCGATTCGTCGGCCGCTGCCTGCGCCGCGGCGCAGGCGTTGGCGCGGCAGTTCCAGGCGAACAGGAATTCGCCCGCATTGTTCGCGGACGACGACGCGGCGACGGAGTGTTTCATGAGCGACGGCTCGCCGGCGAGCGCCATCCTGTTTTTCGCCGAGAGACGCGCCGTCGACGAAATCATCATGGGAGCGCACGGCCGCGATCCGGGACGGCCGGTCCTGGGGTCGACGGCGGAAAAGGTTTTGCGAAAGGCCCGCTGTCCCGTGGCCGTGCTGCGGGGGCGTCGCGCGGGGGCGTCGGCCGACGCCCCCGACGCGATGCGCGTGCAGCGAATTCTCTTTTGCGCCGATCTTTCCGGCGCGGCGCAGCGATCCTTTCCGTATGCGGCGGCGATGGCCATGGAACACAACGCCGAACTGACCCTATTCCACGCGGTTCGCCATGCCGCCGATCTCGCCGAAACGGAAAAAAGACTCGCACTGCTCATCCCGCCGTACTGGAACGGCCGAGAAATTAAGACCGCGGCGCTCGTCGGCAAAGCCGGCGACCGGATCGCCGAATACGCGCGGAAGATCGATGTGGACGTAGCCGTAATGACGTTGCGCAACCGCAGCTTCGTGAACCGCGTCATGTTCGATTCGACCATCGATCGGGTGATTCAGTCCGGATGGTGCCCGGTCCTGGTCGTGCGTCCCGACCTCCTTGAAAATCAACCAGCGCGCGCGCCGGCGGGCGACGCGCGGTCGGAAAGGAAGGCATCATCATGAGCGACGTAACCGAACGGGGCGACGCGCGCGGGCGCAATTTCGTGCTTGTTGTCGACAATCAGCCGTATTCGCGCGTGGTCGCGGGGTCCATCTTGGAAAACCTCGGTTGGCCCTCGCTGCTGGCGGCGGACCTCGCCAATGCGGTGGAACTGTTCCGCGAGTTCGCCGATCGAATCGCGGCGATCCTGTTGGACCGAAAAACCGCAGAAATTGCCGCCGAACGCGCCGTTTCCAGCGTGCCGCGCCTTGGCGCCGGCGTGCCGCTCATCGTTTACGGCCCGGGCCAAGCGGGCGATGTGCGTCGTCTTTTTCCGGACCGTCCGCAGATCAATTGCATCCCGCGGCCTTTTTCGTACGCCGAACTTGACGAGGCCTTGCGGCAGACAGTCGAGCGCTGAGCCGCCGCGAAGCGGAGAGAGGAGATGGGCAGTAATGCAACAGGAAACGATGCGGCAACAAGGTGAAGATTCGATGGCGACTGCCGATGAAACGGACCGCGGCCGGCAACTTCGCTTTGATCGCTGCCTGCTGATTGCTCTCGGTTTGACCGAAAGCCTCGCGGAGCTGGCGGCCGAAATGAACAAGATCCGCTTCCCGTGCGCCGCCGAGACGCAAGCTTCGCAGTTGCGGGGGCTCGTTAGCCGGCTGACGCACGTGGAAAACAAAGTCCGCGGCATATTGGACGCGCCGGCCATCCGCAGCAACGCGGCCGAAACGATCCAGAGCTTACGGGCGGCCCGGTTACGAATTTCGAGTTACGAATGACGAGTTGCGCTCCAAACTCGTAACTCGTAATTCGCAGCTTCTGCCAGTCTTGCTTGCTTCCCGCCCCGCGCTATACTCCGCGCGGGTTGTGGGGTCGCCTTGCTGTTCACCAGCGCCAAGTACGGCGTCTTTTTAGTCGCCGTTTTTCTGGTTTATTGGGGTCTGGCGCGAATTCGCCTGGCCCGCATGGCGTTGCTGCTCGCCGCCTCGATCTTTTTCTACGCCAACTGGCGGATCGACTATCTCGTCCTGCTCTGGTTCACGGGCTCGCTCGATTTTTTCGTGGGCGGCCTGCTGCCGTCGATGCGGCGGCCGGCCGGGCGGCGCGCCCTGCTGGCGGTCAGCCTGACGGCCAACCTCGGCATTCTGGCGTTGTTCAAATACGCCGATTTTTTGCTCGGCGCGGCGTCGGATTTCACGACGCTGCTCGGACTCGATCCGGTGCGGCTGCGCCTCGGTCTGATTCTGCCGCTCGGCATCAGCTTTTACACGTTCAAGTCGATGTCGTACGTCATCGACATCTACCGCGGCACGCTGGCGCCGACGCACCGCTACCACGAATACCTGTTGTACGTGGGCTTTTTTCCGCAGATCGCCGCGGGGCCGATCACGCGCGCGGCGCAGCTGCTGCCGCAATTCGAGCGCCGGCCGTCGCTGACGGACATCCAAGGCTCGCGCGCGCTGTGGCTGATCATGGCCGGGTTGTTCAAGAAGGTGGTCATCGCCGACGCGCTCGGCATGGGCCTGGTCGACCGCGTGTTTTCAATCCCCGAAATGTATACGAGTTGGGAGGCGCTGGCGGCCATCTACGGCTACGCGCTGCAAATCTACTGCGACTTCTCCGGCTATTCCGACGTGGCGATCGGCTCGGCGCTGCTGCTCGGCTTCGAGATCCCCGACAATTTCGCGCTGCCGTATCGCGCCACAAACCTGCGCGATTTCTGGCGGCGCTGGCACATCAGCCTGTCGACCTGGTTCCGCGACTACCTCTACATCCCGCTCGGCGGCAGCCGGCGCGGCGGCGCCCGCACCTATTTCAATTTGTGCGCGACGATGCTGCTCTGCGGCCTGTGGCACGGCGCCGAGTGGAAATTTCTGTTCTGGGGCGCGCTCCACGCGGTCGGCCAGAGCGTGACGCGGCTGGCGCAGCGCGCGCTCGGGCGGGACGACGCGGCGACGCCGCTCGGCCGGCTCCTGACCGGCTTCGTCACGTTCCATTTCGTCTGTTTCGCGTGGATATTTTTCCGCGCCGATGACCTGGGCGCCGGCTGCAACCTGTTGCGGGTGGCGTTTTCGTTCATCGGCGGCGCGCCGAATCTGACGTGGCCGGTGCTGCTGCCGCTGGCGGTCGGCTACGGTCTGCATTGGGCGCCGCGGCGGGCGGAGAGCTGGGTGCGCGACGGTTTCGGCCGCTTGCCGGCGTCGGTGCAGGGGCTCGTTTTGTTTGCGGCGGCGGCGCTATTATATGCCGTCGCCAGCCGCGACGTGCAACCGTATATTTACACGCAGTTCTGAGAAGGCAGCCGCGTGAACGCACCGAAACATTCGTCGCCCGGGGCGACGCCACGAGCCGTCCTGACCGGTAAAACGGCGCAGGCGCTGGCGTGGTTTCTGCTGTTCTGCGCAATCGGCGGCTTCAAGGCGGACCCCCGGCAACTGCTCGCCAGCCTGCGCTTCGAACCGGCGCAGGGCGGCTCGTGGTTTTCGAACAATTCGTCGATGACCGAGCGCGCGTTGGACGTCACGGTCGAGAAAAGCAGCGCGGCGGCGGAAGTGCGCGCCACCCGCGAACAGGCCGCCGCGGCGCTGGGCGTCAACCTGCAAGCCGAGGATTTGCAAGGCGCGTTTCGCCGCATCGAAGACCCGACCGGCCGCGCGATGGGCTCGTTTTTCGAGGCGCTGACCCGCACGTCGCGCAAGGAGCCGGGCGCGATCACGCGCATCATGCACTTCGGCGATTCGCTCGTGGTCGTCGATTTTCTCACCGGCCAGGCGCGGCGGCGGCTGCAGGAGCGGTTCGGCGACGCCGGCCACGGCTACATGCTCGCGGGCAAGCCGTGGCCGTGGTACCAGCACTGGGACATCCTGTATCACACGTCCAACGAGTGGACTGTCGATGGAATCATGAAACCCAAGAGCAAGGGCGGCCTTTACGGCGTCGCCGGCTACGCGTTCGACGGCTCCGGGCCTGGCGAATTCGTCGAGTACGCGACGAGCCCGAAAGGCGAGGTCGGGCGGCGGGTCAGCCGCTTCGAGGCGCACTACCTGGTGCGGCCCGGCGGCGGGTCGTTCGCCGTGAGCGTGGACGGCGCGCCGTACGCGAAGGTGAAAACCGCGGGGCCGGCGGTGAAAAGCGGCGTGTACGTCGTCAAGGTCAAGGACGGCGCGCACCGTTTCCGCCTGCAATGCCTGGGCGACGGCCCGGTGCGCCTTTTCGGCGCCGTGCTCGAACGCGACACGCCGGGCGTGGTCTACGACACCCTGGGCGTCAACGGCGGCCGGGCGCGCACGCTGGACCGCATCGATCCGAACCTCTGGGCCGAGCAGCTTCGCCTGCGCCGGCCCGACCTGGTCGTGTTCAATTTCGGCACCAACGAATCCGAGGACGCCGACCGGCCGATGAGCGTCGTCGAAGCCGATTACCTGGGCGTGCTCCGGCGCATCCGCGCGTCGTTGCCGGCCGCGTCGTGCCTGGTGGTCTCGCCGGCGGATCGCGCCTCGCGCGTCAATGGCCGACTGACGACCAATCCGATCATTCCGCGGCTGATCGAGACCCAGCGGCGCGCCGCTTTGCAGGCCGGCTGCGCGTTTTACAACACTTACGAAGCGATGGGCGGCCGCGGCTCGATGGCCCGCTGGTACACAAGCAAGCCGGCCATGTGCGCCGGCGACATGACCCACCCGAACCGGCGCGGCGCCGATTTTCTCGGCGACGCGCTCTACCGCAGCTTGGTCAACGGCCTGCTGGAATTCGCCGGCGGCGGGCTGCACGTCCGGACCGCGGCGGCGGCGCCGAGCGTCACGGCGCCGGCGGCGGCGCGGCCGCTCGACGGCGCGCTGCTGCCCGATCAGCCGGACCCGTATCCGCCGTTGTTGGAACAGCCGCGGTTTGTGGATTAGCGCATGTCGCGGGACTCGGGGTTCGGGATTCGGGGTTCGGGATTCGGGGCCGGGAGCCGGTGGGCTGGCGCCGGCCACTTCACAAGCGCGGTTGTGTCCCACCGGTCCGACCGGTCCGAATGGTCCGACTGGTCAGACTTGCCCGCGTGAAGGCCGCCAGGCCGGCGCTTTTCAATCTGGCGTCGATGGCGCCAAGTTGTCGACTAAGTCGAACACGCGCACGTAATCCACGTAAGTGTAATCCGGCAATTTGGCGTTGACGATGTTGCCGTTGTCGAAGAAATTCGTGCCGATTTCGTCGGAAAGAACGATCGGAATCGGGACCTGGCAAATCCCGCCCTGGTTGGTCGTCCAGACGACTTTGCCGTCCACATAGAAGTTGTACTCGGTTCCGCCCCACCAGAAGCCGAACGTGTGGTAGTCGCCGTCCATGACCTGCGGGTCGTTGACGAGCTGCTCGGTGAAACCGGCGCTGCCATCCCAATGCAAGGCGCTTTGCGTGAAATCCTTCAATAGACCGGCCACCCAGGGTTTTTCCAGGATGTCGATTTCCTCGCCGGCGGCCGCTGTCGGGCTGCTCGTGTCGCCGCCGATCAGCCAGAACGCGAACCAGTGCCCGACCTGCGTATGCTGCTTGGCGCGGATTTCGTAATAGCCGTACGTATGGTTGAAGGAATTCGAAGTGTCGATGCAGCCGTCGTAATACTTGCCGTCCTTCTCGAAGGTTTCGATCACCAGATGGCCCAGGCCGTCGAGGTACATCGCCTCTTTGACCCAGTAGCCGTCGCGCCGCGGCACGGGATCCGCCATGCTGCCGGTCGCCGTCCAAATGTTCGTGTTCAGTTCCGTGCCGTCGAATTCGTCGTCGAACACCATCATCCAGTGCGTGCCTTCGGGCGGAATCGGCAAAAACGCCTGATCCGGCGGAACGCTCATGTCGTCGTTGTCGTCATCGTCGGCGGCGGCCGGCGACGCGTCGTCATCCGCCGCGGGGGCGGGGGCGGCGGCCGAGTGTTTGGCATGGCCGCAGGCGAACAGCAGGATCGCGGCCAGGGCCAGCAACGGCGCGAGCAACACGGGCAACAGCATTTTTTTCATCGCGTCATCTCTCTCACGTCCGCCGGCCGGCGCCGGACAAGAAACGGACAAACGCTCGGTTGCGGTTCGGCGTTATTTTGCCCGATCCGCGCCCGGACGCCAACCGGCCCCCGGCCGCGCCGCCCGGGGACCTCTCTTGACGCGCGGCGGGCAGGCAGGCTATTTCCAAGGAAAGGAGCAGCCGGGCGGAGCATGGCCAAGCCGCACAGCAAACTGCACTACTTCGGCGCGTCGGAAGAGGAATACTTCCACACCGTCGCCGACCGGCGTACGCGGCTGCTCAAACCGCTGGCGCTGCTGTTCGTGCGCCGCAACGTCCGCTCCGACGCGATCACGCTCGCCAGCGGCCTGCTGCTGCCGTTCTTCTTCTTCCCGCTGTTCGGCCTCCGGCAATATGTCGCCGCCTGGTGCGTGCTGATCCTGCACATCCTCCTCGACGGCTTCGACGGCCCGGTGGCGCGCCTCGGCCGCTACGCCTCGGACAAGGGCGCGCTGTCCGACATCATCAACGACATCACGGCGATGGTCGTCGTCGCGCTGACGGCGATGCACTTCGGCTTCGCCGATCCGCTGTATGGCGGCCTGTATCTCGCCACGTATTTGTACATGATCGTGTTCATCATCGTCCGCAACGTGATGGACATGCCGTACAAGTTCGTTTTCAAATCGAAATATTACCTGTTTCTGTTTCTCCTGATCAAAGTGCACACGCACGTCGACGTGCTCAACCCGTTCCTCGTGCTGCTCAGCCTCTACCAGATCGCCGTGTCCGCCGTCGGCTTTTTCCACCTGCGGCGGCACCTGCCGGGCGTGCTCGGCGCCGGCACGCGCGGCGCGTGGCCCAGCCCCGACAAGGTGGCGCGCCGCGAGCAACGGCGCGCCCGGCGCGCCTCGCGGCTGGAAAAAATCCGCGACCGCTTCAACCGCCTGCGGAGGCGCGCGTGACCGCCGTGTACCTCGGCATCATGGCCGTCGGCGCCGCGTTGCTGCTGGCGCTGGCCCGCTGGCATCAACGACTGCTGCCGCTCGAACGCGTGCTCGAACGGCCGACGTGGATCGAAACCGCCGAGCCGTTGCCGCCGCTCGCCGAAAACCTCGAATGCGACCAGGGGCGCATCGTCTTGCACATCGCGGCCGGCGAAACCCTGGCCTTCGCCGCGCCGGGTCTCGACGTCGGGCCGAACGGCTGGGCGGTCCTCGATATCGGCGGCCGGCGGCTGCTGGCGCTGCTGGATCGCGGTTCGCGGAAGCGAACGCTGCTGGTCGATCCGGACCGCGCGGCGCAAGGCGGCTCGCTCGACGCCGGGCTGGTCGGCGGCTGGCGGCACGGGACCGGCCGGCTGCTGGCGATGGCGGGCCATCGCTTGCTGGAGGTGCACGGCTCGTTCGGCCGCGACCGCATTTACGTCGTCGACCCGCTGCAAGCTGCGGCCGGCGCCGCCCTGAGCCTCGGGATCGCGCAAACCTTGTTCGGACCCCGCCGCGGCCTGACGCGGATTCGCACGCACGGCCGCGAACTGTTGGCCGGCGACGGCGAACGGGTGTGGAAGACCGACCTCGCGTAGGAGGAAACGGGGTTCGGGATTCGGGATTCGGGACTCGGGAAGAAAGGCAAAGTAGTCGTGACCGGCGGTCAGTGTTCGGCCGCGCCGCTGAACACTTGCGGCGACCCGCGCGACGAGGAGGCGAATATGACCTATAGGTCGTATAGGTCCCCTAGGTCCCCTAGGCGCCATGATTCCCATGCTTCCCATGCTTCCAAGCCCGGCCGCTTCACGTCTTGCATTTGACACGCGCCGCGCGGTGTTCCTAAGATTGCGCAAGGAGAGCCACCGGCCGCTATGCCCCAAGCCCCCAAGCCCCCCCAGGGAAAAGCCGCGGAAGACGCCGTTCTGTCGTTCATCGAGCAATGGGTGAACGCGCTGGCGCACCTGGCGCGCTTCGCCAAGAGCAATCGGCTGGTGGCCAAGCACACTGCCGCGCTGCACGAGTCGCTGCCGGCGCTCGCGGCCCCGAGCGGCGAAATCGTCTTCAAAGAGTTGCACGGCATTTTGCTCGTCAACGGCGCGCCGCTGCGCATCGCCGCGCAGGATACGGCGCCGGTCGCCGAGTTCCTGTTCGTCATGCTCAAGCACAACCTGCGGGCGCTGCGGCTGCGCGGCGACGTCGGCTTCGACGATTTCCTCGATCTGCTCGAACGGCTCGCCAGGCCCCCGGCGGACGAGACCAGCCGCTTTTTCACGACGACGCACTTGCCGTTCGGGCCGGGCATCGCCGTCGAGCTGATGACGGCCCTGGTCGAACCCGTGCGTCCGCCGGACGCGGAACCGCCGGCGCCGGCGCCGGTCGCGGCCGAGCGGCCGCCGGCGGAGGCGATCCGCCACGCGGGTCTGGCGGCCGAGAATCCGCGCCGGCCGGCGGCGAAAGAGCGGCCGCCCGAAGAAATGAACGTGCGCGTGATCGTGCGCGTCGGGGCGCTGGCGCTCTACGGCGCCGAGGTCGGTTGGGCGCACGCGCCGGAGGCGACGGTTCCGTCGCAGGGCGAAAAAGGGGCGGTGCTTGCGGCGCCCGTGGGCGAGCACGAACTGATCATCCGTTACGATCAATACCAGGTGAGTCAGACCGTCGTCGTCTGGGAAAACAACCAAACCGCGGAAGTCGACCTGCAGAAGATGTTTGACCACGATGGCAAGTGATCGGCGGAATGCGGAATGCCGCGTGCGGAATGAAGAAAGGGGAGCGGACTATGCGGTATGATCGACCGCCGGCTTCCATTCCGCATTCGCCCTTCCGCATTCGGCATCTCCTGTTGATCCTGTTGATCCTGTCAAAAAACGAATCATCCGCCGGACCCGCGGGCGTCCTGCGTTTCGACGGCAAAGAGTATCCGCTGGAAACGATCTACCAGAGCGGCGGCGTGACGTACCTGCCGGTGGAAGCGACGCTGCGGCAACTCGGCGCCAATGTCGTCTGGCGCGCCGACGCCAAACGCCTGACTATCCGCTGGGACGACCGCCTGGCCGCGCTCGACCCGTTCTCCGCCAACGCCCTGGTCAACGGCCAGTGGCTGACGCTCAAGGCGGCGCCGCGCTTTTTCGCCGGCCGCTTTTTCGCGCCGGTCGATTTCTTCGAACGCGCCGTGCCGGCGCTCGCCGGCAAACCCGTCGAGCTCGCGAACCTGCAGCCGACCGCGCCGCCGCCGGTCGCGCCGCGCTTGTTCGTCGATTCGTCGTCGGACCGCCATCACATGCTGGCCGTGCACAAACTGGCCCTCGACGCCGGCCACGGCGGCCACGACCTCGGCGCCCGCAGCCCGCAGGGCTATTTCGAAAAAGACATCAACCTGGCGCTGGCGCTGAAGCTGGCCGACCGGCTGCGGCGCGAGACCGACCTCGACGTGATCCTCACCCGCAGCGACGACACGTTCGTGCCGCTGCCCGAGCGTACGCGCATCGCCAACCTCAACGGCGCCGAGATGTTCCTGTGCATTCACGCCAACGGCGCGTACCGGCGCACGGCGACGGGCTTCGAGGTCTATTTCTTGTCGTTGAAATCGTCAGACGACCGCGCGGCGCGGCTGGCCGCGACGGAAAACGGCGGCGAAAGCGCGACGGTCGCGCCGAACGAACCGCCCGCGTCGGGCGACGACGTCAATCAGATTCTGCGCGACATGATCCGCACCGAGAACCTCGCGGCGTCCGAACGCCTCGCCATCGCGATGCAGGCGCGGCTCGACCTGGCGATGAACATCGAGAACCGCGGCGTCAAGCAAGCGCCGTTTTTCGTGCTCGCGGGCGCCCAGATGCCGGCGGTGCTCATCGAGGTCGGCTTCATGAGCAATCCGGAAGAGGCCGAATTGCTGCGCACCCCCGCGACGCAGGCGCGCATCGTCGATGCGCTCTTCAACGCTGTACTTTATTACGATGCGGTGACCGCCGCCCCGTGAGGATTGCGGATTGCGGATTGCGGATTGCGGATTGCCGATTGCGGATTGCCGAACCCCGCCTCCCGCCTCCTGCCTCCCGCATCGCGCATCCCGCATCCCGCATCCCGAACCCCGAATCCCGAACCCCGAAACCCGCATCCCGAGTCCCGTCTCCCGCTACCCCAACGCATCCCACAACTCAACCGCCACGCCGTCGGCGACAAGCAGGCCCGCGGGCGTCGGCCGGTAGCGCCGGCCGTCCCAGACGTACCGGCCCTCGCGGGCGTGCCGGGAAAGGGCAATCAAGAGATCCTCGGCCAAATCGCCGAAATCGGCGGGGGCCAGGCCTTCGGCGGTGCGCAATTCGAGCATGATCTTCTCGCGGGCGACCGTCGACGGCGTGAGGCGCTCCACGAAATCGATCGCGCCCGCGGGGTCGGCCGCGGCGACGGCGCGCATGTAGCGCTCGGGGTGGGCCAGGTTCGCGCGCCGCACCGGCCGGCCGGCCTGGCGCAAATACGAATGCGCGCCCGCGCCCAGACCCCAATAATAAGCGCCCTGCCAGTAGCGGCTGTTATGCTGCGAGCGCCGGCCCGGCCGGGCGTAATTCGAGACCTCGTAATGCTCGTAACCAGCGGCGGCCAGCCGGTCGTGGCAGGCCAGAAAGATGTCCGCCTGCCGGTCGGGCGGCAGCGGTTTGACCGCGCCCACGCGGACGCGCTCGAACAGCCGCGACGGGGCCTCGACGGTCAGCAGGTAAACCGACAAATGCTCCGGCGCCAGCGCCAGCGCGCGTTCGAGATCGCCGCGCCACGTCTCGGCGTAGGGTTCCGGCAGGCCGACGATCAGATCGAGCCCGACGTTGGCGAAGCCGGCGCGGCGGGCCGCGGCGAAGATTCCTTCGACGTGCTCGACCCGGTACGAGCATTCCATGAACGCCAGCGCGGCCGGATCGAACGATTGCACGCCGATGCTCAGACGATCGACGCCGGCGCCGCGCAGGCCGGCCAGGCGGTCGGCGTCGAGCGCGGCCGGATTGGCCTCGACCGTAATTTCCTCGAGAGGCGCACTGTGCGCCGCGATGTCGGCGATCAGGCCGCCGATCCACGCGGGGTCGGCCAGCGACGGCGTCCCGCCGCCGAAATAAACCGTGCGCACGCCGCCGCCCGCGAGCAGATTTTCTCCGCGCGCGAATTCGGCGGACACGGCTTGCTGATAACGCTCCAGCGTCGCCGCGTCGGGCAACGGGCGCGAGTTGAAGGCGCAATAGCCGCATTTCGCCAGGCAATACGGCACGTGCACGTAAACGCCGGCGATCGGCTCGGCCGCCGGCAGAGCGGCGGCGTCCAATGGGCGCGCTGGCTTTTGTGCTTCCACGCCGGCCATGTTGCGGCAAAACGGCGAGGGCGTCTACACGGCGCGCCCCGGGCTGCGGGTTTGGCGAGATAAAGCGCTCGATCGAGGATTTTCGGAGCCGGGCCAGTGGATTTTTCCGCGGCAAATTCGGTATGCTGTGGGCGTCAACCGCCGCGGGGTGAACTCATGCGCGTGATACTCACCGGCGAACCATACGCGGGCAAGAGCACTGTCTGCCGGCAGCTTGCGGAAAACCTGCGGCGCGAGGGCTTTTCGGTCGGCGGCGTCTGGACCGAAGCGGTCGACGGCGACGGCGGGCGGACCTTGGTGCTGCACAACGTCGCGGACGACACCACGGTCACGCTGGCCGGCGAGAAGCTTGTGACGCAGGGGCCGCGACTGGGCAGCTTGCAGTTCACGCCGGAGGGCATCTACGCAGGCATCAAGGCGATCGGCCGCGGCGCGAGCGCCGACCTGCTCATCGTCGACGAGATCGGGACCCTCGAGTTGAACGTGCAGGGCTTCTTTCCGATCCTGCACATGCTCCGGCGCGCCAAGCACGTGCTGCTGGTGATTCGGCCGGAACTCGTCGCGCGCGTCAGCGTCCTGTTGTCGTTGAAGGACGACCACGAACTGGTGCTCACCACCGTCGAGAACCGCAACGACGTGCTGCGCGATCTCGCCGACCGTTTCGGCGCCGCCATCGCCCGCGCGAAGTGGTCGTAGCCCGCGGCTTTCTTTACCCGTCCCGCCAACAATGCTAAGGTTGCCCCGAACAACGATGTACGGCGGTCAACATGCTGCGTCGACTCTTTCTGATTTTCCTGGCGCTTGGTGTGGCGGCGACTCTCTCGGCGTGCGGCGGGAAGTCCGGCGACGATGATTCGGCCGCCGATGACGACGACGATGCGTCGCCGATCGACGACGACGTTTCTCCGGTCGATGACGACGCCTCGCCGGCGGACGAGGTCGTGGTCGAACAAAACGGCGACACGCTGACCATTCGCAATGACGAAGTCGTGTTGCGCTACTATTTGAAGGAAGGCCGCTACAGCGCGTTCGATCCGGACGGCACGCTCGTGATTCAGAACGCGGATGCGATGATCTACGGAAACGTGATCCTGGCCGAGAAAATCTGGCGCAGCGGCGAATTGCCCGAGTTGGGCTGGACCCAGGCGGTCGCCAATACCCCGCTGGGCGTCGGCAAAACGATCACCGTCAATCGCGGCGGCGTCGCCGATGCGCCCACCATGACCCAGTCGTTTACGCTGGTGGCGGGCGCCAGCGTGGTGCTCGCGACGGTGACCGCGGCGAACGCCACGACGGCCGACCTGCCGATCGGCGCCATTTACCCGCTCGACGTCCAACCGCCCTACGGCGCGCTGCATTTCGGCGAGGGCATCGATCTGCGCGTGCTCGCCAACGGCTTTCTCAATTACCTCGACAACGCCGTGCCGATTTACCCGGCGGGCGCGCCCATGATCTCGGACTGGAACGGGCTGATCCATAACCTGCAAACCGGCCGCAGCCTGTCGTTCGGTTTCCTGGGCGCCATCGTCTCGCAGCCGATCGTCTACGCCGGGCCGCTGCTCGGCGCGCCGAAAGGCCTGGCCCTGCAGGGCGATTGTGAATACAACCCGCGAAAAATGCTGGCGCCGAACGCGACGATGACGACCGAGACCATGGCGATCGATTTCGGTGTGGACAACCCGTTCGCGGCGCTCGAAGCCTACGCGGACCGTGTGCGCCTGTGGCTGAACGTGCAGCCGTGGCTGCAGCGGCATCCGGATCTCGGCGTGCCGGCCGGCTGGAATTCGTGGTCGGGCGGCGGCGGGTCGGGCGGCTACGGGCAGAGCATCGACGAGCAGATCATCCTCGACAACATGAATTTCGCCGACAGCGAATTGCGGCGCTGGGGCATGACGTATTTTCAGATCGACGACGGTTGGGAAGTCGCCGTTGGCGATTGGCAGGTCGACACGACCAAATTTCCCGATCACGGCAGCCAGAACGGCATCGCCTGGCTGATGTCGCAGGCGAAGGCGCTGGGTTTCCGCACCGGCCTATGGATGGCCGCGTTCATCGCCGACCCCAGTTCGCAGATCGTGAAGGAGCATCCGGAATATTTCACGAAACCGTGGCCGTCGTTCGTCAACATGGGCAAAATGGCGCTCGATTTGTCGAACCCGGTTGTGCAGACTTATCTGACGGGCCTGCTGAACACGGTGATGAGCTGGGGCATCCAGTGGTTCAAGCTCGATTTTGCGTACGACGCGATTCTGAGCACGGATTGGTACGACCCGACGCTGACGCGCGGCGAATTTTACCGGGAAGGCATGAAGATCGTGCGCGGCACGCTCGGGCCGGACATCTTCCTGGCCAACGTCGCGGTGCTCGGCTTCAATTACGACATGGTCGACGCGATGCGGACCACGCTCGATGTGATGCCGGTGTGGGAAGGCGAGTTGTCCCAGCCGTATTCGCTGCTCGGCGACTTCAACAATCAGGGAATGAAGCCGATGTACCGGGACGCCGCGAGGCGGTATTACTTTAACGGTCATTTGTGGATCGACCATCCCGATTGCATCTTCTTCCGTTCCGACCCGGGCTATCCGACGGTGACGCTTAACGAATCGACGACCTTCGCGACGGCAATCGCGCTCGAGGGCGGCCTCGTGAAGCTCGGCGACAAGCTGGTCGATTTGACGGCCGACGACGTGAACGTGATCCGCAGCATCCTGCCGGTGTACGGCGTCGCCGGCCGGCCGCTCGATATGTTCACGCGCGAATTTCCGGAAGTCTGGGCGTTGCCGGTCGCGAATTTCCCCGAGCCGTATTACGTGCTGGGCCTCCTCAATTGGGGCCTCAACCGCGACATGAGCGTCGTGCCCTATACGATGATGGCCGACGCGGCGCGGACGCTCGGCGCCGATTTCACCGACGCCGGCCTCGATCCGGCCAAGAAGTACCTGGCGTTCGAGTTCTGGACGCAGCAATTCCTCGGCGAAGTGCAGGGCTCGTTCTCGATGCAGGCGCCGGCGGAAACGGCGCGCGTCGTGGCGTTGCGCGAAGAACTCGGCCGGCCGCAGCTCGTCGGCGAAAACCGCCATGTGCTCGGCGGCGTCAAGGTCATCACCTCGCTGACCTGGAACGCCGCGGCGAAGACGCTGACCGGCGTTTCCGAAGGCTCGGTCGGCACGACGCTGGCGCCCTTCGAACACCAGTTGACGTTCTACGTGCCCGCCGGCTTCACGGCCAGCGACGCGCAAGTCACCGCGCCGGCGGGCTGGCAAATCGCCGGCCAATCGTTCTCGACCGCCGGCCCGCTCGCGACGCTCAAATTTACCGTGGAAACGACGGCGACGCAGACCGTGCACCCGGACGTGACCTGGGTCGTCACGTTCAAATGAGCGCCGCATGAACCGCCGCGAGTTTTTGATCCACGCCGCGGCGACGGCCGTCGGCGCCGGCGTCGTCGGCCTGCCGCCCGGAACTGCCGCGGCGGCGGTAGAGCGGCCGGCCTCCTTTCGCACGACAAATCCGCAAAAAGCGCTCGTGGTTTGGTACGGCCAGACGGGCCACACGCGGCGCATCGCGCGCCTGATCGGCAAAGTGTGGGAAAGCGAGGGGTTGGCCGTCGACGTCAAGGATCTGCGGCGCTGCGACCCGGCTTCGCTCGCCGACTACGATCTGCTCGCCGCGGGCTCGCCGGTGTTTTATTTCGACCTGCCGGCCAACGTCCGGGACTGGTTGCGCCGCGTGCCGCCGTTGCCCGGCGTCGCCGCCGCCGCCTTCACGACTTACGGCGGCATGGGACACAACGTCGCCGTGCGTTTGTCGCGCGGCTTCACCGCCCGCGGCGCCGTGCCGGTCGGCGTGGAAGCCTGCAAGAATATGTCGGCGTTCCCGCCGTGGTGGTCGCTGGGCGACGTCGAAAACACCCTAAAAGGGCGCTATCTGCCGAACGAAGCGACGTTCAACCAGGCGCGGCAGTTCGCCCGCGCGGTGGTCGCCCGGGCGCGCGACGGCGAGCCGGCGGTTCCCTCCATGATCTGGGAAGCCGGCGAAATCCTGCGCTATATCGGCGGCCAAACCTTTGCCAAACGCGAGATCGACTCGCACCGGATCGACGCCGCCCGTTGCATCCGGTGCGGCCTCTGCGTCGCCGGTTGCCCGGTCGGGGCCATCGCCCTGCCGCCGGCGGCGATCGATCGCCGCGCGTGCATCGCCTGCTTCGGGTGCCTCAACAACTGCCCGACCGAGGCGGTGGAGATGACCTTCATGCACAAAAAGCTGCAAGGCTTTTTTGCGATGCTCAAGCAGCACGGCGTCGTGATCGCCGAGCCGCCGGAATTGCGCTAGCCATGAGCAGATTTACCCCTTTGCCGAATCCGAGCGTTGCCGATTCCGTTGATCCCGTTGATCCTGTTGATCCTGTCAAAAGACGGATCATCAATCCGGTCCCCAACCCCACATGAGACCTGCATGAACCGCCGAGAATTTCTGACCCATGCCGCGGCCGCCGCGGTCGGCGCCGGCGTCGTTGGCCTGCCGCCGCGCGTTGCCGCAGCGGCGGCCGAGTGGCCCGCGGCATTTCGCACGACGAATCCGCAAAAGGCGCTGGTGGTATGGTACGGCCAGACGGGCCATACGCGCCGCATCGCTCGCTTGATCGGCAAAGTGTGGGAAAGTGAAAAGCTGACGGTCGAAGTCAAAGATATGCGCACGTGCGACCCGGCGTCGTTGCCCGCGTACGATTTGCTGGCCGTGGGGTCGCCCGTGTTTTATCTGGCCCCGCCGGCCAATGTGCTGGCCTGGCTGCGGCGCGTGCCGCCGTTGAACGGCGCGGCGGCCGCCGCCTTCACGACGTACGGCGACGCCGTCGGGCGCAACACCGCCGTCCGCCTGTTGCGCCCGCTGGCCGACCGCGGCGCCGTGCCGGTCGGCATCGACGCCTGCCAGAACATGTCGGCCTTCGCCCCGACGTGGTCGCTGGGCAGCGCCGAAAAAACGCTGAAAGCGCGCTATCTGCCGAACGAAGCTGCTTTCCGGCAGGTGCGGCAGTTCGCCCGGACCGTGGTGCAGCGGGCGCGCGCCGGCGAACGCGAGGTTCCCGCCATCGTTTGGGAATCCGGCGAATTCATGCGCAAGTTCGGTCTCGCGACCTTCACCAAATCGGGGATCGAAACGCACCGGATCGATCCGGCGCGCTGCATCCAATGCGGCGTCTGCGTCGCCGGCTGCCCCGTCGGGGCCATGGCCTTGCCGCCGGCGGCCGTCAATCGCCGCGCCTGCATCGCCTGCTTCGGCTGCGTGAACAACTGCCCCGCCGACGCCGTGGATATGACCTTCCTGGACAAAAAGGTGCAAGGCTTTTGGGCGATGCTCAAGCAGCACGGCGTGGTCGAGGCCGAGCCGGCGGAATTGGCGTAGCGCCTGCCCGGCGGCACGGGTCGCGCCGCAATGTCTCAGGGTTTCTGAGAATCCTGGGAATTATGGGATCTATGCGGCCGATGGGGTCTCGCGAATCCTGCAGGTCCCATAGGTCCCAAATAGCGTGTCATGAATCGTCGTCTACTTGAACTGCAGCAGGAACAGCGACAACTCCGGCCAATACGTAATAATCAGCACGGTCAGCAGCAGGATCAGCGAGAATGGAATCGTCGAGCGGAAGATCAGCAGGATCCCCTTGTTGAACCGGTAGCTGGAGATGAACAAATCCATGCCGAAGGGCGGAATGCAGTAGCCGATCTGGAGGTTCGCGAGAAAGATGATGCCGAGATGGATCGGGTTGATGCCGTAATTCTGCGCCAGCGGCAGCAGCAGCGGCAGCACGATGACGATATGCGAAAAGATGTCGAGCAGGCAGCCGACGAGCAGCAAGAAAATATTCATCACGATCAGGAACGTCAGCGGGCTCGAGATGTATTTGAGCGTGAAGTTCGCCAACTTCACCGGCACCTGCGCGTCCATCATGTAATTGGTCGAGGCCATCGACACCGACACGATGACCAGCACGCCGCCGACCAGCACGACGGTTTCCCGGAAGACGGCCATCAGTTTCTTCAGGCTGACCTCGCGGTAGATCAAGACCTCGACCACCAAGGCGTACATCGCGGTGACCACCGCCGCATCGGCGACGGCGAATACGCCGGTGTAGATGCCGCCGATGACGACGAACGGCAGCGGAATTTCCCAGATCGCCTCGCGCGCGGCGAGGAACACCTCTTTGAAATGGAAGGGCGTCGTCGGCGTGTGCGAACGGGCGCTGACGATCACCGAATAAACCGACAGCAGCACGACCATCAGCAGGCACGGCAGCAGGCCGGCGCGGTACAGATCGTCGACCGCCACCTTGGAAATCACGCCGTACAAAATCGGCGGCAGCGACGGCGGAAACAGCAGGCCCAGCGCGCCCGCCGTCGTCACCAGGCCGAGGCTGAAATTCTCCGGATACCCCTCGGCGATCAACGCCGGATAGAGCAGGCCGCCCATGGCGATGATCGTCACGCCCGAAGCGCCGGTGAACGCCGTGAACATCGCGCAGGCGATCAGCGCGACGATCGACAACCCGCCCGGCATCCAACCCAGCAGCGCCCGCGACAGGCGGACCAGCCGCACCGGCGCGCCGCTTTCGCTCATCAGGTAGCCGGCCAGGGTGAACAGCGGAATCGTCGGCAGCATCTGCGTGTCGGTGAGCTGATAGATGTTGATCGCGACGGACGACAGGTCGACGCCCTCGCCGTGGAAGCCCGCCAACGCGCTGGAGGCGATCACGCAAAACAGCGGGGCGCCGAGAATGGCCGCGAGGGCAATGACGAAAATCACAGCGGCGCCCCCGTCGGCGCCGGCGGTTCGTCCGGCGGCAGCGGCAGGACGCCGAGCGCCTGCAAGATGTGCAGCACGAAATAGCGCAGGTAGCGCGCGCAGATGATGCCGAAGCCCACGGGGATGATCATCTCCATCACCCACGCCGGCACGGCGGCGAAGGCGATCGAGCGGGCCGTCAATTCGGATTGCACCAGGCGAAAGCCGGAGTATGTCAGCAGACCCGTGATCGTCGCCGCGAAAGCGTCGGTGTAAATGCGGACGACCGTTTTCACTTTTTTCGGCAGAAACTTGCTGCCGATTTCGACGTTGATGTGCCGGTCATAGCGAGTGGCGACGGCGGCGCCGAGCACCGCCATCCAGAGCACGAGCTGGCGAAGAAAGGCGTCGCCCCAGACGAACCCGGTGCCGATATTGTCGTGCACCCAGCGAAACGGGGGAATCGGAATCTCGTGGCCGAAGAGATGGACCTCCGGCACGAGGTTCTTGAACACCAATTGCACGAAGGCGAAGACGACCATGGTCAGCAGAATGCTGCCGAGGAAATAGTCCTCGATCTTATGCACGAAGCGGAAAAACGGGTTTTTCGACTCCGGGTGCTGGATCAATCAATTGCCTTTCGACCCGCGGTAGGCCGCCAGCAAATCCTGAATTCGCTTGAGCAGGTCGGCCGAAAACATGTTGCGGGCGACCAGGTCTTGCGTCGCCTTGCGGCAAACTTCTTCCATCGCCGCGAGGTCCGCGGGCGCCACCTCGGCCATTTTAATGCCCTGTTTTTTCAGCGTCGCCAGCGCCTTGGCGTTTTCCTGCCGCGTCGACTGGTCCCACGCCGTCAGGTGCCGGCCCATGATGTCGCGCACCGCCGCCCGGTCGGCGTCGGAAAGATCGGCGAGCGACGCCTTGGAGAACACGACCGAGCCGTAGGTGTAAACGAGCGGCGCGTCGGTCATGTATTTCACCTTCGTGTACCACTGCAGCGCAATGGCGCCGATCGGCGAATTGGCGAAGGTGTTGATCATGCCGGTCTGCAGGCCGGTCAGTACGTCGGAAATCGGCCGCGGCGTCGGCGGCACGCCCATCATCTTGAACACCGTGTCGCTGATCGGGTCGGCCTCGGGAATCCAGATTTTCTTGCCGACCAGGTCGCCCAGCGAGCGAATCGGCGTGTTCGACATCATGTAGGCGAAGCCGACCTCGGTGATGGCCATCGGGATGTAGCCGCGGGCCTCGAGGTTCTGCGCCAGGAACGGGAAGATCTGCGGGCGGACGTGGTCGACCTCTTCGTAATTGCGGAAGAGCATCGGCAGGCTCAGGATCTGGAAGTCGCGATATTCTTCCGAGATGCCCCCCGCGCTGAAGGTGCTGCCGTGCAACTGGCCGACCTTCATTTTGCGCAGAATCGCCGCGTCATTGCCCATCACGCCGCCCGGATAAATCTGGATTTTCACCCGGCCTTGCGTCGTCTGTTCGATTTCCTTGCCCGCGTCGTCGATGGCCTTGTAGCCGGAGTTGCCCTGCGGGGCGATGCAGGCGATCTTCAAGATCTTGGAGTTCGCCGCCGACGCGTTCATGAAGCCGGCGAACAGCAACACGGCCGCCAGCGCCACGGCGAGGGCCAGCCCGAAACGTACCTTCGACATCTGATTACTCCGTTGGTTCGAAATAAGACTTCGCCTGCGCTTCGAGTTTTTCGGCGTCTTTTTTAGCCAGTGTGTTGACCAACGTCAACTCCGGCACGATTTCGGCCGGCGTCTCGCGCACGTGCTGCATGAGCGCGGCGAAAAGTTTTTTGTCCATCGCCGGCATCGCGACCTGCTTCGCGTAATAGACGTACGTCGGCAGAAAATGGCCGTCGCCCGCCTTGATCGCGGCCTCGAATTCCCGCCGGCCGTCGTCGGGCCGCCCGCCGAGCGTCGGGGGCAGGAACGTATAGAGCACCGCCATGTAAAGGTGCGGCGCGCCGTAAAAATAGTTGCCGTCGAGCTCGAGCAATTTCTGCGTCAGGGCCTGAACCTTCGCGAGATCGGCGACAGCGTTCCAGTCGTCGGCGCGCGTCTGAATCCACGTCGCCCAGACGCTCACAACCAGGAAGATGTCCGGCACGTCCTCTTTTTTGAATGTCGCCAGCACCGGCTCGAAATCCGCGTACGGCAGCGCGTTGCGCTTCGCGAACTCCTTATTTTTCAACGACATCGCCCGGAAAGCGTAGTTCTTCGCTTTCTCGGAAAGCAGTTTGGCGCGCTCGGGGTTGTCGGCGGCGACGAACGCCGTCGCGTACGAGGAAAACATCTGCGCCGCCGCCGCCAGCGTCGGCGCGTCGTCGGGGTTGCTGTTCGCGAAACTCTCGACCAGCAGCATGAGCGTCGGCGAGCCGTCGCGCACGAGCTGCGGATCGTTCTCGCGCATGATCGTCTTCGAAAGGTTGTCGACCAACGGGGCGGTCGCCTGGCGGACCAGGCCGCCGCAACCCGCCGTCGCCAAAAGGCAGGCCAAAAGGGCGTGAGCCAACCGCGGTTTCATGCGTTCCGGACCTCTCGCCAGGCGGCGACAAATAACCCGCATTGTTCCATAATAACCACGACGCGCGAACGGTTCATTTTATGCGCCGAAAACAAGCCGTCTGGCAAGGGGGCGGCATCGACGGCCCGGCGCCGTCGCCTCGGGCGCGTTATTTTACTTGCTCGCCGGGCTCGCGAGCGACTTGGCGCGGCGGCGTTCTCGGACTATGTATAGACGATTTCCCTCAGGCAGCGCGAATCGTCAGGAGGGCGCGATGCTCTTGGATCGAACGAAATACCGGACCCACACGGTCGCCCAGGCGGAGAAGGAAGACTTCGGCCGGCCCATGCAGTTGGTCGGCTGGATCGAAAGTTACCGCGATCACGGCGGCGTGCTGTTCTTTCACCTGCGCGACGCCTCGGGCAAGATCCAGGTCGTGGCGAATCAAGGCGACTTTTCGCCGGACGACTGGCGCACGCTCGAAAGCGTCCGCCACGAATGGGTGGTCGGCTTCACCGGCGCGCTCCGCCGCCGGCCCGCCGGGGCGGATCGCACCAATTTGGACAACAAAGAGATCGAGGTTCTCGCCGACGGCGTCGCCGTGCTTGCGAAGACCGCCGCGTTGGCGTTCCGGCCCGAAGAGGCCACTGAGGTTTCCGAGGAGGTGCGGCTGCGGCACCGCTTCCTCGAACTGCGCAGCGCGGGCCTGCAGCGCAATCTGCGGCTGCGCGCGAAGTTCATTCATCATCTGCGCGGCTTCCTCGACGACAACGGCTTCTGCGACGTCGAGACCCCGATCCTCGGCAAGAGCACGCCCGAGGGCGCGCGCGATTACCTCGTGCCCAGCCGCCTGCACGCGCGGTCGTATTATGCGCTGCCGCAGTCGCCCCAACTCTTCAAGCAAATGCTGATGGTCGGCGGTCTCGAACGCTACTACCAGATTGCCCGCTGCTTCCGCGACGAAGACCTGCGCGCGAACCGGCAGCCGGAGTTCACCCAGCTCGACATGGAGATGAGCTTCGTCGAACGCGACGACATCTGCGGCCTGGCCGAGGCAATGCTGCAGCGGGCGCTCGGGGCCATCGGCGTGACCGCAACCCCGCCGTTTCCGCGCCTGACCTACGATGAGGCGATGGCGCGCTACGGCACGGACGCGCCGGACACGTCCTTCGGCATGGAGATCGTCGATCTGACCGACCCCCTGCGCCAGACCGACTTCAAGGTCTTCCGCGCGATGATCGACGAGGGCGGCGCCGTGGCGGCGATTTGCGTGCCCGGCGGCCAGGCGCTGTCCAAGCGGCAGATCGAGGAAATCCGCGAGTGCGCGGAGGACGCCGGGGCCAACGCGCCCGCCTGGGGGCACCTGCGCGACGGGCAGTTTGTGTCGCAGCTCGCGAAGTATTTCCGCGACGACGAAAAGGCGGCGATGGTCGCGCGGCTGGCCGGCGGCGAGGGCGATCTCGTGCTCTTCCAGGCCGGGCCGGACCGCCGGCAGGTGCTGCGGAACATGGGCGAGATTCGCCTGATCGTCGCCGACCTGCTGGGCGTGCGCGGGCCGGGCGCGACGGCGGGCGGCGCCGGTCGGCCGTTGCAGTTCACCTGGGTCCTCGATTTTCCGCTGCTGGAATTCGACCCGACGTACCAGCGGTACAAGGCGGTGCACCATCCGTTCACGCAGCCGGACGACCCGGCTGCGTTCGCGTCGGACGACCGCGCGGCGTTGCTTGCCTGCAAGGCGAAAAGCTACGATCTGGTCTGCAACGGGCAGGAGATCGGCGGCGGCAGCATCCGCATGCACGATCCGGAGATGCAGCGCCGCATGTTCGCACTGCTGGGGTTGCCGGCGGCCGAGGTCGAGCGGAAGTTCGGCTTTTTCCTGCGCGCGCTCGAATCCGGCGCCCCGCCGCACGGCGGCATCGCCTTCGGCATCGACCGGCTCGTGGCGTTGCTGGTCGGGGCGGAATCGATCCGCGACGTCATCGCCTTCCCGAAGACGCAGAGCGCGGTCTGCCTGCTGACCGGCGCGCCCACGCCGGTGACGGGCCGGCGCGACATCGGGGTCTTCTGACGGGTTTCTTGGCCCCCAACCTTGACTCAGACCGGCTTAAGGTTATTGATAGCGTGTCTGCAAAGCCAGAAACGCGGGAGAGGAAATCGTGAAGAAATCGACAATTATGTGGTTGGCGATGATCGCGCTGGCGACGGTGGCGCTGTCGTCGTCCGGCTGCGGGTACAACCGCTTGCAGGGGCTGGACGAGGAGGTTAACGCCGCGTGGTCCGAGGTGCAAAATCAGTTTCAGCGGCGGTACGACCTGATCCCGAATCTGGTCGAAACGGTCAAAGGTTACGCGTCGCACGAGTCGCAGACCCTGATCGCCGTCACCGAGGCGCGCGCGAAGGTCGGGCAGATCAAAGTGACGCCAGACACGCTGTCGGACCCGGCGAAATTCCAGGAATACGAAAAGGCGCAGGCGGGCCTCGGCTCGGCGCTCAGCCGCCTGCTGGTCGTCTCGGAAAATTATCCGGACCTCAAAGCGAGCGCGAATTTCCGCGATCTGCAGGCGCAGCTCGAAGGCACGGAAAACCGCATCGCGGTGGCCCGCGGCCGGTACATCAACGCGGTCAAGGAATTCAATAAAATGGTGCGTTATTTCCCGACGAACTTGACCGCGAAATATTTCCTGCACATGGAGCCCAAACAGAATTTCACCCTCACAAACGAGGCGGCGAAAGAAGCGCCCAAGGTGAAGTTCTAGGAGGCGCCGGTGAGCAACAAGCGCGCGCTGCCGATTCTGCTCGCGTTGTGCCTTGCGCTTTGCCTTGCGACGGCGGCGGCGGCCGAGGTCAAGGTTCCGGCGCTGCAGGGCCGCGTCAACGATTACGCGCGCGTGCTGAACAGCTCCCAAGTCGCCGACCTTGACGCCGAATTGGCGCAATTCGAGCGCGCCACGTCGAACCAGATCGCGGTGCTGACCGTGCCGTCACTGGGCGGCGAGGATATCGAGGGCTTTTCCATCCGCGTCGCCGAGGCCTGGAAAATCGGGCAAAAGGGCCGCGACAACGGCGTGCTGGTCGTGGTCGCGCCGGCCGAACATCGCGCACGCATCGAGGTCGGCTACGGCCTCGAAGGCGCCCTGCCCGACGCGATCGCCTCGCGCATTCTTCGCGAAAAAATGACGCCGGCCTTTCGCGACGGCCGGTTTTACGAGGGCCTGCGCGACGGCGTCGACGCGATGATGCAGGCGACGCGCGGCGAATACAAAGCGATGCCCGCGCGCACGGGCGCGTACGGCCGCGAGCAGCAGAGCGGGCGCAATATCGTCGGCGGCATCATCGGCGCGATAGTTTTGATTTTGCTGCTCTCGACCCGCTCGGGCCGCTGGCTGCTGTTTTATCTGATCATGAGCGGCGGCTTCGGCGGACGCGGCGGCGGGCGCGGCGACTCGGGCGGCGGTTTCAGCGGCGGCGGCGGCGGGTTCGGCGGCGGCGGCGCGTCGGATAGTTGGTGAAACGGGGAGAACTCACGCGGAGTCGCCGAGAACGCGGAGAAAATCTGTAAGAGCGCCCTTCCGGGCGCGATTCGCGATTGAGGGATTTCCATGCGGCGCAAATTCACCGAGCAGGAAAAGACGTGCATCGCCAACGCCGTGCGTGCGGCGGAAACGCGAACCTCCGGCCAGATCGTGCCGTTGATCGTCGGGGCGAGCAACGCCTACCCGCAAATCGACCTGCTCGGCGGCGTGATCGCCCTGTTCGGCGCCCTGCTGCTTTGCTGGTGGATTCCCGGCGCCTGGCGCCCGCTGGCGTTGTCGCTGACGCTGATCGGCGCCTTCGTCGGCGGGCTGCTGCTGACGCACCTCTGTCTGCCCGTGAAGCGCGCGCTGCTGGGCCGGCACGTCGCGGCGCTGGAAGTTCACCGCCGGGCGTTGCAGGCCTTTTTCGAGCACGGCCTGACCGAAACGCGCGACCGCACCGGCGTGTTGCTCATGATTTCGCTGTTTGAGCGTCGCGTGCAGGTGCTGGCCGACGCCGGCATCCACCAAAAGGCGGGCGAGGACGAGTGGCGCGACGCGGTGCAAATCGTACTCGCCGGCATCCGCGAACATTCGCTGGTCGAAGGCCTGTGCCGCGGGATTCAGAAAATCGGCGACGTGCTGGCGAAGGAGTATCCGGCACACGCGGGCGAGGCGCACGAACTGCCGGAAGAGCCCATCGTTGAGGAAGAGTGAATTTTCGCGGCAAAGTTCGTTTAACTTCGCCGTGCGATTTTCGTTGCCAAAATCGAAATCAGCCCACCGAGCATGACGTATCCGATGATGACCTCGGCCATCACGCAATGCTTCGCCGCTGTAGTAAGCGGCGAAACATCACCGAAGCCAAGGGTAGTAAAGGTCACGACACTGTAATAAAGCATGGTATCGAAATTCCAAGCCAAATTCTCGACCAACCGGAATTCCTGGCGACCCAGGAACAAAAATATGCCCGCGAACACAAACACAACGCCCGCCATGCACAGCACCCACCTCCACATTGACCGTCCACAGTCGGCGGTGACCAACCAGATGAAATATAGAAGAAAGCGGAGCCGCGAGGAGTTTTTGAATTCCTCGACATAATCTTCATCTTGGGCAAAGCGCTTAAAATGTGCGCTGCCAAAACACCCGTCGACTCTGGCGCCACGATAGCGTCCCCGTCGATCGAACTTGACCCCGCCAACGTCAGCGCCCTCCAAATTCGCGTACGAAAGGTCTGCACCTCGGAGGTCTACTCGATTGACCTTGGCGCCTTGAAGCTCGCTGTTAAAAAGGCGGGCTTTTTTCATGTCGGCATCATAGAGCAATGCGTTTTTCAAATTCGCATAAGCCAAGTTGGCTTCTCGGAGGTTCGCCATGTAGAGATAAGCGTCCCTTAGGTCAGCGCTGGCGAGAATCGCTCGTTGAAGGTTCGCCCTATGCAAGTTAGCGCCCTTGAGATTTGCCGTGTTGAAATAGGCTCCTTCGAGATTCGAGCCTTCCAAATGCGCGTTCTGGAGATCAACGTGGCCAATGTGAGCGCCCTGGAGGTCCGGTGCCCAATTTGGGTGCTGCTCCCGCACTTTGTTCCATTGATGCACGTTAGTCTGGAGCAGTTTAATGGCTGCCTCTTTGGTGATCGGTGGTTCGTGTCTCTCGTCGGCGTTCAAAACAGCCCCCTATTCTTACCAAGCGATTGGGGAAATTTGGACCCGTCCAGGGCGCGACTTGACGCTTTTATCATAAACCGCAGGTCCTCGCGTCCGGCCGTTGATTACATCCGTTCTACGCCGCCTGGTTGACGGGCGCGATGGCCTCGGTTTTCCCTTTCTCAAAATCGTTGAAAACCGGCCACAACAACGGCCGCCGGCCGTTTACCCTGTCCCGCGTCTTGTTGAGAACGCCCTTCGGTCGGTCGACTATCGAACACAGCGCACGTAATAGCCGGAATCATAGACGCCGTTGAAGCCGACGGCGCCGTCGTCGAAATCGACGTACCACGCGTCGGTGCCGACGTAGTCCGCGACCGCCGAGGACGACCAAAAAGCACTGTCGAGCGGGCTGAAACCTGTGATTTCCGGCGGCCAGTATGCGCCCTCCGGCCCGGGACCGCCTAAATACGAGCAACCATCACATGCAGCGTTCTCACACGTTGAATCTGAGCAGCCGTCCGTGACGTCGCAGGAACCACCGGTCTCCGTGCCGGCGCATCCGTGGATCAGGCTGCGGAGTTCGTTGATATCCGGCAGGCGCCAGCCGGTATAGCCAGCCCAACTCAGGCCGGTGCAATAATTCTGCGCATCCGTCCAACCAAGCTCGGGTGTCCCGATCTCTTCGCCGTTCTGCCACATGTAACCGGTCGCGGGGTCGGTCCATACCGTTTCGGCGATGTCATCGTTATCATCATCGTTGTCGTCGTTATCATCATCGTCGTCATCGTCGTCATCATCATCATCGTTGTCATCATTGTCGTCGTCATCCGGCGAGGCGTCATCATTGTCGTTGTCGTCGTCATCAACGGCCGGATGGCTGCTGCCGCTGCTGCTGGAACCACCGCCGCAGTCGACTGCGAAGGCGACGACCGCAAACGCCAAGAGTGCGAGAAAAACGAAGTAAAGAATCCGTTGCATACGCATCTCCCCGCGTCCGATTGAAACTTTGGCGAGATTTCTGCTTTCCGCGCGACTGGAAAGACGGTTGCGAGCGCATTACACGTCGCCGACGGCGGCGCGTCAAGACCGGTTATAGGATCTGCGCGCGCGGGCGACGATGACAGCGAGCGCGGCAATGAACCGGGGCCGGTCATCGGAATTCCGGCCGCGCCTCGGCCGCCCATCGCTCCGGCGACTGGTCGAACACCATTTCGCCGAGCGTCGTCTCGTAGAAGCTGCGGTCGTTGCGGGCGAACGGGGCCCAGTTGTTGCGCGCGAAAATGCGGCAGGTCAGGCGCAGCGCGGTTTCTTCCGGCTCGAAAAAGTACACGGCCAGATTGAAGCTGTTGCGATTGCGCCGCCGGTGCCAACGCTGCACGCGCAGCAGGCCGTCAACCATTTCACGCGCCACGTCGTCGGCAAATGCCGCGATGGTCGCCGGCTCGTCCGCCACGCCCCAGACCTCGAGCTGCCCCTGCGGCGCCCACATCGTGAGCCAGCGCCAACGGCCGGTCGCGCCGATGAAGCGTTCGCCCCGCGCCGACTCAACGTCGGCCAGCAGCGGCCAGAACGGCCGGCCGTAGCGGGCGCCGGCGTCACGTTGCCATTGGCGCAGGTTGACGCAGTACGTCGGCCCGACGGCGTCGGCCTGCACCTGCAAATGCGGGTGCACGAGCGTGCCGCCGCTCGCCGGTAAGTGGTTTTGCGTGATCGCGGCGTAGGCGACGCTCGGGTCGATGGCGCGCACCTTGCCCAGATATTCGCGGCTGGCGAGGAAGGCATCGAGATAGCGCGCCGGGTCATATTGGCCGGTTTCCACATAATGCTCGGCGCCGATTACCGTCACCGCGCTGTAAGGGCCGTACGGCGCCAGGTTCGGAAAGAGAAACGCATCGCCGCGGACGACGCGTTCGCAGCCGAAGCGGCCCGCATCGAGCTTGCAGGCGCGCGCCGCCAGCGTCGCCGGGCAAAATGGGCAATCCTCGCGGCTGGCGGCGACGGCGCCGGCGACGTCGGGCCACGCGTCTTCGCGCAGGTTCTTGCCCTTGATGCGCTGCGGGGTCAGGCGGGTTTTCTGGCCCGACAGCGGGCAGGTGCGAATCTCGACCGGAAAGTCGGCGAGCGCGAAATTCCGGCGCGGGTCGCCGAAACGGGAGACGACGGTGGTCTTGGCGAATTCAATGGTTGCTACGGACATAGAGACTATCTTTCAGGTTTTTTTGACAGGACCAACGGGATCAGGTTTTAGTTCATTTTTTTGACAGGATCAACGGGTTCTGTGAACAGTGAACAATGAACAGTGAACAGCAAAGACCGTCGTTCGCGATGATCTAACGCAACACGGGAAGACGGTTAAATCGATCCGTTGATCCTGTTGATCCTGTCAAAAAACGCCTCGTCTCCGTGCCTCGTCCGCCGTTCACTGTTCATTGTTCATTGTTCACCGTTCCCTGCTCCCGGAGTTGTGCGCCGATTCGGCAGGAACTACAATCAATCGGACGGGTATCCGGAGGAACTTATGAAACGTTTGACATGGTTGATCTTGCTGGCGGTCGTTGTGGCGGCCGTCTTCGCCTTCGACGCCTGCCGCCCCGGCGGCGGTCTGTCCACCAACCAGACTGCGCCGATCGCCGACGACGACATCGCGCCGACCGACGACGACACGTCGGGGGTGGACGACGACGACAATGACGACACGGCGTCCGGCGACGACGACACGTCGCCGTCCGACGACGATTCCTCGCCGATCGACGACGACGTCAGCCCCGGCGACGCGGGGTTGGCCGGCCACATCGAATGCGACGGTTGCACCGGCACGGTCGCGGGCCTGGCGGTGCGCGTGCTGCTCTATACCACGTGGGAGCCGACGAACCCGCTGGCCGTCAGCGGCATCACGAAATTCACCGTGCCGTCCACCGGGTTCCCGTTCGCCTACGCCTGGGATTTCACCGCCGCCGGCGTGGCCCCGGGCAGCTACTACGTCTTCGCGTACCTCGACGTGTCGGGCACGGGCGCCGTGAATGCGGCGGTCGATCCGATCCGCGCGCCGTTTGTTTCGACGCCCGTGGTCGCCGGACAAACGACGACGCTGAACCTCGTCCTCGTCGCGCCGGGCGCCTAGCATGAAAATCGTCGTCCTGGCCGGCAGCCCCAAAGGCGAAGTCAGCGTGACGATGCAGTACGTCGAGTTCCTTCGCCTCGAATTCCCCGAGCACGAGTGCAAAGTCATCCAGGTTTCGCAGCGGATTCAGAAGATCGAGAACGACCCGCAGGCGTTCGCCGAAATCATCGAGGAGGTGCGCGCCGCCGACGGCGTGCTCTGGGCGGTTCCGCTGTACGTCTACCTCGTGCCGTCGCAGTACAAACGCTTCATCGAACTGGTGGCGAAACGCGGCGCGCAAGACGCCTTCCGTGGCAAATACGCCGCCGCGCTGACGACCTCGATCCACTTTTTCGATCACACGGCCCACGAATACCTGCGGGCGATTTCCGACGACCTGGGCATGTGCTACGTCGGCGGCCACTCGCCGGCCATGTACGATCTGATGCATCGCGAGGGCCGGCGGTTGACGAAGCTCTTCGCGACGCATTTTTTCCAGGCGATCGCCGAGCGCCAGCCGACCGTTCGCCGCTATTTCCCGGCCACCGCGCCGGCGCTTCGTTATGAGCCGGGCGCGGCGGGGCCTCCGGTCGAAACGCGCGGCAAGAAGATTCTCCTCCTGCACGACGCCGCCGACGGCCAAAGCAATCTGCGGCGCATGGTCGAGCGGCTGCAGGGCGCGTTCGGCGGCGCCGCGGAAGTAGGGAATATCCACGATATCGACATCAAAGGCGGCTGTCTGGGCTGCCTGCAATGCGGGTACGAAGGCGTTTGCGCCTACGCCGGCAAGGATGACGTGCGCGATTTCCACCAGGCCAAGATCGCGCCCGCCGACATCGTCGTGTTCGCCGGGTCGATCGTCGACCGCTACCTCTCGTCGCGCTGGAAGATGTTCTTCGACCGCGCCTTTTTCCACAATCACATCCCGTGGCTGGATCGCAAACATATCGCCTTCCTCGTGTCCGGCCCGCTCGCGCAAAACGCGTTTCTGCGGGAGATCGTGCAGGCCATCGGCGAAGTGCAAAGCGCCGATCTGGTCGGCATCGTGACCGACGAGGCCGCCGATTCCGCCGAACTCGACCGGCAGTTGGATGCGCTCGCCGCGCAACTCGTGCGCCGGGCCGACGAGGATTTCGTGCCGACCGGGACGTTTCTCTCGGTCGGCGGCAAGAAGATTTTCCGCGACAGCGTGTACGGCCGCATGCGCCTGGTTTTTCCGGCCGATCACCGTTATTTCAAAGAGCACGGCGGTTATGATTTTCCGCAAAAGAACGTCCGCCAGCGGGTGTACAACCTGCTGCTGGCGCCCCTGTTCTGGATTCCGTCGTTCCGCAAGCGGTTCTTCCGCGAGGAAATCAAACCGGGCATGATCCGGCCGCTGCAAAAGGCGCTGGCGCGGCGATGACCGACGACCGGCGCTTGGCCGTCAGCGAACTCGCCGCGCTCGTTTTTTTGACCGCGCTGCTGACGTTCTATTTTCTTCCCGCCAACTGGACCTCGATTTGGATGGACCCCGATTTCGCGGGCTGGGTCGGGCCGCTCGCCAACCGTTTGGCGCGTGGCCAACTCCTGTACGCGGACGGCGCGCATCTGCCGTTGCCGCCGTTGGCGCACGTGCTGATGCGCGTGCTGTTTCACGGCCGGGCCGTCTGGCGCGACGAGAATCTGCTCTTCCTCTTGTTTCGCGCCGCCGAGCTGTTGGTCTTGTACCTGGCGTTCGCGCGGGCGCTGCCGCGACCGTGGCCGTTTCTCGCCGCCGCCGCCACGATTCCGTACCTGTACGCGCCGGCGAAAATGGTCCTCTGCGACGCCGCCGCGCAGTTTTTCGCCGCCGCGGCCTGCGCCGCATGCCTGTGGCGGTTTTCACCGCCGACCCCCGAGATCGGGCCGCCCGCGCCGCGCTGGCCGACTCGGGCGCCGCTGTTGCCGGCGGCGTTGGTCGCGGCCGCGTTCGCCGCGAAACAGAACACCGGCGCCGGCGCCGCGCTGGGCGTCGCCGCGTTCTTTTTGCTCTGGCCGTTTGCGGAACCGTTCGCGACGCGCCTACAAAGGACGGCGATCTTCGCGGCGACGGCCGCCGGCGCGTTCGCCGCGTTGCTGCTGGCTTTCTCCCCGTTCATTTCCGTCGCGGGGTTTTTCCGCGATGTCGTGTGGCACGGCTCCGAGCCGAAAGGCGGGCCCGCGCTGTTGATGTGCCGGCTCGGCGGTTTTCTGTGGGAGACGGCGAAGTGTCTGACGCCCGTCGCGCTCGGCATGGCGTTGGCGCTCGGCACGCGCCGCGCCGCCGGCCCCGAGCCGCCGTCGGCCGACGGTGCGCCGGCCGACGATTCGCCGCGTCGCTGGCTCTTCTTTGCGGCGGGCGCGGCGGGGCCGCTGGCGTTTCTGGTCTGGCAGCGCGTCGGCCAGGAGCCGCCGGCCGCGGCGCGCCACGTGCTGGCCACCGCGAATTGGCTGTTCACCTACGCCGCCTTCGCGGTCGCGACCGCCGCGGCGGCGCTGCTGTGGCATCCCGAGGCGCGGCGGCGGCCGGCGTTGGCGTTCGTGGGGTTGGCGTGCGTCCTGACGCTGCCGGCGGCCCTGCTGCACAACCTTTCGGTGGCCTACTTCCACTGGGATCTCGATGACAACCCGTTCATCGCCGTGGCGCTGCTGGCCGGTTTCTTGCCCCTGGGCCTGTCGGCGGCCGGCGGGCCGCGGACGCGGCGTCTGGGCGCGGCCGTCGCGGCGGCGCTGATTCTCCTCGCCCAGACCGCCTGTTGGTTTCATCTGGACGACACCTGGAAGCTGGCGGCGCGCTGCACGGAAGCGTGGCCGGAGATCGCGCATCTTGCCGGCGCCCGGCAACGTCCGGAGGCCGAGGGCCTGCGCGTGTTGACGGCGGCGGTGCGCGTAGCGGCCCTGAATCCGGATGACGAGGCGCTCTTGCTGCCCGACGACCCGAACGTCGCGGCGTGGTTCGAACGGCCGCGCCCGCCCTTGACCAGCGCGATCGTTTTCGCCGATCAATATTGGGACCGTTTTGTGGATGAAGATTTCCGCCGGCTCGCCGCGCGGCCGCCGAAGGTCATTGTGATCGGGCCGCGCAACGGTTGGCGAGCGTTCGGCGGGCATTGGCATGCGAATTGGGGCGTCGAGCGCCTGATCGACCGCGTCGCGCTCGAATTGCTGCCGGCGCGCTATCAGCCCGCCGGCGCGGTCAAGATTCTGTTCATCACCGGCGCGCCGCCGGATTTCATGGATCTGTGGGTGCGCCAAGACGCGCCGTAGGCCCGTCTATTCCATTTGAAACCGAATCGACTGCACGATCCAGGCGGAAACAGGCCGGTTCTGCACGGTTGGGGTTTCGAACAGCCACGCTTGGACGGCGGCGACGGCGGCGTCTTCGAAGCCGAGGCCGGTCGGCGCGGACAGCACTTTGACGTTCGACACGTGGCCGTCCTTGTTGACGAGAAAGCGCACGCGCACCACGCCCTCGCGATTGGTGCGCTTGGCCAGCGCCGGGTATTCCGGCTGAACCATATGCTTCACCTTCGGCGGGTGGTCGAGTTCGCTTTGCGAGACGACGTCGGATGCCCCGTAGGGTTTGACCTTGCTCGGGTCGGTGAAGTTCTTTTCCGGCTCTTTCATCAGCGTGTTGCCGACGCGCATCGCCACGGCGGAGTCGCCGTCGACCACGGAGTCTTTGGTCACGCCGAAGATGGGCTTCGGCGGTTCGGCGGACGGCGGCGTCTTGACGTTTTGATTCGGCGGCGGCAACGCCTTCTGTTTCGGCGGCGGGGGCGGCGGGGGCGTCGGCTCGACCTTCGGCGGCGGGGTCGGTTCGGGCTTCGGCGCGTTGAAGACCATGTCGACCGTGTACGATTTCGGCACGGCCCCGGTGGCGATGGCGAGAAAGCCGGCGATGAGGATGACGTGAAACGCCGCCGATGCGATCAGCGCGATGCGCAGGACGCGCGATTTCTTCGGCGGCGCCGGTTCGATGTACATTACTTGCCCGGCTCGCGATCCGCTTCGACGTTGATCGCGAATTTTTTGACGCCGTGGCGGCGCACCAGGTCGACGAGGTGAATCACCTGCCCGTGGTAGACCATTTTGTCGGCGCTGATGACCGCCTGCAGGTCCGGCGTGTTCTTGATGCGTTCGTCGATGTTCGCGGCGATCTTGTCCTCGTCGGTCGGCTGGCCGTTGAGGTACAGCAGGTTGTCTTTGGTGATGACGATCGCGAACGTCTGCAAATCGGAGTTCTCGGCCGTCGCCGCCTTCGGCAACTCGACCTTGATTTGCGGCGAGACGATGTAGGTCGCCGTGACCATGAAGATGATCAACAGCACCAGGGTGATGTCGACCAGCGGCGTGACGTTGATCGCGGTGATCTCGTCGTCGTTATTGCTGCCGGTTCCCGCCATTGCCTTCTCCCTGCGTGCGCTTCGCGTACGCGAGCAAAATTCGCGCGTTGGCCTCGGCCTCGTCGAGCAGCGCGCGCGCCCGGCTCTTCAGCCAGTTGAACAGCACGACGGCCGGGATCGCGACGAACAGGCCCACCGCCGTCGCCACCAGCGCCTCCGAGATGCCGGCCATGACCGCCGCGGGGCCTTGCGTCGTCGTCACCGACAGGTCGTGGAACGCCTTGATGATGCCCATGACGGTGCCCAGAAGACCCACAAACGGGGCGTTGTTGCCGATCGTGCCCAGGATGATCAGCCGCCGTTCGAGCCGCCCGCGTTCCAGCACCGTCCGCCCGTTGATGATCTCCTCGATGGCGGCCGGCCCCTCCTTGAAATTGCTCAGACCCTCGCGCAACACGGCCGCGTTCGCCCCGCGCACGCCCTCGACGGCCTTCAACGCGCCGGCCACGTCGCTCTTTTCCAACAATTTAACCAACTCGCCGCGGAACGCCGGGCCGAGCGGATTGTCGCGCCGGTACTGCACGTACTTTTCGATCGCCACCGTGACGCTCAGGATCGACAACAAAAACAACACATACAAAAGCGCCCGGGCGCCGACCATCGAAACGCTGACCAAGTTTTGTTCCATCGAAAAACACTCCTCGCCCGAACGAAGCGGTTCGTTTTCAGGGCGCAGTATGTTAATTTCTTTTGCCCGCCAATTCAATTCGCTCAAACCGAGAAGAAACGGAGCCGCGGAAAGGCCGAAATGCGCCCGCCCCGGGGCGCCGCGCCGTGCCGCGCCCGCCGGCGCTGCAGGGCGGGTCCCCGCGCGAAAACCGGAATGTAGAATGTTGAATGGCGAATGGAGAAATTCGGGCGGCGCCGCCAATTCTTCATTCTCCATTCTCCATTTTGCGACGGTTTTTTCACCGCAAAGACCCCCTTCGACTTTGCTCGGGGCAGGCTCCGTCCGCAAAGAAGGCAGATGCTCTGGTTTTCTTCTTGGCGCTCTTTGCGTCTTTGCGGTAATGAAATCAATCATTCGGTCGGCCGGCCGCTTTTCCCTCTCCCGTCTTGCCTTCCCGGCTTGATCGTTCTATGTAAAGCGCATTGCAACGGCGATTGTTCATCGGGGATGTGACCTCGGCTGTCACAGTGATCGGCGAAAGTACGCGATGAATCGTCGCGGACAGGGGCGTGAATTTCATGGCGCGGGCGAAGAAAACCAACGGCGACAAAAAAAACGGCGGAGCGAATCTCGGCTTCGAGGCCACGCTGTGGGCCGCAGCCGACAAGATGCGCAACAACATGGACGCCGCCGAGTACAAGCACGTCGTGCTGGGGCTGATCTTTCTCAAATACATCTCGGACGCCTTCCAAGAGCGGCACGACGCGCTGAAGGCGGAAAAATACGCCGACGCCGAAGACCCCGACGAATACCGCGCCGAAAACGTCTTCTGGGTGCCCAAAGAAGCCCGCTGGCCGTTTCTGCAAGCCAAGGCCAAGCAGCCGGAGATCGGCAAGTTGCTCGACCAGGCGATGGAGGCCATCGAGCGCGACAACCCGACGCTCAAAGGCGTGTTGCCGAAGGATTACGCCCGCCCGGCGCTCGACAAACAGCGCCTCGGCGAGCTGATCGACCTGATCGGCACGATCGGCCTGGGCGACAAAGAGAATCGCTCGAAAGACATCCTCGGCCGCGTGTACGAGTATTTCCTGTCGATGTTCGCCAGCGCCGAGGGCAAGCGCGGCGGGCAGTTCTACACGCCCCGGTGCGTCGTGCGCCTGCTGGTCGAGATGCTGGCGCCCTACAAGGGCCGGGTGTACGACCCCTGCTGCGGCTCCGGCGGGATGTTCGTCTCGTCGGAGAAGTTCGTCGAGGCACATGGCGGGCGCGCCGGCGACATCAGCATTTACGGCCAGGAGTCGAACCCGACCACCTGGAAGCTGGCCAAGATGAACCTCGCCATCCGGGGCATCGACAACAACCTCGGCCCGGAACACGCCAACAGCTTCCACCGCGATCTGCACCCCGACCTCAAGGCCGACTTCGTGCTGGCCAATCCCCCGTTCAACGACAGCGATTGGGGCGGCGACCGCCTGGTCAAAGACGTGCGGTGGAAATTCGGCGCGCCGCCGGCCGGCAACGCCAACTTCGCCTGGGTGCAGCATTTCATCCATCACCTCGCGCCGACCGGCATCGCCGGCTTCGTGCTGGCCAACGGCAGCATGTCGTCGAACCAATCCGGCGAGGGTGAGATCCGGCGCAAGATCATCGAAGCCGACCTCGTTGACTGCATGGTTGCGCTGCCGGGGCAGTTGTTCTACTCGACGCAAATCCCCGTCTGCCTGTGGTTCCTGGCCCGCAACAAGGGCAACGGCCATGCCTGCGCCGCCGGCGCGGCAGGCAGGCAGTTCCGCGACCGCCGCGGCGAGGCGCTGTTTATCGACGCCCGCAAGATGGGGGCGCTGATTGACCGCGTTCACCGCGAGTTAACCGAGGAAGATATTCTCCGCATCGCCGGCACGTATCACGCCTGGCGCGGCGACCTGCCTGCCGCGGCGCACGCGGCGCAGGCAGGCAAGTACGCGGACATCGCCGGGTTCTGCAAGGCGGCCAAGACCGCCGAGATCGTCGGCCACGGCCACGTCCTCACGCCCGGACGGTACGTCGGCGCGGAAGAAGTCGAAGAAGACGACGAGCCGTTCGCCGACAAGATGAAGCGCCTCGTGGCCGACCTGGAGAGGCAGTTTGCGGAGTCGGCGAAGCTGGAGAAGGAGATTCGGAAGAATTTGAAGGGGCTGGGATTTTGAGATCGAAAACTGCAATTCTAAGAAATGCGGGAGATGAAGCATGCCGCTTGACCTTCGCAGCCTGAAGAAAGCCGTTGCCGCGTTGAATGGCGTGTTGGCGACAAGCAACAACGTGGAATTTATGCGCGGACTGGATAAAATGGCCCGGAACGCGATCAAGTCCGGCGTCATCCAGCACTTCGAGTTCACCTACGAATTGTCCTGGAAGTTCATGAAGCGCTGGCTGGAAACGAACGTCAGCCCCGACGCCGCGGACGGCGTGACGCGGCGCGAACTCTTTCGGCTGGCCGCGGAGAGCCGGTTGATCGACGACGTGGAGCAATGGATGCGGCACAACGCCGCGAGGAATCAGACCTCGCACTCGTACGACCCCCACATTGCCCAGAGCGTCTATAAGGCGGCGCACGAGTTCGCCCGCGACGCCCAGAAGCTGCTAAAGGCCCTGCAAGCGCGAAATGATTGACGTCAACCCCAACCATTTGCAAACGATCCGGTGCATCCTGGCGGCGCACGTGCCGGAATGCGAAGTTCGCGCCTTCGGCTCCCGCGTCGCCGGAACGACCAAGAAATATTCGGACCTCGATCTGGCCGTCGTCGGGCGGCGCAAACTCGACTCGGATACCTTGCGCCTGCTGCGCGAAGCCTTCGAGGAGTCGGACCTGCCCTTTCGCGTCGATGTGATCGACTGGGCGGCCACAACCAAAAGCTTCCGTAAGGTGATTGAAAAGAAATATGAGGTGATCCAAGGTACATGAGCAGGTAGGCGAGTGGAAGCGGAGTTTGTGGCTTGCCGTTGCTTCGGCGCGACAGAGAACGAGGAATACGACGAGCCGTTCGCCGACAAGATGAAGCGCCTCGTGGCCGACCTGGAGGCGCAAGTCGCGGAGTCGGCCAAGCTGGAGAAGGATATTCGGAAGAATATGAAGGGGTTGGGGTTTGGCGAGTAGTTGGAGCGACATAGGCCTTGGCGACTTCGTTACCCTTCAGAGGGGGCATGATCTGCCGGATCAAGTGCGCCGTCCTGGTAAAATACCAGTAATGGGTTCTTTCGGTTTGACCGGATGGCATGACGAGGCGAAAGCGAAAGGCCCTGGTGTCATGGTAGGTCGGAGTGGCGCGTCATTCGGCGTCGTCAACTACTGCGCGTCCGATTACTGGCCATTGAACACCGCGCTCTATGTCATCGACTTCCATGAAAACGATGAACGTTTTGCTTACTATCTGCTAAAGTCTATTGACTTCTCTCGCTTCAACTCCGGCAGCGCGCAACCGTCGCTGAATCGGAATTATATTCATCCAATTCGCATCCGCGTTCCGCCCCTCGTCGAGCAAAAGCGTATCGCGCACGTCCTGAGCACGCTAGACGACAAGATCGAGTTGAACCGGCGCATGAACGAGACGCTGGAGGCGATGGCGCGGGCACTGTTCAAGTCGTGGTTCGTGGACTTTGATCCCGTCCGTGCCAAGGCCGCCGGCCGCCGCCCCGATGGCATGTACGACGCCACCGCCGCGTTGTTTCCCTCCTCGTTTGTCGATTCCGAGTTGGGGAAGATTCCGAAGGAGTGGGCCGTTGCGACGATCGAAACGATCGCACTGCGTCTGGCGATGGGGCCGTTTGGATCGAATATCAAAACCGACAACTTCGTTCCCGCCGGTGTTCCGGTGGTTCGCGGCAGAAATATGAACAACGGTTTCGTTGATGACAACTTCGTCTATTTGACGGCACAGAAGGCCGACGAACTAAAAGGCTCCAACGCTTCGCCCGGTGCAATCGTCTTTACACATCGGGGGACGCTTGGCCAAGTTGGGATGATTCCGACAATGGCACGGTTTGACCGATACGTCGTGTCTCAAAGCCAAATGCTGCTTGAAGTGGACGAGAAGAGGATCAGTCGTACCTACGTCTATCTTCATTTCGCTGTTTCGTCTGGAATGCGTGATCTTCTCGCAAACACATCAACCACGGGCGTTCCGGCGATTGCTCGTCCTTTGACTTCCCTTAGGAACCTGCGGATCGTCGTGCCGCCCGCGGCCATTTCGCTTGCATTTGATCGTATCGTTGGCGCTCTGCTTGATCGAAAGGTACAGAACGAACGACAGATGCGCACGCTTTCTGTCGTACGCGACGCGCTGTTGCCGAAGCTGCTGTCGGGGGTGTCGAATGGCATATTACCTTGAAGAACACGCGGAGCCCCTTCTTGCCGCACTTGCGTCGTATTACAAGAAAATGGACGAACAGCCTCTCATAGCGGCTGTGGTCAATTCGAAATATAGAGTCGAGCATCAGTATCACGATGACTGGAGCGGGGGCTGTGATTACTTCTCCCTGACGTTCCGGGTGCCGGAAGACACGTTTCACCTGAAGGCCGCCGACATCATGGCGCCTCGGCGCGCCTTTCGGCGGACAGAAAGCATGCGGCCGAGTCGGATCGGTCAGACAAGTCAGACGGGTCAGACAAGTCAGACTCGCCGCAGGGGCCGCGCGGGTCGAGGCGACGAAAAATGGCGGCTGAGTCGCGCCAATGTGACTCGGCGCCGAGACGGCGTCGATTGGCGCGAAGAACGAACGCGGCCGATCCGGGCGGGTCGGCCGGGTCGGACGGGTCAGACAAGTCAGACCGGTCAGACTCGTCCGACTCGACGCCAAGACAGGGCCGCGTGAAACATTAACCGGGGGGGGCGGCGATGCCTGATGACAGCCGGTTGATTCCGCCGCATGGCGGCTATCGCAAATTGCGCAGTTTCCAAACGGCGCAGGCGGCTTACGACGCCACGGTCGTCTTCTGCGACCGGTTTGTGAACCCGCGGTCGCGCACGCACGACCAAATGGTTCAGGCCGCGCGGAGCGGCGTGCAGAACATCGCCGAGGGCAGCATGGCGTCGGCGACCTCGAAGAAGACCGAGTTGAAGCTGACCGGCGTGGCGCGCGCCAGTCTTGAAGAGCTGCTGCTCGATTACGAAGATTTTCTGCGCCAAAAAGGCCTGCGGCTGTGGGCCAAAAATTCGCCCGAGGCGCTCGCCGTGAGACGCAAATATCTGCCGGGCGGGTCAGAAAGGCCGGCCGGGTCAGACGGGTCAGACAAGTCAGACCGGTCGGACTCGTCAGACCCTTACAACATTCGCGGCGCCGCCGCGGAGACGGCGGCCAACACGATTATTTGCCTGATTAACCAGGCGAGTTACCTGCTCGCGCGCCAATTAGAGGCGTTGGAGCGGGCGTTTCTGGCCGAGGGCGGGTTCACCGAGCGGCTTTATCGGCAGCGAAAACAAAACAGGGACTATTGAACCGATGGCTCTGAGACGCACCGCCACCGGCCGCCATTTCGCTCCCGGCGTCACCGAGAAGCACCTGGAAAACGCCGCGCTCGATTGGCTCGGCGAGATGGGTTACGCTGTGCTGCACGGGTGGACGATCGGGCCGGCGTCGGCCGAGGCGCTGGCCGGCGGGCCGGACGGCGTCTGCCCCGAACGCGATGACTACTACCAGGTGATTTTGCCGCAGCGGGTGACCGCCGCCGTCGAGCGGCTGAATCCGAAGATTCCGGCCGAGGTTCGCGACGAGGCGATCCGCAAGATTCAGCGGCACGACGCCCCGACGCTGGTCGCCAACAATCGCGCCTTTCACAAGATGCTGGTGGACGGCGTGCCGGTCGAATACAGCCGCCGCGCCCTGCCTGCGCCGCGCCTCAATCTGTTTTTCGTATACGCGATCAAATGCGACGACGGAAGCGTGCACATCGGACAGACCGATGATCTCGAAAGGCGGTGGGAACAACATTGCAATGGACAGGGCGCGGAACACACCAAGCTTCACAAGCCGGTGGAATTGGCTCACTTCGAGGAATTCTCAGCGCGCGAGGAAGCTGTTCGACGTGAGAAACATCTAAAGACAGGGTTCGGGCGAAAGTGGCTCAAATCGATTATTGAGTCGGGGCGGGCGCGGCAGGCAGGCGGCGGCATCGCCGGCGACATCGTGCGGTTGATCGACTTCGACCGCCCGGCCGACAACGAATTTGTCGCGGTCAATCAGTTCACCGTTTGCGAAGGGCAGACCAATCGGCGCGCGGATATCGTTGTTTTCGTCAACGGGCTGCCGCTCGTCCTCGTGGAACTGAAAAACCCCGCCGACCAGGACGCGGACATCGAAAAAGCCTTCCAGCAACTGCAAACGTACAAAGCCGACATTCCGTCGCTGCTGGCGATGAATGCGCTGCTGGTCATTTCCGATGGCCTGCACGCCCGCGTCGGTTCGCTCACTGCGAACATGGAACGCTTTGCCCCGTGGCGCACTATCGACGGCGAGGAACTGGCCCCGTCGTCAATGCTGCAACTGGAGGTGCTGACGAAGGGCGTGTTCGACAAGGCCCGATTGCTGCGGCTTGTGCGTCACTTCATCGTCTTCGAGGAAGACGACGGCGGGCAGATCGCCAAGAAGATCGCCGGATACCACCAGTTCCACGCGGTCGAGAAGGCCGTGGAAACGACGGTCAAGGCGTCGAAGCCGACCGGCGACAAGCGCGCTGGCGTCGTCTGGCATACACAAGGGTCGGGCAAGAGCCTGACGATGGCTTTCTTCGCGGGGCGGATCATCCTGCACCCGGCGATGGCCAACCCGACGCTTGTTGTCTTGACCGACCGCAACGATCTGGACGACCAGCTATTCGGAACGTTCGCCCGCTGCCATGAACTTCTGCGGCAGAGGCCAGTGCAGGCGGAGAGCCGGGCGGATTTGCGGCGGCTGTTGGCGGTCGCATCCGGCGGCGTGGTGTTCACGACCATCCAGAAGTTCTTCCCGGAAACCAAGGGCGACACGTTCCCGATGCTGTCCGACCGGCGGAACATCGTCGTCATCGCCGACGAGGCCCACCGGAGCCAATACGACTTCATTGACGGCTACGCCCGCCACATGCGCGATGCCCTGCCGAACGCCTCGTTCATCGGGTTTACCGGCACGCCGTTGGAGCTTTCCGACAAGAATACCCGCGCCGTTTTCGGCGACTACATCAGCGTCTATGACATCCAGCGGGCCGTCGAAGACGGCGCGACGGTGCCGATCTACTACGAGAGCCGCCTCGCCAAGTTGGAACTCAAGGAAAGCGAGAAGCCGCACCTGGACGCCGACTTCGAGGAAGTGACCGAGGGCGAGGAGCAGGAACGCAAGGAAAAGCTGAAGACGAAGTGGGCGGCGCTGGAGGCCATCGTCGGCGCGGAAAAGCGCATCAAGCTGATCGCCGCCGATCTTGTGGACCATTTCGAGATGCGCAACAGCGGCCAGATGACGCGCGGCAAGGCGATGATCGTCTGCATGTCGCGGCGCATCTGCGTCGAGATGTGCAAGGCGATCACGGCCCTGCGCCCCGCGTGGCACGGCGACACGGACGAGACGGGCATCATCAAGGTAGTGATGACCGGCTCCGCGACCGATCCGCCCGATTGGCAGCAGCACATTCGCAACAAACAGCGGCGCGAGGAATTGGCGAACCGCTTCAAGAATCCGAAAGACCCTTTCCAGATCGTCATCGTGCGCGATATGTGGCTGACCGGCTTCGACGCGCCCAGCCTGCACACGATGTATATCGACAAGCCGATGCGCGGGCACGGGCTGATGCAGGCGATCGCGCGCGTCAACCGCGTGTTCAAGGACAAACCCGGTGGATTGGTGGTCGATTACCTGGGGTTGGCCGACAACCTCCGCCGCGCGCTGGCGGCGTACACCGAGAGCGGCGGCGCAGGCAGCACGGCGATTGACCAGGAAGAGGCCGTCGCCCTGATGCTGGAGAAATACGAGATTTGCTGCGACATGTTCCACGGCTTCGACTGGTCGGCGTGGAAGCGCGGGCAACCGGCGCAAAGGCTCGCGCTATTGCCGGCGGCGCAAGAGCATATCCTGGCGCAAAACGACGGCAAGAACCGTCTGCTGGCGGCGGTGGGCGATCTGTCGAAGGCGTTCGCGTTGGCCGTGCCGCACGACGAGGCGATCCGCATCCGCGACGACGTGGCGTTCTTCCAGGCGGTGCGGGCGGCGCTGGCGAAGGCGACGAGGAGCACGGCGAAGACGGCGGAGGAATTGGACTTCGCCATCAAGCAGATCGTGTCGAAGGCGGTCGCCGCGGACGAGGTGGTGGACATTTTCGCCGCGGCCGGGTTGAGCAAGCCGGACATCTCGATTCTGTCCGACGAATTTCTGGCCGAGGTGCGCGGCATGCCGCAACGGAACCTGGCCGTCGAGGTGCTGACAAAGTTGCTGCGCGGCGAATTGAAAACCCGGTCGAGGAAGAATTTGGTGCAGGCGCGGTCGTTTGGCGAAATGTTGGAGAAGGCCGTGCGGGCGTACCAGAACCGTTCGGTCGAAACCGCCAAGGTGATCGAGGAGTTGATCGGGCTGGCGAAGGACATGCGGGAGGCGCAGGGCCGCGGGGAGAAACTGGGGCTGTCCGAGGACGAGACCGCTTTCTATGACGCCCTGGAGACCAACGACAGCGCGGTGAAGGTGCTGGGCGACGACACGCTCAAGTGCATCGCCCGCGAATTGGTCGCGACCGTCCGCAAGAACGCCACGATCGACTGGACGATGATGGAGTCCGTCCGCGCCAAGCTGCGCACGCTGGTGAAACGGATTCTGCGCAAGTACGACTACCCGCCCGACAGAGAGGCGCAGGCCGCGCAATTGGTGATGGAACAGGCGGAGTTGCTGTGCAACGGGATCGCCGCGTGAGGAAGGCGAAAAGCTAATCCGGCGCCGCCAAAGCCGTCCACGCGCTTGCGCGATCCCTGCGTTCTTCTTATCTTGCCGCGATGCCGGAGCCAACGATTTCACCCTCGCCGTTGACGGAAAAGTTGCTGTTCTGCTTTTTCGCGGGCGGCTCGCACGCGGCCGTGCTCGCGGGCGGGATCGTCCGCCCGGAGCCGCTGGCCTGGATCGCCGCGGCGCAATCGGGGCGGGGTTGGTGTGATGCGGGGCGCCTGTGGGCGGCGCTGCTCTCGCCGTGGCGCGACGCGGCGGCGCCGTTCGTCGTCACCGTGGGCTGGACGCTGCTCGGCTTTCTCTTGGCGTATCTCGCGGCGCGCCGGTTGTTCGGCGCCTTCGTCGCCCTGGCGGCGGTCGGCCTGACGACCATCGCCGGCTACCCGGGCTGGGATGCCGCGCTGCCCGGCGTGTTTCGTTTGTGGCTGACGCCGGCGGCGCTGGCCGCGTGGCTCTTGAGTTTGGCGCTGGCCGGGCCGTTGGCGCCGGTGCGGGAATGGCTGACTCGCCGTAGCGAGGACCGCGCGCTGAAAGCCCTGTGGGCCGGCCTGCTCGTTTTCGCCTTCTTCTCGACTGCCGAGCATTTGCGGGTCGGCTTGCGCGGCGCGCACAACGGCCGGTTTCCGTACGCGGACTGCGGCCTGCCGCACGGTTTCGACAAAGAGTTGACCGATCTTCGCCGGCTGCATCACGCGTTCCCGTTCGCGCCGGCGATGCGCTGGCTGACGCGCGGCGGTCTGCTGTACGACAATGAGGCGTGCGGCCTCGCCGGGCATGGCGCCGCCGCGCGGTTCGTCGGCCGCATCGGCGCGGCGCGGCCCGACGTCACCCGCATGCGGCCGGCGCCGCACGGCGGTTGGCGGCCGCCGCGGTATTTGACGCGCGTGGGTTGGCTGCTGCGGTCGACGGAGGCCGGCTGGGCCGCGCTGCCTTGCCCGGACGGCATCCGGTACAACGAGTGGCGCGGCAAGCTCGAAGACGTCGACGCCGGCGATTGGACGGCGACGCGGCGGCGGATTCAGCTCGCCCAACCCGTCGCGGCGGACATCTCCGGGCCGGTGAGCGCACGGGCGGTCGCCAAGATGCTGTGGCTCGAAGTCGAATGCGGCAATCCGGCGGACGTCGAGGCGCAGGCGAAACTCGCTGGCGAGCCGCTCGGCCTCGTCCGGCGCGAACTGGCCGCCGGCGACCGCGTCATCGTGCGCTTCGCCGCAATTCTGCCGGATCGCTTGGCGGACCCCACGCCGCTCGAAATCAGCGTGCAGGCGCCGCAGCGCATGTGGGATCTGGACTTATTCCTGCAAGCGCCGGAGAATCCGAAAGAGACCGGCGTCGGCCCCCGCCCGCGCTGACCGCGGCCCGTCTTACTCGCCCTTCTCGGCGGGGCGGTCCTTCTCGCCGTCGTCGTTCGGCCCGGCCGCCGCGGGGCTCTCGCCGGGCGCCGCCGGCGGACCCTCGCTGTCGGCCGCCCGCCGCCGCAGAACGCGGCGCGCCAACGTCGCCGCCAATGCCGGCAAGACCGCGAGCGCCCAGAGCAACGGCACGAACAACACGGCGTTGTTGAGCCCGGGCCGAAGCGCCGCGAAAAAGCCGACCGGATCTCGCCGAATCCAGCGGGCCGCCCGGTCGAGATTCAGGAAGAAAGCGTCGTGAATCGACGCGGGCAGCGGTCCGTACGGCGCCCCGATCGCGAGCGGCGGCGCGCCCGGCGCGCGGATCAGCGCCGTCAGCGCGTGCGGCGGCGCCCCGCCGGCGGCCGCCGCGGCGTCCCACCAGCCATTGGCCAGCGACACCGTCAAGGCGCCGAGGAAGGCCAGCCGCAGTAGGTTTTTCCAGATGAGTCCAGGCATGACGACGAGGTGGTAGTCGAGGAAAAAGCTGAGGCCGACGTACATCGAACAGCAGAATGGCAGCAGCGCCGCCGCGTCGAAGTGGGCCGGGTCCGCAAAGTGCGCGGCCGCGGCGCGCAGACCCACGGCCAGCCAGAAGCCGATGCCGAGCAAACGCAGCGGCAGACGCAGCGCGTCGTTCCCGCGCATCGCAAACGCGCCGAGCCAGCCCGCCGCGAGCAGCGGAAACCACGCGAACAGACCCAGAAAGACCCGGCCCCGCAACTCGGCCGGCAACTGGCGCGTGAACGCGAGGCTCTCGGAAACCGTGCCCTGCTGGAACAGCCAGAAACCGGCGCCGGGCGCGAGGCGATGGAAAACGAAGTTTTCGAGCGAGGTCGCATGGGCGCCGTATTCGCGCCAGAAATGGACGCCGAGCGACAAGCTGTCCGGCGCGGCGAACGGGCTGCCCCAGGCCGTCGCGTTCACCGCAAAGAACAGCAGCGCCCCCGCCAGGAACGGCGGCAGGAACGCGATCGCCCAACTCGGGCGGCCGACAAGCTGCCGCGCGCGGCTGGCGGCCCACAGCAGCATCGCCGGCAGCAGCAAGAGCATCGCATCGTCGAGCAGGAACATCAGGCCCAGGCCGGCGCCGAGCAGCAGCCGCGGCAGCAGCCGCTCGTCTTTTTCGCGCAATTGCAGCAGCGAATAGACCGCCAGCGCGACGGCCAACACCCCGAAGATCGGCGGGGCCAGCCGCGAGCCGTAGGCCGTCAACGGCGAGCCGACCGCCAACAGGATGACGGTCGTCAACGCCGCCGCCGGATGAACGCCGAGCCGCACCGCGATCAGGCCAAGCAGCGTCAACGCCGTCGCGGCCGCGGCCGCGGCCGCCAGGCCGGTCGTCTGCGCGGCGACGCCCAGCGGGTCGGCCGCGTCGTCGTGCACGATGCCGCCGATCCAGCGCCCGAGCGCATAAAACGGCAGCGCGGCGAGCGCGGCGCCCGGCCTTTCGCGCAATGGCAACGGGCCGGCGCCGTTCTCGCCGAGCAGGCGCCGATCGGGCGCGAGGTCCGGCGTCAGCCGCGCCAGCGCCCGCACCTGCGCGTACGTCAGCCGTTCGGCGGGGGTCGCCAGGCCGCCCACGCCGGACGCAAACCAAGCGGCCAGGCAGAGCCAGAGAACCCAGCGGAACAAGGGGCGAAGCATGGAGGGAGCATAAAGGAAAAAGGAAAAAGGAAAAAGGAAGAAAGGGCGGGAACAAATGAGCAGGCCGGTTTTGTCAGGCGCGGTCAACGCGATCGATCGCATCCATATCGTTGCGCGGCCGCGGCCGGAGAATGCGGCGAGCTTTGCGCAAAGACCGCCGCGCTTTGTCAGCCGCGCCGGCGGTCGCCCCCGCGGCGGCGTTCGTGCATGACGTCCGGGTCGTACGGCCGGTTGTCGTCGTAGGGCAGCATCCAGCGGGCCTGTTTCTTCTTGCCGAAAAACAGTTTGAGGTGGTTGAAGATGACGCCGCGCGAGGTGTTGACGGTGCGCGCATAGCGGAAACGCTGCTCCGAGCCGACCTTGATGCGGCTGCGCAGGATCGCAAAGATCTCGCTCGCCGTCAGGTTGCCGTCGAAACTTAGGTAGGCCGAGCCGACCTCGTCGAGGCGGTGCGCGTCGGAGCCGGCGCTGACCGATTTGTCGAGGATTTCGCTAAGCATGAACGCCTTGAAATTGCGGCCGTCAGTCACGTGGCTGTTGATCACCTCGATCAGGTCGACGTTCGCCAGGAAGTCGGGATCGAGGAACTTGCGTTTACGCGAGGCGTTGAAGTTGAAGTTCTTCCAGCCCGGCGCGAACGGGTGCGGCAGGCAGACGACCGCGCCTTCCTCCTTGGCGGCCGGCGCCAGCGCCACGAACGAGCGGTCCAGCATCGCGAAGAACCGGCTTTTCTTGAAGGGCTCGACGTTCCGCACGTAGTAGCCTTCCAGCGCCTCGGGCGTCGGGAAGTACAGCAAAAACTCCATCCGCTCCTGACTGCCGATTTCGATGCCCGGCAGCGTCACGACTCGTCCGCTGTCCCACAGCGCGATCGAGCCGCGAATCTCGTTGTGGTCGCAGACCGACACGCCGAAGCGGCGGCGCTGCACCTCCGCGATCAGCTCGGCGACGGCGATCTTGGCGTCGGAGAAGTTCGTATGGACGTGCATGTCCATCGCCGTGGTGCGTAGCGCCTGGGCGTCGCCCCGCCGGCGGGCGCGCTCGGGCGTCACGGCGCGGCCTTGCCGGCCGGCGGCACGGGCGGCGGGGCCTGGCCGGCGTGCGGCCAGCGGTTCAGGCCGAGCGCGTAGATGCGCACGTTGCGGTAGCCGAGGCTGCGCAGGCAATCGGCGACGGCGTACGGGCGCGCGTCCCAATGGCTCTGGCCGAAGACCACCACCGGTTGGTCCTGGGCCGCCGGCAGGTTTTTGGCGCCCGGGCGGCATTGGTCGGGCGGCAGATTCCGGCCGCCCGGCGAGGTCTGTTTGGCGAAATCGACGGCCGAGCGGGCGTCGACAAGCTGCAGCGCCGCCCCGGTCGCCAGCAGCGCCCCGAAATCGGCCATCGCGAGCGCCGGGGAGTCTTCCTGCTTTTTGGTCACGAGATTCTGGCCGCGTTCCAGCCAGCCTTGCGCGCCCTCGTCGTAGACGTAGACGTTTTGGTAGCCCAGGTCCAACAGCCGTTCGCCCACGTACTCGGCGATGCCGCAATGGCCGCCGCTGCAATAGGGGATCAGCATCAAGCTGCGGTTCTCGGGCAGCCCGGGGATCTGGTCTTTGTCGAACAGCGGCCCGGGCAGGTTCACGGCGCCGGGCAGGTGGCCGCGCGCGTACGACTCCTCGGCGCGGGTGTCGATCAGCAGCTTCTCGTCCGGCGCGTCGAGCAGCGCTGTCAGCGCGGCGTAGTCGACGATGTGGATTTTCGGCGGCCCGGCGGCGCCGGCCGCGAGCGGGAACCAGGCCAGGCAGGCCAGGACGAGCGACGAAAGCAGGGGGCGCGGCACGATGATTCTCCCACGCGAATTTGCCCTAAACATGGCGCCGCCGGCGCGTCTTGACAAGGCTGGCCGGCGGTCCTACTATCCGCCGCTCTTTCGGGAGACTTTGCGTAAGGAGCGAAAATGGACAAGCAAACCCTGCTGAAAATGACGGTCATCAAGCTGCGCGAAGAGGCGCTGAAGATCGAGGGCCTCGTCGGCGCCCACGGCATGAACAAGCAGCACCTGCTCGACGTGCTGTTCGATCACTTCGGCATCCCGCGCGACGTCAAGCCGCGCAAGAACAACGCCGTGGTCAAGAAGACGATGCGCGAATTGCGGGCCAAACGCGAAGAAATCCGCAAGACCGCCGACAAGAAACAACTCAAGATCCTACAGCGCCGCATCCACGCGCACAAACGCGCCACCCGCGGCTAACGCTTCTTTTTTCCAGCGACGCAACGAAGAGGGCGCTCAGCCCTCTTTTTTTGCGCCTGTCCGCCAACCGAAATTGGCTTTGTTTCGTAATTTTTACAATTCGCCGTCCGGCCGCCCGGAAATTCCGGCCAAATTGTTTCACGTGAAACAGCGTAATCTACGATTTATCGCTTTTTGTCGCCATGAAACCGCGAAAGCGGGGGTACTTTCATTTTCTGTTTTCTTTAACCGCGAATGCACGCGAATAGGACAACGTCCGGCATAATTTGCGGTTGATCGAGACTGTATTGCTGACCGCCAACGGCCGCACTCCGGCGACCATGAGCAACGGCCGACCTTTCTTGATTCTTTCCGCCGGTTTCGCTACGCTTTCCGTCACTGGAACGGCAATTTGGTCGGTTTCCGCAACGTGCGCAATAGTTCCGCGTTGCGAAGTCGGAGGTCTGGATGAACCGCCGCGCTGATTCGACGTCCGCATGCTCGGTCGGCGTGCCGCGCCGATGTTGGAATTTGCTCGAGACTGGGAAACGGCGTCAGTCAAAACTTGCATTTCCGAGACTCCAAGGGGCTTTTCCTTGGTAAGAATGCGTCGGTTCCGGTGGTTGATCTTATGCTTGGCGGCTTGCGTGCTCGCCGCACTGGGAATTGCGTGGGCGCTACGGGGTCCGTCGCGAGCCGGCATGGTTCGCCTTCCGGGGGGCGCGTTTGTCATGGGCTGCGTGGACGCGGACACAGAATGTCTGGACTGGGAAAAACCGGCGCACCGGGTGGTGCTCAGCCCTTTTTGGATGGACATCCATCCGGTGACAGTTGCCGAGTATGCGGAATGTGTACGCGAAGGTTCCTGCGGCAAACCCGAGCCGGCATTGTTGGGCGGGCCCGTTGCAGCCTCTGTCAGGAATTGGCGAAAAATAAGCCGTCGGAATCACCCGGTAACGGAAATAAATTGGCAGGACGCGGCGACGTATTGTCGTTGGAAGAATAAGCGCCTCCCGACTGAGGCGGAATACGAGTACGCGCTTCGCGGAGGTCGAACGGGGGATATTTATCCCTGGGGTGCTGCGGAGATCCCGCCGGCGGGGGCGGGCAACTACGCGGACGAAAGTTACAAGAAACGCTTTCCATCGGGGAATCCTGAGGAAGTGTTCGAAGGCTACGACGATAGGTTTGCGGCAACGTCGCCGGTATGTGAATTTGCGCCGAATCGTTTCGGACTATGCGACATCAGCGGCAACGTAGAAGAATGGTGCGCCGACTGGTACGGAGACAATTATTACGCCGAGTCTCCGGATCGCAATCCAAGAGGGCCTTCCGCAGGTGAACGCCGGATTCAACGCGGCGCGTCGTGGACGGATAGCCGCCGGTCGGCGCGACTGTCAAGCCGGGGGGTGGGTGCGCCTCCCAAATTGGGCAGTGTTTCAGTGGGCTTCCGTTGTGTGCGCGATCGCGCAAAGTAAGTGCGACATGAACAAAAAACGCACCGGGCGCGGGCTTATTGTTTGCCTTCATTTGCTGCTGGTGTTCAGCGGGGCCGCGGGCTGCGCGGACGCCTGCGGGAAAAACCCTGCGGATCGGGAAACGAACGCGAGCAGCCCGAAGAATAACGAACGACGAATGGATTGTGAGGCTGGCCGAACATGCGGCGACGACGGCTGGTATTGGCAAAATCCGCTGCCCCAAGGGAACGGGCTGAAGGGCGTATGGGGATCGTCATCGACGGACGTGATTGCGGTCGGCGATTACGGGACGATTCTTCGTTTTGACGGCTCGGTTTGGTTGCCGATGAGGAGCGGCACGCGTGTGGACCTTCACCGCGCGTGGGGGACGTCGATGTCGGATATTTATGCCGTGGGCGGGGCGCCATCGATGAATAACGCCGCGAAAATGTGTACGATCCTTCACTACAATGGATCGGTTTGGGAACGAATTCCGTACCTGATTTCGCTGGATTTACGTATATGGGGAGATTTGGAGGGCCTCTGGGGCGTCGACGAACACGACTTGTTTGTCGCAGGATCGGAAGGCAGCGTCTTTCACGTCGATCCTTCGTCGTGGCGCAAGATTCGGCATCGCAAACGGTTTGAGTTTCCGCCTGTGACGGAGAAAAAGTGGATGAGCTACGGCGACGTTGGAGATCACGCAGTCGTTAGGCTAAACAGCGTGTGGGGGATTTCGCGCACGGATGTTTTTTCGGTCGGCGACGTCCGACTTCGACCCAAGATGCCGCCAAAAGACGTAATTATTCACTTGGGCGACGGGGGCTGGTCTGTCGCCGAGACCGGAGCGACGAAAGAAATGCGCGGCATCTGGGGCCCCTCGTCCTCCGACGTTCTTGCAGTGGGGTCGGAGGGTACGGTTCTCCATTACGACGGCATGGCCTGGACGAAAATGTCGACGCCAACGGAGGAGCAACTCAACGACGTTTGGGGAAGTTCCGGGTCGGACGCGTTTGTGGTCGGCGATCATGGGACCATTTTACATTTCGACGGAACGGATTGGGCGGCGATGGAATCCGGCGTGGTCGACGGGCTGTCGGGTGTGTGGGGCAGTTCGGGGACGGACGTCTTCGCCGTCGGCGACGGCGGCGTGATTCTGCACTACGATGGCGCCAAATGGACCGAAATGTCGCGGCGCGCGACAACCGCGACGTTGCGCGGCGTATGGAGCGAGTCCCCGTCGAACATCTATGCGGCGGCGGACGCGGGCGGAGTATTGCACTATGACGGCTCAACCTGGGCGCGGCTCAAGCCGGCGATCGCGGGCGTTTGGCGGTCAGTCTGGGGAACTTCGGCTAAAGAGGTGTTTGTCGGCGGCGGTACGACGGCGGATGAGTCGGAGCGAGGCGGCATCGTTCTGCGGTACGACGGCTCGACGTGGCAGGCGTCGGCGACGGGTTTGAAATATGTCATAAACGCCATTTGGGGTTCGTCGCGATCATCCGTTTTTGCCGCCGGGAAGCCGCTGCCGCACGAACAAGGCGAGATCCTGCGATTCGATGGCGCGGGGTGGACGCCGACGAAGAACGGCGGCGGCATGAACCTTGCCGCCATATGGGGTCTTTCGCGGAGAAACGTTTTCGCCGTCGGCGGGGATGCGCGCGGCGGCCTGATTGTGCGCTTCAACGGCTGGTCTTGGACGACGATGAACGACCGCGCGCGCACGTCGTTCGACGAGAAACCTGGTCTGAGACAGCCGCTCGACGGCTACACGCTGACCGGCGTCTGGGGCGCTTCGCGCAATAATATCTTCGCGATCGGCAGTGACGGCCGCACGCCGCCGGACGTTGGCGTGATCCTTCGTTGGGACGGCAAGGAGTGGCTGCCGGTCGAGGAGGGCATTCGGGCCACGCCCCGGGGAATTTGGGGCTCATCCGCGTCGGATGCCTGGGCCGTTGGCGACAACGGTCTTATTCTTCATTACAATGGCGTGCACTGGTTCGAGATGGAAAGCGGCACGGCGCGTTCGTTGCTTGCCGTGACGGGAACCTCGGCGGGCGACGTATACGCCGTCGGCGAGGGCGGCGCAGTTTTGCATTTCGGCGGCAAGCCGCCGATCGTCAAATAGCGGTGAAACGGAGGGATCAAGTCATGACGCGCTGGCAGTGGTTATTCATCCTTTTGCTAATC
>Ga0181520_10000388_pt1 | contig 97507 bp, 69 predicted proteins | sample PEATcosm2014_Bin_29_FD_132451 | JGI IMG/M metagenome (GOLD analysis project Ga0181520, IMG submission 132451) | Peatland microbial communities from MTU Mesocosm Facility, Houghton, MI, USA - PEATcosm2014_Bin02_30_metaG | ecosystem: Environmental > Terrestrial > Soil > Wetlands > Peat | place...
AACCACGCGCACCTTGCCTCCGGTGGCCCGCAGATGTTCTTTGTCGAGGATGAGCGGAGCGGCCGTGACGCGGTTGGCGGTGAAGACGGCTGCGGCGCTCGCAGGCGCGCCGGCCACAATAAGGGCAAAGTCGGCGCGGCCGCTCTTCTTGAGGCCGGCCTTGGCGGCGCCAAAACGGAAGCCGCGAAGAAGATCGAACTGGTTGGCGTCTGACATTCAGGTGAAGGGATTCAATCTATTTTAATCTTACAGAGGGAGGGTATGGGCAGAGTATAGGGAACAGCGAACCATTGTTAGAGGCGGGAAAAAAGACTTTAAGGCATAAAAGATGGGATGCGAGAAACGCATCCCATCTTTCTCATTGCGCCTTGCGCGAAAAAACCAAGCAACCACAGGAGCGAAACCCTGACCTAGTTGGACTTGCTAAACCTATTGCGAAGCATCCCAGCCAATCCGAGCAGACCGGTTCCGAGTAGACCCAATGTGCCGGGCTCGGGAACTCCTGGAGGCGGTGGAGCACTGCTAAAGTCGTATTCGACCGTGACCGCAGCGCCGGCTAATGTGGTGCCGCCAGTCGCTGCAAGGTATCCATCAGATACATTACCCGAGTAGGTGACAGGAGCCGAGCCGGAGAGAAGAAAACTCTCTAATCCGGTTCCGGTAAAATTTGCCAGGTCCGTAGGATCCGTGAGAACGCCACTAGAAATGTGACCGAGTGGAATTGCTGTAGAAGGAGTAACTATCTCACCACTAAGCCCAGGTGTGGTAATAACAATCGGCCCTCCAGAAGGAGTGTAGGTTCCAGTAAGATTAAGATTGACTGGAGCGCTTGCACCCGACGCCGTAAGTGTAACGTTGGTGCTGAGCGAATTAATGGTAAGGTTGCCACCTGTACCACCTGGATTGTTTACCAATTCAGCAGTGAAAATGACGCTTCCACTGCCATACAGAGTGATAATCATATCGTCCAGCGTGTCGCCAGCATACGTGCCAGAGATATTGTTGAACTGGTTCACGTTGAGCGTACCCATACTGCTACCGATTGACGTCGTGTTGGGGATGATATTACTGGAATAAGTTACTGAGCCAGCAAATGCCATTGGGGAAGCGACGAGCAGCGCCAAGGCTAGGACTGCGACAGCGATGATCGAGGAGTTGCGCAAGGTCTTCATGTAGATCCTCTTCCGGGCCAAGATAGTACATTTGGCCCTATTTTGTCAGGTTTCATCTGGTTAGGGAAACCAGACGTTAACTGGGGTTCTTAGAAACCGGCATCGGGTGTTAAGTTTCTCTGTACACACTAGCCGACAGAGAGAATTCCTATCAAGACTTATAGCCGGAGGTAACGGGCCGTGTCAAGGACTATTTTTGAAATTTCTAATTCTATCGTAATATGTTGATAAATAAGGCGGTTGCAATTAGTGCGTTCCTCTCATTTGAGACTCTGTAAGGAGCGGCCAATGTAAATAAATTGCAACTAAACTCACAGGCAGGAGGGAACTATGTCCAATAATTGGACACTCCATTCGTCACTATGCCGGCAGTTTCCTATCTCACAGACCCATTCTCAAACGGATTACAGACAGCTGACCACTGTCCATTTAGGGATCCGGTGTAAGAAAAGATGCGACTCGGGCAAACTTCGCTTGACCAGCCATGGGTGTAGGGGTAGATTAAACGCACACGGGAAAGGAGGTTGATCCAGCTGATGCAAAAAGAATCTTCAAGATGTTTGTTACGTGAGGTGACTGAGGCCTAGGGCATCGCGCCGTAGGTCCCATGGCCGCCCCAGCGGAGAGAGTTATGCCGCGGGGGACGCAACTGCTTCTTTACCGTGCAATATTTTCCTCGACCCGATGCGCGGACGTGGCATTTCTTCAATACAGCGATGCAGCTTGTCGCCGAAGGAGTCCGGCTAGCCGGGCGTAGCCACCAAACGATTGTGGTACAGGAAGAACCGTGGAGAAGCCAGGGCACTCGCAGAAGCGCGATGGCCTTAGTCCAATACCAACAGATCACCGCGACGGCCTGGGCAATGCGCCCAGGCCGCCGTTGTGTCTGGAGGAGGTGTGGCGATCCGGTTCAAAACGGCGCGGGCCTGAATTGGGACTGGAATTCGCGTCTTCTGGAGATGATAGGAGGGGTATGCAACGCAATGCATGGTATTCGTTGTATGACAGGATGATTCGTTAGCCTTTGCAGCGAGGAGTTCAATCGTGGATTTAGACAATGCAATTCAGAAACATGCCCAGTGGAAATTCAGATTTATTGATGCGCTCCATACCAAGGAACACATGGATGCGGCCGCCATCTCCAAGGACAACAACTGCGAGTTCGGCAAGTGGCTGCATGGGGATGCGAAAGCAGAGTTTGGGCAGGTAGGCAGCTATGCCAAGTGTGTAGCCGACCATGCGGCCTTTCACGTAGAGGCTGGCAAAATTGCCGTGTTGGTCAATGCGAATAAGACGCAAGAGGCCGAGCGCCTGATGGCGAAGGGGTCCGCTTACGATGAAGCATCAAAAAAAGTAGCAGTTTCCATCATCGAGCTGAAGAACGCGGCTCACATGAAGAACATTGCACATAAATAGAAGTGCGTCTCATGCGATCTAGAGGTTGCCGAGATTTCGATGTTCTGCCGTTCATGCCACACACAGCGGTGCCTGAACGGGCATGGTTGCGATACACTCAGGCCCATGCGGGTCTTTGGCATCGATTGCGGGACGGAGATCACCGGGTATGGCGTGGTGGAGCCGGACGACTCCGGACGTGAGCCGCGGCTGGTGATGAAGGCCATGGGGGCCGTTCGGCTAACCAAATCCAAATCGACGGCCGAGCGGCTGGAGCAGGTCTATCGTGAGTTGAGCGACGAGCTGGAGCGCTGGAAGCCGGATGCGGTGGCCATCGAGGAGGTTTTTTACTCGGTGAACCCCAAGTCGGCTCTGAAGTTGGGGCAGGTGCGAGGCGTGGCGCTGCTGGCGGCGGCCATGCACGGGCTTCCGGTGGCCGAGTATGCGCCGTTGACCATTAAATCCAGCGTGGTGGGCTATGGGGTGGCGAAAAAGGAGCAGGTCCAGTTCATGGTGGCGCGGCTGCTGGATCTGGCCGAGCCGCCCGAGCCGTCTGATGCCGCCGATGCCTTGGCCATCGCCATTTGCCATATTCATACGGCGCAGACGCTGGCACGTCAAGGGGCGGCGCAGCGCTGAATTCCTATCAACCTATCGTGTCTGAGGTTCGTTAACGCCACCAGGCTGGCTTTGATCATTGCGCAGGTGCGGCGGAGTTATCGGGAGTTTCCGGGCTTTGCATGGTGAACTGATCATGCAGGATGACATTGATCAGCGATTTGTGGACACGGATGCGGCCGTTGTACTCGATGAGGCCGAGCTTGCGAAAGCGATTCATGAAGAAGCTGACGCGGGAGCGAGTGGTGCCAACCATCTCGGCCAGGGTCTCCTGGGTAATAGGAGGAATGAAGGCCTGAGGCTTTCCCGGCTCGCCAAATTCGGCCATCAGAAGAAGGATTCTCGCCAGGCGCTTCTCGCTGGAATTGAAAAGCTGATCGACCAGATCGGCCTGAACGCGCATGCTCCGCGCCAGCAGAAATTTAAGGTACATATCGGAGAGAGAACGCTCCTCGTGCATCACGCGGATCATCTCTTCGCGCGCAATTACGAGGGCCGTGCAAGCTACCATGGCCGTGGCCGTGGCCATATGCAGCGCGCCGACGCTGGCCAGCGATTCCTCTCCAATAAACTCCCCAGAGGTTATCAGCGCGACCGTGCCCTCCTTGCCTTCGGGCGAAACGACGGTGAGTTTTGCGCGGCCAGTGCGGAGATAGTAGATGGAAACAGCCGGATCTCCTTGCGAAAAAAAGACCTGCTTGGGCAGTAAATGCACGACTTTTCGTCCTACGCCAGCTTCTTCCAGAAAGACGGCGAGATTGAAAGTCATGATTCCCACCTCCACCTTGTGAATAGCCCGTCCCTAATTCGGTCTTTTCGGGAGACGTTCTGGAGCGGATGCGATCGATTCAGTTTTGAGGAGGCCAGGGTGATTCGTCCTACACCTACCCTAACGCGCACATCATACACCGAATTGCATAGGTTGCAATATATATTTTTGGACATGCACGGCGGATTGATGTCTCTGCGGCAGCTCGGCGTAACCTGCCCGCAGCGAGCATTGTGACGGCGATCCCCTGCCTTTCCTCTGTTTACGGAGCTGACCTACGCATCGATCTGGGCGCGCAAATAGGATGGGGTCCACTGTGAGGCGAACCCCGTCCTGGCTTTCATCAGTTTCGGCGCTCTAACCGTCCGAGGGGAAGATTTCTTCGACGGCAAAGCAGAGGTCAGTTGAAGCCATGATGCGAAGCGCGCCGGTGGCCGTATTACGCAGATAAAATATTTCTCCTTTTTGATTGAGCCCGGCATAAGGCTGTCGTTTGACGCTTACTTGGTGGTTTTGAGAGGCTAATGAACATGGAATACAAAGGGAAGGTGGAATACGCCCGTGAGCGGAAGTTACGGGTGCGCAATAAGCGTCTCTACCGCCTGGCGCATTGGCCGATCTGGATTTTTGTCTTTTTTCTAGCGCCCGGGCCGCTGACATTCAAACTATTTGCGCATCAGCCCAATTGGTGGAACTGGGCATGGCTGGGATTGGTGCTGGCCGGTACAGGCGTGGCCGCTCTGCGCGGGAGTCTGCCTGGATGCGAGCCAGCGCCGTACATTCTGCGCTTTGACGAGGACAAGCCGAATCCGCTCTACCGGCGGGTTTGTTACAGCTTTGCCTGGAATGCCGCGGTGAGCTATGCGCTGCTGAATCTGTGCGGCCTGATGATTGCCGTTGTGACGGGCAAGTGGTACATGGGCCAGATTTACAACTACGCTTATTTGCCGCTGGCGGCAGTGATTCTGCTGCTGGGAGCGGCGGGCAAGCTGCCGCGCGTGGAGACCTCAACCAGGAAAGAAGGCACCCATAGGCGGTACTTCTATGGCTCGGTTTGGGCGGTAACAGCGGCGCAGACCGCGCTGCTGGTGTTGTGGAAGACGCAGCCGATCACCGGCGCGACCAATCTAGTCAAGCTGGGAGCGTTTGTGTGCGTGCTGGCGCTGATGGGATGGTTTGCGTCTCAGGGGGCATTGCTGCGGACACGACCGATTTTGCCTGGTGAGAGCATGGTCGCGGACTAGCTACCTGAGGTGGGGGGACTGACCGTTCAGGCGGATGCCTTCGGCTCGAGAAGTTGTTTCCCACCCATTCGCAATGAGCGTGAATGGATGGGAAACAGGAAATCCTTGCGCTCACCGCGCTGGCTGGTAAGGCTCGACACGAAGCAAATCGGTAAGTATGCCGCGCTCCTCGGGGGTAAAGACGCCCTGATAGCGTGCGGAGTTGAGCACCGCGGGACGCTGGTCGAGCGGAACCGCGCGCAGATCACGGAAGGCGTTCTTCATCAGTGCTTGCCGGTCTACCGGCAAGGCTACCCAGCGGCGTGCGGAGTTATTGATTCGCGCTAGCTCCTGGGGAGGCATGTGCTCGATCATCTCGGCGCGCGCCAGGCGGCGCTGCCGTTGCTCCTCGGACAACTGGTTTACCTGATGCAACTGCTGAACGACCCGCTGCTGGTCGGCAGGAGAAAGGCGGCGGAAGTTGGGGTCGCCGCGCAGCATTCTCTCCTGCTCCTGAACGGGAAGATTACGGTGCTGATAAAGCCATTCGCCCAGGTGGCCCGGCGGTCCCTGGACAGGCGGGGCATAGCCCGGATAAACAGGACGGGAATAGCTTGGACCCATGTACGGCGGCCCAGGATACGCGGGATGGGGCACATTGGCTGATGGCCTGCCCGGTTGAGTTGAAGGCGCGCCGGAGTGTTGGCCACGCGCCCACACCGCATGCACACAAAAAAGGAGGCCTGCCGCAACCATGGCCGCGCGGCCGATACATCCCGCATTGTGTGCTGTAGTCAACATTTTTTTCCTGTTCCTGGCGGAGTTAGTCCCCGCTTTCTTCGTTGTTGTTGGAGAGCGTCTCCAACTGGTCCAGTAGTTGAGCGTTGCTTTCCATGGTTTGCAGGTCATGGACCACGGCGGTCTGTGTGGGAATGGCCGGCGGCTGATACCAGTTGGTGATGCCCAGATAAGCTCCTCCGCCCACCAGCAGCACGACGGTCAGCGCCATGGCTGCCAGCGGACGAACATGGGCCACAGACTGAAAAACGAAGCGGGCGCGCAGAGTTGCCAACCATCCAGCCGGAGCGGCCTCGCGCTCTTCCTTGAGGCGCGCCTCCAGCCGGGTGAGGAAGTATGGGTTCGGCTCGGGCGTCTTCCAGGCATCCAGCAGGCCGATCGTCGCCCGCAACTCATCCAGTTCCCGGCGGCAGCGATCGCACTCCACCAGGTGCGCTTGCACCTTGGCAGGCAAAGCGGCCTTGGCAGCGGCAGGATCGAGCAGCAGGTTGGCCAGCTTCTCGTCCATACCTTTGCAATTTAACTTCATTCGCATTTTTGGCATCCGTTCCATTGGCGCCACCCCATTTCCACGCCGGTCGATTCCGGCTTGTTTCCGTTAAACAAAATCCTTCAACTTGCCTCTCAGCGTCTGGTATGCGCGAAAGAGCAGCGACTTGGTCGCTGACTCGCTCAACTTGAGCACTTCACCGATCTCGCGGTAGTCCATTCCCTGATACTTATGCATCAGGACGGCCATTCGTTGCCTTTCCGGCAGCGCCATGACGTGCGTGCGAATAGCTTTCATGCGCTCCACGCGCAGCAGGCTCTCCTCCACAGAAGGCTCATCGTCGGCCACATCCGGCATGGTGCCGGTCTGCTCGTCCGGGGCATCCAGATAAACAGTTCGCGCGGATCGTTCGTGCTTGGTGTCGCGCGCATGGTTGACCGCTAGGTTGGTGGCGATGCGGTAGAGCCAGGTGCTGAACCTGGCTTCTGCCCGATAGCTCTGCCTGGAGCGGTAGACACGCAGGAACACCTCCTGCGCAAGTTCCTCGGCAATTGCCTGGTTGCGGACCATCCGAAAAAGAAAGTGAAAGATGGGCCGGTGATATTTTTGCGCCAGGTAGTTAAACCCCTCTTCGTCTCCGGCGGCAGCGCGCAGCATAATGGCGGCGTCGCTCAAAGGATCGAGTCCTGGCGGGGCCAGTCCGGCGGCCAAACTACGGCGTCCATCCGGATGCGTAACCGGACCTGCTCCCAGGGACGGGTTGTCCAGGACCATGGTTGCCATATCTACAGAAACCCCATCCGCGCTGGAATGTTGCGCGGAAAGAGCGGTTTGCGGGCTGAAATTTTCGTCTGTGGGTGAAACTGGGCGGGTGTCGGATCTATTGCCGCCCGTACTGGCCATATGGAGCACGAAACTGGCTGTTGAATGGCTTGAATCTGCTATGCCAGGTTCCGCTAACCCAGGGTCTCCGGCGGCAAATGCGGGGCACAGCGCCATCTCCCCGTCTGGGAGAAAGCCGGCTGCACGGCGAGTTGATTTGACATTCCAGTGCATGAACAGTTGGGTGCATATCCCGGCCGGCCCGATTTGGCCGCCAAGGTTGGTCGCAAAGCCCCGCTGGTGTTACTCTAACCTACGGGATGCCCCGCTGGCTCGTCCTGTGCAGCCCGTGCCAGCCTTTAAGGTCGCTTAGCTCAGTTGGTTAGAGCGCCTGCTTCACACGCAGGAGGTCGTAGGTTCGAGTCCTACAGCGACCACCATTCATTTCCCAAATCTTTGCAGACTCGTTTTCAGATTGGCAGCTGGGCTGTGACGCACAGTCGAGGGCGTATCGGTAATCGAAAGACGGCCTCTAAGCAGGGGCCGTCTGTGGGCTTTCAGGGTCGTATAGGCTGGTTATTGCTTGGACTGCCGATCAGCCCAGGCGCCGAGAAGCGGGAGTTTAATGCGCTTGCCGAATAACGTAGTGATTGCGCACCACACCGATACGAGAATCCAGAGAAAACATACCAGTGAGTAGAGGCTCAGATAAACAATCGACTCAAGGTACGTGTTTACCATAGGGATAAAACTCAGACCTATGCAGAGGATGAACAACAACGCGAAGAGTATGATGGACTGCCACGCATGGAAGCGCACATTCGCGCTCTTGTTGTAGGGCGGGATAGCCAGGAAGAAGATCGCCGGGACAACGGTGATGTAGGCGATTGCGCCGAGAGAATTCTCTGAGAAGCCAGACTTTTTCTGTTCAGACTTTTTCGGATCGGGCATGAGCCCTCCTTTACGGGATGTGAAAAGAGCTTGAGGTTTCACTCGCTTCATTGGCGTACATAGAAGGAGCGGAAACCAGCCAGATAGAATTTGTCTCTCATGGCTACGAACCAATATACTCCCCGCTGCTCCACTCAGGATATTGCTTTCGCCCCAAATAAGTAAACACGCCAATAAGATACGTCTCCGAGCCCATTTTGGGTAGCCAACATCGTCGCCAGCGCGTCTAATCAATCAGGCCGCGCCCGCTTGCGGGCGGTATCATGCTTGCTGAGAAGGGAAGCGCAATGAAGGCAGCTTTGCGAGTCGCATTTACCGGTATAAGTGTATTGGCGGCGGCCGTCGGGCTGGCTCAGCCCGCTATGCAGGCGCCATCGGTAGGGGATTTTCAACTCAAAGAAGTCAACCTGGTGGAGATTGATACCACACATGCGAAATTGGTCGTGGACCTTAACCTGATTCCATCGCAGTCGGCGACCTTGCAGAACCTGCGCCTTTGTTCGCTCCATCTGAATGGCCTGCCGGTATTCGCCTTGCCTTTAAACCAGGAGATCGTGATCCAGAAGGGCGTATCGACGGCTCTGCCTCCGGTATATGTTACGGTGCAGTTTCGCGATTTGCATACAACCGAGCCGTTGCGCCGCATGATCGAAAACCAAAGCGTCCGCATCGAAGGCGAAGTGGTGGCGGACGTGCGTCTCACCCTGATGGAGAAGCTGGCGTTGCATACCCAGCATCCCAGCATGGAGATAGCGCTTAACCAGGACGTGCCGGTTACCCTGGGCGGTACGGCTATGGAGCGGAAGATGGCGCTGACCATCCTGAGTGTGATCGATAATGGGCTTAAGGCCAAATCGGTAGTGGACAAATTTATTCCGAGCAAGAAGCCTCAATGGATTCGCGATCTTGAGGCCAGTGGTCAGGTGAATCTCTTTGCCGTGGAATCGAGTTATACATTGAAGAGGGCACATGCCAGTTACCCGGTGACCTCGGTTCAGTTGGGTTTCCGCATCAATCCTTCACAAGTGGTGACCACGGCCGAGGCCAATGCGCCGTGGAAGTACGATGCGGAGTTTCTGGAAGAGGTGCGATCAGGCGCGGCCAAACTAGTGAAGAGCAGCTTGGAGATTCAGCTTCAACCTATAGGTCAGGGCGACCCTCTGCGGCTGAGCGCCAATGATTTTACCTTGGATGTGCGCGGGACTCCCGAGGAAAATACTCTAATTTCTGCGAGCGGCAAACACGGCAAGATGAAGGTGATGCAGCGTGCGTCGCCCGCATCGATGGTCTTGCTGACGCTTCATGCGCCGCCCGCCTCGCCGTCGTTGACCGCGGCTACAGCCGCCGTCGCCGCGCAGGATGCCTGGGAGTACATCGCCGTCTTTCGCCTGCGCGTAGATACAACGACGAAAAAGCCTTCAGTGGAGGTACTGCAACTGGCTGCGCGCCGGGATGGAGAGCGAATCAGGCTGAGCGTGCCGGTGGATGCGGCGGTCTTCGGATCGCCGATTGTGACGCCGGATGGTGTGATCGGGTTGGTGCAGGACGAGCAGACCGGAGCGTTTCTGCCGGCGGATTTATTGGCGGCAGCGCCGGCGCCTGCACCCGCGCCTGCTCAGACACCTGCTCCTAATTCCTCACTAACTCAATAGAGCAGAATTTATCTTATGAAGTTCAAAGAGGACGGGCTTTGGCCCGTCCCTTTTTGGCAGATTTGAGTGATTGTGTAAATTTCTGGGCTGGAGTACTCACTGCGGGTCGGCGTCGCGCATGCGCAGGATGGCGATAACTCCAGCCACCAGCGCCACCAGCATCGCGAACAGCACACCAACTGAATAGCTGAAGCGATGACGGTGGCTGACCGCATGGGCGACGGGTCCGTAGTGCGGATAGTGCTCGTCGGCCGAGGCGCGGCATGTGTGTTTAATCCCAAAAGGATCGTTAAAGGTAATTAGGTAGGCGGGAATGCTGCCCTCCGCGGCATCGGCAGGGACATGAAGCGAGGGGTTGATGTCGTCGGCGTTGTAGTTCATTCCGGGCGGCAAGGATGTTGCAGACGGCATGGACGCCCCTGTCGGCATGGTCGATCCGGTTGGCATAGATGATGCCCCTTGCGGCATAGGTTGGCTGCCAGCGGGAGCCTGAGGTAGCTGAATTGTGCAGGAGTAGTCGGGATACTGACTCGTTGCCCACTCTTTAGCCGCTGCCTCATGAAGCAGATTGGCTTCATAGGACCAGCGGGAGGGAATGATGGCGCTGATAATCTGGCCGGCCTGGGGCATCAGGTAAATGGACCTCATGCCGCCGCCCAGGGCAATGATAGGCAGCAAAACCACGGGCAGCAGGGCGATGGCGCTCTCGGTAGTTTTGGAGAGCGCGGAGATAGACAGGCCCAATCCCGCGCCGATCATGGAAGAGAGCAGCAGAACTAGAAAGTCGTAGACAAAGCTGCTGTGCAGCCCGCAGATCAGGTAGACGATGGCCAGCATGGAGCCGCACTGGAAGAAGCACAGCCCCAGCAGTACGGCGAACTTGGAAAAAATATACGGAAGCAGCTTGAGCGTGACCATGCGCTCGCGCTTGTAGATGGTCCACTCGCCGACAATGTCGCGAGCCGCATTATTGCAGCCGAACCAGATGGCGGCTATCACCATCAGGAAATGGACGATGGGCAGTTTTTGGGCGATCTCGTCGAAATGGTCGGGGCGCAAGGGGTAGCTGACCAGCACTACCAGCACCGCGAATAATGGCGCCTGCATCAGAAGGATGGCGGTTTGGGCGCGGTCCTGAAGGCGGACAATGATGTTGCGCTTGACCAGTGCAAACCATTGGCTCAGGTCAAACTGGCGGCGTGGCTTTTCTTCCCCGGTCTTGTCGGTAGCGGCCGGCTGCTTGCCGCTGCGGTTCTCAACGAACTCCTTGCGGTAATGGGAGGTCAGGTAGTGTTGGCGCCAGGTCTCGGTGCGGATATCCTCCGGTGCCGTGTTCATGCCGGTGAAGAGCATCTCAGGATTCAGTTCGGCGCTCTGAAGTGGCGCTGTATCGGTGGGGCCGGCAGCGGGAGGATTGAAGAACTTGATTGAATCCGGATAAGCCGGACCGAAATAAACCAGCGCTCCAGGCTTGTTGCCCTTGTCGCGGCAGACCATGAGCAAGTCGTCGAATTGCTTGTAGATCTTGAGACTGGGCTGATGGATGGTGGTGAGGATGGTCTTGCCTGTTTTGGAAAGCTCCTTAAGCAGGTCAATGACCGACTCGGCGTCATAGGAGGAGAGCCCGGAGGTCGGCTCGTCCAAAAACAAAACCGGTGTATCGGTAATCAGTTCCAGCCCGATGTTGACGCGCTTGCGCTGACCTCCCGAGAGAGTTTTCTTTTCCGGCGAGCCAATGACCTCGTCGATCTTGTCGTGGATGCCCAGGTCATAGAGCACTTTTTGGGTGCGGACGTCAATCTCCGCGTCGGTCAGGTCGGTGCGCAGGCGGGCGGAGAAATAAAGCGCCTGGCGAACAGTCAACTGAGGGTGGACGATGTCGTCCTGGGGCACGTAGCCCATCATGTGTCGATAGAGGTCGTAGTAGTCGTAGAGGCTCTGGCCGCGGAAGAGCACAGTTCCTCGGACGGGGCGGGTGTAGCCGTTGAGAGCTTTGAGCAGAGTGGTCTTTCCCGCTCCGGCCGGGCCCATCAGCGCCACCAACTCATAGGGGAAGACGGTGAGCGATACGGGGTCCAGCAGGCGCTTGCCATTAGGCGCGTGAATCACAATCTCCTTGGCCTCGATGGTGACCTTGCCGTTGTAATCCCGCTGTGCCAGAGAGCCGTTTTCCATCAGTTGAAAACGAACGCTGCCCAGGCCGATCTCCTGGCCGGGCCGCGCCAACACCTTGCCGGTAACGCGGACGCCGTCGAGATAAGTGCCGTTGCGAGAGCCTAGGTCCTCTACCAGAATGCCCTCTGGAGTGCGCGTGAGGCGTGCGTGACGCCAACTGACCATGGGGAAATCGAGGGGAATATCGCAGTTGGGGTCGCGACCTGCCTCCATCGACTTACCGTGGAAGGAGACGGTCTGGAAGGCGGCTTCGCCAATCTCGACCTTGTCCTCAAGCGAGAGAAGCTGCGTGGCGGAAATTTTGTAGGAGCCCAAAAAGACCTGGTCGGTGGGCTTCAAAACGGCTTTCTGGATGCGATGGTTCAGTTCTCCGATGGCCGTTCCATTGCGCGAGTTGTTGTCTACAAGGATAAATTGGCCGTTCTCTTCCGTGATGACAGCGTGATTCCAACTGACGATAGGCAGGTCGATCTGCACAACGGAATCCGGGGAGCGGCCAATGGTGATCTGGCGCTGGCTGCCGGGGGTTGAGGTCGTTCGCGGAGATCTGGTTTCAGCCAGGCCGGCGGGAGCTACAGGCCAAGGCATCTGTACCTGGCCGCCCAGCGTCACTCTCGCGCCATGCGGCACATGCACCGGCTCGTGGGGATCGATTCTGGCCCCGTTCACATAGGTGCCATTGGTCGAGCCAAGGTCTTCCAGCGTGAATCCATCCGCCAGGTGCGTCAATCGGCAATGGTGAGAGGAGACTTGTGCCTCAGAAACCACCAGATCGCAGTCCTGCGCGCGCCCAATTACCCATGCAGCCTTCGGTTTCAGCTCATTTTCAGACATAAATAATCAGAAAAACCAGGAATGCTCACACTTTAGCACGTTAGCTTTGTCTGGTGATAACAAATGCGGCCTCAACCCTTTCCTCAGGGGCATAATGTAGGAATTCATTCGCCGGTCGGGGCGTCAACTTTGGTTTCCAGGCTGCGCCAAAGGGCCGCAAAACTCTCCATGGACAGGGCTTCGGCGCGAGCCAGGGGATCGATTGCGGCCTGGGCCAGGGCTGCGGCAACGGCAGAAGGAGGAATTGCGGCGGCGCGCAGATTGTTGGCCAGCGTCTTGCGTTTCTGCGCAAAGCAGAGTCGCACAAAGCGCAGAAAGGAGGCCTCTTCAACGCCCAGTTCAGCAAAGCGCGGGGCAAATCGCCAGCGGAAGACAGTCGAATGTACCTCGGGAGGCGGGCTGAAGGATTCTGGCGGAAGGGTAAAAAGCTGTTGGGCCGGTCCATACATCTGCACGGTGACCGAGAGCAGGCCGTAATCGCGCGAGCCAGGCTGCGCGGTAACGCGATCGGCCACCTCGCGCTGCACCATGAGCGCCGCGCGCTCCAGGGCTGTGTGGCTTGCGGCCAGCTTGAGCAGGATGGGCGAGGTGATGCCGTAGGGAAGGTTGCCAACCACAAGAAGGCGCTCTCCGGCAGCCGCAGAGGCCGCGGCGAAATCGAATTGCAGCACATCCTGCTCGACGACGGTTACGCGATCAGAGGGAAAATGCACGCGCAAATGAAGAGCCAGTTCGTGGTCCAGTTCGACAGCCAGCACGTGAGCTGCGCGGGTGGCCAGGGCTGCGGTAATAGCTCCGTGGCCTGGACCGATCTCGACCACCGTGCGGCTGGAGATGTCGCCGATGGAGGCCGCGATGCGCTGAATGGCCTCAGTGTCAACGAGGAAGTTTTGGCCGAGCTTGGGTTTGACTGGCATGGGCTGATTTGATGGTAGATGAATCCAACGGTTGTGCGCTGCAAAGTAAGAGCGTAGTAGACTGGCATTTTGGCCAAGTATTTTGATCGATAGCCACAGATTTATTCGTTTGTCAGGGAGTTTTTCTTCATGCGCATAGTCATCGCCGCCTCGGAGTGCGTGCCCTTTGCCAAGACCGGCGGGTTGGCAGATGTGATAGGGGCGCTGGCGACAGAATTGGCCAGGCAGGGTCACGAAGTGACGGTCTATCTGCCGCTTTATACGAGCGTACGGCGGCAACTCCCCGACAAATTGACCTACGCTGTGCGGTCCATTACGATTCCGTTTCAGCACGGCAACCGCAAGGTGGGCATAGTGGACGGCGGCAAACGCGCCGGTGTCCAGTACTACTTTGTAGATTGCCCGGAGCTATTTGAAAGGGAAGGGTTGTATGGTACGTACGCCGACGATTATCCCGACAATGCAGAGCGATTCGCGCTCTTCTGCCGCGCGGTTTTGGAGGCGAGCAAGCACTTGGGCGTGCCTGAGGTCTTTCATGTACACGACTGGCAGGCGGCGCTGATTCCTGTTTACCTGCGCACGATTTACGCTTCCGATCCGCTATTGAGCCGCGCGGGCGTGGTACTGTCGATTCACAACGCCGCCTACCAGGGCGCGTTTCCGCCCACGACCACCGAGCAACTGCTCCTTCCATGGGAGATTTTTACCATGGACAAGGTGGAGCAGTTCAACAAATTCAACTTCCTCAAGGGCGGACTGGTCTACTCCGACATACTGACCACGGTGAGCCGCAAATATGCCGAGGAGATTCAGACGCCGGAGTTCGGCGAAGGGCTTGATGGAGTGCTGCGAGGGCGAGCGGCTGATCTGCGCGGGATTCTGAACGGCGTGGACTATGCGGAATGGAATCCGGCCACAGACAGGAACCTGGCGGCGAACTACTTGCCGGAGAATCTGGCTGGCAAAGCGCTGTGCCGCGCTGATCTGCTGCAAGCCGTCGGTTTGAAAATGGTGGAGGACTCGACTCCGGTTATCGGAATCGTCTCGCGCCTTGTCGCGCAGAAGGGCTTTGATTTAGTGGAGCAAATCGCCGGCCGGCTGTCGGAGTTGAACGTGGCAGTGGTGGCGCTGGGTGAGGGCGAGCCGGCCTACGAGAAATTTTTTCGCGATTGGGCCTTCTGGAACAAGGCTAACGTGGCCGTGCGCATCGGCTACGATAATGCCCTGGCCCACAAGATCGAGGCTGGGGCCGACATCTTCCTCATGCCGTCGCTCTATGAGCCGTGCGGGCTAAACCAAATCTACTCGCTCAAGTACGGCACGGTGCCGGTGGTGCGGGCAACAGGCGGGCTGGACGACACCATTGAGGAGTGGAATCCGCAGAAGGGAACAGGGACCGGCTTTAAATTTAAGGGCTTACGAGCCGAGGGTTTGTGGGCGGCCATCGAGCGGGCGCTGACTGCGTTTGAAGACAAGGTAGGCTGGAAACAGCTGATGCTCAACGGCATGGCGAAGGACTATAGTTGGTCTCAGCCGGCGCGGGAGTATGCAGCAGTATATGAAGAAGTAGCGCGGAAACGGGCGTTGGTAAAACATCACGCAACAAAAACGGGGCGCTCATAACTTGGACATGCTTTGCTATTCGTAGTGACTTTCTTCAACAGGTACTGAGGCTCCGTACTGGCGTCGCACCCACCACAGCACCGGTAGTCCCAACAGGATGAGGGTAGTACCGATCAGTGAGCCGATCTTGTTCCCTAAAAAGCTGTAGACCAGCACGGGAACTCCGCAGACGCAGAAGATGGCCGGCAGCAGCGGATAACCCCAGACCTTGTAAGGACGCTTAAGGTCAGGCCGCTTGCGGCGGTAAACGAAGATGGTAGTAGCGATAAGCAAGTAGAAAATCCACTCGGCAAAGATAGCCAGATCAAACTGTTTCTCAAACTGGCTGAAGATCAGCAGCAGCAGCGTTGCCAGCATTCCCTGAATGGCGAGCGAAGTGGAAGGGGAGTGGAAGCGCGGGCTGACGCGGGCAAAATGACGAATGAAGAGCCGGTCGCGCGCGGCTGCAAATGGGACGCGAGCGCCGCTCATGACGGTTCCGTTGAGCGTGACGAAGATGGAGAGAGCCATGGCGGCGGCCACAAAGCCCGCTCCGGCATGGCCGGCGACGACCGCCAGCGCATCTACGGCCGGCCGCTCGCTGGCAGCTACTTGCGTGGCGGAGAGGATGTACTGCATAGCTGCATTGGTGGCCATATAAAGAAAGCCGACGATGCACAGGCCGCCGATCAGCGCGATGGGCAGGCTGCGCCCCGGCCGCTTGATCTCGCCTGCAAGGATGGTCAGGTCGGGCCAGCCGTCGTAAGCCCATAGTGTGGCGATCAGTGCCAGCATGAATCCGCGAAAGCCGCCCACGGCATGAGGCAGAGTGGTGGAGAAGTTACTGAAGGTGCCGGTTACCGATGCGAAGCAAAGCGCGACCACGATGAGGATGAGAATAGCTTTCAGGACAGTGAAGACAAGCTGGAAGTTGCCGGCCTTCTTGACGCCCAGGTAGTTCAGGCCGGTCATAAACCAGACCACGGAGATGGCGAAAACCTGCGACCACAGCAAGTGGATAGGCCCGCCAATAGCTTGATTGCCGAGACCGTGGAAGGCCGGGAAGAACTCCAGCGTGCGGGCCAGGCCGATGGTGATGGCAGCAGCCGAGGCCGGCTTGGCCACGGCAAACCAGGTCCACATATAAAGAAAGGCCGGCGTGTCGCCGTAAGCGCCGCGCAGCAGAACGTACCCGCCGCCGGCATAGGGCATCATGGCGCCCAGCTCGGCATAGGTCATGGCGCCAAAAAGCGAGAGCAGACCTCCGGCAAGCCAGGCGAGATAAACCATCGCCGAGGAGCCGGTGTCGCGCATCATCTCGCTGGGAACCAGAAAAATGCCGCTGCCGATAACCGTGCCCACGACGATAGCCGTAGCCTGGCTGGCGCCCAGAACGCGGGGCAGGTTAGCCATGACTGGCTGTGTATGCGAGGAAGGGCTCTGGTTCATGCTGTGTTGTGAGGGTAGCACGGGTGAGCGGACCTGTTCAGGAAAATTGTGACTGGCCGTCCTGTCGAAGAGTTGGCGTGCTGTTACAAAATAATTCTAAAGCGTAGTGTGGGCATTCCGGCTGCAAAAACCAGGGGAGAGTATTAGAGTGAAGCTGGAGAGTCTGGTAAGCCTAGATTCCTAAACCGCAACGGCACAAACGTTTCAGCGGTTCAAAACGCCCGAAACTTGAAAGATGCAACATCGGAAAGAGTGGAGTACAGAGATGCCCGAAACGATCAATTGGTCTAAGTTGCAATCGCCGCAGCGCCGAAGCCGCCGCGGAGTGTTTTTCCTCCTGGCCGTCTTAGCAATTCTGCTCCTCGGCAACCGGACCGCGCTCTCTTACTGGGTTGACCTTCTGTGGTTCAACTCGCTCGGCTACAGCGACGTGTTTTGGAAGGCGCGCGGACTGGAGTGGGGCATCTTCGCGGCATTTTTTGCGCTAACATTTTTCATTTTGATAGGGATATTTTCCGCTATCAAACGGGCCCATGCCGAAGATTTGCCCAGCGACCACACCCTGATTATCTCCGGCCAGGAGGTGAAGCTGTCGCTCAAGCCGGTGCTGCGCATAGTTTCCATCGGCGGCTCGCTGGTCATTGCGGCCCTCACAGGCGGCGCAATGGCCGCGCAGTGGCAAACGCTGGCGCTCTGGTGGTATGCGCCGCGAAGTGCCAGCTCCATCACCGACCCAATCTTCGCGCGCCCGCTCGACTTCTATCTCTTCACCTTGCCGGCATGGCAACTCATTCTCGGATGGTTGCTTTCCCTCAGCATCATCGCCTGCGTGTTGGCCGTTGTGTTTCTGCTTGTGTCGGGCAGCACGCGCGCGCTCACCGGGAACCGCGCCAACATTGCTGAGTTGCCTTGGCGTGGGCTCTCCCTCACGCTTGCATTCCTGCTGCTCGTCGTTGGCCTGCGCGTGTATGTTGGCCGCTTCGAGCAACTCTTCGATCACCACACCATCTTCGACGGCGTCACCTACACAGACGCGCACGTAACCATCACCGGCATGTTGCTGGTGAGTGCGGCGCTGCTGCTGGGAGCGGTGATTGCTTTTGTTGGCGGCGTATTCGCTCCGCGCGCACGCTGGCTGGTGGTGTCAGTTGTTCCAGCCGTAATCTGTTACGCCGGGGTCGCGCTGGTGGGCTGGTATATCTCCAGCTTTATCGTCAAGCCCAACGAGTTGGTGCGCGAGCAGCCTTACATCGCCAATAACATCAAGATGACACAGCAAGCCTACGGCCTTGACCGCTTTCAGCAGCGCGAGTTTCCCGCCGAGACCACCGTCGATGCCACCGATCCCGCCAACAATCAGGCAACGCTGCAAAATATTCGCCTGTGGGACTGGCGCGCTCTTCAGGACACGCTGCGCCAGATTCAGGAGATTCGCACCTATTACGATTTCCCCGACATTGACATTGATCGTTACCAAATCGACGGCTCCATGCGCGAGGTGATGCTGGCCGCGCGCGAACTAAACGTGGACAAGCTCCCGGATAGCAGCCGCAACTGGATCAACGACAAACTGATTTACACGCACGGCTACGGCATCACCATGAACCCCGTGAATGGCTTTACGACAGAGGGCATGCCCACGCTGCTGTTGAGCAATATGCCCGTGCAAAGCACCTCGCCCAGCCTCAACGTAACGCGGCCGGAAATCTATTTTGGCGAAATGACCAACACCGATGTTTATGTCATGACTCGCCAGCAGGAGTTCAACTACCCCCAGGGCGCCAGCAACAACCTGGCCTCTTATCAGGGCACGGGCGGCATCGAGTTAGGTGGATTGCTTCGTCGTACTCTGATTGCCTTCGACCGCGGCGACCTGGCCAAGCTGCCTTTCAGCGATGATGTGAACTCCCAGAGCCGCCTGCTGATGCGGCGCACGGTGCGCGACCGCGCCGCGGCGCTGGCGCCGTTTCTCACCTTTGATAGGGATCCGTACATCGTATTGGGCGACGATGGACGGCTCTCCTGGATTCTCGATGCCTTCACGCAGTCGGACACTTATCCCTACTCATCGCATTACTCGGTTTACGGCCAGTCAATCAACTACATGCGCAACAGCGTCAAGGTAGTCGTAGACGCCTACGACGGAACAACGACGTTTTACGTCTTCGACTCGCAAGACCCGATCCTGGCGGCCTATCGCGCCATTTTCCCCAACCTCTTCAAGGACGCGGCAGACATGCCGGCAGGGTTGCGCAAGCACGTGCGCTACCCTGAGCTGCTGCTCAAGCTGCAAGCCGAAGTCTACGGCCTCTATCACATGACCAATCCCGAAGTCTTCTACAACAAGGAAGACCAGTGGACGGTCGCGACCGAAGTCGGACTGGGCGATAGCGGCGCACAACAGACGCAATCGATGGAGCCGAATTTTGTGCTGATGAAGCTGCCCGGCGAGAGCGGCGTCGAGTTTGTTGAGATTCTGCCCTTCACGCCTCTCAACCGCAACAATCTGATTGGATGGATCGCGGGCCGCAGCGACAGCGAGCACTATGGCACATCGATCGTATACGACTTTCCCAAGACTCGGCTGGTGGATGGGCCGCTGCAGATTGAGGCGCGCATCGACCAGAACGCGCAGCTTTCCGGGCAATTGAGTTTGTGGAATCAACAAGGCTCGCATGTGCGTCGCGGAACGCTGCTGGTGATTCCCTCGGGGCGCGCGCTGCTCTATGCGGAGCCGATCTATTTGCAGGCCGACCGCAGCCCCATGCCGGAGTTGCGCCTGGTGGTGCTGGCCCTGCAAGACAAGCTCGCCTACGGGCCAACCTTCGAGTCGGCTCTCACGTCATTGTTCGGCGGCGGGGTTTCGTCGCTGAGAGTCACTGAGACATCGGAAACGGTGACGGCCTCGGCCACAGGCAAGCCGCAGCCTGAACAGGATATGAAGGCACTGATTGTGCAGGCAGGCCGAGACTTCGACGATTATCAGCGATTGACGGCGGCGGGCAAACTCGCCGAGGCAGGACAAAAGCTCGAAGCGCTGAAACAGGTGATCGATAAGCTGAACGCGAAGGCGAAATAATCAGGTGGCGGAGTTGACCTGCAACTCCGCCAGAATCTCCGCGACGGCCACTTCCGCCGCCTTGGCGATCTCAGGCGATAGCTCCATCGAAATGGATTGGTGGGGATCGATGGTGATGGCGTAAAGAACGACGTCAGGCGAGCCGCCCTGGATGTAAAAGACATCCAATAAATCTTTGACACCGATGTCGTGAGCGGTCAGGGTGGGCGGATAATCGCGCGAGAACTTAGGTGTGGTGCGGGTAACGGTGCCAATGGGATTGCCGTCTGCGGCTGCATCAATAAGGATGATGCGACCGGCCTCTTGCAGCGGCTCGAGCAGCGTGAAACCTCCCGTGCCGCCGTCGAGACACTCCACATTGGTTGGGAGCGAGTGCTTTTCCAGTGCCCGAACTACATGGACGCCTACGCCTTCATCGCCCATGATGACGTTGCCCAGGCCCAGCACCAGCGTTTTATCCAGCTTTGTTACCGTAGAGCTATTTGCCACTCTTCTCCGCCCGGTCGAACTTCCATCCGCCTATGATCGAGGATACCGTGCCGCGCCCCTCGATGTAGTCGTGATAGAAGGCTAGATAGACGTGAACGATGACAAAAGTGACAAAGAACCACAGGAAGGTGTGGTGCCAGAAGCGCACCCCGGAATCTCCGCCCATCAGCGGCACGATCCAGTTAAACATCTGCGGCAGCCACGAATTGCTCATGCTGGAGTACAGCGCAAAACCGGTGATGGTCTGGAAGACGAACGCCAGGAAGGTGCCGAAATAAATCACCCCGGCCAGCGCGTTATGCCCCGTGGAGATCGGCCCGTGCATCTTCACTTCCAGCACGTCCGCTTTAATTACGTCAACGATCTCCTGCCGCTGTGATTTCTTCAGCGGGAAGAAGGCGTTCCAATGAGAGTACTTGTTGCCGACGAATCCCCAATAGAGCCGCGCCATGAAGTTGAAGACGTAGATGAACGCGCACACAAAGTGGATGAAGCGCACCCAGCCGAACCAGTATTGCTGGTAAGCCTCAGCCGCATAGAATGCGCGGATGGGCGCACCGATCAGATAGCCGGTAACGCACAGAGCCGTCAGGGCAAACGCGTTGATCCAATGATAGACGCGCACCGGCAGTTCCCACACGTACACACGCCGGTACTCGACGGGCGCCCCACCGTTCTGTCGAAACGCGTCTCTTACGCCAATACCATGGGTACTCATAGCCGTCTCACTCGAATGAAACCTGGTGAAGGTGCCGTCCCTGCGGATCGTACAGATGCACGGCGCAGGCCAGGCACGGATCAAAGGAATGGATGGTGCGCAGAATCTCGACCGGCTCGTCGATCTTGGCTACTGGCGTGCCGATCAGCGCCTGTTCAAAAGATGAACGCTGCCCCCTGGCGTCGCGTGGCGAGCCGTTCCACGTAGTCGGAACCACGAGCTGATAGTTCTCGATGGCGCCGTCCTTGATCTTGATCCAGTGAGCCAGCGCGCCGCGAGGTGCCTCGGTGAGTCCAACGCCCTCGGCCTCCTTGGGCCAGCTCTTGGGTTCCCAGAACTGGCCGTTGAATGTGGAGACCTCGTTGATCTTAACGCGCTCCATCAACTGGCCGTAGTACTCCTTAAGCCAGATCATGGCCAGCGCGGCATCCAGGCCTCGCGCAGCGGTGCGGCCCAGCGTAGAGAAGAGCGCGGCGACAGGCACATTGAGCTTGCCCAGAGTCGCCTTCACCAGTTCCTGCACATCCGTGCGCCCGGAGGCAAAGGCCACCAGCAGACGCGCTAGCGGACCCACTTCCATAGGGTTGTCCTTCCAGCGCGGTGTCTTCAGGAAGGAATACTTCTCGAAGCCTTCCAGCGTCTCGAAGGGCGGCTTGGGCCCGGTGTAATTGATCTGTGTTTCGCCGGCCCAGGGATGGACGCCTTCCTTGTCGCCCTTTTCGTAGCTGTACCAGGAGTGCGCGATGTACTCCTTGATCTCCTGCGAATCGGTTGCGTTGACGGGATACACATGGCTGAGATCGCGATTGAGAATTACGCCGCGCGGATACTTGAATGACTCCGGATTGTTATAGCCCTTGGTGGGGAACTCGCCGTAGCTTAGGTAGTTGCTCAATCCGCCGCCATGGCTCGCCCAGTCCTTGTAGAAGGAGGCAACGGCCAGCAGATCGGGAATGTAAACCTGGTTCAGGAATTCATCCGCCTGATCGATCAGCCGCTTGACCAGATTGAGCCGCTCGGAATTGATGGCGGCCACTTCGTTCATGTTGATGGAGCAGGGAACTCCGCCCACCAGATAATTTGGGTGCGGGTTCTTGCCGCCAAAGACAGCGTGGATCTTGACCAGTTCCTTCTGCCAAACCAGGGCGTCCAGGTAGTGAGCCACAGCAATCAGGTTCACCTCCGGCGGCAGCTTATATGCCGGATGCCCCCAATAGCCGTTGGCGAAGATGCCCAGGCCGCTGGCGGCGAAAGCTTTGACCTTGTCCTGCACCTCGGTGAAATAGGCAGGCGTGTTCTTGTCCCATTTGGAGAAAGTCTGCGCCAGTTCAGAGGCCTTCTTGGGATCGGCCTTGAGGCAGTTGACGATATCCACCCAGTCGAGTGCGTGCAGGTGATAGAAGTGGATCACGTGATCCTGCACATACTGCGTAGTCATCATGATGTTGCGGATGATCTCGGCAGTCGGCGGGATGGTTATGCCCAGCGCGTTTTCCACGGCACGTACGCTTGTAAGCGCATGTACCGTGGTGCAGACTCCGCAGACGCGTTCGGTGATGGCCCAGGCGTCGCGGGGATCGCGGCCAATGAGAATCTTCTCCAGGCCGCGCACCATGGTGCCTGCGCTGAAAGCGTCGGTGATGACGCCATTTTCCACCACTGCCTCGATGCGCAGATGGCCTTCAATGCGAGTTACGGGATCGACGACTACACGTGTCATAGGTCCTCACCGCTCCTTTTGGTCTTCAGCGTGCACTTCCGCGATCACGCTTCGTTTGCGAATGTTGGTGACCACCGCATGGGCGGCAACACCGGCCAGGGTGGCTACGCCCACTACCGTGCCCACCGTATCGGCCGTGCTCTCCACACCGAATCCTGGGAAGCTGGCTAGGTGTTGATAGAAGGGGCCGTTGTCCCAGAAACCTTCCTCGCTGCAACCGATGCAGCCGTGGCCAGACTGGATGGGATAGCTGGTGCCCTCGTTCCATTTGGTGACCGAGCAGGCGTTGTAGGTAACCGGACCGCGGCATCCCATCTTATAGAGGCAATAGCCCTTGCGTGCGTTCTCGTCGTCAAAGGACTCGACGAACAGCCCGGCATCATAGTTGGGCCGGCGATAGCAGGTGTCGTGAACGCGGCGGCCATAAAATTCCTTTGGCCGGCCCTGCGAGTCAAGCGCCGGAACCTGTCCCAGAACAAGAAGATGAGTGACCACGGCCATCATCACGTCGGCGATGGGCGGGCATCCGGGAACATTGATCACAGTCTTATTCACCAGCTTATGGATGGGCGTTGCGCCCGTGGGATTGGGCTTGGCGGCCTGAACGCAGCCGTTAGAGGCGCAACTGCCCCAGGCCACTACAGCCAGCGCATCCTTGGAGACGGTTTGGAGGATGGATTCAGCGGTCTTACCGCCGATCATGCAGTAGACGCCGCCATCGTGGGTAGGCACGGCGCCCTCAACCAGCACAATGTACTTGCCCTTGTTCTTTTCGATGGTGTCGTTGAGGCTTTTTTCCGCCTGGAAGCCGGAGGCGGCCATCAAGGTTTCGGTGTAGTTGAGGCTGAGCACGTCGAGCAGCACATCCAGAACGATGGGGTGCGAAGCCCGTATAAACGACTCGCTGCAGCAGGTGCACTCCTGGAAGTGCATCCATACCACAGCCGGTTTATCTTTCTTTTCGAAGGCTGAGACGACCTGGGCCACGCCGGATTGACCCAGCCCGGCCACGGTTGCGGCGGCAGCGCAGAACTGTAGAAAGTCTCTGCGGTTGTAGCCCTTCTGCTGCATCGAATTCCAAATTGATTGACCCATGCCTACCTCGCTCCATGCGCGGGAACCTAGGGAAGCCGCAGCGGCCTAGACTCATCAGGGAAGCCGCGGGTGGTTCGCCGTGGATGAATGGGAAGGTACGCAGGGGAAATAAGGATAGTCGGTGACCTGCGTCACACTACAGATGTCCGAATTTGCACATATATGGAGATATACAGTCAAGATGTGGATCACATGTTGTGCGGCTAGTGGTTCGAGAACAGAGATCAGCGGGTTAGCGAGTCAGCGGGATACCCCAGTCATTCGCATTTTTCCTCGAAATGCGGCATCGAGAAGGGGCACACGGAAGGCGTGACGTTCAAAATCACTTTTCCTGATGAAAAAAGGGCTTTTTGGGCAGAATACGTTTGCATATAAATACATGTAAACCTGTCGTGCTCGATTTCATAGCCATCCAAAAATGGCTGATTTTTGGGGATATGACCTGGTCCTGATCTAGTCGAGTTGATGGAGTGGCCCCTTCGTCGATGCTCAGGGCAGGCTGCCCAGGCATACGCCTTGGGCAAGGCTTTGGTCAGGGATACCGCCTAATTAACAGCAGGGTTGTGAAGATATAAAAAGTGAAATAGTTAAAAAGTGAAATCGTGAAATAGGGAGCAGGGAATGAGAGGCGTTTGCTGGGACCTGTCTTTGCCGGCTTGCGGCTCGGTGTCAGTCGCCCGCGCATCGCGATGAGATGCCGCGATGAACATGGCACAGCTTCTCAAGGCTTAGGATGATTCTTCGCTACTGATGAGCGGGCCACCTGCCGGCTGGAATTGTGGATTTACCTCAGCGGTTCAACCCTAATATTGATCACCTGGCGATTGGATTGGAAGGAAACGATTTATCCGACGGAGCTTTACAGGCAACACCCGGGAGGGGGAGAGCCTTCGCAGGCCCGGAAACGCGCCAGGGTGACACAAATCGCGCTCGCATGGCGTTGATATTCTATATTCACGTGTGCCTTTGGAGGAGCTTATGCCGGAGACACGAGACAACCCGGAAGAGCTTTCGCTGGTTGATGCCTCCGCTATGCCCGCCGGGACGAGTTCGTCGCAGAGCCTAGCCGAAGGGACTGAGTGTGCGCAGACAGCGGACGTTCGAGAGAGTGCAAAGGAGAGTGAAGCCATGCTTGATGTGCACCCGGCACGCCACGCGGCCGGAAGCTGGAAGGAATTCTCAATTCATATCGCGACCATTGTGCTGGGGTTGCTGATCGCGCTCTGTCTGGAGCAAACAGTGGAGTACTTCCACCATCGCCGGGAAGTCGCACAGGTGCGTGAGGAGTTGCGCGACGAGCGTGAAGCCAATAAACGGTCTTTCACAAAAGAGACGAACAACTGGCGCTGGGAGACGGCGGAACTGGAAAACAACCTGATGGTTCTGGATTATATGCAAAAGCATCCTGGCACAGTGGATGAAAAGTTGCCCGGCAGCCTTGTCTGGTCTCATGATTCTGCCCCGCGCAGCCAGGCCGTATGGGATGCGGCGAAAAATAGCGGCGTCGCGAGCCTAATGTCCCGTGAAGAGGTTGAGCGGTATGAAGACACCTATAACCAACTGAAGAAGATTGATGACGCGCGGGCGCTTGCGTGGGAAGGGATGAACGATGCGGCACGTTATGAATTCAAGAACATCAAGCTGTCGCACCTAAGTGCCGCACAGATCGACGAGATCACCACCTTGACAGAGATCGCGCTCACCCGGCATTGGTTGGAGGGCGTGGCACTGGAAAACACCGCGCGGAAGTACAGTGATTTTCCGCGCTCCATCACCACCGATGAGCTCGATCAGGTCCGCCACAGGAAAAGTTTGAGTGAAGCGATGCATGATCCGTCCTTTGCCCTGAGCATATCGCGCATGAAGGCGGCGGGGTATGAACCGTAGGTGCTCCCGTGGAGACTGTGCCTTGGAGGTTTTGGGTTCGATAGATCTTCAATGGCCTACAAGGGTTTATCGATATTCCTGGGCAACAATTTCATCTGTTATCAACAGCGCAATGCACTCATTTTGGATGAGAAGAGAGTATAATAATTTATCCGAAAAAATGCATGTTCGCGGTTGTGCATGGGGCATTGTTGGTTCCGAAGCTGGCGGCCGGGCGCAATGCGAACATTTACAGGACGGCCACAATCGAACTTCCACTAACCCAATACGAAAGGACAAGAATCGTGCAAACATTAATCACGAAAACAGTTGTAAGAGTTGTTCTCCCGGCTCTTTTTCTCGTTGTTTTGTCAATATCCGCGCGAGCGCAAGTACTGTCCCGCTCAGGTGAAGCTTCAGGCACTATAGGTTATGACCACACCAGCTTTTCCAGTAACCCTGCCTCGCCAGTCTATCCCACCAGCACTCACTTTTTTGGCGGTTCTGGCGGCTACAATGTGACACCCTACATCACAGCTCTGGGCGAGTACAAATACGATCCGTTAAATTATGCTGTCTCCGGGGCCACATATCACACTCAGCTTGCTGGCGGCGCGGCTCGCTTCAACTTTACGCCCACGAATAAGGTAGTTCCTTACGCGATTGTAGGCGCAGGCTATGACCGGTTAACCGCGAATTTTAGCGGCGAAGGAAGCGTGTTTGCCGACGGCTATTACGTGAACTTCGGCGGGGGCGTCAGCTACTATCTGGGCAAGAACTGGGGCGTCCGGCCTGAGGTTCGCTATGAGCGGCAACATACCTCGTATGAAGGCCAAACCATCTCCGCAAATGTAGTGGATTTATCGGGCTCGTTCTTCTATCAATTCGGTGGAACGGGAAAGAAAAAGAAGTAGCTGTCAACGATTAAGGGTAAGTACAGTTTCGGCCAGGTCATCCCATGGGTGACCTGGCCGCTTGCATTTATGTTAGTTAGTTCCGAGAGAGTTATAACGAGATTCTCCCCATAGAAACTGACCCAATATTCCTCGATAAGTGGAGCAGTTTAGTTGAATTGTGTGATAGCGAGTCGGCGGTGTACTGAAGCCGTGATCTGATACAAAGCATGTCTGGCCTGAAGGATGCGACGTATTTGATCTAATTCAGTGGGCTGAAGCTTACTGCTCCCTCCGTCGTGCCAGTTTAGATTTGTATGTCCAAGGTTTCCAATACGTGACCTGTATCACCCGATTCTAAGTATCACTTGATTGGATGGGAGGAGAGTATAATAATTTTTTTCAAAAAAATGCTTGTTAGCGGTTGTGCACGGTGCATCGTTAGTTCCAAAGCTGGCGGCCGTGCGCAATCCGAAGATGAACAGGATGGCCACAATGGTACTTCCACTAACCCCCAAAAAACGAAAGGATAAGAATCGTGCAAACATTAATCACGAAAGCAGTTGTAAGAGTTGTTCTCCCGGCTCTTTTTCTCGTTGTTTTGTCAGCGCCCGTTCGGGCTCAGGTTTTGGCTCACTCGGGTGAAGTTGCCGGCACCGTCGGCTATAGCCACACAAGCTATGACAAGCCAAACGGCCCTACCGCCAATCATCCCTTCTATGATGGTTCGGGCGGCTACAACGTGACCCCCTACATCACAGTTCTGGGCGAGTACAAATACTATTCGCTGGGTACGGTGGGAGTCTCCAGCAACCATGCGCAAAACTATGGCGGCGCAGTTCACTTCAACTTCCGCCCCTCCGGTAAAGTCGTGCCCTATGGCGTAGTTGGTGGAGGCGGTTACCGGTTTACGAGCAGTGGAGGCGGCTTAAGCATTACTGGCACCGGCTATTACGTAAACTTCGGCGGCGGAGTCAGCTACTATTTGGGCAAGAACTGGGGCGTCCGGCCGGAGTTTCGCTATGAGCGGCAAGCGTTCACTTATGATACCTTGGACATTTCTGCAAATGTAGTGGATGCATCGGGCTCGATCTTCTATCAGTTTGGCGGAACGGGAAAGAAAAAGAAGTAGCCGTCAACGATTAAGGTTAGGGACAAATTCGGCCAGGTCATCCCATGGGTGACCTGGCCGCTTGCATTACGACTTACAAAAATGATAGGAGTGAAGACGCCGGCGTGAAAGGATACATAATGTACTCGCGCTGGAGGAAATGTCATGTCGAAGGATGATGGGATCATCGGGATATCGGATCACGGCGGTTGGGCGGTGCTGGTGACGGCGGCGGGTGATGGGAGGCTCATCGACCGTCGGCGCGTGGAGCTGGTGGACGAGGAACTGCCGAAGATTCCGCATCACAGCGAAGGGCAGGCGCTTGCGCTCGATGAGGCAGTGGCGCTGGTGGAGCGTGTGCGGGAGTCGGCGGAACGGCACGCGAAGCTGGTTTTGGAGGCCGTTGAGATGACGGTGACAGGGCGCATCGTGGGCGTGGCGCTTCGCCAGTGCCCGGAGCTGCCACGAACCATTGCCGAGCGGATCACGGATTACCGGGCGCGGAACGTGGCCGACTGGGTGATGTACCGCAGGGCGCTTGCCGCAGCAGCCGAGGCGCGCGGTTGGACCATCTACTGGTACGACGCGAAGAAGGTGTTGGATGCAGCTAGCAAGGCGCTGGGCATTAAGGACCTGGATGACCACTTTGTTCAACTGAGGAGGTCCATCGGTCCGCCCTGGAGCATGGATCACAAGATGGCGATGGCAGCTGCGATTGTCGCGGCCAGGGCGCTATGAGCAATTCTGAGCATCGACGGCGCCGAGAAATGGCTTAAATTCGCCTATGGAATTCGCGCGGCCAGCCTGCAAAAACGTTTTCCCAAGCATAAAGAATTGGAGCCATGATGAAGATCGCCGGAATACTCCTGATCATTTTAGGGGTTGCAGCGCTTATCTACGGGGGATTCACTTATTCGAGCCAAAAGGATGTTGTGAATTTTGGCGGAATGCAAATCAGCACAACAGAAAAGCATACGCTCCCGATATCTCCTATTCTGGGCATCGTTGCCATAGCAGGCGGCGCCGGCATGGTCTATTCTGAGGTCAAAAAGCGCCGTTGAAGCCTGTGAGATATTCGGTTATGGAATGCATTGGTTTCCTATAGCTTCACGTATTACAAAAACCGGAGCGCTATAGCTTCACGTTTTACAAAAACCGGTGCGTTCAAGCGCACCATTTTCCAACTTCAATCTCTCTTATCGCAGTCGCCCTACCAGCCTAGAACGTAGGCAAAAATCAGCGGCGCGACGATCGATGCGTCCGACTCGATGATGAACTTGGGCGTCGTCTCGCCCAGCTTGCCCCAGGTGATCTTCTCGTTGGGAACGGCACCCGAGTAGGACCCGTAACTGGTTGTGGAATCACTGATTTGGCAGAAATACGCCCACAAAGGTACGTGCTCCCGCTGCAAGTCCTGATGCAGCATTGGAACTACGCAGATGGGGAAGTCTCCGGCAATTCCGCCCGCAATCTGGAAGAAACCGAGCGGCGTTTCCGCCGTAGTCTTGGTGTACCACTCAGCCAGCTCCATCATGTACTCTATGCCCGTGCGTACGGTGTGTATCTTCTTTACATCCTTAGAGATACAGTGCCCGGCATACATATTGCCCAGCGTAGAATCCTCCCACCCGGGTACAAACATGGGCAGGTTCTTCTCCGCCGCCGCCAGCAGCCAACTATCTTTAGGATCAATCTGATACGACGACTTCAAATCGCCCGACAGCAGAATTTTGTACATGAATTGGTGAGGAAAGAATCGCTCCCCAGCCTGGTCAGCGCGCACCCACTCCTTAAGTACTTCGTTTTCAATCCGCCGCATCGCCTCCATCTCTGGAATGCAGGTGTCGGTGACGCGGTTCATATGCCGATTCAACAACTTAGCCTCGTCCTCCGGAGTCAGATCGCGGTAGTGCGGCACGCGCTCATAGAAGTCGTGAGCCACCAAATTGAAGACATCTTCCTCCAGATTTGCCCCCGTGCAGCAGATCCCGTGAACCTTCTCCTGGCGAATCATCTCTGCCAAAGAAAGCCCTAGTTCGGCCGTGCTCATGGCCCCGCCGATGGTGACGAACATCTTGCCGCCCGAAGCCAGTAACTTGTTGTAAGCATTGGCCGCATCCACCAGCGTAGCGGCGTTGAAGTGGCGATAATGGTGCTTGATAAACGATGTAATGGACGGCATATTTCTTAATCTTTCTCCCACCCTTAAGCTACCACAAAGTTCTATTGCACTTGCTGAAGGCGTAGGACCCAACACAGGTGGTGGTTACTTCTTTTTGGCTTCAAGCAGCGCGTTAACTTTGGCCATAACCGGAAAGGCGTCAGCGACATAGACCACATCGGCTTTTCCGCGCGTCCAGCCGCAATTCGGGTCCAGGCTGATGGCGCGCCTGTCGCCGATAAACCGCCAGCCCACTACATGCGGCTCCTCGCCATGGCAGCAGGTGGAGAGGCCTTTGGCGTGGCGCGGCGTCGAGCCCGTCTGGCCGATCTGATTCATGTGCGTGAGGAAGGGCAGCACAGATTCACCCTCTCCGCCCTGATCTACCAACGACTTACTGCTACCCAGCGAAGCTCCGGTTGCGTGCAGGAAGCCCAGAATCAGCTCTCCCGCCTCAGCTGCGTGAACCTCGCCGTCGGGCTGTTTCTTGGTCCATCCGGCGCCGGCAACAAAGAGCATTTTCGCGTCGGGACGGATGGTCTGTTGACCTTGTTGCGGAGTGCGGAAGCCGCTGACGGTAGTGCGCAGCGCTGGCAACGTGACCGTAACTTGCTCAATCTGAACAGGTTGATTCTCTCCGGCAAAGGCCGCATGGGTGCCCGCATCCAGCAGCAGGAACCAAGGACGAGTACTGCGGCTGATCACCGCCTCAACCCGCTGGCGATAAAACCACCGCGTAGCCTCTACAGTTTGCGTTCCGCCGAGCGCCGTGATGTGCGTGTCGATGAATCCGCCCAGCCGGTGCGCCACACCCGCCGCAACCCGAGTGAATCGCGAAGTCCCAGGAGCGAGGACAATGGTGGCCTTGGCTGCTCGGCAAAGCGCTTCAGCAGCAACAACATCCGAGGCATAGCGCGCCTGGGCGAAGGCCTCACCGGAGACGGCTATGAGGCGAGCGCCGGTGGAGGCGAGACTGCTGGCTGTTGCTACGGCGTCCACGGCGATGATGCCGATGGTCAGCGGGACGGAAAGACGCACCGCCAGCTCTTTTCCCGCGGTGACCGCCTCCAGCGAGGCCTTGCTGAGTGCGGAGCCGGATTCGTCTGCATGGGTCAATACAAGAATGCTTTCCATGATTAGGCTCCAATCCACTCGACCAGCTCGGCTGCGATCTGATCTGCCGAAAGGTCTTTCACAACGCGGGTATCGCGCTGCTGCTTTGGCAGGCTAACCGATACATAACTAAGGCCATTAGGCTCGATCTTTGCAGCCTTGGCCTTGGCCAGCGCTGGCATGATGGTGCGCATATTCGCCATGCCCACCTGCGGGTTGTTCCTTGGTTCAGCCAAATTTCCAGTTGCCCAGCCCAAAACGGCCGGAGTTCCCGCACAGACCGAAACCTGATGCTTGCCGCCTTCGACGCGCTCCAGTACTTCAAAGCTGCCGTCGTCGCGCAGGCTGATCTCATCCACACCTTGAAACTGATCGCTGATGCCGAGGCGCTCTCCGACGAGTTGCAGCGTTACGCTTGCGCCGCGCGTGTCCGACTCCCAGCCGCCGAATAGCAGCAGTTTCGTTTTGTCGAGTCCGGGCAATACGGCGATAGTCTCGGCAAGGACGGCAGCCGTCGAGTGCGCGTCGGGAAAGCCGCCGATGGGTCCATCAATGGGCACCAGCTCGAATGGCACCTTCTGCGCCACAGTCATCATCACCTGTTGCAACTTAGCCTTAGGTCCGAGCGAGACCAGCCAGAGCTTGCTGCCGGGGTTCTTTGAGGCCAGAGCCGCCGCTTCATAGAGCGCGCAGGCGGCCCAGGGGTCGAGGACCGCAGGCAAGACCATCTCATTCTTCAGTCCTGGACCAGCAGGGCCAGTGACCGGCTCCAAGGTTTGCAGCGGATCGGAAACTATGCCCGCGCAAACTACGATGTGTAAAATATTTGCCATGGAATTATCCTATATGAATAGTTTAATTGATCGAGAAACCTAATTTTCCGCGGAGTGCAGGCCGCCAGCACCGGCGCGGAAGTCGATGTTGGAGTGCTCGCCGTCGGGGGATTGGCCGCAGTTCCACAGGCAGGCGCCGCAGTGAACGCACTTTTCACGCTCGAAGGCAGGCGCGCCGTCGTCGCCTTGCGTGAGGGCCTGGCCGGAGCACATGGCTACACAGGTCTTTTCGCCACATGCGATGCAGAGTTGCGGGTTGCGGAAGGCGACGTGATCGGCGAAGCCGGGCATGGCCTGAACTTTGCCGCCGAGCAAGAGAGCATCCTGCTGCGTGACCAACAAACGGCCATCGAGGGGAATCTCAGGCCAGCCGCGCGCCGAGAGCATAGCATCGTGGAAGGAACGGCCATCGGCTATGGCCAGCGCTGCCGCATCTTTGAGTTTGAGGCCTTCGGCGGATTGCGATGCGAAGGGACGAATCTGCTTGTGCGGCGGAGGGATGTGTGCCTTGAGTGAGAGACGCCCGCCGGTTAGTCCTGCAAGAGCCATACCGATCATGCCTTTGACTATGCCGCCCTGAAAGCCGTTGCGGGCGTTCTCGGCTTCGTGAGCGCCGCGCTCCACCCAGCTTGCGCGGCGGCGTTTTTCATACGTCTTGGCCAGATTCTCCTGCGTGAAGGGCAGTCCGGCGCGCAGCAGTTCGATGACCGCCTCGCCCAGTTGTGTGCCCGTGGCCCAGGCCTCGTCCACGCCGGAGCCGGTGAGCATGTTCGTGCTGCCGGAGCCTTCGCCGATGCGCGCATATCCATCGCCGCATAGATACGGCTCGCCGTGGCGGCCCGATTCTTCCAATGATTTCGCGCCCCAGGAGCGCAGCGTTCCGTCCTTCAAAACCTTCCAAAGCGCGGGATGCTGAATGTAGTGCTGCAGGTAGCGATAGGCGGTGCGCGAGGGGTTGTGCATCCAGGAGGGGATGAAGATGCCCACCGAGACCAGCCTCTCCGGATGGACGTAAAGGAATCCAAAGATCTCCGGCTCCGGAAAACCAAAGCTGTGCCAGACAGTTCCGGGTTTGAGCGGCGAGTCTTCCGGCAGCTCGATGACGAACTTCATGCCCAGAGCCCACTCGCGGTGAGAATGGCCGGGCGGAAGGCCGAGCTTGCTGTCGATGGCTTGGCCGACTGCGCCGACCGGGCCGTCGCCGACAACGGTGAGTTGCGCGCGAACATCCATTCCTGCCATGAAGCCGTCGGTTGGCGCGCCGGATTTGTCTACGCCTTGATCGGAGAGACGGACACCCTCGACTTTATTGCCAGAGAAGAGCGGCGCGTTGACAGGAGTGCCGGGCCAGATCTGGACGAGGCCTGATGCCATCAGTTGCGAGCCGACCCACTGGTTGAACTGGCCGATGCCGAGCACCAGGCCGCCATGCTTGTTGAGGAAGGCCGGAGTCCAGGGGAGGGTGAAGGCATAATCTCTTACACCTACCAGCTTGCCTCCAATGCGAAGAAAAAAATCGCCAAGCCGCAATAGCGCTGAACGCCGGCTGGCGCCGATGGGGTCGAGCAGGTACATCACGCGTTCGCTTGAGACCGGGACGGCCATGGGAATATCGTCTGGGTTGAGGGCAGGGAAGCTGGCGCGAATCGCTTGGCCGCGCGTGACCACGCCGCTGACGCCGGAGCTGATATCGTCTGCCCGCTCGTAGCAGAGAACCTGCAGAGGCATTCCCTGCGTGACGCGGCTTTCAAAGGCCGGATCAGCGGGATTTTCGTTCCAGGCCTTGGTGAGCGTGGTCAGAAAGCCGCCCGTGGCCGGTCCAAAGCCGGCGCAGGCGATGTCCACTTCCATGGAGGGACGGTCGATCTCGATGGTCTCTGCTGCTTTATCTTCCGCGCTCAAGCGGGCCTCCTGATTTGCATTCTTATGCAACACTACCTACTACTTCATAGGTTTTGCAGTGCTTGTATTGCTTTGTTTCTCATCCTTAGGAATATCCCATATATCAAATGGAAGGTAGGTGAATGGGCCTAGCGCAACAGAAGAGTTACTTAGATCCAAAGCAAACCTCACGCGTAAATACCAGTATTTATCAACATGGTTCAGTGGAAAGCTTATAAGGATTTCCTTGCCGGGCTGTACTCTGGCAACACCTGAAACTTCAAATGAATAACCTTCAGGTTTATGCTTCAATCTCTCTTTTCGCCATTGCAAATCACTCTCGTAATCCTTCATCTCTTGATCGGAAGAAAAGATTTGCATAATCGGCTCGACTTCTATGACTTCATCCTCCAACGTTGTCTCTATATCTCCTGGAAGTCCACCCGATGCCCGAAAAAGTATTGGAATACGACAGTTGTTGACGACTTTAAGCCAAAGGCCGGTATTAATTTCACCATCCTGATGTGGTTTTCGTGGCCCTATGTGATCGAACTTCAGATACACATAGGGCTTGGACGGATCGATAACGAAATCAGATGGTTTCAACACCTGTGAAAACGCGCTTGCTTCGAAAAGCAGGATGAAGATAAAAACAAATTTCTTCATTTACGTCCTCCGCTCATGCCGGGTAATCCAGCGCCTCGGGAATCATGACCTTGCTGACGGTTTCGGCGGCGCGATCCTTGGCCAGGCGCGAGCCGGTCAGGCATGCGGTCAACCGGTTTTGCATGCGCAGGAAGTCAGCCGAACCAGCGCAACCAGCGCATGGGCCAGCCTTCTGCGGATGCGTGCCGTCTGCGGCCAATACATCGAAGGCCATGGCGCTGATGCCCGGCATGGTTCCTTCAAGCTCCTCCAACTCGCCAGCGAGGAAGCAACTGCGATGTTCTTCCTCGTCCCAGGAGGGGTGGCAGTTGTAGCCGAAGACCAACTCTGCGCAGATGCGGGAGACCTCGCCGGCCGCCTGCGCCGCCTGCGTATGGCAGAGGTCGCTGAGAAACTGCACTGTGCCTTGGAGACCTTCGGAGGCGACAGGATCGCTAGGGCCACAGGCTTCGAGTTCAAGCACGTCGAGAATCTGGGCGCGCGAGGCAACCAGCCAGCAGAGCGCGTCGGCCAAGGGAAAGGTGACTCCCTGGCGCTGCCCGTGGTAGAGCTTGCCGCCGCTGGGATCGGTGGCTTTTTGCAGGTGATTCAGCGTCCACAGCCACATCTGCATCGCCGAGGCCAGAGTGCATGCGCCGGTGCCGGGCCTCAATGAAGCGATCCCTCGCATCTGCGTGGTCCAAGCGCGGAACTGGGCGAGGAAAACCTCCGAGGTCATGGTGACGGTCAACTGGCGGCGCTGCACCGCTTCAGGGCCTTCGTAGGTGGCTTCGAGTTGCGCGTCCATCCATTTATTGCCGAGGAAACCGGGGCAGTCCTCGGTAATGCCGTAGCCGCCCATGAGGCTGACGGCCTCGCGCAAAAGATTGGCGCCATGGCCGGTGTTCCATAACTTGGTGGCCGGACAAAGTACATTGGCCTCGGCATCCTTCAGGACAAAGTTCACCAGCGGATCGTCCTCCAACTCATGGAGGCGTGGGGAATCGGAGTTCTGTGCCTTAAGCAAAGCCAGCTCGATTGCGCCCTGCTCGCTTTCGCGCAGCGCCTTCAGCTCAGCGCGCCCGCCTTGGATGCCGCGCTCTTTGAGGATGGCCGTCTTCTGCTTCTCGATAGGGTCCAGTTCGTCGAAGAGGCGCGCGGTGGCAAAGCCAAGCGAGGTGGCTGCTTCGCCGGTGGCCCAGATGTCCACCAGCCGATGCAATGCGTCTTCGCGCTGTTGGATGCCCTGCTCGTAGCGCACCGAGCCGGGAGTTGTGCCGTCGGCTCCGCGGAAACGCCCGCGCTGATAGCGGATGACCGGCTCAACAGCCGATAGCAGCTTGGCCGCCGTCATGACGCCGACCGGCACGCGGGTACGCTTGAAGACCGCCTCAATAATTTCGCCGTGATTGTAGTTGGGGATGATGACGCCGTCCTTGACGGTGTATCCGCCGATGATGCGGCTGGCCGGAACCTTCAGATTGAATATAGGATCGCCGGTAGAGGAGAGCTGGTGAACCAACTTCTTGGTGGGCGTTCCGTGATCGTAAATTCCCTCGTCGGTCTCTTCCATGATTACGAAGCAACTGCCCTTGATGCGCGGATCATCGGAGATGACGGCGGCGGTGACAAAGTTGGCGAAGGCAATGTTGGTGATGAAGCGGCCTCGCTTGTCCACCTGCAACCAGGGCTCCTCTCCCTGCTTCCACTCAGCCACGCGGACCTTGCCGCTCAACATGCTGGCGTCTACGCCCACGTAGGGAATCGGCTCGGTGAGCGCAAAAGCTCCGCGCCAGGGGATGCGGTTCTCACCGGGCTGCGGAGGCGCGGCAAGGCTTTTGTAGTGATTGATTTGCTCCGGCGTGCCGCGCTCGTGAATGGGAGAGAGAGCCAGGAAGCTGGCCAGGCTGGCTGTGGCCGCGCCGCCATCCACCCAGGCCAGTTCGTAGGCAGCCAGCGCCAGGGCCAGGTTCTTTGGCCCGATGATGAAGCCGCCCTCCTCAGGCTCCATGAAGGCCGCGGTAACGCCGGCACGATCAAAGGCCTCCATCATGCTGTTCTTGCCAGGGGTCCATTCGTGGGTGTTGCGCTCTCCAGCCGCCACTAGGCGCGCCACTGTTCCCCGCGCCACGCCGCGCGCCGACTGAACCAACATCTGCAAATCGAAACGGTCGGCAAAGCGCCATTGAATCTGGCGCACCGCGTCCCCAGGGAGAGTAAGCATGATTTTTGAATCAGTTACAGCAACCGTGGCCATATTATTTTGTCCTCTTATAGCGATCTTATTGTGAAGGATGGAAGGTTTAACTGAATGTGATCTGAATCACCTCGGCGCAGGCGAATGCTGTAGCGATGTGAGCGAACGAAGCTCCTGTGATTCAACCAAGTCAATTGTTCGGCTTGGAGAGATGGATAAGCTGATCGAGTTCTTCGCCCTTGGGGGCGGGTTGGAAATCCGGAAACACTTCTGCCAGATTTTCCATGAGATAGCCGAGTCGCAAGTGCTTGGCAAATACTCTCTTGGTACGTTCCAACTCGTCGGTCACCTGAGCTGGCGTCAGATGCGCCGGATCGGAGTCTTCAAAGCCATAACTGACGGCATCGACCAGTGCGTCGGCCTTTTCCTCGTGCGCCCGGTCCATGCGCTCATAAAAACCGTACAGTTCGGCGGTCTTCTTTACCTCTTCTTGCGGCATGAGCGCGGTGATACCGGTCTGGCAGGCGGTTTTCCAGGCGGAGTCCTCCATGCGCTGATAGGAAATATCCCACTGAAGCGTGCCGTGAAGCTGGTTTGGGGGCGCGCCGGAATGAAGCTGAAGAGATCGAAGAAGGAGCAGATTTTTTTGCAGTATCGCCGACTCATTGCGAAAATGGGCCGTGTTTTTGGCAAAATGATCGCGGTTTTCCTGTAGTTCATGCTGCAGTGCTTCGCGCGTCTCGGAGACTTGATGGCGGTGGTGCATCCACTCCGCTGTAGCTTCAAGGCCAAGGGCGATCAACAGACCGATGGTGATGGTGGCCAGGTGAACGAAAAACTCGCGCCAGCCATGAAGGGAATTGTGAGGTGCGTGGACATCCAGCATACAGGCAGCTCCAAGCATCAGATGCGATTGAACCGACAGTGCCAGTTTAGTATGGCGGATTGGATTCTAGCCACCTTTTAAGGGAGCGTGGCCTTCGCTCGCGCACCCCTTTTGCCGGCAAATTGATCGTGTGGGGTAGTCGTCCAGGGGATAGTGCCGATAAGAAGGTTAGCGAGGCTTAACAGTAGGTAAGCCGCAAAGACACAACTCCATGACGATCAATCGCGACAACGCGCACCATGGTTCAAAGATTGCGGATAAACCCTCAAGGATTCCGCAAAGTACCGGGCATGGACCAGCGCACCGAGAGGACAAAAAACAGATCACGATCTATGCCGGCGACGTGACAACCAGTCTTGAGCCGGTGGTTCTGCATACGCTTCTGGGTTCGTGCGTGGCGGTTTGCCTATGGGACCCTGTGTTGCGCGCGGGCGGCATGAACCACATCCTGCTGCCGGGAGGACGGCTGGACCCGGACAACTCGCGTTACGGGGCCAATGCCATGGAGTTGCTGATCAACGGCCTGATGAAAGTGGGTTGCGACCGCTACCGGTTAGTCGCCAAAGCCTTTGGCGGCGCCAACGTGCTGGCTGGCTTGAAGCAATGCTCGACCGGCGACATGAATACGGCTTTTGTACGCAAGTATCTCTCTGACGAAGGGATTCCATTGGTGGCGCAACGGCTGGGCGGAGCGCATGGCGTACTGGTGCGCTTCTGGACCGACACGGGCGAGGTGCTGGTGCGCGCCGTTGACGGCTTGAAGCTACCCAAGATCATCCAAGACGAGGCGGCCTATCAGCGCACCCACCGCGAAGAGTTTACCAAGAGCGGCGAGATCACGCTGTTTTGACTAACTTCTTATGTACCAAGTCTCGATTCTGAAAGCTGGAATGGGTAAGGCTATCACGCCACACGGCCTTCTCTTGCGCAACCCTTTTGCCTGCAATATGGAAGAAGCGCGAGATGCTTCAATAAAGGCAAACATGGAGGAAGCAAAAATTCTGGAAGAATTGACTCGCTGGCTGTGACCTGCGTCACTTCCCGTGGCGTAACATAGCCTATATGACAGATATCTGACCGGAAAATACTAGCAACCGGCCAAGGAGCAATGCTATGACTCAAGGAATCAAAGCGGCTGCGGTGATCCTGCTGGCCGCATCCCTCGCGGGGCTTTCCTTTGCGCAGAACGATGCCGCAGCCCTCTACAAGACCAAGTGCCAAATGTGCCATGGAGCTGACGGGAAAGGCCAGACTCCAATGGGGCCTAAGCTCGGAGTGCGTGACTTCCATTCACCTGAGGTAGCCAAGGAGTCCGATTCTCAGTTTTTCAGCATTACGAAAAACGGCAAGAACAAGATGCCCGCCTACAACGGCAAACTGACCGATGATCAGATCAAGGATTTGGTCAAGTATATCCGTAGCCTGAAGTAGCGGAGTACGAGAGGCAGGTCCCAAAGGTGCGTAAGCCAGAAGAGAAGGGCCGCATCCCTTTCTCATCCGTGCGTGGTTTGATGCCGGCCTGCCAGCGTAAGAATCGATCGGAGCCGAGATGAAGACTGCTTCTTCCATAGCTCTCGTTTTTGGGGCGCTTCTGGTTTTGGCTGCGCCACGCGTCGCGCTGGCGGAGACGGATTGCCTCAGCTGCCATGGGGACACGAGCCAGCAGGACGCCTCCGGAAAGAATATTGCCGGCGTGGATACCAGTGTCTTTCACGCCAGCCTGCACGGCAGCCTGAAGTGCGGCGATTGCCACGCCACCATCAAGGACTACCCACATCCTGATCAGGTGACGCCGGTCAAGTGCGAGAGCTGCCACACCGGCGAGGCGGAGGGTCTCGTCGGGAGCGTGCATGCCAACCGCGCCGAGCATCCCTGTACCAGTTGTCACGGAAACGCCCACGCCATCTTTCCTAAGACTGACCCCCGCTCGGCGGTCTATCCGCTCAACATTCCGCACACCTGCGGCGCCTGCCACGGCAACGATGCGATGGCCAAACAACACGGCCTGCCCAACGTCTACCCGCAATATATCGATTCCATCCACGGCTTTGCGCTCAGCAAAGAGGGGCTGCTGGTGGCGGCCAACTGCCAAAGCTGTCATGGATCGCATCACATCCTGAGCCACTCTGATCCGCAAAGTCCCACCTACAAGACCAATATTCCCAAGACATGCGGAAATTGCCACGCGGGAATTACCGCCAACTATATGGGCGGCGTGCATGGCAAGGCAGTCGCGGCTGGCGATCTTCATGCGCCGGTTTGCTCGGACTGCCACACCGCTCATGCGATCTTGCAGCCGACCGAAGCTACCTTTCGCATGCAGTCCACGCCCATCTGCGGCTCGTGCCACAAGGACAAGCTCTCCACTTACCGGGATACCTTCCACTCGCAACTGGGCTCGCTGGGCGGCTACGTTGAAACGGCGCGCTGCTGGGACTGCCACGGAGCGCATGATGTATTGCCCGCATCCGATCCCCGCTCGCCCATAGCTCCGGCCAACCTGGTGGCCACCTGCGGCAAGTGCCACGCGGGCGCCAATGCCAGCTTCGTGCAATATCAGCCTCATGCCAACGCGCACAATCGTAAGCTGAATCCGGCCCTCTACTTTACCCGCCTGTTTATGAATTTGCTGCTGGCCGGCACACTCGGGTTCTTTCTGATTCACACCATCCTCTGGTTGATCCGCTCGCGCTACCAGCAGATCAAAACACGGCCGGCAAAGGGAGGCAAGAATGGCTGATCTCAAGCAAGATACAAGCAAAGCGCCTAGCCACGCCGGAGAGCGGTATTTCGTGCGCTTCACGCGCGAGCAGAGATACCTTCATGCCGTCCTGTTCACCACCTTTCTGGGTCTGGCGGCCACCGGGCTGCCCATGCGCTTCAGCGAGAGCTTTTGGGCGAGAAAATTTGCCAGCGGCGTGGGCGGATTCGGGACCATTATCTTCTTTCACAAGTTCTTCGCCGTGGTCCTGACCGTGGCCTTTCTCATCCACGTGAAAGACGTCTTCACCCGCGCGCTGGTGCATCGCGAAAAGGGAATCTTCTGGGGAAAAACCTCCATGGTGGCCAACTGGAAGGATGTGAAGGACATCTTCGGTCATATGCGCTGGTTTTTGGGGCTGGGGCCCAAGCCGCAGTTTGAGCGCTACGCCTATTGGGAGAAATTCGATTACTGGGCGGTTTTCTGGGGCATGATCGTCATTGGTTTTTCAGGCTATGCCATGTGGTTCGCCCCCTTCTTCGCGCGTTTTTTGCCCGGCTGGGCGTTGAACGCCGTGCTGGTGATACACAGCGAGGAAGGGTTGCTGGCCATCCTGTTCATCTTTTCTATCCACTTCGTCAACACCCATCTGCGTCCCGACAGCTTCCCCATGGACATGGTGATTTTTACCGGCGTGGAGAGCGAGGAAGAGTTCAAGACCAAGCGTCCGGAAGAGTATCAAAGGGTTGCCGCGCAGGGAAAGCTCGAAACCAGGCTGGGAGTCAAGCCGCCGGTCTGGCTGCTCAATTTCTCCAAAGCGGTTGGTTACACGGCCATCTTCATCGGCCTGCTTCTTCTGGTACTGACGCTGAGCGCGTATTTTGGCTCCTGAGCGAGTGTTTCGATTACCTGGTTTCTGCTAAGGAAACCCAGGCACTCGAAGCGCCGGTTGTATCGATCACGGATTATTCCCTTGACAATATATGTAATTAACTACATAATTAGTGCATGAGCTGGGAAGTCGAGTTCACGGACGAATTCGGCGAGTGGTGGGACGGGTTGACGGTCGAATAACAGGACAGTATCGATTCCGCCGTGTTCATGCTAGAAGATGCGGGTCTGGCGCAACCAGGCTCTATGCCGATACGGTTCATAGCTCGGATTTTCCCAATATGCGCGAACTACGGATCCAGCATGAAGGTAGACCCTACAGGATCCTGTACGCATTTGACCCGCGACGCACTGGGGTTCTTTTGATCGGCGGTGACAAGACAGGAAATCCACGCTGGTATCGGGAGTTTGTGCCGAAAGCGGAAGCCATCTACGCACAACATCTACATCAAATCGGAGAGGAGTAACGCTATGGCCCGTAATTTTAATGAATTGCGAGCAAAGATGTCGCCGGAAAGACAGGCCCGAGTGGCCGCGCGTGTGAAAGCGGAAATGGCGTTGATGCCACTGCACCAGCTTCGCAACGCCCGCGAAATGACGCAGACCCGTCTTGCCGAGGTGCTGGAGATGGATCAGGGCAACATCTCCAAACTGGAAAAGCGCACCGACATGTATCTCAGCACCCTGCGCAGCTATGTGGAAGCGATGGGCGGCGCGCTGGAGATTCGCGCCGTATTCCCCGATGGAGAAGTGAAGATCGACCTGCTAAACAAGCTGTCGGCCTGACCGCCTGTTCACCTCATGAAGAAACGCTTGTGTCGCCAATCCCATCCGGCAGGAAGATCACGCTAAATAACATCAGCACGGCGGATAAAACGGTCAGGTACCAGTAGTGCTTCAGGTTGTTGGATATCCAAAGATCGAGTAGAAGCAGAAAACCCCCAATCATCGCCAGAAGCCCAAACACCATGATCCATCCGCTCAGATTATTGACGTCCATGAATTTGTATCGTTTGCCCTTCCTGATCCGCTTCTCGCTGTTGTTCGACATTCTCCTTACTACTATGACCACTACGGCCATATACGCTATCCCAATCGGAATGGATATAAACAGGGTGCGCGCGGTGAAGAAAGCAAGCGATAAAATATAAACCAGCACAGACGCGCTCAAAAGCCTTCCAATTACATGCTCGATAAAATCTCTTAAATCGGGCCGGTCGTCCCTGGTCTCGATTTCACTTTTCTTCGGCTTCGCTTTTGCCTTTACACTTGGCTTTGCCTTCACTTTCGACATTGCCTTCGCTTTCGCCTCCATCATGCGTAACACCACCTCGACTCGACATATTACCGGAAGAATATAAAAAGAATGTAGCAGATTCACCGCCGGACCATTCGTCCATGGATTCCCGCGCAACAGGTCGCAGCTCAGAGAATCTTTTCGCCGTCTTGATTTCTGAATGAACCTCGACTCAGGATTGCGCTTCCTTTGTCCGGAGAGATTTTCCCGCCTCATTTAGGGACACCTGCGGTGCGGCAGCCGACGCTGACACGCTGACGTTTGATCCTGTGATTCAAATCACTGCTAGTTTTGCGGCATGGGCGTCTCCTCAAAGGAGTGAAAACGTCCAGATACATCCTCGCCTCAGCGCTTGCTTTGTCTCTGTGTTTCTGCGCCTGCGCGGTTCGTGCCGAACAGAAGCCTAAGGACAAGGACTGTCTTACCTGCCACTCCGACGCCACCTTGACTACGGAAGTGAACGGCAAGCAGGTCAGCCTGTATGTGGACGAAGGCAAGATGAAGCAATCCGTTCACGGCAGTATGTTCGCCTGCGTGGATTGCCACAAGGATGTGAAGGGGCTGGTCCACGAGACTACGCCCAAGAAGGTCACCTGCGCTGAGTGCCATGCCGAAGCCCAACTGGCTTACGCGCACAGTTTGCACTCCAAGGCGAAGCCGGGCGCGGCTCAGGCGGCAAACTGCCAGGACTGCCACGGCGGCGCGCATGAGATCCTGGCTGCTGCCGATGCCCAATCGCCGGTTAATCATGACAATATCCCCGTCACCTGCGGCCGATGCCACGGGCAGAAGTTTCTGATGGAGTCGAACGGGGAGAGCGGCCAGACCTTCGTCTCCTACCAGCAGAGCGTGCATGGGCTGGCCATCGAGAAAGGCTCGAAGAAGGCCGCGGTCTGCACCGATTGCCACGGCGCGCACGAGATTTTACCGGCGAACGACGCCAAATCGCCGATCTACAAATTCAATGTTCCGGTGACATGCGGCAAGTGCCACGGCGCGGTCCAGCAGACCTTTGTCGAGAGCATTCACGGGCAGGCCATCGCGCGCGGCAACGGGCTGGCCCCGGTCTGCACGGATTGCCACGGAATCCATTCCATCAAGGCGCATATCGACCCCAATTCGTCGGTCTCCGAGCAGAACATTGCACGCACCACCTGCGCGCGCTGTCACGAAGGCGTGCGCCTCTCGCAGGAGTTCGGCGTTGCGGGAAACCGCGTGACCAGCTACCTGGACAGTTATCATGGGCTGGCCGCCGAGGGCGGCTCGGCGGTGGTGGCCAACTGCGCCAGTTGCCACGGCGTGCATAATATTCTGCCCTCCAGTGATCCCCGCTCCACCATCAATAAAGCCAATCTTGACGCCACTTGCGGTCAGTGTCACAAGGGAGTTACGCAGAAGTTCACCCTGACCAAGGTCCACATGGACCGGGGTATCTCGAAGGACATCGGCTCGATAGCCGTGCGCTGGGTGAGATGGTTCTATCTGGCACTGATCCTTCTGGTAATCGGCGCCATGTTCCTGCACAACGCGATCATCTGGCAAAGCAAGGCCAGGACACTCAGGGCCATGCAGAATCCCAAGATGACGCGCATGAGCACCAACCAGCGCTGGCAACACCTGATTCTGCTTTCCAGCTTTGTTGTTCTGGTGATCACTGGATTTGCGCTGCGTTTTCCGAACTCCTGGATTGCCGAACTACTGGGCAACGGGAACGGGGAGAAGCTGCGCAGCATCATACATCGGATTGCGGGAGTGATTCTGATCGGCGCCGGCGTCTATCACGTTTTCTATCTGGTAATCACCCGAGAAGGGCGGAGGCTGATCTGCGACTTTGCTCCGCGTCCCAAAGACGCCTTCGATGCCTGGGCGACGCTGCGCTATTACCTTGGCCTGGGCGGCGAGAAGCCCAAGTTCGGCCGCTTCAACTATGCGGAAAAGGCGGAATATTGGGCGCTGGTGTGGGGAACGGCGCTGATGGCCTTAACCGGAATCATGATGTGGGCCAAGGTCTGGGTCGGCAATCTGCTGGCGCGCTGGTGGGTGGATGTGGCCACCGCCATCCACTTCTACGAGGCGATTCTGGCCACGCTGGCGATTGTGGTATGGCACTTCTACCAGGTCTTCCTCGATCCCGATGTTTATCCCATGAACTGGGCCTGGTGGGACGGCAAGATGCCGGTGGAGCACTATCGCCATGAGCACGAGCTGGACACTGAGGCATTGACCAAGGCCGAGGCAGGTGCGGCTGGGGATGCCGGGGCAAAAGCCGAAACAAAGAAGCCGAAGAGATAAGACGGCGTGCAAACACAGGTTTACAAATTTCTGGAGTGGTGGCGTCGCAAGAGTGGTGTCAACCGCTCTGTCTGGCCCGGCAACCGGGGCCTTCATTGCATATTGAAAACCATATTTTGAAATCCGCGTAACATTCGGACGGATGTGGTGTTTGTGTTAATTAAGCGTTGTCGACAAGCGATTTATGCATGATTATCTTGACAGTGCCGTAGCCGTGATTTACGTTTTAGGGGCTTGAGGATTTCCCCCCCAAACAACATGAGAGGTTATAAGCAAATGGCTAAGGTGCAGAAGTTTGGCGCATTAGGATTCGCCGTGGTGGCGGCGTTTTTGTGTATCGGACTGGCAGCCCAGTCAGGCGACCCGGCAGCGATCCAGCAAAAGCTGGTTTCGCAAATCAACCTGACGAAGGCTACAGCCGACCGATCGGATATTGTCACCGCCGGTGACGTTGTGGTTTTGCAGAAGGATGGGCTGATGATGTGCAGTTCAGCCTCCTCTTATGCCTTCTCCAACACCTACAGCAACGGGGTTTTGACTGCCAATTATAAGAATCAGGCCAAGGACGCCGGAAAATCGTACTTGAAGTCCTTTGGCATGAGCAGACTTGGATTGGGCGGCGGGGCCAGCGTCACCGACTCGGCTAACAACGCCTGCCCTTCACGAAAGTTTGTCGCTGGAGAGAAGTTCTGGGTGACCGGGATTACGGCTCAAAAGGATGGCATTCTGGTCAGCACTTTCAGCGATCCATTCCCAAATCCTTCGGGAGATCAGGTGCGCTACTACGGAGAGATCAAGTTCCCGTTCGCGAAAGGGTCCGTGCCTCCGGTGGACGTTTTTGTAAAAACAGTATCCGAGGTCTTCACGGTACAACCCGCCGAGAATCAGGGAAATCAAGGCGATCAGGGAAGCCAGCCGGCAGCGGCTCCTGAAACTCCAGCGCCGATGCAGGATATAGCTCCTCCGCCTCCTCCAGCCGATACTCCGCCGCCTACCATTGCCTTGGGCCAGACCAAGGATGAAGTGATTGCTGGATTTGGTCAACCAATGAGAATTGCCAAGCTGGGAGTGAAGGAAATCTTCTATTACAAGGATATGAAGGTTACTTTCACAAATGGAAAAGTCAGCAATGTTCAGTAGAGAGTTTGCGCGGCCGCTGGTCTAGGCCAGGTTTGTGCCGCATGGTTTGTAACGCGGGGTGGTGTTTCATGGACGGAATGCCGACCCAGAACAATGCAAGAGAAAAGAGGATCCGATGAAGACACAACTTCTTCGCAGTGTTTTTCGCAAAGCTTCTGCGGTAATGATTCTTTCCGGTCTCCTGATGTTCGGCGCCGTGGGCAAGGCAGCTGCTGGAAACAAGCCGTCCGCCCCAGCACCGCACCCACCCAGCGGCGGCGCCTCGCATGGGCCGACTGGCGGTGGAGCTTCGCATGGACCGACCGGCGGCGGGTTCACACACGGACCAACGACTAGCGGCACACACATGATGACCACGCATGGGCCGACGACCGGTGGGGCTACTACTCACGGACCTACGACAGGTGGTTCCACCATGCAGACGCATGGGCCAACGACCGGCGGAGCTACCACGCACGGACCAACGACCGGTGGGGCTACTACTCACGGACCGACAACAGGTGGAGCTACTACGCATGGACCGACGACTGGCGGCGCCACCACCCATGGACCAACCACCGGCGGCGGTGCGAATGATTGTGCAAAGCCAGGAGCCTGCGGAGCCACAACCCACGGGCCAACGACTGGCGGGGCTACTAACATGAATACTGGCGGCGGCGGGACCACCACTCATGGGCCAACGACCGGGGGTACCATGCAGACGCACGGGCCGACGACCGGCGGGGCCACCAACATGAACAATGGCGGGGGTGGGACGACCACGCACGGGTCTACCATGCAGACGCATGGGCCAACGACCGGCGGGGCCACTACGCATGGACCAACGACTGGCGGAGCCACCACGCACGGACCAACAACCGGCGGGGCCACTACTCATGGACCGACGACTGGCGGAGCCACAACACATGGTCCGACAACGGGCGGGGCGACCACTCATGGGCCAACTACAGGCGGAGCTACACACGGAGCGAACACCACTACTTCACACCTAACAGGAGGCGGAGCACACACGGCTACCGGTGGTTTAGCGCCCAAGGGAAGCAATACGCATGTCGCCAAGAACGGCGCCGCGATAACCAGACGGCCTGGTGGCAAGGTCAGTGATGTGCATGACCCCAAGCGCGGCATGGATGTGCATCACGGGCTGAACGGCAATCGCAGTATCCATGTCGAGCGCCCAGACCATAGCCACGTATTTGGCGAACGTGGACGTGCGGGCTATGTGCAGCGCGGTTACAGCTACCATGGCCACGATTTCGGGCGGCGCAGCTACTTCTATCACGGTCACGAGTACAGCCGCTTCTACCACGGATATGGCTATCACGGGCTGCATTTGGACGTGTATGCGCCGGGCTTCTACTACCACCCCGGATTTTATGGATGGGCGTGGCATCCATGGGGAAGGCCAATCCACTACGGCTGGGGTTGGGGAGGATCTCCCTGGTTTGGGTACTACGGTGGCTTCTTTGCGCCTGCTCCGGTGTATCCCAGCGCCGCGCTTTGGCTGACGGACTACATGGTTGCGCAGGACTTGCAGGCAGCTTATGCGGCCCATCAGGAGGCAGGCGAAGCAGCTCCTGTTCCTCAGGATTCCGGAGGGCCGGCGCTCACGCCTGACGTGAAGCAGGAGATTTCCGAAGAGGTAAACAGCCAAATTGCGCTGGAGAACCAGGAAGCGCAGCAGAACGCGCAGAATCAGGACATCGATCCCGGTTCCAGCGGGATTGCGCGCATCTTGTCTGACGGCCATAAGCATGTGTTTGTGGTCGGCAGCGCGCTGGATGTAGTGGATTCCAACCAGAACGAGTGCGCTCTGAGCGACGGCGATGTGCTGGCGCTGACGAGTCCGCCCCCGCCGGACGCGACAGCAGCAGACCTGACGGTGTTGGCCAGCAAGGGCGGCAATGAGTGCGGGAAGACCAGCACTGTGACGGTGCAGGTGACCGACTTGCAGGAGATGCAGAACCACATGCGGGAACTGATCGACCAGGGACTCCAGGAACTGCAGAGCAAGCAGGGCCAGGGAGGATTGCCGCAGGCTCCGGCAGACGCACAGGCTCAGCCGGTCCAGGCGCAGTATGCCGAAGTTGCGCCTCCAGCTGACCCCAATGCCGGGACTGAGATTCAGCAGCAGACCCAACAGGCCGATCAGGCAGAGACGGATGTGAACACCGAAGTGGCTCAGGGCGGTACAACGTCGCCTCAGTAGAACCAGGCCAGAACACCGGCCAGATGAATGAGGCTCAGGGTGCGCAACGCGTGTGGCGCACCCCGAGCTCAAGGTCACATGCAACAATGGCTACATGTAGGTCGTCTGCAAGACGGAAAGCGGCTAGTGTGCCGTGATAGTAAGGGCTCCATGCGCACTCAGGGAATCGGTGATTCCCTCGCTCGCGCATTTATTATGAACAAGGTTCATAGAGCAGGTTGGCGCTTCGCGGAAGGAGCGCTGGACTAGAAAAATGAAAGGGAAATGAGGATCTGATGACGACACAACTTCTTCGCAGGGTTATTCGCAAAGGCTCTGCAGTAATGATTCTTACCGGCCTTCTAGCGTTCGGTGCCGTGGGCAAAGCAGCCGCAGGAACTAAGCCTTCGGGCGGCGGCGGTGGATCGCATCCGAGCGGCGGTGGATCGCACCCGAGCGGCGGCGGTTCGCACCCGAGCTTTGGCGGTACGCATGGACCAAGCGGTGGCGGCTCGCACGGACCTACCACCGGCGGCTCGCATGGGCCTACAACCGGCGGCTCGCATGGGCCTACAACCGGCGGCACGCACGGACCAACCACCGGCGGGTCGCATGGACCGACGACTGGCGGCGCCTCACACGGGCCGACTACCGGCGGTTCGCATGGGCCGACTGCGGGCGGCGCCACTCATGGACCGACTGGTGGCGGCAATCATACGGCGACCGGCCATATCGCTCCCAAGGGAAGCAGTACGCATGTAGCCAAGAACGGCGGTGCGATTACCAGGCGCCCCAACGGCAGAGTCAGCGATGTGCATGACCCCAAGCGCGGCATGGACGTGCATCACGGGCTGAACGGCAACCGCAGAGTCTCGGTTGAGCGCCCCGACCACAGCCGCATCTACGGCGAGCGCGGTCGTCCGGGTTATGTACAGCGTCCCTATAACTATCATGGCCGCGATTTCGGACGGCGCAGCTACTACTACCACGGCCACGAGTACAGCCGCTTCTATCGCGGCTATGGCTATCGCGGGCTGCATCTGGATGTTTATGCGCCAGGCGTCTACTTTGCCCCCGGCTTTTATGGATGGGCATATAACCCGTGGGTAAGCCCCATAAGCTTTGGCTGGGGTTGGGGAGGCGCTCCTTGGTACGGATTCTACGGTGGCTACTTTGCGCCTTATCCGGTGTACCCCAGCGCCGCGTTCTGGCTGACGGATTACATGATCTCGCAGGACTTGCAAACCGCCTATGCGGCCCATCAGGAGGCCGGCGAAGTGGATGGCGCTCAGTCTTCGGCGGATTCAGGAGGGCCGGCACTTACCCCCGACATAAAGCAGCAGATCGCCGATGAAGTAAAGGGTCAATTGGCGCTGGAGAACCAGGAGGCGCAGCAGAACGCAGCGCAGCAGGACACAGATCCCGGTTCCAGCGGAATTGCGCGCATGTTGGCCGACGGCCATAAGCACGTGCTAGTAGTCGGCAGCGCGCTGGATGTGACGGACTCCAACCAGAACGAGTGTGCTCTGAGCGACGGCGATGTGCTGGCGCTGACGAACCCGCCTCCAGCCGACGCAACCACGGCGGACCTGACAGTGTTGGCGAGCAAGGGCGGCAATGAGTGCGCAAAATCCAGCACGGTGACGGTGCAGTTGACCGACCTGCAAGAGATGCAGAACCATATGCGGGAACTGATTGACCAGGGACTGCAGGAACTGCAAAGCAAGCAGGGTAAGGGCGGAATCCCGCAGGCTCCGCCATCGGCGCAGGCCCAGCCTGCTCCGGCGCAGTATGCCGAAATTGCGCCTCCGGAAGACCCCAATGTCGCTACTGAGGTTCAGCAGCAGACCCAACAGGCCGATCAGGCAGAGACAGATGTGAGCAACGATACGGCCCAGAGTAGCGCCACACCAGATGCATCCACTACACCGGATGCTCCGCCATCGTCAAACTAAGCCGGGGTAAACATAGCTATTGGTGCGCCGCAGGAGTGGCGCACCGATAGCCCAAGACCACCTGCAACATCGGTAACAATAGGGCCTATTTCAAATACGGAAAGGCAGCTAGTGTGCCATGACGGAACGGGCTCCAGGCGCGCGGAGGGAATCAGTGATTCCCAACCGCGCATTTTTTATGAGTAAGGCAAACCAGATTTATTTACCCATGACTGAAGAAACAAGACAGGAGAGGACTATATGAAGATTTTCGAAATTCTCGATCCGTTTTTCCATGCATTGAACGATAAAAAGATCATTCGTCAGACGGTGGAATGGGTACTGCGAGTTCTTGCGGTCATCATGGCTTTGCTTGGGCTGTATGGTTGCGTCTCAATCATCAGGCTTGGCATCAATGCGCGCACTTCTATCATTGACGTAGAAGGAAATCTCGAATCCCACACCTCAATTGGCATTCTGATCGGGTGCATTTTACTCGCGCTTTTTGTCTTGACCTGGGGATATTTAACGGCGGGAGTTTTCGCGGTTCGCGCGCGTTCGGTGAAGGAGTTGGAAGATAGCCACTTCACCGTACTCTCGGTTATTTCTTTGCTTCTGCGCATCAACGGCGAGCTGGCGTTTATCACTTATACGCTGCTCGGCGTGGGTGGCTGCTTGTTTGTCTGGATTACCGGAAACACAGCTCCTCGGATGCGCATGTTGGGAGAATTACCTTTTGCGGGAGGCGGAAGCACCGGCTTCGTGGGCGGACTAGAGACAGCCATCTTCTTTCAGCTAGTTGCTTTCTCCCTGCTTGTCTTCTTTTATGCGCTGGCGGAATTTATCGCGGTGCAGGTGGCGATAGAATCGAATACGAGGGGACTGCGCAAGGCATCATGATTGACGAGTAGGCGCATATGCTGGATTCTAAAGCGTTGTATAGATAAAACTGCGCTGAGGAACTATCCGCGATAAACCCTCCATGCGACAGTAGTGTTACTGTTTCATGGAGGGTTTTCGTTTGGAATTTCTTCGCGCCTGGGTTCTACGCGTAATTAATAGGATGCCCGGTCAGCCACTTCTCATCGCGAACCTTGCTCATGTTCTTGAGAGCGCCGCTGGCGACACTGGCGCCGAGATGACGGCTTTTCCATGCGATGCCGGTGGTGAGCCCGATGGCGCAACCCAGCAGACCATACGCCATTGTGGCAGCCGGAGATTTCCGCCGGCAGATCGGATACCCGACCATTATGCCGACGCATGCGCCTACCGCGGCGGGCAGCAACGCGCCCTTGACCGACTCACCAAGAAAGGGAGCAAGAGGTTCTCCATCGAGGAATTCTTCCTGGCCGGAACGCGCTCCCTCGATTCCGGAGCCCACCAGCCGCCGGCCATAATCGACATTAGACTTCACCCACTGGCCCACGTCCATAAAATCTCCTCACATTTATTAAAGTACTTCCTAGTTTACCAGACTATCGAGTTCCGCTGAGAACAGTTTTTTATTTCGATTCCCAGTATCTGGTAAATAATAGGACGCAAGGGCAACGTAAGGTCCAAAGCGGGATGCAGCCAAAACCTGACCGCGAGCGTTATCATCATCCCACTTGAGTGATTGCAAAGTGTGAGTAAAATGCGGATCGCATACGTGCTCACTTCGCTGGGTGTAGGCGGAGCGGAAAGGCAGGCAGTGGCGCTGGCAGAGCGCATGGCGGCGCGGGGCCATGCGGCCGCTCTGATTGTCCTTCGTGGCCGCAAGCCAGAGGAGTGGCCCACCACCCTCGTCCCGATTCGTCTGAATATGCGCAGGAATCCCGCCAGCATCCTTGCCGGCCTGTGGAAAGCTCGTCACTATTTACGCGATTTTCAACCCGATCTGGTTCACTGCCATACTTACCCGGCCAACATGGCGGCTCGTCTGCTCAAGATTATGCTTCCGGGGGCGGCTGTTCTCTCCACGGTTCACAATGTTTACGAAGGCTCATGGCTGCGCATGATGGCCTACCGTCTAACTGACCCTCTTAGCCGCCACACCACCGCCGTGAGCCAGGCCGCCGCCGACCGGTATGTGCGCCTCAAGGCAGTGCCGGCCCGCAAGTCTTCGGTTTTAACCAATGGAATCGATACCGTGGAGTTCGCACCCAGCACAGAGCGCCGCGCGCGCCTACGTGCGGAGATGGGCGCTGACGACGAGTTTATCTGGCTCACAGCGGGACGTATCGCGCCCGCCAAGGACTACCCCAATCTGCTCGGTGCCTTTGCTTGCGTTCGCGCTTCCGTCCCCACAGCTCGTCTTTGGATTGCCGGAGAGGCCGCTGGGACCGGGTCCGCTGCAATTCAAGCTATAACGGCTGATTTGGGGGATTCTGTTCGCTGGCTGGGTTTGCGCCGCGATATGCCCGCGCTGCTGGACGCCGCCGACGGCTTTGTGTTGGCTTCGGCCTGGGAAGGTATGCCGCTGGCCGTGGGCGAAGCCATGGCCATGGAGAAGCCGGTTGTCGCTACCGATGTGGGTGGATTGAGAGAGCTTGTGGGAGACGCTGGTGTGATTGTCCCCGCTAAGAGTCCGGAGGCGCTGGCCGAGGCGATGCTGGAGATGATGCGGAAAACGGATGATGAGCGCCTTAAGCCAGGCCTGGCGGCACGTGAACGCGTTGTGGCCCAATTCAACATGGACGCCAAAGCCGATGAGTGGGAATTGCTGTATCGGAAGACGCTGGCACAAGAGAACTGTACAGCGATTAAACTTGATTGAAACAACCGATGAGACTGCTCGGCCAGCGCCCTCAGCGCTCCATGATACGCTAATGAGCGATTTCAATAATTGCCTTTTCTGCCGGTCTATCGGTTCAGTGGAAGGCCCGGAGGAGATCGGATGAAAGCAGCAAATGCCTGTTATGTAGTGTGCGGAATCCTGTTGGGCGCGGTTATTGGCATGGGAGGAGAGATGGCGCGGGCGCAGGCCAAAGTGGTTCCGGCTCCAGATACGAGATTGTTGCGGAATGAAGCTGTGACACTTGATCACGGCTGGCAGTTCCGGCAGATCACGGCTGGCGCCGAGCAGGGAGAAAACGGCTGGCTGCCTGCCACCGTGCCCGGAGACGTGCATTTGGATTTGCTGGCCAACGAGAAGATTCCCGACCCCTTCTTTCGCGACAACGAATCCAAGCTGCAATGGATCGAGAAGGAGAGCTGGGAGTACCGGCTCAGCTTCGACGTCAGCCGTGCCCAGCTGGGCCGCTCCAACGTTGATCTGGTTTTCGACGGCCTCGATGGAGCCGCCGAGGTTTCCGTGAACGGCGTCAACCTGCTCAACACCGACAACAGCTTTCGCATCTGGAGAGTGCCCGCTAAAAGTCATCTGCACGCCGGCAAGAATCAGCTGAACATTGTTTTTCCATCGCCGCTCAAGGCCGCGCAAGAGGCAGCGGCCAGCGATGCATTCCGGCTGAGATCGAAGACCGAAGACAAGACCTACATCCGCAAGCCCGCCTATGAATATGGCTGGGACTGGGGTCCGCGCTTCGTCACCAGCGGCATCTGGAAGCCGGTTCGGCTAGAGGCATGGGACAAGGCGCGCATCGCGGACTTCGCTATTCGCCAGCGCGATGTGAGCAGGGAAGTGGCGCATCTAGACGCCGAGGTGGAGATTGAGGCACCCGTTGCGACAACCACTCGCGTCACTGTGACCTACTGGGGCAGTGGCGAGCCGAATATTGGACTTCCATATTCCGCTTCAACTCCAGTCAAACTCCATGCTGGACATAATGTCATTGATCTACCAATTGAGATTCAAAAACCAAAACTTTGGTATCCGGCAGGCTATGGAGAACAGCCGCTCTACGACTTTGACGCAATCGTTCTATCGGGAAATCAAGCAATAGATGCCCGTAAGATTAAGACCGGCCTGCGTTCCATCGTGCTGCATCGCGAGTTAGATAAGTGGGGCCGCAGCTTTGAGATTGTGGTTAACGGCATCCCCGTCTTCGCCAAGGGCGCGGATGTGATTCCCTTCGACAGCTTTCCAAATCGCGTTACCACGGCCAACTATCGGCGCATACTCGAGTCGGCGCGCGACGCCAACATGAATATGATCCGCCATTGGGGCGGCGGCTACTACGAGACCGACGAGTTCTACTCCATCTGTGACGAACTGGGCATCATGGTCTGGCAGGACTTTCAGTTTGGCAACGACTGGCAGCCGGGAACCTATGCCTTCAAGCTCAACATTGAAGCCGAGGCCGAGGACCAGGTGCGGCGACTGCGTAATCATCCCAGCATCGTGATCTGGTGCGGCAATAACGAGACCGAAGTGGCGATGAACTGGGGTACGCGGCCCACGCTGCCGCCAGATGTGAAGTTTTTTATGTGGCAGGATTATCTCACCGAGTTCAGCGGCATTCTGCCGAGAGTTGTCGCTCGGTTGAATCCGGAGACGCCTTATTGGCCCAGCTCGCCCAGCGCCGACTACGAATACCTCAGCGATCATTACCAATCGGGCGACGCTCACGTTTGGGATGTGTGGCATGGACGCGTGCCTTTCTCGACCTATGAAACACATCATGCGCGCTTCGTCACCGAATACGGCTTTCAGTCGTTTCCGGAGATGAAGACAATCGAGGCATTCACGCAGCCCGAGGACCGCGCAAACATTTTTACGCCAGTGATGCTCGCCCACCAGAAAAACAACGAAGGCAATGACATAATTCACAACTATCTGCTGAAGGACTACGCGGAGCCCAAGGACTTCGCCAGTTTTTTGTACGTGAGCCAGGTCTTGCAGGCCGAAGGGATCAAGATCGGCGCGGAGCACTTCCGCCGGCTGCGTCCCGAAACCATGGGCTCCATCTTCTGGCAGTTGAATGACTGCTGGCCTGTGGCTTCGTGGTCGAGCATCGACTACTATGGCCGCTGGAAGGCGCTGCAATACTATGCACGGCGCTTCTACGCGCCCGTTCTGGTTTCGCCGCACGTCGAAGATGGCGCGCTGAAAGTTTACATCGTCAGCGACAAGGTGAAGTCCGAGGAGGCCACGCTGCGTGTACGCTTGATGGACTTTGATGGCAAGGTGCTGCTGGAGGAGTCAAGCGCGGTGAGTGTTGCGCCGCTCACTAGCAAAGTTTATCTCGACTGGCCGTTGAAAAAACTAACTGGCGCGGGCGCGGCCGATACTTCGCGCGTTTTTGTTGTGGCTGAGCTGAACGCGGACGGCGCGCAAATTTCGCGCAACATTGTTTACCTGGCGCCGACCAAGGGAGTGTATCTGAAGCCGGCTCAACTGCAGATCGAAACCTCCGGGGCAAGGGACAGCTATAAGATTCGTATTACTTCCCCGGTGCTGGCGCGCAGCGTTTATCTCTCCTTCGGCGATCTCAATGTGCAGATCTCTGATAACTACTTTGATCTGCTGCCGGGCGAAACGGTGGAGATTAAAGCCACGAGTACGGCTTCCATAGATACTCTGAAGGCGCAACTGAAGGTCGTTTCGCTGACCGATGCATTCGCTACAGATGACAAGCCGTCTGTGGTCAAGGCGGCAAGATAGAAGAAACTGTCTCGTGTAACAAGAAAATGGCCGGAGCTTCAAGCCCCGGCCATTTTCTTGCAGCGTTGCTCTCATCGGATCAGAAGTTGAATGCGGCCTGGAAGAAGATGCGCCGCGCAGCCGAGCTTGTTGGTGACGAGAAGATGCCTCGGGCCAGACTCGTTGATTTATCAAAACGGCTACCAGGGCCGTACAACCCCGTGCTGGTATCGAGGGTCGGAATCAAGGTTCCATTCGGTTGCCCATAATCGATGTCGTTAAAAAGGTTGAGAGCCTGAACGCTAAAAGTAAGCGAGTACTTGTGACCAGTGTTGGCGTTTCCGCCCATTCCGCCGCCCAGGCCACGAGGGCCTCCTCCGCCACTACCACCAAATCCGCCGGGACCAAAACCACCGCCCGGACCACCACCGGGACCACCGCGTCCACCACCACCGGGACCGCCTCCACCTGGACCTCCAGGAGGTGGTCCGCCCTGAGGCGGTCCACCAGCATTATTCTGGCTTGCCGCTGTCGTCACCTTTGGCCCGATGCCGATAGAGCGGCTGACGCGCAGATTGACGGCGACCGCGGCCGGACCGTTGACCATATTCACGGGGATGATGCTGTTTCCAGCTTGCGGATCTGTGTTCATGCAGCCAAAGGAAGTTTGCACGTAGCCCGCATTGGGGCTGGTGCAGAATGAATCGGTGGCCAGCGATGGCCGGTCATTGAAGAAGGCGTCGCCGGTCAGGTCGTTGTTGGTGGCAATGTTGAAGGGCTTGCCGGATTGGGCAATCAGAAAGGGATTGAAGGTGATGCCCCACGGGCCGGTGTAGTTGCCCATCAGGAAGATCATGTTGCGCGAAACAAAACCTGCGCGTCCGTAATCCTGTTTCAGGTTGTAGGAGTTTGAAGCCGTTCCCGTATCCGCGTTGGCGAAGGAGAGGTTGTAGAAGCCCATCACGCTGAATTTGGGCGAGAAGCGAGCATTGATGTTCATGATCATTTGGTTTTGCTTGAAGACCGCCTCGGGGTAGAACTCATTCACAATGCCCAGATTCGGATTGGGCCGCGGGCCTGTCGTGCTGTTATAGAAAACAGTACCCGGTAGAGGCTCAAATGCATTGGAGTCACGCGTGGCCATCTGGTGCACGCCATAGGAGTGCAGATAGGTGAGCGTCGCGGAGGTGGTTTTGGTCACCTGGCGCTCCAGGCTGGTTCCCAACTGTTCCATATAGGGTGCGTGGTAGCTGGGATCAATCTGGTATGTCTCAGGTGTTGCGGTATTTCCCGCGCCGCAATAAGTGGAATTACTTCCCAGGTTGCTAATGATAGCACCTAGGCTGGGAGCGTTGGGGCAGGCTGGGTTGGAGATGCTGATCTTTTTCTGGCTATTGCTGCTGTTGTTGAAGCGTTCCAGCGACATCAGGTTGGAGACCTGGAAACGGTCATAAAAGAAGCCATAGCCGCCACGCAGAACCGTCTTGGCCTGCTTCTTGTCCTTGTGACCATCGAGAGCGTATGCAAAGGCAGCGCGCGGAGCCCAGTCGCTGTGATCCGCTGTGTGATTCTGCATTTCCCAGCGCAGGCCGCCGGAGAGCGTGAAGAATTGGTTCACCTTCCAATCGTCCTGAACGTAAAGCGCCGCGTCAAAGACGTTGCCCACGAATGCCTCTTTGCCGGCGGCATAGGTCAGATTGATGGGAATGCATCCGTATGGATTTTGCGTCACCGGGCAGTTGACAGGAGAATTAATTGTCGCGAAGTCCCAGCCTTGAGCAAGCCCGTTTAGTGTATCCACATAAGCCTGCAGCGATGGAAAGCTGAAGCTGCCATTAAAGTTTGCATCGGTCGAGTTAGCGTCGCGGTTATCGCGAATCCACGTACCAAACTTGATGGCATGAGCGCCAGCTGACATGGTGGTCATGTTCTGCAACTCGAGATGATCGGTATGATCATTATTGAATTGACCGCTGGAGCCGCCGCCCGTGAAATCCCCTGCTACGCCAACCGTCGGCGTCGTATTCACCGGTGTCGTGGTCGAGAGAGCGCGCCGGTATTGGAAATGCGTTTCGTTGACCATGTGATCGTTGATGATCTGCGAGTCTGTCAGTTGTATGGAGTTCTCCGAGGAGGTTCCGGAGGTGGCCTGTTCGGGCAAGGATATCGTCGAACCAAGACTGCCGCTCGAAGTGCCGCGCTCATACTGATAGCGCAGCGTCAGAGTATTCTTCTGTCCCAACTGCAGATCGATTCGCGGCGATACCTCGATGCGCGTTGATGGGGCGAAGACGGAGCCGGATACGGAACCAACCTCACAAGTGCCACTTGTTGTTGGATCGCATGGTTGGCTGGGATCGGAGACCAGAACCGCGGTGCTGGCGGTATAAATATTCGCGTCCTGGATGTTGCGCCCCTCTACCGTGAAGGCAAACGAGGCCTTCTTGCCGAGCGATCCGCCGATGGTGCCGTTGTACTGAATGCTGTGATAATCGGGAATCGAAGATACAAATGGGTTGCCAGTATTGAAGAGATTGTCGTTTCCCATCAGGAAGGCCCGCCCGTGCAGCTTATCGGTTCCCGGCTTGGTGAGAATCTCGATGCGCCCGTAGCCGATGCGGTCGAATTCGGCGGAGAAGGGATTGCGGTTGATGCGAATCTCGCGGATTGCCGATTTGGGCGGAAGCGTTCCACCGGTAAAACCGTCAATGTAGATCTGTCCGCCATTCGGTCCCGCCGAGGGACCGGCCAGCGCCGTCAATTCATTCGAAAGTTCATCAGGGTCGTCCGAAAGCGCGTCCAGATCCTTGTCCTTGAGAGTGATGGTGTTGCTGTTGCCACTCGCCTCCACATTGACCGCGGGCGTTTCATCGGTCACCACCACGCTTTGTTGCTCGACCTGAAGTGCCATGGAGATATCCACACGCTTCATCTGTCCGGCCGCAAGCTGTATGGCCTGTGAAGCAAAAGGAGCAAAGCCCTCAAAGTAGCTCTGCACAATGTAGCTGCCTGGAGCCAGGCCGTTCACCACATAGACGCCAGACGCGTCTGCAGCAGTTGTTTTCACAGTCGTCCCATCCGGCGTTGTAACGGTAATCGCAGCGCCTGGAATCAGCGCGCCCGACGGATCGGCGATGTGTCCGCGCACCGTGGCCGTCGCTGCCGGAGCGGCGGTAACCGCCGTGGCTGCGGTAGGCGCGGCCGGCGTGGCGGGAGACTGCGCCTGTGCCGAAATCAATCCGGCTATGCCCAATGACATGGCAAACAATGAATATGTAAAGCAGCGTGCTTTGATTAACATTATGACCTCGCTCGTTATCGCTAGCTGTGTATGGCCCTTTACAGCAATGCCAGGCTTGCTGTTGCAGCAGAAAACTGGCTTATTAAATTGACGGTAGAATACATCAGAAAGTCTCTGAAAAATTAGAAGGCCGGAACAGAATGTGCAGGCCCTCCGTCTAAGATTGGTATTTTTTGATAGACGAGTGTCTAGCAACGAAGGATTACAAACTCATCAGTTCTTCGGAACAAAAAGATTGCCTGCGCGAATATGCTGCGTACCGAAGCAATCTAATCTTGGATACACAAATCCCCCAAATATATCCTGTGAATAAGCGCAAGCGTTTACTGAGAAGCTGATTCCGCCGCACCAGAGCCGGAGTTCAGGCTCCAATTGGAGAGCAGATTCTGTGTAGCTGCGGGAGCTTCGAGCAGCGGCTCAACTCCGGACAGCAGCGTGATGGCCGATATCTCAGTCGTTCCGTCGGTCGCAACCAGCATCACCGCATCGCCCTTTTTCAAATCGCTAAGATGAATCGCCGGCGCACGGCTCAGCATCTTTTGCGGGTCGAAACCGCCGCCGCCCATTCCGCCACCCCGTCCGCCGCCCGTTCCTCCACTGTGTGGCCCGCCGGCAGCGCCATTTCCATTCGCTCCGCCCGCGCCGTTTCCGCCCGCTCCAGCCACGCCGCCTTTCAGACGTATCGCCAGCATTTGCGCCATACGATCCTCCAGCCGCAGCATCTGTGTCTCGGCGGCGATCTTGATCGTGACCGATTTCTTCGTCGCCAGATCCTTCACTACCAGAGTTGCGCTTGCTGCATCCAGCGATACAACCGTTCCCGCAATGTTGCGGAAGCTGCCCGAGACTACCTCTTCGGCGGCAATCTCCGTGCCATCCGCATTCTTTGAGCCGCGCGCCTGTAACTGATCTCCCGCGTGAATCGCATCAATCGGCGCCGGCAACGCCGCATCGACGCGAGCCGAGGCTGGCGCATAACGCTTGAGTGTCGTTGCCTTGGTGGTGTGTACGGTGATGGTTTTGGCGGTGGCTCCCGAGCCGCTGCTCAACACAATCACGCCAGCCGCCGCATCCACGCTCTTCACCAGTCCGTTCACTCCGCGTAGTTGCCAGTCCTGTAGATCCTTCTCCCGCTTCTGCGCCAGGTCGGATTGCTTCATGGCGACGACGCGCAGCGCCAGCGTGGCTGGGCCGGTACTCTGTGGGTCCGGCTTGACCAGCGCGCGGTCGCCCACCGCCAGATCGCTAAACGAAATCTTCTGCGCGCCGCTCAAATCCTTGGCTCCGGGTGCGATACGCAGAATGGCCGCTGTTGAAGGAACCTCAATCTGAGTGACCCCGTCCGCGTCGGTTTTGACCGTAAGCGTGTTGCCGTTGATGGCCGTGATCGTGCCCTGGATCGGCTTAGGCGCCTGCGCAACGCTTACGACCGCGCCGGCCAACAGGGCCATGAACAAAGCCGCCTGCGCCATCAGAAAAGGAAACCGATTCTTCATCTTGATATTCATCATTCAACACTCCGCCAGCTAATGCTAAAAGTTGTCTGAAATGGCAATAATGATCCCTGTTTTGGTAGACGAACCAGGCCGTCAAAAGGTTCAACAAGCCGTTTCATAGTGTGGGGCTTGCTACTCACCCCGAACCGGCGGCCTGCTACGCATACGTTACCTGCCCCAAAATCACCGGCCGCGCCGCACCGGTTGCCCTGGGCACATTCCCCGGAAGATGATGCCAAGTCTGCCAAGCCAGCAGCGCAAAGGCCGCGGCTTCCTTGGCTTCGGCGGGCAGGCCGAACTCCTCACTCGAGGCCAGCTCGCAACCCATCGGTTCCAACCTTGCTGCCAGCATAGCCATCAGCGTAGCGTTGCGCGCCCCGCCGCCGGAGACAATGTAATCCACCGCGCAGTTTTTCATCCCGCGCCGGGCATATGTCTTGTAGCTCTGCGCAATTGTCTCGGCGGTCAACGCGGTCGCGGTGGCCAGCGCGTCCTCTGGCCTCTTGCTGTACTGTCGGCAACTGGCCAAAAACTTCGCCGCATACTCACGCCCAAATTGTTCACGCCCTGTAGTGCGCGGTGGCTTCAGCTTGAAGTAAGGATTGCTGAGCGCCTCGGCCAACACCGGTTCGAGCACCATACCCCTCGCCGCAAAGCCTCCGTTACGATCAAATCTTTTATTGAAAAGCTGCTGCGCCAGTGCGTCGATCACCATATTCCCCGGTCCAGTGTCGAAGGCCACAACCGCATCGGGCTTTGCTCTTGGAGGAATAGCAGTCAGGTTGGCGATGCCGCCGATGTTTTGCAGCACGCGCCCGCGCTTGCGGTCGGCAAAAAGCACATAGTCCAGCAGCGGAACCAGCGGCGCTCCCTGGCCCCCGGCCAGCATATCCGCCGGCCGAAAGTTCGAAACCACGGGAACGCCCGTTGCCGCGGCAATCACCGCCGCTTCGCCTAACTGCCAGGTGCAGCCGAAGCGCCGTCCCGCATAGCTCTCCGCGCGCGGCTGATGATAGAGCGTCTGTCCGTGACAGCCAATCAGATCCAGCTTCACCGAATGCCGCTTCAGCGTTGCATTGACCGCCTCGGCATAGGCGAGGCCGAGCCGCCAATTGAGCCGCGCCAATTCAGCAGTAGAGGTTGCAGCCGCGTTCATCGCCGCCAGCACCGCGCGTCGCAGTGGGGCAGGGAATTGAAACCCCTCATGCGCCATAAGTTTCAACCCAGGCCGCAGTTTTCCCGGCGCAATCCGCACCACGGCCACGTCGATCCCATCGGCCGAGGTGCCGCTCATGATGCCGGCCACTGTCATTGGCTTTGCGTTCATGCTGGTTGCGCTCCCTATTCCTTCGTTCCCTTCAACTCCTGCTGAAGTTCTTCCAGCAAATTCAGCGCCTGCAACGGCGTCAGTTGGTTCACGTCTGACGCCTCAATCCGGTCCACAATACGCTGCGAGAGCGGCGTGAAGATCGTCAACTGCACCGGATCAGCCTGCGTCTCCACCTGCACGCTCTGCCGTTCCTGCTTCTCGTGTTGTCGCAGCAGGTGCCTGGCCCGCTCAATCACCGCAGCGGGCAACCCCGCCAGCCGCGCCACTTCTATTCCGTAGCTCTTGCTGGCCGCTCCGGGCTCGATGTTATGCAGAAATACAATCCCGTCCGCGCCCTCTTTTACGCCCACGCGCAGATTCCTGACGCGCGGCAACTTTTCGGCCAGCATGGTCAGTTCGTGATAGTGCGTGGCAAAGAGCGTCCGCGCGTGAGTCTCCGCATGTAGAAACTCCACCGTCGCCCAGGCCAGCGAAAGCCCGTCAAAGGTCGCTGTTCCGCGCCCCATCTCGTCCAGCAGGATCAGCGATTTGCTGGTAGCCGTATTCAGAATCGTCGCCGTCTCCGTCATCTCCACCATGAAGGTCGAGCGGCCTCGCGCCACGTTGTCACTGGCCCCAATGCGCGTGTAAATCCGGTCCACAATTCCAAAGCGCAAACTCTCCGCCGGCACAAAGCTACCCATCTGCGCAAGCAGAACCAGCATCGCCGCCTGACGAAGATAAGTGCTCTTGCCGCCCATATTCGGGCCGGTAATTAACAATAGGCTTGGCCCATCTCCGGACGCGTTCAGATAGATGTCATTGGGAATGAATCTTCCCTCGCGCGTCTCTTCCAACCACTGCTCGATGACCGGATGGCGTGCAGCGACGGCCTCAATCACCGGCTCATCAGATATGATTGGCCGCACATATTTGCGCTCCGCCGCAAGGTGCGCAAAGCAAGCCAGCAGGTCCGCCTCCGCCACGGCTGCCGACGTTCGCTTGATGCGCCCAGCGGCCTCCAGCACGGATTTTCGCAGCTCTGCAAAGATCCGCTTCTCAATCTCGATGCAACGTTCATGCGCGGAGAGAATCTTGCGCTCATATTCCTTTAACTCGGTCGTTGTAAACCGTTCCGCATTCACCAGCGTCTGTTTGCGCTCATAATCGGTTGGCGCCATCGATAAGTTAGCTTTGGTAATTTCGATGTAATAGCCGAAAACTGAGTTATAGCGCACCTTGAGCGAGCCGATTCCCGTCCGAGTTCGCTCCCGCTCCTCGATCGCTGCGATCTGCTGCTTGCCGGTTTTCGAAATCGTTCGCAGTTCATCCAGTTCCGCATCCACATCAGCGGCAATCGCACCGCCATCGACCAACGTCAGCGGAGGTTCCTCGACCAGCGTCGCCTGAATCCGCGCCGTTACATCTTCCAGAGTATCCAAGCGCTCCGCAAGCTCACGCCAACGCGCTGCCTTCATCGCTTCAAGCGCATTCTTCAGCCCCGGCAGCCGGCTTGAACTCGCGGCAAGCGCCCGCACATCGCGCGCTCCTGCTGAATCCAAACTCAGCCGCGCCAGCAACCGTTCTAAATCCAAAAGCCCCGCAAACGCTCTCCGAATCTCTTCGCGCTTCACCAAATCCCCGTGCGCCTCGGCAACTGCCTCATAGCGCGCCTCCAGAACTTCAGCGTCTAACAGCGGTCGCAGAATAGTCGCACGCAGCAACCGCTTGCCCATCGGCGTCAGGCACGCATCCAATGTATGAAACAGCGTCGCCCGGTCGTCCTGCCCGGCAAACAGCGGCTCGACCAACTCGAGGTTTCGCACCGTCACCTGGTCCAGCTCCAGTGCAGTTGAGTGCTCCTCAAATTTGAGGCTGTCAATGTGCAGCGCCTCGTTCTTCTGTGTGGTGCGCACATAGTGCAGCACCGCTCCGGCCGCAATCGCAGCCGCCGGATGCCCGGTGAGCCCAAACCCCTCCAGCGAACGCACATTCAGTTGCCGCTCCACGAGTGGCACCGCAAACTCCCGCGTCCAGACCCAGTCCTCGACGCGCGTCCGCGCCGGAATCCGCTCCAGTTGCGCCGGCAACTCCGTGCTTGCAGCCACCAACACCTCGCTCGACCCGGCCTTCAAAATCTCATCTACCGCCTGCTGCCGCACCGCCGCGCCCTGAAACTCCGCCGTACGAAACTCGCCCGTTGAAACATCCAGCAAAGCCACGGCGCATATCGTCTCGGCCTGTGCGTTAGCTTTATGCACGCCACTAGTCTCGAAATACGCCGCCAGAAAATTGTTCTGCTCCTGACCCAGTCCTGCATCCAGCGCGGTTCCCGGCGAAAGCACCCGTGTCACCTCGCGCCGGACAATCTTCTTCGTCAGCTTGGGATCCTCCATCTGGTCACAGAGGGCGACGCGGTAGCCCTTACGCAGCAGCCGCATCAGATAACTTTCCACAGCGTGATACGGAACCCCGCACATCGGCTGGTTTCGCTCCCGGTCGCGCGCCGTCAGCGTCAACTGCAACTCACGGCTCACGGTCACCGCATCGTCGTAGAAGAGCTCGTAAAAATCCCCCATGCGGAAAAACAGCAGCGCATCCGGATTCTCCCGCTTGGCCGCCGTCCACTGCCGCATGAAGGGCGTCAGGTCAGAGGGAATCTTGTCCAAAGGAGAGGGCTGTGGGTCCGAACCGGGTTGTTGATCTTGCTTGATCACGTTGGCTTTAAGAGTATCGCGGCAGGACGGCTGCGGGGTAGCCTGGACAGGTAAGCCTGGGGATTGCACCATAAAATGTGCTATTTACCACCTCGCGTCCTGCGTTAGCTAGAACGGTTACACTCGAACCAAGTGACTGAGGAATGAGTTACTTACCCGATGATGCTACAATGTACTTGCAATGCATTGATATTACAAGAGAAGGAGCCAATGGGAGCATCGCCGCCAGACTTTCCCGATCCCAATCGAGCAGCTGCGCCATTGATTGCAGAATCTGCGCCACAACGTAAAGTCAGTGGCTTCAAGCTCTGGATGCGCGATCTGCTGGTCGCAGTCGCCATCTCTGTTCTTATCGTGGTCTTTCTATATCAGCCGGTGCGCGTGGAAGGCATCAGCATGTTGCCACGGCTGGAAGACCAGGACCGGCTCTTCGTCAACAAGTTTGTTTACCGTTTCACGGCCATTGAGCGCGGCGACGTAGTGGTATTTCACTACCCGCGCGATCCGGAGAAGAGTTATATCAAGCGCGTTATCGCCGTACCGGGAGACCGGTTGCGCATCGACCACGGCACGGTCTGGCTTAACGGCCAGCCACAGTCCGAGCCGTATGTCCCGGAAGAGTACCGTGATGCGAAATCCATGCCGGAGATCGTGATTCCCGAGGGCAGCTATTTTATGTTGGGTGACCACCGGTCTATTTCTTCCGATAGCCGCGAATTCGGCCTTGTAGAGCGCTCATTAATCTACGGCAAGGCTGCTTTTGTATACTGGCCGGCAAGCGATGCGGGCACGGTGCGGTAAAGCTGCCAAAATCCGTCCGATTTCTATTACCTTATTCGCCTTTCACAAGATTCATAATGCGCACTGATACGCGAATCCGTTCTGCAAATATTCTACAAAATTCCGCAAAATGAAGAGGGCGGCCCACTATGAAAGGAACCGCAAGCTTGGAGTTCAGTTATAATTAGTGGTGAAGCCGCCTTGCACTGGAGGTGTTTCTCGTAAACTCTGAAGGCTGGCCGGCTCTCTCTCATTTTGTACCACTGTAAATGTTAGTCTTCTGCCAGAACCGGGCCCATAACGGGCTGAGGATATTATCGATGAAGAAGAAACGCGTATTCGTCATGCAGTTGAACGTTAAATATGTATGTATACTTGTGCCGCTTAGTGGCATTTGGAAGTTAAATGATGTTTAAGTCATTGTAAAGACATGCATTAAACATATTCTCGCATCCCCAACAATTTGGTGCATCATTAACGATTTCGAATTGTCAATATGGCATCTATAGTTAACTTTTGATTGAGCTTGGGTCCGGGACGATTCGTAACGATGGCTTGAACCCACCCTCATTAGCAGCACAGAGATTTAGAAGAGAGGCCATTCTCATGTTTCATTCATTCCAGCCCAAAGCGGGTGCGTATCGCCTGCGCCAATCGAGGCGCGTTCACATCCTTTGCATCCGATCGAGCGTTGCGATTTTGTCACTTGCGGTGATGCTGTGCGCCACCAACTCCGCAATCGCGGGGGAGACAAAGGTCAATGTGGATTTGGGAAAGACGGTCAACATTCTGACCAATACTTCGATCGGACTGCCAGCCACCATGAACGACGGCGACGCATTCAAGCCCGTCGCAGCGCAGTTCACCAGGCTCACCGGCGCAACGGTGATCCGTTACCCCGGCGGCGGAGGGATCGCCGACCTTTATCACTGGTCAGCCAAGGAGATGACGCAAATCGAGGGAAGTCAATCTCCGTACATTTCGCCCGACAGTAATTTCGGCAACTTTGCGAAATACCTGGACAAGTTCGGCACTGCGCTCATCGTTGTGAACTACGGGACCAATATCAGCGGGGCCGCGGGAGGAGATGAGTCTGAAGCAGCCGCATGGGTCGCCTATGCCAATGGAGAGGCAGCCGATACACGCGCGCTGCCAAAAGGCAAGAACGGGGAAGACTGGCACACCATAGGGTACTGGGCTACGATCCGCAGCCAAGACCCTATCGCAGAGGATGACGGATATAATTTTTTACGCATCGCGCACCCCAAGCCCTTTGGCATTCGGTTGTGGCAAATCGGCGATCAGGTGTACAAAAACGGCTACTATGGGAGCACACACACCGGAATGCCGGATCTCCATGCGCCGATTCCGGCAAAAGGCATGGGAAACAGGGACAGGAATGCCAACCTTGGGCCAACCTTCTATGGCTCCCAAGTTGCCGTGTTTGCCAGCGCTATGAAAGCCGTCGATCCTTCCATCCGCATCGGCGCGTCCCTGGCAGCCCCGGATGGGCAACCGTCCGATTCCGACTGGGGTACGAAGCTCTGGACTCGTGACTGGAACGATAAGGTATTGAAGTCCGGCTGCTCTGCCATTGATTTTGTCGTGCTCGATTGGCAGCCCGTGTCTCTGTCTCCTCCAGACTGGAAGACGGTGAACGAGAGCGACATGCTGAGAAGTTCCCGCGCGAAAATCGGTGTGATCCTGAATTCCATGCTTGATCTGTACCATCAGGATTGTCCTCGCGATCATATGCCGCGCATAGCCTTCTCGACTGCGGCTATTCCCACCTGGCCCAGGCTCGACCATCCGATTTTCACCGCGTTATGGGTTGCGGACGTGTATTCGCTGCTGATCGAAACAGGCGCCGAGAACGTGAGCTGGACTGAAATGCACGGCGGCTCAATGATTTCGTCCGATAGCAAGAGCTTTGGGCCGGCCTTCATGGGCCTGGAGATGTTGCATATTGTGGCACATAATCCTGGAGACGCCTTCGTCAACGCGACTTCCAGCGATCCGTTTCTGGTTGTACATGCCACACGCAGACGAGACGGTGTGATTGGCCTGATGCTGGTCAACAACAACCCTAGTTCGCCAGTAACGGTAACGGTGTCGCTCGATGGCGGTACGGCCGGACCCAAAGGACGCCGCCTCGATTACGGCGCGGAACAACAGAAATCGGGAGCCCCCATTGCCCAATCGGAAATCACCGGACTGGGTGCGAAGTTCACGGTTACAGTTCCGGCTTACACCATCACCGACATCCTGATTCCGCCGGCATCGTGATCCGCGGACTCGATAAGTTTTCATTCGACTGTGCTGGGGTTATCTTTGCTCACCGCTCACCCGGTGGGGAGTCGTCACTCCGATTCATCGATGACTTCAATTGCCGATACCGTGGCGAAGTTTACGATCGGCTCGAAGGTCAAATCGAGTTTCCCTTCCGGGGAAGGCCGCAGGTGATAGAACGTCTTGGTGAGGGCGTGCAGGCTGCCGGCCTCTTTGACGATGTCGAAGTTGTCAAGAAGCGTTGTGCCGTTGCAATAGACACGAAACACGCGGCTTCCCACACCCACGCGGCTCGCGGGTTCTGGAACCCAGTAAAGTTCAGCGAAGTGGAGTACGAGCGTATAACGGCCGTGCGTGTCGACCGGAATTGAGTAGATGAAATGGCCGTAGCGTTCCTGCGCATAGAGGCTTGGATCGGGAGTACCGCTGACCTGTCGAGGAGACTCGGAAAGCGTGCCGTTCTGGAAATAGTTATCGGGATGCCACAGATTCCCTTCATGGTCTGTGACTGCCGAGTGCTGCATGACCAGGCGAACGGGGAGCTGTCGATGCGGCAAGCCGGGTAATATCTCCAGCGCGCTCAGGGTCGGTGATGATCGCTCCATGTAGAACTTCAGATGAAGAATGCCATCTTTGTCCGGATAGATGTCCTTGAAGACTCGCTCATCAGCAATATTGGCTCCGAGAGCATCGAAATTGATGTTAAAAGCTCTCAGAAGCATTTCGCCGTTGGCGCTGACATTAAAGAAACTGGATTTGGGATCATCCTGCTGCGAGGCCACGAAAAACAGGTGCAGCTCATAGGGGCCCGGCGCAAGGGGGATATTGTAGACGAAGTCGCTCGTGCGCCAATAGTCAAACAGCATAGGATCACCGGTCTTTACCACCGGGTAGTCTGGACGCCGGAACGCTCCACCACCAATAAAATAGTGGTCGGCCTGCCAGTATGCACCCGCACTGTCAATCTTTGGAGTTCCTGCGTACCCCGCAAGCATGCGAAGCGGAACCTGAGCCTGAGCCGAATTTTGCGGAGAAGGCTGGGTGGGAGTGCTCGGATGCGGTGTATCAGTGTCCGGCTGCCGGCTTGGTTTGCCTGGTAAAAAGAATCTGGATGCGCCTAAGCTGACAATGAGCAATGCGGCAATTCCTATGGTGCTGTATAGCAGAGTTCGTTTGCGAAGAAAGCGCGCTCCCGCATGGCTTGTTTCGGCCACGATCTTTTCGGACGTAATGGGTGTCTTTCCGGAGTCCGCGACAGGCGATGTGAACAAATTCTCGCTCTTATGGCCATTCGGACGAGGTTCAGATGCGGAGGTCATTTGAGGGGATGAGACACGGCGGGAGAACGACGGAATGTAGCTTCCCGTTGGGAGTGAGAGCTGAATCTCGTGCCATTTCCCGTCGGTTTCGTAGTACTCTGTCAGCTTTTTTCTCAGTCGATGAGCCTCGACGCGAGCGATCGAATCCCGAGACGCATCGAACGAGGTTTTTGAGCGGCCGAAGACTTCGGTCGCAATGTTGTACTCATTAATCTCGGAAATTATGTTCTGAAAGTATCTTTCCGCAATATACCTTAGAAGTTTCTCCAGACGCGGAGTGTGCGCGAGTGAAGCCAACACAAGTTCCATTTCCGCGCGTTCTGAGTCCTTCGAATGAGAGGCGACAACCTGGTCCATCAATCCACTCCAGATGGGTAAATCCATATTACGAATATGTTTGCGGGGGATTGCCGATGTTAAAAGTCCTTATGTACCTGGCTAAACACCTCCTGAACGTAACATCATACCATGTTTAATGTGCAGAAAACAAAGCATTAAACATTTTATTCGCGCGTTAACAAATCCGTGCATTATTAACGATTCGAAACCCCTCATCGGCAACCTATAGTGCTTCCTGTTCACCTTACGTTGAGTCCAGTGCCGGAAATATCCAAAACCGTTGATCAAGGCATCCGGCAATAATGCGTAGTCCTTCGGGAGACCTCGCTAGCTCAATGAATGGTCTGAACGATTTGGATTTGAAGATTTGGAGGCTATCTTGTCGGGAACAATTTGGTGCAACTTCGCAAACATTTTCAGTGGTCGGCTGACAGGGAGAAGTGCTCTGCGGTTTTTGAGCATCTGCGCAGTCTCACTATCGCTTGCTTTTAACGGGAGCGCGCAGACCTCATCCTCGATCTCCGGTACAGTGAAGGACCTTAGGGGGTCTGTGATTCCTGGAGCCAAGGTGGTCTTGACCAACCAGGCCAACAAAGCTACACGCAGCGTGAAAAGCAATGGAGAAGGGTTCTTCTACTTTCCTGGTGTTCAAGTTGCCACCTACAGCGTGGAGATCTCATACCAGGGCTTCGAAACCTGGAAGGTGACCGAGATAACCGTTCACCCAGGCGATGACCTGAGCATACCCAAAATTAATCTTAAGCCGGGCGCGGTTACTGAATCCGTGGTCGTAACAGCTGAGACCGCAGGAGTCTCACTCAGTTCTGGTGAGCACAGCACCTTGATAACCGCAGCCCAGATCAAGCGGCTCTCGACTGTCGGCCGCGACGCGAACGAACTGATCTCGATGCTGCCGGGATTCTCCGTCATCAATACTTCCGGGGTCGACAATATCGGCGCGGATTACCAAACGATGGGCTTTGGCAGCGGCAACCTCAACAGCTTCACGGCAAATGGCTCAGCGCCGCAACAAGGCTTGGTCAACGTCACTTCCGATGGCGCCAATCTCATCGATCCCGGCGACATGGGCGGCCAGCTCGCCAACATCAACATGGATCAGGTGCAGGAAGTCAAGGTCCAGACCTCGAACTTCGGCGCTGACGAGGCCAAAGGCCCCATTGTCATCAATGCAATAGGCAAGTCGGGAGGTTCCGAGTATCATGGCTCGCTCTATGGCTATTATCGGAATTTCGAACTTAATTCCAACGAGTGGATTTCGAAAAAAGATGGAGCCTCTCGCCCTGAAACGAAGTATATGTATCCAGGCGGCAGCTTTGGCGGTCCCGTCATGTTTCCTGGAAAACAATTCAACAAAAGCAAGCGCCTGGTTTTCTGGGCCGGCTACGAATACTACGGGCAGCACAATTGGGATCCATCTAACGGGCTGCAAAGGGCGTTTGTGCCAAATGCCGCCATGATGGGCGGCGACCTGAGTTACAAGACTCTCGCCCATGCCCTCAATGTGCCTACCGCCTCTGATACTCCAACACCCGCTCCTAGCACCACGATCGAGACCAACTGCAACAACGCCAATGTTTCGGCCGAGACATGGCTCAATATCGCTGGCTATTGCGTTGAGCCAAACGGCACCTATGACCTGACTGACCATCCGATCACCAATGGACAAATTAATAACTTTGATCCCGGCATAGGCGCTTATACCCGGTTCTGGCCCGCGATCAACCATGTTCCTCAGCCCGTCACCGGCCCGTCCGGAACAACGTCGGTGAGCGAGGGCTTCAACTATGTGAATAACAACATCGGCACCGTCAACGGATTTCAGTTCCGTACCCGCGTGGATGAGAACCTCTCCGATAGCCTCAAGTTTTATGCCACATACAACTGGGAGAAGGCCAATACCAGCAACACATGGGGTAGCAGCTACCTCTACAACGTGTCGAACAATGTACCGCAACCGACGGCTTTCAATTCCAACACCGGGTCGCATGCTCTGACGCTAAACCTGCTCAAGACGGTGAGTGCTTCAACCACCAATGAGCTGATCGTCACTGGCGTGTATTTTACCGAGCCGGCGCAGTATGCAGATCGCTCCAAGGTTATGGACACCGGCACGCCATGGGCGCCATACAGCGGCGGCTTGCTGCCGTCAATTGTTTACGGGACCGGCACAACAAAGACAAAGAACAACGAAAACCAACTGCCGATAATGGCCGGATGGGAGCCGCTCAATATTCCGGGTTTTGCCAATGCGTATGTGCCGGCCGGTAAGGGCCAGTTTATCAACAAGTTTTCCTGGAACTTGACCGACAACCTGACCAAGGTCTATCGGACTCATTCCATCAAGGCTGGATTCTACGCCGAACAGACAGCCAATAACACCATGAACCTGGGCAGCATGTACAACGGCGAAGCCCATTTCATGCGCTGGGGGAGCTGTTACGTGAATGAGACTACGCCGACAGTAGGTGGCACTCCGGACAAAGTCGGGACCAATAATGAAGTGGGACAATTTCTGGAGGGATGTCCCCTGAACTATACCCAGGATCTCTCCGACTACAACTCCAATCTGATCTTTAGCACGCTCGAGGGGTTTGTGAACGACGAGTGGAAGGTCACGTCGAAGTTGACGGTGACACTTGGTATCCGCCTCTCGCACATTGGACCTTGGACAGACCGTCATGGCATTGGAATCGCGGTCTGGGAGCCTTCACTACTGACGCCACATCAGGGTCTAAGCACAGTTTCGAGTGATCCGAATACCTGGACGGGATTCACTTGGCACAAAAAGGATTCCAGCATCCCCGTATCGGGAGTTCCTTCGCGGCCGCTGTTCTACTCGCCCCGCTTCTCGGTTGCCTATGACCTGCTTGGCAATGGCAAGACAGTTCTCCGCGGCGGATGGGGCTCCTACCATTCTCACGATAGCGCCTCCTACGCCAGTGGTGCAGGCACGTCCCTTGGGGCAGCAAACTGGAACGAGAATGGCTTCGGAGTCCAGTGCTCGTTTGCGCAGATGTTCAGCAGCACGGTGGTTCCCTGCGGACAATACGGCGGAGCCTCACAAGAAATGGCTCCGTTCAATGTCGGCGCAAACGACCCGCACGATAACCGCATGCCTGTGACCTACAACTACAACTTCACAGTTGACCAGCGTATGCCCTGGAAGATGCAACTCCAGGGGGCCTACGTGGGAAACCAGAGTTCCAGTCTTTCGACTCTGGGCAACCTGCAGAACCAGAACGTAATTCCTATCGGCGCATTCTACGGACCTGACCCGTGCGTGGGAGCTGTCGGAGATGGTTGTGCGGGAGCGAACGGACAGGTGAACTCGATTGCCAACTTCTCATCAGGCAATCTCCCCAACGACTATCGCCCCTATCCGAATTACGCGCAAATCAACGTTCCGTCCCACAAGGCGTGGGCCAACTACAACGCCCTGCAGGCGTCGTTGAACAAGCAGGCCGGAAGCCTGATCTTTGGCGTCAACCTCACCTGGTCGAAGACCCTGGCGGTTCGCGGCAACTGGGACACGGGCTCCATCAGCGACCCGATCAACATGAGTCACGATTATGGAATTACCTCCTTCAGCCGGCCGTATGTCATCAATGGCAACTATTCCTGGATGGAGGGAGCCAAATACCACGGCAATCGGATTTTAGCCAAAGCGCTCAACGGATGGGAAGTGTCAGGAGTGATCACGCTTCAAGCCGGACCAGACCTTCCGGTTATGGCCGGCAACAATTTCGGAATCAACGGCAACGTGGCCTACTACACTCCTGGCACCAATGGGAATGAACTGGAAACGTCGATTGGGGTCGGCAACAACACCTGGCTTGGCACTTCAGATTACTCTCTGCAACCAATCATGACCTGTAATCCGCGCTCGGGCTTGTCGAAGAATCAGTTTGTCAATGGAAACTGTTTCGGCCTCCCGCCCCAGGGAACGAATGGAGTGTACAACCTTCCCTACATACCCGGGCCGAAATTCTTCAAGTGGGATATGTCCATTTACAAGGACTTCAAGATCAGCGACCGACAGAATATACAGTTCCGCGGGTCCGGATTTAATTTCCTTAACCATCCCATCACTTCCTTTAGCGGGCTGGATCCATCCAATCCTCTGACCATCCAGGTGGGAGATGCATCTACATCTCACTACACAACTCTGCAGGATGCGCTGAATGGGGCCACGGTATTGAATCCCCACATCTTTGGTGGAACCAACTACAAGAGGGGACAGCGCATTATCGAACTCGGTTTCAAGTACAACTTCTAACCGCATAGGGAGAGCGCATTTTGCGCTCTCCCCATGCAGCGAATTCCGCTTGAAAAGCGAGGAGACGGTAATGAAGAGATTGGATCAGAAAAACAGAATTGATGTGCGGCCACGGCTCGCACTTTGGAGGCTTCAAATGTTGAGCAATGATTGGATGAAGGGTTGGACGCAGCGGGCGATGGGATTGATGATCTTCGCGCTTTTGCTGCCATTGGCCGCCGAGGCCAGTTCGAGTGTGCCCGCGGTAGTGATTTCCAGCCAGACAACAACGGTTACTTCAACGGGGCTTGGCAGCAATCAGCAAGGCATTGCTCTGGATGCATGCGGAAATGCGTATACCATTCAGTCGGGTACTGGTTCTGTATACGAAACGCCGTTTGGAGGTGGTACTGCGACGTTGGTATTGACGGGTTGGGCGTATAGCTGGTCCGGCGATATCTCCATCTATATCAACAATGCCAAGACCTATGCGTACATCAGTGAGGGATTTGGAGGAAATACATCTCAGGTTGCCCGAATTCCCATCGTGAACTGCGCCTTACAGGCCGGTTCCCTGGTTGATATCGCTAACAATAGTGGCGGCGGCTGGTGGGCTGCCGGTGCCATTACAACCGACGCGGCGGGAGACATTTTCTTCTCCTCATGGAATGGTAATATGATCATCGAGACGTCAGCCGACCAAACGAAGCAGACTGTTCTGGTATCGGGTTTGAGCGCGCTTCCGAACGCAATGGCCGTCGATCTGAGCGGGAATATATTCTTTGCCATGAATAACGGCCTTTACGAACTGGCCTACAGTAATAGCGCGTACAGCACAACTCCGGTTCAAATTACCACAAGTACTACTTACACCTCGCTGGTCGGCCTCACCTTGGACGCGGCTGGAAATCTCTATGTGACCGATCAGGGGAATAGCGGGTGGTATTCGCTGAATGGCTATGCCAACGCGATGTATGTTGGGTCGACAATTTATGTGATTCCGAATGAAACCAGCGGAAGCACCTCGGCCTTGAATCCGGCGGATATGTACATCTTTGCCCAGGGAACAGGCGCGTCGGATCCCATCGAAGCGCCAAGCCAAGTCGCTTTCGATCCGCTGGGAAATCTCTATTCCGTCGTGGGCTCGGATATCAGCGATTTGCTGGCCCACAATGTCAATGTTGGATCAGCTTCCGTGGGCGGCAGCGGAACCACGACGCTCCATGTGCAATTCAATGCTTCAACTACTCCAGCCAGCTTCTTAATCGCCGGCGATGCAGCCTTCACGAATGCCGGGAGCGGAACTTGTGCCGCGCAAACATATGCGGCTGGCTCAAGTTGCATTGTGAACGTTAATTTTGCCCCGACCCATCCTGGTTCGGCATACGGCAGCCTGGAATTGATCGACGCCAGCCACAACGTGCTGGCCACGGCCTATCTTGAAGGCGAGGGCCTGGGCGCCGGCCTGACTATGGATTCGGGCGCGGTCACCTCGTTCGGCAGCGGGTTCACAACGCCGCAGTCGATTGCTGTCTCTCCAGTAGGCGGCTACTATATTGCCGACTCCGGCAAAAACGAAGTGCTTTATTTCGCCACTACATCCTCGTCTCCGGTATCGATCGGCGCTACTGGTACACTCAAGGCTCCTCTGGGCGTGGCCGTTGATGGCGCTGGAAATGTCTTCATCGCCGACACAGGCAACAACCAGATCGTTGAAGTGCCGTTCATCAACGGCGCGCTGAGCAATGCGGCGCAGACCACGATCGTTACGGCTTCGGTTCCGAATGGCAGTGGCGGCACGACGCCTACTCCAATTGCCGGTGCGGTGCTCAAAGCGCCTTCCGGAATCACTGTCGATGGGCAGGGAAATCTCTTCATCGCCGACACGGGCAACAACCGCATCGTCTTTCTCCCCTACAACGGAAGCTGGAATGTCGCCAATGCTTCGGTTATCGGTTCCGGTTTCAATGCGCCTTTGGCGACCGCCGTCGATTCGTCCGGCAATCTTTATGTAGCTGACTCCGGCGCGGGCCAGATCTATGAGCTGCAGCCACCTTACAACGGCAATCAGCAGTTGGTTGCCGTCGGCTACAGCAATCCTTCCGCGTTGGCAGCTGACGCTTCTGGCAGCCTCTTCGTCGTCGATCAGGGCGCAAACACAGTTCTCCGCATTCCGAACATCTCCGGCATGCTCAACTCCAACGCCGCCATTGAGGCCGGATTCGGAGTTGCCGCTCCCTATGGCGTGGCTGTGGATGCAACAGGCAATCTCTGGGTGACCGATGCGACACATGCCATAGCCTATGAGATCAATCGGGTCAGCACCACCTTGTCGTTCGGCGCTTGGGCGCTCAGCTCGCCCAGTGGCCCTCTGCCGGTCAAGTTGGAAGACGAAGGCAACCAGAACCTGGTCTTCAATTCTCCCTTCTATACTGCCTCCGGAAATACTGGAGACTTCAGCCTCGGCACACCCACGGGCACTGAAACCGCCTGCGCTAATAGCGGGACGGTAGCCGTTGGTGCAGTTTGCGAAATGGATGCCATCTTTACTCCAGCCGCGTCCGGGACCAGAACGGATACGCTGGTTCTTCAAAGCAACGCGCAAAATGCTACAGCCGCGCCTCAATTGATTCTCAGCGGTGTAGGCTCGTCCGCAAGCGCTACGACAACGGTTCTTGCCAAGACATCTCCGAGCGGCACGCCCTCCTTTGGACAAGCCATTACTCTGACGGCGACCGTTACTTCCTCCGGCGGAACGCCTGCCGGCAGCGCGCAACTTTTGGTGGATGGAGTGATTGCCGGCGAAGCAACCCTCAGCAGCGGCGGCGTGGCTACCTTCTCGCTGCCCTTGGGACTGAGCGGCGGAAGCCATTCGCTGCAAGCTATCTATCTGTGCTCTGGTTCGTGCAGCACTTTTGCTGGCAGCACCTCGGTTGCACTGCCTCTTACGGTAAGTCAAACTGCCACCACTACCGCCATAACCATCACCCCGCCGTTTACCAATCCGAATAGCGTACTCTCCGGAGGGGCCGTCACCTTGACCGCCACCATCAACTTCGCGGGTGTCGGCATTCCGACGGGAACAGTCGCATTTGCCACGGGCACCGGCACGTCTCTGGGATCGGCCAACGTGGTTCCTGCTGCCGGAGGCTTATTCCAGGCATCGCTCTCCACAACCGCCCTAACCGCCGTCGGAACCTACACCTTCACAGCAATCTACAGCGGCGACGCAAACTACGTTACATCGTCTGTTGCAGGCGGATCCGTAATTGTAGTTAGCAACCCCCAGGTAATCGTCACGCCAGGCGGCCCCTCGCTCACAGTCAACAGCAGCACAGTCAGCAGCAGCACGATAACCCTTACTCCAGCCAGCTACGGAGGCTTCAACGGAATTGTAGGTTTCCAATGCGATCCCGCCACCTTGCCTGTCGATTCCACATGTGTGTTTTCGCCTGGTCAGGTAAATGTAACTCCGAATACCCCCAGCGCAAGCTATGCTGAACCGGTGGTGACCATGTGGATCGCGATCAATCAGCCTCCGCAGACGCCTACGGCAAGCAAAATGATCTGGTGGATAGCGGGACCTACTGGCTTTCTACTCCTGTTTGTACGCCGGCGTATAAAGGCAGTAGCCCTCGCGAGCTATTGGAACATGCTTCTTCTCATATCCGCTATCGGAGTCTTGTCGGCAGGTATGGTGGGGTCGATCGGGTGTTCTAATGGCCTATCGTACGTAACTCCGAAGGGGGCGACTAACGTGACTGTCTACGCATATGCCGATACATATGTCGTCGGCACCACAAACAATACTACATCCACATGCACAGCAAGTAGCGTCTATCCCTGCTCGAAACAAGCAATCAACGTAAGTGTGACTGTGCAGTAGTCCCTGTGTCTCTCATCTTCCTTCCGGCTGGGAGCGATAATTTGCTCCCAGCCGGACAATTAAGAAAATTTGCTGGGCTGCGATAAGGCGCCAAACTAAGAGTATCTCTTGGTATGAAGCGTGTTCTTTGAACTGCAAACTGATGATAGTTCAGAGATACAATCCTGGCCGGAAAAACCTTCGATGTCGCAGGGCAACCTGAAAGCTAATCCTGTAGTTAATACTGCTGGCGTAAAACAGCGCACCTCAATCTCGCCAGCCAATTTGTTTAAGGAAATCACAAGTCATGCTCAGTTCAGTTCTTCGGCGGCTTTTAATCCTAACCATTGGTTTCTTTGTGGCTTCATCTTTCATATTTCTTGCGGCACAATCGCAACAGGCCTCATCCCGAACCATTGTCGTGAATCTCAAAGACTCGGCTGGGCCCGTGGATCGATTCTTCGATTTGTCTGTTGGATCTGATTATCCTGGTACGTTGATTCGTGATGACAGCCAGGCTCAGCTCAAGCTCGCCGTGGATGAACTTGGCTTTCGTTACATCCGTTTTCATGCGATATTTCATGATGTATTGAACACGGTGCAAATCGAAAACGGAAAGACTGTATACAACTGGAGTAAGATCGACCAACTCTATGACGACTTGCTGGCCCGGCATATCAGGCCGTTCGTTGAACTGGGTTTTACGCCAAAGGCGCTTGCCACGTCGCGGAACAGCGTCTTCTATTGGAACGGCAACACATCGCACCCAAAACCGGACGGTTGGCACGATCTAATCGATGCATTTATACGGCACATTGAGGAGCGTTACGGAAGAGACGAAGTGCGCACATGGTTTTTTGAAGTATGGAACGAGCCTAATCTCGCCGGCTTTTGGGAAGGTGGCGATCAAAAAGCATACTTCGAGCTATACGATCTGACGGCGAGGACGATCAAGTCCATTGACCCTGAGTTGCGTGTCGGAGGACCGAGCACAGCAGGAGCGGTATGGGTCCCTGAGTTTCTCGCCCACGTGAAGCAGAGCGGCGCTGCTGTTGACTTTGTGACTACCCACACGTATGGCGTCGAGGGAGGATTTCTTGATGAAGCCGGTGTGAACGACACAAAACTTTCCGCATCCCCCGATGGGGTTATCGGTGATGTGCGGCGTGTTCGCGAGCAGATTTCAACCTCCTCGTTCCCGGAGCTTCCGCTGTACTTTACTGAGTGGAGCACAAGTTATACGCCGCGTGACTCGGTGCATGACTCCTATATCAGCTCGCCATACATCCTTACCAAGCTCAAAGCTAGTCAAGGATTATTGCAGGGTATGAGCTACTGGACCTACTCCGATCTGTTCGAAGAACCGGGACCGCCTACCGCGCCATTTCAAGGAGGATACGGGCTCCTCAACCCACAAGGCATTCGCAAGCCGGCATTCTTCGCCTACAAGTACCTTCACGCACTTCAAGGTGAAAGTATCCCTACTAGTGATTGTCAGGCAATGCTGGCGACAAAGGATGGAAACTTGACGGCTGTGATCTGGAACTTCGAGAATCCAGATCAGAAGGTAAGCAATCGATCCTTTTATACAAAGCTAATTCCCGCTCATGCAGCGGCGCCCGTACTGTTGCAGGTCACGCATCTTGTGCCGAATACTGCTTACCGCCTGGAAGTACATCGCGCCGGGTATCACGCCAACGATGCATATTCCGCCTACATCGAAATGGGCTCTCCCAAGGAACTGACCGCGGCGCAGATCGCGCACCTGAATGAGCTTACGCGCGATTCGCCGGAGACAGACAAGTTAGTGCGAAGCGGGTCTGATGGCACGGTTGAGATGACCATGCCGATGAACAGCAACGACGTTGTGCTGTCGAGCTGAAACGCAGCCAGGCTAACAACTAGAGGACAAATATAGCCGTGGCAATTCAACATGCAAGTACTGGTATTACAACATTCACAGATGGGTTTGAAGAGACAATTGAATGAATCGATTTGTAGGATTATTCGTCGTCTATCTCCTATTCGTCATGGCTCTCGCAGTTGGGGCATACGGTAGCGAAAACCAGGCAGGCGGGGGGACGAACCAGAATCCTGCTCCGCCCACGGTGACTGTCACGCCCGAAGATACCACACATCCCTACGCGGAAAACCTGATTGTTACCGCCACAGTAAAAGGCGGCAGCGTGACGCCAACTGGCAGCGTTACACTCTCCAGCGGAGGCTATACCTCCGCGGCGGTGAAGCTGAACTCCGGCGCGGCAACCTTCTACGTTCAGCCTGGCTCGCTGGCGATGGGCGCAGATACGCTCACCGTAACTTATACGCCCGACTCCAATAGCTCATCGGCCTACGCCGCTTCAACGGGCACGGCGGGTATTACCATAACTTCGCCCGGCAGTGCTAACGTTGCCGTCTCGATCAACACATTGGCCAATCGCCACCAGATCAGTCCGTACATTTACGGCATCAACACCGCCAACGCCAACAACATTTCCGGGATGGCGCCGGCGCTGGTTCGTTGGGGAGGCAATCAGACCTCGAATTACAACTGGAAGTCTTTCACTTACAACTCGGGTGGCGACTGGTTCTTCGAGGACTTCGGCCTCCCGAATTCCATCGGAAACATCAGCGACTCGGTTCTGTTGGTGAAGTACACCGTCAACGCAGGCAGCCGCATACTCACCACCATGCCTACGCTCGATTGGGTGGCCAAGGAAACCGGCCATTGGAGTTATTCCGTCAAGAGGTTCGGTCGACAGTGCAAGGTTAATCCCAACAATCCCGATGGCGGCAATGGCCAAAAACCGGATTGCAAGACGCGTGTGAACACCGAACCTGTGACCGATGCGTACTATCCGCTGGTCGATACCGCCAGCGACTGCACCACGAGCCTCTGCATCTATCGCGACGAGTGGATGAAGGCGCTCTCCGCGGCATTTGGCAGCGATACTTGCAATGTCCCTTATTCGCCGATCACCAGTTGCCACTTCTATGATATGGACAACGAGCCGGAGATCTGGGATGGCCCGCACGGCGACGTTCATCCTGTCCACCCTGGATACACCGAGTTAGCGAATCGTTTTGAGTTAAAGGGGATCAAGCTAAGAGAATGGGATCCGAATGCGATTCGTTTCGGACCCGTTACCTGCTGCTGGAATTACTTCTGGACGGCAGGCTCCTCAGGAGACGACAAAGCCGCCCACGCCGGTATCGACTTCCTGCCTTGGTGGCTGAACCAGATCAACTGGCTGGATCGGATCAACGGCGCGCGCACGCTCGATGTCTTTGACGTGCACGCCTATGTCGGCCCCAACATTGACACATCCAAGTTCACCAACGCGCAGAAGCGCGCCGCCGCGGGCATGGTATATCGCACTTATTGGGATCCGAAGTATTACAACGCGGGGAACGATGCGGACTGGATAACTACAACGCAGCCCAATCGCGGAGTCACCTTCCTTATCCCACGCCTCAAGGCATTGGTGAACGCCATCTATCCGGGAACGCCGCTCTCCTTCTCTGAGTGGGAGTCGTTCCTGGTTCCGCAGAGCGAGTGGGATTTCGCCACGGCCCTCTCCGACGCGGATGCCTTTGGCGTGATGGGCCGCGAGGGCCTGAGCTTTTCTACGCGCTGGGGCGGTCCGGATGCCACTGATGACACCACCAGGCTACCCCACCCCAACTTCCAGGCCATGAGGCTCTACACAACTTACGACGGGGCGCATCACCAGTTTGGTTCGCTCTCCGTCTTGGACCGGAACAGCGCCAATCAGGACCTGTTTACCAGTTACGCTGCGCTCGACTCGACCGGCACGGCCATGACGATCATGGTACTGAACAAGGATCCGAACAACACGGCAAATGTCACCTTCAACCTAAACAGCTTCAGCGCCACAACCTATAAGGCGTATTCGCTGGTCTCGACCAACCCCGGCGCGATTACGCCTTCAGCCTCAACCCCATGGAGCGCAACGCAGAGCTTCGCGCCCTACAGCATCACGCTGCTGGTGGTCAGTGGAAGCCAGCCATCCAAGCCCGCCACGGAGTGGTATTTGAATCCTGACGATCTCATGATTCCGGCCTCGGGCACAGGAATTCTGCATCCGAAGATCATGAGCGGAACGGCTCCTGTGACCCTGACCTCGGCGGTCTTTGATGCCTTCGAGGGTGTCAGGCCATGCCGTGGTTCGCTCACGCTAACCGACGCCATCATCACCACCACCAAGCCGGCCACCATTACTGTTAACACAAGCAACAGTCCCGGTTTCTGCCACTACACCGTAACCGGCAGCGACGGCACCGCAACCCAAACCGAGGGTGGATGGATCGTCGTCGGCAGATCCGCCGCCCCGTTTACCATCCAGTCGGGCAACAACCAATCGCGCAAGGCCGGCTCGGCTCTATCGCACCCTCTGGCCGTTACTCTGTCTCTCGGCCAGGCTGGAGGCTCAGCCAGCGGCGCGAGCATTCTGTTTACCACCTCGGCCGGCACGCTCTCCAACGGAGTCAACAGCGGCAGCAGTGTGATTGCCACTACCAATTCATCAAGTACGGCCTCGGTAACTCTGACACTTCCTTCAACCAAGGGAACTGTGACCGTCACTGCACAGGACCAGTTCGCATTCGGCGGAGCCACAGTCACCTTCACCGAAACCGCTAACTGATCCTTTGGCACTTAGTTACACTAAGGATAGCTTTATGAGAAAACGGAGTTACTTGTCGCATTATCTGCAATACGCGTGTGAGTCAGGTAAACAGCTTGCTCTTTCTCTGCTTGCCGGATTGACTCTTAGTGCATTTTCTGTCGCTCAGAATGTTCCTGCGCACCCCAACTGGCCGGGGCCTGGGCAACTCTTCGTGGGGACGTGTTATCAGCCCATTGATCGCACACCAGAGCAGATCGATCGCGACATTGCGATCATGAAGCACGCAGGATTCAACGTCGTGCGCATGGGCGACCTGTCGTGGGACTCGTTTGAACCCTCGCAAGGCAAATTCGATTTCGAATGGTTCGACAAGGTGATGGACAAAATGCAGGCCAACGGGATTCGCGTGATCTTGGATATTCCGGGTTCACCGGCGCCCATCTGGCTGCATCGCGCATACCCCGGCGTCGATCTCGTCACACAAAACGGCACGCGCCTTCCCCCTGCTGAACGCTACATGGACAACATCAGCGATCCAGATTACGCGCGCGAATTGGGAATCCTGGCGGACACGCTGACGAAACGCTATGCCCGTCATCCAGCGGTGATCGCCGTCGGCTACAACAACGAAATCGGAAACGGTTTCATCTCGTATTCAGAAGCCGACCGGCAGCGCTTCATCACATGGCTCAAACAGAAATACGGAACCATCGAAGAACTTAACAAGGATTGGGCCACACAGCGATGGTCACGCAGGTTGATGAGCTTCGAGGACGTTGACTTGCCTCTCGCAGACGGGCCTGGACCTCCCGAGCGCTATCTGGATCTCCACCGCTACTGGTCCGATGTCACGGTGGCCCGGCTTGAGGAACTTGATGCGATCCGCCGCCGCAATATGCCGGATCTTCCATCGATCTCGAATCTGTGGGACACCGCAGGGAGGCGTGGTTTCGATTATCTCTCCACTTACAAGTCTTATGTCTCCTACGGCGCCGAAGGCTTCTATCCTGGCGACCCTGGCAGCGGTTCCTTTGGCGCCATGACGGTCAAAGGAGATTTAACGACCCCTATCTGGTTCAACGAATTTACAGCAGGCGGCGGAGGCGACTATGGAACGCCGGGACGAAGCCGAATGTATGCGCATCTCGCGCTGATGTTAGGCGCGCAAGGAATTCTCGCATGGACCTTCAATAGCCATCTCGGTGGCGAGGAACAGGCGCTCTTTGGGCTGGTCGACCACGACGGTACTCCCTCGTGGAAGGTGGATGAGTTCGCGCGTATCGCATCCGAATTCAAGCAGCTTGAGAAATACGGATTCCCCCGCTACACGCATCCTGAAGTGGCCATCGCATACTCCTTTGATTCCTTCATCGATTCAAACCCCAATGGTCCCTCCAGCACGACGCGTCAATTCTTCAAGCCTTCTTATACGGAGCAGGCGCAAGGAGCCTTTGATCCTTTCTTCTGCGCCAACATCGACACCGCCATCATCAACATCGGACACGCCGATCTGTCGCCGTACAAACTGGTCGTCGTGCCGGCCGATTATGTGATGGACACGGCAAGTGCGAATGCCATTCGGGCCTACGTGAGGGAAGGCGGAACTATTCTGATGACCGCGTATTCGGCCAAGGTTGACGAGCATGGGCAATGGTTCGACATGCCGTTGCCTGGCCGCTTGAGCGATGTGTTTGGACTGAAGACAAACGCGTTTTATGACGCTGCTTTACTAACATTCCAGTTGGGTGGTGACTCGATCGAAACCTTAGCACGTCACTATGAAGTGCTCGAGCCATCCACGGCCACGGTGGTCGCGCGATTCACGAACACTGCGGACCACACTCCTGCTGTCACCATCAACAAATTTGGCAAAGGAAATGCAATCTATCTCGCGACGGAATCGAATCCTTCCGTGCTCAGACCACTGCTGAAGTATCTCTGCACGGTTGCGGGCATTCAACCGGGCCCCAAGACACCTGAGGGAGTTTACGCAAGGGTTGTCGATGGCCGGACTCTCTACGTAAACACAACCGAGCAAGAGAAGAGTATTTCCATAACTGGTGTCAAGAAAGGGATCATTAGCAATCGCGTCTTTGAAGAGGCTGTGGTCCTCGGTCCTATGGAAGCGGATCTCATCGAGTGATCGACCGTCTCACGCCGAGACAGATCCTCTTGTTTCTCGTGAGACGATCTGAGTAACTGAGTAGCTCTAACTGGCTACGCCTCTCAATCGTATGGAAGTACCGTGAGGCAGGTAATGCGTACTAATTGGTATTCGGGAATGCGTGAGTAGATGATTCGCGAGCATCAAATGTTCATGAAGAGACTTATACTTGCGGGTGTTACCCTCGCGATATTCTCGTGTCTTATCAACTCTACCGGGCTCTCGGCTCAGCCGAGCGCATTAACTCAGGCTCGTGCATCAGATAAAGTCGCGTCCACCAATGACAACCCGACGGTACTGCACATCACGACAAGGCTCGTATTAGTGGATGTTCACGTGAGCGGTCCAGATGGCATGCCAATTCAGGGTCTTTCCAGCAGCGACTTCGAAGTTAAAGAGAATGGAATTCGCCAATCGATTAAGAGCTTTGATGAACATTCGCCGAAGATTGATCAAAGCACTACTCCTAACCTTGATTTCGATTTGCCCGTGCACACTTATGTGAACCTTGAGCCGGCATTGAGCAAGGGGCCGCTGTGCGTAATCTTGTTCGACCAGTTGAACACTTCTTTAGATTCCCAGATGTATGCACATGGCGAGATACTCCGATTTCTTCGCAACAAAGACGCGGGAACGCAGGTGGCTATTTATGTACTTGGCAATCAGCTGACCATGCTGCAAGGTTTCACGGCCGACACGCGCCGCTTGGTAGCCGCCATGAACAGCGCGGCAGGCAAGCCCAAGCTGACCGCCTTGGGCGGCGACTCCAATCTTGCGACTGATCCCGCCACAGTCGCAAGACGAGTCCATGCAGCACAACAAACTCTCGAGGCATTTGCTGATATCGGTCAATTCCTTGCTGCCGCGCCGGGGCGCAAAAATCTTCTCTGGTTTTCTCAGTCTTTCCAGGCCTTGCAACTGCCAACTACAAGTGATGCGGACGTTACGGGGACCGCACAGCAGCAAACCGACGGTGCTACAAGCAATAGTCAGAAGAAGCCCTCTGAATCTGATTCATCAACAACCACTGTAGGGCCGAACAATTCTGATCGGATGAGTGAGAGCGCAGTCAACTACGAGGTTCTTGCCGCGCAGGTGCGCAAAGTCTCGACCGAACTTGCGGTAAGCCAGACAGCCGTATATCCCATCGATGTGCGAGGAATGGCGGCTGATCCGGCGTTTTCCGCAGGAGGCAGTCCTGCGACCCAGACGTCGCAGAAGCATGGTGCGGGAGGAACACCGGGTTTGCCCGGTCGTTCCGGCAGCGGTCCGGTCTTCGTGAATAACTCCAACAATTGGAATCAAACGTTGGACGCGACTCAAGCCACCATGCAGGAGATCGCCGAGGCCACCGGAGGCGAGGCATTCATCAACACCAACAACCTGGCGCGTGCCGCTGCGCGGGCAGTCGATGAGGGCTCCTATTACTACACGCTCGCATATTCGCCCATTAATGCCATATTTGATGGAAACTTGCGAAACATTCACGTTAGTATAGGGAGGCCGGATTCCGGACAGAGTTATCGCCTTTCTTACCGGAGAGCTTACTACGCCGACAATCCCGATGTAGTGGCTCCGGTATCCATGCGGCGGGATGCGCTGGAAGCCGCCCTGGTTGACGGTGCACCGGATGCGCAATCAATTCTTTTTAAAGTGCGAATAGATCCAGGCGGCCTCGAAAAGCCGGTGCCGCAGGTTTCTCCGCAAACTGCGATAGGCACTGACACGCCACGTGCGTCCAGCAAGAAGGAGAATGCGAAAGGCGCACGCGAGAGCGAATCGGAAAAAGTGCAAACGTACGATCTGCGCTTTGCTATCCTCGCCCGTCAGTTGACGTTCACAACAACGGAGGATGGGCGTTATCATGGCGCACTCGATATAGCAGTGGCCACGTATGCTGCCGACGGCCGTAGACTCGGTGGCAGTAAGCAGCACCTGGAAGCATCTATCCCTTCTCTACTCATCGACAAGACCAGCGACGAGGGTTTCTTTCACCGGATGAGTGTTGATGTGCCTGTCGATGCAGCTAGAATGCGAGTCGTGGTCCGCGATCCTGCTAGTGGCCGCATTGGATCGGTTGAAATCGCGCTTCCTCTTTAGATCACCACCGGCCACAGGATTGCGGGCCGGCACGGCTTGGAGATGCTGTATCTTGGTTGATGATTATTGATATTTCTTAAAGCATGATACTGCTGGTCAACTTCCTTTCAGTACATCTCCTTTGGGCCCAGCGAGCGGCATTCTACAGCTGGGTCTTTAATCGCCCAAACAGTATCATCTTGACATGACTCAGGAATATTTTCGCAGCCTGGTTTCACGCCGACTGCGCTAAGGCTCAACGCGAGACGAGATTGGTTTTGCTTGGGAATCCTGCATTTCAGTCTGACCGTACTCAAGTCTGGCAACGATTATCCTTTATCAGGTTTCCTTAACCGCGTGCCAGAAGTGATGGCAACATAAACCGAAAACAGAATCTCTGCAACGAGACAACTAAGAACTGTCCATACAAATGTGATTACCTAAAGTGAATAAGAAAATACAACCGGTACAGGTTTCGAGTACCGGAGATCCATTGGCATCGATCACGGCGTTTACTACCGGAACCATTGTAAGTAAGACTCCGGCATATTTCGATATGAACTCAAAGCCGGTCAATAATACCATCTCACCGGGCGTGTATTGCGGTGGTCTAACGATAGGAAATACCAACGGCACGGCATTCACCATGAGCCCTGGAGTCTACATCATGGCCGGTGGTGGGCTGGTGTTCAATACACAAGCAGTGGTTAAGGGCACCGGTGTTACTGTTTACAACACATCAAGCGCAGGCTGGGGTTGCGCCAGCAGTTATAGCTACAAGCCTGTTACGATTAGCGTACAAGTCGCGGCTACATTATCGGCGCCCACATCCGGCGCGTTCGCCGGAATTCTGTTCTTTGGCAATCGCACCGGCTGATCGGCAAGAGGATTATGCGTAGACCAGATCAACGGTGGTTCAACAACAGTCTTGAATGGCGCGCTATATTTTGCGAGCGACGAGATCGAGATTACCGGCAGCAAAGCCAGCGGATTCATGATTCTGGTGGCAGACAAAATCTACATCAACGGCAACTCTAACTTCGGCAACAATGGCGATCCCTTAGACAACATCACGATGAGCGTCAGCCCTGCAACAACGACACTGTATGCGAACCAGACGCAGCAATTCACGGCGGCAGTGAACAATAACGCCAATTCCGCGGTAACCTAAACGATCAGTCCAGCGGGAGTGGGAGGCGTCAGTACATCGGGCTTGTACACGGCGCCAGCCAGCATCGCGTCGCAGCAGACTGTAACAGTGACAGCCACAAGCCAGGCGGACAATTCAAAATCAGGCTCCGTACCCGTATCACTGTTGCCACCTGTCACGTCAACAATTACATGGCCTATACCGGTGACGATCACTTATGGTACGTCACTTAGCTCAACACAATTGGATGCCTCGGTCAATGCGCCAGGTACGCTCGTATATACGCCAACGGCAGGCACAATCCTCACGGCCGGATCACATACACTTTCGGTTGTCTTTACGCCGGCAAATCCTGCTCAGTACACAGCGACCATGGCCTCTATTACGCTGACGATCATCAAGGCGACGCCGCCGGTATCAGCCTGGCCCGCAACCGACGGCAACAATAACACCACCACGTTCCAATACGACGCCGCAAGCGCCTGCAGCAGATCGGATTCGCGGATCAAACCCAACAGGCAATCAACTACGACGCTGCCAATAATGTCACGAGCGTGGTTGATCAGGCCGGCCACACCATCGACTACGGCTACGACATTTCGAACAATCTTGTCTCTGTTGCGCAGGCCAACAGCCCATACCCGTCGGCCAACACGGTCAGCTACTGCCGCGATGGCCTTGGATACCTTGCCTGGGCTGCGGATGCGAATGGACGCATTACGTCGCAAACGTCCGACGTTCTCGGCCGCCCGACCAAACTGACTTATCCGGACGGAATTAATGGCCTGGTTTCCTCTTACGACGGCAACAGCAACCTTGTCTCGCTGAGCAAGACGGGTACCGCAGGAATGCGGACTGCAAACTTCACCTACGACAGCCTCAATCGCCTGGTCTCAGAAACTCCCGACGCATCCTACGGAGAGCCAGCGGTCAACTTCACTTACACAAGCAACGGTTTGCTCTCCACCATGACTGACGGGAGCGGGACCACGAGTTACACCTACGATTCCCTCGACCGGCTCATCTCGAAGACCACTCCGGCGGGAACCCTAAACTACACCTACGACGCGGTCGGCAACGTCGCCAGCATGAGTTCGAGCGGGACCAGCGGCGTCTCGGTCAGCTACACCTATGACGATTTGAACCGGCTGAGCACGGTGGTCGACAACAACTTGCCTGGCGGGCAGAACACCACCACCTACAGCTACGACCCGGCCAGCAATCTGGCGACAGCAACCTATCCCAACGGCCTGCAGGCCACCTATACCTACGATCAGCTCAACCGGCTCTCGCAGGCCTCGACTGCGATCTCGGGCTACACGTACCAGCGCGACGCCAACGGCGACATTCTAAAAGCCACTGAAGCCAACAACCGCAGCGTAAGTTACGGTTACGATGGAATCGACGAGCTCACCAGCGAGACTGTCGAGAACGATCCCTCCAAGGTGAACGGCAGCGTCAGCTACAGCCTAGATCCGGTGGGCAACCGGCTCTCCGATCTATCGACCCTCGGGCCTGTTGGCTCAGCCTCTACCACCTACAACGCGGATGACCAGTCGCAGACCGAGGCCTACGACGCCAGTGGCGACACAACGCTCACGGGCGGAAACAGCTACGCCTACAACTCCTGGCTCAAGCTGGTCTCGATGAATGGCGGCCAGGTGACTCTCGCCTATAACGGCCTCGGGCAACTGGTGTCGAAGACGGCCAGAGGCGTCACCACGCAGTACCTGATCGACGATCTTTCGCCCACCGGCTACCCGCAGGTGGTCGAGGAGCTGGTCAACGGGCATGTCAGGCGCAAGTACACCTACGGCCTGGAGCGGATCAGCGAGCATCTATGGGTGAACGGCGCGCCGACCACCAGCTTCTACCAGTACGACGGCCGGGGCACGGTGCGGATGCTCACCAACTCCGCCGGCGCCGTCACCGACACCTACGAGTACGACGCCTTCGGCAACCTGATCGCCTCGACCGGCTCCACGCCCAACGCCTATCTCTACCGCGGCGAGCGCTACGACGCCGACCTGGGCCTCTACTACCTGCGCGCCCGCTGGTACAACCCGGTCACCGGGCGCTTCATGACGCGCGATCCCGACTCGGGCTCGATCTACGACCCTGCCAGCCTGCACCGCTACAACTACGGACGCACAAACCCCGTCAACTTTATCGATCCCTCAGGCCGCGCCTCGGCATCCGAATACGCTCTGTTGCTGACGAATTCCGTGGTCGAGGCGGCCACACTCTCGGCTCTTAACCTTGAGGTGAGTTGCGCTATATACGCTGAAGCTTCCGTCCTCGATCTTGTCGATCAGCACATGGGGCAAGATATCACGCAGTTTGGCGCGTTGTTCAAAAGCTGCGCCGCAAAAATTACCGTAGAACAATTCGCCCGAGATACGTTTACCAATTTGCTCTTCATGGGCGCTGGCAAAATGATCGGCAAAGGTATCGGCTGGCTGCTGGAGGACGCGACTGAGGGGCTTGCAGAGACAAAGGTAATAGGTCCTAGACTTGGGGGTGCCGGTGGTAATTGGCCAGTAAATGGTGAAGTTCCAAATCCAAACGTCGTGAGACAAGCCAACTCACTTGCATGTGGTCCCGCGTGTGGGGAGATGCTCTTGAAAGACATGGGAGTTAACGCAACTCAGGCACAGCTTGGTAATGGTTTATCAACGATTGATAGTCTCACCCAATCATTAAACAGTTTCTCGAGTGGTTGGCAGGGAGAAATGGTTGATACATCGAGCTTCGGGGCGCTAAACCAGACTGGCTCGTGGTCAGCAATGATGTGGGATCAAGGCAGTAGTATTGGACATTGGGTCGTTGTAGATGGTTTAGATGACGCAGGAAATGTCTTAATAAGAGATCCATTTAACGGGACATCCTACACAATGACAGAAAGCAATTTCCTGAACTCATGGAGCGGGGGGGCAGTCTGGAATGGTAAATAGACTGGAGTTGATTGGCCTGAATTATTGCCAGGAAGAAGGGGCATTGCAGTATACCTTCCTGGCCGACGGCGTTGAGCGGACTTTCAAAGCAGTAGAAATCAACGAAAATGGAATCCGTGGCGCAAAATTCACTCCGCAAGGACTGGAGTTTCTCTTTTCGGCAACTCGTGATGTACCGCGCCTAACTCAGGCTGTTATTAGCCTGACATTGCGTCATATCGACGGGGAACATCTAGAACTGCCCATAAGACTGATTTAAGTTGCTTGGTTCCCCAGGTCTCGATTATGAGACCTGGGATTCAGGAAGCCAGATATGAAGTCTCGTTGGGCACTTGCATCGTTCGTGATGCTCATCGTGCTTGGCGCGATGGTGCAAGTGAACGGCGCGCCCACCACCAGCTTCTACCAGTACGACGGCCGAGGCACGGTGCGGATGCTCACCAACTCCGCCGGAGCCGTCACCGACACCTACGAGTACGACGCCTTCGGCAACTCGCTCACCAAGCAAGGCACGACTCCCAACAGCTATCGTTACCGCGGCGAGCAGTGGGACTCCGACCTGGGCCTCTACTACCTGCGCGCGCGCTACTATAACCCGGTCACCGACCGCTTCATGTCGCGCGATCCCAAGCCGGGGCGCATCGGCATTCCGCACACCCTGCATGCGTATCTCTACGCCAGCGCCGACGGGGTGAACCGCATCGATCCGCGCGGCAAAGAGGACCTTGTTGAGGAGGAGGGCGAGGAGGAAGAGGCTCCCGCTGCGGAGGAGGGCGAAAAGCAGTTAGCCAAACGTATCAACTGCGTCCTCAACACGGTCTCCAGCGGGCTTGACGCCTTGAGCACGCTTGAATCGGGCGACTTGTTCGGGGCGGGATTTGCCCTGGAAGGTTTTGCCTACAGCTTCGAGTCCTGCTCCGCGGAGGCCGAGGGCGAGGGATCGGGCGGCTGCTGCTTTGTCGCCGGCACGCCGGTTCACACCGGCCACGGCGACGTTCCCGTGGAAAAGGTCGAGGTAGGCGACGAGGTTCAGTCGCGCAACCGCGAGACCGGCAAGCTGGAGAGCGAGCGCATAACGGCTCTGACGCCGCCGCACAAGGACAATCTGGTTGAACTGCGCGTCGAGGGCGAGCATGATCCCTTGCGCCCCAGCCTCGATCATCCCTTCTGGGTCCGCCGTGGAAATCTCCCCAATGAACGATGGATCAAAGCTGGTAATCTACGTGTGGGCGATCTGCTCGAGACCGTTCAGGGCAACTGGCGCAGGGTGGTTTCGATCACCCCGGTTGCAGGCCAGGAAACCGTCTACAACTTCACCGTCGATCTGAATCACGATTACTTCGTCGGCGAAACCGGGTTCCTGGTACACAACGCGAACTGTGGTTGTAGATCAGGTCGTGGCGTAAACAAATTGAACTTTGCCCCTGATGCTGTTGGGCCACACTCGACGTTCAGACGAGGTCTAGATGGGGCAGTAACCCATTGGCAGACTTGGACTCCAAACCCTCAGAATCCATGGGGTTTTGATCCGGGCATGAGATATGACGGGATCGGAGGCTCGCACACGAATTCGATTACCGGGATTGATGTTCCCACTCCACATGTACATGATCCTGATTTTCCAGGTGGAGTGCGACCGGCCTTGCCGTGTGAGATTCCATAGCGACGAATTGTCTTCATTTGAAGAGGAGATTCTACAATGACGGCGTTTGAAAGATTGCAACGGTGGTTTAAGTCTCAGTGCGATGGTGATTGGGAACACGGCATGGGAATTGTAATCAGAACACTCGATAATCCTGGCTGGTCGGTAAAAATTGATTTGGAAGGGTGTGACCTAGAGGAAAAGATGTATGAATCTATCGTGATACGGAGGTCTGAGCAGGACTGGATATTCACTTCGCGAAAAGATTATGAATTCACGATTAGTTGTAGTATCGCGAATATTGATGAGGCATTGACGCTCTTTTGTGATTGGGCAGAATCTGATGCCACAAGTTGAATATTGTTCTCGGTCTCAAATCTAAGACCAGGATTGTATCTACTATTCCCTACTTGGCGGGCGGCCCCAGCCCCGTTGAGCTTTTCAAACCACGATGAGTGTGCACCCGGTCCCTCGCTTTCGGGGACAGGGGATTGCAACCAGATTACGCAGACCGACGGCAACAACAACACCACGCAATTCGAATACGACGCCCGCAAGCGCCTCATCAAGACCATCAATCCGGACAAAACCACCATCGTCAACACCTACGACGGCCCCGGCAATCTGGCCAGCGTCACCGATCAGGCAGGCGCGATTGTCCAGTACACCTACGACGCCGGGGTCCCCGTTGACAGGTCTTCGTCAATGGGGTGGGACGCCGCCAACCAATTGAAAACTGTCATTCAACTTAACCATCCTGACCCCTCGCACAACACCAACCTCTACGGCTACGACCCGCTCGGCAAGCGCTACTGCATGAATATTTATTTTCAAAACCTTGCTGTTAATTATCCAGTAAACATGCAAATAAGCCCAATAGAATGAATATGTTCCACGTGGAACACTCCGCCTGCCCCTAACCCCTTTCCCCTGATCGTTCTTCTGTGAACCACAAACCTCATTCAACCGTCTGCCGGGTATTTGTTGTCAAGCCTTGACCCGCCAGCAACATCACGCTCAACGCCTACGATCTGGCCGGCCGCCAGACCTACGTCACCCGCAGCTCCTGCTCATCGACTGGTGATTAAAGGTGACAGTCGCACCCATGTGACGGAAGGCCGCTATCGCATCGTCTTCGAGTTGCTGTCTCCAGGAAGTCCACTTTGTGTAGTACCGCTCCGTCATGTTGATGGAATCGCGGGTCAGTAGCTTGCTGATTTTTTCGAGCGAAACACCGGCCAACAACATTTCCACTGCGAACGTATCCCTGTGCACATGCGATCTGAAGGCCATCGGTTTACAGGCTTCGTCCGTGTTGAGGGTAATTTCGCGACGGACTATCCACAAAGTGCCGCGTAAAGACTGTTATAGTTAATCAGGCAATCGGTTCCATGTAGCCATGTGCCGCCCTTCCGCAATTCTTCAGCAATATGGACTCTGAGAAACCGGAATGCTGATAATAAAGAGGATAGCGCACGCTGATCGAATCGATTGAATTTAACCCCTCGGAGAGGCGATGCAGGCAACTCTGGCGCTCGAAGACGGGCGCATCTTTCGCGGTCACGGCTATGGACACCCCGGCGAATGCGGGGGCGAAGTTGTTTTCAATACATCGCTTACCGGCTACCAGGAAATTTTCACTGATCCCTCCTATGCCGGACAGATCGTCGTCCTCACTAACCCGCAAATAGGCAACTACGGCACCAATCAAGCAGACAATGAGTCGGCCCATCCATATATTGAGGGCCTGATCGTCCGCGAATTCTCGCCCATCGGCTCCAACTGGCGCTCCGAGCAGGTCGCAGACGAGTATATGGAACGATATTCGGTTCCCGTGCTGGCGGAAATTGATACCCGCGCCTTGGTCCGCCATTTGCGGACCCACGGCGTGATGCGCGGCGTGATTTCGACGGCGGAGAGCAATCCCGATGCACTGGTGGCCAAGGCTCGCGCCATTCGCAAGATGGATGGCACCGATCTGGCCCGCGTAGTTTCTACCAAGTCGATCTTTACCTTCGACTCCACGGACAGCCGCAATCAATCGGGCGAACCCCTCTTACCGAATCCACTTATCCAAAACTCAGAAGCGCGGAGCGCCCTTCATGTAGTGGCTTATGATTTCGGCATCAAGCTTAACATTCTGCGCATGTTAGTGCGCCAGGGCTGCCGCGTGACGGTGGTTCCCGCCGAGACCACAGCCGAGGATGTCTTCGACTTGAAGCCCGACGGCGTCTTCCTCTCCAACGGTCCTGGAGACCCCGAGCCGGTCGATTACGCTGTCCGCGCCATTCGCAAATTCCTGGGTCGTGTGCCGGTCTTTGGGATTTGCCTTGGCCATCAACTGACCGGCATTGCACTGGGCGGACGCACTTACAAACTCAAATTCGGCCACCACGGCGGCAACCACCCAGTCAAGAACTATGCCACAGGCAAGGTGGAGATCACGGCCCACAACCACAACTTCGCCGTCGATCCCGACTCGATCAACGTCAACGAAGTGGAACTGACCCACGTTGACCTGAACGACCAGACCCTCGAAGGCCTGCGCCACCGGACGCTGCCGTTGTTCAGTGTGCAGTACCACCCCGAAGCCGCCCCCGGCCCGCACGATTCCAATTACTTGTTTCGCGACTTCCGCCGCATGATGGAGGAGTGGAAGGGATGAAGCCTGCGGCGCGCGAGATTTTCGGAATTGCAATGTGGCGAGGCTTTTGGCTCCGCTATTTTTTGGGCGGAGCAGCCTTTTTGGCTGTCCATGCAGTAGGCCAGACAGTTTGTGTCAACGCGATGGAGCATAGGGCATGCACAGAGAGCGAAGCCAGAGAAATGCAGGACAAAATCTGTCACGACGAGCCCGCTCCAGCAAATCTGTTTATTGCGAAACCGGTAAAGTTGCAAGGCGTCCTTCTATATGATGTTGGAGCGATTGTTGATTTCGACCATGTGGAGCCCGGTACGATTACCAAGATCCAAATCAGAGATGCAAAGAATGGCGACGTTATTTTTGAATCTCCGCTGATGGAGGGTGCAAAGTTTCAATTTGAAGCGGTTCCAGCAGGGGCATTCCGGCTCGTCGCAGTATGGACGAAGGGAGACAAAGTACGCCGTCTTCCTCTGGCAGAGCAGCCAAAACCTATGAGGTGTACCGAAGAGATTGAATGTCATGTGAATGCTGTCATACACATTCACGGAACTGACAACCCGATTGATTCTTGTCCTCCAAAGTAAAGGGTCCAACAAATAATGCCACGTAGAAATGACATACAGAAGATTCTGGTAATCGGCTCGGGGCCCATCGTGATCGGGCAGTCGGCGGAGTTTGACTACTCCGGCACGCAGGCCTGCAAGGCTCTCAAGCAGGAAGGCTACGAGGTGGTGCTGGTGAACTCCAACCCGGCAACCATCATGACCGATCCCGATCTTGCCGACCGCACCTACATCGAGCCACTCACCCGCGAGTATGTCGAGGAGATCATCCGCATCGAGGCTGAGATGCTGGCTGCAGGCCGCGACGGCAAACCCGCTGGAAAATTTGCGCTACTTCCAACAGTTGGCGGGCAGACGGCGCTCAATCTGGCCGTCGATCTGGCCGACGCGGGCATCCTAGACCGCTACAACGTCGAGCTGATCGGCGCCAAGCTCGAAGCCATCAAGAAGGCCGAGGATCGTCTGCTCTTCAAGGACGCCATGTTGCGCATCGGCCTTGAAGTTTCAAAGTCGGCATTGGTAAACAACCTGCGCGACGGATTGGAATATGCCGGCAAGCTCGGCTTCCCCGTGCTGATTCGTCCCAGCTTCACCCTGGGCGGCACGGGCGGCGGCATCGCCTATAACCGCGAAGAGCTGATGGAAATTCTGGCGCGCGGGCTGGACCTTTCGCCGGTTCACGAATGCCTCATCGAAGAGAGCGTACTCGGCTGGAAGGAGTACGAGCTGGAGGTGATGCGCGACCTGGCCGACAACGTCATCATCATTTGTTCGATTGAAAATTTCGATCCCATGGGCGTGCATACCGGTGACTCCATCACCGTTGCCCCCGCGCAAACGCTCACGGATCGCGAGTACCAGAAGATGCGCGACGCGGCCATTGCTGTTATGCGCGAGATTGGCGTCGAGACCGGCGGATCGAATGTTCAGTTCGCCGTCAATCCCATCGATGGCCGCATGACGGTGATCGAGATGAACCCGCGCGTCTCGCGCTCCTCGGCGCTGGCTTCGAAGGCCACCGGCTTTCCCATCGCCAAGATTGCCGCCAAGCTGGCCGTGGGCTACACGCTCGACGAGATTCCCAACGACATCACGCGCAAGACGCCGGCCTGCTTTGAGCCGACCATTGATTACGTCGTCGTCAAGATTCCCAAGTGGCAATTTGAAAAATTTCCCGGCTCCGATGAAACGCTGGGCCCGCAGATGAAATCGGTGGGCGAGGTGATGTGCATCGGCCGCACCTTCAAAGAAGCGCTGATGAAAGCCTGGCGCGCCCTTGAAACCGGCAAGAAGACCGGCGCTGAGGTTCTGGAGCCGCGGCGGCTGACGCAGATGCTGGTCACTCCGCGGCCAGAGCGGTTGGGCTACATCCGCTATGCCTTCGAGCGCGGCATGAGCGTGCGCGAGGTGGCGCGGCTCACAGGCATCGATCCCTGGTTCCTGCATCAAATGCGAGAAATCACACTGGCGCAGGCGGCTATCGCACAAACTACTCCCAAAGAAATCAGCGCGGAGCAGTTGCGTCAGCTCAAGCGCCTTGGCCTAAGCGACGAGCGCATCGCGACTGAATGGAAATTAGAAGGTAACGCCGGCACGCAGCAGGTGAGGGAACTGCGTGAGAGCAAGGGCATCAAACCCGTATTCAAACTCGTCGATACTTGCGCGGCGGAGTTTGAGTCGATGACTCCCTACTTATATTCGACCTACGACGAAGAAGACGAAGCGCCGCCAACGCAGACGCCCAAGATTATTATTCTCGGGTCGGGACCGAATCGCATCGGCCAGGGCATCGAGTTCGATTACTGCTGTTGCCACGCGGCCTTCGCGCTCAAGGACGACGGCTACGAGACAATTATGGTCAACTGCAATCCGGAGACCGTCTCCACCGACTACGACACCAGCGACCGGCTCTACTTTGAGCCGCTGGTACTGGAAGACGTGTTGGCGATTTACAATCACGAGGCGCAATCTGGCGCTAAGATCGGCATGATCGTCCAATTCGGCGGACAGACGCCACTTAATCTGGCAAAGCGGTTGCTCGCGGCAGGTGTGCCCATCATCGGCACATCACCCGAGTCCATCGACTTAGCCGAGGACCGTAAGCGCTTCGGCAAGTTGCTTGACGAGTTGAAGATTCCGCAGCCCGCCGGCGGCACTGCTACCAGCGTGGATGAGGCTCTCGCCATCGGAGAGCGCATCGGCTACCCGGTACTTGTGCGGCCCAGCTACGTGCTCGGAGGCAGAGCCATGGTCATCGCCTATGACGCTGAAGCCGTGACGCGCTATATGCGCGAGGCGGTCGAGTATTCTCAGGAGCGCCCGGTGCTGGTCGATCACTTTCTAGAGAACGCCATTGAAGTAGATGTAGACGCGCTCTGCGATTCGAAAGATGTGATCATCGCCGGCATCATGCAGCACATCGAGGAGGCCGGCATCCACTCCGGCGATTC